>TARA_R110002049_G_scaffold117332_2_pt1 | contig 196121 bp, 180 predicted proteins | sample TARA_R110002049 | Tara Oceans TARA_R110002049 (sample SAMEA4396941) | marine metagenome | biome: Polar Biome; feature: [SRF] surface water layer (ENVO:00010504); material: water (ENVO:00002006), including particulate matter (ENVO:01000060) such as... | depth 5 m | reverse complement strand
CGCCGTGCCGGACCACAACGTGCCGACCACGCTGGACCGCGCCAATGCCGCCACCATGACCGAAGACAGCCGTATTCAGGTCGAGGCGCTCGATAAGAACGCCCGCGATTTCGGCATCCACTACTATCCCGTGTCCGACGTGCGCCAAGGCATCGTGCATATTATCGGGCCTGAACAGGGCTGGACCCTGCCGGGCATGACCGTGGTCTGCGGCGACAGCCACACATCGACCCACGGCGCATTCGGCGCGCTGGCCCACGGCATCGGCACCTCCGAAGTTGAACACGTTCTTGCCACCCAAACGCTGATCCAGCGCAAGGGCAAGAACATGAAGGTCGAAATCACCGGCAAACTGCGCCCCGGCGTCACCGCCAAAGACATCACTCTGTCCGTGATCGGCGTTACCGGCACCGCTGGCGGCACCGGCTATGTCATCGAATACTGCGGCGAAGCGATCCGCGACCTGTCGATGGAAGGCCGCATGACTGTCTGCAACATGGCAATCGAGGGCGGCGCGCGCGCGGGCCTGATCGCGCCAGATGAAAAGACGTTTGAATATTGCATGGGTCGCCCCCACGCCCCCAAAAGCGCCCAGTGGGAAGCGGCACTTGCCTGGTGGAAAACCCTCTATTCGGATGACGACGCCCATTGGGACAAGGTGATCACCCTCAAGGGCGAAGATATCGCGCCCGTGGTCACATGGGGCACTTCGCCCGAAGACGTGCTGCCGATCACCGCCAATGTCCCCGCCGCCGCAGATTTCAAAGGCGGCAAGATCGAAGCCGCCCAGCGCGCGCTGGACTACATGGGCCTGACCCCCGGTCAGCCGCTGTCTGAGGTCAAGATCGACACCGTGTTTATCGGTTCGTGCACCAATGGCCGCATCGAAGACCTGCGCGCCGCCGCCGCGATCCTAAAGGGCAAAAAGGTCAAGGACGGTCTGCGCGCCATGATCGTGCCCGGCTCGGGCCTTGTGCGCGCACAGGCCGAAGAAGAAGGGCTGGCCGATATTTTCAAGGAAGCCGGCTTTGAATGGCGTCTGGCGGGCTGTTCCATGTGCCTTGCCATGAACCCCGATCAACTGGCCCCTGGCGAACGCTGTGCTGCCACGTCCAACCGCAACTTTGAGGGCCGTCAGGGCCGGGGCGGACGCACCCACCTGATGTCACCCGCAATGGCGGCAGCGGCGGCGATCACCGGCCATCTGACCGATGTTCGGGACATGATGTGACCCAGTGTATGCACGCGCGGTGTACGTCCGGTGTACACTGTGTGACTTTTAACCTTTCCTTAAGGGCCACTACATCTAGTGGCCGGAAATTAGGAGTTCATTAACATGGACAAATTCGACACCCTTACAGGCATCGCCGCCCCGATGCCGATGATCAACATCGACACAGACATGATCATTCCCAAGCAGTTTTTGAAAACGATCAAGCGTTCGGGCCTTGGCGTGAACCTGTTTGATGAAATGCGCTATGGCGACGATGGGCAGGAACTGCCTGATTTCGTGCTGAATAAACCGCAATACCGTGATGCCGAAGTGTTGGTGGCAGGCGATAACTTTGGCTGCGGCTCGTCACGTGAACACGCGCCTTGGGCGATCAAGGATTTCGGCATTCGCTGCGTCATCGCCCCGTCCTTTGCCGATATTTTCTACAATAACTGCTTTAAAAACGGCATCTTGCCAATCGCGCTGCCGCAAGAGCAGGTGGACGTGCTGATGAAAGACGCCGAAAACGGCGCCAACGCCCGCATGACCATTGATCTTCAGGCCCAGACGGTCACGACGTCGGACGGCGAGACCTTTTCCTTTGAATTGGACGCCTTCAAAAAGCATTGCCTTTTGAACGGTCTGGATGACATCGGCCTGACCATGGAAAAGGCCGCGAACATCGACAGCTACGAATCTACCCTCGCGCAAAGCCGCCCTTGGGTGTAACGCGCCCTTAATAGCGGCGTCCTAAGCTACTTAGGTAAAACACGCCAAACACGAACCTTGTGGGCGGTTTCGCCCCGCCCACAAGATGTTGCGGTCTGCCATCATTCCGCCATCAAATAGATGCAAGAACGCACCACCCCCACCTTCAAAATGCCCAAACCTTTACGTCTTGTTAACTAACAGCCTTGAGCAATGAGATGAAAGAAGGCACAAATTGGGCAATAATGAGGCAAGCCCCGCACCACGGGGAAAACAAGTTGGAACAAGCACGCGGCAATGCATCGCGGCTGGCCAGTTTGGAAGGGCAGAATAGTGATTGGACGGATGACAGGCGCGGCAACGCGTGGCCTTCTGGTGGCGTTGTTGATTGCAACACCGGCGCTCTTCCTGCCCGGCGTGGCTGCTGACTCCAGCCAAATCACTGTGCTTGTCGCCCTCCTGGCCGCCTTTCTGACCTTTGTCGAATACAACTCCAACTTTCCCAGCATTGTCGAATTTCGCGAGGCACCGCCGTTCAACCGCCTGCGCTTTATATGCCTGTTCGTGACCGTCCTCATCCTGTCTGCCATCACCCGAGGCCAGACAGAACCATCGGTGCTGACAGGCGCTTTGACGTCAATCGGTACGATCATCGGTAATGCCATTGATTTCCCCTATTCACCGGTGCGCCTGATTGTCCTGATGCTACCGGAAGACGCGCCTGCAAGCCTTGTAAACACAGTGCGAACGGCGGCAGGGCTTGCTTATCTGGTCTCGCTCGTGGCGATGGCCGCCTTTGTGGTGCTCGTGCGACTGCTGGGTTGGCCTGCGCGTCAGGGTGCCTTCAACGTATGGGTCAACCTGCCTCTGTTTGACCCGACCGCTGGGGGCGACGTGCTCTATCGGCTGCAACGCGATGCGCGGGTGAACATCACGCTGGGCTTCTTGCTGCCTTTCATCATCCCCGCAGTGGTCAAGGCCGCCGCCGATCTGGTAGACCCAATCACGCTAAGCAATCCGCAAACCCTGATTTGGACAATAAGCGCATGGGCCTTTCTTCCCGCCAGCATGATCATGCGCGGCATCGCGATGAGCCGTGTCGCCGAGATGATCCAGGACAAACGCCGCCGCGCCTACGCCGACGCGCAAGCAGGTTTGCAAGCGGCCTGATCTGCGCCGCGCTTCTGGCCCTGCTGGGCACAGTCGCCGCTGCCGATCCACTGCGTGTCGCCACTTTCAACACCGAATTGTCCCGCGACGGCCCCGGCCTGCTGCTGCGTGATATCTTGCGCGGCGATGATCCGCAGGTGATGGCCGTCGTCCGCAGCATCACAGAAATATCGCCCGACATCATTACCTTGCAAGGCGTCGACTATGATCTTGAGCTGCGCGCGCTCAGCGCCCTGGCCGACGCGCTGAGCGCCGCAGGCGCACCCTACCCCCACCGCTATGCCGCGCCACCAAACGCCGGGCAAATGACCGATGTCGATTTGGATGGCGATGGCAGGCTCGGGGGGCCAGGAGATGCGCAGGGGTATGGGAGATTCTATGGTCAAGGGGCCATGGCGATCCTGTCGCGCTACCCGGTGCAGACGGCGGCGGTGCAGGACTTTTCTGCGCTGCTCTGGCGCGACCTGCCCGACGCATCGCTGCCCTATACCGCTGCCGGACCCTTTCCCAGCACCGACGCGCTGGCGATACAGCGCCTGTCCACCAACGGCCATTGGAGCGTGCCTATCGACGCGCCCGATCTGGGCACCGTTACCCTTCTGACTTTTCATGCCACGCCGCCGGTTTTTGATGGACCAGAAGACCGCAACGGCAAACGCAACCATGACGAGGTCACCTTTTGGACGCAGCATCTGGCCGGCACCATCGGCCAACCACCCGCGCAGCAATTCATCCTGCTGGGCGATGCCAACCTTGACCCCACGCGCGGCGACGGGCGCGGGGCGGCGATCACCGCACTGCTCGGCAACCCAGCATTGCAAGACCCGCTACCGGATCAGGCGACGGTTTCGTGGGATCAAACAGGACCGATGCGGGTGGATTACATTTTGCCCTCCTCAGATTGGCGCGTGGTCGATAGCGGCATACACTGGCCGGTCAGTGACCCCGCCAGCCGACACGCGCTGATCTGGGTAGATCTGGACAGGTAGGCCCGCGATTGCAGCGGCAAACTTGCAGCACTTCTTGACCCTGTGAGGCCCGCAGGCTACGCCGCTTGCGACAGTAAATTCAGGAGACATCCAATGGCCAACCCAACATTGCTTATCCTTGCCGGCGACGGCATCGGCCCCGAGGTGATGGGGCAGGTAACCCGCGTGATCGACTGGTTCGGTGCCAAACGCGATCTGGCCTTCGATGTGGAGCAGGATCTGGTCGGCGGTGCGGCCTATGACAAACACGGCACGCCGCTGCACGATGACACGATGGCCAAAGCACTGGCAGCCGATGCCGTGCTGCTGGGCGCCGTAGGCGGCCCGAAATACGATAACCTGGATTTCAGCGTCAAACCTGAACGCGGCCTGCTGCGCCTGCGCAAGGAAATGGATCTGTTTTCCAACCTGCGTCCGGCACAATGTTTCGACGCGCTTGCAGACTTTTCGTCGCTTAAGAGAGACATCGTCGCGGGCCTGGACATCGTGATCGTCCGAGAGTTGACCAGCGGCGTTTATTTCGGCGAACCGCGCGGTATATTCGAAGAAGGCAACGAACGCGTCGGCATCAACACCCAGCGCTATACCGAAAGCGAGATCGACCGCGTTGCGCGCTCGGCCTTTGAACTTGCTCGGCGTCGGGGCAGCAAGGTCTGTTCGATGGAAAAGGCCAATGTCATGGAATCGGGCATCCTGTGGCGCGAGGTCGTGCAGAAGGTGCGCGACACCGACTATCCCGACATCGACCTCAGCCATATGTACGCCGACAATGGCGCGATGCAACTTGTGCGCGCACCCAAGCAGTTTGACGTGATTCTGACGGACAATCTGTTTGGCGATATCCTGTCGGATTGCGCTGCGATGCTGACCGGCTCTCTGGGTATGTTGCCCTCGGCCAGCCTTGGCGCACCCAATGCCGACGGCCGCCCCAAGGCGCTGTACGAACCGGTTCACGGCTCGGCCCCTGATATCGCAGGTCAGGGCAAGGCAAATCCGATCGCCTGTATCCTCAGCTTTGCCATGGCCCTGCGCTATTCCTTTGACAAAGGCGACGAGGCGACGCGGCTGGAGAATGCCGTGGAGCAAGTGCTGGCTGACGGCGCGCGCACGGCCGATCTGATGGGTCCCGAAGGCGGCACGCCGATCTCGACCTCCGACATGGGCGACGCCATTCTCGCTGCTCTCGACGCGAGCCTGTGACGTTCAGATTCCGTTGACACTTAACTGATAGCTTGCCCCTGAATTCGCAACAGGGGCAGCTATGGCATCGCAATCAAAATGGTCTGAAGACCCAATCGTCCTATTGGACAACGCCGTATTACCGGCGCTCTGGCAGGGGCAAACCTTGATCTGCCGGGCGCTTGTCGCAGGCGACACACCTTTGACCGACGTGGATGTCGACGGCCTGAAACGCGCCAGCGCGATGCTGCGCCGGGGCGCGCAGGATCTTCTGATTGGTCGCAACATCCGCCCCAGCACCGAACAATTGGCCCCGCTCCCCCTGGCGGCGGATTCCATCGACCAATTGACGAAAACGCTGCAATCGGCACTGTCAGGTGTCTTGACCCCAGAACGCGCCGCTGCCCTGCTGACCCATATCCAAGAGCAGACCATGCCCGCCATTGACGCCGGTCTAAACGCCTTTCGCAGCATCTATCTCGGCCATACGTTGGACCAGCATCATCTGCAAACCAGCCGCGCACGTGAAGCTATTGAAGGGCTTGATCGCATCAGCAAGCAGATCTTCTTTATCTCCATCAATGCCAGTGTCGAAGCCGCGCGCGTCGGCGACGCGGGCCGCGGTTTTACGCAAATCAGCACAGACATCCGCGCCCTATCGCAATCCGCGCAAGACGCGACACGCGGCCTGTCGGAAAGCGTAAAAGAAGGCGAACACGCCGCTTAATCACCCGATGACGGGAAACTCTGCGCCGCTAAGCCATATCATAAGCCCCTGGGTGCTGAACGGGTAACGCGCTGCCGCATAGTTCGTGCGCGCGAAAGGCATTAAACGGTGGTGACCCCGGTTGGATTCGAACCAACAACCTGCCCCTTAGGAGGGGGCTGCTCTATCCAGTTGAGCCACGGGGCCGCCTGAGCGCGGTTTAGCCCAGTGGGCTTGGGTTGTCATCGTCCGATTTCCCTATCACGCGGCGACGCTTGATCGTGTGGCCGTGTTCACGCTAACAATGGGGGGTATCATTCAGGAACACGCAATTGAACACCCCCCCAAAACGCCCATTAACCCTGCGCGATGTGTCCGAAGCCTGTGGCGTTTCAGAAATGACCGTCAGCCGCGTATTACGCAAACGCGGCGATGTCTCGGACGCCACGCGCAACCGGGTTTTGACCGCGGCCAAGGCCCTGGGCTATGTGCCAAACCAGATTGCGGGATCGCTTGCCTCGCAGCGTGTCAATCTGGTTGCAGTTATCATTCCGTCGCTCAGCAATATGGTGTTTCCTGAGGTCCTGAACGGCATCAATCAGGTTCTTGAGGATACCCCTCTGCAACCGGTGGTCGGCGTCACCGACTATCTGCCGGAAAAGGAAGAGCGCGTTCTATATGAAATGCTGTCTTGGCGACCATCCGGTGTGATCATCGCGGGGCTGGAGCATTCGGACGCCACCCGCGCGATGCTGCGCAACGCGGGCATCCCGGTGGTCGAGATCATGGACGTCGATGGCACGCCCGTGGATGCGATGGTGGGGATTTCGCACCGCCGCGCCGGGCGCGAAATGGCGCGTGCTATCCTCAAGGAAGGTTACGAACATATCGGTTTCATGGGCACGAAGATGCCGTTAGACCACCGTGCGCGCAAACGCTTTGAAGGTTTCACCGAAGGTCTGGCCAAGGCCGGGGTCGAAATTGAGGATAGGGCGTTTTATTCTGGCGGCTCGGCGTTGGCCAAGGGTCGCGAGATGACGCAGGAGATGCTTGAACGCTCGCCCGATCTGGATTTTCTGTATTACTCCAATGATATGATAGGCGCTGGTGGTTTGCTCTATCTGCTTGATCAGGGCATTGATATTCCCGGGCAGATCGGCCTCGCTGGGTTTAACAATGTCGAATTGCTGCAAGGTCTGCCCCGCCAGTTGGCCACGATGGATGCCTGCCGGATCGACATTGGTCAGGCCGCGGCGCGGATCATCCTGAACCAAACGCTCGACACGCCCGACCCCGATCTGGCCCACCAGATCACGCTGACGCCTACCTTGTCTCTGGGTGATACGCTACGACGACACCGCAAGGGATGACCTTGCCGCGTCTTAGCAACACTGCCGCGCGACGGGTGTTTCTGGATCGGCACCAGCTTTGCGAAACGCCGCAAGGCCCGGCCCATGGCGCCGCATTGCTCGGGCTGATTAACCGCCTGGGCTTTGTGCAGCTCGACAGCATCAATACCGTGGCACGGGCACATGATCTGATCCTATTTTCGCGCCGCCCACGGTATCGGCCCAAGGCTCTCAAGCGGCTGCACGAACACGACCGGGCGCTGTTCGAGCATTGGACCCACGACGCCGCCATTATCCCGATGGCGTTTTACCCGCAGTGGCACCTGCGGCGTCAGCGCGATGCGCAGCGACTAAAGGCGCGGTGGCGCGACGGTCGGCGCGAAGGGTTCGAAGCGCAGTTTCAGGTGGTACTGGACCAGATCCGCGAACGCGGGCCGGTCAGTTCATCAGATGTCGGTAAGGACGAACCGCGCGGTTCCGGCGGCTGGTGGGATTGGCATCCATCCAAGACAGCGCTGGAGTATCTATGGCGCAGTGGCGCGTTGTGTGTTGTGGGGCGCGAGGGATTTCAAAAACGCTATGACCTGACCGAACGGGTGCTCGACGCGCATCTGTGCGACCCAAGCGTCGGCCCTGATTTGGACCAAACCATTGATTGGTGCTGCGATCAGGCGCTGGCGCGGCTGGGCTTTGCGACCCACGGCGAACTCGCGGCCTTTTGGGCGCATATCACCCCGGCAGAGGCCCGACAGTGGTGCGCGCGAGAGGTGGCGGCCGACCGATTGCAGCAGATTGGCGTTGAAGGCGCGGATGGTGATGTGAAACCTGCCTATGCGCGTCCCGGCCTGTTGCACGATCCTGCCTGCGACACTGTGCCCAGCACCCGCTTACGCGTGCTTAGCCCCTTTGACCCGGCGCTGCGCGACCGCAAGCGCGCCGAGCGGTTATTTGGGTTTTCCTATCGGATCGAAGTCTTTGTCCCGGCACCCCAACGCAAGTACGGCTATTATGTTTTTCCGATCCTGCAAGGCGACCGGCTTGTGGGGCGCGTCGACATGAAAGCGTTTCGGGACGAAGATGTTTTGCGTGTCAGCGCGCTGTGGCCCGAACGCGGTGTGCGCTGGGGCAAGGGCCGCTGTCAGGCGTTCGAAGCAGAGGTACAGCGCCTGACCGCGCTGGCCGGGGTCAGCCGGGTTGAATTTGCAGAAGGTTGGCTGCGCGATCCGGTCTGATGTCAGGGCCGATCAAAGGTTCGCGGACGCAGCCCAGCGTGAAACCAGCGCAAATAGGTATAGATCGAAAACACGGGCCGCCCTGTGGCCGCTGTAATCGCATCGACATAAGGCACCATATTTGTACATTCCAGCAGAATTGCCCCAAGTAGGCATGATCTGCGACCAGCTCCTGCGCCGCGGCGACCATATCCCGCTCTGCCCCGTCGACATCAAGCGACGCGTGATTTCCAAGGATCGTTTGGGCAAACCCACTGCGCTCAAGACCCTGCACCGGACAGTCCTGCGGCACCCCGGCCGTGCACAAATGTACGGCCGACAGCGTCTCGGCTGATATCGTAAGGATGCCAACGCGCTGGCCAGGTGGCAACATGGCGGCGATCTGGCCCGCCTGTTCCAGTGCAGATGCCGCCACAGGCACACCCAATGCCGCAGCCAACCGACCGCGCAACGGCGCCAGAAAACCGCAGGTCGTGGCAATGCCGCTGCACCCTTGTGCCACCAACCCCTGCCCGGCGCTGATGAACGCCTGCACGAACGGTTCGACGTCATCGCAGACGACCGCGTCCGGCGTGGCGCCGGGCACCACGGCGTAGCGCACCGCAAACGGCCAGGTAAGCGCATTGCCGATGTCCCCCGGTATGCGTGGAAACCGTGTATCAAGCATCATGATGCCCAACAGCGGAGGTGCGTCAGTTGCCATATCTGCCCTGCATTTACTCACTATAGTGTGCCGCAGCCCCCCGTGGAGAAGCAAGCGGCAGACTAACGATTACATTTTGTCAGCATTTTGTTGACGTATTGATCTTTTCTGCAAGTATAGCCTCAAAGGAATCACACCCATGCCACTGCGCCCCACAAAGTTGCCCTGCGTATGACCCGCCATGTCGTCGTCATTGGCGCGGGCATCGTGGGTGTTTCCACGGCCATCTGGCTCAAACGCGCTGGCGCCGACGTGACGTTGATCGACCGGGGCGAACCGGGCCGCGGTACGTCGCACGGCAATGGCGGGGTGTTGGCCGCCTGCGCCATGGTGCCCGTGACCGCGCCGGGTCTGCTGCGAAAAGCGCCCGCGATGCTGCGCGATCCCGAATTTCCGCTATTTCTGCGTTGGCCCTACCTGCCCCGATTGCTGCCCTGGCTGCGGCGCTACATGGCCAACGCAAATGACGCCGACACAAGGCGCATTGCTGCGGCGCTCACCCCGATCGTGTCCGACAGCGTGGATCAGCACAAGGCGCTTTGCCGCGACCTGGGACTGGGCGCGTGGGTCAGCGACAGCGATTACTGCTTTGCCTACACCAACCGAAGCCTGTTCGAGGCGGAGCGTTACACCTGGGCGCTGCGGGCGCAGGCCGGGTTTGTGCCAGACCTGATCGAAGGGGACGCCGTGCGGGATTACGACCCCGCCTATGGGCCGGACATCACCTGCCTCGCGCGTCTGCGCGACCACGGTTTTATCACCGATCCCGGCGGATACGTACGTGCGCTGGCCAAGGCGTTTGACGATATGGGCGGCACAATCCGTCAGGCCGAGGTCAAAGATTTTGATCTGACCGATGGCCGTATCACAGCGGTTCAGACCACCGAAGGAGGCCTGCCCTGCGACGATGTGGTGCTTGCGACCGGTGTCTGGTCGAAATCCTTGATGCGCAAGCTGGGCCTGAATGTGCCGCTGGAATCTGAACGCGGCTATCACATCGTGTTCGAAAATGCCCAGGGCGGGCCCGCGCAACCTACCATGGTGGCTGCCGCAAAATTTGTCGCGACCCCGATGGCGCAGGGCCTGCGCTGTGCCGGGATCGTCGAATTTGGCGGACTTGACGCTGGCCCCTCCAAAGCCCCACTGGCGCTGCTCCGACGGCAGGCCAAGGCGGCATTCCCGCATCTGACCGCGACCAACGAAATCGAATGGCTGGGGCACCGACCTGCCCCCAGCGACTCTCTGCCTTTGATTGGGCAGATTGGCACAAGCCGGGTCTTTACCGCCTTCGGGCATCACCACATCGGGTTGACGGGCGGGCCAAAAACGGGCCGACTGATCGCCGGAATGATTACGGGCCAGCCTCCAAACATGGATATGGCCGCGTATCACCCCCAACGCTTTGCCGGGATGACCGCCAAAGCGTGATCACTAAATAATATAGGGAGAATAACATGACACTGACTGCAAAACTCATGGCGGGTGCCGCCACCGCGGCGCTGGGACTGACAGCCGCCCTTCCGGCCTTTGCCGCCGAGAAGTGGGACATGCCGATGGCCTATTCGGCCTCCAACTTTCATTCCGAAAACGGCGTTGCGTTTGCCACCTGTGTGACCGACGGCACAGGCGGCGAAATCGAGATCACCGTTCACCCCGGCGGCGCGCTGTTTGCCGGCGCGGACATCAAGCGCGCGATTCAGACCGGGCAAGTCCAGATCGGGGAACGCCTGTTGTCGGGCCACCAGAACGAAAGTGCAATCTTCGGTTTTGATTCCATTCCGTTCCTCGCGCCATCCTTTGATGACAGTGCAAAACTGTGGGAAGCCGCCAAGCCCAAGATTGAGGCCTTGCTGGACGAACAGAACCTCGTCCTGCTTTATAACGTGCCATGGCCACCGCAGGGTCTGTACTTCAAGAAAGAAGTGAACAGCGTCGAAGACATGAAAGGCGTCAAGTTCCGGTCCTACAACAACACCACCGCGCGTCTGGCCGAACTGACAGGCATGTTGCCCGTGACGGTCGAGGCCGCAGAGGTCAGCCAAGCCTTTGCAACTGGTGTCGCGGAATCGATGATCTCATCCGGGGCGACAGGCTATGACCAGAAGGTCTGGGAAAGCCTGACAAACTTTTACGAAGTCGACGCCTGGCTGCCGCGCAACTACGTGATGGTGAACAAGGACGTCTGGACCGATGTGTCGGATGCCAACAAGGGCGTGATCACCACCTGCGCCACCGAAGCCGAAGCACGCGGCTTGCAGGCATCCAAGGACTATACCCAGTTCACCTATGACGGCCTGCGCGAAGGCGGCATGAACGTGGAACCGGCCAGCGAAGAGCTGATGTCGGGCCTGCGCGAAGTCGGCGCCACCATGACGACCGAATGGCTCGAAGCCGCTGGCGAAGACGGCAAGGCCATCGTGGATAACTTCAAAGCGATGCAATAATCGCACCTGCGGCGGCCCCTTTGCGGGCCGCTGCTTGTCATTCCACGGAATGAAACGGGAGGGGGACAGCCCATGAAGGCGCTGCGCAAAACACTTGATTTACTTTATGCAGGCGCGGGGGCCTTGGCGGCGGTTTGCCTTGTCGCAATCCTGCTGCTCATCGTGGCCCAGATGATCGCCCGCTGGACCGGAGAAATCTTTCCCGGCGCAGCCTCTTATGCTGGATATGCCATGGCGGGTGCCAGCTTTCTCGCCTTTGCCAACGCACTTAGCCGCGGGTCGCATATCCGCGTGGCGATCCTGCTTAACGCGCTCAGCGCCGGGCCGAAACGACTGCTTGAAATCTGGTGCTTTGCCGTGGGGGCCGCCGTTGCGTGGTACTTCACCTATTACGCCTATTGGTTTGTGTACTGGTCATGGAAGTTCAACGAGATCAGTCAGGATCAGGACGCAAGCCCGCTGTGGATACCGCAATCGGTCATGGTCATCGGCGGCGGCATCCTTGCCATCGCGCTGACGGACAACCTGCTGCATGTCATTTTCAAGGGGGATCACCGCATCACCCGCGACCTTGTCGATCAAAGTTTTGGGGAATGACGCGATGACCGAAATTTATGCAATCACGCTGTTCCTGATCGTCCTCTTCTTCCTTCTTGGCACCGGCGTCTGGGTTGGTCTGGCCCTTATGGGCGTGGCCTGGCTCGGGATGGAGCTGTTCACCTCGCGCCCTGTTGGCGACACGATGATCACGACGATCTGGGCCAGTTCATCCAGTTGGACCCTGACGGCCCTGCCGCTGTTTGTCTGGATGGGCGAGATCCTTTACCGCACACGACTGTCCCAAGACATGTTTCGCGGATTGGCCCCCTGGCTGGCACGGTTGCCCGGCGGGCTGGTGCATACCAATATCGTCGGCTGCACCGTATTTGCTGCGGTTTCGGGTTCGTCCGCTGCGACCCTTACGACGGTGGGCAAGATGTCGATCCCAGAGCTGCGCAGCCGGGGGTATCCCGAAAAGATGATCATCGGCACATTGGCGGGTGCGGCCACGCTGGGCCTGATGATCCCGCCCTCGCTCGCGCTGATCGTCTACGGCGTTACGGTCAATGAAAGCATCACAAAACTGTTCTTTGCAGGGGTCATGCCGGGGCTGCTTCTAGCGCTGATGTTCATGGGCTACGTCGCCCTGAGCAGTGTGTTTTCCAAAGACTGGAACCCCAAGCCCGAAGCCCAAATGACCTTTATGCAAAAGCTCAGCAATTCGCGGTTTCTCCTTCCCGTCTTTGCGCTGATCTCGGTTGTGATCGGCTCCATGTACCTCGGCTTTGCCACCGCGACCGAAGCGGCGGCAATCGGGGTGATCGGGGCGCTTACGCTCGCGCTGTTTCAGGGGTCCCTCAACTGGCACAGTTTCCGCGAAAGCCTGATGGGCGCGATGCGCACCAGCGCCATGATCGCGCTGATCCTCGCCGGGGCGGCATTCTTGAAACTGTCGATGGGCTTTACCGGGCTGCCCCGCGCACTGGCAGATGGCATCGCGGCGATGGAGCTGTCGCGGTTTCAACTGCTGATGGCACTCTTGGTGTTCTACATCGTGCTGGGCATGTTTTTGGATGGTATTTCGTCCATCGTGCTGACCATGGCCGTGGTTGAACCCATGGTGCGGGGCGCTGGAATTGATCTGATCTGGTTCGGCATCTTTGTCGTCGTGGTTGTGGAAATGGCACAGATTACACCCCCCATCGGGTTCAATCTGTTTGTTCTCCAAGGTATGACGGATCACGAAATGGGCTATATCACGCGCGCGGCGCTGCCGATGTTTGCGATTATGGTGTTGATGGTCTTTGTCCTCATCTGGTTCCCGGAAATCGCGACTTGGCTGCCCGAAAACCTGCGTAAGGGGCCGGTTTGAAAATGAACGGGATGCTACAACGTGTCTGAATGGCCCCAAATCCGCAGCGTTGGCCTGTCTGGCCTGCTGATCACCTTTGCCGCGCAAATGTCAGAGCCCGCGAACCGCGCGGCGCTCGCCTTTCGCGCGGCGATTGATCAACAGGGCTGGTCAGGGGTGACAGAGACCAGCACCTCACTGGTTTCAACTTTCGTGCAATTCGATTTGTCGCAGGGCGCGCTGACCACACTGACTGAACGGTTGCAAGAGCTGCTGGGCCAGCGCAATTGGTACGACGCGCCTTTGCCGTCGGGCCGGACGCTGTGGCATGTGCCGACGGTCTATGGCACCGATCTCGCGCCCCAGCTTGAGGATGCGGCGACAGCGGCAGGGGTGGACCCGGACACCGCGATCAAACAATTGTCGCAGTCCCGCGTCAGGGTCCTGACCATCGGCTTTGCCCCCGGTCAGCCCTATATGGGTGAATTGGCCGAACACTGGAACATCCCCCGCCAGCAGGGGCTGACCAAATCGGTGCCCGCAGGCGCGCTGGTTGTGGCGATCCGGCAGTTGATTGTCTTTACCAATGCTTCGCCAACCGGGTGGCGACATATCGGCCAAACGGCTTTCAGGACATTTCAGCCCGAAAGCGACAACGCCTTCCCCCTGTCGCCTGGGGACGAGTTATGCTTTCCCGCGATTGGTCTGGATGCCTATCAAAAATTGCGCGACAGCGGCCACAGCGGTGCCGAAAAAGAGGCGCTGACATGAGCATGCATCTGACGATCGAACAGGCAGGCCCGGCAATGAGCCTGCAAGACCTTGGCCGCCCCGGTTTTCGCGCGCAAGGGCTGACCCATGGTGGCGCCGCCGATCGAACTGCACTATATGAGGGCGCCGCGCTCTTGGGCCAGGACCCCAACTCGGCCGCGATCGAGATGGCAGGCAGCGGCGGCAGTTTTCGCGCCGACAGCAATATCCGAATTGCCCTGACCGGCGCGCGCATGACGGCCAGTGTCGAGGGCGAGCCAGTGGCCTGGAATGCCAGCCATCTGCTGCCCAGAGGGGCGGTGCTCAAGATAGGCGGGGCCAGTGATGGGGCGTATGGCTATCTGCATGTCGGGGGCGGCTTTGCCACCGAACCGCGCATGGGGTCTCGCTCCAGCCACCTTTCTGCTGGTCTCGGCGCGCTGCTGGAAACCGGACAATCCCTGCCATTGGGCAAGGACACGGGCCGCGAAACCGGGCAAAGCCTGCCGCGCGACAATCGGTTTGGCGGTGGCACGTTGCGCATCGTCGCCTCGATGCAGACCGATGCCTTTACCCCCGATACCCGCGACCGCTTTATTGACACTGCCTTTCGGCGCGATGCCCGTGCCAACCGGATGGGTGCGCGCATGGATCACGCGGGCGACGGCTTTTCCACCCAGGATCAGCTAAGCATCGTGTCCGAGGTCATCGTGCCGGGCGACATCCAGATCACCGGCGACGGCACGCCTTTTGTGCTGCTTTGCGAATGTCAGACCACAGGGGGCTATCCCCGCATGGGCACCGTAATCCCATGCGATCTGCCGATCGTGGCGCAAGCGCAGGCCGGCGCCGCACTGCGATTTGAATTTATCGAGATAGCCCAGGCGCTCGACCTGCAACAGCGCCATCTTGCGATGCTGGCGGCGCTGCCCGGCAAACGCACAGCACTGGTGCGCGACCCCGCCACGATCCGGGATTTGCTGGGCTACCAATTGATCAGCGGCGCCGTTTCAGCCACCAACGACCCATTCGAACAGGAGTTTTGACATGCCGACCGTCGACCTGAATGCAGACATGGGCGAAAGCTTTGGCGCGTGGAAAATGGGCGATGACGCGGCCCTGCTGCGTATCGTGACCTCGGCCAATATCGCGTGCGGGGGACATGCGGGCGATGCCGATGTCATGGCAGCGACGATGCGTCTGGCAGGCCAAAATGACGTTGGCATCGGCGCGCATCCGGGCTTCATGGATCTGGCTGGGTTTGGCCGCAACCGCCTGTCGATACCCCGCGACACGCTGCGAAATCAGGTCCGCTATCAGGTGGCGGCAAGCGTCGGCATGGCACGCAGTGTCGGTGCGCAAGTGCGGCATCTGAAATTACACGGCGCACTGGCAAATATGGCATCCGAGGATGAAACGCTGGCCCGCGACCTCTATACCGCCGCGCTCAGCGTCGCGCCTGAGCTGATCGTGATGGTGCTTGCCGCTACCGCGCAGGAACAGGCGGTCAAATCACTGGGTTGCAAATGGGCCGGCGAGATTTTTGCCGACCGCGCTTACAACGACGACGCCACGCTGGTGGACCGCTCCCTGCCCGACGCGGTTATCCATGATGCGGAACACGCCGCGCGGCGGATGGTGGATATGGTCAAGGCAGGCGCGATCATTACCGAAAGCGGCAAACACATCCCGACCCGGATCGACACGATCTGCCTGCACGGCGACACGGCAGAGGCAGTTCAAATTGCCACCGCCGTCCGCAAGGGTTTGCAGGACGGCGGGGTCTCGTTGCAGAGGTTCAGCGGTAACGCTTAACTGCGCACCAGCTTCTCATAGTCCTGCGCAATCTCGCGGGTCAGCGCGCCGACCTCGAAATTCCAGTCACCGATTTGGCCCACTGGAGTCACTTCGGCGGCGGTGCCGGTCAGCCAGCACTGCTCAAACCCTTCCAGCTCTTCGGGCATGATGTGGCGCTCATGCACTTTGATCTGCTTTTCACGCAGCATCCCGATCACGGTCTGACGCGTGATGCCGTTGAGAAAGCAATCCGGGTCAGGTGTGTGCACTTCGCCGTCTTTGACAAAAAACATATTCGCGCCCGTCGCCTCGGCCACATAGCCGCGATAGTCGTACATCATGGCATCGGAACAGCCCTTGGCCTCGGCCGCATGTTTGGACATGGTGCAGATCATATAGAGACCTGCCGCCTTGGCGTGAGAAGGGATCGTTTCGGGGCTCGGGCGCTTCCATTTGGAAATGTCGAGCTTGGCGCCCTTCATCTTGGCGTCGCCGTAATAGGCGCCCCATTCCCATGCGGCAATCGCCATGCGCACCGGGTTGCGCGCCGACGCGACACCCATGTCCTCGCCCGCGCCACGCCACGCCACTGCCCGCACATAGGCGTCCTGCAGGCCTGATGCTGCCAGCACTTCGACCTTGGCGGCTTCGATCTCATCCACGGTGTAAGGGATTTCAAAGTCGATCATTTGCGCCGACCGTTTCAACCGCTCAGAATGTTCGCGGCTCTTGAAAATCTTGCCGTTATAGGCCCGCTCGCCTTCGAATACCGACGACGCATAGTGCATGGCATGGGTCAGGATGTGGACATTGGCATCACGCCAGTCGATCATCTTGCCATCCATCCAGATGTGTCCATCACGATCATTATATGCGCCAGCCATGGTATTTCCTTCCCAAATTTCGCAGCAATGTTTTCATTAGTTGCGCAATCAAGGTCCGAACCGGACATTTAATTGCGTAAAACCTGCGATTCGATAGCCTTTCACCCTTGGAATGTCAACAACACTGACGTAAACTGCCGCAAAGCGATAAAAGAGGCATCTCATGGCTGACGGGCGAATGCTCTCCCCTCACAGCGGCGAAAGCTTGCTGTTTCTGACCGACGAACAACTGCGGCAGGGGATCGAGGCGATGTTTTTCGCCTACCGTGGTTTCACCGCCGACCCTGACCGCATCCTCGTCGATCTGGCCTATGGCCGCGCCCACCACCGTGCCATTCACTTTATCAATCGCGCGCCGGGCACCACGGTGAACAATCTGCTGAATATCCTCGGGGTGACGAAACAATCACTCAACCGTGTGTTGCGCACATTGATCTCCGATGGTCTGGTGCTCAGCAATGTTGGCCGCAACGACAAACGCGAACGGCACCTGTATCTGACCGATCAGGGCCGCAAGTTGGAACAGGAACTGTCCGACGCACAGCGCGCCCGGATGCGCGTCGCCTTTCGGACCGCCGGACCAGAGGCCGTCGTCGGGTTCAGAACGGTATTGGAGGCGATGATGGACCCCGAGATGCGACAAAGCTTTGATCGCCTGCGCGAGAGCGGGACATGAGCGATCTGGATGCCCATCTGCTGATTGTCGATGACGACGAACGCATCCGCACGCTGCTGAGAAAATTTCTCATGCGGCACGGATTTCTGGTGACCGCCGCCCGCGATGCGGCCCATGCGCGGCGTATTCTGGTCGGGTTGGATTTTGATCTGATCGTGCTCGACGTCATGATGCCGGGCGAAGACGGCATCGCGCTAACCCGATCTCTGCGCGAAACCATGCAGACACCGATCCTGCTGCTGACTGCCAAGGGCGAGACGGACAACCGCATCGAGGGGTTGGAAGCCGGGGCAGACGATTACCTGCCCAAACCGTTTGAGCCAAAAGAACTGCTGCTGCGGATTAATGCGATCCTGCGCCGGATGCCCGACACAAGCGCCGTCGATACCGCGCCCAAGGTGCTGTCGATGGGGGTAATCCGCTATGATCTGGAACGCGGCGAGATGTGGCAAGGCGATGATCTGGTCCGCCTGACCGCCACAGAGGTGCAGTTGATGAAGATCTTCGCAGCACAACCCGGCGTCGCGCTCAGCCGTGCGCAGTTGGTCGAGGATCTGGGCCGTGACCGCGGTCAGGCGCAGGAGCGTGCAGTCGACGTGCAGATTACACGGTTGCGCCGCAAGATCGAGGACAACCCCAAACAACCCCAATATCTGCAAACCGTGCGCGGTGCGGGCTATATGCTGGCGCCAGATTGATCGGCTGATCCAACGTCGGGCAGCGACCTGCTGGCGTTTCAGAATCCCAGACCCCCGGCGATTATTTGGCAAGATGAAGGGGGGAAGGCTGCTGGCCTTGCCCCGGCTTGCACTTTATGGTTTTGAAAACCCGTGATTTGAGAGGCGCAAAATGGCAGATACCCCCGTAGACGAGATGAATTTTGAAACCGCCATGGCAGAGCTTGAGCAGGTTTTGAGCAAACTGGAACGCGGCGATGTTGCGTTGGACGAAAGCATCGCGCTCTATGAACGTGGTGCGAAACTGAAGGCGCGTTGCGAGGCCAAGCTGAAAGAGGCCGAAGAAAAGGTCGCGGTCATCACGCTGGACGGCGATGGCGCGCCCACTGGCACCACACCTGTCGACGGGCTTTGACAGGTCTGGCGTGACAGTTCTTTCGCAGTACACTCCGTTTAAGGCCGCGCTGGACCATGCGCAGCGCGTTGCGGTCGGACAGATTGAACTGGGTCTGGCTGGGCAAGGCGGCCCAGTTTCGGGCGCGATGCGCTATGCCACCACCGGGGGCAAGGGGCTGCGCGCCTATCTGGTGATCGAATCTGCACGGCTGCACGGCGTGACCGCCGATGCTGCGGCCCCGGCGGCGGGCGCTATTGAAGCGCTGCACGCCTATTCGCTTGTGCATGATGATCTGCCCTGCATGGACGACGACGACCTGCGGCGCGGGCATCCGACGGTGCACCGCAAATGGGACGAAGCGACGGCCGTGCTGGCCGGAGATGCGCTTCAGGCGCTGGCCTTTGACCTATTGGCGCAGATGTCTTGCCCCGCCGAGCAGCGGTTGGCGTTGCTGAGCAGCCTGGCGCGTGCCGCCGGGATCGCGGGCATGGTGGGGGGGCAGGCGATGGATATTGCGGCAGAAACGGCCACCACGCCCCTGTCGCTGGCGCAAATCACGGCATTGCAGGCCGGCAAGACCGGCGCGTTGATCGAATGGTCGGCGCAGGCAGGCCCGCGCATGACCGCCGACGACCCTACCGCCCTGGGCGATTACGCCCGGCACCTTGGGCTGGCCTTTCAGATCGCGGACGACATTTTGGATGTCATCGGTGACGCCGAAACTCTGGGCAAGGCGGTGGGCAAGGACAGCGACGCAGGCAAGGCCACCTTCGTGTCGCACCTGGGGCTCGACGGGGCAAAACGCCGCGCCAAAGAATTGGTGGAATTGGCCTGCGATGCCCTATCTACCTATGGGAAAGAGGCACATAGCTTGCGAGAGGCCGCCGCCTTCGTTATTGCCCGCGACAGCTAGCCGCCCCGGCCAGAGAGGCACGAGATGAATGACACACCTGTAACGCCCCTGCTTGATCAGGTCGCCCGCCCCGCAGATCTAAAGCATCTGACGGACGCACAGTTGACCCAACTGGCACGGGAGCTGCGTGCTGAGACGATTTCTGCCGTCTCGCAGACGGGGGGGCATCTGGGGGCTGGCTTGGGCGTCGTCGAATTGACGGTCGCCCTGCATGCCGTCTTTGACACCCCCCGCGACAAAATCATCTGGGACGTCAGCCACCAATGCTACCCACATAAAATCCTGACGGAACGCCGCGACCGTATCCGCAGCCTGCGGATGAAAGACGGGTTGAGCGGTTTCACCAAACGCAGCGAATCTCCTTATGATCCTTTCGGGGCGGCCCACAGCTCGACCTCGATCTCTGCCGCACTTGGGTTTGCCGTGGCGCGTGATCTGGGTGGCGTGGTGCCCGAAGGCTTGGGTGACGCGATTGCCGTGATTGGCGATGGGGCGATGTCGGCCGGCATGGCCTATGAGGCACTGAACAACGCGGGCGATCTAAAAAAGCGGCTGATCGTCATTTTGAACGATAATGAAATGTCGATTGCACCGCCTGTCGGCGCAATGTCCTCTTACCTCAGCCGTCTCTACGCCGAAGCCCCTTTTCAAGACTTCAAAGCCGCCGCCAAGGGCGCGGTAAGCCTGCTGCCGGAACCCTTGCGGATCGGCGCGCAACGCGCCAAGGATATGCTCAAAGGCATGGCCGTTGGCGGCACCTTGTTTGAACAGCTTGGCTTTTCATACCTCGGCCCCATAGACGGGCATGACATGGACCAGTTGTTGCCGGTTCTGCGCACCGTGCGCCAACGGGCCACCGGGCCGATCCTGATCCATGTTCTGACCAAAAAGGGCAAGGGCTATGGCCCTGCCGAGGCGGCGCGCGACCGGGGCCATGCCACGGCGAAATTCAACGTCGTGACGGGGGAACAGAAAAAAGCGCCCTCTAACGCGCCCAGCTATACCCGCGTTTTTGCTGACAGCCTGCTGGCCGAAGCGGCGGCGGATGACAAGATTTGCGCCGTGACGGCTGCCATGCCCGATGGCACCGGGCTGGATCTGTTCGCTGAACGCTATCCCAGCCGATGTTTCGATGTGGGTATTGCCGAACAACATGGGGTGACATTCTGTGCCGGCCTTGCCGCGGCGGGGATGAAACCGTTTTGCACGATGTATTCCACGTTCCTGCAACGCGGCTATGATCAGGTTGTGCATGACGTCGCCATTCAGCGTCTGCCGGTCCGCTTTGCCATCGACCGCGCCGGGCTGGTGGGGGCCGACGGGCCGACCCACGCCGGGGCGTTCGATGTCGCCTTCCTTGCCAATCTGCCCGGATTTGTCGTGATGGCCGCCGCCGACGAGGCGGAACTGCGTCACATGGTGGCCACCGCTGCGGCGCATAACGACGGCCCCATCGCCTTTCGCTATCCGCGGGGCGAGGGGCGGGGCGTCGACCTGCCCGAACGTGGCACTCCCCTCGAGATCGGCAAGGGCCGCATCATCGCCAAAGGCGCGCGCGTGGCACTGCTGTCGTTCGGCACGCGGCTTGAAGAAGTCGAGAAAGCCGCCGAGGCACTCAGCGCCAAAGGCATCATGCCCACCATCGCCGATGCCCGCTTTGCCAAGCCGCTGGACCGCGACATGATCCTTTCACTGGCCGAGGACCACGAAGCGCTTATCACCATCGAAGAAGGCGCAATTGGTGGCTTTGGCAGCCACGTGGCGCAGCTATTGGCCGACGAGGGTGTGTTTGACCGCGGTCTGAAATTCCGCTCCATGGTTCTGCCCGATACCTTCATTGATCAGGCCAGCCCTGCGGATATGTATGCTGTTGCAGGGATGAATGCCGATCATATTACCGCAAAAGTGCTGGACGTCTTGGGCATCGCCAGCTTCAAGGCGCAGCGCGCCTAGAACATATTCATCCAGCAGCGCACCTCAGTTTCGGCCCTCAACCTCGAGAAGCGCCGCGAGGCCGGTGCGGTAGTCGGGATAGGTCGGCTGCCATCCCAGCGCGGCCTTGACATGATCGTTCCGCACCTTCTTGCTCTCGGCATAGAAACTGCGCGCCATCGGCGTCATCTCGGCCTCTTCAAAGGGAATTGCGGGCGGCAGCGGCAATCCCAGCAGCTCGGCCGCATGGCCGATAACATCCTGCGGCGGGGCGGGATCGTCGTCACACAGGTTATAGATCGCCCCCGGCTGCGGCGCGGCCAGAGATAGCGCAAGCGCCTGGGCGATGTCATCGACGTGGATGCGCGAAAACACCTGCCCCTGTTTGATGATCCGCCGCGCGGTGCCGTTGCGCACCTTGGCAAAGGGGCCGCGACCGGGGCCATAAATGCCTGCCAGCCGAAATATGTGCAAAGGCAGATCCGCAATATCCTGCCACGCCGCTTCGGCATTGACCCGCGCCATACCGCGCCGGGTCGACGGGTCCAGCGGACTGGTCTCATCGACCCAGTCGCCCTGCCGGTCACCGTACACCCCTGTTGTCGACAGGTAGCCCACCCAGCGCCGATCAGACGCGGCGGCGCGTATCTGCGGCTCCATCTGGTGCAACACAGGGTCACCGTCGGGTGCCGGCCCCGCCGACACCAACACATTAGGCACCGAGGCAAACACCAAACCCAGATCACCCCCCGGCCACAAAAGCGGCTCGACCCCGGTGGCGGCAATCGCGGGCATCTTGTCCTCGCTTCGGGTGGTGCCGATAATGCGCCAGCCCTCTGGCACCAGTTTCGCTGCCAGCGCGCGGGCGCTATAGCCGTGACCGATTGAAAGTAGCGTTTTTTCCATGCCGCAAAATGGCCCGTGCCCCCGCCAATCACAAGAGCTAAGCCCTGCACAAATGAAAAACGGCCCCCAACAAAGCTGGAGGCCGCTTCAAACTATCCTGCCCGGCGAACCGGGCGGCTACCCAATTAAGGTGTAGTTGTCACTGTTGTTTCATCTTCCAGCACGACGATCATCGTGATCAAGCCGATACCGCCAACGATGGCTTGACCTTGGTTCAGGCCATTGCCAAGACCGGTAAGACCTTGGGCAGAAGCGGAGACTGTCAGGCCTGCGGTCAATGCGGTTGCGGCGATCAGAGTAGCAATCTTTTTCATTTCATTTTCCTTATGGGGTTGGGCTGTTCGTGATTAGCAATTTATCCCATTTCCTACAACAGAAACGGCATTTGTCGTCATTAAATAACTTTGAATTGTAACTATTTCGCACAATCCCGGTTAATTCTTTAGTCGTTCGATACTCATGTAGCCAAATACGGGCCCACCCCATTGGCGCGAGCGCCGCATGCGGCCGCCATTGGTTTCTACCCAGTATTCGTTGGTGAACCGGGTTTGCCCATGCTGGCATGTCTCGCGCAAATGATAGGTCGACACACGTTGATCCACGATCTGGATAACCTCGCGCCCCAGTTGGTCCACGTCGCAAGAAAACGCTATTGCATCAGCGGTGCCGTCTAGCCGCGCCACGGTGAACAGACGCTCGCCACCCCCGCCGACACCGTCAAAGCCCGCAAGCGTCGTCTGAGCCTGCGCTGAACGGATATCCCCGCCCAGCCCCTTGGACCCTACCAGAACACCGTCGCGCAAGATCAGCTGCGCATTGTCTGTCGATTTCCAGACTTCGATCTGTCCGGGCGTATCGTCGGTACGCCGACCGACCAGAAACAGGAAATCCTGAAGCCCGGTCGAATCCGGCACCACCTGCAACACCTCGCCGGGCGTTTCATCCAGCAGTTTGCGGGTGACCGTAACCCGGCCCCGCGTCTGATCCGGCTTTGCCGCCGTGGCGCGCACAGCACCAACAAGCGATGACCCGACAGAGACCAAATCCCCCTGATTGGCATCCGACCCGCCACTGCACCCGGCAAGAACGGCTGCGGCAATCAGGCCGAGGCCCAGTGAAAAACGATTCATTCCCAAACCCTCGACCATTGCCCTTCGAGGGCGTTGCGGTGGCCACTGCGCACCTGCTCGTACAACCGGCCCGGCACGTCCAGCCGTGCCCCGCCATCGCGCTGGATCGGACGGATCGTGGTCGAAATCGCGCGCTTGTTCGGCGTGCCAAGGAACCAACTGACCGGGATCGTCAGGTTGATACCCTTGTCAAACGACCCTTCGCCAAATTCAGTCGACGACACATCGGTGAGCGTAAAGAAACCGCCAACGCGCCAGCCATTTTCAAATTCACGGGTCAGGGTGACAGTCGCCCCGATGTCTTTTGCCAGATAGCGTCCCACATCAACTTGGGCGTGATAGCCATCGCCAAATTCGTAATAGGCCGACACATGTCCGGTTGCGACGCCGTAGTTCTGAAACCCGAACCGTCCGTCAAAATCCCGTTGTTTGACGTAATTCGCCTCCACCCCAAGGGCCAGACTGCTCGCCACAGGTTTCCACAACAGTTCGGCCGACACGCCGCCGAACATCCGCTCCAGGTAACCTGCCGTCACACGTGCATAAAGATCATTGCCCGGCTTCCACTGCTTGCTGACATACAGCGTGTCGACCACCGTGTCGTTGCCTCTGGCATACTCAAGCGAATCCGTGCGCACATGTGGCAGCACCGAATTGCTGGGTCGGTTTGCATCACCGATATTGCCGCCCAACCGATGTTTCAGGCTGCCCGCAAAGGTCCAGCCCGGCGCCGGGCGATAGCTCGCCTCCAGCTTGAGCCCGGCATCAGCACGCACCGGCTGATCTGGGTCAAAGTAGCTGGGCGCGACATAGGGCCCCAACGACCACGAGAAATCGGGGTAAAGATCGGGGTTGGTCACCGCGCCGGGCAAGGTGGGCGTGGCCGACCCAATGGCGCTGACCGCCAAGAGGGCATCCGCCGCCTGCGGATCATATTCGAGCGCTTCCAGATCGGACCGTCGGATTGTCACCGTGGACTGGGCCAAGTTGTCTTCGACTGTCACGATACGGAAGGTTTCCACTGACGCTGGCAAGACTTGCGCCATTGCACGCGCGGCCCGCCCAACGGCAACCGATCGCGCCTGATAGCGGTCGTTGCGCAGCCGCAGTTCCGCTTGGTTCGGATCGACCTTTAGCGCCAGCAATGTCAGCCCGCTGGCCGCCAGTACCGGTTTCATCTGATCGCGCAATGCTGCGGGCGCCCCCGCTTGCGTGGCCCAGCCCGTACCCCAGGCCTGCGGCGCACTTGCGCGGCTGGGGCGCAGTTTCAATGGTGTCGTCGGCGTCACCTTCATCGGCGTCTGCGCAATCTTGGGGTTCAGCTGCAACTGCAGATTTACGCCGAATTCCGACCCGTAAAGGTAATAGGCCCCAACCCGAATACGGTCCGAATACTGATATTCTGCGCCAAAGTTAAACCGCGATTTGCGCGTAAATACGCCCCTGTCCACCGCTTCGGACTGATAGGCATCAGAACTGTATTCCGCCTTGACCGCCCAACGGTCATCAACTTGCCATTCAACCCCGGCAAAGGGGGCAGCGGGCCCGCGAAACCATTGATCATAGGAAGGCTTGCCGCCGGTGCTGCCCGGCACAAACGCCTGCCGCGGTCCGCCAAAGGGCGACCCGATTGCGCCAGAACTGCCCAACCGGCCCCACCCAAGGCCCGCAGAAACCCGGACTGAACCGGGGATTGACGCGCCATCAAATGTCTTGGTCGCGACGACGTATTCACCCGCATAGATCCCGGTACCGGCAAAATCCTGCAAACCAATCGTCACCGCAGGCCAAAACCGATCCTCTTTCTTCAGCAGGTACCGCATGTCAAAGCTGCGGTCGCGATAGGTTTCAAATCCGCCGAAATTCCAATCCTGAATGCCGACATAGCGAAAACTTGCAGACAGGCGCGGGGTGGCTTGGAATGTCATCGTCGTCCGCGTCATTCCGGCAAAATTCGCCACGCCGATCACGAACTGCCCGTCCGGCAGGGCATGCGCCGTGGGCATGTCCACCAACCCCGGCGAGCCGTAGAAATTCAACGAGGGGCGATCAGGAACGTCAAAGATACCCGCAGGGTCAGCAGTCGCGGCCGACCCGGCCACCAGCGTAACCGCCAGCGTGCTCAGCAACCGTCTGGCACGAAGGTCGTTTTTCAGATTGGAAACCTGCTGCACTGTGCTGCCCTTTGCCTGCGATCATTGTCTATCTGGTTCTGCATGGACCAGCGGCACAAATCAACACCCGGGAAACGCTTTGCCCGCTTACGCGCTCCGATTGCGGCAATCGGGCGACAGGCACCGCACGGTCACGACAGCATGCGTACCGCCGACGCTTCTTCTGCGCCCTCGACCCAGCGGCGCACCACGTCGCGGGCCATATCTTCGCTGCTGGCCACCAAGGCCTCGCGCAGCCGCCGCATCGCTGCGGCCAATTCGATCTCGGACAGGCCAACTTCGCGGGTGGAAAAAATCTTGGGGTGACCCGTGCCGATCAGGTCGCCTGACAGGGTCAACTCTTCGGTCATCTTTTCGCCGGGGCGCAGACCCGTGATGGCAATCTCGATGTCACCATCGGGATGGGCTTCGTCGCGCACCGTATAGCCCGCGCTTTCAATCACCTGCCGCGCCAGTTTGAGGATCGGCACCGGCTTGCCCATATCGAGCACGAAAACCTCACCGCCCTGCGCCATCGCACCGGCCTGCAAGACAAGACGCACGGCCTCTTGTACGGTCATGAAATAGCGCGATACGGATTTGTCGGTCACCGTCAGGGGCCCGCCGCGGCTTAGCTGTTCTTGAAACAGCGGCACGACAGAACCCGACGATCCCAGAACATTGCCAAAACGCACCATGGAAAAGACCGTATTGCCAGGCTCACCATGGATGCGCGCCATGTCCTGCACCACCAGTTCGGCCAACCTCTTGGACGCGCCCATGACATTGGTCGGGCGCACCGCCTTGTCGGACGAAATCAGCATAAACCGCTCAACCCCCGCCTTGGCTGATTGTTCGGCCAGCGTCTGGGTGCCAAAGACATTGTTGACCAGCCCTGCCAGCGGATTGGCCTCGACGAGCGGCACATGTTTATAAGCCGCCGCATGCAGAACCACATGAACCTCGTGTTCTGACATCACCTTGCGCAGCTGCCGGGCGTCCGTGATCGACCCCAGAACCGGTACGATCACGATCTCGGTGCCTTCGGTCAGCTGTCGCAATTCCATATCAATGTTATAAAGCGCAAGTTCGCTCAGCTCGTAGAGGATCAGCTTGGCCGGGCGACACTGCAGCACCTGTCGGCACAGTTCAGACCCGATGGACCCCCCGGCACCAGACACAAAAACCGATTTACCGGAATAGCTGACCGTCCCTTCCGCGATGGAATGATCCACCTCGGCGCGGTTCAGGAAACTATGTGCCGACAGCGGCGTCAGCTTGTCGACCAGCGCCTCTTCACCGATCAGTTGGGCAAAGGACGGCAGGGTCTGCACTTCCAGCCCCATCTTTTCGAGCCGCCGAACGATCTGTGCTTGTTTTGGCCCGCTCAGCGAAGGCACCGCCAGCAGCACCCGATCGATCTGCTTGTCGCGCACCAGATCGGCAATGTGCAGCGGCGTATAGACCGGCAGATGTGCGACGCGCAGCCCTTGCAGGGCGACGTTATCATCGACAAACGCCACCGATTCAATGTTTTCGTGCCCGCGTAGCGCCGACACCAACTGTGTCCCGGTTGTACCCGCACCGTAAATCAACACGCGGCAGCGGTTCGCCCCATTTCGATAGATCGCCAGAACGATTCGCAGCAACAAGGCCCGCGAAATCACGACCAGAGAAAAGAAACTGGCCCCAAGCATCACATGCAAGCCAATGGGCAGACCCAGACCCGCGATGTACGATGCCACCAAAGAGGTCATCGTCAACGCCCCGGCCAGCAGCGCGGTATTTCCGATCGCTGCCGTCTCATAGGCGCTCAACTGAATGGTGCACACACCCAGCCAGATCGATAAACCTGCCGAAACGATCAAAATGTAGGGGATTATCGGCGCGTAAACCACCATATTGTGCAGCACACCGCCCGGCAATCCACGTGACGCCAGGGCAAAGGTAAGCGACAGAATGATCAGCGCTGCATCCAGTGCTAACATCACCCCACGCTTCTGCTGCTTGGTCATTGATTTAATAAGGCTTAGCATCAGCGGCAAATTTTCCCGAATGCGGTGCAGCAAAGCATGTTGAGTAGCTAGGGTTAATAAATGGTTTGGCAACTAGAATACAACCTGCCGCATGACCAGACTGCTAATCCCCACACACGTTTCTGTCACAGAACGCCGCCGATTACCACGTATAGGCGAATTGGCCGCCTTGTTCGGCGCTATCCGGCCTAGCTGCGCCCACCCTTGCGGCGAAACAGGTTGCCGATGGTCTGAAACACGAGATCAAAATCGTAGCAGGTGCTTTGGTTGCGCTGGTAAATCAGATCCAGTCGCGCCTTGCGAGGCACGCAGATGCGGCAATAGATATCGTCGGTTTGCTGCGGTGTCTGGCACCGCGCCAGCAACCGGTCCTCGTGCTTGTGAAACCGGATCGTCGCCAGCCCGGTGACGCCCGGCCGCGAGCGCAGCACCTCGGCATAAACTTCGGGAAACCGCTCGACATATTCGCGCAGTGGCGGGCGCGGTCCGACAAAGCTCAGATCGCCGCGCAGGATGTTCCACAGTTGCGGAAACTCATCCAGCCGCCGCGCGCGCAGCCACGCGCCCGTCCGGGTGATCCGCGCTTGCTTGTCGCCGCCCGACACGCCCTGATCCTCGTCTACCACCGTCATCGTGCGCAGCTTCCACAGGTCAAATCGCTGATCGGGGGCTTTCATCCGTTCGGCCACGTGAAACAGCGGTCGGCCTTCCTTTACCAGCAGCCAGATCAGCAAACCGATCAGAATGGGGCCAAGGATGACCACCAGCAGGCTGGCAAAGAACAGGTCGAAAATGCGCTTGCGCCAGGTCATTCACAGGCTTTCATACTGAGGCTCTCATCGGGGGGCTTTCGCTCCGGTGTGGTCGTCCATCGTCAGGTTTGCAGATCACAGTCGCGCCGCCATTCCGCAACTATCCCTGCCGGGGTGCTGCTGTCTGCCGCAAAATCGACGTGACGTTCAAGCGCTTTTGTATCGAGTGCAACCTGGGCGATCGCGCCCTGTGTCGCGGGTCGCGGTCTCCATGCCAACCCGGCAGCATCCAGCAGGGCGCCCATCTCGACCGTGCCGGGGGCGGCGATGTTCAACACCTCTGGTAGATCGGCGGCGCGGGTCAGGTGATGCAACACCCGCGCAAGTGTCACCGGCCCGATGTAACTGCGGCGCGGTGTACTGCCGTCGGCAAATTGGTCGATCTGCATCCCGGCGCGCCAGCCGCCAACAATGGCGTCGGCCCCGGCAACATTCCCGATCCGCAATATCGTCAGCGCCACTCCTGCCTTTTGCGCCGCCGCACGCGCCGCTTGCTCCATCGCCAGCTTGGACGTGCCGTAGTCCGACACAGGCGTGGCCTGCTGGCCCTCGCTCAACGCGCCCAGCGCCCGGCCATAGACCGCCGCCGACGAGGCCACAAAAACGCGCGGCACGCCGGCACACCCCGCAAGGTCAATCGCGGCAAGCGCAAGATCACTGTTCAGATCAAAGGACACCCCCGCCGCAGCCGTGACGGGGGTAATCCCCGACAGGCAGATCACCGCCGCCACTCCCTGCGCGCTGGCCAGCGCCTGGCGCTGTTGCACCAATGGATCAAAGGCAAGAAATCCGGGCCGCGCCTGCCTGCTTTGACAGCGCAAGTCGGCGGGTGTCGGCCAGTGTCTGCGCAGCATTCCGCCAAGACGGCCCGTGGCCCCCAGCAGCAGCACATTGTTTATTTGACCGCAACGGTCCGAAGTCATTGACGCCATGGGTACAGCCAGTATCTTGCGCAGCATAGAATTCCAACTGGGGGTGGAGTTTTGCAAGCCGCTTATCCTCGTACATCTTGTACAGGGGTTGCTTTGCATCCCCGAATGGAATCGACCTAAACGAGCGGTTGTGCAGATGATAAGCATGGTTTCCAAATTCCTGATCTCCTGCCTGCTTGTAGTCGGCCTAAGCGCCTGCGGCACGCTGCCCCGCGGTGCCGCCCTTGAAAAAGAGGTGATACAGGACGCCGACGCACCGGAATCTGACATCGCCGTCTATCCCGTCACACGGGCGTTTCTGCCCAGCGTCGCCCAGTGGCCCCACACCGGGGCATCGCGCCACGGTTGGCTGGGTCAAAGCCGTGGATCGAACGCACAGGTCATCCGCCCCGGCGACAGCCTGGATATCCTCGTCTGGGACAGCGGCGAAAACTCGCTTCTGACCAGCCCCGAACAACAGGTTGCCGCAATGCCCGGCATCCGCGTGTCGGAAAGCGGGACAATCTTCATGCCCTACGTCGGCAAGGTTCAGGTCGCCGGCCGCACCCCCGACAGCGCGCGCCAACTGATCCAGCGACAAATGGAAACCATCGTGCCAGCCGCGCAGGTGCAACTGGCCATGACCGAAGGCCGTGCCAATTCCATCGACCTTGTCGGCGGGGTCAACCAGCCCGGCAATATTGTGATGCCGGATCAGGATTTCTCGGTGCTCGCTGCGATCTCTGCCGGGGGCGGTGTGCGTGACAGCCTGGAAAACCCTCAGGTGAAACTGGTGCGCGGCTCGAAAATCTATGCCACGTCGCTTGACCGGCTCTATGAGAATCCCAGCCTAGATTCCCGTCTGCACGGCGGGGACAAGGTGATCATCGAAGAAGACCGCCGCTATTTCCTGTCTTTGGGTGCCGCCGGGCGCGAAGCGCAGCATGCCTTTAACCGCGATACAGTGTCAGCGCTTGATGCCCTGGCCATCATTGGCGGCGTCAATGACAACCGGGCCAACCCCCAAGGCATCCTGATCCTGCGCGAATACCCCAACAGCGCCGTCAGCGCCGGCACCCGTGGCCCACGCAAGACACGCGTCGTCTTTACCCTTGATCTGACCACCTCCGACGGCCTGTTCTCGGCGCGCAACTTCCCGATCCATTCCGGTGATCTGGTGCTCGCCACAGAAAGCCCGCTGACCAATACACGCACCATACTTGGGCTTGTCGGGTCGGTCTTTGGGCTGGTCAACGCCGCCAACAACGCCGCCAACTAACGCAGCATCCTAGCCAATCTGTGTGCCCTCGGGCAGCAACGCGTTGATCTGCGCCAAATGCTCGGGCAGGCATTTGCCAAGGAAATCATAGGTTTTCACCACATGCGCCCGCGCCGCAGGGCCCAACGCCGCATGGGCATCGGGACGCGCCAAGACATCGACCACCTGTGACGCCAATGCCTGCGGATCAAAGAAATCGACCAGCAGCCCGGTCTTGCGATGGGTCACTGCCTCGCGCACCGGGGCCACGTCCGACGCCACAATCGTGGCTCCCATCGACATCGCCTCCAACAACGACCACGACATCACAAAGGGCATCGTCAGATAGATGTGACAACGGCTGACCTGGATCAACTTGCGATAATCCTCATAAGGCACCTGCCCCAGGAAATGCACCCGGTCCCAATCAACACCCGCACCGACTTCGGCCTCCATCTCGGCCCGCAGCCCGCCGGGGCGGGTGTTCTTGCTGCCATAAGACACGTCGTTGCCCCCTACGATCAACACCCGCGCGCGGGGCCGCTCCTTGAGGATATGCGGCAGGGCGCGCATCAGGATGTGAAAGCCACGGGTCTTTTCCAGATTGCGCGCGACATAGGTCACCACCTCGTCGTCGCGGGTCACCGGCTGTGACAGTCGCCCCAGTTTAAGGCTCGCATTGGGATCAGGCAGCAAACGGTCGGTCCGGATACCGTCGTGACAGACATACATCTTGCGGTGAAAGCTTTCCGGAAACCTGTCGCGCTGCCACTCGGTCGGGCAATGGCCCAGATCGACCGTCTCGATATTGCTCAGCGGCACCGCGTTGCGCGCATGGGCCAGATATGGCGCATGTTCCGATGGCGTATCGTCAGGGTCGAACCCCACCAGACCGCCGGTCATATTATAATAATACTCGAAATAGCCGATGATCGGCACATCCGGCCAAAGTTGCTTGAAAAACGTCAACTCGCCCCAGCCCACATGCCCGATAATGATATCGGGCCGAAACCCATCCCGCGCCTCGATCTCCCGCGCCGCTGCCACCGCGCCATAGCCGTTTCCGGTCGCCTCCTCCCAGACCTTCGACAATCCATAGGCTTTGGCACCGGGGCGGTGATGTGGCTGATATATGCGGGTTTCGACGCCGGGCATTACAGGCGCCGCGCGCCGTTGGGTCAGGAAATAGATCCTGTGCTGCCCCGACAGCGCCAGCCACCGCACCAATTCCCGATACTGGCCCGGCATGTTCTGATGCACGAAAAGGATATTCATCTGCTCACACTGCCGCCATTCCAATCGCAGCCAGTTAGCGTCAACACCGCCGGTCTGGCAACCGGCGGTCTACTTTCCCTTCCAGACCGGATCACGCTTTTCCGCAAAGGCGCGCGCGCCCTCCAGCTGATCCTCGGACGCATAAAGCCGATCCACCGATTCCAACTGCCGCCCGGTGATGCGGTTCATCGCATCCTGAAACTTGGCATCCTCGGCATCGCGCACGATTTCCTTGATCGCGGCGTAAACCAGCGGCGGACCAGAGGCCAGCAGCCGCGCCAGTTCCCAGGCCCGGTCCATCAGTTGATCAGCGGGCAGTATCTCGTTCACCAGCCCCCAGCCCTTGGCCTCTGCCGCATCAAACCAACGTCCAGTCAGCAGCAGTTCCATCGCAATGTGATAGGGAATGCGCTTTGGCAGTTTCACACTGGCCGCATCCGCCACGGTGCCAGAGCGGATTTCAGGCAACGCAAAACTGGCATGATCCGCCGCTAAAATCATATCCGCCGACAACGCCAGTTCCAGACCACCGCCGCAGGCGATACCGTTCACCGCTGCAATCACCGGCTTGTTCAAGCCGCGCAGCTCCTGCAACCCGCCAAACCCGCCAACGCCGTAATCCCCATCCACCGCATCGCCATCGGCGGCTGCTTTCAAATCCCAACCTGGGCAAAAAAACTTCTGTCCCCCGCCAGTGATAATCGCCACGCGCAACGCAGAATCGTCACGGAATTCGGCAAAGACTTCGCCCATGCGCCGCGATGTCATCAGATCAATCGCATTGGCCTTGGGCCGGTCCAGCGTCACCTCCAGAATGCCGCCCTCGGCCTTGGTCTTTATCGGGTCCATGTCATTCTCCTTCAAGGGCGCGCCTGATCAGCGCATCAACTGCAACTGCCCCGTTGGGCGTGCAAATCAGTGGATTCACCTCAACCTCGCTGAGCGTCGCATGATGTGCAATCACATAGGCCTGCACCGCCATCACCGCTGCAATCACAGCCGACACATCGGCCCCCGGCTTGCCGCGATAGCCGTCTAGCAGGGGCCAGATGCGCAAGCGACGCAACGCGGCGTCGATATCGGCAGGTTCGATCGGCAACAGCAGCGATTGCATGTCCTGCCACAACTCGGTCAGCACACCGCCCGCACCCAGGGTCAGCACGAACCCGTGCGCCGCATCATTTGTTACCCCCAACAACAGTTCCGCCACACCGCCCTGCACCATCTCCTCAACCAGAAAAGCACGGGCCGACATCTGCGCCGCCACATCTTCGATCTCGTCGGGGCGCAGGTTCAACCGCACGGCCCCGGCTTCGGATTTATGCGCCAGCCCGATGCCTTTCAGGACCAACGGCGCCTGCAACGCCGCCGCTGCCTGCGCCACCTCCGCCGCCGTTCCCCCACCTAAGCCCAAAGGCACAGCCAAACCAAAGCCTGCCAGTTCGGACTTCGCCACATCCTCCGTGATCAATGTGATGCCCGCCGGATCAGAGCCGCGCAACGGCGGATGGGCCGACGCCGTGGCGCTCATACTCGCAGCCTCCGCCGCCGCAATCGCCTCGGTCAGTCCCTGCAACGGGGTAACCCCGCCGGCCATCAGCCGCGCGGCCACATCGCGTGGCAGCAATTCCGGCAAGGTGCTCACAACCGCAACAGGCCGCCCGGTGCGCCGCCGCACCTCCAACGCCGCCTCCGTCGCGCATTCCCAATCAGCGGCATCGGTGTGCGGATAATCAACGATGACCAACGTAAGCCCAATATGCGCCGCGGCCATGGCCGACCAGGCATCCGCCATCCGCGCCGCATCGCGCCAGATATAGGTGTGATAATCCAATGGGTTCGACAGCGCTACCATCGGCCCCAAAGCCGCCGCCAGCGCCACCCGCTGCGCCGCCTGCAACGGCGGAAAATACACGTCACGGCCCAGCGCCGTGTCAGCGGCCAGACTGGCCTCGCCGCCAGAGCAGGAAATCGACGACAGCGCCCTGCTGTCCAACCGCCCGTTGCAATGCAGCAGCTTCAGCGTTTCCACAAACGTCGGCAGATCATAGACCCGCGCGATCCCCAGATACCGCAACAGCGCCGCTGCCCCTGCATCACTGCCCGCCAAAGACGCCGTATGCGATACCGTCGCGCGCTGCGCCTGCTCCGACGCACCGACCTTGAGCACGACCAACGGCACATCCCGCGCCGCCGCCTTGCGCGCCAGAACATGCCAAAGCCCTACATCCGCGAAACCCTCAACATGCAGACCAATTGCCGTGACACGCGGATCATCCAAAAGCGCCATGGCAATTTCGGCCTGACTGGTCTGCGCCATGTTGCCACACGTGACAGTATAGGCAATCGGCAGACCCCTCCGCTGCAAGGTCAGGTTGATCGCGATGTTCGACGATTGCGTCAGGATCGCTACACCCCGGTCCACCCCCACACATCCATGCTGATCCGGCCAAAGCAAGGCGCCATCCAGCGCATTGATAAACCCATAACAATTCGGCCCGAGTACCGGCATATCCCCCGCCGCGGCAACCAACGCGGCCTGCAAATCCCGCCCGGTTTCATCCTCTGCCCGCGCCTCGGCAAAGCCCGAAGCGAAACACACCGCACCACCTGCCCCTTTGGCAGATAGCTCCGCGACGAGATCAATGGTGACATGGCGGTTCACGCCGATGAAAACCGCATCTGGCACCACCGGTAGATCCGCAATGCTCGGCACCGCTGTTACCCCCTCAACGGCGATGCCACGGGGGTGCACCAGATGGATGCCACCGCCAAACCCTATCCGCCGCGATTGCCGAATGATCTGCGTGCACCAGGCACCGCCGCCAATGACGGCAATGTCACGGGGCCGCAACAAGCGCGACAGGTCACGCGTCATGGCCGTCGGTCCGCCAAAAGAGATTCAATGCCTCCGGCGGAGGGTATTTTTGACTCAAAAAAGTAAGAAGAAGACCCCAAGGCGCCCCCGCCGTACGTGACGAGCGGGGGACTTTTCCGAGTACGGTCATCGGCGCCTCCGCCTGTACCGCAAATAAAATCTAACGTTGCCAAGGTTAACGATCGGTAAACCAGAGCGCCCTTTCGGCTTTTTCGAGTCATAAATACCGCGGGGGGAGTCGCGCATGCGACGGGGGGCTGGCCCCCCTCCCCGGTCGGCGCGGCCACGCGTCGAAACATCATGCCCCCAGCGCCCGCAACATTTCGCGGCTGATGATATGGCGCTGGATTTCACTTGTGCCATCCCAGATCCGCTCCACCCGGGCATCGCGCCAGAACCGTTCCAGCGGGTAGTCGTCCATCAATCCCATACCGCCATGTAGCTGGATCGCGGCATCCGTCACGCGCGACAGCATCTCAGACGCATATAGCTTTGCGCTCGCGATCTCGCGGTTGGCAGGCAGATCGCGGTCCAGCCGGTTCGCCGCCGCCAATGTCAGCAGATCGGCGGCGTCGATTTCGGTGATCATATCCGCTAACTGAAATGATACGCCCTGAAACTTGCCGATTTTCTGACCGAACTGTTCGCGCGTCGCAGCATATTCCAACGCATAGTCAAACACCCGCCGCGCGCGCCCGACGCTCATCGTGGCGACCGTGATCCGCGTGGCATAGAGCCAGGTGTTCATCACCTCGAACCCGCCATCGACCTCACCCAAAACCTGCGCATCGGGCAGTCGGCAATCGTCAAAATCGAGGATCATGTTCTTGTAGCCACGATGACTGACCGACTTGTACCCGTCCCGAATAACAAAGCCCGGCGTGCCGCGGTCCACCAGAAAGGCCGTGATGCGTTTCTTTGGCCCCTTGGGGGTCTGGTCCTCACCCGTGGCGATAAAAACGATGATGAAATCAGCATGTTCCGCGCCCGAGATGAAATGTTTGGTGCCGTTCACCACCCAATCGCCGCCATCGCGCACCGCGCTGCATTTCATGCCGCGCACGTCCGATCCTGCCCCGGGTTCTGTCATCGCCAGGGCATCCATCCGCTCACCACGCACCGCGGGCATCAGATAGCGTTCGACCTGGTCACCTTCACAGGCCATCAGGATATTCTGCGGGCGCCCAAAAAAGTGGTTCAGCGCCATCGACCCGCGCCCCAATTCGCGCTCCACCAGCGCGAATTCCAGATGGTTCAACCCAGCACAACCCACGCTTTCGGGAAAGTTGCAGGCGTAGAACCCCAGCTCGATTGTCTTGCGCTTAATCTCATCGGCGATCTCTTGCGGCACCTCGCCCGTGCGTTCCACCAGCGCTTCATGGGGATAGATCTCGTGCTCGACAAAGCTGCGGACCGTCTCCGCAATCATGTGGTTTTCGTCACTCAACCCAAAGGTCAGCTCACTTGTCATAATCATCGCCTTCCGCATCCAAAATGGCCTTTAACTCGGCCAGATGCCGCGTGTCTTGCTCTGGATATTCTTCCAACTCGCGCGCCGTTTTCTCGGCAATGTCATCGGGGATGCGCCGCAGCGGCTGGCCGGTCTGCAAGGCCCGAATATAGGTTTCTGCCGCGCGCTCGAAATAATAGAGCCTGTTAAAAGTTTCCGCGACGGTTTCACCGATCACCAGAACCCCATGGCTGCCCATCACCATGACCTTTTGCTTGGGGTCGGTCAGCAAACCGGCACAGCGCGCGCCTTCGTCTTCAAACGCCAGCCCGCCATAGTGTTCGTCGATCACCACGCGGTCAAAAAAGGTGCAACAATTCTGGTCAATCGGCGGCAGGCGGCTGTCTTGCAAACACGCCAAAACTGTCGCATGGATCGAATGCACATGCATGACGCAGCGCGCGTGTTTCGCGCCTGCATGCACCCCACCATGCAGCCCCCATGCGGTGGGGTCGGGCGCATCCGGCCCTTCCAGCGTCGCCGGATCATCGGCGTCGATCAGCAACAGATCGCTGGCTTTGATGCGGCTGAAATGCACTTGGTTCGGGTTCATCAGAAACCGTGTCCCCGCAGGGTTCACCGCCATTGAGAAATGGTTCGCCACGCCCTCGTGCATGTCCAACCGCGCCGTCCAGCGGAACGCGGCAGCCAGATCAACGCGCTCTTGCCAATGGTCCATATTCTGTCGTGTCGGGCTGTTCATCTGCGGCTCCTGCGATTTTGTCACAGCCTGCCTGATGGTCCCCTTGCCTGACCAACGAAAAAAACGCAGGTTTGCCAGTAGTGCAGCTTATGGATGGTTTATGCAGCGCAACACCTTGCCCCCCTTGAACTGGCTGCGCGCCTTCGAGGCGGCCGCACGACATCTGTCGTTCACCGGGGCGGCGGGCGATCTGAATATGACGCAAAGCGCCGTCAGTCAGCAGATCAAATCGCTTGAGGCGCATCTGGGCCGCCCACTGTTTCACCGTCGTGCCCGTGCGCTGGAACTGACCCAAACCGGCATGACCTATCTGCCCGTGGTGCGAGAGGCATTTCGCACCCTGACCCATGGCACCCGCGCAATCACCCGAACCACCCAAGACCTGCTGCGCGTGCAGTGTAACCTGACCTTTTCTATCCAGTGGCTCGCCCCGCGCCTGCCGCTGTTTCAACGTCAGCACCCGGACGTCCAGCTTGATATCTCGACCGAACTTTGGGCCCCTGAACATATGGTCGAAGGCGCCGACATCGAAATCCGCTATTCCCTGCGCCCGCCTGCGTCTGTTGTGGCGGAACTGCTGCACCGTGGCGACTATTATCCGGTCTGCGCGCCGGGCTACCCTGTCTCGCTCGCGACGCTTGCCCAGCAGCCGCTGTTTGATTGCTCCAGCATGATGGGAAACTGGGCAATATGGGCCGAAGAACAGGGTCTAACATGGGATAATCCGCCCATCACCTATGTCACCACCTATTCTGTGCCTCTGGCGATCGCGGCGGCGGGCGGCGGGCTGGCGCTGGCGCATGATACCATTGCCGCCGGGATGATGACCGCAGGCCAGTTAATTGCACCATTTGCCCACCGCGCCCCGATGCACGAGGCCTATTACCTGATCCAGTCCGCCCCGGCACAAAGCCTGCCTGCGGCAGAGAAGTTTGTCGCATGGTTGCGGGGTGAAATGGCGCGGTTTCATGCCGAGCATCACCAAACGCCAATTTAACCCACGAAACAGAGCTTAATAAGGTCTCTTTGGGCCAAAGAACCATTATCACGCCGCGCCTGGCGCTACCCGGCAAACCCGCGCAGCCCCGCTTGAACCTGCCCTGCCCTTGTGGCACCTTGGGACATGACACATCAAACTTTTCCCTCATGGCCAGACGTGGCCGCCGAACTGGTCAATGTTGCAGCGGGCCGCAGCCCTGCCGACACGATCATCACTGGTGGCATTTGGGTCAATGTTCACACCCGCGAATGTCTACCAGATCATGATATCGCCATTGTCGCCGGACGCATTGCCTTTGTCGGGCCGGATGCCAGCCATTGCCGGGGCGATGCCACCCGAATGATCGACGCCAAGGGCCGGTTTATGGTTCCCGGTCTCTGCGACGGGCATATGCATATCGAATCCACCATGCTGACGCCTGCGGAATTTGCCCGGGCCGTCATCCCGCATGGCACCACCTCCGCCTTTACTGATCCGCATGAGATTGCCAATGTGCTGGGCCTCGATGGTGTGCGCATGATGCATGACGAAGCGCTTATGCAGCCGATCAACATCTTCACGCAAATGCCTTCCTGCGCGCCTTCCGCGCCGGGGCTTGAAACAACAGGGTTTGAGATCACCGCCGATGACGTGGCCGAAGCAATGGCATGGCCGGGCATCGTGGGGCTGGGCGAGATGATGAATTTTCCCGGTGTCAGTGCCGCAGACCCCAAGATGCTGGCCGAAATCGCCGCCACCCAGCGCGCGGACAAGACCGTAGGCGGGCATTACGCCTCGCCCGACCTCGGCCCCGCCTTTGCCGCCTATGTCGCGGGTGGCCCCGCCGATGATCACGAAGGCACCTGCGAGGCAGACGCGATTGCCCGGATGCGGCAGGGGATGCGGTCAATGATCCGGCTGGGCTCCGCGTGGTATGACGTCGAAACCCAAATCACGGCGATTACCGAAAAAGGGCTCGATCCGCGCAACATGATCCTGTGCACCGATGACAGCCACTCCGGCACCATCGTCAGCGAAGGGCATATGAACCGCGTTGTGCGCCACGCCATCGACTGCGGCTGTGACCCGCTGGTGGCGCTGCAAATGGCGACGATCAACACCGCCACACACTTTGGCCTGGAACGCGAGGTGGGCTCGCTCACCCCCGGGCGCCGCGCCGACGTGATCCTGACCTCAGACCTCAAAACCCTGCCCGTAGAGACTGTTCTGGCCCGTGGGCAGATCGTGGCGCAGGACGGCGAATGCCTTGCCGACTGCCCGCATTTTGATTGGCCCGATGCCGCGCGCAACACGGTGAACATGGCGCGTGACCTGACAGCAGATGATTTCGACATCCCCGCCCCCGAAGGCGCCAATGCCGTGACCGCCAACGTCATCGGCGTGGTCGAAAATCAGGCCCACACACGGGCGCTGAAGTTTGAACTGCCCGTGACCGATGGCAGGGTGCAGGCCACAGGCGAGGTCTGCCAGATCGCGCTGGTCGAACGGCACCGCGCCAAGGGGACAGTGGTCAACGCCTTTGTCTCGGGCTTTGGGTATGAGGGCAAGATGGCCATGGCATCGACCGTGGCCCATGACAGCCACCATATGATTGTCGTGGGCACCGATGCGCAGCAGATGGCGCTGGCCGCCAACCGCCTGCGCGCGGTGGGCGGCGGCATCACCATCTTCCGCGATGGCACCGAACTGGCACTGGTCGACCTGCCCATTGCCGGGTTGATGTCAGACAGCCCCGCCGCAGATGTCGCTGCCAAGGCCGACAAGATGATGCAGGCAATGCGCGACTGCGGCTGCACCCTGAACAACGCCTATATGCAACATTCACTGCTGGCCCTTGTCGTGATCCCGGAACTGCGGATCTCGGATCTGGGGCTTGTAGACGTCAAGAAATTTGAATTTATCCCTTTGTTAGAGCCACAAACATGACCACCATCCTGACCCCCGAAACCCTCCCTACCGAGAAATTCCGCGATGCGACCGCCGCGGTGGATCGCCTGACCGAGCTTTACAATCAGGCCACCGGATTCCTGCGGACCGAGTTTGCCAAGGCGATGGAGACCCAGGCCCCACCGACCCGCATCCGGGCCTTTTACCCCGAGGTGCGTTTTCGCACATCGTCTTACGCCCATGTCGATAGCCGTCTGGCCTTTGGCCATGTTTCCTCTCCCGGCACGTTTTCGGCCACAATCACCCGGCCCGATCTGTTCCGCAGCTACCTGATCCAGCAGATCGGCCTGCTGATCGAAAACCACGATCAACCCGTGATCATCGGCCCCTCCGAAACACCGATCCCGGTGCATTTCGCCATGTCCGCCGACCCATCGCTGAACGTCCCACAGGAAGGGGCCGCCGATTTCACCCTGCGCGATGTCTTTGACGTGCCCGACCTCAGCACCACCAACGATGATATCGTCAATGGCACCTATGTTCCGCCCGACAACGTGCGCCCGCTGGCCCCGTTCACGGCGCAGCGCGTGGATTATTCGCTCGCACGGCTGGCGCATTATACCGCCACTGACCCGGAACATTTCCAATGTCACGTGCTGTTCACCAACTACCAGTTCTACGTGACCGAGTTTGAGGAATACGCCCGCGCCATGCTGCGCGACCCCGACAGCGGCTATACCTCCTTTGTCTCCACCGGCAACGCCGAGATCACGGACGGCGATGCGCCCCTGCGCGAAACGCTCAAGACACCGCAGATGCCGACCTACCACCTGAAACGCGCCGACGGGTCTGGGATCACGCTGGTCAACATCGGGGTTGGCCCCTCCAATGCCAAAACCGCGACCGATCACATCGCAGTACTGCGGCCCCACGCCTGGCTGATGGTCGGCCACTGTGCCGGCCTACGCAACACGCAGGCGCTGGGGGATTTCGTGCTCGCCCATGCCTACCTCCGCGAAGATCACGTGCTGGACGACGATCTGCCTGTCTGGGTGCCGATCCCGGCGCTCGCCGAAATCCAGATTGCGCTGGAACAATCCGTGGCACAGGTCACTCAGCTTGAAGGCTACGAACTTAAGCGCATCATGCGCACCGGCACCGTCGCCACGATCGACAACCGCAACTGGGAACTGCGCGACCAGTCCGGCCCGGTTCAGCGGCTCAGCCAATCACGCGCCGTGGCGCTTGATATGGAAAGCGCCACAATCGCCGCCAACGGCTACCGCTTTCGGGTGCCCTATGGCACGCTGCTGTGCGTGTCGGATAAACCGCTGCATGGCGAATTAAAGCTACCCGGCATGGCCTCAGACTTCTATAAGACCCAAGTTGCACGGCATTTGATGATCGGAATCCGTGCCATGGAACTGCTCCGCAGCACCCCGTTGGAGCGGATTCACAGCCGGAAACTGCGGTCATTCGACGAAACCGCGTTCATGTAAGGGTAAAAACGGCAGAAAATCGCATATTTTCCTATTTTTGACGCCACTATTCGTTGTGTTATCCCACTACATACCGTTACATTCCGGCCATGAGGCCCTAAACTCGGGCAGTCTAAGGAGATAAAAAGATGGCAAAACCAATGACAAAGACTCAGCTCGTTGCTGCACTCGCAGAAGACATGGGCACAGACAAGAAATCCGCAGGCGCAGCACTTGACGCCGTTTGCGCGTTGATCACCCGCGAAGTATCCGGCGGCGGCGCAGTGACCCTGCCCGGCGTTGGCAAAATCTACTGCCGCGAACGCCCAGAGCGTATGGTGCGCAACCCTGCCACCGGCGAACAGTTCAAGAAAGAAGCCGACAAGGTTGTCAAAATGACAATCGCAAAAGCGCTGAAAGACAGCGTGAACGAATAAGCCCCGGCTTTTTCGACAGTTCAAAGGGTCACCTTCGGGTGGCCCTTTTTTTGTGCGGTGGGCGGAACAGCCCGGAATAATGCGCACAGCGCGCCGGGCATCGCCGGCCCGCCCCGCAGGCAGGCGATGCCCTCTCTCAACGACAGCCCCCACCTTGCCCTTCCCCACAATTCCATCCATTGCTTGTCCCTAGGGCAAGGCAGGGGCAGCACATGGACATTCGCGCAATTTTGATGGGGCTGGCCTTTGCCATCATGTGGTCCTCGGCTTTCACTTCTGCCCGGATCATCGTCGCCGATGCCTCGCCGCTTTTCGCCCTCTCCCTACGCTACCTGATCTCGGGCCTGATCGGCGTCGGCATCGCCTTGCTGCTGGGACAAAGCTGGCGTTTGACGCCCGCCCAATGGCGCGCCACGATCATCTTTGGCGTCCTGCAAAACGCGGTCTACCTCGGCCTCAACTTTGTCGCCATGCAAACCATCGAAGCCTCCCTCGCCGCGATCATCGCCTCCACCATGCCGCTGCTGGTGGGCTTTGCCGCATGGGCCTTTCTGGGCGAACGGCTGCGGCCCCTCGGCGTTATCGGCCTGCTGGCGGGCGTTGTTGGCGTGGCGATCATCATGGGCGCGCGGCTGGGCGGCACCGTCGATATGACGGGCCTGCTGCTCTGTGCCATTGGGGTGGTGGCGCTGACTGCGGCAACCCTGCTGGTGCGCGGGGCCACGTCGGGGGGCAATTTTCTGATGGTCGTGGGGCTGCAAATGCTGGTGGGCTGTGTCGCGCTGTCCCTTGCCACACTGCTGTTCGAAACCCCGCGCATTGATCCCAACTGGCGGCTGGCGGCGGCCTTTGCCTATACCTGCCTCGTGCCGGGGCTGGCGGCGACGGTGGTCTGGTTCTGGCTGGTCAACCGCATCGGGGCCACCCGTGGCGCCACCTTCCATTTTCTCAACCCGTTTTTCGGCGTCGCCATCGCGGCCTTGCTGCTGGGCGAAACCCTTGGCCCACGCGACATCCTCGGCGTGGCGATCATCGCAGGCGGCATCCTTGCCGTGCAAATTTCGCGGCAAAAACGGGCCTAGGTCTTTTCTGCGCCAAAGCGTGCCGCAGATAGGACGCCCCGCTGTCGAAATCTCGGCAAAACTGGCGGCATGACCAACACGCCGCCACCCAAAGCTTATGCCTTCGTGCTGATCCCGGGGTTTTCAACTCTGGGATTCTCCTGTGCGCTGGACACGCTTTCGCTGGCCAATCATCACCCCTCCGGGCGGCAGTTTTATCGCTGGCGACTGATCTCCGAAACCGGCGCGCCGGTGGCGGCCTACAACGGCGTCACGATCGCGGTGGACAGCGCCCTGACCGACCTGCACCGCGACGAAACCCTGATCGTCTGCGCAGGCGAAAATGCGGGGCAAGGCAGCACCAAACCCCTGCTAAGTTGGCTGCGCCGCGAGACTCGCAAGGGGATGGACTTCGGCGCGCTCTCTTCGGGCACTTATACGCTCGCGCTCGCCGGGCTGATCGGCGGAAAACGGGTGACCACCCATTGGGAATACAAAACCGCCCTGGCCGAAATGCTCCCCGATGTGATCATGGAAGACACCATCTTCTCGGTTGATGGCCGCGTTTTCACCTCTGCCGGGGGGGCCGCGTCGATGGACATGATGCTGCACCGCCTGCAACGCGACTACGGGGCAGACATGGCCACATGGGTCGCAGATCAAATGATCTACACCACCCCCCGCGCCCATAGCCACGGCCAGCGCATATCCCTGCAAGCGCCGCCGCAGATTCGAAACTCCAAACTGATGCAGGCCGTGCAGATCATGGAAACCAATCTCGAAGACCCCCTGCGCCCGGACGAGATTGCAGGCCGCGTCAGTCTCTCCACACGACAACTGGAACGGCTCTTTGCCAAATACCTGCAAACCTCGCCCAAACGTCACTACCTGCTGCTGCGCCTTGATAAGGCCCGCAACCTGCTGCGCCAAACAGACCTGTCCGTGACCAATGTCTGCGTCGCCTGCGGTTTTCAATCGCTCTCGCATTTCTCCAAAAGCTACCGCGCGACATATGGCATCCCGCCGGGGGTCGAGGCACAGGGCGGCAAGGTGTTGTGGTCCGCCCCCGCCTGACCACAGCCGCGCCTTCCGCCTTCACTTTCCAGTGCGCGCCGCAGACAATCCCTTTGAATTTCCGCGCGCAACCCCATCTAATAGGCCACGCCCCGAACAGGGGTCCGAGTAGGAGAACGCCATGCCCCGTTACGAAAAGAATCCCGACGCCATCGCGGCGCTCACCCCCGAAGAATACCACGTCACCCAGGAAAGCGGCACAGAACGCCCCGGCACCGGCAAGCTGCTCAGCAACAAGGAGCCGGGCATCTACGTCGATATCGTCTCCGGCGAACCGCTCTTTGCCAGCGCCGACAAATACGAAAGCGGCTGCGGCTGGCCCAGCTTTACCAAACCGATCGAGCCCGCCCATGTAAGCGAGTTGCAAGACGCGTCGCTGGGCATGGTCCGCACCGAAGTGCGCAGCGCCCATGGCGACAGCCACCTCGGCCACGTCTTTCCCGACGGCCCACCAGACCGTGGCGGAATGCGCTATTGCATCAACTCCGCGTCCTTGCGTTTTGTCCACCGCGACGACATGCAGGCCGAAGGCTACGGCGAATATCTAGATCAAGTGGAGAATGTATCATGACTCATCAGCGCGCAGTATTGGCCGGTGGCTGCTTCTGGGGCATGCAGGATCTGATCCGCCGCCGCTTGGGCGTGATAGACACCCGCGTCGGGTACACAGGCGGCGACGTGCCGAATGCCACCTATCGTAACCACGGCACCCACGCCGAAGCGATCGAGATCACCTATGATCCGGCGAAAACAAGCTACCGGGAATTGCTGGAATTCTTCTTTCAGATTCATGATCCCACCACGATCAACCGCCAGGGCAATGACCGCGGGATGAGCTATCGCTCCGCAATCTACTATGTCGACGAAGCGCAGAAAAACACTGCGTTAGAGACGATTGCAGATGTCGAAGCCTCCGGCATCTGGCCGGGCAAGGTCGTGACCGACGTCGAACCTGTCAGCGATTTTTGGGTGGCCGAGCCAGAGCATCAGGACTATCTGGAGCGTATTCCAAACGGCTACACCTGCCATTTCCCGCGCGCCGACTGGGTGCTGCCCAAACGCGCAGCGGCTGAATAAACGATAATTCCAAAACGTGACCCCCGGAACCAGTTTGCGGGGGTCACCCCGCCGCCACCCGCGGGCGACCCGACGCCTCAACCGTGATCATCGCCTCAACAAAAACCTCCCGCGCCTCAACACCGGCCGTGCGGGTGTCGCGCGCGACGGTCACCTGAATATCCGCGGCCCCTGCCAATTCGGCATCCCGCGTCGCACGCGCGCGCAAAACAGTCTCTAACAACGCCATCGCGCTTTCCTGATCGCCGAAATCTTGCGGCCCCTCCAGCAGATGCACCCGGAATTTGCCCTCGCTCGGCGATGTGACACTGCCACTTTGCCGCATCGTCACCCGGCCCACCACAGCCCCGATGGCATTGGCCACGCCCGCATGTTCCGGCAGGATCATCGTGGTTCCCAATGCCTCACCCACCGCCGGATAATAACAGGCGGCAGAGGCACCCAATCCCACCACAGGCACCGTCAGCCCAGTCTGTAACCGCACCAACCCGCTATGACCTGCCAGCCCGCGTTGCATCAATACATGCCGTGCCAGCACGTCCGGCGGCAGATCAAACTGCGGTTCTTCTTCGGCAAAAGCCGCCTCTAACAAGGCCAAAACCGTCTGCTGCGTCAGTTGTGCCACAATCATCTCGGCCACGGCCTCTTCGCTGGTCGACAGCGTATTGCCCGCGCCGGTGCGCCTGCGCCCGAACAGATGCAATGCCTTGCGCGCCGCACCCGTGTCCCATTCCAGCACCCGGCCCAAAACATGGCTCGCGTCCGACGGCGTGACCCCCGCCACCTGCACCAATCCACGCTCCACCAGCCGGTTCAGGGCACCCTGTTCCACCCGCGCGCGCAGGACATCGCCCAACGGATGAACCGCCTCTCCGATCCGCGCCAACAGCGCCGCCTCACGCGGGCCGATACCCTCCGCAGTCTGGCCCGCCACCGCGCGCACGAATCTGCCGTCATGCTCGCCCGGCATCGTACGCCGCAGTTGCGCGTCCAGCGCCGCGTGTACGACCTCCGGCGCTTCGACAGCAATCAGCGCAATCGGCAGCACCCGCTTTGGCCCCAGCGTCACACCACCGGTCAACCCTTCTGAGATGAAATGCACCTCACTGTCGCCACCCAGCCCGCTGGTGCGCATGGCGACCGCTTCGACCATCGTCCGATAGGGGCCGACGCGCGCGCCAGCCGGGTCAATCGCGGGCCGCCCGTCACGCAGCAGCGCCACATCCGTGGTGGTGCCGCCAATGTCCGACACCAGCGCCAGATCGGCCTGCGTCAACCAACGCGCCCCCACGATCGACGCCGCAGGCCCGCTCAATATCGTCTCGATCGGCCGTTGCCGCGCCTGCGCGCTTGAAATCAGCGCCCCGTCGCCGCGCACCACCATCATCGGCGCATCAATCCCCAGCTCTCTCAGCTTGGCCTCTGCCCGCCCGATCAACCGGTCAATCATCCCGATCAAGCGCGCATTCAACACCGCCGTCAGCGCGCGTTTCGGCCCGTTCAGTTTCGCCGACAACTGATGTGACGCCGACACGGGCCGCCCGGTGATCTGCCCCACCAATTCCGCCGCCCGCAATTCATGCGCCGGGTTGCGCGTGGCAAACTGGCTCGCCACGGCAAATCCGCTCACATCGTCTTTATGTGTCTCTAAAAAGGCAATAAGCGCCGCTTCATCCAACGCCACGCTCTCGGTCCCGGTATGGTCATGCCCGCCAGACAACAGCAGACAGGGGTCCCCCTTCAGCGCATCCCCAAGCCCATGGGTCGCCAGATCACGCGCCTTGAACCCGATGTAAATCAGCGCCACGCGCCCGCCCTGCCCCTCGACCAGGGCATTGGTCGCCAGCGTGGTCGACAGCGACGCCATGGCAATCTCGCCCGGTGCCACCCCCGATTGCGCCAAAACCTGCCCCACGGCGCCGCCGACACCTATCGCCAGATCCTGCCGCGTGGTCAGCGCCTTGGCCGAGGCGACAACCACCTCATCGTCACGGATAAGCACCGCATCGGTATAGGTTCCGCCCGTATCAACACCCAATAACAACGCCACGCACGTCTCCCTGTCTTATTCCAGCCGCCCCACCGCCCAGCGTGCCGCCTCGGCCACCGTGGCATCCGCGTCTTCGGTCAGCCCTTGCGCCGCAGGTCGCAGGGCAGCTTGTCCTGAATTTCCAATGGCATAAAGCACATTTCGCACAAAGCGGTCGCGCCCGATACGTTTCACCGGCGACCCCGAAAACCGCGCCCGAAACGCCACATCGTCCAGACGCACCAAATCGGCCAGATCCGACGGCGCAACCTCGCCCCCGTGATAGCGCATATCGCTGGCCGCCACGGCAAACTTGTTCCACGGACAGGCCGCCAAACAATCGTCACAGCCATAAATATGGTTGCCCATCTTGGCCCGCAGCTCCGGTGCCACCGGCCCTTTATGCTCAATCGTCAGATAAGAAATGCACCGCCGCGCATCCAATTGATAGGGCGCCGGAAACGCATCCGTCGGACAAACCTCCAAACAGGCCCGGCACGACCCACAATGATCCACCTCTGCGGCGTCCTCGGCCAGTTCAAGCGTGGTAAAAATAGACCCTAAAAAGGCCCAATTGCCAAAATCCCGGCTCAACAGATTGGTATGCTTGCCCTGCCACCCCAAGCCCGCCGCCTGCGCCAATGCCTTTTCGGGCACTGGCGCGGTATCAACAAAAACCTTAACCTCACAGGCCTCCTGCGCGATCAACCACCGCGCCAAACGCTTCAGCCGCTTCTTGACAATGTCATGATAATCCCGCCCCTGCGCATAAACAGAAATCGCCCCCTTCTCAGCCTGCCCCAACACCGCACGCGGATCATGCGCGGGCGCATAGCTTTCGGCCAACATGATCACCGATCGCGCCTGCGGCCACAGCGACGCCGGGTTGCCACGCCAGGCCATCCGCTCTTCCATCCAGCCCATCTGCCCATGATACCCGGCCGCCACAAAGGCCGCCAACCGCTCGGGCACCTCCGGCACATCCCAAGGGCGGCACACTCGGCACGCAACAAACCCCTCGGCCCGCGCCTCAGCCACCAACCGATCCTTCAAATCTTTACTTTTTTGGGTCAAAAATACCCTTCCGGGGGTCTGGGGGTGGAAAACCCCCAGCGCCGCCTCCTAGAAATCCAGGTTGTTATAATGCACAGGCGGCGGAAACCCCGGCACCTGATCCGCCAGAATGGACCGAAACGCCGGGCGCGATTTGATCTTGGCGTACCAGTCCTTCACCACATCCGACCGGTTCCAATCCACGTCCGAAATGTAATCCAGCGACGACAGATGCGCCGCTGCGGCAAAATCCGCCAGCGTCATCACATCGCCCCCCAACCAGCGGCGGTGATCCAGCAGCCAGGTCATGTAATCCAGATGGTACTTGATCGCCTTGGCCCCCGCTTTCACGTTCTTGCTGTCGGGATAGCCCTGCTTCATCACCTTCTTGTTCACCCGCTCATACAGCAGCTTCGACGTCACCTCGTCGTGGAACTTGTCATCGAACCAGCTCACAATCCGCCGTACTTCCAACCGCTGCACCGGGTCTTTTGGCAGCAGCCCCGCTTCGGGCCGGGTTTCCTCAATATATTCGCAGATCGCGGCGCTTTCGGACATCATGATGCCATCCAGCCGCAGCACAGGCACTTTGCCCGCCGGATTGCGGCGCATGAAATCGGGGTCCTGCTCCCAATAGCGTTCCTCGACCAGCTCCACTTCAATCTTCTTCTCCGCGAGGCTCAGCCGCACCTTGCGACAGAACGGGGAAAGGGGAACATGAAACAAACGAGCCATCATAGGGAATCCGCTGGGAAAATTGGGGTGGTCCCCTTCCATGCCCTGCGCGGCGGGGATTTTCAACTCTCGAAACAGGCCGCCCGCCCGTCCGCGCGAATGGTCGCCGCCCCGTCGCGGATCTGTGCTGTGCGTTTGCGGACAAAGTTGCTGGGGTTCGCGGCCGATCGGTCCTTGGGCGCAGGCAGGATTGCAGCCAGACGCGCCGCCTGGGTCGCACTCAGGTCCGCCGCCGTCACACCAAAGTAATGCCGTGCCGCCGCGTCGACCCCGAAAACACCCTCGTCGAACTCCGCAACATTCAGATAGACCTCGACAATCCGGCGTTTTGACCAGATCAGTTCGACCACCGGGGTCATCATCGCTTCCATCGCTTTGCGCAGCCAGGATCGCCCCTGCCAAAGATAAACGTTCTTCACCACCTGCTGACTGATCGTCGACGCCCCACGCGCCGACCCCTGTTCAATTGCCAGCTTGATCGCCCGCAGATCAAAACCCCAATGATGGCAGAAATTCGCATCTTCAGCCGCCACGGCAGACCGCGCCATAACCGGGGCAATATCCGCCATCGCGACCCAGCGGTGTTCAACCCCGCCCAGCCTGCGTCCTTCGGAAAACATATAGGCGGTGGTGGGCGGGTTGAATACCGCCCACAGCACGGTCAGCGCCACCGCCAGCATAAACAGCACCGACACCGCGCGCAGCACCCACCAGACGATGCGCCGTTTAATGCGCCGCCCTGCGGGGATCTTGGTTTTCTTGCTGCCTGCCTTGCGTGTCGCCATGGCCCAGCTATAGGGGGCTGCGCCCGGTTTGTGAACGCCCCTCGCGCTGCGAAATCGCCTGCGCCATGTAGGCACCGATCAGGGCGGACCCGCGCGGCGAGGGGTGGATGTTATCTGCGGCAAACAGGCTGCGGTCGCCGCGATCAATCACATCCTCGGCGTCGACGAAATGAAACCCGTCCCGCCGTGCCGCCATCCGCGCCAGCCGTGCTTCCATTTCAACCAGATCATCCCGGCACCCGGCAAAGCCGCCGCGCCCGGACCCCGCGTAATACCCCATCCAGATCACCTGCGCCCCGGTCTGCGCCTGCATCCGCTGCACAAAGGCGGGGATGCTGCCGCTGGTGCCATCGTTGCTGATAAGCGCGTCCACCTGTGGACCACAGGCACCGCAGCCGCAATCGGCGCTCAGATCGTTGGCCCCGCCATTGATCACGATCCAGCGCCAGCGCCCGCCCGGCAACTGCCGCTTGATGTCAAATCCAACCGCCCCGGCGATGGTCGAGTTGTTGTCGAACTGCGCCCCCGGCACCGCCCGGCTGACCACAACACGGCCCAGTTTCTGGCCAATCACATCGGGAATAGCCGCCCCTGATCCGCCGTTCCACGCCATCACGGAATCGCCCAGCGCCAGGATGTCACCACCGCCCCGCGGTGCGGCATCGGTACAGCCCAAAAGCCCCAGCAGCGTCACCAACGCCATCACTTGTTTTAACATTTTTCACCCTCGCACCAAACAGCGTCAAAGGTAGCCCGCAGGCCGTCGCTTGCCAGCCCGGCCGGGGATCAATGCGCCCGCGCCGCCTGATACGGCGGCGCGGACCCGGCGGCGCAATCACTCCGCCGGAATTGCGGTCTCTTCCAGAGCCAGCGGTGCAGGCAGATGCACCAGCATTTCCTTGGGGCAAACCTGCAAAAAGTTGTGCTTTTCGCTGTCCCAATGTTGCAGGATGTCCCCCGCCTTGCGGCTGCCGGTCTCTTGTAGATGCTGCTCCAGCAGGGTCTTCAACTGGTTAAGCCAGTGGTCAACGGTCACCGCGCAGGTGACAATGGTTTCGGCATTCATCAGCACTGGCGCGCGGCCTTCGGGATCATACAGATAAGCCATCCCCCCGGTCATCCCGGCGGCAAAATTCGCGCCGATCTCACCCAGAATAACGGCCACACCACCGGTCATATATTCACAACCGTTGCTGCCGCAGCCTTCGATCACCACATGCGCGCCAGAGTTGCGCACGGCAAAGCGTTCCCCGGCCCGACCGGCAGCAAAAAGATACCCCGCCGTCGCACCATAAAGCACCGTGTTGCCGATAATGGTGTTTTCAGACGCCACAATCGGGCTGGCCATCGACGGCCGCACCACGATCATGCCACCCGACAGACCCTTGCCGACATAATCGTTCGCATCCCCAGACACTTCCAGCTTTAGCCCCGGTGCCGCAAAGGCCCCCAAGGACTGCCCAGCGCTGCCCGTCAGCTTCACCGTCAGGTGATCAGGTTGCAGAGTGTTGCGCATCCCGAATTTGCTCACGATATGGCTGCTGATCCGTGTGCCGACCGTGCGGTGCGTGTTCTGCACCGCATAGCTCAACTGCATCTTTTCGCCGTCCTTTAGGAACCGCGCCGCATCACGCACGATCTGTTCGTCCAATGTGTCCATCACCACCTGACGCGGCTTATCCCGGTCATAGACGTTTTGGTGCGCCCCATCGACGGTGATCAACAGCGGGTTCAGGTCGAGATCATCCAGATGCGCCGACCCCCGGCTGACCTGCGCCAACAGATCCGCCCGCCCGATGACATCATCCAGGCTGCGCGCGCCAAGGCTTGCCAAAATCTCGCGCACTTCGGTCGCGTAGAAGGTAATCAGGTTGACCACCTTATCCGCATTGCCGGTGAACTTGTCCCGCAACGCTTCGTCCTGCGTACAGACCCCAACCGGGCAGGTGTTGGACTGGCACTGACGCACCATGATACAGCCCATCGCGATCAGCGCGGCGGTGCCGATGCCGTACTCCTCGGCCCCCAGCATCGCGGCCATCACGATGTCACGCCCGGTGCGCAGCCCACCATCGGTGCGCAATGTCACCCGGTCGCGCAGGTTGTTCATGCTCAGAACCTGATGCGCTTCGGTGAGGCCCATTTCCCAGGGCAGACCTGCATATTTGATCGAGGTCGCAGGCGATGCCCCGGTGCCGCCATTGTGGCCAGAAATCAGGATGATATCCGCCTTGGCCTTGGCCACCCCGGCGGCAATCGTACCAACGCCGCTCGATGCCACCAGTTTCACCGTCACCTTGCAGCGCGGGTTGATCTGCTTGAGGTCATAGATCAGCTGCGCAAGGTCTTCAATGGAATAGATGTCGTGGTGTGGCGGCGGTGAAATCAGCATCACACCGGGCGTCGAATGGCGCAGCCGGGCAATCAGCTTGGTCACCTTCATGCCGGGCAACTGGCCGCCCTCGCCGGGCTTGGCGCCTTGGGCGACCTTGATCTCCAACTCCTCGCATTGGTTCAGGTATTCCGCCGTCACGCCAAAGCGCCCGGATGCCACCTGTTTGATCTTGGCGCTTGGGTTGTCGCCGTTCGCCTCTGGCACGAAATGCGCCGGATCTTCGCCGCCCTCGCCGCTATCAGACTTCGCCCCGATACGGTTCATCGCCACATTCAACGTCTTATGCGCCTCTGGGCTCAGCGCGCCCAGCGACATGCCCGGCGTCACGAAACGCTTGCGGATCGACGTGATGCTTTCCACCTCTTCCAGCCCGACAGGCGCGCCCAGCGGTTTGAAATCCAGCAAATCACGCAGATGGATCGGCGGGTTGCTTTGCATCTTTTTGGAATACTGCTGCCACATCTGATAGGACGCGCGGTTGCAGGCCATCTGCAACATATGCATGCTGCTGGCCTCCCAGGCGTGGGTTTCGCCGCTGCTGCGCGCCTTGTAGAAACCGCCGATGGGCATCACCACCCCGTCACCGCGCCAGCCCTTGTCATGCACTTCCTCGGCCTTGCGCTGGATACCCAGCACACCGATCCCGCTGATGCGGCTGGTCATACCGGGGAAGAATTCCGCACACATAGCGCGCGACAGGCCAACGGCCTCAAAGTTCAGACCCCCGCGATAGGACGAGATTACGCTGATCCCCATCTTCGCCATGATCTTCAACAGACCCTGATCAATCGCCTCGCGGTACTTCTGCACCGCCTGCGTCAGCGTCATGTCCAGCAATCCGCGCCCGATGCGATCGGCCAGACTGTCCTCAGCCAGATAGGCGTTCACCACGGTCGCGCCACAGCCCACCAGCACGGCAAAGTAATGCGCGTCCACACATTCCGCCGCCCGCACGTTCAGCGACGTGAACGTCCGCAACCCCTTGCGCACAAGATGGCTGTGTACCGCACTGGTCGCCAGGATCATCGGCATCGCCACCTTATCGGCACCGCTGAATTGATCCGTCAGCACCAGATGCCCCGCACCCGACCGCACCGCGTCCTCTGCCTCGGCCCGGATACGCGCCAGACCAGCGTTCAGATTGCCGCTGCCGGGGGCAAAGCTGCAATCAATCGTCACCGTGTCCGACTTGAAATGCGTCACCAGCTCATCAAACTGGGCATTGCCGACAAACGGACTGTCCAGCACCAGAATCTCGGTCTGGCTGCTGTCCTCGTCCAACACGTTCTTCAGGTTCCCGAACCGTGTTTTCAGGCTCATCACCCGGTATTCGCGCAGACTGTCAATCGGCGGGTTCGTCACCTGGCTAAAGTTCTGGCGAAAGAAATGGCTCAGCGGGCGGTACTGGTTCGACAACACGGCTGACGGGGTATCATCCCCCATGCTCGCCAGCGCCTCCTTGCCGTCCTCGGCCATCGGCGCCAGAATCTGCTCCAACTCCTCAATGGTATAGCCCGCAGCGACCTGCCGGCGGCGCAATTCGCCTGACTCGAACAGCGGCTTTTCCGTCACCGCGCCCAGCGCATCATCCAGCTCGTTGATCTTGCCGACCCATTCACCAAACGGTTGGTTGGCAGACAGCTTGTCCTTGATCTCCTGATCATGAAACAGCTTGCCCTCTTCCATATCGACGGCAATCAACTGCCCCGGCCCCAGCGCGCCCTTGCGCACCACACGGGCCTCGTCCAGCGGCACCATCCCGGCCTCTGACCCGGCAATCAACATCCCATCAGACGTCACGACATAGCGCATCGGGCGCAGACCATTCCGGTCCAGCCCCGCACAGACCCAACGCCCATCGGTCATCGCCAATGCCGCCGGGCCGTCCCACGGCTCCATCACCGAGTTGCAATAGGAATACATGTCGCGCCAGGCCTGCGGCAATTCCACCGCCTGCTTGGACCAGCTTTCCGGCACCAGCATGGTTTTCGCCATCGGCGCCGACCGGCCCGCCCGCACCAACACCTCAAACACCGCATCCAGCGCCGCGCTATCCGACGATCCCGCCGCCACGATCGGCTTAATATCCTCGGCCATCTCGCCAAAGGTGGACGACGCCATGCGAATCTCGTGGCTCTTCATCCAGTTCAGGTTGCCCTTCAGCGTGTTGACCTCACCGTTATGGGCCAACATCCGAAACGGCTGCGCCAACCACCACTGCGGAAAGGTGTTGGTCGAATAGCGCTGGTGATAGATCGCAAAGGCGCTGATGAACTGGTCGTCTTTCAGGTCGGGATAAAACTCCGCCACCTGTTCCGCCAACATCATGCCCTTATAGATGATCGACCGGCACGACATCGACGCGATGTACATCTGCGGCACCTGTGCTGCGATCGCGGCCTTCTCGATCCGACGCCGGATCACATATAGCTCACGCTCAAACGTATCTTCGTCCACACCCTTGGCGTTAGAGATCAGGATCTGCTCAATCTCGGGCCGGGTCGCGTTGGCCTTACCGCCCAGCACCGACACATCCACCGGAACATGACGCCAGCCATAGATGTAATACCCCATGCGCAAGACTTCGGTCTCAACGATGGTCCGGCAGGTCTCTTGTGCCGCAAAGTTGGTGCGCGGCAAAAACACCTGCCCCACGGCAAACAGCTCGTCTTCGCGCGGGGTATGGCCAGTGCGCTTGACCTGGTCCCAAAAGAAATTGACCGGGATCTGCACATGAATACCCGCGCCATCGCCGGTCATCCCATCGGCATCCACCGCGCCCCGGTGCCAGATCGCTTTCAGCGCCTTGATCCCGTTCAACACCACTTCACGGGTTTTTTCGCCGTTGATGTTCACCACCAGACCAACCCCACAAGAGGAATGTTCCTCCTCCGGGCTATACAGCCCCTGTTCAGCCATCATCGCGCGTTTGGCTTCTTCGCGGGCAACCCAGGCGTCATCATATTTGGTCATGGCTTGTTTCCTTCCACAAACGCCGCAAATCCTGCTTCGACTTCGGCTTTGGTTTTGGTTGCGTGGTCCCCGGCAAAGGCATAGCCCGCTGGCTTCACATCTATGTAAATTTCGGTTTTCAACGTCAGCCCGGCGGCGTCATCGACCAGCCCGGCAGAAACGGAATAGTAATCATGCCCTGGCAGGGTCAGATGATACCACAAGGTGCTGCCGCATCTGTCGCACCACGCACGCTCGGCCCAGTCGGACGAGGCATAGGTTTTGACCGGTCCTTCATGCGTCAGACTGCCCGGCTTGGCGTCGATCTCAAGGAAGGCACTGCCGGTCCAGCGGCGGCACATCTCGCAATGGCAGGCACCCAGTTCATCTTTGAGCGGCTCAAACCGCACCGTCACCGCGCCGCACAGGCAATGGCCATTTACCTTGCTCATTGTCCATCCTCCACATGCAGGTTCTCGGCCTCGTAGTCCGCCTTGCTCACCCGCTGCAAATCCCCCGCCAGCGCCACACCATCCGGCGCGCTGTCGGCATATACGACGCGGGTCAGCTTGGCCCCGCCAAATCCGTCAAACAGCCCCGGCGCCAGTTCCAACACCTTGGCCCCGTCGCCCTTGGTGTCGGCAAACCACACCGCCGTGCCACAATCCTCGCACCAGGCACGCTCGGCAAAACTGGACGAGGCATAGGTTTTGATCGGCCCGGCGCTCCGAACCCGGTCGCGCGGTATCTCCAGCGACATCAGCACCGATCCCGTCCACCGGGTGCACGCCCCGCAATGGCAGGCTGAAACCGTGCCAAGCGGCCCGGTCACGTCAACCGTTACCGCCCCACACAGGCAATGGCCGTGATGTACGTCTTCAGACATTCTTCACACCTTTCCCATTGTAGGTCATCAATGCTGACCTTTGGACTTTTGCACCTGAATCCAGCGTATGCACGCGCGGTGTACGCTCAGTGTACACCGTGTGACATTTAACCTGTTGGTAACAAATCTTCATGTCACTCCGCAGCTATGCGCTGCATGCCTTTGAAATTGCTCAATATTGCCTGCGCACAGTCACGCCCGTCCTTGATCGCCCAAACCACAAGGCTGGCCCCGCGCACAATGTCCCCCACGGCATAAACCCCTTCCAGCGCGGTGGCCCCGGTCACATAGTCGGCCTTGATCGTGCCCCAGCGGTTCACTGGCAGGTCCGGCTCGTTCCAGAGCGTCGGCAGGTCTTCGGGTTCAAACCCCAGCGCCATGATCACCAGATCAGCGTCTTCAACGTAATCCGCATCCTCGATCACCTCAGGCGCCTGACGGCCCGTCACATCCGGCGCGCCAAGGCGCATCTTTTGCACCATCACACCGGTCACCGGATCACCGACAAAGCCTTTGGGCGCGCTGAGCCATTCAAACACCACGCCTTCTTCCTCGGCGTTTTGCACTTCACGCTGGCTGCCCGGCATATTGGCCCGGTCGCGACGGTACAGGCATTTCACCGATTCCGCGCCTTGGCGGATCGACGTGCGCACACAGTCCATCGCCGTGTCGCCGCCGCCGATCACAACCACCTTCTTGCCCTTGGCATTCAGGCGGCCATTGTCGAATTCCGGCACGACATCGCCAAAGCTTTTGCGGTTGCTTGCCGTCAGGAAATCAATCGCACGCTCCACGCCCAGACCACCCACACCGGGGGCCTGAATTTCCCTTGTTTTATAAACACCTGTGGCGATGATCACCGCGTCGTGCTTGCCCCGGATGGCGCCAAAGCTGATGTCGGTGCCGACGTCACAATCCAGCACGAAATTCACCCCGCCTTCGACCAGTTGATCGTTGCGGCGCATCACGATGTCTTTCTCCAGCTTAAAGCCGGGGATGCCATAGGTCAGCAGCCCGCCCGCGCGATCATAGCGGTCATAGATCGTGACCTGCACGCCCTCGCGCCGCAGCACATCCGCCGCCGCCAACCCGCCGGGGCCGGCACCAATGATCGCCACGCTTTCGCTACGTTCCTCGGCCGGTTTGATCGGCTTGACCCAGCCCTGCTCCCAGGCCGTATCGCTAATGTATTTCTCCACCGACCCGATGGTGACGGTGCCGTGACCGGATTGTTCGATCACGCAATTGCCTTCGCACAGACGGTCCTGCGGGCAGATACGGCCACAAATCTCGGGGAAAGTATTGGTGGCTTGTGACAGTTCATAGGCTTCCTGCAACCGCCCTTCGGCGGTCAGGCGCAGCCAATCGGGGATGTTGTTTTGCAACGGGCAATGGCTCTGACAATAGGGCACACCACACTGGCTACAGCGGCTGGATTGCTCGCGGGCCTTCTCGTCGGCGTACTCTGCATAAATCTCGTCGAAATCCGAGCGGCGTAGATTGGGCGGACGTTTCTCCGGCATATCCCGCGCCACGTCCACAAATTTCAGCATGACCTGCTTTGCCATATTCCGTCCCTCTGACCAAATCCGTCTAAAGACCGAATAAGCCAAGCTCGGAATAAAGAAAAGACAGCACTGCTGACCTATTTATCGCTTTGGGTGTGGTTTTCGCCCTGCCGCAATGGTTTTTAGAGAGAATTTAGAACCGATTCGGACCTAACCACCTCAAAACCCCACCATAAGTGCCCCCAGCGCCATCAAACCCACGATGATTCGCCACCAGCCAAACAGCGCGTAGCCATGTTTGCTCACGTATTCCAACAACCAGCGCACCACGAGGACTGCGGTGATGAACGCCATGGCAAAGCCCACGGCAATTTCGCCCATCGCCGAGCCGTCAAGAACATCGCGATTTTTATAGATGTCATAGGCAAACGCCCCCGCCATCGTGGGCATCGACAGAAAGAACGAAAACTCCGCCGCCGCCCGTTTGCTGGCCCCCAGCATCAGCGCGCCGACGATCGTCGCACCTGATCGTGACACCCCCGGAATCATGGCAAGGCACTGAATAAATCCGATTTTCAGCGACATCGAGACCGGAAACTGCATCGCGTCCGGCTGCGTAGGTTCGGGCGCAATCCGGTCCACAACGACCAAAACGATCCCCCCCAGTATCAACATCACGGCAATCAGCACCGGCGTCTCGAACAGCACATTCTTGATGAAATCATGCGCCAGCACCCCGATAAATACCGCAGGCAAAAAGGCGATCAGCACCGACAGAATAAACCGCCGCGCCGCAGGGTCGTGTGGTGCATCGCGGAACACCGCCCACAGCCGCGCCGAATAGATCGTCAGGATCGCCAGCACCGCCCCGAGTTGGATCACCACCTCAAAGGTCTTGCCCGCGCTCTCAAATCCCAGGAAATGCCCGGCCAACAACAGATGCCCGGTGGACGACACCGGAATGAACTCCGTCAGCCCCTCTAGTAACCCCAGAAAGGCCGCGATCAGCGTTGTCGACGTCTCCATCAGCCGCGACGCAGGTTCCGGGCGGAATCCTTGATGGCATCATACTGCCCCGACGGCCGGAACCGCCACAGATAGTCGGGCAGTACCGCCGTCATCGACACAGGCACGATCCCAAGCGCGGCAAAACCCTGCGCCTCTTCGGCCACGACATTGTCGCGCCGCAGGTTCTTGACCTGATCGCGCGTCAGTATCCCGTTGGACAGCAGCCCAAAGGTCATGGCCTGCATCATATCAAATCCAAACGCCAGCATCCGCGCCACGAACCAGGGCATGTTCAGCACCAGTCGGCGGCGATGGATCACATCCAGCATCCGCTGCATCAACCCGCCCAGCGTATCCACGTCCGGCCCGCCCAGCTCGTAAACACCCGGCGCCACATCTGCGGTCAGCGCCCGCTCTGCTGCGGCGGCAACATCATCTACATAAACCGGCTGAAACCGTGTCTGTGCGCCTGCGACCGGCAAGATCGGCCCCAACCGTGTCATCCCGGCAAACCGGTTAAAAAACTCATCCTCAGGCCCGAAAATGATCGAGGGGCGCAGGATCACCGCGTTTGGCATGTGCTTGAGAATGGCGGCTTCGCCTTCGCCCTTGCTGCGGGCATATTCACTGTCGCTGTCCATATCCGCACCAATGGCCGACACATGCACGATCCGCGCCACGCCTTCATCTGCCGCAATGCTCGCGACACGTTCGGCCCCTTCGGACTGCACGGCGTCAAAGCTGTTCTTGCCGCCTTCGACCAGAATACCCACGCAGTTCACCACCGCATCGGCCCCCTGCATCGCCGCGCGTACCGATGCATCATCGCGAATATTGCACAGCACAGGCTCGACTTGGCCAACCACACCATAAGGGCGCACGAACATCGCCTCATTCGGGCGACGGGTTGCCACACGCACACGCCAGCCCGCCTTGGCCATCCGGCGCGCGATATAGCGCCCGACAAACCCCGACCCGCCGTAGATGGTGACCAGCTTAGCCATGATGCCGCTCCTGCACATTCAACATTTACTACGGATGTACCTGCCCCGTTGCCGCCGGACAAGCCGCAATTGCCCCGCAAACCGCACAGCGCCCACAGGTTTTCGAAAATTCGCTCAAATTACAATTGACACCCCATCGCTTCACCCTTAGATGCACAGCTCACGATACGGGCCCAGGTGGCGGAATGGTAGACGCGCTAGCTTCAGGTGCTAGTACTGGCAACGGTGTGGAGGTTCGAGTCCTCTCCTGGGCACCAATATCAAGCAAAAAACCCTTGAAAACTTCGGTTTTCGAGGGTTTTTGCTTTTAAGCGCGCGGCAGATTGCGGGGCAGCGACTATCGCGCCGTGCAGGATCAGGCCGATGGCTACCCCCTCGAAAAATATAAATTCGGGATAGGCGATGGCGCATGGGTCTGAGCTGCTATCGCGCTGATAAGTTTGTTGGCATCAGGATCGAATGCAGGCCTCACAGCTTGCAGAACACAGCCGTTCCAAAGCTGCTTTTCGGGCTGGGTAGGGCTGTGTATAAGGCCGCAACGTGAGGCAGAGCACAAAGGGGCCGAAATGCTGGAAATAGAACCGACGGCGTTGCCGGGGGTCGTGTTGCTAACGCCACGACGGTTTGCTGACCCGCGAGGGTTCTTCAGCGAAAGCTGGAATCGTGCGCGCATGGCCGACGCTGGGTATGATTTTGATTTCGTCCAAGATAACCACTCACTGAGCCGCGAGCCCGGCACAATTCGTGGGCTGCATTTTCAATCGCCGCCCCGCGCGCAGACCAAACTGGTGCGCTGCGGGCGGGGTGTGCTGTTTGACGTCGCGGTTGATGTGCGCCGCGGCAGCCCGACCTATGGCAAATGGGTCGGCTATGAACTCAGCGCCGAAAATGGGCATCAATTGCTGGTTCCTGCGGGCTTCCTGCACGGTTTCGCCACCCGCGCGCCGGACACAGAGATCATTTACAAATGCACCGATTATTACGCGCCGGAATGTGACGGTGCGATCCGGTTTGATGACGCGGATATCGGCATTGACTGGGGATTGGGCGACCAAGAGCCGATCCTGTCAGAGAAAGACGCTGTGGCACCACTGCTGCGGGACTTTGACACGCCGTTTGTTTTTGAAGGATAACGTATGACCAAGATCTTGATCACTGGCGGTGCCGGGTTTATCGGCTCGGCGGTTGTACGGCTGGCAATCGCGCGGGGGCATGAGGTGATCAACCTTGATGCGCTGACCTATGCCGCCTGTCTCGACAACGTTGCCAGCGTGGCCGACGCCCCGAATTATACCTTCGTGCACGCCGATATTCGCGACCGCGCGGCGCTAGATGCTGTGTTTGCCACACATGCCCCCGACGCCGTGATGCATCTCGCGGCGGAATCCCACGTCGATCGGTCGATCGACGGCCCCGGCGATTTCATCGACACCAACATCACTGGCACCTACAATATGCTGGAGGCCGCACGCAGCCATTGGCAGGCCCGGGGGCGACCAGAGGATTTTCGCTTTCACCATATTTCAACGGACGAGGTTTTTGGTTCGCTCGGGGCCGAGGGCCAGTTCACTGAAACCACACCCTATGACCCGCGCAGCCCCTATTCTGCATCCAAGGCCGCAAGTGATCATCTGGTCCGCGCCTGGGCCGAAACCTATGGCCTGCCGGTGGTATTAACCAATTGCTCAAACAACTACGGCCCCTACCATTTCCCCGAAAAGCTGGTGCCAGTGGTGATTCTGAACGCGCTCGCGGGCAAGCCGCTGCCGATCTACGGCAAAGGCGACAATGTGCGCGACTGGCTTTATGTCGAAGACCACGCCGATGCCCTGCTGCTGGTGCTGGAAAAGGGGCTGTTGGGTCGGTCCTACAACATCGGCGGCGAAAACGAGCGCAGCAATTTAGAACTGGTGCGTACGCTGTGCGCCATACTTGACCGTCTGCACCCAGCCAAGAAACCCTATGCGGATTTGATCGAATTTGTCACAGACCGCCCCGGCCACGATGCGCGCTATGCCATCGACCCGTCCCGTATCCGTGACGAATTGGGCTGGCGGCCCTCAGTCACGGTCGAAGAAGGACTGGAGAAAACCGTGCAATGGTATCTCGATAACGAAAGCTGGTGGCGCGCGCTGCAAGATCGCCAAGGCGTGGGACAAAGACTGGGCAAAGTATGAATATTCTTGTTTTTGGCCGCACGGGCCAGGTTGCGAAAGAAATTCAGTCCCGTGCGACGGTCACCGCCTTGGGGCGCGACGCGGTCGATCTGAACAACCCCGATGCCTGCGCCAAAGCGGTTTTTGATCACGCACCTGACGTGGTGATCAACGCCGCCGCTTATACAGCGGTCGATGCCGCAGAAAATGACAGCGAAACGGCCCATCAGGTCAACGCTGAGGCACCGGGGGCGATGGCACGTGCCTGTGCCAAACTTGGTATTCCGCTGGTTCATATCTCGACGGATTACGTGTTCCCCGGCGAAGGCGAGACCCCTTGGCAGCCCGATGCCGCCACCAGCCCATTGGGCGTATATGGCGCGTCCAAACTGGCGGGCGAAATTGCGGTGCGCGCGGCCGGCGGGCCGCATGTGGTCTTGCGTACCGCTTGGGTGTTTTCGGCTCACGGCAACAACTTTGTTAAAACCATGCTACGGCTAAGTGAAACGCGCGATGCTTTGAACGTGGTCGACGACCAGATCGGCGGCCCGACCCCGGCGGGCGACATTGCGACCGCCTGCCTCGACATCGCCGCCCAGTTGCAACGCGACCCCGGCAAAAGTGGCACGTATCATTTTGCAGGACGCCCGGAGACAAGTTGGTGCGACTTTGCCAAAGCCATCTTTTCTACCGCGGGTAGGGATGTAACCGTAACCGGCATCCCCAGCTCGGCCTATCCAACACCGACGGCCCGGCCACTAAATTCTCGGCTCGATTGCTCAACTACTATGACTCAATTCGGCATCTCCCGGCCCGATTGGCAGGCAGGCCTTGATCAGGTGTTGGCCGACCTGAACGCAGAGCAGTGAATGCGCGAGCTTCTGCCCGGCGCGTTGGCAGGGGTTGACGCACGCCCGCAGACGCGGTTCATCCACAGCAAAGATATTGATGTAGCAAGGATTATTTCACAATGACGACACGCAAAGGGATCATTCTGGCTGGCGGCTCGGGGACGCGGCTTTATCCGATCACCATCGGGGTGTCGAAGCAACTGTTGCCGATCTATGACAAGCCGATGGTCTACTATCCGCTGTCGGTCCTGATGCTCGCGGGCATCCGCGATATCGCTATCATCACCACCCCCGAAGATCAGGATCAATTTAAACGCACGCTGGGTGACGGCAGCCAATGGGGCGTACAATTGACCTATATCGAACAACCAAGCCCGGACGGTTTGGCACAAGCCTATCTGCTGGCCGAAGATTTCCTTGCTGGCGCCCCCAGCGCGATGGTCTTGGGCGACAACATCTTTTTCGGGCATGGTTTGCCGGAGCTGCTGGCCGAAGCCGATACGTCAGACAGTGGCGGCACGGTGTTCGGTTACCGCGTGGCAGATCCAGAACGCTATGGCGTTGTCGATTTTGATAGCGATGGCAAAGTACGTTCGATCATCGAAAAGCCCGAGGTGCCGCCCTCGAACTATGCTGTCACCGGGCTTTACTTTCTCGATGGCACAGCCCCGGAACGGGCACGCTCCGTACAACCGTCGCCGCGTGGCGAGCTTGAGATTACCACGTTGCTGGAAACCTATCTCGCGGATGGCAGCCTTGTGGTACAGCAGATGGGGCGCGGCTATGCGTGGCTTGATACCGGCACACATGGCAGCCTTCTGGACGCCGGAAACTTTGTCCGCACCTTAGAAAAACGGCAGGGTCTGCAAACCGGCAGCCCCGATGAAATTGCTTTTGCCAGCGGTTGGATCACCGCCAAAGACCTACGCGATCGGGCGGAGAAATTTCGCAAGAACGACTATGGTCAGTATCTAATGGCCTTGACCGGCGAAGCAGACTGAACGCGTCGTGGCAAAGCTGAAAGCGGTTCAATCAACTTTGCCACAGGTTTCGACGGCCCGGCGACCGCCGCTTGTGCAGGATTTGTGGGCCATTGATATCCATGCTGTCATGCCGCGATCTATTGCCCCCCACCACGTAGACGTGAGTTGCAATCAGCTGCGACCGTCAGCCCCTTGATAGTCCCTCGGTCAGTCCCAGAAACCCACTGCGATAACGCGGATCACCACTGTTGCGCCGCTCGTGAAACTTGTCCCTGCCAGAGTACGGACCTGCACCTCCGCGCTGGCGGGCGTGACGGAACCAACCATCATACCCGTCACCTCGTTCGGCGCGACGGGTGCCGCAGTTATGGCCAGAGAATCGGCGTTGATCGTCCCCAGAACCTGAGGCTCTGATCCGGCGGAAAACCCCGCCGGAAAGGTCCAACTGCCCGTGCAGATGCTGCCATCAACAAAGTTTAGCGTTACCTCGTGCTGGCAAATTTGACTGCCGTCCGCAAAACGCGTGTATACGCCATCTGCGTTGCTGCCGCGTTCAAACAGCGCACCAGTGGGGTCGCCACCACTTAACCCGACAATGCCCAAGGCGTTGCCCCGGTGATACGCCGATTTCCCAGAAACCTCCGCACCCTGAGGAAAACGCGCGATACCCGATGATGGGTCCAAGCTCAGCCCGGTTGTCCATGCGCTGCCATCTGCGCTGACTCGGACATCAAAACCATCAGAACCGGCCAAGCCCATTTCTGCCCGACCGCTGAACCCCGTTTGGAACAACAGACTCGCGGTATCGCCCGGCGTCGCCTTGTTGATTTTCAATTGGTGGCCTGCACCCGCGTGGTTCAGCAGCACCGCGTCCGAAGAAACCACCAATTTGTTTGTGGCATCCGCGCTCGCATTGATACCCACCCCCGGCAGGTTTTCGAAACTCGGCAGTTCCGGCCGCCATTGAGTGCCATCAAAGTACAGCGCCGTTTCTGTCGCGACGTCAAATACTTGCCAGCCGGGTTCAGCCCGCGCAAAGACCCATGCCGCCCCATCATATAGCGCGATCTCCTGCGCATGTCCGGCCCACAGACCACTGGCGCCACCGGCGACCAGGTGTCGGGCCCCGCGTTCAGGAACCGCGGGCGGCGCATTCCGATCGCTGTCGGCAACGGCTGGCTGCACCAGCATATCCAGCCGGGCCAGCGCTTCGTTATGGGTGACGTGTTTCTGCGCCTGCGCCGGGGCAATCAGGGGCAGCGCGAGGGCTGGGGACTGTTCGGACATGAATACCTCATCTCTATGATGGGGCAGACGCTAGGACACGGGGATGAATAAGCGGTATGCGTGGCGCGCGCCGTGTTGCCCAGAAAGGCAACACAAAGCGTCCGGAATTAATCTTTTGTTAGCTTCGAGCGTAGACGTCTTCGTAGCGGATGATGTCGTCTTCACCCAGATAGGTACCGGTCTGGACCTCGATCAAAACCATCGGCACCTTGCCGGGGTTTTCCATCCGGTGAACGGCACCCAACGGGATATAGACGGACTGATTTTCTGCAATCAGGCGCACATCTTTGTCCACGGTCACGCGCGCCGTGCCTTCGACAACGATCCAGTGCTCGGACCGATGGTGATGGCTTTGCAGGCTTAGCGCGGCGCCTGGGTTCACCACGATCCGCTTGACCTGAAAGCGCCCGCCGATCACCAGGCTTTCGTACCAACCCCATGGTCGATAATCGCGCGGCAACTGCACCGCCTGACTGGAGTTGCGCGCCTTCAAAACGCTTACCGCTTCCTTGACGCGCTGCGCTTGGGATTTATGCGCGACCAGCACCGCGTCATTCATGGCAACTGCGATGATATCGGTCAGACCGATCCCGACCAGCTCCAACCCCTCACTGTCCGACCGCAGCAAAGTATCGGTGCAATCGATGGCGGTGGCACCACTGGTACAGACATTGCCCTGTTCATCCGGCCCGGCTTCCAACCAAACCGCATCCCATCCGCCCAAGTCCGACCAGCCCGCAGCAAACGGCATCACTGACAGCGTGTCAGCCTTTTCCATGATGGCGTAATCAATCGAAATATCTTCGACTTTTTCCCATGCGCTGGGGTCTAGCCGGGTAAAACCAAGGTCCGTGCTGGCATTCTCAACTGCGGGGGTCACTGCGGCCAGCAGGTCTGGTGCGTGGCGCGCATAGGCCGCCAGAATCGCTTTGGCAGTGAACAGGAAGATGCCGGCATTCCAAAGGAACGTCCCCGCCGCCAACATCTCTTTGGCACGCGCCAGATCTGGCTTTTCCACAAACCGCGCCAAGCGTTGCGGGCTGCTTGCCCCCGGATCGCCTCCCGCCGCCATCTCGAGATAGCCATAACCGGTTTCGGGACGATTTGGCGTGATGCCAAAAGTCACCAGATCGCCGGCCTGCGCCTGTGGCACTGCTGCCTGAACCGTCGTGCGAAATGCATCAGAGTCTGCAATCACATGATCAGATGGCGCCACCAGCATCACCGCGTCGGGATCACGCGCCGCCAGCCAGAGCGCCGCAGCCAGCACAGCAGGCGCGGTGTTGCGGCCCTCGGGTTCGATCAGGATGCCTTGGGGGGCTTGTTCAATCTGCGCCAACTGCTCGGTTACGATGAACCGAAATGGATCGCCGGTAAGGATGATTGGTGCGGCAAAGCCGTCGCCCGACAACCGCCGAGCGGAGGCTTGAAACAGGCTTTCATCTCCCATCAGGGCGGCGAATTGTTTGGGATACGACTTGCGCGACAATGGCCAAAGCCGCGTGCCCGATCCGCCGCTGAGAATGATGGGATGGATCATATTGTATCCTCGGAAGTGCATTTCATGAAAGTTGTATTCAGGATTGGTGCCAACGTACAGCCGTACCCGATGTCGGCTAGCACGAATGCCCAGCTACCAACCAATTTTCTGAAAGTGTCACCTTGGTGCTGATCGGGCAGAAGCGTCGGCCGGAGCCTACTATCTTCAGCCCGATCCTTGTCCGTTCTGATCAGAAGATCAGCACATCGTCCGCCAAGCCCGTCAGTGTATTCAACGATTCCAGTGTCAGCGTATTCCCACCACCAAAGTTGAACACGACCTGCCCCCCGACGACGCTTGCATAGGTATCGACAACCTGCTGCGCAGTCATGCCCGCCACGGCGGTGATCACCGACGCCTGAATTGCGATACGGTCGGCGTGCGCGCGCGTGAAATCTTCGACGACATCGTTGCCACCGTTAAAGACAAAGGTGTCATTATGCGTACCACCCCGTAGCGTATCGTCACCAGCACCACCGTCCAACCGATCCGCATGCGCACCACCGTTCAGATAGTCATTCCCGGCGCGACCATACAACTGGTCTGCACCTTCGCGGCCAAACAGGCGGTTGTCGCCCAGATCGCCATAGATCAAATCTGCAAACTGTCCGCCGGCCAGATCTTCGATACTGTCATAGGTATCACCTGCGGCCTCGCCCGTGTTGTTACCACTGTTCATCAGGTCCAGCACCAGCGCGGTCAGGCTTTCGGAATATTGCGCCCGGTCACGGTGCATGCCGCCACGCAACACGTCGGCCCCCAAGCCCCCAAACAGCACGTCATCACCAATGCCACCTTCCAGTGTATCTGTCCCACGACGGCCAAATATGTAATCGACGTTGGCCATCCCCTGAATCAGGTTATCGCCTAAATTGCCGCGCAGATTGTCAAAGCCCTGACTACCGATCAGATTTTCGATGCCGTCATAGGTGTCTCCAGCGGCGATGTTGGTATTGATTTCAGCAAACATCAGATCAACCCGAAGCGATCCGCGCGATCCGGTGTAATCCACCGTATCAATGCCTGCCCCACCGATGTGCTGATCAGCGCCTGCACCGCCCCGCAGCAAATCGTTACCACCGCCACCGTTCAAAATATTGTTCGCGGCGTTACCGATAAGAGTATCGTCACCTGAACCGGCAGTGGCATTTTCAATCACCACACCGGCAGCGATGGTAAAGCCGCCCGCGATTCCTGTGGCGCGCGACAGAAAACCGCCACCGCCTGCCTCGCCCAGCAACGTCGCCGCGCGCAGGTCGATCGAAACGTCCAATGCGCCAGTATAGCGGATTTCATCGGTGCCGCCCGTGTCCCAAATGGATTGCCAATGAGTACCCACACCATTGGCTCCGTCGAGGACATAGACATCGTTGCCCCCCGCCGTCGTGGTGTTGGCCCCATAAATTCGCTGCAACAGCGCGATATCCAACGCCATCGGCCCCGCCTCAGCGCCGTAGACATAGTCAAACGACATCCCTGTGCCTGCTTCGCCAAGGTTGAAACCACGGTTATACGACAGCGTGGTAAAGATACCTTGATTCAACCCATCTTGCCCAAAGCTGTTAAACGGGCCCGATACACCCGGCATAATATCTGACGTGCCGCCTGTGTCATGAGGATGCGCCAGCCCAAGGCCATGCAGAATCTCGTGTGTTATGGTTTGATACCCAAGGCCGCCCGATTCGAGGGTGCCGCCCGCTGTTCGATCCCACTCGGCGCCGTTAAACACGCCGAGGCCGCTCAGTGAACCATTTCCAGGTGGATAGAACTGGCCCAACAACCCAGTGCCCATTTCGTTGGTGTCGAGGATCATACGAAAATCGGCACCAACAGGGGAGTTGACGAAAGTGAATGTCAGCCCGGTGACCGCTTCAAGTTCATCGAAGGCGGCGCGAAACCGCGAAATCTCGTAAGCGTTAAAGCCTTCAGATGTGAAACCATCGGCAGCGAAACCAGCGACGCCAAAATAGACGGTCACATTGGAATCGGACAATTCGGTGCCCCAGGTTATCGTGTCGAGCGGATCATAGGTGACGCGCGGCACCTCTGTGACGACGATCTGGTACGTACCAGCATTTGACCCAAAGGCCCCAGCGTCGATGTAATAGACCCCACCGGAAAGCGCGGTAAAGGTGATCAGAGAATCAAGCCCCGGCCCCCCGTCATCATTAGAGGCAACGAGGTTGCCGGAGGCATCTCGAAGTTGCAGCAACGGGTCACTCAGCCCAAGCCCATTCTGAGCGATCTGAACCGTCTGGCCTTCGGTCAACGTAATCGCGAACCAATCCCGGTCACCCGGGTCTTCAATGTTGCCAGTTACAGTGCCACCGACTGCCACCACGCCGGTTGTCGACGCGTCACCGGCAAAGTCGTCCGGCACATGGGCCGCCACCGACTGTGAAAGACCATCCGGACCAAAAAATTCAAATTCGTTTGCAAAAACAGCTTGGGGCATGAAACAGTTCCTCGACCAATGAGCCCAACCCTATTAACGCTTTTTTTCCTTTTGGCATAGGAAGAAAGCCACACCGGGCGCATTGACAGCATCATTTTCAACCTACGGTGCAGGACTTCAGAAAATCAAAATATAGTCCGCCATGCCACCCAAAGATGTTACCCCCTCCAAGGTCACGCTGCCTGCGGCGCCGAAATCAAGCACCAGATTGCCGCCTTGGATACTACCGTATTGTGATAAAACCTGCGCGGCAGTGATACCGGCGCCAAAGGGCAGCGCGGCGGCTTCCAACGCGACGCGGTCTGCATGTGAACGGGTGAAGTCCTCGACCACATCATGCCCGCCATTAAAGACAAACGTATCGTTGTGGGTTCCGCCGCGCAGGGTATCGTTTCCCAGCCCCCCATCCAGACGATCGGCATGTGCCCCGCCGTTCAGGTAATCATCACCCCAGCGCCCATAAAGCTGATCCGACCCTTCTCGACCAAAAAGCCGATTGTCACCTCCATCGCCAGATATGTGGTCGTCATACCGCCCTCCCGCCAAGTCCTCGATACTGTCGTAAGTATCGCCAATGGCCTCGCCGATGTTGCGGGACGGGTCATTTAGATCCAACACCAGCGCGGTCAGGCTCTCTGAATATTGCGCCCGATCACGGTGGGTTCCTCCGATCAGAAGATCGGCACCAACCCCACCAAAGAGAACATCGTCGCCCACGCCACCATCAAGGGTATCGTCACCACGACGACCAAAGATATAATCGACGTTGCCGCGGCCTTCGATCACGTTATCCCCCAGAGTGCCGCGCAGATTGTCAAAGCCGCGAGAGCCGATAAGATTTTCGATACTGTCGTACGTATCCCCCGCCGCAATGTTCGTATTGAGTTGCGCGTACATCATATCAACGCGCAGTGATCCGAACGACCCGGTGTAATCCGCCGTGTCCGTGCCATAGCCGCCGATCAGATGGTCTGCACCGCTCCCCCCGTTCAGCGTGTCGTCACCTGATCGACCATTCAGCGTGTCGGCCCCGCCTTCGCCCACCAACATGTCATGGCCCCCGTAGCCATATAACTGCTCGGACAACGACGACCCAATGATCGCGGGCTGGGTGGCCATCTGCACTACGTCCACATGTCCCACGTCCAACAGATCAGCGGGAACGAAGTCATCAAGGTTCAATGGCACGCCGCCGGCGGTCCGAATCTCGATCGTCTGACCCTGATAGGTGATTTCCGCCCCATACCAGCGGCTTTGGAAATCCAATGCATCCAGACTGTAGAAACGCCCGAATTGTGACATGTCGATCCGGTCCACACCCAGTTGAAAATCCTGGATCACATCGCGTTGGTTGCCGTCGGGGCGCAGGACAAAAATATCTTCACCCGCCCCGCCGACCAGCGTGTCACGCCCATTGCCACTGATCAGAACATCATTTCCCGCGCCGCCGGACAGCAATCCCCCGCCGTTGCCTGCCACCCGCATAATCGTATCGCTGACATCAATTTCCCAGGCGCTTAGGGTGCCGGTGCCCTGCTCGGCCACGTGCAACAAGATGTTGCCATCGACTTCGGTCAGGCTCAGCGCATTAGGATTCATAAGCCCAACCGACAGATCTGACGCGATGGTTTCCAGATGCAGCAACCGCCCGTCCGGCATCATCGTCAGCAGGCTCAGCCCATCGTCGCTGCCGCCCGCGACGATATAGACGCGCCCACCCACTTCGATCGTTTGCATGACCGAAAGTCCGTCAAATCGCGTGTTCCGATCGTCGTTCACCTGATCCACCGGTGTCAGGCTGCCATCGCTACTCAGCCGCAAGACGGTGATCGACGCACTGCCCGATGCGCCAACCACAGCGTACCGGACCGCCCCGATCTGCACCAATTCAAGATGGCTCGGCCCGTTAATGCCCAGTCCATCCGCCGCCGACAGATGGTCTCGCGCGACCAACCCATTCTGCGCGTCGACAGCAAAGCTACGGACCGCATTATCCGCCGCCGAGATGGTGACAACCAAATTCTGACTGTCGATCTGGGTATGGGCCATGCTTAACGCATCCCACCCTGACGCGGCCTGACTGACATCAGTATGCCGCCACAAATTGAAGTCACCAGAGCCATCTTGCCGCCAGACATCAATACCATCGCCCCCCTGTCGGTACGTCAGCGCCAGGGTCTGTCCACCGGTTTCAACCAGGGTAAAATCACCTATCGCCCCCATGTCCTGGGCTAACCGAGCCACTTCGGTAAGCGCGCCATTGGCGCCCACGGCATAGCCTGCAAGGCCAAGGCCGCTTCCTCCATGAACCCAAACCAATTCCTGACCATCAAGGCTCATGCGCCCTAACTGCATCTGCATTCCAAGACCGGAACCGCCACCCAGATAGGTCTGCCCCAGAAAAGACGGCAGCGCTCCGCCAATGTTCCAACTGAGCACCTGTCCGGTTTCAGCCGCTGTCGCCTGCAGCAACAGGACACCACCCAAATCGACGACCTCAAGATCAGTCAACCCAGATATAGCGAGGTCAGACAGACCGGCCACGCTGTAGTGATGCGCAAAATAGCCCATTAATTTTCCCACTCACATTCCCACCTGCATCACTCGCTGACAGGTGGGGACGGGCGACGGGGAAACCGGGGCAAAGTCGTGGCCTTTAGGAAAGATTTTGCTTAACTGGCGTCTATGTCAGACATATCCACACCCGTGACGATCGCCCTGTGCACCTATAACGGTGCCGCACATCTGCCCGCGCAGCTGCAAAGCTACCTTGACCAACGCGATGTTGATTGGCGGCTTTGGGTCAGTGATGACGGATCAACCGATGTGACCCGCGACATTCTGAAAAATTTTGCCCAGCGGCACGACACTGAGCGTGACATTCGTATCGTCGACGGGCCGCGCGGTGGTTTCTGCGCTAATTTCATGTCGCTACTGTGCCACCCTGATTTTCCCGCAGGGCCGGTGGCCCTGTCCGATCAGGATGATGTCTGGCTGCCACATAAACTGGCCCGCGCCCGCGACCAGATGAAGGGACAAACCGGCCCGGCAATCTATGGCGCACAAAGCCTGCACGTCGATAGCAGGCTGCGGCCCATTGGTCGGTCTTCTACCGCTGGCAGCCTACCCAGCTTTGGCAACGCCTTGGTACAGAACATCGTCAGCGGCCACAGTTGCGTTCTTTCAGACGAGGCGCTGGCGCTGGTGCGCAGTGCCGGGGTGCCGCAGGGCCTGCCCTATCATGACTGGTGGCTCTACATGCTGATCACCGGCGCTGGCGGGCAGGCAACCGTCGATGACGAAACGGTACTGATGTATCGCCAGCACGGCGAAAACCTGATGGGGGCGCATGATGGTTGGCAGGCCAAATTTACGCGCGCAAGGCAGGTCTTGGGGTCGGAATATGGCAGCTGGATCACGGCCAACACACGCGCCCTTACACAGTGCTCGGATTTGCTCAATGCCCCAGCGCGGGCGGTTCTAGCGGATTTTCTGACTCCGGCGCGTGGCCTCGCCCGCGCGGCGCAACTGCACCGTCTTGGTATCAAACGTCAGGGCCGGATCGGAACCGCCTGTCTCTATACTGCGGCGGCGTTAGGGCACGTCTAGACGCGAACTATGCCATGTTACGGTTGTGATGGTCGATCGCGTCGTTCACGTCGTCGTAGTAATACAGTTTTCCATTTTCCAGCACAGCGCCTGCGTCACACATTTCCCGGATTTGGCCTAGGCCATGCGACACGACCACGGCGCCGGCATGCTCCATCCGGGCGCGAAAGACCTCTGCGCTTTTCTTGCGAAATGCCGCGTCGCCCACCGATGTCACTTCGTCCACTAGGTAGGTATCAAACGGAACAGCCATCGAAATACCAAAGGCCAGACGCGACTTCATGCCAGAAGAATAGCTGCGGAAAGGCAAATGGAAATGCCCACCAAGGCCGGCAAAATCCCCGACGAAATCAACCATCTCATCGGTATCAACACCGTAAATCCGTGCAATGAAACGTGCGTTCTGCGCGCCTGTCAGCTCGCCATGAAACGAGCCTGCAAAACCGACCGGCCAAGAGATTGTCCCATGAGAGATGATCTTGCCCTCTGTCGGGTCCATGGTTCCGGCAATCATCTTGAGCAAGGTGGACTTGCCCGCGCCGTTACGGCCCAGCAGACCCACCGCGCGACCACGCGGAAAGGTCATGCTGATGTTATCAGCCACGACTTTGCGCTTGCCGCGGATCGAAAAGACCTTGGTAAGGTTGCGAAACTCGATCATATCCGCGCCTCAGCGGCGGTCGCGCAGCGAATAAAACACCAGCAGCACGATCGCCCAAGTTACGAACAGGAACAACACCAGCAACCCCATCATCACCTTGCGTTGTGGATATTGTGACCGCTCGGCGAGTGTCGGCTGAATATGTGCTGCGAGGTAGCGGCTTTGGCGACGCGCCTCGGCCATTGCAGCATCACGCGTCGCCAAGGCTGAAACATAGGTCTGTTCGGCAAATTCGCGGTCTACGATCAAGCGCTCATATTCACCAACCAATGTGGAAAACAATTCCTGATTGCCGTCGTTGCTTCCAGTGATCCCGCGTTTGCGGCGTTCCTCATCAATGCGTTTTTCGATCACCGTGATTCGGCGCTGCGCCTGGCTGACACGTGGATCGCTGCTTTGGGTGGTTTCAGCCAACAGATCGAGATCAATCAATGCCTCTGCCAGTTGCGCCTGTAAGGTCCCCATCAGCCCGGCCTGCGTCTGCATGTCCACTGTTGGATCGACGATGCGATTCTGGTTGCGGAACAGCGTCACGCCCTCGCGCGCCGCTTTCAGCCTTTCAACCGCCTCGTTCAGATCAACACGCGCATAGCGCACCGCATCCTCGCGGGCGATGGCGCTCAACTCATTGATCATGTCAGAGCTTTCGCGGAAAATGCTCGTCGCGATAGCCTGCGCATCGTCCGGGTCAAACGCCAGCACGCGAATTTCGATCAACCCGCTGCCGCTGTCGTAGTAAATGTTGACCATCTTGCCCCAGTAATCCAGCAGGTCTTCGATCGTGCCATCCGGGTCGTAGGCAAATAGCGGGTCATATACCGGTTTTGACCAGATGTTCTCTAGATCCAGCTCCTTGTTCAGCACCGACACAAGTTTCTGGCTTTGGATGTACTCGTACAGAATATCCGTGTCGGACGAGCTGGAACCGGACAGTTCGGTGATCCCGCCAAGTATCTCCACCGCAGAGGAGACTTCTTCCTTGCGCACAGAGAAGCCCACCGTCGACGCATACTGATCGTCGGCCACCATCCACAGGTAAAACGCAGCGATCCACGCCGGAACAAACACCATCGCCATAAAGCTCAGGATCAGGCCGGAATGGCGTCTGCGTAGACGCGCGGGCTTCACCGGCGGGCGCACGGCGGATGTAGCGGTTTGTTGATTGGTGTCAGGGGTGGCGGTGGCTTGTGTCAATCCGGGCTCCCGCCGCTTGGGCGTTTTCTAATCTCTGCCCGCAGTCATACGAAACCTGCCCTTTGAATGCCAGCGCAATGGGTAGTAAGAACAAAGCTCAACGTCCCGTGCAAAAGGCCGCCCATGCCGTCCTCTTCGATCCTGCTTCCCACCTCCCGCGCTGTGCGTGCCCGCCGCTTTGCCAGCCTGCGCACAATCAGTGCGCTGGTTCTGCGCGAAATGGTCACCACCTACGGTCGGTCGCCGGGCGGATACCTGTGGGCGGTCATAGAACCTGTTGCCGGGATTGCCCTGCTGACGCTGATTTTTTCTGCTGGATTTCGGGCGCCCGCACTGGGAACAAACTTTCCGATTTTCTATGCGACGGGGATGCTGCCGTTTTTGATGTACAATGACTTGGCAGGAAAAGTGGCGCTATCGTTGCTGTTTTCAAAGCCCTTGATGGCCTACCCGGCAGTTACCTTTGTCGACGCCATCATAGCACGGTTCATCGTCAATCTGCTGACCCAGGTGTTGGTTGTGTATATCACCTTTGGCGGCATCATGCTGATCTTTGACACGCGATTGCTGCCGGATTATCCGACCATCGTCACAGCCTTCGGCCTTGCTGCGTTGCTGGGATTGGGGGTGGGGACAATGAATTGCTACCTGTTCACAAGGTTCCCGGTGTGGCAACGCGCATGGTCAATCCTGATGCGGCCAATGTTTATTATTTCCTGTATCTTCTTCACATTCGAAACCATCCCACAGCCCTATAACGATTACCTTTGGTACAACCCTCTGGTGCACGTCGTAGGGCTGGTGCGGCGCGGCTTCTATTCCAGCTACGATGGCAGCTACATTTCGGTGCTCTATCTGTTGGCGTTGTCGCTGGGGCTTCTCATGTCAGGGCTGCTGTTGCTGCGCCGACATCACCGCTTCTTGCTGAATGACGGCTGATCAGTCGACGGTCTTTGTGCGCAAGAAAGGCTCAGACCGCGAGGCACTCGGCCAATAGCGCCTCATCCTGACTTACAAAGGCGTTCAATTTCGCAACAGAGGCATCCTGTTCGAACCGTGCCAGCAGCTTGGGCCAACGGGCTTCGTCCGCGCTGTGCCCACCAGTGTTGTGATACGTTTGCGCCACGCTGATCGGCGCTCCAAGCCGCGCCTCGATATCTGCTTCCAGGGCGCTCAGCGCATCAATGCTGTATAGCGCGTCAAGCTGCGCCATGCCGTCGCGGGCTTGAGCCAATATTTCAGCCTGAGATTTCCCTGCCAAATCGCGACGGCCACGCATCTTGCGCGTTGCGAAATACGAACAATAAAAGTTGTCGTAGTGGTCGCGGACAAAGTTCTGCCACGCCGCGTCTCCGCCAAAGAAATAGTCTTCGGCAGACAGTTCGATGATCTGACGCTTTCCCTTGTTATGGGGCAGCAGCAGTTCCTCCACAGTCAGAGCGCGGGCTTCTTTCAGCAAATACAGGTAAAAGGAGGCGATCCGTTCACGGGGATCACGCAGTACCGAAAAGACAAATCGGTCGTCAGGCAGTGTGTCGAGCTCAACCCAATCAATATGCCCAGAATAGAGCCTGTATCCCGTCGGCATCTGCGGCCCGTTCGGCGCCTGTGTGTGCGTGCGCACGGGGCTCACATGCTCTGCCCCCCCGACGGCGCTGACAAGCGCGTTGTGGATGGTTTGGCCTGCCGTTTTGGGAATGTGCAGAAAGACGATCGTTGTCACGCTTTGGCCTCGGACAAATCAAACACCGTCGGCTCGAACGGGGGTTCCTTTTCACGCATCGCCAGAACGCCGATAACAAAATCGTGCAGCTTGGAGGGCTGTAAATGTTTCAACTGCCAAGGCGCATAACGCCACCATTCGCCACGTAACATTGGCGAGATAAGGGATGGCGGCAGGCGGAATTTCTTGATGACCGCCGGGTTGCCGGCGACAACGGCAAAAGGCGGCACGTCGCGCGCCACAACGGCATGCGCCGCCACGATCGCGCCGTGCCCAATGGTCACGCCAGCCTTGATCAGGGCACCATGACCGATCCAAACGTCGTTACCAATTGTCGTGATCTGCACCTTGGTTGGCGCCCCTTCGTTCGGAAAACGGTAACTATGATAGTCTTCCGCCCCCTCAAATCCGCCATCAAGGTCGAACAGGCGATCGTGCAAATAGAATGCTGGGCTGGTTGAGGCCCAGGTCAACGGGTGATCCTGGCGCCCGATCTGAACATTTTCACCAAACGAACAATACCGTCCAATGCGGGCCGCAAAACAATAGCCAGACACCTGATAGGAAAACGCGCCCAGATGAATAGAATGCTCGTAATCTGTCCATTTCAGGCTCGACGGCGCTTCGAGCCGTGTGTTCGCAGGCAAGTTGACGGACCGGGACATTCCGCGGTTCAAGGCTTCGATACCTTGGTCGCGCAATTGGCTGATAGGGACGGAAATTTTGCTCATGGTCAGCCTATTGGGCGTTTGGCAGCATAAATTCAAGCAACTTTGTGACATCCTCGCGTACCGCGGCCAGCGGAATCGTGCCACCCTGACCGCGCGCTTCGGCTATCGCCGCAACGCTTTGACCCTGCGCCCCAAGATCAAAACTCCAGACGGGCAGGCCCGTCGCTATCGCCTCGTGAGTGGCGTAGGAAAATGTTTCAGGCCAGATTGAAGGGATTAGCCACTGACTGATGCCGTAACGCGCCACCAGCCCAGGTATATCCTCCAAAACGTAGCTGCCATGCACCCGCGCCGGTTCCGCCAGCGTATAGGTTGGGTCGATATTGCCGATAACGACAAGCCGGGCGCGCTTGCTCTTGGCCAACTGCCTGCTCAGGTCTTGTAAAAGGGACGCTCCCTTTTGCAGGCCGATATTTCCCAATATGCCGATCACCGGCACATCGTCGGCGGCTTGGCCGGGCGACACGGTGGGTACAGGGTGTAGAATTTCATGCGGTCGAATGCGGATTCGCGCAGAAGCCTGCGGATATGCCTCTGCCACGATGTCGGCACTGTCACCTGAGAACACAGTGATGTGATCGGCGCTCTGCATCATCTCACCCCAGGCCGCGCGCCAGTCCGACAATGTCAAATGTCGCCCGGCCGCAGTTGTGATCTGGTGCGCACGGCCATGCGGCGCTCCGGCCTTGGGAACGCCGCGATAAACGCCGTCTTCGTCCAGCAGCGTGTAAGAAGGGCTAAGCGGCAGGAAGTCGTGAAATAGAACTTCCAGCTCGTGCGCGGCGCCATCTGCCATTTCCGTCAACAACGCCGGCACGGCAAGCGGTTCACGCGCGCCGACTGCACAGGAGTAGACCATCCGCCGCGCTGGCAAGAGATCCAGCATCTGTTTAACCAGATCAATGTCATCGGTTTCGCCGCGCAGCACGCTGCCACCCTGACTGTAAAGCTCGATTTGCCAGGCCAACGCACCACCGACGCGCAGTATAACGGCGGCGGCATTATCATTTTCGCTTAGATCGTCAGAGATACGGCGCTGCAAGTAGTGTTCCGCGCCGCCCCCCATGTCATGCGCAAGATAGACCGGCACTGCCGTTTCGGCGCGCAGCCCTGCCCAGGCCAGCCCCAAGGCCAGACGCGGCGAACTGAGCGGATCGTGCTGAATGAAATCCTGCACCAACTGGTCATAGCCCTGATAGCGGTCAGCAATGATCTGGTTGTTTGCCAGCACAAGCTTCAGTTTTTCCGTACTTCCGAACGAGCTTCCCCCACGGTGTTCGACGAACATCCCCGCATGGCCTAGATGCCTCCCGCCATGGCGCTGGGTCACCCGGCGACACCAATCCACCTCCTCGCCGTAACCCCGGCCAAAAATGGTATCGAATTGCGGTTCGAGGGTGACATATTTGATGTTCATCGCCATGCAAAACCCAACCCCTGTCGGCGCGTCCGCGAAGGTCGCGTCGGGGTTCAACCGCTGGGCCACGTTATCCAGCGCGTCAGCCTGCCCTGGGATCAGATCGCTCGGCTTGCCCATGGTGGGAACATTGAAAATCTCAGCGTCGTTCGACATGGGTGTGACACTTGCCACATTTTGATGGCTCAGCATGGGCGCAATCAGCCGACTGGCCCAGCCTGCGGGTACAAATGCATCTGAATTTAGCAAAACAACGTGGTCACCATGGGGCAACGCAGCCTCGAAAGCGCGATTAACCGAACGAATAAACCCCTGATTGACCTCATTTTCGATGATCTGCACATCGTCGACGACATCAGCAGGCAGGTTGGCATGCCACTGCTGTAGAAACGGGCGCACGCGGTCATCCGGCGACGCATCTTCGACGATAATCAACCGATAGGGCAGGTCAGTGTTGTCCAGCACCCGCTGAAGCACTTCTTGAAGAAGATCAAAGGCATTATAGACAGGCAGAATTATGGTGATCGCCGTATCTGTTTTGACCGACACGACAGTCGCCCCCGGCGCTGTATCCAAAAAAAGATCGCTGCGCAGCAACTGCGCTTTGATCCCTTCGTTGAAACCCATAATCGATTTTACCCGCGCGCGCGCTGCGGCGTCACGGTGCGTGAACCACGCAAACGCAGCAGGCAGGGCACGCAGCCCGTCACGGATAAATGGCGCGGCAAGCCGACGGCGCATGACAGATAGGTCACGCCGGTTAAAATCAGGGAGCGCATAGACGTATTGACTGCCGTTGTGGCGGGCCCAAAAATGTTTCCGGCCCAAGTTCATTGGCAGATCCAGCACGAAACCGGGGGTGGCATAGGTAGCGCTATTGCGTGGCCGCGGCACATCTTCCCGAAAAAGGAAGGGCGACTTCTGACGACGCTCGTCGCCGCAGATCAGACCAACCATGTCGCCGTGGACCCAGCCTTCGACAACCAAACGACCATGGCGCAGACTGATACGGTCAAGAAACCCGAAGACCTCGCCTTCGGTGTCAATCAGATCAAATCCCCGTTTTTCCAAGGTGCCATGCTGAATTGCATAGCGCTTAAATAGTTGGATGAGCCGCGCCAGCACTAGGTGCCCCCATGATAAGTTCGAGCAATCGATCTAAAGCGTCTGTGCCAGATAAATCTCAACAGATGATTTAGTGCCTGCAAAACCTTGTGTCTATGCCGCGCACCCCGCTCTGCGCAATTATGGCAGTTGTACGCCAACGGACCGGGCATAGGTCTGAGACGGCGGCGTACCCGCGAGATGCCACTTATTAATCACTGCTGTGTCAGCAGCATGACACATATCGCTACCCAATTAGGGTATCGTCTGTGCCACTTTGACATTGGGTAAAAGTGGTGAGCCCGTCCGGGTTCGAACCGGAGACCTACTGATTAAAAGTCAGTTGCTCTACCAACTGAGCTACAGGCCCACTAGGCGGCTTACTAGAAACCTGCGCCAACAGGGTCAAGCCCTTAACGTACGAAATTCGTGCGACATGCTGGATAAGTTCACCTTGCACGGTTATATGCGCCAAATGTGTAGCGATATTACCTCCGGTTTGCCCTTTATGAAGATGCACGGGCTTGGCAACGACTTTGTCGTGCTCGATGCGCGCGCGCGGGCCATGCCTGTCACCCCATCCATGGCTCAGGCGATCGGCCATCGGCAATTTGGTGTGGGATTTGATCAGCTTGCGGTGATTTCCAAGGGCACAGGCGATGCACATCTGACGTTTTTCAACGCTGACGGCAGCGAATCCGCGGCCTGTGGTAATGCGACACGCTGTATTGCGCGGTTTTTGATGAACGAATCCGGAAGTGATTCTGTGCAGTTGACCACGCCGCGCGGTGATCTGGCCGCGCGCGATGCGGGAAATGGGATGACATCGGTCAACATGGGCCAGCCGCAACTGGATTGGCACGACGTACCGCTGGCGCGCGAGATGGACACGCTGCACCTTCCAATCGATGGCGATCCCGTCGCCACCGGTATGGGAAATCCGCATTGCACATTTTTCGTAGACGATGCCGACGCGGTGGACCTTTCGATACTCGGCCCAAAGGCCGAACATGACCCACTGTATCCAGAGCGGACAAATGTGCAGGTGGCCCAGATCATTGGCCCCGACCATATTCGGATGCGGGTCTGGGAGCGGGGCGTGGGCGTTACCTTGGCCTCTGGCTCGTCCTCTTGCGCCACTGCGGTTGCTGCAGCCCGCAGGGGCCTTACAGGGCGCGCTGTGCGTATTGATCTTGATGGCGGCACGCTGCACATCGACTGGCGCGATGATGGCGTCTGGATGACGGGGCCAAGCATGCATGTGTTCAGCGGCATCCTGACACCTGAATTTCTGGCCAGCCTCAAATGAACGCCCCAGTTTTCAGCACTATGGGGTGTCGGCTCAACGCCTATGAAACCGAGGCGATGAAGGATCTTGCCCAGCAGGCAGGTCTAAAAAACGCGGTTGTCGTAAACACCTGCGCCGTCACCGCCGAGGCAGTTCGCAAAGCGCGGCAGGACATTCGCAAGCTGCGCAAAGCCCATCCCGACGCCCGGCTGATCGTCACCGGCTGCGCCGCCCAGACCGAACCCGAAACCTTTGCCGCCATGCCAGAGGTAGATGCCGTGATCGGCAACACCGAAAAGATGGTGGGCGCCACATGGCAGGGCCTAGCCGCTGATTTTATTGGCGAAACCGAATCCCTGCAGGTCGATGACATCATGTCAGTGACCGAAACCGCCGGACATTTGATCGACGGGTTTGGCACCCGGTCCCGCGCCTATGTGCAGGTCCAGAATGGCTGTGACCACCGCTGTACCTTTTGCATCATTCCCTATGGGCGGGGCAATTCGCGGTCTGTGCCGGCCGGTGTGGTTGTGGACCAGATCAAGCGATTGGTCGACAAAGGCTTTAACGAGGTCGTGCTGACCGGGGTCGACCTGACCTCTTGGGGGGCCGATCTGCCCGCCACGCCACGCTTGGGCGATCTGGTGATGCGTATTCTGCGGCTGGTCCCGGATTTACCGCGCCTGCGGATATCTTCTATTGATTCGATTGAGGTAGATGAGAACCTGATGCAGGCCATCGCGACCGAATCGCGACTGATGCCACATTTGCATCTGTCGCTACAGCACGGCGACGACATGATTCTAAAACGGATGAAGCGTCGCCATCTTCGCGATGATGCGATTCGTTTTGCCCAGGAGGCGCGCGCACTACGGCCAGACATGACCTTTGGCGCGGATATCATCGCGGGCTTCCCGACAGAGACCGAAGCGATGTTCGAAAACTCGCTGGCGCTGGTGCGTGAATGTGATCTGACGTGGCTGCATGTGTTTCCCTATTCCGCGCGCCCCGGCACGCCTGCGGCCCGGATGCCCGCCGTGAACGGCGCCGTGATCAAGCAGCGTGCCGCGCGATTGCGTGCCGCTGGGGATGCGCAGGTTGACCGACATCTGACGCAGCAGGTTGGTGTCACGCATCATATCTTGATGGAAAACCCGCACATGGGGCGCACGGCGCAGTTTACCGAAGTGACCTTTGAGGCCGCGCAGGCGGAAGGGCAGATCGTGACTGCTGAGATTACAGGCATTTCAGGGCAGCAGCTTACCGCCTGAACCTGTCCCTAACCGGATAACGCAAAACCCCCGCAGGCTGGCTGCGGGGGTTTTTGTTTTTGTCGTGGGCGTGATCCGGTGGATCAGCTTTCCTTGCGGTACTTCACAGGGGCCCAAAGCTTTTTGTTGGTCAGGTACAGCAGCACCGACAGAAGCGTCAGCAGCAGCACACCGGCAAAACCAGCCTGCTTGCGGGCGCCCAGTTTTGGCTCGGCCGTCCACATCAGGAAGGCAGATACATCTTCGGACATGTGGTGCAGGTCATTGGCATGGCCATCGACAAATTCCACCTGCTCGTCCGCCAGTGGCGGTGCCATTGAGATCCAGCCACCAGGAAAGACGGTGTTTTCATACAGAACCGTGCCCGCCTGTTCCTTTTCCTCACCAGTATAGCCGGTCAGCAAAGCGGTGATATATTCCGGCCCGCCGATACCTTTCATAAACTGGTTGATACCCAGACCATATGGACCGTGGAACGCCGCCCGCTTTTTCGCCATCAGCGATAGGTCAGGCGCGTTGGACAGTGCGGAGCGCGGGAAGTGATCCACCGGTGTGGCGGGACGTGTGTCGTCCAGATCCGCGTCGAATACGTCAAAGCCTTTGGCGTACTCGATTACCTGATCTTCGGGCAGATGCGGGCCACCTTCGTCACCCAACGTGCGCAGGGCGACATATTGCAGACCGTGACAAGCCGAACAGACCTCGGTGTAGATTTGCAGACCGCGCTGAAGCTGGTTCACGTCATAGGCACCAAACGGCCCGTCGAAAGAGAAGTCGATGTTCTCGATATGCGGGGTCGCGTGGGCATCACCGCCGTGATCGTCGCCTTCTGCCGTGGCTGCATGATCACCTTCTTCGGTGGCATGCTCGGCCTCGGCGGCTTCGTCATGTGCTTCGGCTTCGGCTTCTTCAGTCTCAGCGGCTTCGGCTTCTTCGGGCTCGGCGGTTTCCGCTTCCTCTGTTGCTTCTGCGGCCTCTTCTGCTGCGGGCTCTTCTTCGGTCGCCTCAGCCGCTTCGTCAGCGGCAGGGGCTTCTTCGGTCACTTCTGCTTCAGTCTCGGCTACTGGGGCTTCGGATGCCGCCGGGGCATCCGTTGCCGGTGCATCGGCGCCAGTGACTGCCTGATCATCGACCGCCTGTTGTTCGTCCGTAACCGTTGGCGTCTGCACCAATTCGTCGGTTGCAGTTGCCTGCGCCAGCACCATCGACCCGGGCACAATCAGCCCAAGCGTGACCGCAACAGAAAGAAGGTTTGTTTTCAACATTGTCATGTTCCTTATTCCGCCGGGTTCACAAGCGTCTTGGTGCCGCCCACCTTGGGCGCATAATGCGCGTCAAAGTCGGCCTCGATGGTTTCTGGCTGTGGCAGCGGTTTTTCAATGACACCCAACAGCGGCAGGATGACGAGGAAATAGGCGAACCAATAGGCCGAAGCGATCAACGAGAAGGTCGCGTAGGGTTCCTCTGCGGGCATTGCCCCCAGCCACATCAGCGCGAAGAAGTCGATCACCAGCAGAGCGAACCACCACTTGAACATCGGACGATAGCGGCCCGAACGTACAGAAGAGGTATCCAGCCAAGGCACCAGCGCCATCACGGCAATCGCACCAAACATCGCCAGCACGCCAAAGAACTTGGCATCGATAATACCGCCCGTCACAAAGGACGCGATCTGCACCACCCATACTTCGGACGTGAAGGCCCGCAAGATGGCGTAGAAGGGCAAGAAGTACCATTCCGGCACGATGTGTGCAGGGGTGCTGAGCGGGTTCGCCTCGATATAGTTATCGGGGTGACCGAGGTAGTTCGGCATGAAGCCAACGATGGCAAAGAAGATCGTCAGGATGACGGCCAGGGCAAAGAGATCCTTGATCACGAAGTAGGGCCAGAAGGGCAGTGTGTCTTTCTTGGCTTCTTCCTTGGAACCACGGCGCACTTCAACACCTGTGGGGTTGTTGTTGCCCGTGGTGTGGAAGGCCCAGATGTGCACGATCACCAGACCGGCAATCACGAAGGGCAGCAGGTAGTGCAGACTGAAAAAGCGGTTCAGCGTGGCGTTATCAACCGCAGGCCCGCCCAGCAGGAAGGTTTGCAGGCTTTCACCAACGAACGGGATCGCGCCAAAGAGGCCGGTGATCACGGTTGCACCCCAGAAGGACATCTGCCCCCATGGCAGTACGTACCCCATAAAGCCGGTAGCCATCATCAGCAGGTAGATCAACATGCCGATGATCCACGTGATCTCACGCGGGGCCTTGTAGGACCCGTAGTAGAGACCGCGGAAAATGTGGGCATAGACCGCTACAAAGAACAGCGAGGCGCCGTTCATGTGTAGATAGCGCAGCATATAACCACCGTTCACATCACGCATGATGTGTTCGACCGACGCAAACGCCATGTCGACATGTGGTGTGTAGTGCATCACCAGGACGATGCCGGTGATGATTTGCAGCGCCAGACAGAACGTAAGAACGATGCCCCAGATCCACATCCAGTTCAGGTTCTTCGGTGTCGGGATCATCAATGTATCATAGAGCAGGCCAACAACGTTCAGGCGGCTTGATAGCCACTTTTCGCCTTTGGTTTTCGGCTCGTAATGGTCGTGAGGAATTCCAGCCATGTATCTGCTCCCTTAACCCAGTTTGATCGTGGTTTCATCCACGAATTCGGCGACAGGAACCGGCAGATTGCGCGGTGCTGGCCCTTTGCGGATGCGACCGGATGTATCGTAGTGCGACCCGTGGCAGGGGCAGAACCAGCCGCCAAAATCGCCAGCGTCACCCAGTGGCACGCAGCCAAGGTGTGTACAAACACCCATCTGGACCAACCATTCACCGGCTTCGTCGAGGCTGCGGTTTTCATCGGTGGCCGGAACGCTGCCGGACAGGTTGCCATTGTTGGCCTCCGGGTCTGGCAAGTTGCTTACCTCGACTTCGCGCGCCTGCGCGATTTCGTCTTCGGAACGGCGGCGAATGAACACCGGCTTGCCCAACCATTTGACGGTCAACTGTGTCCCGACATCCACACCTGAAACATCCACGCGAATGGACGACAGCGCCTTAACATCGGCAGAGGGGTTCATCTGGTTGACCAAAGGCCAGACGGCAGCACCAACGGCGACAGCACCTGTACCAGCTGTGGCATAATACAGGAAATCCCTCCGGGTGCCTGCGTGTTCTTCTGCTTGGGACACGGGTTTACTCCAATTTCTTGGCCATTTGGGGCCATCAGACATAGGGGCGGCACAAGGAATGCCACCTGACTTCAAAGCGGTATCTACCGACACAGGCCGCGCCCGTCCAGATGTCAAAGGCGCGCAATCGGAAAGATGGTCGCCGTTAAGGGGCAAAAATACCGCTAATGTGGCAATATCAACCCTGTGGCGGAGCCGTTTTTACCATCTCGGGGCGCGAATCAAACGCGTCAAACCATTTTGCCAGCGCGTCGTTACCCTTGCGCCAGTCGCGCGCACCATGACGAAAATCTACATATCCCAAAGCGCAGGCAATCGCGATTTGGCCCATATCCAGCGGGCCGGCAAGATGACTCATCCAGCGCGTGTTCAGTGCGCTACAGGTGGCGGCGATCTTGCCCCACTGCCCTTCGACCCAATCTGACATCTGCAATTCCTCGGGCCGCAAGCGCGCCTCGTAAGTCATCAGCAGCGCGGCATCCAGAATCCCGTCTGCCGTCGCCTCCAGCGTCAAAGTGTCCCACTTGCCCGCGCCGCTTGGGTACAGTTCGCCCCCAGCGCGATCATCGAGATAGGCGCAGATCACGCGGCTGTCGTACAATGTGGGGCCATCGGGGCGCTCAAGTGCGGGCACCTTGCTGAGTGGGTTTTTTGACCGAAACCCGGCAGCCGGGGCCAGCGGCGTCCCAGACGTGGGTTCAAGCGTTACATCATCCAGCTGACCGGTGACATGCAGCAGGACCATGACCTTGCGCACATAGGGCGAGGTCGGAGAGTAAAAGAGTTTCATGGCAAATGTCCCTTGTTGTTGCGGGGCACTATTCCTTGGCACAGTTCAAGACGCAATGACCTTCATACGCCGCGCATCAGCGCTGCCAGAACTCCGGGTTCCGTGCCAAAACCATAGGCCTGCATATTGTCCGCCGCTGCCAGACGCACCGCATCGGCTTTGTTCTGGCCCAGCTTCCACGTGCCATCGACGCCGGTAATCTGCATCCGGCAAGGTACAATCATCCGCAGCATCTTGTCGCGGGCCTGGGGCGTCATCTTGTTAAGGGTCCAAGGGGTCTTGGGGGCCAGGCGCGCTTCGTAGACCGCAGATTGCCGCGCCAATAGATCTGGCAGCTCTTCCGAAGGGCGCAGTTCCAGCACGCCGGTCAGATGGACGGCCACGTAATTCCATGTCGGGACCTGATCGTCGATCCCGTACCAATCGGGCGACACATAGCTGTCTGCTCCGGTAACGGCGATCCGCACGGCCTGCGCCGTTTTCAGCGCCCGCGCGATAGGGTTCGAGCGCACCAGATGCAATTCCGCCACATCGCCGCTGTCATTCAGAATAAAGGGCACATGCGACATCAGTGGCCCATCGCCGCCGTTCACCGCCAAAACCCCAAAGGCGGTTTCGCGGGCAAAGGCAAGGTTTTGCGCGACTTCGGCAGTGTGGTAAATCGGGTTCGGGTGCATGGCGAAAATCCTCTGACAAAGGTCGTTTCGGTATTGCAGGGAAAAGCACAACTTGGCAACTTATGTGCATTCTCAGGGCGGGGTGCAATTCCCCACCGGCGGTAAGCGGTCCATCCGCAAGCCCGCGAGCGGCCCCAAATGGGGTGTCAGCAGATCTGGTGTAACTCCAGAGCCGACGGTCATAGTCCGGATGAAAGAGAATGCGAAAATAGGCGGGCCGCTGGCCTGCACCTGTGATCGTGATCGCCTTGGGTGGACGTGTCTGGACCTGAAGGAGATCTCAAATGACACACGATAGTTCCACCCGCTTTGCCTTTGTGCGCGCACGCTGGCATGCGGATATTGTTGACCGGTCACTAGACGGGTTTACCGACGTCATCGACACCTCGCAGGTCGATGTATTCGACGTGCCGGGCGCTTTCGAGTTGCCCCTCATGGCACAGCGACTGGCGAAAACCGGGCGCTATAATGCGATCGTCTGCGCCGCCTTTGTGGTAGACGGCGGGATATATCGGCATGATTTTGTCGCGCGTACCGTTGTCGACGGGTTGATGCGCGTCGGGCTGGACCATGATCTGCCGGTGTTGTCGGTGTCACTGACCCCGCACCACTATCAGGAAACGGACCACCATAACGCCATCTACCGTGACCATTTCATCACCAAAGGGCGCGAGGCGGCACAGGCCGCGTTAAGCATTACTGAGGCGTTGGATGCGTTTTCTTTAAAAGAAAACGGTGCGGAAATTTCAAAAATTTCCGCCGCCTAGCCCAGATAGGCGCGCAAGGCCGGTGGCGGGTTGTCCAACAGCTCTGCCGCCGGTTTCGGCGCATGGGCGATCCCGTCAGCGACAAAGATCGCCGCATCTGCAATGCGCTGCACGTCGCCTGGCGCATGGGTGACCATGATCAGTGTCGCGTCGGTTTCGGCCACCAGATCCTGCACCAGATCCAGCATTTCATTGCGCAGTGCCGGGCCAAGCGCGGCAAAGGGTTCATCCAGCAACAACAACGGCCGCGCCTGCACCAGAACCCGCGCCAATGCCGCACGGCTTTGCTGACCACCGGACAATGCGCCGGGGCGCTTGCTGCCATGATCCGACAGACCGACACGTTCCAGCGCGGCGTCAACGCGAAACAGGGTGTCGGCGTTCATGCGCAGATCAGGGCGAAGCCCCAGTGCTACGTTCTGCGTCACCGTCAGATGCGGGAACAGGTTGTTGTCCTGAAACAGCATTGTCATGGCGCGCTGTCCGGGCGCGTGGTCCGTGATGTCCAAACCTTGCCAAGTCACCCGCCCCGATTGCACAGGGACAAAGCCGCAGATCGCGCCCAACAGCGTCGATTTGCCCGACCCAGAAGGACCGATCACGGCGTATTTTCGCCCCGCTTCCATCTTCATATTCGCGCTCATGGCGAAATCGCCCTGCACGATGCGCACGTTCTCAAGCGTCAGCATACCAGCGTCCCCATTTATCACAGACAAAAAACACCGCCATCGCCAGTACAAGCAGGATCAGTGCCGCCCCTGCCGCGGCCTCCATCCTGTAGGCGCCCATCAGGCGGTACATTTGCAAGGGCAACGTCGCGCGGTCTTGATCGGCAAACAGCGCAATCACGCCCAGATCACCAACCGACATTGCCCCCGTCAGCCCGGCAGCAAAGCCCAATTGCATCCGCATGCGTGGTAAGATCACCCAACGCCAGAGCGGCCAGCCCGTCAGGTGCAGCATCTGCGTCAGTCGCCCGTAATCTCTCAGCGTGTCGCGCAGCCGGGGCACGAGGATACGCAGCACGAACGGCAGTGCCATCAGCGCATTGACCAAAGCGGTGACAGGCAGGCTCAGCAGGGCTGGATCCAACACCGGGTTTAGCAAGATGAACCAGCCCGTGCCGATCATCAACGGCGAGGCGGCAAGACCCAGCAGGCCGATCGCCTCGACGCCGCCACGCTGGCGACTGGCGATCCATCCGGCCATCGGCAGGGCCAACGCGGCCAGCACCAGCACGCTTAGCCCGGCGACCAGCAGCGTGTTCACCGTGGCCTGCCAGATCGACAGCGGCAATTGCGGCAACCCGACCACTCCGCGCAGCACGACTGCAACCATCGGCAAAAGGAGAAACAGCGCGGCCAGTGTGATGACGGCAATATCCAGGAGGCGTCGCCCACCGTCGCGTGCATCCCAACGTCGGATTGGGCGGTCAAGCCCGCCACCCAATGAAATGGCCGGGATCAACCACAGCGCCAGCACCGCAGCGGTGCCCGCCAGCAACAATTGCACAAGAGACAGCAAGGCCGCCCGCCCAAGGTCGAAATCAAATCGGAACGCCTGATAGATCGCCAGCTCAACCGTCGTTGCGCGGGGCCCGCCTCCCAGTGTCAGCGCCACCGCAAAACTCGTCAGGCAGATCACAAATATAAGCGCGGCAACGCCCGGCAGCACCTGCCGCAGCATCGGCCACTCCAGCGCCAGAAACACCGCGCGCGGCGTCAGTTGCAATTGACCGGCAAGGCGAAACCGCTCTGCCGGGATGCTTTGCCAGCCTTGCAGCAGCAGCCGCGTGGCCAGCGGCAGGTTAAAGAACACATGCGCCAGCACCACACCCTGAAGCCCGTAGATCGACAGGCTGGGCAGACCCAGCATGGCGCCCAATTGGTTTAAAACGCCCGAGCGGCCAAAGATCGTCAGCACGCCGATAACCGCGACGATCACTGGCAGAATGAACGGCGCACCGAGCAGCGTGATCAACGCCCCGCGCCCGACAAAGCGTCGCCGCGCCAGCGCCCGGGCTACCGGCACCGCCAGAACGACCGAAATCAGCGCCGACAGCATTGCCTGATAGGCAGTAAACCGGATCGCCGCCCAGTCGGCTGCCCCCAATCCGCTGCCCACTTCGGCGCCGGAGAACACCGCGAATAGTGCTGACAGGATGAGCACGGCGACAAACGCCGCCGCGGTCACCCCTGCTTCACAAGCTATTGAGACAGGGCGGTCAGCCATTCTTCCAAAGCCTTATCGCGCGACGCGGGAATATCATCGTTGGGCAAAAGCAGCGCCTTGCCCGGAATGATCATGCCGTCAAATCCTGCGGGCAAACCCCCTTGGGGCGTCACGGCGGGATACATCCAGTTGGTCGTGGGCAGCACCGATTGCGCCGCGTCGGACACCAGAAATGACAGGAACTGATCGGCAAGATCGGGCTGATCCGAAGCTGCCAGTTTTCCCGCCACTTCGATCTGCATGTAATGACCTTCGTCAAAGAGCGCTGCCGCCTTGGTGTCGTCGTCTTCCGCGATCAGGTGATAGGCCGGCGAGGTGGTATAGCTCAGCACCATGTCTGCCTCGCCCTCAAGGAACAGGCCATATGCCTCGGACCAGCCTTTGGTCACCGTCACGACGTTGTCTGCCAGCCCCTCCCAGATGGCGGGCGCATCGTCACCATAGGCCGCCTTGACCCACATCAGCAGCCCCAGACCGGGGGTCGAGGAACGCGGGTCCTGAATCACGATCTTCAGATCGCTTTCCGCCAGCGCTTTGAAATTTGCAGGTGCGGTCAGATCGGCATTGTGGACAAAAGCGAAATAGCCCCAGTCGTAGGGCACAAAGATATCGTCGTCCCAGCTGATTGGCAGGTTGAATTCGGCGCTGGTGTTGCTGGGCGCAAACAGGCCGGTTTGTTTGGCTGTGGCAATCAGGCTGGTATCCAACCCCAGCACGATATCCGCGTCAGACCGGTTGCCTTCCAGCTTGAGCCGGGCCAGCAAGGCCGCACCGTCGCCCATGCCGACAAATTTCAGATCGCAGTCGCAGACCTGTTCAAACTGCGCCTCGATAGCCGGGCCTGGGCCCCATTCAGACACAAAACTGTCGTAGGTATAGACCGTCAGTTCTGGCGTCTCGGCAATTGCCGCCGAAGCGCCGATCAGGCCCGCTGCAAGTGTAAGATACTTCATGGCATCCTCCATTCTGCGGCGTCAGAAAAGTGTTGGATGGATGTCCAGACCTTCCCTCCGCCGGTGTTAACCGGTTCAGGTTCAACGGGTCCGCACGTATACGCACATCTCAGCCCTTAGGCCCCCCGAGGTGTGATCAGAGGTAGGGCGCTTGCGCGACCTTGGCAAGCCGAAACCCCTTGAGACACCCTGCCCTGCCCGCTAATGCTCTGACACAAAGGAGCATCCCTATGTCGATCAACAGCTTTGGCCATCTTTTCCGCGTCACCACCTGGGGTGAAAGCCACGGGCCCGCGTTGGGTGCGACCATTGACGGCTGCCCGCCCGGCGTGCCGATTGACGAGGCCATGATCCAGCAGTGGCTGGACAAGCGCAAACCCGGGCAGAACAAGTACACCACCCAGCGGCGCGAGGCGGATGAGGTGCGCATTCTGTCGGGCACCTTTGAAGGGGTGACCACCGGCACGCCGGTGCAGTTGATGATCGAAAACACCGATCAGCGGTCCAAAGATTACGGGGATATCAAGGACAAGTTCCGCCCCGGCCATGCCGACATCACTTATTTCCAGAAATACGGCATCCGGGACTACCGTGGTGGCGGACGGTCGTCGGCGCGTGAAACGGCAGCACGGGTTGCCGCCGGGGGTCTGGCCCGCGAGGCGATCAAGCTCTTGGCGCCAAATGTGGATATTACCGGCTACATGGCGCAGATGGGCCCGCACAAGATCGACCGTGAGGCGTTCGACTGGGATCAGATCGAACAAAACCCGTTCTGGGTGCCGGATGCCGGGGCGGCTGTCGACTGGGCCGAATATCTGGACGGGCTGCGCAAGTCGGGCAGCAGCGTGGGCGCGGTGATCGAAGTGGTCGCGCGCGGCGTGCCTGCCGGGCTGGGTGCGCCGGTCTATGGCAAGCTAGACACCGATCTGGCCGCCGCAATGATGAGCATCAACGCCGTCAAGGGCGTCGAAATCGGCGAAGGCATGTCGGCGGCAATGCTGACAGGTGAGTTGAACGCAGACGAGATCTTCATGGGACCGGATGGTCCGCAATACTCCTCGAACCACGCGGGCGGCATTCTGGGCGGGATCAGCACAGGTCAGGATGTTGTCGTGCGTTTCGCGGTCAAGCCGACATCGAGCATCCTGACCACGCGGCGCACCATCACCAAACAAGGCGAAGAAACCGAGATCATCACCAAGGGCCGACACGACCCTTGCGTCGGCATCCGCGCCGTCCCGGTGGGTGAGGCGATGATGGCCTGTGTCATCCTGGATCACCTGCTGCTGCACCGCGGCCAGATCGGCACCAACCGTGGACGGATCGGGCCACAGGCGTGAGGCACCTGCCATGAAGGTAGACGATTTTTCTGCCCGCCCGGCGCTGGGCATCGCGCTAAAGATCATGGCGATTTTACTGTTCACCTTCATGTCTGCGATCATCAAGGCAATCGCCGATGATGTGCCGTCCGGTCAGGCGGTGTTTTTCCGGTCGTTCTTTGCCATTCCCGTGATCCTGATCTGGCTGGCGCAGCGCGGAAAGCTGTCGGTGGGGTTGAAAACCCGCAACCCGATGGGTCACGTTTGGCGCGGATTGTTCGGCACCACCGCGATGGGGCTGACATTCACCGGACTGGGCCTGCTGCCCTTGCCTGAAGTCACCGCGATCGGTTTTGCCACGCCCATCTTCACAGTCATTCTGGCAGCGGTTTTACTGGGGGAAAAGATCAGGTTTTACCGGGTGATCGCCGTGGCAGTGGGGCTGCTGGGCGTCATGATTATCCTGTGGCCGCGATTCAGCAACATCGGCACGATGGAGCAGACGGCGACCATAGGCGCTTTACTTATCTTGATTGCGACCATGTTGCGCAGTCTGGTGCAGATACACATCCGGCAATTGGTGCAGCACGAAGACACTGCTGCGATCGTGTTTTACTTTTCGGTAACGGCATCGCTGCTGGCGTTGTTGACCCTGCCGTTTGGCTGGGTGGTGCCTGATGCGAGAACTCTTTCGCTTTTGATACTTGCCGGGTTTATCGGTGGTGTTGCGCAAATATTTATTACATCGGCCTATCGCTTTGGATCGGCGTCGATGCTGGCGCCCTATGATTATACGTCGATGATATTTGCCATCGTAATCGGCTATATTTTCTTTGCCGAGTTGCCGACTTTTGTCATGCTCAGCGGGGCCTTGCTAGTGATCGCCGCCGGGGTGCTGGTGATCTGGCGCGAACGCCAACTGGGCGTCGAGCGTGGCAAGGCGCGGTCTGTGACGGACCCCAAGGCGTAAGCGCCGATGCGCTGGCCCGCTCCCACCCGCCAGGGTGGGGTGTATCGCAGATGTGGGGTTTCGCCCGCAACGGGGCGTGCTTATGGTGCCACGAACCCGGACCGAGGAGAGAGCCATGAGTGACGCGAATTCAGACCCGCACAAAGAGAAAATGCAGGCCCGTCAGGCCGAGCAGCGCGCCAAAGTGGCCGAGTTGCAGGACCCTGAAAAGGGTCTGGTTCTGGTGCATACCGGGGCGGGAAAAGGCAAGTCCTCCAGTGCCTTCGGCGTTGTGATCCGGGCCTTGGGCTGGAAGCAGAGCGTGGGCGTCGTGCAGTTTATCAAGGGGAAGTGGAAAACCGGCGAACGGTTGTTCTTTGAACAGACCGGCGGGGTAAAGTGGCACACGATGGGCGAGGGCTTTACCTGGGATACGCAGGACAAGGAACGCGATATCGCGGCGGCGCAGGCGGCTTTTGCCAAGGCTTGTGAAATGATGGCGAGCGGCGAATTTGACCTGGTGGTGTTGGACGAGATCAACATCGCAATCCGCTATGAATACCTGAGCATTGCCGACGTGATTGCGGGGCTTGAGGCGCGGGACAAGCGCACTGCGGTGATCCTTACGGGCCGTGACGCCAAGCCAGAAATTTGCGACTATGCCGATCTGGTCACCGAGATGACCGAGGTCAAGCACCCGTTCAAGGCCGGGATCAAGGCGCAGCGCGGGGTAGATTTCTAAGGCAGACGCGCACGAACGGCGGTCGCGGCGCAACTGACCAGCAGATTAGCGCGCCTGTTGCCACAGATGCCACATAACCGCCGTCAGCACGACTGCGCCGCCCGTCAGGGTTGTCGTGCTGGGCGTTTCCGCAAAAATCAGCCAAACCCAAATCGGGGCCAGCGGCGCGTCCAGTGCGGTGATCAGCGCGGTTTCCACGGCGGGCAACATCCGTGCGCCAAGGGCAAAAAGCGCGAGGCCCAGCGCCGAATTGATCAGGCCAAAGGCGGCAAGCATAACGAAATCTTCGGGTGAAACCATCAGCCCTGGGGTAAAAGGCAGCGCCGCAAGGCCGCTTAGCAGTGCCGAAACGGCGGCGGCGGACAGAACGGGGATGCCTTGCCAGCGGCGCGATATTACCATCAACATTGCCAGCGCCAGTGTCATGCCAAAAGCCAGTAAATCGCCCATCAGATTGCCATCACCGCCCATGCCAACCATCACAACGACGCCCGCCAGCGCCACAAGACTGGCGACAAAAGCACTGCGCGCCGGGCGTTCTGCCAACAACACCCACGCCAGCACGGCGGCGACCAGCGGCACGGTTGCATAGACGATGGCCACATGGGCCACCGTGGTCAGGCGCAGACCTGTGATGAAACACAGCATCCCGAGCGCTGAAATTATTGCAAAGGCCCAACCGGGTGCGCCAAGGTGTGCAATATCACGCAACGCCCGCCGCCCGTGCAACGCCAGCGCCACAGCAAAGACACCAACTGCACCAAATACACCGCGCCAAAACAGCATTGTGCCGATGTCGATGTCGATCATCCGGGTGAAAAGTCCAGCCGTAGACCACGCGACAGCAGCCCCGGTAATGAGGGCGAGTCCGAGGGCATAACTGCCCGTGACCTGCGCTGTGCTTGCTTGTTCTGACATGCCTCGCCCTTTGCCGTTTGTGCCACCCCTAGCGAACCACTGCTGACATGTATCTGTCAGCAGTGGTGTGGTAGCCTGCCCGAAAGGAGAGCGGCCATGCGATCTAGCCGGATGTTCGAGATCATACAGATGTTGCGCGCGGCCAGCGCCCCCTGCACGGCAGCGCAGATCGCGACGACACTGGAGGTGACCAAACGCACGGTTTACCGCGACATTGCCAGCTTACAGGCGATGCGCGTGCCAATAGAAGGTGCGGCAGGTGTGGGGTACGTCATGCGCCCCGGCTACGACCTGCCAGCGGTGAACCTTGACGTGGAAGAGGCCGAAGCGGTGACCGTTGGGTTAAGCATGATCGCGCGCACCGGGGATGCCGGACTGTTGCAGGCGGCGCAGCGCGCTGCGCGCAAGCTGGCCGAAGCGACGCAGGTGGGGGCGACGTTGTTTGCCTCCAACTGGGGCCCCGAGGTGCCCGATCGCGTGGATATGGGCGCGTTGCGGCGCAGTATTCGCGACGAGAGGGTGCTGGCGTTGCATTACGGCGATGCGGCGGGGCTGGTGACACGGCGGCGGGTTTTGCCGTTGGCGGTGGTCTATTATTCGGACGCGGTCGTCTTGGCCGCCTGGTGCGAGATGCGGCGGGATTTCCGGCATTTTCGCGCGGACCGGGTGATTGAGGTCGCGGTGCTGGCCGAAGGGTTTGAAGATCGCGGCGCAGGGTTGCGGCGCGACTGGGCGGCGGGACATTTGGCAGGAATTTGACCCCGGCTTTCGCCAGTGATGAGAAAGCCGGGGTCAAGAATCGTCGCGTCAGATCGCCGCCCCAACCGGGTCGAGCGTGACGGTATAGAGCTCGGTATCGGCGCGGTCCATCAGGCGGACTTTCATCTGTTGGGTTTTTGCGTCGATGTCGACCAGACCAAAGAACTGTAGGCCCGCTGAGGGCGGCAGGTTGACCTGCCCGGCCTCGGGCGCTTTGACAAACTTCAGCTCTGGCCCGAACGTCGCATCCAAATCGTTGGGTCCGAACGTCCCTGCATGCAATGGGCCTGAAACAAACTCCCAGAAGGGATCAAAGTCCTGAAACTGCGCCTTTTCGGGGTTGTAGTAATGCGCGGCGGTGTAGTGCACATCGGCGGTGAACCAAACGACATTGTCGATGCGCGCGGTTTTGATAAAGCGCAGTAGGCCCGCGATTTCCAGCTCGCGCCCCTTGGCGGGGCCGTTGTCGCCGTTGCCCACCGCCTCTTGCCCGCCACCAACGACAAGACCCAGTGGCATGTCGCATGCGATGACCTTCCACGTGGCGCTGGAGTTGGTCAATTCGCGGTTCAGCCAGGCCATTTGCTCGTCGCCAAGGATCTGTGTCGCCTGAGACATTTCAGTCTGCACATTGTCGCTGTTGGCCCCGCGATAGCTGCGCAGGTCGAGGAAGAACACATCAAGCATCGGGCCGTAGTTGATCTTGCGATAGACGCGGCCCGGCTCGGACGGGGTGATGCGCAGGGGGGTCATTTCATGAAACGCCTGTGACGCGCGAGCGGCAAGGACATGGACGGATTTTTCGCTATAGCGGTCGTCTTCCATCAGGCTGCGGGACGACGACCAGTTGTTCACCACCTCGTGGTCATCCCACTGCATGAAGGTGGGTACCACGGCGTTGAGGGCGCGCACGTGGTCGTCCATCATGTTGTATTTCCACTGGCCGCGATATTCATCAAGGGTTTCGGCCACTTTGCGTTTCTCGTCGATGATGGTGGTGTTTTTCCACATGGTGCCATCGTCAAGCTGCACTTCGTCCTCAAGCGGGCCATCGGCATAGATGGTATCGCCGGAGTGCAGGAAGAAATCTGGTTTGTGCGTGGCCATGGTGGCGTAAGTGCGCATGCCGTCGTCGTCGATGCCCCAGCCTTGGCCTGCGGTATCGCCGGACCAGGCAAAGCGGATGTTGCGCCGCGCGGTGGGGGCGGTGCGGAACTGACCGATGATCGGCTCGGACGTGGCGTTGATGTCGTTCAGATCGGCGGCGGTAAAGCGGTAAAAGATATCTTGGTCAGAGGGCAGCCCTTCGACCAGACGTTTGACCGCCATGTCGTGGTTGGGCAGGGCGTTCATCGGGGCCAGTTGCCGGGCGTTGGCAAAGCTTTCGGTGGTGGAAACCTCCATCTGCACCCGCGCCGGGCGGTCTGTGCGTGTCCAGATCATGCCGGATGTTGTATCCACGTCACCCGACTGCACACCGTGGGTAAAGACCGGGCGGGATGACGCCCGGCTGAGGCTGGGCATAGCAAGGCCTGCGGCAAAGGCGGCGGAACCTGCCAGCATGGCGCGGCGGGTGGGGCGGATAAGTTTTGTCATTGGATGGGTTTCCCTGTCTGACGGGTTGCGATGGGCGCAAATGAACGGGCCTGCGTGACAGGGGATCGACAACTAGGTTACGGTTTGACGAAGGTTTTATGGCACGCCGTTTAATGTGTTACCAAATTTATAGAAATATCACACTTTGGTAACATTAATATTGAAACGAATCGGCGCACCGTCTAGATAATCTGGAACAATAGGAGGTTTTCCATGCAGGCATTCATCTGCGACGCGCAGCGCACCCCCATCGGCCGCTACGGCGGCGCTTTGTCTTCGGTTCGTGCGGATGATCTGGCGGCGATCCCGATTGCGGCGCTGATGGCACGTAATGGGGATGTGGATTGGGCGCGTGTGGATGATGTGATCTTGGGCTGCGCCAATCAGGCGGGCGAGGATAACCGCAACGTGGCGCGTATGGCGGCACTGCTGGCCGGGTTGCCGGTGGATGTGCCGGGGGCGACGATCAACCGGCTGTGTGCGTCGGGCATGGATGCGGTGGGCGCTGCGGCGCGGGCCATTCGGGCGGGCGATATGGATCTGGCGATTGCCGGCGGCGTCGAAAGCATGTCGCGTGCGCCTTTCGTGATGCCCAAGGCCGAAACCGCGTTTTCGCGCAGCAATGCGGTTTATGATACCACCATCGGCTGGCGCTTTGTGAACCCCAAGATGAAGGCGAAATTTGGCGTCGATTCGATGCCTGAGACGGCGGATAACGTGGCCGAGGATCATGGCGTGTCGCGCGCCGATCAGGACGCTTTTGCCGCGCGCAGTCAGGCCCGTTGGGCCGAAGCGGATGCCAAGGGTGTCTTTGCCGAAGAAATCACCCCCGTCACCATCCCGCAGCGCAAAGGTGATGCGATTGTGGTGGAGCGCGACGAACACCCGCGCCCTGACACGACCCTTGATGCCCTGGGCAAGCTGCGCCCGATCAATGGGCCGGACCTGAGCGTGACAGCGGGCAATGCCTCGGGTGTGAACGACGGTGCGGCGGCGCTGCTGATCGCATCAGAGGCTGGGGTGAAGGACCACGGGCTGACGCCGATTGCACGGGTTGTCGCGATGTCCGCCGCGGGGGTAGAGCCGCGTGTGATGGGCATTGGGCCAATTCCAGCCTGTCAAAAGGTACTGGCGCGCGCGGGCCTGACCATCGACCAGATGGATGTGATAGAATTGAACGAAGCCTTTGCCAGTCAGGGGCTTGCCACCCTGCGCGCCTTGGGTGTCGCCGATGATGCGGCGCATGTGAACGCCAATGGCGGCGCCATTGCCATCGGGCATCCGCTCGGCATGTCGGGCGCACGGCTGGTGATGACGGCCGCGTTGCAGCTCAGCCGGACAGGCGGGCGTTATGCGCTATGTACGATGTGTGTGGGCGTGGGTCAGGGTGTGGCACTGATCCTCGAAAACGCAGGCTGATATTTCTTTTCTCCGAAAGGAACGGACCGATGTATGCACAGATGATCAAATCCACCGGCCAGGGTGTGAAATCGCTGGACGAGATGGAGCCGGACGAGCGCACCTTTCAGGAGCGGATCAACGCGGGCGGCAAGATCGAGCCGAAAGACTGGATGCCGGACGGCTACCGAAAGAACCTGATCCGCCAGATCGGCCAGCACGCGCATTCCGAGATCGTCGGCCAACTGCCCGAAGGCAACTGGATCACCCGCGCGCCCACGTTGGAACGTAAGGCGATCCTGCTGGCCAAGGTGCAAGACGAGGCAGGGCATGGGTTGTACCTGTATTGCGCGGCGGAAACGCTGGGCGTGACCCGCGACCAGATGACCCGCGACTTGCTATCGGGCAAGATGAAATACAGCTCAATCTTCAATTATCCGACCCTAACATGGGCCGATATGGGCGCTGTGGGCTGGTTGGTTGATGGCGCGGCGATCATGAACCAAGTGCCGTTGCAGCGCACATCCTATGGGCCCTATGCCCGCGCGATGGTGCGCATCTGCAAGGAGGAATCGTTCCACCAGCGGCAGGGCTTTGACATCATGATGAAGATGGCCAATGGCACGTCCGCTCAGCGCAAAATGGCGCAGGATGCGCTCAATCGGTTCTGGTTTCCGGCGCTGATGATGTTTGGCCCGTCGGACAAGGATTCGGTGCACTCGGCGCAGTCGATGGCGTGGAAGATCAAGATGAATTCAAACGACGAGCTGCGCCAGAAGTTCGTTGATGAATGTGCCCCGCAGGCCGCCTATCTTGGCCTGACGATCCCGGATGAGACGCTGAAGTTTGACGAGGAAACCGGGCATTACACCTTTGCAGAGCCTGATTGGGACGAATTCTTTGACGTGCTCAAGGGAAATGGCCCCTGCAATACCGAACGTCTGGCGGCGCGCAACAAGGCTTGGGATGACGGGCGTTGGGTGCGTGAGGGGCTGTTGGCCCACGCCGAGAAAAAGCGCAGCAGAAAAATGGCAGCGGAGTAAGCACAATGAGCAGCCCAGAATCCAGTGAATATGACGGCACCGAAGCAGCGCCACACGGCAAAACCCGCAGCACCGAATGGCCCCTGTGGGAGGTATTTATCCGCGGGCAACACGGGCTAAGCCATCGCCACGTCGGCAGCCTGCACGCTGCGGACGCCGAAATGGCGATCAAGAATGCGCGGGATGTGTATACGCGCCGCAATGAGGGCGTGAGCATCTGGGCCGTGGAGGCGAGCAAGATTGCGGCGTCCTCGCCCGAGGAAAAAGGCGCGTTGTACGAGCCTGCCAATGACAAAGTGTATCGGCACCCGACGTTTTTCGACATTCCTGACGAAGTGGGGGCGATGTGAGCACGGCTACTGATCCCAAATTCGAATTTCTGTGCCGCATGGGGGACAATTCCCTAGTGCTGGGCCACCGCGTATCGGAGTGGTGCGGCGTGTCGCCTGTATTGGAAGAAGACATCGCGCTGGCCAATGTGGCGCTGGACCTGATCGGGCAAACGCAGTTGTGGCTGGGTCTGGCGGGCGAGGTTGAAGGCGCGGGGCGCGACGCTGACAAGTTGGCGTTTCACCGCGATGTCTGGGATTTCCGCAATGTTTTGCTGGTGGAGCAGCCCAACGGTGACTTTGGCCAGACCATGATGCGCCAGTTCTTGTTTGACGCCTGGCATTTGTCACAGTTGACGGCGCTGATTGAGTCTTCGGACGACCAGATTGCTGCGATTGCGGAGAAATCTGGCAAAGAGGTGACCTATCACCTCGAGCGGTCCACAGACACGGTGATTGGCCTTGGCGATGGTACCGAAGAAAGCCATGTGCGGATGCAAAACGCGCTGGATCTATTGTGGCCCTATGTCGGCGAGATGTTCATCAGTGACGACGTGGATGCCGCAATGGTTGCGGCGGGCATTGCACCTGATCCGTCCAACCTGCGCGCGGGCTACGATCAATTGGTCGACAACGTGCTAAGCGCGGCCACCCTGAATAAACCAGAAGATGATTTTGCGCATAAGGGTGGCAAATCCGGCGTGCGGCACAGTGAACATTTGGGGCATATGTTAACCCAGATGCAATGGCTGCAACGCGCCTATCCGGATGCCACATGGTAATCGAGAAGCCCAAGTTAGAGACTGTTTGGGAGTGGTTGAGCGCCGTGCCTGACCCGGAGATTCCGGTTATTTCTCTGACTGATCTAGGCATTATCCGCAACGTGGCGTGGCAGGGTGATGTGCTGGAAGTGACGGTGACCCCGACTTATTCAGGCTGCCCCGCGACCAGCATTATCAATCTAGATATTGAAACCGCTTTGCGTGCCAATGGGATCGAGAAGCTGACCCTGAAGCGTCAGCTTTCGCCCGCCTGGACCACCGACTGGCTGTCGGATGCGGGCCGCACCAAGCTGGAAGCCTATGGCATTGCCCCGCCGCAGCCAGCGGGCGGACCGCAGCATTGCCCGCGCTGCCAATCGAACGATCTGGAAAAAATCAGCCAGTTCGGATCGACCCCTTGCAAGGCACAGTGGCGCTGCCGCGATTGTCTGGAACCCTTCGACTATTTCAAATGTATCTGAGGCCCCAATGAGCCAGTTTTTGCCCTTATTAGTGACTGATATCCACCACACCATCCGCGATGCCGTGGTGCTGACACTACAGCCGGAAAACCCGGCCGCCTTTGCCTTTACCCAAGGCCAGTACCTGACGTTCAAACAAGATTTCGATGGCACAGAGCTGCGCCGCAACTATTCGATCTGTGCGGGTCTTGACGATGGCGAATTAAAGGTTGGGATCAAACGCGTTGATGGCGGGGCTTTTTCTAGTTTTGCCAATACACAGCTCAAGGTAGGCGACACGCTGCACGCGATGCCGCCGCAGGGCAAGTTTTTTACTGCGTTAGAGCCGGATATCGCTAAGAATTACCTTGGTTTTGCCGGGGGCTCCGGGATCACTCCCGTGCTGTCAATCTTGAAAACCGTGCTGAAGCGCGAGCCTAAATCAACCTTTACACTGGTCTATGCCAACCGCGCGGTGAACACGATCATGTTTCGCGAGGAACTGGAGGACCTCAAGAACCATTACATGGGGCGGCTAACGGTCATTCATATTCTTGAATCCGGGCAAGACATGGAGCTGTTCGAAGGCCGGGTCGATCAGGCCAAATGCGCGGCGCTGTTCAAACACTGGATACAGGTGGAAAACATCACCACCGCATTCATCTGCGGACCGGAACCGATGATGCTGGCAATTGCGGATGCGTTGAAAACCCACGGGTTAGAACCTGATCAGATCAAATTTGAGCTGTTCAGCGAAAGCCAGCAAGGCCGTTTGGCGAAACAGGAAATGGCCAAACGCAGCGAAGGCCAAAGCGGCACAGATGTGACCGTGATCATCGACGGCGCGCGGCGCAGCTTTACCATGCAAAAGGGCCAGTCGGTGCTGGAAGCAGCACTGGAAAACGGCCAGGATGCGCCGTTCGCCTGCAAGGCCGGGGTTTGTTCAACCTGCATGGGAAAAGTCATCGAGGGCGAGGTGGAAATGCTGAGCAATCACGCGCTGGAAGATTACGAGGTCGATCGGGGCTACGTCCTGACGTGCCAGAGTTACCCGCTGAGCGATAAACTGATCATCGACTACGACCATCACTAAGGAATCTGACATGCGCGATATTCACAGCTTTGCTGCAGGCGAATGGATTGCCCCCGGTGCGGGCGCCCGAAACATTGCCAGCGCAATCAACGGCGACGTGATCGCGCAGGCCGGCAACGACGCGCTAGATGTGCAGGCGATGCTCAGCTTTGCGCGCGATGTTGGCGGCCCTGCCCTGCGCGCGATGACGTTTCATGACCGCGCGCGCATGCTCAAGGCGCTGGCGCTGCATCTGCGCGAACACCGCCCGGCGCTGTATGATCTGAGCTATGACACAGGCGCCACCCTGTCTGACCATAAGATAGACGTGGACGGCGGGATTGGCACGATGCTGGTTTTCGCCTCCAAGGGGCGACGTGAGATGCCTGATGCACATGTATTTCTTGATGGCCCACCCGAGCAGCTGGGCCGCGAAGGGCAGTTTATGGGGCGGCACATTTGCACCCCACTTCAAGGGGTTGCAGTACATATCAACGCTTTCAACTTTCCAGTTTGGGGGATGTTGGAGAAATTGGCGCCAACGCTGCTGGCAGGCGTGCCAGCGATCGTGAAACCGGCCACGGCCACCTGCTATGTCACCGAACACTGCGTGCGGTTGATGCTGGACAGCGGTCTGCTGCCCAAGGGCGCGCTGCAACTGGTCAGCGGTGGTTTGGGCGACATGCTGGATCATCTGGATTGTCAGGATGCAGTCGCCTTTACCGGCTCTGCCGACACGGCGCTAAAACTGAGGGCGAACCCGGTTTTGTTGCAAAACTCAGTGCGCTTCACGGCAGAACAGGACAGTTTGAATGCATCGGTTCTGGGGCCAGATGCAGTGCCGGGCACGCCGGAATTTGATCTGTTTGTCAAAGAGGTCCAGCGCGAGATGACTGCCAAGGCGGGCCAGAAATGCACCGCGATCCGCCGCATCATGGTACCGCAGGCGCAAGTCGATGCCGTGATTACAACCCTCTCAGAGCGGCTCGGCAAAGTCACTATTGGCGATCCGCGCGCCAAGGAAACGGGCATGGGTGCGTTGGTGTCTGGCAGCCAGAAACGCGATGTGCTGGAAAAGGTCGCGCTGATGAGCGGCGAAGCAGAGCGCGTGTTCGGCAACCCAGATGATTTCACCGTGACCGGTGCTGACAAGGACAAAGGCGCGTTTTTGCCGCCGATGCTGTTTCACTGTGCCGATCCCGATGCGGCCCAGCGTGTACATGACACCGAAGCCTTTGGCCCCGTGTCAACGATCATGCCCTACCGTGATCTGCCCCATGCCGTTGATCTGCTCAACAAGGGGAAGGGATCGCTGGTCGCGTCGGTCATTACCCATGACGGCGACGTGGCGCGCGAGATAGCGCTGGGTGCTGCGGCATTCCACGGGCGTCTGTATTTCAACAACCGCACCTCGATGGCCGAGGCAACGGGGCACGGATCGCCGCTGCCGCATATGGTGCATGGTGGGCCCGGGCGCGCCGGTGGCGGCGAAGAGTTGGGCGGCATCCGCGGCGTGATGCATTACATGCAGCGCACGGCAATTCAGGGTAGCCCAGACATCTTGACCGCGATTGGACAGCAGTGGGTGCCGGGCGCGCGCGAAATTTCAGACCGGGCGCATCCATTTACCCGCAGGTTTACCGACTTGGATTTGGGCGAGACATTCAATTCGCCCAGCCGCAAGGTGACGCTGGAAGATATCGAGACATTTGCCCATTTCACGGGCGATACGTTTTACGCGCATATGGATGATGCCGCCGCAAAGGCAAATCCGTTTTTCCCAGGCCGCGTGGCGCATGGCTATCTGCTGCTGAGTTTCGCGGCAGGCCTGTTTGTGCAACCCGATCCAGGGCCAGTGCTGGCCAATACCGGGCTTGATAACCTGCGGTTCCTCGAACCAGTATCGGCCGGCGACAGCATCAAGGTGCGCCTAAGCGTGAAACACAAAACCCCACGCAATGAGGAATACGGCGAGGTGCGCTGGCACGTAACGCTGACCAATCAAAATGACGCGGCGGTGGCGGAATACGAATTGCTGACGATGAATGCGGTCTGAGGGTTTCACCCCGTCGACAACGGCGCTGGCCGCGCTTGGCGGGCAGCGGGTCTGGTCGCTGATGGTTAGCCTGTTTGGCGATTTGGCGCAGGGCAGCGGCGATGCCATCGACGGGCCGGTTCTGTCGACGATCATGACCGCCCTTGATGTCCGGCCCGAAGCGACCCGAGTGGCCCTGCACCGCCTGCGCAATGATGGCTGGTTGCAGTCCCGGAAGTCGGGGCGGATCAGCCAGCACAGTCTGACGCCAAAAGGTCGGCAGGAAAGCGCTGCCGCCAGCCCGCGCATCTACGCCGCTGTCCCAAATCTGAACGAGGCTTGGCAATTGGTTCTGACCGAAGACGCCTCAACCGAAACGGACAGCGGGCTCAAGGCGGCGGGCTTTACTGGCCTGCTGCCGCGCACCTATGTCGGCCCGGCAACGGCCACAGCACCGACAAATAGCCTGAGCCTGCCCGGCGGCACCCCTCCGGACTGGCTGCGCAACGCGGTCGAACCTGGGGGCTTGGCCGAAGATTATGCCGCATTGCTGCATGCGCTGACCACCCTGCGTGCCGATCTGCCCGGCCCAGACGATCTGTCACCGCTGGACATCGCCGTGCTGCGCTGCCTGATTGTGCACAATTGGCGGCGGCTGGTCCTGAAACACGCCGCGTTGCCCGGCGGGCTGATCCGCGCCGATTGGCCAGGATATCAATGCCACGTCTTGGTCTCCGACATGCTGGCCCATTATCCGCGCCCCGCCCTGCATGATGTCAGCGCTGCGCAATCGGGCTAGGGCGCTTTGCTTTTTCGGGCCTTAAATACCCTCGGGGTTTGGGGCAGCGCCCCAAGGCGCGCGCCAAGCGCGCCAAAACCGCCGCTTTCCCAATGCACACAAGCGCGATATAGATTGCGCCATGACCAATTATCTTTATCAAAATGACCTGCCTGATGGTCTGGACCTTGGTCCGAATGTCGCGATTGATTGCGAAACCATGGGGCTGCATCCACACCGCGACCGGCTGTGTGTTGTGCAATTGTCGGGCGGTGACGGCAATGCCCATCTCGTGCAGATTGCCAAAGGCCAGACCGAGGCACCAAACCTTCGCGCCTTGCTCGAAAACCCACATGTGCTGAAGCTCTTTCACTTTGGCCGCTTTGACATCGCCGCGATGCTGAATGCCTTTGGTGCGGTCGCCGCACCTGTCTATTGCACCAAGATCGCAAGTCGCCTGATCCGCACCTACACGGACAGGCACGGGTTGGCCAAGCTGTTGCAAGAATTGCTGGGCGTCGACATCTCGAAGCAACAGCAATCCAGCGACTGGGGTGCCGAAAAGCTAAGCGAGGCGCAGATCGAATATGCGGCGTCGGATGTGCTGTATCTACACCGCCTGCGCGACGAGTTAAACAAACGGCTTTTGCGTGAGGGGCGGATGGACATGGCGCAGGCCTGTTTCGATTTCCTGCCAATGCGCGCCCGCCTTGATTTGGAGGGGTGGCCGGAGACGGACATCTTTGCTCACACATGAACACACCATTCTTAGATACCGCACGGCGGGTGATCCGTACCGAAGCAGAGGCCCTGAATGCCCTGGCCGACAGTCTGGATACCCGGTTTCGCGATGCCATCGACCTGATGAAAGCCACAACCGGACGCGTGATCGTCACCGGCATCGGCAAATCGGGGCATATCGCCAACAAGATCGCTGCCACACTGGCCAGCACCGGAACACCGGCGCAGTTCGTGCATCCGGCAGAGGCCAGTCATGGTGATCTGGGCATGATTACCGGGGCCGATGTGGTGCTGGCGATTTCCAACTCGGGCGAGGCGCCCGAACTGGCCAACCTGATTGCCTATTCGCGACGCTATGCCATTCCGCTGATCGGCATAACCAGCCGTGCAGACAGCAGCCTGGGTCGGCACAGCGACGTCGTGCTGGAACTGCCTCGACTGGGCGAGGCCTGCGGCACCGGCGTGGTGCCGACCACCTCGACGACCATGACATTGGCGATGGGCGATGCGCTGGCGGTGGCATTGATGGAAAACCGGGCCTTTACAGCCGAGCATTTCCGCGATTTCCACCCCGGCGGCAAGCTGGGCGCGCGGTTAAGTCGGGTGTCCGACTTGATGCACTCAGGCGACGCATTGCCCCTCGTCGGTGCCGAGGCCAGCATGGGCGAAGCACTGAGCGAGATCAGCCGCAAAGGTTTTGGCGTGGTATGTGTTGCCGACGAAAGCGGCGCACTGGCCGGGATCATCACCATGGGCGATCTGGGGCGCCATATGGATGGGCTTATGTCGATGACGGCCCGTGAGGTAATGACGCCGCAGCCGATCACCATCGCCCAAGACGCGCTGGCCGAAAAGGCCGTGGGCATCATGAACGGACGCAAGATTACCTGTCTGATCGTTATTGACCCCGCAGCACCCACAGCGCCGCTGGGCATCTTGCACATCCATGACTGCCTGCGCGTCGGTCTGGGGTAGTGTGATGCAGGCCGATCGCTACTCGAGGATGGTGTCCTTGCTCAAGGTGGTATTCCCTCTGATGGCGCTGGGGCTGCTGTCGACGCTGTTCTTACTGTCTCGTGTGATTGATCCGGGCGCGACAATCCCCTTTGCTGACAAGGATATCCAGGATCGACTGCGCAATCAGCAAGTCACCGGCCCGTTCTTTTCCGGCACCACGGCCGATGGCGATCTGATTTCCTTTTCCGCCGATGCCTTGACCACGCCCAAAGGACAAACCGACGGGAACGAGGCGATCGAGGTGCGCGCCGAGCTTGACCTAAAGGACGGCGCACGGATCACATTGCAATCCGACAACGCGCGGTTCGACCTGGCGGCGGATCTTGCGGAACTGACAGGCGATGTGCGCATTAACACCGACAGCGGCTATCGCATTATCTCTGATCTGCTGAAGTCAGAGATGGCAGATTTCAACCTTGAGTCCCCCGGCCCCGTCGAGGCCTCCGGCCCACCCGGTACGTTGACCGCGGGCAGTATGTCTATTGTCGATCCCGAGGGTGCGGATGGCCCCCAATTGATTTTCACAAATGGCGTGAAGCTGGTATATACGCCCAATACAACAGAAGAGTAATCGTCTTGAGACATTTGCGAGTTTTGCTGCTGCCGCTATTTCTGGCCGTTCAAACCCTTCCCGGGTTCGCGCAGGGCGCGAATGTAGCTTTTGGTACCATCAAACAAGATACCAGCCTGCCGGTTGAGATCACAGCAGACGACCTGACCGTCGATAATGCCTCGGGGACAGCAGTTTTCACTGGAAATGTCTTGATCGGCCAGGGTGAAATGCGCCTTACCGCGGCACGCGTTCTGGTTGTTTATCGCGCCGAGAACAAGGGCATCGCCCGGCTGGAGGCCACGGGTGGTGTGACACTGGTATCCGGCCCGGACGCGGCCGAATCAGAGCGTGCGGATTACAGCATTGATGATGGGGCCATCGTGATGTCGGGCAATGTTTTGCTGACGCAGGGTGCCAGCGCACTGAGCGCGGACCGCATGACAGTGCAATTGTCTGATGGGACCGCCCAGATGTCGGGCCGCGTGAAAACTATCTTGCAGACAGGCAGCAATAACTGATGCCCCCCCCTGATCTAAAGGTGGCCGACGGCATGTCGGGATTGCGCATCGAACATCTGCGCAAATCCTACCGCAAAAAGACCGTGATCCGCGATTTTTCCATGCATCTGGAAAGGGGCGAAGTCGTCGCCCTGCTGGGGCCAAACGGGTCAGGCAAGACCACAACATTCTATGCGGTGGCCGGCCTGGTCACGCCAGAAGGCGGCACCGTGACAGTTGACGGCAAGGACGTGACGACCCTGCCGATGTACCGCCGTGCCCAGCTTGGCATCGGGTATCTGCCGCAGGAAATGAGCATCTTTCGCGGCTTGTCGGTGCAGGACAACATCAGCGCCATCCTGGATATCAGCGTTGCGCGTCGACACAAGCGGCGTGAGCGGCTGGAGGAACTGCTGTCGGAGTTTTCGATCGAACACCTGCGCCGCGCACCCGCGCTGGCCCTGTCGGGCGGCGAACGGCGGCGGGTGGAAATTGCGCGCTGTCTGGCTGCCAATCCGAACTATCTGCTGCTGGACGAACCCTTTGCCGGGGTCGATCCCATTTCGGTCGGCGACATCCGGCATCTGGTTGCCGACCTCAAGACGCGCGGCATCGGTGTGTTGATCACAGACCATAACGTACGAGAAACACTGGAAATTGTCGACCGGGCCTATATCCTCCACGAGGGCAAGGTGCTGATGTCAGGCACCCCATCCGAGGTGGTTCAAAACGAAAACGTGCGCCGCGTCTATCTCGGCGATAATTTTCGTATCTCCTGACCAATCGGTCAGATTGCGCCCATTTTCCCGCCAGCACGGTTGAACGTACCATTGACTTTCAACCGGAATCGCGGCCTGATTGAGCTATGGTAACACCGCGTTCCTGCTTGATCCCACACCAGCCTTCACGCCAAGGCATGGTTAAAATCATCCCGAACGCAGCGCCATATTCCCGCATCTGAACGCCCCTGACGTCCACAGCCGTGGACCGTTTGGCGACGCTCAGACCTACAATAACAAGGAGACAGTATGCGGTACCAAATCAGCGGCAAGCAGATCGACATTGGAGAAGCGCTTCAGACTCATGTGAAGACAGAGCTGGGCGAGGCAGTCAAAAAATATGCCGAACGTCCAATTGACGCGCAGGTAATATTTTCAAAGTCGGCACATGAATTTGTCTGTGAGGCGACCGTACATCTTTCCACCGGATTGACGGCCTCGGCAAAGGCCCATGCCACTGAAATCTATGCCGCCTTTGATTCATGCTGCGAAAAGATGGAAAAGCAGTTGCGCCGATACAAGCGTCGGTTGAAAGATCACCATAAAGATCGTTCCGAACCGGTTGAACTTCTGGGCGCATCCTCCTATATCCTCGCGTCAGACAGTGATTCAGACGCGCAGGAACCTGACAGCCTCCAACCCATGATCATCGCCGAAATGCAGACCAAGATTGCAACCTTGTCTGTCGGTGAAGCGGTTATGCATATGGAACTGGCAGGAGCCCCGGTGCTGGTGTTTCGCAAGGAAGGCAAGGAAGGGCTGAACGTCGTTTACCGCCGCGAGGATGGGAACATCGGCTGGATCGACCCTTCGTAACCCAAGGCGGACATAGTCCGCATAAAGAGCAGAGCGAGCGGAATGGATTTTGCCAAACTCCTCAAGCCGGAGGCCGTCAAGGTATTGACGTCGGCCTCCAGCAAGAAGCGTCTGATGCAGGATATCGGAGAACTGGTGCATCAGGCCTACGGCTTGCCCGCAGGGCAGGTTGTTGACGCTCTGCTGACGCGCGAGGCCCTGGGGCCGACGGGTGTGGGCCACGGTGTGGCCCTGCCCCACGCCCGCGTGGACGGCATCGAGGAAGTGGTCGGTGCATTTGTCCTTTTGGACAAGCCGATTGATTTTTCTTCGGTGGATCGGCAGCCTGTCGATATCGCCTTTGCGCTTTTTGCGCCCGAAGATGCCGGGGTGGAACACCTCAAGGCGCTGGCGCTGGTCGCGCGGACGCTGCGTGATGCCAGCATCTGCACCAAGCTGCGGTCCAACCCGGACCCGGCCACACTGTTCACGATCCTGACCGAAGACAAGGCCGTAAAGGCCGCCTAGGCGGTCGGCCAAAGGTCAGGCCGTGATCGCATCGCCCTTTGTGGCCTTGTGACGCGTTGCCTTCTTTTCACCCAGCATCAGCATGGCGGGCGTTACGATCAGCGTCAGTACCGTCGCGATTATCAGCCCGCCCGCAATTGCCGAGCTAAGTTCGGTCCACCACTGCGTCGATGGCGCGCCATAGACCACTTCGCGCGTGAAGAAGTTAATGTTTAGGCCGATCACCATCGGCATCAGACCCAGCGCCGTGGTGACTGACGTCAGCACAACGGGCCGAAGACGCTGGGCGCCGGTCCGCAGCGCCGATTCCAGCGGCGACAGACCTGCTTTCTTTAGGTCATTGTAAGTGTCGATGAGCACGATGTTGTTGTTTACCACGATACCCGCCAGGGCGATCACACCGATGCCGCCCATGACCACGCCAAAGGGCCGCCCGGTGACCATCAAGCCAAACAACACCCCAGCAATGGAAAATACGATGGCCGACATCACGACGAACGCCTGATAGAAATTGTTGAACTGGATCACTAGGATTACGAACATCAGCAGGATCGCGGTTAGAAACGCCCCGGCGAGAAAGATCATCGAATCTTGCTGATCCTCGGCCTCGCCTGCAAAGGTCGCTTCGACACCTGCGGGCAGGTCCATCGCATCGATGGCGCTGCGCAATGCGACGGTCTGATCGTTAACCAGCACCCCCGGCGCCACATTTGCTTCAATAGTAATGACACGGCGTTGGTCGATGCGGGTGATGGTCCCGGACCGGGGGCTTGGCTCGAACGTTACGAAATTAGCGATCGGCACTAGCCCGGATTCAGTCGGCACGCGCAGGGATTGCAGCTCTTCCAGGGTGCGTTCATTGGACGGAAAGCGCACGTTGATGTCGACAGAGCCTTCGGCATCGTCGGGCCGGTAATCGGCCACGGTAATACCGCGCGTCAGCAGTTGCACTGCCTGACCCAACGTCGAGATATCAGCGCCAAAGCGGGCGGCCTCGGACCGGTTAACGGCGATACGCCATTCGACACCCGGCAAGGGGCGGCTGTCGGTCACATCGGTAAAGCCGCCGATGTCATCCATCGCCGCACGGATTTGCGTGACCGCGGTTGCCTGTTCGGCCGGGTTGCGGGCCCGTACGCGCAGGGTCACGGGTTTGCCCGCTGATGGCCCCTCGGACGCCGTTTGGACCTGCACGTCGATACCGGGGATCTGTGCCATCTGGGCGCGGATTTCCTCGCCGATCACGGCGGCGGTGCGGCGGGTGTCCCAATCGGTGAATTCGACCTGAATCGTCCCGATCAGATCGGCGCTGTCCTGATTGTTGCTGCCAGTACGGGCATAGACGCTGGCGATTTCGGGATAGTCAAACAACCGTTCTTCGACCTTGCGCACCAATGCGTCCTTTTCAAAGATCGAAAAGTTATCGCGGGCGCGCACTTGCACCTGTGCAAAATCAGGCTCTACTTCGGGGAAAAAGGTGATGCCGTTGCCAAATTGACCGTAGGCCGTAAATCCCGCGAGCAAAAAGGCGATCGCGCAGGTCAGTGTTACCCACGGGCGCAGGATCGCGAATTGCAGCAGTTTGACATAGCGCCCGGTAAAGCCCCCCAGATCACGCGGATCGCCAGTTTCGGCGGCGTGCAATGTCGCCTTGTCCTTGGCTGTCTGGGGTGGGCGTTTGCCGATGATGCCACCGACAACAGGAATAAATACCAGCGCCATGAAAAGGGACGCCGTGAGCGTAAGGATCACTGTGATGGGCAGGAATTTCATGAACTCACCTACAGTGCCCTCCCAGAACAGCAGAGGAAGGAACACCGATAGCGTGGTGGCTGTAGAGGCGATGATCGGCCACGCCATGCGCTTGGCCGCATGGGCATACGCCACTTTGGGTGCGTCACCCTCTTGCAACCGGCGGTCGGCCAGTTCGGTTGTCACAATCGCCCCGTCCACCAGCATCCCCACGACGAGGATAAGCGAAAACAGCACGACTAGGTTCATCGTAAAGCCCATTGCCCAAAGTGCTGTGACCCCGGCCAGGAACGCCCCCGGTATCGCCAGCCCCACCAGCAACGCCGACCGCACCCCCAGCGCCCAGACGATAACCACCATCACGAGGATCACGGCGGCAATCACATTGGCCTCAAGATCAGACAACATGTCTTCGACCTGCTCGGATTCGTCCTGCGTGTAGTTTACCGTCACGCTCTGCGGCCAGTCGGCGCGCATTTCTTCGATCAGGGCGCGAACGGTGGCGACGGTTTCGATGATATTGGCACCGGAGCGTTTCTTGATTTCAAGCGCCAATGCAGGCTGACCGTCGATGCGGGCAAACCCGGTAGGGTCTTCGAACGTCCGGCGGATGGTGGCAACATCAGCAAAGGTAACCACGGTGTCACCGCGTACCTTGATCGGGAGCGACATGACATCTTCGATGTCTTCGATCAGGCCCGGCACCTTTAGGACGATACGCCCGGCACCATTTTCGATGGCACCCGCCGCAATCAGGCGATTGTTTCGGGTGATCTGGCCGATCAGTTCCTCAAAGGAGATGTTGTAGGTCTCGAATACTGTCGGGTCGATCAGCACTTCCATCAGTTCGGTGCGTTCACCGCCGACATCGACCTCAAGCACGCCTGCCAGACCTTCGATTTCATCCTTCAGATCTTTAGCGATGGTATTTAGCGCGCGTTCCGGCACAGGGCCGGACAGGATCGCCGTCAGAATTGGAAACAGCGCCGTGTTAATTTCCGTCACAACCGGGTCCGACGCGTCTTCGGGCAGATCGGATTTGGCCCGGTCCACGCCCTCGCGCACTTTATCGAGCGCCTGATCAGCGTCAAACCCCGGTTCAAATTCCAACTGGACCGACGCGTATCCTTCACCGGCGTTGCCGGTGATCTGTTTCAGCCCGGTAATGGCGCTGAGTTCGGTTTCCAATGGCTCGACCAGCAGGCGTTCGCTGTCTTCGGGGGAAATACCATCGAGGGAGGTCGACACATATAGCACCGGGATCGGAATCTCGGGCGAGCTTTCCTTCGGGATGCTGCTGTATGCAAAAGTGCCAACGGCAAGGATCATCACCAGCGCCATCACCACAACGCGCGTCCGGTCAAAGGCGGCCTCGATCAGTCCGTTCATTTATCTGCCTCGGATTTGGCGATATCGTCCTGTTCTATGATCTGGCCTGTACCCTGCGAGGGGTCATCTACCTCGGGGACACCCGCCGCCACTTCATCGGCTGGCGGCGCATCTGCGGCGTCCTCGGGCTGCGGGTTGACGACTTCGCCGTTGTTCACGAAACCCTGCCCGATGGTGATGATTTGCGCGCTTTCGGGCAATCCAGAGACCCAGATGCCATCGGTTTGGGCACGTACGATGCCAATTGCATTAAAGACGACTGTGTTTTCTTCATTCACGGTCTTGATGCCCAGAGTTCCGTCAGTGCCAAGCGACAAAATTGCTGGCGATACAAAATGAGCCTGCACTTCGCCGGTGGGGATACGCACCTGTGCGCTGATCCCGGCAGGGATGGCAGCATCGGCGTTATCAACCGTAATTTCGGCCTCAAAGGTGCGGGTTTCGGCGCTGGCGCTGGTGCTGACGAACTGGACTTTTCCGGTGGCCTCGGCCCCAGTGATAAAGTCGACGCTGGCCTGCTGGCCTACCTTGACGTCACGTAGCGACTGCTGCGGAATCTGCACGCTGATGGTCAGCGGAGTGTTGTCGACCAGCCGGGCCACTTCCGCGCCCATCGAAACAAATTCGCCCGCGTCAATATCGAGCGTTTCAAGACGGCCGGCAAAGGGGGCGCGAATGTCGGCGTCCTGAATGGCTTGCTGTGCCGTGGCCAGTGATGCCTCGGCAGCGGCGAGCGTGGCACGCGCTTGGCTCACGCGGTCCACTGTGGACACGCCGCGCGACAACAGTGCTTCAGCATTGTCGTATTCACGTTGCGCGCGGCTCAGCTCGGCCTCGGCGCGGGTCAGGTCGGACTGGCGGGTGGCGATATCAAGGCGGGCAATAACGTCTCCCGCTTCGACGTCGGCGCCCTTCTTGACCAGCACCTCGGCAACTTCGCCGCCAGTTTCGGCGCGGATCATCGTATCGCGGTCTGGCAAAGCCTGCCCTTCGGCGACGAACACCTGTGTCACCACCTCGGCGGTGGAGGGGCGCACGGCGACGGTGACAACTTTGGCTGCGGTTGCTTTCTTGGCCGGAGCCACGCCGTCATCGCTTGGCAGGATCAGGCCGCTGCCCATCCACGCCAGGATAACCAACACCAACCCACCCGCGATGAACTTGGACCGGGCCGAGCCTGCATCGCTGTCAAATGTCAGCGGCTGGCGCCGGTCGCGAGGGGTATCATTCATCATCAAACTCCGCGGCCATCGGGAAATCACACCGGCCAGAACGGCAAGTGGTGCATATCTCTTGCTATACTAAGCTGGCTCAAAATAGGGCCGTTGCATATGCGACAAGAACCGGCTTGGCGCACCTCCGGCTCGGAGAGAACCTATGTACGCTTCTCGAACTGTCAAGACAGCGCGAGTTCCCCACAAAGGTTACGCAACGGAAGGTAGGCGGGCAGTAGGGCTATTTCAAACCGTTGCGCGCGATATAGCTGGCCAGATCAAGGATCAACTGACCGCGCGCCGCCGCAATGGCATTGGGCCCGCCTTTAGGGTCAAAGGCAACCTTGAGGTCAAACAGCCCAGAGCGTTCCGCCCGACCGTCCCGCACGGCGACAAAATACTGCCCTGAGGTGCGGAATTCACCCGCCGTGGTCGCCACCAGTTCGGCAAAGCGCACTTCGAGCCGTGCATCAGCAAAGGCCTCGAACGGCCAAGGCTCGGACGCGATCCGCCGCCCGGTCATCCGAGCAAGGTTCTGGCTCAGTTCCAGTGCTACGGCACGTTCGGGGGCGTCGGCCCACAGGACACTTTTGGAGCTGATGAGCGTCCCGTCGTCCTCCTGGGTCGAAATCTCATCCGCAGCGGCGTAGCTGGGCAGAGAGACATCGCGCACCTCAACCGCACTGAAAGCGATGTTGATCTTTTCGGTCACCACAGGTGGACGGACGGCAAAGCGTTCGGCGCTGCCACAGGCGGCCAGCAGAAGGACCGTTCCCAGTATCGCGATACGTTGTGTGTAGGCCATGTATTACCGTCCCAGTAAGAGAGAGTTGGGGTTACGTTCGATGCTGCGTGCCAAAGATGCAAGGGCATCCGCCGCTTTTTGGATATCGCGCAGGGTATCTTCGGCGCTGCGGCTAAGCTGATCACCCTTGTTATAGCCTTCGATGGTGCGGCTGGCCTGTGCAAAAAGTGCCGACAGGCGGTCAACAATCTGGGGCAGATCCTTGGCCGACACCGCAATGCTGTCCGCAGCGTTGCGCGCCGAAACAAGGGTCCGGTTGACGTTCTCGATGGCGCCGCCCTCGCGCAGTTCTTGAAGGGTATAGTTCACCTCGTCCAACGCCCGTTTAAGCGACCCAGGCAGAGCCACGGCATCGTCGGTGCCGATCACGGCGTCGGCGGACTTGGTCAGGTTCGTCAGCTCGACAACAAGCTCCTCGATTTCGAGCGAATTCGCCTTTTCGGCCACCGCCTTGATCTGATCCACCAGCGCCGGCACGCCTTCGACAGAGGATGACACCGCCGTTGCGGCCTCGGATGCTCCGTCGAGCACACTGAGCAGGCGTTCCGCAATGCGTTCTTCCTCCAGTGTGGCGACAAGCTTTTCAACGCGCACAAGCGTGGCGTTCAGCGTGACCGGAATGTTCTGCATATCGTCAGACGTGACCAGCCCCGTCAGTTCCGCCATTAGCTGTCGCAGATCTTGCGGCGTCTCGCGCAGGTCTTTGTCGGACACCAGCGCATCAGCCGAGTTGAGGAACGAGATTGCACTGTTCAGCAACTCCTCGATCGGGAGATTGTTGATACGTGTGAACACGCCCTCAACCGTCGCCGCAGCATCTGAAGTTTCGCTTTTCGTCGTGGGCAGGATTGGCAGATCATTGGCAGCCGTTTCGATATTGGCCGCCGGCGCGTCGTCCACCATCAGCAATTCTACCTTGAGCCCCCCTGTCAGCAGGCTGGCCGAGGTCAGCCGCGCGCGCAGCCCCGCAGAAACGCGTTCGGTCAAAAAGCCCAGTGCGTTTTCGGCGGTCACTTCGCCTTGTAGGCCCAGCCTGGCTGGCTGGATCGACAGGGTGACGTTCAGACGTACACGGCTGTCGCCGAACCGGTCAAAGTCGACCAGACCTGAAAGAGTTTCCACCTCACCGATCTTCAATCCACTCAGTTCAACCGGCGCGCCGACGGTCAGGCCGGAAATGTTGTCATCGAACACCACGCTGACCTTCAACGGGTCGACTTCGGAGGCGTTAAAGACTGAATTGCGCGCGCTTTCCTTATCGGGGAAAATCTCGAATACGGTGCCATCGCTAACGCGGTCGCCCCCGGATACGAACGTGTCAAAGGTGATCCCGCCGCCCACCAGCGTGGCGAGCGAAGAAAAATCAATTTCAGCACCGGCAGGGCCGATATTCACACTGAAACCGGACGTGTCCCAGAACCGCGTGGATCCATTGACCAATCCGCGGTGCTCTTCAAAGATCAATGCCTCGACGATCGCATAGTTGCCGCGCGGCGCGATCTTGGCATAGCCTACGCGGCCCACCTCGATCCCCTTGTATAGGATCGGGGCATTGTCCGTCAGCTGGCCAGTGGCTGTGGACCGAAATGCAATTTCCAACCCTTCCTGACCCGGCCGGATCAGCGGCGCCACAGAGGCGCCTTGGAACCGGTTAGCGGGTTGGCCCACCTGGGTGTCCCATGACCCTTCTATATAAACGCCGCTCAACACAGTGCTAAGCCCGGTGATGCCCTGCGCGGTCACTTCGGGCTGCACGATCCAAAAGACAGCGCTGCTGTCGATATATGCAGCCACATCCTTGTCTACGCGGATGGTCGCGGTGACCCGTTCGAGGTCTTCGGTAAAGCCGACCTTTTCAACACGCCCGACAGTAATATTGCGATACTTCAATTCGGTCTCGCCTGCCGCGATACCAGAGCCGTTTTCGAATTCGACAATTATTTCGGGCCCGCGTTCGGCATAGGAACGCCACGCCACGGCCACGGCAACAATCAGCGCGAGGATTGGAAGAACCCAGACAATCGACGCGCCGCTGAGGAACATCTTGCGCGCGGGTGAAACCGACACTTTCGGCGGTGTATCAGTCATTGCGCTGCGGACCCCCATCCTTGGCTTGCACATCCCAGATCATACGGGAATCAAACGCTTGCGCTGACAACATCGTAAAGATCACCGACAGGGCGAAAAAGATGCTCGCCGGGCCCGGATTGATGGATGCCAGTGTCTTGAGTTGCACCAGAGACGACAAAATCGCAACCACAAAGATGTCGATCATCGACCAACGCCCGATATATTCAACGACTTCGTAGAGATATTGCCGCTGTTGCCGCGAGGCAACCGACCGCTGCTGTACGCTGATCGCCAGAAACGCCACCGATGCAAACTTGCCCAGCGGGATCACCACAGAGGCAAACAGAATAATCACGGCAATACCCCAATTACCGTGATTGGCCAGTTCGACCGCGCCACCGATGATCGTGCTTTCGTCGACCTGAAACAGCGTTCGGGTTTTCAGCATGGGATAGAGATTGGCAGGGACATAACACATCATCCCGACCACCCAGAACGCCCACACCCTTTGCAAGCTCATCTCATCGCGCGAGACAAGTCGATGGCCGCAGCGCCCGCAGGTCTGCGTACCCATCGGCCACGCCTTGGCGCAGCGCGTGCAGGCGACGAGGCCCATGTCGCGCGCGCTTATGATTTTTTCGGATGTTCCAGTGAGTTCCATACTGACCATTTACATAGAAATTTGTCCTGCGCGATGACGAGTACGACAAGAGCGCCGAACATCCAGAAGGCGGGGCCGAACCCGACATCGGCAAGGTCTGATACTTTGACGAGCGCCACGGCACAGCCAATCGCAAAGATTTCAGCCATAGACCAAGGGCGTAACGCCTCTGACAGGCGAAATGCCTGCATCGCTTGGCGGGCAGGCGGACGATCCAACACGATGGGGATCAGCACATATAGGGTCAGCAACACCCGCAAAAGCGGCACGAAAAAGATAAGAGCCGCCGTTGCCAACGACAGTAAGATCATCGGGCCACCGGCAAAGGCCAGGGCCGCATCAAGAATTGACACCGCATTCTTGTTGCCTGCCGCGTCGATTGTCAGAAACGGAAACACGGCAGCACCAATAATCAGCACCACGACCGCAACCGCAACCGCGATGATATGCAGCCCGGCGTTACGGCGTGGCGTGATCAATTGCGTATGGCAGCGTTGGCAGATTGCGCGTTCGCCATGCGCAGGTTTTTCCACCGCGTACACAGCGTCGCACTGCGGGCAGACGATCAGGTCGTCGCGCGGGACTGCTGGCTTACTGGGCTGTGCGGTGTCTACCATGGCGTATGAGTATATGATCCGACGGGGGGTTCATATCAATAACTTGAGGCATCCCGGTCACGGAAATGTGGGCGGCGTCCCTCCACCACAGGCCAACATCTTATGGAACGGTCGCCGCCGCCAATCGTTGTCTCTGGGAATACAAACTTAAAAACGGAGATACGAAATGACCGATATCAAAGACGCAAAAATCCTGATCCTTTCCGCCGATGGCTTTGAACAGTCAGAACTGGAAAAGCCTTTGGCAGATCTTCGCAAACACGGCGCAACTGTTCATGTGGCCACACCTGATGGGAAAGATATCAAGGGCTGGGATAAGGACAACTGGGGCAACACCGTGAACGCCGATCTGGCGTTAGGCGAAGCCAAAGTCGACGACTACAACGGCATCGTTTTGCCGGGCGGCCAGATCAACCCGGACCTGCTGCGCGTCAACAAGGACGCAATCGCCCTGATCCGCGCATTTCACGACGCAGGCAAAACCATCGCCGCTATTTGTCACGCCCCCTGGCTTCTCATCGAAGCGGGGATCATCGAGGGCCGCAAGGCCACATCCTATGGTTCCATTTCGACCGACATGAAAAACGCAGGCGCCGTCTGGGAAGACAGCGAAGTGGTGGTCGATCAAGGCATCATCACCAGCCGGTCACCCGAAGATCTGGACGCATTTGTCGCCAAGATCGTCGAAGAGATCGAAGAAGGTAAGCACGAACGCAAGGCAGCCTGAACCGCCCTTGTTTACCCAATCAGCCCTCGGCCTGTCAGGCCGGGGGTTTTTTCATGATCTGTGCAATCTCACGCGCGTTCAGCCCAACCTCGCGCAAGACCGCTTCGGTCGCTCCACCGACGGCGTCAGGGAGGGTTGGTTGTGGCGGTTCCGTTCTGCCAAATCCCGGCGCGGTCCCCGATTGCAGCACATCCCCCGCTACCAGGCTGCGACGCGCGGCCATATGGGGGTGCCGGGCAGCCTCCGAAAAGCTTAGAACTGGGGCGACGCAAGCATCAGATCCGTCGAAAATCTGCGCCCAATCATCGCGGCTGCGCGTGGCGAACAGCGTGGCAAATTCAGCACAACGGGTCGGCCAGGTTTCCGAGTCATTCTGCGACGCGGCGTAATTGGCGGGCAGACCCATCTTCTCCAACAAGATTGCGTAGAACTGCGGCTCTAACGCGCCGACAGAGATGAATTTTTGATCTGCGCAGGTATAGCAGCGGTAAAAAGGTGCTGCGCCGTCCAGCCAATTCGACGCGCGCGCCTCGGTCCAGCGGCCCTGTGCCAGCATACCGTGGATCAGCCCCATCATCGCAGGCACGCCATCTACCATCGCGGCATCCACCACCTGCCCCTTGCCGGATATGCCGCGTTCGATCACCGCTGAAAGGATTCCGAACAGCAAGAACATGGTGCCACCGCCATAGTCCGCCACCAGGTTAAGTGGCGGAACGGGCGGCGCATCGCGCGCGCCCATAGCGTGCAGCGCACCCGTCAGCGCAAGATAATTTATGTCATGCCCAGCCGTCTGAGCCCAGGGACCGGTCTGACCCCAGCCGGTCATGCGGGCATAAATCAAATTGTCTGGGCAGTTTTTGGGGCCAAGGCCCAGGCGTTCCATGACGTTGGGGCGAAAGCCTTCGATCAGGACGTCACTGGCGGCAATGATGTGATGCGCAGCTTTTTGTCCCAAATCGGATTTCAGATCGAGCACGACTGACCGCTTGCCGCGGCGGTTGATGTCAGTGGGGTCAGCGGGTGCGTGTTTACGATCTATGCTGACCACCCGCGCGCCCAAGTCGGCCAGCAGTTGCCCCGCCAACGGCGCAGGGCCAAGGCCAGAGAACTCGACAACGCTAAGCGACGCCAGTGGCCCCTCCCGCATCAAGCCGCACCCGGCACCTGCACCTGCCGCCCCCCTTCGACGAAGTTTGCCAGTGACAGCGGCCAAACGGTGCCGGGCCAGCGCAATTCCATCTCGCGCTTACGGGGGCGATAGACAGCGGTATATAGGGTGCCAAATCCGGCGTTGAAGGCCGTGGAATAAAGCGGCGGTTTCAGAAACGCGCCGATAAACTTTTCCTCGGGGTCGCGGTGCAGGCGCAGACGTTGCAGCAGATAGCGTTCACGCTCGACCGTGGCGGTAAAGCGGGCGTGACTGATCCATTCGACATTTTCCTGATGGTTCGTTGCCACCGCCGCATGGGTAATCTGTGCAGGCCGGTCGGGGGCCATCATCGCGGTCAGGTAATGGCGTTTGCGGTCCAGCACGGTCACATTATAACTCATGTGCGTAGGCACACGGGCCAGCACAGCACCTGCCTCTTCGACTGTTGTGCAGGTCTGAAGCACGTAGCGCAGGATCAGCGGCACGCCAAAGCCTTCGCCCACCACACGGCGCCCCCCAAAGGTAAGCGAGATCGCCAGCCCGGCGTCGTTCACGCCGTCCACCAGACCCCAAAGTCCGTCAGACGTGCCCATCACCTGCCGACCCTGCCAATTGGTGCGCAGCAACAGGGAATCAAAGGCATTGGTGTTGTAATCGTAGTTGCGCACCATCACTGGCTCTTTGCCCGCCCAGATCGCCTGACTACAGGCGGACAGGTACGGCGGTGGGCAGTAAAAGCTCAGAAACCGTGCTGCGTGGTCTCCGCCGCCCGCCAGCGCGCACAGTTCTTCGTAAAGAGGCAGCATTTCGGGCATGTGCGCCGTCAGCGCGCGGCGACATTGGGTATATGTCGGACGCGCGGCCGCACCTTCCTTGAGCCACCAAGCGCGGTAGTCAGGCCAATATTCGGCGAAAAGCCCGGCCCACTTTGGGCCGGGCGTATCTTCGGACAGTGCGCGCCAGAACATCGCGACCTTTCAGATACCTCAGAGGATCTTAAACGCCGGATCGGACAATTCCGGCCCCGCGGATGCAGTTGGCAGAGGCTTGCCATCCACAGATTGCTTGATGCCGTGAATCCACTTTTTCGCCCGCTCATTCAACTGGAAAGACTTGGTCATCGAGCGGCCCCGCGTCACAAGGATGCCGATGTCGGCACCTTCATAGCGATAATCACCCGGTTGCAGGATGCGCAGGAAGAAGGCTTCGTTCTCGGATTCCACGGCGCGGCGGTGATAATCGAAGCGGTCAAACACAACGCGACCATCCTCAAGCATCTTGTAGATGCCGGTCTCTGGCGAGTTGGTACAGATATCGACGCTGTCTTCGGTGTGTTTGATCACCATCTGGCTCCAGCCGTCGATCATCTCGGGGTCGGCCCAGCGGGCGTTTAGCTCATCAACATCCAGATCGAACTTTTTCTTCGAGAACTCAAGCAGGTGGAACAGAAACAGCGGTGCATCCGCATGGGCAAAGGCGGCGTGGTTGGTCATCGAAGAACAGCCGGTGATGCGCGGGTTCAGTTCACCCAACCACAGATCGCCGGTTTTCTTGTCGATCAGGAAATCGAGCTCGAAATACCCCCGGTAGCCCTCCTTGCGCAGCTGTTCCCCGAACTTAAAGGTCAGATCACGGGCCTTTTCGCGCACCTTGGGTGGAAAGGCGGTGGCGAGAATTTCATTGCCACACCAGCCACCGCGATAGGGTGTCAGATCTTTGAAGCCGACCAATTCAGTCATCAACGGGCCAACGATTGTGCCCTCTTTGGTGGCGCAGGCTTCGATCGCAGAGCCACGACAATCAATTCGCTTCATGATCTTGATCTCGCCTTCGCCGACGATCTCGCTTTCGTGGCGGCGGAAGTCGGCTTCGGATTTGATGAAGAACGTTGTGTGCCCTGAATCGCCATAGGCCGATTGCAGCACCAGATCATGACCGATTCCGGCCTTCTCGCAGGTCTTTTTCAGGTCTTCGTATGATTTCACTTCGGCCAGCACGTTGGGCACCGAAGGCACCCCTGCCTTGTTGCCGATGCGCACTGTTTCGATCTTGTTGTCCATCGACTGCCGCAGCTTGGCCTTGGGGAACCACACGTCGGCACCAAGTTCCTTGGATAGACGTTCGGTTTCTTCGTCGAACATGAGGAATACAAACTTGGGCTTGCCGCCGCGCCGTTTGACAAAGTCGATGACTTCTTTGTGCTGTAGCAGATAGTTGTTGATGTCCTCGATGGACTGAAACTCTGCGTGCGGCTGCTCGGACGGGCAGAACACATTTGGGTGCTTGCCGCCGTAACAATCAATGTAGCAGATATATTTGAAGTTCTTCACCCATTCATCCAGCCCCAGCAGGTTAAAGTTGGTGGCCGAGATGAAATAGATCGGGTCTTCGTTGCGGTGAAAGAACCGGCGGATTTCTGAGATATTTCTGAGTACTGTTGCCATGTGGTTGGTCCTTTTTTAATCAAACAGGTGAAGAAGAAAGATGTTTGTCGCGCACGCGTTTCAGCGCCGCTTCGGTAAACACGCGCAGGCCCAAATCAGGCCGATAGCCGTGAATTTCGCTAACATCCAAGGCGCGCATGAAAGCGAGGATTTCCTGGCTGACAACCTGTCCAGGGACGAGGATCGGAAAGCCGGGAGGATAGGGGATGATGAAACTGGCGGAGACAACTGTCTGGCCTTCATCCATCGCCTCTTGCAGTGATCCATTCAGATCGAGGTAGTCACAGTTCTTTTCATCATAGGCGAGGAAGAATGCAGTGCGGATATCACCCTCTGGTGTGTCGTGGGCACGGAATGCCTCGTGAAAGCGGCTAAAATCCGGCAGCGGTGGATAGTGCTCCATTAGGTTGGACACGCGCCGGTCAAACGACAGCCGTTCCATCCGGCTGGCATCGTCCAACAAATCATCAAGCGACTTTGCGATCTCGACCAGAACTTCGATCAGATAGGCCACTGACGACCGCGTGGTGCCAATGTTGGTCATAAACAGCACTGTGTTGCGGGAGGTCTTGTTGATCTGGATGCCATATTTATCCATCAAGATATCAGTCTTGAAGGTATCGCCATCCCAGCCTGTACCGCCCACGGCCAGTGTGACACGGGTCGCATCGAGGACAAATTCGTCCTGCTCCCAGCAATCCCACATATCCGTCCAGCCCTGTTGGGTGTCGTAATAGCTGGTGACCCCGCTTTCGCGGTGCGCTTCTGGAATCATGTCACCGGCAGTCAGAACCTTGAAGTACTTTTGCAGCAGCGGGTGATCGGTGATGGCGCGCCGCATCGACATCGCCGCCTCGATCTGGCGTTGTACAAATTCGTAGCCTTCAAGTTCGACCTGCCGGCGCCCCACATCAAGCGAGGCAATGATCTGGTAGTTTGGCGATGTTGAGGTGTGAGTCATGTAAGCTTCGTGAAAGCTTTGCTCGACCTCGCCCTTAAAATCCTGATCGTTGACATGGATCATCGAGCCCTGCCGCAGCGACGTCAGCGTCTTATGAGTCGATTGCGTGGCATAGACCCGCACCCGCGCGTTGGGCGGCGGGATCAGGCGGGTTTTCAACAGCATCTCGTCGTCCGCATCCTTGAGCTTGATCTGCTGCTTGTCATAGGCAGCGGCGTGGGCCTCGGACCGGAATTTTTCGCGTAGCGTATTGGCTGCATTCATACCTGTGCGCTGGCGATAGGTCGGGCTGAACCGGGCAAAGGCAAACCACGCTTCATCCCACAGGAAAATCAGGTCAGGTTTGATGGCCAGACATTCTTCCATGACGCGTTCGACGTTATAAACCAGCCCGTCAAAGGTGCAGTTGGTCAGCAGCAACATGCGCACGCGGTCCAGCTTGCCTGCCGCCTTGAGCGTCAGCAACTGATGTTTGATTTCATGCAGCGGCACGGCGCCGTACATCGAGTATTCGTTAAGCGGATAGCTATCGAGGTAACTTACCTGCGCGCCGGCCAGCACCATCCCGTAATGGTGTGACTTGTGGCAATCCCGGTCGACCAGGACGATGTCACCGGGGCGGACCAAGGCCTGAACCACGATCTTGTTACAGGTCGACGTGCCGTTGGTGGCAAAGAAGGTCTGTTTCGACCCAAACGCCCGGCTGGCCAGCTCCTGTGCCTCTTTGATCGGGCCGTGCGGTTCCAGGAGACTGTCCAATCCGCCAGAGGTTGCAGAGGTCTCCGCGAGGAAGATGTTCGGCCCGTAAAACGCACCCATATCCTGGATCCAATGCGATCGGGTAATGGATTTACCCCGGCTGATCGGCATGGCGTGAAACACGCCGGTAGGCTGTTTTGAGTATTCAACCAAAGCGGTAAAGAAGGGCGATTTATTGCGCGCCTGCACCCCGCGCAGGATGTTCAGGTGCAGCTCCATGAAGTCTTCTTGGTTATAGAAAACCCGCCGACATATCCCCAGATCAAGACCGGCGATATCTTCGACCGACCGCTCTGTCACCAGATAGGCATCCAGTTCAGGGCGGACCTTGGCGATCATTCGGCAAAGTTCTGGGCCATAGCTTTCGGGGTGCAGCGCGTCGATTTCATCGCGCCCGCCGGCCCGCGCGAGATAGCGGGCCAGGATCGGCTGATCCATCTTTGATTTCAATATCAGGCCGGGGCGCACCACGATCGCCTGAATGTTGTGGTTAAACATCACCGCGATCAACGCATCCTCAAGGCTGGGCACCACAACGGCCTCGTAGATGAACGGATCTTCGGGGCGGCGCATCCGGGTCACGTTACTGCGCAGCCAGCGTTCTTGCTGTTCGCTTACATTGTCGACGATCAATATCTCGAAATAGGGTTTCGCAAGCGCGCGGGCCTCGGGTGGCAGCATCGCTTCGTCGTCGTGTTCGTCCTGATCAAGGCTGTCACGTTCGAGCGGGATGGTGCGCCGACGGTAGGCACCCGTCGTCAGCGCGCGTGTAACCCGGTTCACCGAAAACGCGATGTCTTCGAAATTGCCATGGGCGTAATGGCGGCGCATGTGCTCAAAGGCAGACATGCCGGGAAACGCCCAATAGGGTTCAATCAATTCCAACGAGACAAACAGTTCGTCGACCAGTTTGGTCAGCCGCGCCACCTCTTTGGCACTGGGGCCACGGGCCAGTGCAGTTGTGGCAGCACGCAGCGCGCTCCAGCGGTCAGATCTCAGCTGAATGGCAGAAGAGTAATCGTTCATAGAATGCATCAGTCGTTCTCCGCTGGGCGGCATCGACTGATGCTTGGCTTTCGGCGTTTGGTGCCGAAAGCCATCACACCAGCTTAGCCGCTGGATGTTTCCCCGGGCACGGTTGCATTACCGGGCGTCAGGGGGGGATTGGGTGTCGCCGCAGCCGGGGCTACGGGCGTTGGGCTATTGATCACGGCGGCGGCAGAGCCTGCGCCGGGGTTGGCAAGGGGTTCGGCGATCAGGCTGGGTTGCTGCTGCCCTTTGAAGGCAGGCATGTCCGCAGGCACCTGTTGAGCAGGCACGTCAACATGAAGCCCCGCGCGTGTGCCCTGCTGAGGAATTTCGAGCGGACCCAGTGTCTTGAGATAGGCATCCGTACCGCTGGTGCGGTCATAGATCGAGAAATCGGTGGACCGATCGCGGAAGGATTTAAGCAGTTGACCAAGGCCTTTCATACCTGTCTCACGCTGACGGCGGACCATCGAGAGGTCAACCTCAATCGGAAACATATCTTCCTGGCCGGCAGACTGGTGGAGCACCATCGAGGTTGGATCGACCACGCAGGATTTACCCACACCGCCCGCGCCCAAGCCGTTTACGTCGAAAATATAGCACTGGAACTGCGCTGCCGTGGCCCGCGCGATGGCCAGTTCTGCGTCGCGGTCGGTCGTGCCAGTCAGGACCGGGTGCAACAGCACCTCAACGCCCTGTGACGTCAATTGGCGCGTGGTCTCGGGAAACCACATGTCATAGCAGATCGACAGCCCAAAGCGGCCGACATCAGGTACGTCAAAGACACAAAATTCAGTCCCTGCGGCGATCCCGGCTTCGTAGGGCCGGAACGGAAACATCTTGGCATAACGGCGGATGATCTCGCCCTCGGGGTTGATGACTACCGAGGTATTATAAACCCGTCCATCACCGGGATCGGTCAGGAACATCGAACCGGGGATAAGCCAAATCTTGTGCTTACGCGCAGCGGCCTGAAACCGCTCTATGGTTTCGTTTTCGGGGGGCAATGAATACTGATCGAGCGGGCCGAACGGGGCCAGTTCCGAAAACAGCACCATCTGTGTCCAGGGGAACCGCGCCATCAGGATATCCAGGCGATGGATCATGCCATCTACATTTGACTGTAGGGCGTTGACGTACATCTGCACGCCGGCAATTGCGAAAGGGGTCATATCAGCTTACTCCGAGCATCGCGGCCCGCTGGAACATATTCCTGCTCACTGCCGCTTTGCACGTCCCTTACGCCCTTACTACCAGAACGGAAACAGGGGAACGGCGCACAATTCTGTCAGCGTTTGAACCAACAAGGAATTCGCGCAACTGATCCGGCTTTTGCGACCCCATCACCACCAGATCGGCCCCGGTCTTTTCAATGATCTTGAGGGCCTCGCGGTGAATCTTGCCGAACTTGAGGTGCTGTTTCACCTTTATCTCGTCTGGTACGTGATCCTCGACCAGTTTGGCCAGCGCCTCGGCCGCCTTTGCGGTTGCCCTCTTTTCGAAATCCTTGGGAAAGAACCCTTCGACCAGTGGCGTTCCCATGTCAGGCACCACGGTGAGGATATGCAGGGTGCCGCCCGACACGCGGATCATTTCCACTGCTTGCGGCAGCGCCTTTTTCCAAGACTTATTGTCGTTCAGGTCAACGGTCAGCAAGATCGTGTTGAACATATCCGGTCCCCCTCAGGCCGCGACGGTTTCACGGGTGGCGCGTGCATTGCGGCCCCGTTGCAAGAAAATCACCAATGCAAGCAACAGCAGCGCCGGGATGAACATCCAGTATTTGCTGGGTTGCGGCACTGGCTTCAGTACACGCAGAACCTCTTGATCCCAGTCCAGCCCGGCAGATTGCGCGGCGCTTGAATAGGCCACATCGTCGATGATCATCTTGTCGCCATCCTGTCGGAAGGTCAGCCCCGCCGCTTCCAGCTTTTCAGCACCGGTTGCACCCTCGCCAATCGGCACGAGCGCGACAAATTCGATCGGGTCCCCCAGATCGTTTACGCCGGCGACCCGCAAGCGCAGGTTTTCACCAACCGGTGTTCCCTCGGCCGCTTGTTCGATGGCCGCTGGTGGTTCCTCCACATAGGGGGGGGAGACCATATCCATCCAGAATCCGGGACGGAACAGTGTGAAGGCGATCAAGAGCAGCGCGATGGTTTCGTAGAACCGGTTCTTGGCAAGGAACCAACCTTGCGTCGCCGCCGCGAACAGCAACATGGCACAGGTGGCTATTACAAAGATGAATATCCCCTGCGCCCAGGTGACCCCAATTAACAGCAATTCGGTGTTGAAGATAAACAAGAATGGCAATGCGGCGGTGCGCAACGAGTAAAAGAATGCCACAACGCCGGTTTTGATCGGATCACCACCGGAAACAGCGGCTGCGGCAAAACTTGCCAACCCCACCGGGGGTGTCACATCCGCCATGATGCCAAAGTAGAACACGAACAAGTGCACAGCGATCAATGGCACGATCAGCCCGTTCTGCTGGCCCAGCGTCACGATTACCGGCGCCAGCAATGCAGACACCACGATGTAGTTCGCCGTGGTCGGCAGCCCCATCCCAAGGATCAGCGACAGGATCGCAGTCAGGAACAGGATGGCAAGGATATTGCCGCCTGACAGCACCTCAACCACATCGGCCAGTGCCGATCCGACGCCCGTCTGGCTGACCGCGCCCACGATGATACCTGCCGTCGCAGTCGCGATGCCGATGCCGATCATATTACGCGCGCCAGTCACAAGGCCATCAACCAGGTCAAGAAAGCCGTCTTTGACGTCATTGGCCAACCGGCTTTCGCCGCGGAAAATGGCCATTAGTGGGCGCTGTGTCAGCAAGATGAAGATCATGTAGGACGCCGCCCAGAAGGCCGACAGGCCAGGTGACAAACGGTCGACCATCAGTGCCCAGACCAGCACCACAACCGGCAAGATGAAATGCAGGCCAGACCGCGCAGTAGGGCCGGGCAACGGCAGCGACGTTACCTCTGCATTTGGGTCGTCCAGCTTGAGCGGTGCTTCCTTGCTCGCGACATAAAGCAGGCCGACATAGACCGCCGTTAGGAAGACAAAGATGATATAGCCAGCGGTCTGTGGGAAAGCCGGGCGGATCCAGCCCATCAGGTAATAGACCGCAAAAGACAGCGCGCAGATCGCGATGATCGCAAAGGCGATGCCGATCAGCTGCTGCACCCAAGGCTTTGGCGTATACGCGCGCGGCAGACCTTGCATGCCTGCTTTCAGCGCTTCCAAATGCACAATATAGACCAGCGCGATGTAGGAAATCACCGCCGGCAGAAAGGCATGTTTGACCACGTCGAAATAGGGAATGCCGACATATTCAACCATCAAGAAGGCCGCAGCGCCCATCACAGGTGGCATGATCTGACCATTGACCGATGAGGCCACTTCAACGGCGCCAGCTTTCTCAGATGAGAAACCGACCTTTTTCATCAGGGGGATGGTGAATGTGCCCGTCGTCACCACATTGGCGATGGAAGAGCCCGAGATCAGCCCCGTCATCGCCGAGGCAACCACCGCCGCCTTGGCCGGGCCGCCGCGCATGTGGCCCATCAGGCTGAATGCGACCTGAATGAAATAGTTGCCCGCGCCCGCCCGGTCGAGCAGGGAGCCGAACAGAACAAAGAGGAAGACAAAAGACGTCGACACACCCAACGCGATGCCGAAAACGCCTTCGGTGGTGATCCATTGATGGTTCACAATTTCGGACAGGCTGTTGCCCTTATGCGCGATGATGCTGGGCATGTTGGGGCCCATGACAGTGTAGAACAAGAACACAGACGCCACGATCATCAGTGCGGGGCCAAGGGCGCGGCGGGTCGCTTCGAGCAGGATCATCAAGCCAGTTACTGCGACAACATAGTCTTGCAGGATCGGCGCGCCGACCCGGTCCGCGATGTCCCGGTAGAACATAAAGAGGTATAGCGCGCAAAGTGCGCCAACAATCGCCAGCGCCCATTCCCAGATCGGGATGTGATCCTTGGGCGAGCCGAGCACAACAGTTGCGACGACAAAAAGAGCAGGCAGCGGAACCCACCAGACCGGGGTCGCATCCTTTGCACTGATCATGAACAGCGCAGCAAGTGCCAGAGGCACGACAATGCCCAGCACGACCTGGAATTTAGTGCGCGCCGCCGGGAAGGCCATAACCCCAAGGAATACAGCAAAGCCGAGGTGGATCGACCGCGCGAGCGTGTCGTTAAAAAGACCAAAGGGCGACGCGATGTAGAGCTGGAAGATCGACCACGCCAGTGCGGTGAGCATCAAAAGAGTGCCGATCGTGCCCTTGATTGCACGTCCGCCCGTATCGGAGGAGGCGACAAGTTCGTCCAGTTCCGCCTGGCTCAACCCGCCGCGATCACCGGTTGCCGCATTTTCGACGGCAGCCTCCTGCTGTTGGTCTTTTTGTGACATCACTTTCCCCCTGTCGGCCCCATCTTATGACGGGTGCGCAATTTATTCTTGGGTGTCTGGGGGCAGTTGCCTGCCGCCAGACGCATCACATTCGCTTAAAAGACCACGCGGATCATTCGATCCAGCCGCGCTCCTTGTAGTACTTCTCGGCACCGGGGTGCAGCGGCGCGGACAATCCGGCGCTGATCATGTCTGCTTCGACAAGACCTTCAAAGGCTGGGTGCAGCTTTTTGAACCGATCAAAGTTGTCAAAAACCGCCTTAACCACCTGATACACCACATCTTCATCAACATCGGAGGATGTGACGAAAGTGGCTTTTACGCCAAAGGTTTCGACATCGTTGTCGGTCCCTTTGTACATGCCGCCGGGCACAGTCGCCTTGGCGTAGAACGGGTTCTCTTCGACCAGCTTGTCAATTTCCGGGCCGGTGACAGGCACGATATGCGCGTCGATGGTGGAAACCGCCTCTTGGATCGACCCGTTCGGGTGGCCAACGGTATAGATGATCGCATCAACCTTGTTGTCACCCAATGCGGCGGCTTGTTCGGCCGGCTTCAGTTCGGATGCCAATGCGAAATCGTCAAGCGTCCAGCCTTTGGCGGCCATCACGACTTCCATCGTCGCGCGCTGACCGGAACCGGGGTTACCGATGTTCACGCGCTTGCCCTTGAGGTCGTCGAAAGTTTCGATGCCACTGTCGTTGCGCGCGATCACGTTGAACGGTTCACCATGGACGGAAAACACAGCGCGCTCTTTGTCGAACTTGTTGCCTTCAAATTCCGACGTGCCGTTGTACGCGTGATACTGCCAGTCGGACTGGGCCACACCCATGTCCATATCACCAGCCTTGATCGCGTTGATGTTTGCAATGGAACCACCGGTCGACGGCGCGGTGCATTTCAGACCGTGATCGGCAGAGCCGCGGTTAACCAAGCGGCAGATCGACTGACCCACGACAAAGTAAACGCCGGTCTGGCCGCCGGTCCCGATGGTGATGAATTTTTCCTGTGCCGTCGCAGCGGTCCCGGCCACCATGGCCCCCGCAATCGCCAGCATTTTGAACATTTTCATAGCTGTTCTCCCTTTTTTTGTTCGTCAAGATCCACCAATAGGTGGACCCGTCACAATGTGTAGCGGAGGCGCAAATTATAAAGGCGTTTTTGCCCCCGGCATCGCATTTCCTCCCTGCACCTTAGCTTTGGCACCCGGTGCGCGGGAATCCTATCATCAGGTTAGGCGCGTTTGATATTATGATCAAGCGGGCTCTCACAGATCACGGTTCCGCAAGGTCAAGCCTTTGTCACCAAGCCTTTTTCAACCTTACTGTACAGGGCGCCTTGGTTGGGGGATCGCCCTAATGTTGATTATATTAAACACACCGTGTGATAATTTACAAGCATCTCCTTGCAAGAGGACCTAATCCGGTCAAAGTGGCGATGATAATATCGCGAAATTCACAATCGGAGCATATATGCCCTCGCTCGACTCGCTGACTCGATTTACGGCCCTGTTCGCCTGCGCCATTCTGGCATTGCTATCAATGATCCTCATGGCAACTTGGTCGATCTGGTTCGGGCTGCCATTGCTGGTATTTGGCGCATTGACCGCGGTCGGCACCTACGACCTGTTTCAAACCAGACATTCGATCCTGCGTAATTATCCGGTGCTGGGGCACATGCGCTTTATCTTTGAGGGTATCAGACCGGAAATCCGGCAATACCTTATCGAATCCGATCAGGATGAAGAACCGTTCAGCCGCGATGACCGCAGTCTGGTTTACCAGCGCGCCAAGGGGCAAGAGGACGCGCGCCCCTTCGGGACGCGGATGCGGGTCTATGATGCCGGGTATTCATGGGTCACCCATTCGGTGCAACCGACGCATATCACCGACACGGATTTCCGGGTGATGATCGGGGGCAAGGACTGCAAACAGCCTTATAGCGCGTCGATCTACAATATCTCCGCAATGAGTTTCGGCTCCTTGTCTGCCAATGCCATTCAGGCGCTGAACACCGGGGCGAAACTGGGCGGTTTTGCCCATGACACCGGCGAAGGGTCGGTCAGCCGTTATCACAAGGCGGGCGGCGGTGACCTGATTTATCAGGTGGCGTCAGGCTATTTCGGCTGCCGCGCGCCGGACGGGACATTTGATGCTGACAAGTTTGCCGAAACGGCCGCTCTTGATCAGATCAAGATGATCGAACTAAAGCTCAGTCAGGGGGCCAAGCCTGGGCATGGGGGTATGCTGCCCGCGCGCAAAATCAGCGCCGAGATCGCAGAGGCGCGCGGCGTGCCGATGGGGAAGGACTGCGTGTCACCTGCCGCGCATTCCGCCTTTTCCACCCCGATCGGAATGATGCAGTTCCTGCAAAAGCTACGTGATCTGTCGGGCGGCAAGCCTGTGGGGTTCAAGCTGTGCATCGGGCATCAGCGTGAATTCATGTGCATGGTCAAGGCAATGTTGGATACTGGCATCGTGCCTGATTTCATCGTCGTCGATGGCACCGAAGGCGGCACTGGTGCGGCCCCGGTAGAGTTCGCCAATCACGTCGGGATGCCGATGGTCGAGGGGCTGACCTTTGTGCACAACACGCTGCGTGGGGCGGGTATTCGCGATCAGGTGAAAATCGGCGCGGCGGGCAAGGTGGTGTCAGCTTTTGACATCGCCCGCGCGTTGGCACTGGGGGCAGATTGGTGCAACTCTGCGCGCGGATTCATGTTTGCCATCGGCTGTATCCAGGCGCAGGCCTGCCACACCAATCATTGTCCTGTGGGCGTCGCCACCCAGGACAAAATCAGACAGCGCGCGCTGGACGTAGGCCACAAAAGCGAACGTGTCGCGCGGTTTCATCGCAACACCATGGAGGCGCTGGCAGAGATGACAGGGGCGGCAGGGCTATCCAACCCCAGCGCATTCCTGCCACGCCATCTGATGCTGCGCCAAGGCGACAAAAGCATGGTGCAGGGTGATCAAGTTTATCCCTATCTTCCGGCGGGCTATCTGCTGGACGATCAGGCGATGGATTATAACGGCAACAAATCCCGTTGGGCCCGCGCCCGCGCCGAGAGTTTTGCCCCGGTGGATTAAACCCGCTGCGTCAGGTCTGGCAGCACGGGTGCGGCTGCAATCAAGGATTTGGTGTAGGCGTGCTGTGGGGTATCAAACACCGCACGCGTCGCGCCCTGTTCGACGATTTTACCCGCCTGCATGACCAGCACCCGGTCGGTCACGCTGCGCACCACCGACAAATCGTGCGATATGAACAGATAGGTCAAATTATAGGCGCCGCAAAGCTCTGCCAGCAGATCAAGGATCTGTGCGCGCACCGACACGTCCAGCGCACTGACCGCTTCGTCAAAGAGGATCAGTTCGGGGCGGATGATCAGCGCGCGGGCGATGGCGATACGTTGGCGCTGGCCCCCGGAAAATTCATGGATGTACTTGCGTGCATCAGCGGGCGACAGGCCAACCGCTGTCAGCGCCTCGTCTATGGCGCGCTGGCGATCGGCCCCCTGTGGCGGGTCAGGCAACAGGTGAAACGGCTCGGTCACCAATCGGTCGACCCGATGACGCGGATTGAAGCTGCCGAAGGGATCTTGGAACACCACCTGCATTTTGCGCCGGACGACGAGGTTCGGGCGATTGCCGGTAAACACTGGCGCACCGTCGAGGGTGATCCGCCCGGCCTGCACCGGCTCCAGACCCAAAATGGCGCGCGTTAGGGTCGATTTTCCGCAGCCGGATTCCCCGACAAGACCCAGGCGTTCACCGCGCTGAATGGTAAAGCTTACATCATCCACAGCGCGAAATCGCCCCGGCGCGCCAAACAGTGTCTTGCGCGGCAGGGTATAGTCGCGCCGGATGCCCATGATCTCAAGCAGCGGTTTCGGTGGCGGCGCAGGCGGCAGATTGACCTGATGAGACGAGGCCGCGAACAACATTTTGGTATAGTCATCGCGCATGTTGTGCAGCAGCGTGTTGGTGTCGTTTTGTTCGACAATCCGCCCTTTGCGCATCACCACGATACGGTCGGCCATGTCGGCCACCACGGCCAGATCATGGGTGATCATCAACAGACCCATTCCGTCTTCCTGCACCAACCGCTTCAGCAAGTCGAGGATTTGCGCCTGCGTCGTCACGTCCAGCGCCGTGGTCGGCTCATCTGCGATCAACAGCCGGGGCCGCAGGGCAATTGCCATGGCGATCACAACGCGCTGACGCTGGCCGCCGCTCAGTTCATGCGGATAACGCGACAGTGGAAACTGGTCTTGTGGCAGGCCGACGCGGGTCAGGGTATCGGCGGCGCGCGCCTCTGCTTGTTGCCGCGACAGGCTGCGGTCGTGAATGCGGATTGTCTCAGAGACCTGCCGCCCGATGGTCTGCACCGGGTTCAGGGCCGTCATCGGCTCTTGAAACACCATGCCGATATCGTTGCCGCGTATATCGCACAGGTCACGCTCTGCCAGCCCGGTGAGATCTGTTTCGCCAAGCATGATATGGCCCGTGGTCCGCGCGCCCTGCGGCAACAGTTGCAGCGTCGCCAGGGCGGTCATTGATTTTCCCGATCCGCTTTCCCCGGTAACCGCGACAATCTCGCCCGGATCAATGGAAAAGGTCACACCATGCAGGATGCTGATTCCGTGAATCGACAGCGACAGATTGGAGATGTCCAGCAACGTCATACGCGCGCCACCCGCAAACGCGGGTCCAGAAGATCGCGCAGCCCGTCGCCCATCAGGTTCAGCCCCAGCACCGTGAGAATAATCGCAAAACCCGGCATCAGGGCCATATGCGGCGCGATGCTGACCATGGTCTGCGCATCTGCCAACATCCGCCCCCAGGACGGCGTTGGCGGCTGCGCGCCCAGACCGACATAGCTCAACCCCGCTTCGGCCAGGATGCCCAGGCTGAACTGGATGGTGCCTTGCACGATCAGCAGGTTGGTAACGTTGGGCAGGATGTGTTCGGCCGAAATACGCACAGCAGATTTGCCGGCAACCCGCGCGGCCAGAATGAAATCACGCTGCCATAGCGACAGTGCCGCCCCCCGCGTGATCCGGGCAAAGACCGGAATATTGAATATTCCGATGGCGATGATCGCATTGACCGCCCCTGCCCCAAAAACCGCCGTGATCAGGATCGCGATAACGATAGCCGGAAACGCAAAAACCAGATCGTTGCCGCGCATGATCACCTCATCCACGAGGCTGCCACGCCGCGCTGCTGCCCACAGCCCCAGCGGCACCCCCGCCCCCATGCCGATGCCCACCGCCACCAGCGCGACAGCAATAGACGTACGTGCGCCGACCATGATCATACTTAGAATATCACGGCCAAAGTGGTCTGTACCTAGCAGATGTGCCACGCTCGGCGCTTTCAGCTTGTTGGCGATGTTGAGCGCGCTGTGATCGAACGGCGTCCAAACAAAGCTGATAAGCGCCGCCAGTACAAAGATGCCTGTCAGCATCCCACCCAAGGCCAGGTTGCGGTTCATGTGCGCGCCCTCAAGCGGGGATCAACCGCGGCATAGGCCAGATCGACGACAAAGTTCACCACGATCACGGAAAAGACCAACAGCATGACCACCGATTCCACCACGATCAGGTCGCGTGCGGAAATGGATTGGAACACCAGCCGCCCCAGCCCCGGCAGATAGAATACCTGTTCAATGATGATCGACCCCGCCAGTAGAAACGAAAACTGTAACCCAATAATCGTCAGCACCGGGATCAGCGCATTGCGCAATCCGTGCCGCCACAGCGCTTGGCGTGATGATAGCCCCTTGGCGCGGGCGGTGCGGATGAAATCTTCGCCCAGCACGTCCAGCAGGGACGATCGCATGACGCGCGCCAGAATAGCCGCCTGTGGCAGCGCCAGCGCGACAGCAGGCAGCGTCAGCGCGTGCAGCCCGGCCCAAAGCCCTTTGTCCCAGCCCACGAACCCGCCCGCTGAGAACCAGCGCAGGTTGATCGCAAAAATCAGCACCAGCATCATTGCAAACCAGAAATTCGGCACGGCCACGCCCAATTGGGTGGCCCCCATAACGCCAATGTCCCCCGCCCGACCGCGGCGGGAGGCAGCAAAGATACCCGCAGGGAAGGCAACAGCAATCGACAGCCCCAGCGCATAAAGCGCAAGCGGCAGCGAAACCCAAAGGCGGTCGCCAATCATCTCGGCCACCGGCGTGCGATAGGTATAGGAGGTGCCAAAGTCACCGCCCAGCATGCCGGTGACCCATGACAGATATCGTTCAAACTTGGTTTGATCCAATCCCAGTTCGGTGCGTAGTGCCGCCAGGGTTTCGGGCTGCGCGTTCATGCCCAACATGAATGATGCGGGATCGCCCGGCGCAACCTCGATCACCGCAAAGATCACCAGCGAGGCAACGCCAAGGCTGATCAAAAGCGACAGCATTCGTTTGAGGGTATAGCGCAACATGTCGCGAGGTTAGGCGCGCGGGCGCGCATGGTCCAGTGGCCTTGTCAAACGCGCCCCATCGCTGTCTGTGAGACGCTGCGCGGGTGGCGACCGTGCCCCACACGAAAACGTTATAATCTGATTTTTACACCAAGAAGCATAGGCTTATCACGACCAGAAATTCAGTCAGGTTCGACAACCGCAGCGTTCACGGGAACCAAATGACGGGTCTGGGGTTGTATATGCAAGTTCAATCAACGTGGAGAGTTATGATGAAAACGACACTTAAAACACTTGCTATCGCTGGCCTGTTGGGCACCGTTTCCGCACCTGCTTTTGCTGCGGCGCATCTGGACATGGCGACAATGACCTGTGCCCAATACAAAGCGCTGAGCGCAGATGATCAGCTTGAAGTGGCGACAATGGCCATTGCAGAGATTGATTCTGGCATGGACGGCGCACCAAGCGATGGCGAACCAAAAGCCGTTGAAGACTCGATCGGCGATACAACCGCTGCCGAAGCAACCGACGGTACGTCCACTGAAGGTACCGTTGAAGAGAACAATGGCGAAGCGATGGCAGTTGAGCCAACAGGCGGCAACACTGCTGAATCCAACATGACAGCCGAGCCAATGGACGAAGCCGCATTGGAAGCCTTCATGGCCGTATGTGATCAGAACCTCGACGCATTGGTTAGTGAAGCTGCTGCCAACATGGAAGGCACACGCTAAGCTTTCTTACTATAGTATTGAAAAAGGGCACCCTTGTGGTGCCCTTTTTGCTGTTTACAACGTGAGTGATTAATCTATTCGGCCCAGCCGACAGCGGTCAGATCGGTGGCTTGGGTCGGCGCGTTTTCCCACAGCCCCTGAACACCGGCTTTTGCCACGGTCAGTGTGGCCAGCTGGAACAGGTAACCGTTCACGTAATCCTCTGAAATCATCCGCTGGGCATCGCCCAGCAACTGATCACGTTCAGTAGGGTCCGTTGTGGTGTTCAACTTGGTGATCAGCGCCTGAAAATCTGCGTTGTCATACTGGAAATAGTATTCTGGATTTGCATAGACACCGATGTCCATCGGTTCGGTATGGCTGACGATCGACAGACCAAAATCGCCTTTGAAAACGGTCTCCAGCCATTGCGCCCACTCGACGTTGGTAATCTCGGCCTTGATCCCGACCTCAGCCAACTGCGCCGCGATAATCTCGCCGCCGCGACGGGCGTAAGAGGGGGGTGGCAGGTGCAAGGTGGTTTCAAAGCCATCAGCAAACCCGGCTTCGGCCAACAGGGCTTTGGCCTTTTCGGGATCATAGTCGCTCATCCCCGTCAGGTCGACATAGGCGGGGTTGTGCGGGGCAAAGTGGGTGCCGATGGGCGTGCCGAAACCGAACATCGCGCCGTCGATAATCGCCTGACGGTCGATCGCATGGGCCACGGCTTCGCGTACCTTCACGTTATCGAATGGCGGACGCGTATTGTTGGTGGACAAGATGGTCTCGCCCTCGGTCGACCCGACCAGCACCTGAAAACGGGGGTCGGCCTCAAACTGAGGGATATTTTCGGGGGCGGGAAAACTGATGAAGACATCCACGTCTTCGGCCATAACCGACGCAAAGGCAGCCGTGGGATCAGAGATGAACTTGAATGTAGCGGTTTCCAGCTTGGCCGGTTCACCCCAGTAATCAGGATTGCGCGAGATGTCGATTTTGTCGCCCTGGGTCCAGCTGTCGAACTTGAACGCGCCGGTGCCAACTGGGGTCTGCTTGATGTTGTCGATGCTTTCGGGGGCCACGATCACGGCATCTCCCCATGCAAGGTTAAACAACATATTGCCGTTAGGCTCTGACAGTTTCACTTCGACGGTCAGCGGGTCAATCACGTTGACCTCGGAAATCGCGGCGTAAAGCGCCTTTTGGGCGTTGGCACTGTCCTCTGCATTAATCCGGTCGAGGCTGAATTTCACATCTTCAGCGTCCATCGTGGTGCCGTCATGGAACGTCACACCATCGTGCAGCTTGAACGTATAGGTCAGCCCGTCGTCGGAAATCTCCCAGGACTCGGCAAGACCGGGCACGACGGAACCATCGCCCATAAAGCGGGTCAGCCCCTCAAAGACGTTAGAGTAGAGCACGGAATCGATGGCGCCCGCAGCAGCGGAGGTTGGGTCCAGATGGGGTGGCTCCAACTGCATCGCAACCGTGATCCCGGTCTGCTGGGCGGTTGCTATACCGGCAGAAAGAGCCAGTGCAGACGCCATCAAGGCCCGCGTGGTAAACTGTTTCATCAAAGGTAACTCCCTGTTTTTAAGTCAGTCTTTTGGCAGCAACAAAGATTCGAGCGCGGCCGCCATGACCTTGGCTGCGTCGATCATATCATCAATGCCAATGTATTCATCTGGTTTGTGCGCCAGTTCCAGAATGCCGGGACCGTAGGCGATGCAGTTTTTCAGCTTGCCGATCCGGTCGATGTGTTTTTGGTCGTAGGTGCCAGGCGATGCGACATATTGCGGGCTGATGCCCATCACATCTTCGATGGCGCGGGTGACGGTGCGCACAACCGGTGCATCGCGATCCGTCATAGAGGGCAGAACGCTGTTCAATTCGGTCAGTTCATAATCGAAATCAACCCGCGTCGCGCGCAAGCCCTCCAACAATGCGGTGACCTCATCGCGGACCTGGTCCAGCGGTTCTTCGACCAGAAAGCGTCTGTCAATCACGATGCGGCATGAATCCGGCACGCAATGGGCGGGTAGGCCCGTGAAATCCTCGCTTTGCTCTTTTTGGCCGCCATGGATCGAATTGATATTCATGGTGGAGGATCGCGCACCCTCTGGCACCACCGGCATATCGGTATGACGCGCGGCCATCGCCGGGAACAGCTTGTTTTCGAATTCTTGGAGAACCGCGCCCATGTGGCGCACCGCACAGTCGCCCAGAAACGGCATCGAACCATGGGCGATCTCGCCCTTTGTCTCAATCTCGGCCCACCAGCCGCCACGGTGGCCAAGGCAGATGCGATCCTTGTTCAGTGGTTCGGGAATGATAACGTGCTGCACCTTCGTGGGATCAAAAAACCCCTGTTCGGCCAGATAAGCCACCCCGCCATAGCCGCCCGATTCCTCATCCGCCGTGCCGGAAATTTCAATCGCACCGCAGAACTCGGGATAAAGCTCGACAAAGGTTTCCGCCGCGATAATCGACGCCGCCAGCCCACCCTTCATATCACAGGTACCACGGCCATAAATCTTGCCGTCGGAAATTTCGGCGCCAAAGGGGTCGAACGTCCAGCCTGCGCCGACTTCGACCACATCAGTGTGGCTATTGAAATGTACGCAGTCGCCTTTGTATGCGCCGTCGCGGCGGGCCACGATGTTCCAGCGGGGGTATTTCTCGCTGTCGCCGGGGGTGCCGTAGGCACGGATCAACTGGGTCTCAAACCCATGTGCCGCAAGCCGCCGATCCAGATATTCGCAAATAGCGCGATAATCCTGCCCTGGCGGGTTCAACGTGGGGATCCGGATAATATCCTGCGTCAGCGCGATCAGGTCGTCACGTTTGGCAGCGATGGCGGAGGAAAGTTTGCTTTGCATAATGCCATGTTCGAACGCCTGAGCAGGATTGGCAAGTGGCGGCAGCAGCTTAAACACAGCTTGTTTTGCCCCCTGCGACACCGAAACGGCCATTTATTTTACTTTTGGCCTATGCCACAGCCCCACCCGCGCTAAACTACTTGTCTCACCTGCAACAGGAAATCGCATGGCCCCGCTTATCCAGCCCAGACCATCCAAGACCGCCCTGCCCGAGGACGCCGACGAAAGATCTGTCAGCGATGCGGCGCCACTGTCACCCAAGCTAATCTACGAGGTGATCCGGCGCGACGGTGAAGAGGAAATGGCCCGCAGTCATCGGTCCCTGATCTGGTCGGGCATTTCTGCGGGCATGTTGATCAGCCTGTCGGTACTGGGCGAGGCGATTTTTCGCACCTACCTGCCTGACACCCCGTCTCGTTTTCTGATCGAAAACCTAGGCTATTCGCTGGGGTTTCTGGCGGTGATCATGGGGCGGATGCAACTGTTTACCGAAAACACGATCACCACTGTCCTGCCCGTTATGCAGGCCCGCAGCTGGGGCGCGTTGGGCCGTATGCTGCGCCTGTGGGGCATCGTTCTGGCGGCCAACGTGGTGGGGGCCTTTACGGTTGCGGCGCTGTTTGTGTTCACGCCCGCCCTGCCGCCAAACATCATGCCTGCCATCGTCGAGTTGTCGCAGCATGCGACAGGTATGACCGCCGCCGAAGGGTTTTGGCGGGCGATCCCTGCGGGGATCATCGTGGCGCTGATCGTGTGGATGTTGCCGCAGGCCGACGAGGCCGCGTTTTTTCTGATCCTTGTCTTTACCTGGTTGATTGCCGCGGGGGATTTCACCCATATCGTCGCTGGATCGGTTGAAATGGCAGTGCTTATCCTGAAGGGCAGCCTGGGTGCTGCTCAGGCGATCTTTGGCTTTTTCCTACCCGTGCTGTTGGGCAACATCATCGGCGGCACGTTGATCTTTACGCTGGTTGCCTGGGGACAGGTCCGCGACGATTTGCAAGACAGGTGAACCACGCCGCCAGAAATAAGGAATAATGCCCTATGGCCCAACGTAGGCCCCCCCCGGCCCTGTCTGTCCATTGGGATGCGTTCAAGGCCAGTCTGGCACATGTATCGGATAACAACCTGGGCCTGATTGCCGCCGGGGTTGCGTTTTTCGCCATGTTGTCGCTGTTTCCTGCGCTTGCGGCGCTGATTGCCCTGCTCGGAATGATTTCGGACCCCGTTGTGGTGGTGGCACAACTGGAAGAAGTGCGCGGGCTGCTGCCAGACGATGTCTACCGGATTATAAATGATCAGGTCGTCGCGCTGGTGACGGCGCGCGCCGATGCCTTGGGCTGGGCCGGTCTGGTGTCACTGGTCGTGGCACTGTGGTCCGCGCGGGCCGGTGTCGGTGCGATGATGATCGGGCTGAACAACGTATACAACGAACGCAATCGCAATGCCGCGCGTCACTATCTGCGCGCGCTGCTGCTGACGGTCAGCCTCGTCGGGGTGGCGATCGTCGCGATGTTGATGGTGGTGGTTGCCCCGGTGGTGCTGTCCTTCTTTCCGCTCGGCACCTTCGGCGCACTCATCGCCGACGTCCTGCGCTGGACTGCGGCTGTGGCCGTTCTTTTCGCGGGGGTTGGGGTGCTCTATCGCTATGGGCCAAACAGGCGCGCTGCACGGTTTCAATGGCTGACCTCGGGGGCGATCCTGGCGGTCGTATCCTGGGCCATCCTGTCTATGGGGTTTTCCTACTACGTCGCAAATTTCGGTAACTATAATCAGGTCTACGGCTCCATCGGGGCCGTGATTGCAATGCTGATCTGGCTGTGGATCAGCAGCTTCCTGATCCTGTTAGGGGCCTCTCTGAATGCACAAATCGAATTGCGCACCCGCCCGGATAGCACGATCGGACGGTCCAGACCGATGGGCAAACGTGGCGCTTATGTTGCCGATAACATCGTCAAAGTGGATGGCAAATAGCGCGCCTTAGATAAGCGGGCGGGGGCGCGGAAGGTGGGTCTTCATCATCGCAATCTTGGCCAGTGCTTCTGTGTCGTTGATCTGCAACGTGCGTTCTGACCACGCCAGCAACTGCCGGTTTTTCAATTTCGCCAATGTCTTGTTGGTGTGTACCAGCGACAGCCCCAGGGCATCCGCCAGATCGCGCTGCATGAATGGCAGCGACATCTGATTCTGATTGACCATACCCAAGGATTTGCCCCGCTCAAAGATTTTGACCATGGACCAAGCAATCGCCTGTAGCGCGCTGCGCTGGCCCACGGTCGCCAATGCCTCGCCCATAAAGTGCTCTTCAATTGCGGCCAGCCAGGTAACGTCGAACGCGCGTTCCGGGTGCGCCTTTAGAAACCCCCAAAATTCGCTGCGGTTAAACACACACAGCCGCATGGCGGACCGCGCTTCGACTGAATGCCCCATCTTGCCCATGATTCCAGCTTGAAGACCGATAAAGTCACCCGGAAACACGAAACTGACAACCTGACGGTTACCGTTTTCCAGCGTTTTGTCGCGGATACCCATGCCCGACAACACAGTGTACAACTGCGGCGCATTTGATCCCTCCATCAGTATGGTGGACCCTGGTTCAACCGTAAGTTCGCCGGCCTTGAACCTTTCCATAAAGCCCAGCTCTTCCTTTGACATCCGGATAAAGGCGTCCTTTCGGTGCAAGGGGCAATATCGGCACTGGGTAGTCATTGATTTCTTTGCCTCTCACTATGTCACAGTTTAATGCGTCCGCGGACGTGCAGCCCTATGTGTGACATAGAAATTGGAGCAGCGGCATGTCTTATCTTATATATGAACCCGATCCGTTAGTTTGTTATGACATACGTGAATCCCTCGTTGCTGCATATCCGCAGTGCAAGGCGTTTGTCTGCGCCGACCTGAACGAAGCTGCGATCGCGGAAACGCCCGAGGACCTTGGCTTGGCTATTCTGTCGTTGAGGTGCGAACAATTGCCTGCCATTCTGGCGCTCTTCGCGTCGCTGCGGCCCGGTTGTGCGGTTTTGATTATAATGGATGATGCGCCGCCGCCGCGGATCGACAATCCGCTGCGGGCGGGTATCTTGCTGCGTCCGTTCAGCAGCGATACCTTGACCGCCGCGATTAACGCCGTGTTTTCTGTCCAGCCGTCATACCAGCTAGAAACGCCATAATTACATTTTTTAGCGTGTCATGTTCTTGGGATTGTGCGGGGGCGTGGCTGTGCCCTTTGTCCGGGGACCGGGCTGAAATCACCGCCAAAAGTATAAAAGCGCAGCCAAAATACAGCCCGCCCAGTATCAGTGCAGCCATCAAGGCAGTTGTAACCGTGGTAAGGTACAACCAGCCTGCCAAAGTAAAAAATCCCACTCCAACACACAGCATCAGGGCTGCGCCAGTGCCCAGAAGGGCCGTCTGCGCAGCCCGACGCGCTGAGTGGCGCAAGGGGGCTAGTAGGGATGCCAACATATCAGCGGCGTGCGGTCACGAGGCCCACCAAAAATCCGACACCCGCAGCAATGCCAAGCGCCGTGGCTGGCTGTGCGATGATGAATTCCTCTGCCTGCTTTTGCGCTTCGAGCGCCTTGGCGCGTCCGGCATCGGTCAGGTCATGCGCGGTTGTGGTGGCGGTTTTGCGCATCTCTTCGGTCTTGGCCTTGCCGTATTGACCCAGCGTCGCGGTCAATGATGCGACGTCGTTCTTGAGTGTCGCAATCTGCGCGGAAAGATCATCAATTGATACGCTGGTGTCGGCGGTCGTTGTGGCCGTGGTTGACTTAGCCATGGTCGGACTCCTGTATTTTTGCACATCGGGTTGTAGAGTTAACCCCTTACCAGAACAAAAGTTCCCTATGGCCTGCGCGGTTGGTCAGGTTGCGCGTCCGCCCGCACCAAACCGCGCCCGAAGGCGAGGATTGATAACGGGCTGTATCGGCGCAGATCAGGCGTTCAGCGTTTCGGTGGACGAAAAGAACATCGCTTGGGAAACGGCCGACTCTACCTGCTCCACAGAATAGGGCTTGGAGATCAGGAAAGCCGGTTCTGGCTTGTTGCCTGTCAGCAGCCGCTCTGGGAACGCGGTGATAAAGATAACCGGGCGCAGGCCCAGATCAGCCAACAAATCATTAACCGCGTCGATCCCCGACGAATTATCGGCCAGTTGAATGTCTGCCAAGATGAGGTCCGGCACATCGGCCTTGCCCAGCTTAACGGCTTCGTCGCGGGTGCGCGCAATACCTGTGACACGGTGGCCCATCTCGGAAACGATCGATTCAATGTCCATCGCGATGATCGCTTCGTCTTCGATGATCATCACCGAACCAGTGGCGCTGTCGGCCATTTCACGGCGGGCGATCTTAATCAGCTCTTCTGCCTCGCCCTGCTCTATCCCGATAATGGTGGCGATTTCGTCGTACGAGAACCCTTCGATCGTATGCAGTAACAAGGCCTCGCGGCTGTTGTTTGTCAGTTTGGCCAGATGCCTCTGCGCCTTGGCCTGAAGGCCGCTTTCACCTTCCTCGACCGGCGCGCCTGCACTGGCCCAAATACCGTACAGCACTTTGAAAAGTCCGGTCTTTGTGTCCATCCCATCCAAGATTGAGCGATCCACGAGCAGGGCTTCAAGCGCCGCTGCGGCAAAAGTATCGCCGCTGGTTTGACTGCCGGTCATCGCCCGTGCAAAACGGCGCAGGTAAGGGATGTTGGCACCCAGTTGGTCGCTGATGCTTGTCTTTTGTGTCGCATCGTTCATTTTGTTGAGATCCTTTTTTACTTTTCTTGGAACCAAACACCCATACATTGTGTTTGGTTCCAGTATGCGGGCATAAATTTTCAATTGGAACGGCGAATCTAGAGGTTATGTTAGTGAATTCAGTGAACAAAGACGAGCGTGAGCGTGTCATCGACGAAAATCTCAAGCGCGTCTTTGATGAAACGCTTGATGAAGGAATCCCTGATCGGTTCAAGGATTTGCTCAAACAGCTGAAAGACCAAGACAAGGGTGAAGGGTCAAACGGATGAAACACTCCGACCCACGTGACCAGCTGGTAGAGCATCTGCCGGCGATGCGCGCCTTTGCCATCAGTTTGACGCGCAATACCGCCACTGCGGACGATATGGTCCAAGATACGCTGGTTAAGGCATGGACAAACATCGAGAAATTCGAGGTCGGCACCAATATGCGGGCCTGGCTGTTCACCATCCTGCGCAACACCTATTATTCGTCCCGCCGCAAAGCCAAACGTGAAGTCCCCGACGTGGATGGCATTCTGACTGAAGGTCTGGCCGTAAAGCCCGCACATGACGGCCACATGCAAATGACAGATTTCCGCAAAGCTCTTTTGCTGCTCAAGGACGAGCAAAGAGAAGCTTTGCTGCTGGTAGGGGCCTCCGGGTTCTCCTACGAAGAAGCGGCTGACATGTGCGGCGTCGCCGTCGGCACGATCAAAAGCCGAACCAACCGCGCCCGTGCCCGTTTGGCAGAACTACTGGGCCATAGTGATACCGAGGCACTTGAAATGACAGACGATTCCACGATGTCGGTTTTGTCGGCATCCAAAGTCTCCTCCTTCTAAAAATGACGTCTGGCTTCTTCAGCGGCGACTTGATGCGCGGATTAACGATCCGCGTGTTGCTGTTTTTGTCATTGGCTTTGCTGCCCATTGGCCTGATCGCCGTGGTGCAGACCCGTCAGATCGCAGACCAAAGCCGCGATAGCGCGGAACTGTCACTGATTGCTGTGACCGAACAGGCGTCAGCCGCCGAGCGCCGCGTCATTCAAGAGGCGTTCGGCGCCGCCGAGGCGCTGACGTCGATCGTACGCTTGCGCCGAAACGACCCCGCAGAATGCACCGACTTTCTGATGGAGTACAAAGAGGCATCGAAAATCTATTCGTTGGTTGGTTTTGTCGCACTCGACGGCAAGATGACCTGCTCTTCCACCGGAGAAGAGTTTGATTTTTCCAAGTCGAAAAGTTTTCAAAGTCTTGTTGCAAACCCCGTTCGCCGTGCAAGCGCAGTACCCGAGGGGTCGATCAGCAAGCGCGCCGTCACGCTGATCAACGCGCCGGTCTACGAAAGCAGCAAACTGATCGGGTTTATGGCCATCAGCATTCCCCATGAAACCATCGACAACATCCGTGACACGAGCGCCGCGCGGACCAATGTCGCGATGATGACGCTGAACAAGAGGGGCGACATTTTGACCACTGAGAATGGTCTGGAAGTCGCCGAGTCGGAATATCCGCGCGACATCGCGCTGTCTCTTTTGACCACCAGGGATGCCAGCGTCTTTATGACTGGCAACCAAAAAGGGGTTGAGCGCGCCTATGCGATTGTGCCGATCGTTCCTGACACCGTTTATGCTCTTAGTGTTTGGCCTAACGACACCCCATTCCTGAGCTCAGGCATATCGACCCGCCTTAGCGCGCTGTTGCCAATTGTGATGTGGCTGGCCAGCCTGATCGTTGCCTTCTGGGCGCTGAATCGTCTGGCTATCGCACACATCCGCAAGCTTGGCCGCCAAATGCGCCGCTTTGCGCTTAACCGGACATTGCCCAATGCCAACTTGGGCCCGTCGGTGCCGACGGAATTGGTTGAAATGGAATCGGCCTTTATCGGCATGGCGGAATCCATTTTGCGCGATGAAGCAACGCTCGAAGACAGCCTGCGGCAGAAGAATATCTTGCTGAAAGAAGTCCATCATAGGGTAAAGAACAATCTACAGCTGATCTCGTCCATCATGAATATGCAGATCAGACAGGCCAAGTCCGACGATGCCAAGTTTGTCTTGCGTCGATTGCAAGACCGCATCCTCAGTCTCGCTACCGTTCACAAGAACCTGTACCAGAACGATGATCTGGTGCGGGTTGATGCCGGTGCGCTGCTGCATGAAATCGTGAACCAACTGCTGTCCGTTGGGTTACCGCCAGGGTCGCGCGTCGACGTTGAACAGAAATACGAAAACATACGGCTTGATGCCGACGATGCGGCACCGCTTACTTTGCTGGTGTCCGAGGCGGTCACCAATGCGCTAAAATACCTGCCCGATGCGGGCGACGGCAAACCGCGGATCGAAATTAACCTGGCCTATGACGGCCCCGACAGGGCCAAATTGGAAATCCGCAATACGATCGGTGAGGGCAGTACGGCAGCGCCCGGAACCGGTCTTGGATCTCGTTTGATCTTGGCGTTCACACGGCAGCTCAATGGCCAGGTCGAGATTGACCCCGATGGCGATACATTCGATCTGGTCGTCAGTTTTCCGGTCCCGAAACGTAACCGCGAGATCTATGATTACTGACACCTGTGTATAAATGAGCGCATTTATGCGCGCTTCCGCCCATTTCACAGATGAATCCAGAATCTGTGGAACCCTTCGCCCCTTTCACGGTTGAGCCCCTGAAGCGCGTATTGGAAAGGAGATGCACATGACCACGGAATTGTTTCTCGGTGGGCTGACTATCCTGACCTTGGCGGCATTCATCATCGTTGCGTTGACCACTGGTAAGCAGGTCAATCAGCGCGATACGAATGAATTTGAGTCCGTCAAAAGACGGTCAAATACACCGAGGTAGGGACTAACACTCGACGACCACAGAATTTCATCAGCCGCCCCCGATCTTCAGTCGGGGGCGGCTGATGGCTTTTCTGCCTCACCAACCAACCCGTCCGATAAAGAAATCCGCTTAGAAACTCGGCGGTGTGCAGGCGCTGATCACCACGCATATTTCATCACCAATATTGCGGAACCGATGCGGCAGGCGGCTGTCGAAAAGATAACCGTCACCGGTGTTCAGCACAGATATATTGCCATCGACAGTCACTTCTATCGACCCGCGCACCACGATCCCCGCCTCTTCGCCCTGATGGCTTAACCACTCCGGGCCGGTATCGGCACCCGGCGGGTAGGTCTCATATAAAACCTGCAAGGCGTGCTGTTCAGCATTTCCAAGCTGCCGCAACGACACCTGATCGGCGCTGCTGGGTGAAATTTCGGTAAACTCATCAGCGCGGTAAAACACCTTGGGTGTATTTGACTCTTCAAGGGTCGAGAAAAACTCTGCCATGCTGATGGGAATGGCGTCCAGCAGGCTTTTCAACGAGGCAACCGAGGGGCTGGTGCGGTTTTTTTCGATCAGCGATATGGTGCCATTGGTCAGACCTGCCCGCGCAGCCAACTCGCGCTGCGACAGCCCGCGCTGTTTTCGGATGGTCCGTAGCTTGCCACCAATATCCAACGATTTTCCCCACTTAACGACATCTGACGCTCAGCGTCTGTTATACTTACAGTCATAGGCCATTTCAGGCCCATCGTTACAGTCGTTCGAATAGGCCGAAAAATCACGATTGACAATTATATTAAACAACATAAGACGTTTTTTTAAACGTGACGACGGCATTTGAAGCAGAGGAATCAGCAATATGTCCAGCACCGCCAAGAAACAGAACCGCAAAACAGCCCCCAAGGCTAAGCCGAGCATGACCGTGGTGGAAACCATGGCGACCGCCGCGGCGCAATCATCGGAATTGACGAACGCGGCGCTGGTCGCCCGTCGCGAGGCTGCTGTCCCACGCGGTGTCGCCTCTGCTGCGCCCATCTATGCTAAATACGCCGAAAACGCCGAATTGTGGGACGTCGAAGGTAACCGCTATATTGATTTTGTCGGCGGTATCGGCGTGCTCAATACTGGCCACCGCCATCCCAAGGTGATCGCCGCCGCCAAAGCGCAGGAAGATCACTATACCCACACCAGTTTCCAGGTTGTGCCTTACGGCCCCTACGTCGAACTGGCCGAAAAGCTGAACGCGCTGGCCCCTGGTGATGCGCCCAAAAAGACACTTCTGGTCACCACTGGTGCCGAAGCCGTTGAAAACGCGGTAAAGATTGCCCGCGCCGCCACTGGCCGCCCCGGCATCATTGCCTTTACCGGCAGTTACCATGGCCGCACGCTGCTGACGCTGGGCATGACCGGCAAGGTATCGCCCTACAAGAAAGACGTCGGCCCCTTCCCGGCAGACATCTTCCGCGCGCCATTCCCATCTATCCGCGATGGAATTACTGTAAAGGACGCGATCACCGGCCTGAAAAATCTGTTCCTGACAGATGCGCAGCCCGAACGCGTTGCGGCGATCATCATCGAACCGGTATTGGGCGAAGGCGGCTATACACCGGTGCCATTCGAGATGATGCAAGAGTTGCGCGCGATCTGTGACCAGCACGGTATTCTGCTAATCGCAGACGAAGTGCAGGCCGGATTTGGCCGGACAGGCACATGGTTTGCGATCGAACATTCCGGCGTCGTGCCCGACCTGATTACCGTGGCGAAATCCATGGCAGGTGGCTATCCACTGGCCGGCGTTATCGGTCGTGCCGATTTGATGGATGCGCTGGCCCCCGGCGGTCTGGGCGGCACCTATGGCGGCAACCCGGTTGCCTGTGCTGCATCACTCGCCGCGATCGAAGCGATCGAAGACGAAGGCCTGCTGGCACGTTCCACCGCGATGGGTGAAACCCTCAAGGCACGGTTTGCCGAGATCGGCGAACGTGCAGCCCCCTACCGCTTCTGGGACATTCGCGGTCTTGGTGCGATGGTCGCCGTTGAATTCGTGACCGATTTCGACAGCGCGATGCCGGATGCGGATTTCACAAAACGCGTCATCGGTCATGCGCTCAAGCGCGGTCTGCTTTTGCTGAGCTGTGGCATGCACGGCAACGCCATACGCGTCATGGTGCCGCTGACAGCCTCTGACGAAATCGTCGAAGAAGGTCTGGCCATCTTTGAAGCAGCGGTTGTCGCCGCGATGGCTGAAGAAGCGCACTAATACGCGACACGTCAATGCAAGGGCGCGCAGGGATACCTGCGCGCCCTTTTGCATGTGCGACATCTGGTAGAACGCAGTCAGGATTTGCAACGGGTCTTGGCAAGCCAGCGCGATGCGCGCACACTTGTCGGGTAGTCAAAGACTGACGTGGACACGGGAGGGGATCGCCATGCGACTGACAGGAAAAACAGCCATCGTGACAGGCGGGGCGTCGGGCTTCGGGGCAGGCATCGTGCGGCGGTTCTTGCAAGACGGGGCGCGGGTAATGATTGCCGATATCAATGGCGACGGCGCTGAGCAGCTGGCGCAGGAAATGGGCGATCATGCCACGGCGCAGCGTGTCGATGTGGGCGATGCCGGGTCTGTCCGCGCGATGACAACCAAGGCGCTGGATACCTGGGGGCATATCGACATCCTGATCAACAATGCCGGTATCACCCATATGCCCACTGCGTTGGAGGACGTATCGGAAGACGATTTTGACCGGGTCTTCCGCGTTAACATGAAATCGGTTTTTCTGACCGCGCAGACCATCGTTCCGCATATGAAGGAACGCGCCAAGGGGGCGATCCTCAACGTCGCCTCGACCGCAGGCGTGTCTCCCCGACCCCGGCTGAACTGGTACAACGCGTCAAAGGGCTGGATGATCACCGCGACCAAGACGATGGCCGTCGAACTGGCCCCGCATGGTATCCGCGTAAACGCGATCAACCCCGTCGCCGGTGAAACACCGCTTTTGAAATCGTTTATGGGCGAGGACACGCCCGAGATCCGTGCCAAATTCCTGTCGACCATCCCGCTAGGTCGGTTTTCGCAGCCCGAAGATATGGGCAATGCCGCGCTTTTCCTGTGCTCGGACGAGGCCAGCATGATCACCGGCGTTGCGATGGAAGTCGATGGCGGGCGCTGTATATGAGGGCCGCCGCACGATGAAACCCGGCCCCCGCAACCTAATCACTGATGTCTGTGGCCTGCGCGTCGGCAATGCGCAGGACGACAGGTTGAAATCCGGCACCACTGTGGTGGTTGCCGATCAACCCTTTACCGCCTCCGTCCATATCATGGGGGGCGCGCCTGGCACCCGTGAAACCGATCTGCTGGCCCCGGACAAAACCGTGGCGGCGGTGGATGCGCTGGTGCTATCGGGTGGGTCTGCCTATGGGCTTGATGCCTGTTCCGGTGTTGTCGATGGGCTGCGCAGCATGGGGCGCGGCTTTCAGGTCGGGGACGCTGTCATTCCGCTGGTCCCGGGCGCAATCCTGTTTGATCTGCTCAATGGTGGGGCAAAAGATTGGGTGCAAAACCCGTACGCAGCACTGGGGCGGCAGGCGTTTGATACCGCGGCCGAGGATTTTATGCTGGGCAGCAGTGGCGCTGGCACCGGTGCGTTAAGCGCGATGGTAAAAGGCGGGCTCGGCTCTGCCAGTTTGCAATTGCCCGATGGCAGCATGGTTGGCGCGATTGTCGCCGCTAATCCGGTAGGGGCGGTGACCACACCGGGCGACAGGCATTTCTTTGCGGCACCGTTTGAGATTGACGGCGAATTTGGCGGGCTTGGCCCCGATCCGGCAAGCGGGCTTGGCCTTCATCTCGACAGCCGCAAGATCGCGGCGATGTCGGCCCGCGAAAACACCACCATCGCCATCGTGGCGACAGATGCCAACCTGACCAAGGCCGAGTGCCAGCGCGTCGCCGTGGCGGCACATGACGGTATCGCGCGCGCCGTGGTGCCCGCCCATACACCGCATGACGGTGATCTGGTGTTTGCCCTGTCCACCGCCACCAGACCTGCGGGCGATGTCATGTTGATCGGCCATGCCGCCGCGCTTTGCCTGTCGCGCGCCATTGCACGCGCCATTCATGCCGCCACCCCGGCAGAAGGTGATCTGCTGCCATGCTGGAGTGACCTGAATGCCTGACCTATCCCTGCCCGATGTCACCCTGCACTACGACGTTGACGGCGGCGGCCCGCCCCTTTTGATGCTCGCCGGGATGCTGAGCGACAGTGCAAGCTGGGCGGCACTCGCACCACTGCTGGCCGCAGACTTCACGCTGATCCGCCCTGACAATCGTAGTACAGGGCGCAGCACGCCGTGGGATGCACCGCTAAGCGTGGGACAAATGGCGCAGGATGCCGCCGCGCTGATGGATGATCTGGGGCATGATCAGTTTCATGTCGTAGGCCATTCGATGGGCGGCTTGATGGCGATGGAGCTGGCTGGTGCGGTGCCGGGCCGGGTGGCATCGCTGACCATCCTGGCGTCGGCCCCGGTGCGGGTGCCGCGCACGATGGCGGTATTCGATACGCTGCTGGCCATCCGCCGCGCGCCAATGGGTGAAACGCTGTGGCTGCGGGCGCTCTATCCGTGGATATTTCAGCCTGGGTTTTTTGCCGATCCGTCCAATGCTGATACAGCTCTCGCGGCGGCGCTGGCCTATCCACACGGCCAAAGCGTCGATGCCATGGAACATCAGATCGAGGCGCTGCGCAGCTTTCGCCCTGCGACACGTCCCCATGAGCTGACCTGCCCCACGCAAGTGATCTATGCCGCCGATGATCTGCTAATCCCCGAAGACGCCGCTCGTGCGGCTTTCGCCGAGGTGCCTGACGTTGTCCAGATCACGCTGCCTGACGCAGGCCATTCCATCCATTGGGACGCGCCAGTCGCCGTGGCCGATCTGATCCGCCCCTTTGCCCTTTCCCATGAGATCGGATCACCGGCATGACCCAAGACCTCTATGGCCTCGCCCACAGCACCAAAACCCCCGCCAGCGTGGCGGCGATCAACGATTTCGTACACGGCTTTATCTCATATCACCCCAAGGCTGCGGGCATCATCGCCGCGGCGGATGCCGACCCGGCTTCGGCGCTGACCAATGCCTATGCCGCGATGTTGTGGATGTTTCTGGAACACCCCATCGCCCCGTCAAAGGCGCAGCCCTATCTGGAACGCGCGCAAGCGGCCAAAACCAAAAACGCGCGCGAAGAACAGATCGTATCCGCTGTTGCACAATGGGTCACGGGCGACATTCCAGCGCTCATCGCCAGCTGCGACGGCATCATTGGCCAATGGCCCCGCGATCTGACGATGCTAAAGCTTGCGCAGTATCATCTGTTTAACTGTGGTGATGCGCCGGGGATGTTGCGGATGGCACTTAAAGGTCTGCCCGAGGCGGCAGACGTGCCGTACACCCACGGCATGATCGCCTTTGGCTATGAGCAATGCCATCTGCTGGATCAAGCCGAAGCCGCCGCGCGAGAGGCCATGGCGCTGCACCATGAAGAACCCTGGGCGCATCATGCGCTGGCCCATGTGATGCTGACACAGGGGCGCGTCGCGGAAGGGGCCGAATTTCTTGAAAGCGTGGCGGACAGCTGGCAGAATCTCAATTCATTCATGCGTAGCCATAACTGGTGGCATCTGGCGTTGTTTTACCTATCGCAGGGGCGGCATGACGATGTGCGCGCGGCGTTTGACACCCACGTCTGGGGTCTGGCCAAGGAGTATTCGCAGGATCAGGTCGGCGCAGCATCCCTGCTGGCGCGGATGGAGTTTGCCGGTGTGGACGTTGGCGACCGCTGGGCGGACGTCGCGGATCATGTCGCGGCTCGGGGCCGTGACACGGTAAACCCATTCCTGACGTTGCAGTACCTCTATGCGCTGGGTCGCACCGGCCACGCCGAAGCCGACGATTTAATGACCGCAATCAAGGAACGCGCCAGCGACCGCGCAGCCCATGACCATGCCGCTTGGGCCGAGGTCGCCCTGCCCGCCGCCTGCGGTATCATCGCGCATACAAAAGGCAACTGGTCCGATGCGATACGCCTGCTTGGCCAAGCCTTGCCGCGCATGGCGGAATGTGGCGGCAGCCATGCCCAGCGCGACCTGTTCGAACAAATTCATCTGGACGGGCTGGTGCGCGCTGGCCGTGCTTCGGCCGCGCAACAGATATTGGAAATGCGCCGGACCTATGACCCTGACGGCGTACCATTGAACCTGATGCTGGGTAACGTGTACGAACAGACTGGCCTGCCCGATCTGGCGGCACAGGCGCGCGCGCGCGCCAACCGCACCCTATCTACAGGTTAGACCGCGTCGGGCTGACGCCCCGGTGCCGCCGCCGCCAGTTCCGGCAGCGCCATGCAATTGGCGTGGATGCGCTGGATTGTCGGATAATGGGTCATATCGACCTCAAACCGGGCGTTGTTCAGCACCTGCGCGTACAGACATAGATCGGCCAAGCCGACGCGATCACCGTGGCAAAACGTGCCCGTTTCACCCTCAGACGCCAGACGCGCTTCCAATGCCGCCATCCCGGCGCTGGCCCATTTGCGAAACCACGCCGCCTTGCCCGCCGCATCAACACCAAACTCTGCCTCAAGATGTTTGAGAATACGCAGATTGTTCACCGGGTGAATATCCAGTGCCACGATATGCGCCAGCGACCGCACCCGCGCCCGTCCCCAGGGGTCGGACGGAAGCAGGGGTGGGACGGGATGCACCTCGTCCAACCATTCGATAATCGCCAGGGACTGCGGCAACGCGCCCTGGGGCGTTACCAACGTGGGCACCATCCCCGAAGGGTTCAGCGCCAGATGCGCGGCGCTGGCCTGTTCATCCTGAAGAAGGGACAGCGGCACATAGTCATACCGCAGCCCCTTGAGATTCAGCGCGGCCCGCACCCGAACCGATGTCGAGGATCGAAAATAGTTATGCAGCGCCAGATCGGTCACGCCCGCGGACCGATGATAACCTCAAACGAGGCAAGCCCATCAACACCGCCGGTCAGCACATCGCCCGGCACCACGGCACCCACGCCAGCAGGTGTGCCAGTCATGATGATATCACCCGGCGCCAGCACCATTGCCTGCGACAGGATGGCGACATGTTCGCGCACCGCCCAGATCATATCAGACAGGTCCGCTTCTTGGCGCTGCTCACCGTTGACGCTTAGCCAGATGCGCCCGGCCTCAACCGAGGGCACATCGGCAATCGGCACGATCGGTGCAATCGGGGCAGATTGATCAAACGCCTTTGCCCAATCCCACGGACGGCCCATCTTTTTCGCCTCGGCCTGTAAATCACGGCGCGTCAGGTCAATACCAACCGACGCACCCCAAATATGACCCATCACATCCGCGTCGGAGATGTTTGCGCCCCCTTTGCCGATTGCGATGACCAGCTCGACCTCGAAATGCAGATCCTCGGTCAGCGGCGGATAGGGAATTGTGCAGGGCGTATCGCGCACAGCATCAGATGGCTTGGTAAAGAAAAACGGCGGTTCACGCGTGTCATTTCCCATCTCACGCACATGCGCTTCGTAATTGCGCCCAACGCAGAAAACCCGGCGCACAGGAAACCGGTTGGAATTACCCTGCACAGCCAGACTGCTTTGCCGGGGGGGGTCGAAAACAAACATCGCTGATATCCTTTGCTGCCGCATGCTGTCGCCAACCAACACCCAGCGATTGCAACAGTCAATGACCAGCGGTGCAGCGCCGGGAGCAGTTGGCCTAGGCCGCGTGATGGCATAGAAGAAACACAAACCACACCGATCCAATGGCTGGATCGCCCTGAACAGGACCGGATGGATATGAAAAAAGCGCTGATCACAGGTGTAACTGGGCAGGACGGTTCCTATCTGGCAGAATTTTTGCTGGAAAAGGGATACGAAGTGCACGGCATCAAACGTCGTGCGTCGCTGTTCAATACCCAGCGTGTCGATCACATCTTTCAAGACCCACACACCACCAACGCAAATTTCAAACTGCACTACGGCGATCTGACCGACACGTCTAACCTGACGCGCATCCTGTCCGAGGTTGCCCCAGACGAGGTCTATAACCTCGGGGCGCAAAGTCATGTAGCGGTGAGTTTCGAGGCGCCCGAGTATACCGCCGATGTCGATGCCACCGGCACGCTGCGCCTGCTCGAGGCAATCCGCTTTCTGGGGCTAGAGGATACCCGGTTCTATCAGGCCTCCACGTCCGAACTATATGGCTTGGTTCAGGAAACGCCACAGACCGAAACAACGCCATTTCACCCGCGCAGCCCCTATGCGGTCGCCAAGATGTACGCCTACTGGATCACCGTGAACTACCGCGAAGCCTATGGCATGTATGCCTGCAATGGCATCCTGTTTAACCACGAAAGCCCGCGGCGCGGCGAAACCTTCGTTACGCGCAAAATCACCCGCGGCCTAAGCAACATCGCTCAGGGTTTGGAGAAATGTCTATATATGGGCAACATCGACGCGCTACGCGATTGGGGTCACGCGAAAGACTATGTGCGCATGCAGTGGATGATGCTGCAACAAGACACGCCAGACGATTTTGTCATCGCGACGGGCAAACAGTATTCCGTGCGCCAGTTCATTGACTGGAGCGCCGAACACCTCGGGATTACCCTGCGCTATGAAGGGACCGGCACCGATGAAGTCGGCATCATCGACAAGATCGAAGGCGACAAGGCCCCGGCGCTGTCCGTGGGCGACGTGATCCTGCGCATTGATCCCCGCTATTTCCGGCCTGCCGAGGTCGAAACCCTGTTGGGCGACCCGACCAAGGCCAAGACCCTGCTGGGCTGGGAGCCACAGATCACCGTGCAGGAAATGTGTGCCGAAATGGTCGCTGATGATCTGCGCACAGCGCAGCGCACGCGCCTGCTCAAGGAACACGGCTATGATACGTTGATGTCGCAGGAGAACTGAACCATGGGCGCGCAACAAAAGCTGCTGCTGACCGGCGGTGGCGGCATGGTCGGGCGGAACATCCAAGACCACCCCGTCGCCACAGATTGGCAGATACTTGCCCCGAGCAGTGGGGATCTGGACCTGACGGATGCGGCGGCAGTTGACGCCTATATCGCACACCACCGCCCCGATCTGGTGATCCATGCGGCAGGGCGTGTGGGGGGTATTCAAGCCAACATGGCCCAACCCGTTGCCTTTCTCGAACAGAACCTCGCCATGGGACGGAATGTGATCATGGGCGCGCGGCGTGCAGGGGTGACCAAATTGCTCAACCTCGCCTCGACCTGTATGTATCCACGCGACGCCGAAAACCCGCTGCGCGAAGAAATGATCCTGACCGCCCCACTAGAGCCCACAAACGAAGGCTACGCGCTGGCCAAAATCGTGGCCATGCGCCTGTGCGACTACATCCGCGCCGAAGACGCAGACGCGCAGTACAAGACCCTGATCCCCTGTAACCTTTACGGTCCTTACGACAAGTTCGATCCGAAAAATTCACACCTGCTGCCCGCGATCATTCACAAGGTGCACGGTGCAATGCAAAATGGTGACGCCACGGTAGAGATTTGGGGCGACGGCACCGCCCGCCGTGAATTTATGTATGCGGGCGATCTGGCCGATGCGATCTGGCGTGCGGCCAATGATATCGCCACTCTGCCCGGTGCGATGAACGTCGGGCTGGGGCACGACCATTCGATCAACGATTACTACGCGACCGTCGCGGAGGTGATCGGATGGCAGGGTGATTTTACCCATGATCTGAGCAAACCCACCGGCATGCAACAAAAACTCTGCGACACGACGCGCCAGACGGATTGGGGCTGGAAGGCCGCAACAGCCCTGCGCGACGGCATCGCGAAAACCTACCGATTTTATCTGGAGAACCACGCATCATGAGCTTCAAATTCCCGCTGGCAACGTCCTCTTGGGACAAGGCCGAATTTGACGCGCTGGACCGCGTCATTGCCTCCGACATGTTCTCGATGGGGCCAGAGGTGCGCGCCTTTGAAGAAGAGTTTGCCGCTCGGTTCGGCAGCCGTTTCGCGGTTATGTCCAACTCGGGTTCTTCCGCGAACCTCCTGATGGTCGCCGCCCTGTGCTATACAAAGAACCCTGACCTCAAGCTGAACAAGGGCGACGAAATTATCGTCCCCGCCGTCAGCTGGCCGACAACATATTACCCGCTGAACCAATACGGTCTGCGGCTAAAGTTTGTCGATATCGACCCTGAAACGCTGAACTACGATCTGGCCGCTCTCGAAGATGCGATCACCGATCGCACCCGCGCGCTGATGGTGGTGAACCTACTGGGCAACCCCAATGACTTTGCCGAGCTGCGTCGTTTGACAGAACCACGCGGCATTGTGATGATCGAGGACAACTGCGAGTCAATGGGGGCCACGTTTGACGGCAAACAGGCCGGCACCTTTGGCGTGATGGGGACATTCTCGTGCTTTTTCTCACACCATATCTCCACCATGGAAGGTGGCGTGACCCTCACCGACGACGAAGAGCTTTATCAAATCATGCTCTCGCTGCGCGCCCATGGCTGGACGCGTAACCTGCCCAAGATCAACCATGTCTCCGGCGAAAAAAGCGATGACCCCTTCGAGGAGAGCTTTCGCTTTGTGCTGCCGGGGTACAATCTGCGGCCGCTGGAGATGTCGGGCGCGCTGGGGCGCGAACAGATCCAGAAACTTCCCGGTCTTGTCGCAGGCCGCCGCGCCAACGGCGCCTTGCTGCAACAGCGGCTGGCCGACCACCCCCGATTTACGATCCAGCGCGAGGTCGGCCAATCTAGCTGGTTCGGCTTTTCACTGGTGCTGCGCCCTGAACATGCCGGAACGCGCCCCGATCTGGTGCGCGAACTGGGCGCCGCTGGTTTTGAGTGCCGTCCCATCGTGGGCGGCAACTTCGCCAAGAACGATGTGATGCAGTATTTCGATTACGAAATTCACGGCCAGCTTACCAACGCCGATTACATCGACGCCAATGGGCTTTTCGTGGGCAACCACCACTATCCAATCCCCGACGCGATCGACGCACTGGCCAAACTCTAGTCGACCTCTTTTTTGGACTTTAGAAACCCTCGGGGGGTGGCGCGGCACGCGCCGGGGGGCTGGCCCCCCGGCACCGCTTAATCAAGCACTGCCAGATCTTTCAGGATCGGGCAGTCGGGTCTGTGATCGCCGGCGCATGCGCCGATCAGGTCGCTCAATGTGTCGCGCATAGCTTTCAGCTCGGCCAGTTTCTGGTCGATCTCGTGCAGATGCGTCCTTGCGATGTCTTTGACATCCGCACTCGCCCGGCTTTGGTCCTCGTATAATGCCAGCAGGCTTCGGCAGCTATCAATGGGAAAACCCAACGATCGTGCGCGGCCTAGAAACGCCAGTTTATGCACGTCACTCTCGCGAAATTCTCGATACCCATTGGCCTGCCGCTTTGGGCTCAGCAGGCCGATGTCCTCGTAATAACGGATGGTCTTTGCAGGCACACCTGTGCGCTTGGTCACATCGGAAATGTTCATCATTGTTCCCCTATCTGGCGCAGCCGCAGCGCATTGGTCAGCACAAAGACCGACGAAAAGGCCATCGCCCCGGCAGCCAGCATCGGCGACAGCAACACGCCCCACAGCGGGTAAAGAACGCCCGCCGCCACCGGTATCAGCACAACGTTATAGCCAAATGCCCAAAAGAGGTTCTGTTTTATGTTGGCCAGTGTCCGCGAGGACACGTGCATGGCTGTGGTCACCCCCGACAGCGCGCCGGACATAAGAACGACATCCGCCGTTTCGATCGCCACATCGGTGCCCGTTCCGATCGCGATGCCGACATCCGCCGCTGCCAGTGCCGGGGCGTCATTGATACCATCCCCGACAAACGCGATCTTTTGTCCCGCGCGTCGCAGGCTTTCCAACGCCTTGACCTTGCCGTCTGGCAACACGCCCGCCACGACACGGTCAATGCCCAATTCCCGGGCCACTGAATCGGCCGTCGCCTGACCATCTCCGGTGATCATCGCCACCTCGACGCCGCGCCGCTTGAGCGTGGCAACCACGCTGGCACTGTCGGCCTTGATCGGATCAGATACAGCGATCAGCGCCAGCGGCTTGCCCTCGGCTGCGGCGAAAAAAACACTTTGCCCCGCTGCGGCCAAGGTGGCGGCCTGTGTTGTGAATGCGGCAATATCAACGCCGTGTTCGGCCATGAAAGGTGCGCTGCCGATCAACGTCTGCCGCCCCTCGACCTCTGCCAATGCGCCCAATCCAGAAACAGACATAAAGTTACGCGCCTTGGGGATCGTCAGATGCGCCTCCTGCGCAGCAGAGACAATTGACCGCGCAAGCGCGTGTTCCGACTGCATTTCAACTGCGGCAATCTGCGCGAGAACCGCATCCCGGTCCAACTCTTCGGCGGGGACAAGGGTTGTCATGGTGGGCTGGCCGAGCGTCAACGTCCCGGTCTTGTCAAAGGCCACCACATCAATGCCATCCAAGGCTTGCAGCGCGTCGCCCTGGCGGAACAGGATTCCCAATTCAGCCGCGCGCCCCGTGCCGACCATGATCGACGTGGGCGTGGCCAGACCCATCGCACAGGGGCAAGCGATGATCAGTACACTGACCGCAGCCACCAACGCATGGGCCAGGGTCGGCCCAAATGCCAACCAGACCAGCGCAGTCAATACCGCAAGAACCAGTACAATTGGGACGAACCAAAGCGTAATCCTGTCTACCAGCGCGTGAATGGGCAGACGGGCGCCCTGTGCCTGCTGCACCATGCGAATAATCTGCGACAGGGTCGTGTCACCGCCAACCCGGTCTACCCGGCAGGTCAGGCTACCCTTGCCGTTTACCGTGCCACCAGTGACGGTATCACCTGCGGATTTTGTCGCCGGAATTGGCTCGCCTGTGATCATGCTTTGATCCACCGCGCTATCGCCGCTGATAATTGTCCCGTCCACGGGCAACCGCGCTCCGGGGCGGACCAATACGACATCGCCGACTTGCAGATCAGCAATGGGAACTTCGGTCCAGTCATCACCGCGCTGCACCAGCGCCACACGCGGCTGAAGGCCGACCAGTTTCTGAATCGCCGCGCCCGTCTTGCCCTTGGCGCGCGCCTCAAGCCAGCGGCCCAGTAGAATCAAGGTCACGATCACTGCGGCCGCCTCAAAATATACTGCGCGGCTGGACTGTGGGATCACGTCTGGCGCAAAAAGCGCCACTGTGGAAAACAACCACGCTGCCCCCGCACCGATGGCGACAAGCGAATTCATGTCAGGGGCGCGGCGGTACAATGCCGGAAACCCGTGGGCGAAAAACCCGCGCCCCGGCCCGATCAGAATAAGCGTGGTCAGAACAAACTGGATCATCCAGCTGGCCTGGTGCCCGATGGTCTGTCCGACAAAATGATGCCACGCTGGAATCAGGTGCCCACCCATTTCCAACGCAACGACAGGCACAGCCAGAACAGCGGCAAGGATCAAGCCGCGTTGCTGGCGCGTGGTCTGCGCCTCTTTTTCGGCGGTGCGGTCCAAGGACTGCCCATCACCTGCGATGGCGGCCTTGTACCCGGCGCCACGCACCACCTCGATCAGGTCGGCAGCGCTGACCAGCCCATTAACGTGGCGTACTGTTGCAGTCTCATCGGCCAGATTCACATGTGCGTCGGTCACACCGCGCCGGGCAAGAAGCCCACGTTCGATCCGCGAAACGCAGGATGCGCATGTCATCCCTTCGATTGTCAGGCGGGTCGTTTCCTCGGCGACGGGGTATCCTGCCTGCGCCAGCGCCGCGACGACATTGGCCGCAGATTCGGGGGTTTCAAGCGTGACCTGTGCGGTTTCACTGGCGAGGTTGACCGACACGTCAGATACGCCGGTCACACCGTTGAGCGCCTTGCCGACCCGCGCGGCGCAGCCACCACAGGTCATGCCGGTGATAGGGAAAGTCGTTAAAACAGAGGTGGACATGATGATGCTCCTTGCGATGTCCACCTTTACATAGTCCCTCCAGTCACTGGAAGGTCAATAGGGTATTTCACTCGTGTTAAGAATTTTCTCGCTCTGGCTTGTCGGCGGCAAAACAGCAGGTTCCCATTCGCCAGGCGGCTTACAGATTAAGGCGCCGGTGCTCCACGTCTCTGATGTCAGACCAGGCGCTAAGATCGTCGATCGTGTGCACCGATGCGGGGGGTAGGCCGATGTCACGTCGCAGATTGTCCTGTGTCGGCAAAGACACTTGCAGTCTACGCTGCTTGGCCGCACGCCTCCGGGCTGCAACCCATTGCATCATCGCGGCCCATAGGACAGACCCGGGCAACCGACGCCGCACGCTGTTGTGATCTGTGCAATCCGACATCTTGCTATCCTTCATCCATAGTGTTGCCGGGGTAAAATCTCATGGTTTCAGCGGGGCCACAAACGCCGTTGCTTGACACGACCTGTCAGGAAAAGTCACAGTACGCCGATGGCGAGATACCTTCCCACATTGAACGCGGTGCGCGCTTTCGAGGCCGCAGGCCGCCATGGCAGTTTCACCGGGGCTGCGGCCGAGCTGAATGTGAGCCATGCAGCAATCAGCCGCCACGTCCGCGGGTTGGAAAAGCAGTTGTCCACGCCGTTGTTTCGGATTGTGGCCCGTGGCGTGGCCCTGACCGAACAAGGCGCGCAGTTTCTGGCCGAGGTCACACCAGCCCTCAATCAGATATCCAGCGCCGCCGATGCCTTGCGCAGCGCGCGCAGCGGCAGCCTGACAATCACCTGCGAACCGACCTTTGCCACCAAATGGCTTATCGCGCGGCTGGGAACCTTCGAGGATGCGCACCCCGAGATTGATGTCAGCCTCGATTCATCTGCCGATCTAAGTGACATCCGCAACGGTGCATTCGACGTGGGCATCAGGTTTTGCACCCGCGCCTACGATGGGTTGCTAGCCGACCCGGTGTCGATGTCGCATGTCTATCCCTATGCGACACCGGATTTCCCGACGATCAACAGCCCGCTGGAACTGCTCAACCACCGTCTGCTGCACGAAGACGATGGCGAATTGTGGCATCGTTGGTTCGATTATGTGGGCCACCCTGATCCCGCTTTCCCCGTCACGCCGCGACGGCTGAATTCAGTGCTTGCCATCGAAGGGGCGCTGGCAGGACAGGGGATCGTTCTGGCGTCAGAGGAATTGGTCAGTCACGATGTGGCCCATGGACGGCTCAAGCGGCTGTGTGAGTTGGGCATGGATTTTGGCGGCTATTACCTGATGTCGTCACAGGAGTCGGCCCGCCGCAGGCCTGTGCGCTTGTTCCGTGAATGGATGGCCCGGGAAACCAGCAATTTCCGCAAGTCCTGTTAGGCCTGTTCGGCCTGCCACAAATCACCATAGCGGGTCAGCCTTCCGTCAGCATCAAGGCACAGATCGGCGGTAAAGCCGTGATCGGGAGAGGCGTAGCGGTAGGTATCGGCGCGGTGCCGGGCATAGGTCTGGCGTAGTTTTTTCAACTTCCAGCTCCCGGTATCCAGCCACAACACATCCAGCGTCTTTTCCTGCCCTACCGCCAGATCAAGCCGCCGGATCGTGCTGATATTGGTGCAGGGCGAAAACCCAAGATCAAGATCGGCCAGATCGCCCACGCCCGGTATCTGCTCGCCACCCATCCGCCATAGCCCATCACCGTCTCGCGTCAACGTCATTGCGACTGCCGTTTCACCCGACCAGCCGGACATCTCGCAGCCCATCGAACGCCAGCCTGCATCGAAATGCACCGCATATTGGATGCAGGTCACCACGCCGCTTTCGGCAAAGACAGCCATTCCGCTTGCCGCCCAGCCCCGGGACGTCTGATCAAGGCTGCATGCCTCGTGCCCCGGCTGATCCAACCTGCGCCACAGCACCTGCATCAGGCATCTTCACCTTTGCGGATGGCGGTCTGAACGGCGGCGATATCAGCATCGCTCAGCCCGTAATCGCGGGCGGCAACCTCGGCGCTGATATAGCCCCGCAGCAGGTCGCGTTTGACCAGATCAACTGGGCGCTCAGCCGGCGCGCCATATCCGGCACCGCCCGGAAAGGCCATCATCACCTTGCGGCCATGGGGCACGAACTGCTTGCCCTTGCCGCGCATGGCGGTGCCGTCGTCTCTGGCGATGGTCGTCGGCGCGCCCGATTGCCCGCCGCGACGCCCGCGCGCTGGATGGTCTACGCGGTCGAACATCGCCTGCATGTCAAACTCATGCCCCTCGCGGGCGCCGACCTCCATATATTGTCCCAGCCCGCCACGTTGCTTGCCTGCACCGCCGCTGTCGGGGCGCAATTCCTTGCGCCATACAATCACCGGGCCGGCGTGCTCGGTTGCCTCGACCGGCATGGTCATCACCCCCGACGGGAAGGCGGTGGCGTTCAGCCCGTCAAATTCAGGCCGCGCGCCGGACCCGCCGGAATTGAAGGTCAGCACCTCGGCCCGGTGCGCACCGGCAGGTGCGGGCGCGTCGGTGCGGGGGCGCAGACTGACCTGAAAGTTGCACAAACAGCCGGCGCCTTCGGCCGGCACCATATCCGGCAGGATCTTGTCCAGCGCGGCATAAACAGTATCAGGCACAAAATGCCCAACGATATGGCGCAGCGCCACAGGGGCCGGGTGCAGCGCGTTCACAATGGTGTTGTCGGGCGCGTAAATCTCGAACGGGGCCAGCGAGGCCGCGTTGTTGGGAATTTCCGGCGCAATGGCGCATTTCAAGGCGTAGCAGGCATAGGCTTTGGTATAGACCAGCGGGCAGTTGATGCCTTTTTTGTCCAACCCCGAGGTGCCAGTGAAATCTGACAGGATACGGTCCTTTTCGATGGTCAGCGTGACCTTGAGGGTGATCGGCGTGTCAAACCCGTCCACCGTCATCTCACCGCTGGCCTGCTGGCGCGGCAGTTTGGCGATGCGCTCCAATGTGGCACGGCGGGAGTTGTCGAGGATAAAGCTACCGATGCCGTCGAGATCGTCGAGATCAAATTCCGTCATCATGTCGATTAACCGGCGGTGGCCAATTTCGTTGCTGGTGGTCAGCGCGTAGATGTCGCCAATCAATTGATCCGGCTCGCGCACGTTCCCGCGAATGATCCGCACCAGTGTTTCATCAACCACACCACCTGCGGCAAATTTCATGATGGGAAGATAAAGCCCCTCTTCATAAACGCTCGCTGCGTCTGCGCCAAATCCGCGCCCGCCGATGTCCACAATATGCGCCGTGCAGGCAAAGAAACCGACCAGAAGCCCCTTGTGAAAAGACGGCGTAACCATGGTGATGTCGTGGAGGTGCCCGGTGCCTTCCCAAGGGTCGTTGGTGATATAAACATCGCCTTCGATGATGTTTTGCCGTCCGATACGCCGGATGAAATGCGCCACGGCATCAGCCATAGCGTTCACGTGGCCCGGTGTGCCCGTGACCGCCTGTGCCAGCATCTGACCATGCGTGTCATAAACGCCCGCCGACAGATCGCCGGCCTCGCGCACTGACGTCGAAAAGGCGGTGCGCACCAGCGCCTGCGCCTGTTCCTCGACAACCGAAATCAGACGGTTCCACATGACTTGATACGCGACAGTTGAATGAGTCTTTGCCATGAGCTTAGCCTTTCACGGTAATGTCGATGCAGCCATCCGGCTGGCAGATGGCGCGGCGCGACGATGGCACGATGATCGTCGTCTCATCTTCTGTAATCGCAGCGGGGCCTTGGGCCGTTTGCCCCGGCGCCATGCCGCCGCGCAGGACAACATCGGTCTTGCAGTATTCCGCGCGCGCCGGGTCAAACATCTGGCGGGTGTTCGCAACTTCTGCCGCATTACCGATCTTTGCCTCAACGGTCCGCTCGACGGCTTCCGGCGGCGTTGTGGCGTTCACGGACCAGACCGTGATCTCGATATCCAGGCCAGTGACGGTTCGGCCAAACAGCTTGGCATAATCGGCTTCAAACAGCGCCTCAAAGGTCGCCATGTCGGGGTTCATCGCCTGCGCCTCGGTCAGGATAATCGGAATTTCCCAACCCTGGCCGGTATAGCGCATGTAGACCTTAAACTCCGGCAGTATCGTGGCTGTGGCATCGCAGTTGCGCACAAAGCTGGTGGCCTCTTGCTGCAATTCACCCAATAGGGACTTGATCCGCTCCCCGTCAAAATCCGACAGCTTCATATAGACAGAGCGGTTCGCCTCAAAACTGAAGGGGGCGCGCAGAAACCCGATGGCAGATCCAACTCCAGCCCCCGGCGGCACCAGCAGACGGTCCACGCCCAGTTTCTCACACAAACGCCCTGCGTGCAGCGGTGCCGCGCCGCCAAAGGCAATCATGGTATATTCGCTCAGGTCTTCGCCATTCTCCACGGCATGTACACGCGCGGCGTTGGCCATGTTTTCATCCACGACCTCGGCCAGCCCAAAAGCAGCAGTGGCGGCGTCCATCTCCAGCTCGACGCCAATCACCTTGTGCAGCGCCGCTTCTGAACCAGCCGTGTCGAGGCGGATCGAACCGCCAGCAAAATTATCAGGATCAAGCTTGCCCAGCACCAGATCGGCATCGGTCACCGCAGGTTTATCCCCGCCCCGGCCATAACACGCTGGCCCCGGTTCCGACCCCGCGCTTTCCGGTCCCACGCGGATTTGACGCATCGCATCCACATGCGCCAACGATCCTCCACCTGCACCAATTTCGACCATATCAATCACTGGGATCGAGATCGGCATCCCTGACCCCTTCTTGAACCGATAGGTGCGCGCCACCTCAAACACCCGGCTGGTTTTAGGGGTTTTATCCTTGATCAGACAAATCTTGGCCGTGGTTCCACCCATGTCAAAGCTCAGCACCTTGTCCAGCCCGTAACGCGCCGCAATATTGGCAGCGAAAACCGCACCCCCGGCCGGACCGGATTCGACCAACCGCACCGGAAATTCCGCCGCGTTCTCGATAGAGATGATCCCGCCGCCCGAATGCATCAGGAAGATGTTGCAGCCCACACCTTCATCCTGCAACCGACCCTCAAGTCGCCCCAAATAGGACTTCATCAGCGGTTTGATATAGGCATTGGCAACGACAGTATTGAACCGCTCATATTCGCGCATCTGCGGCGAGACTTCGGACGATATTGACACCATCACATCCGGCAGACGTTTCGCCAAGACATCACGGATCATCCGTTCGTGCGCATCGTTCAGATAGGAATGGATCAAACCCACCGCGACACTGGTATACCCGGCTTCGGCAATCACATCTGCCAGCGCCTCGACGTCGGCACGGTCTAGTGGGATCAGCACCTTACCCTGCGCATCTACACGCTCTTTCACAGTATAACGCATCTGACGCGGCAGCAGGGGTTCGGGCAGGGTCAGGTTCAGGTCATATTGCTCAAACCGGCTTTCAGTGCGCATTTCGATCACGTCGCGGAAACCCTGCGTGGTGATCAGTGCCGTTTTCGCCCCACGCCGCTCGATCAGCGCGTTGGTGGCCAATGTGGTGCCGTGGATGATCTGACCGATATCACTGGGGCTGATCCCTGCCTTGGCGCAGACCTGATGCATCCCATCAATAATCGCGTTTTCCGGTGCCGCATAAGTCGTCAACACTTTGGTAGAAAAGCTATTCCCATCCACCTCCAGTACCGCGTCAGTGAATGTGCCGCCGATGTCGACGCCCAGCCGAATGGAAGATGATACCATGATAAGCCCCTTGTTTTAACGCAAGATAGGGCGAGCAGCAGCATAGACGCAAATTATTAGAATCTATACCTATGAAAGATTTTTCTGATCCTCTGCCGCCGTGGCGATGGCGACCGCCAGCGCTGCAACCCGCGCCACGAAACCTGTCGACCGTTCCGCATGATACCTTGCAACAACATGCAGGGGGCGCGGATGCCATGCCGCATCCAGCGTGACCAGACTGCCATCCGCCAGCGCAGACGCCACCATCACACGCGGCATCACGGCGATCCCCATACCGTCCAAAACCATATTCATCGCAGCCGACAGGCTGCTTGATGGCACGAGCCGCGCCTTCGGCGCCTTCGTACCGTCGAAATGATCCAGCAAATCCAGATGGGCCTGAGTGTGGCGCGCATGGCCAAGGACAGGCTGTGCCGCCAGCGCCGCATCGACGGGCATCGGGCCAATCTGGCGGGCCAGTTCGGGGGCGGCAACCCAGACATACTCATAGGTCGCGATATCCAACACACCGCTGACCACACTCGCAAAAGGCGCTGTCTGAAGGGCAATATCCAGCGCATTTGCCGCCAAATCCTGATCCAAATTGCGCGACAGATCGATCGTCAGCTCGACCGTCACCGCGGGATAGGTCTCTGCCACAGCACGTAAAAACGGGCGCAACCATGTGCTCGCCACCACCTCGGTTACGCCCAGCCGTATCGTATCATCGATCAGATCAGGCCGGGCCGCGATGTCAACTAGGGCCTCGGCCTGGCGCAGAACCTGACGCGCCTGAAGCAACAGTGCAGCGCCCATTTCAGTCAGTCGGATCGACCCCGCGTCGCGCTGCATCAACGTGACCCCCAGCACCGCTTCCAGCCCGGCAATGCGGGCCGATATATTGGGTTGCGTTGTGTTCAGATGCTGCGCCGCCTTACGAAAACTGCCCAGATCAGCGACCCAGATCAGGGTTTCCAACTGCTTGAGCGTGACCAGATTGCTTATCATCGCTGCACCAGACGCCAGCACAGATCGTCAGCCGCGCCAGTCAAAGAACCCCGGCCCCGCCCGCGCCAGCAACCGCTGCGCCATGTCAGTGCCCGCGGCGGCACCATCCGAAATGGCGCAGGTCACGTCATCGTCGATGGCATCTGACCCATCGGGCCGCAAGACCTGCCCACGCAACCGCATGTCGGTGCCGTGCAATTGGGCCAGCCCGGCAATCGGCGTTTCGCACGACCCATCAAGGGCGGCCAGAAATGCCCGCTCGGCCGCCAAACGCTCGCCTGTTGGTCCGTCATGAATCATGCGCAGCATATCCGCGGCGCGAAAATCCTTAATCCGGCGCTCAATCCCAATGGCTCCCTGCGCCACCGCCGGCAACATATCCGACACCTCAATCGGCGCCTGCGGCACATCGTCCATCTTCAGCCGGTTCAATCCGGCCATCGCCAGAAAGGTCGCTTCGGCCACGCCATCGTCCAGCTTTTTCAACCGGGTTTGCAAGTTGCCCCGGAACTCTACCACCTCCAGATCGGGGCGACGCAGCTTCAACTGCGCGCGGCGCCGCAGGCTCGACGTGCCGACAACGCTGCCCTCTGCCAGATCGGTCAGGCTGCGTACGCGCGGCGAAATAAACGCATCACGCACATCCTCGCGCGGCAGATAGGTGTCCAGGACCAATCCATCCGGTTGCAGCGTCGGCATGTCTTTCATCGAATGCACGGCGATGTCGATGGACTTGTCCAACAACGCCTCTTCGATCTCGCGGGTGAACAAACCCTTGCCACCGATCTCCTTAAGCGGACGGTCAATGATCCGATCGCCCGTGGTCTTGATCACAACTATGGTGAATGCCTCGAACGGCAGATCAAACGCTTTGGCCAGACGGGCCTGGACCTCATGCGCCTGCGCCAACGCCAACGGCGATCCGCGGGTGCCGATGTTCATGGGTCGTGCCGGGGTGGGTAACAAGTATTGCATGTTGCATCCCTACCCCCGTCGACATGAACTGACAACTCCTGTACCTGCTTTGACGACACGCAAATGATAGCCACAACGACGGAATGCCGCCATGAAATCTCAAAAAACCATCCTGCGCGCGCTGGCCGGTGAGACCCTGCCAACTCCACCGATCTGGATGATGCGACAGGCCGGGCGCTACCTGCCCGAATACAAGGCGACCCGCGCCAAGGCCGGTGATTTCCTGTCGCTCTGCTATAATCCCGATCTGGCTGCCGAGGTGACGCTGCAACCAATCCGGCGCTATGGTTTTGATGCCGCGATCCTATTTGCCGATATCCTGCTGGTGCCACAAGCACTGGGCGCCGACCTGTGGTTCGTCACCGGCGAAGGGCCGCGCCTGTCGACCATCACCGATCAGGCAGGGCTGGACGCACTGAAACCGGCCGACGACATCCACGAACACCTCGCCCCCGTCTACGACACCGTTGGTATTCTGGCCAAGGAGCTGCCGGCCGAAACGACGCTAATAGGTTTTGCCGGTGCGCCGTGGACCGTCGCCACCTATATGATCGCCGGTCAGGGTACGCCCGATCAAGGCCCGGCCCATGCGCTCAAGGCTGAAAATCAACCGGTGTTTGACGCGTTGATCGACAAGATCACCCAGGCAACCATTGCCTATCTCAACGCCCAGATCGAAGCGGGCGCCGAGGTGGTCAAACTATTCGACAGTTGGGCAGGCTCTTTGCAGGGCGCAGATTTTGAACGCTACTCCATCGCGCCGATGCGCCAGATCGTCGCAGCGATCAAAGCGAAAAACCCAGATGTGCCGATCATCGCCTTTCCACGCGGCGCAGGCGAACGCTTTGCCAATGCCCACGCCGCCACGGGTGCCGATTGCATCGCTATCGACGATGGCGTCAGCGCGGAATGGGCGGCAGAGCACGTGCAGCCCCATGGCTGTGTTCAGGGCAACCTCGCGTCGAAACACATGGTCACTGGCGGCGACGCGCTGGTCAGCGAAACCCGCCGTATCGTCGATGCGCTGTCGGGTGGGCCGCACATCTTCAACCTCGGCCACGGCATCACACCAGACGCCGACCCCGCCAATGTGCAGCTAATGATCGACACGGTGCGCGAAAAACGCGGCTAAGCTTGGCTTTTTCGGGTCATAAATACCCTCAGGGGGTTTGGGGGACAGCGTCCCCCATTCTGCTTGTCAGATCACACCCACTTTGCCATCGGCGGCAGGCTCATCAGCACGGCGTCCGGGTCATGCCCGGTTTCCAGACCAAACTTGGTGCCCCGGTCATAGACAAGATTGTATTCGGCATAGAGCCCGCGATGGCACAGTTGCGCGTCCTTGTCCGCCTCGGTCCAATCACTGACCCGGCGGCGGTCGACCAGCGGCACAAAAGCTGGTAGAAACGCCCGCCCTACATCCTGTGTCAGGGCAAAATCGGCCGCCCAGTCGCCGCTGTTGCGATCATCATAGAAAATACCGCCCACGCCCCGCGCACGCTTGCGGTGGGGGATGTAAAAGTACGTGTCCGCCCAGGCCTTCAACTCGTCATAAAGCGCGGCACCATGCGGATCACAGGCCGCCTTCATCTCGGTATGAAAATGCGCCGTGTCGTCGGCGTATTCGATGCAGGGGTTCAGGTCTGCACCGCCGCCAAACCACCAGCCATGCGGGGTCCAGAACATCCGGGTGTTCATGTGAACCGCGGGCACATGCGGATTCTGCATGTGGGCCACCAAAGAAATACCCGACGCCCAAAACCGCGGGTCATCCGCCATCCCAGGCAGCCCCTTGCGGGCCGCCATCGCCATTTGCGCGCGGTCGCCCAAGGTGCCATGCACGGTCGAAATATTGACGCCGACCTTTTCAAACACACGGCCGCCGCGCATCACGCTCATTTCGCCGCCACCGGCATCGCTGCCGTCTTCGGCGGTGCGTTTTGTTTTCCTGACCTCGACCCGGCCCGCCTCGCCCGGGCCGTCATGGCGATCTTCCAGCGCGTGAAACGCGGCGACGATCTGGTCTCGCAGGTCGCGGAACCACGATGCGGCTTGGGTTTTTTCGGTCTGCATCTCGTTCGTCATTGGGGCGTCTGCCTTTTTATATCGTCGCCTAGGATAAGCTGGTCATGCTCAGCCAGATATATCCGCAGCCATGGGGTAAATGTTTCGGGCGACTGGTCCAATTCCCGCAGCAGATCAGCATGGTCGGTCCACCGCGTCGCCATCACCTCATCTGGCGCGGGGCGCATGGGAATATCACGAGAGGCATGGGCGACAAAGACATCGACCACTTCATGTTCGATCAATCCGCCGCCGACATCAGCGCGATATTCGACCTGTCCGCGATGGCTAAGCGACAGCCCGGTAATCCCAAGCTCTTCCTCCAGCCGCCGCTGCGCGCAATCCTCTGCCGCTTCGTCCCATTCGGGGTGAGTACAACAGGTGTTCGCCCACAGCCCCGGCGTGTGGTATTTGCCCAAGGCGCGCTGCTGCAAGAGTATCTCGCGCCCTGAAAGCACAAACACTGACACGGCCATATGTCGCAATCCACGCTCATGCGCGGCCAGTTTCTCAACTGGTTGCAGCGTACCATTCACCCAGGCCGGGACCATGATCGCCATCAGATGTTGTAATACGCAAACAACATATGCGGGCCTTTTATTGTTGCTTTATTCTGTCGCCTTATCGCGGGAAATGTCAGCGTACTCAACCATGCGGGTCGGCGCCGATTGTCGCATGGCAGGCCCCCGCTACGATTTGGCACAGCATGACCGCTTTACTGCCGCGCGCCAGACACTAGGTTAGCAGAGCTGACAACTGGAGGACCCCCATGATCAAGCGCTTCATCACCCCCTTCGCCCTATGCCTTGCCGCCGCACCACTGTTTGCCGATGGCCACGCCGCAGGGGACGCCGAAGCGGGTGCATCCGTATTCAAAAAATGCAAATCTTGCCATGCAATCACCGACGCCGACGGCACGGATATCGAAAAGGGCGGCCGCACCGGGCCTAACCTCTATGGTATCTACACCCGCGTGGCTGGTGCCGATCCGGAATTCCGCTATGGCCCATCACTGGTCCAGGCCGGAGAAGCGGGGCTGGTATGGGACGAGGCCACTTTCGTGGAATATGTCGCCGACCCCAAAGGTTTTTTGGCGAAATTCCTGGATGACAAAAAGGCCAAATCCAAAATGTCGTTCAAGCTGAAAAAACCCGACGATGCCGCCAACGTCTGGGCTTATCTGGTTTCGGTAGGGCCCGAAGTCGCGGTTGCACCTGCGGCCAGCGAATAACGCCGTACGCCGACCCAAAGCAAAGCGTTGCCGCGCGTCCGGCGTCAGTCGGGCGCGTGCCATCGGTCAAGCAGTTCGCGGGGCACCGCCCCACCAAGGGTTGTCGATATCTCGACCGCCGCGTGCGGAAGCAACGTCTTGATATCCCTTCGTAACTCTATGCTCTCACGCATTTCGGGGAAGGCGACGGCGACCGCCCCAAATGCATCGCTGCCTCCGGCAAACAGGGGCAGCGCGATGGATTGTACCCCTTCATCAAATGTCGCGTTACCCAAGCTAAACCCGGTCTGACGCGCCACCTGAACTGCGCTGAGAAGGCTATCGCGGGTCATTGCCGTATTTGTCGTGAACCCAGCAAGCGGGCCGTTCATCACGGTTTCGAACAGACCAGCAGGGCCAAATGCCAACACTGCGATTCCTGACGCAGTGGCATGCAGCGGCAATACCTCTCCCGGGTCAAAGGTAACACGGGTGGCATGGCTGCGGCTGTCACTGTGGCAAAGCGTTGTCAGACCCTCCCGCACCAGTTGCGAGACATGCACCAACTCGTCAAGACGTTCGGCCATACGGGACACCAGATCGGCAATAGCCTGTTGACTGGGCACGGTGTCGCGGCGCACCGCTGCCAGCCGCAAGACGGCAGGGCCAAGCCGGTAGCAGCGGGTCCGGCTGTCCTGTTCGACAAAACCACCGGCTTCAAGTTCCGCCAGATACCGAAACACGGTCGCCTTATCGTGCCCCGTCAGCCGGCCCATGTCGGAAAGGCCAATTTCCGGCCGGTCTGACGAAAACTGGTCCAGCAGGTTCAGCGCTTTCGTGACAGTGCCCAAATCGGTTTCCCCCGTAAACGGTCAGGCCACGGCGGCCAGGCCAGCATCAAGACTGGCCAACACGGTATCAACGTCGGCGGCAGATAGCACCAGCGGCGGTGACAAGATGATATTGGCCCCACCCGTGCGGACCATGGTGCCGTTTTGATAGGTGACTTCGTGGATTTTTGCCATGGTAGCGGCGTCAACCGGTGTTTTCTTTGCGGGATCCGACACCAGTTCGAGGGCGTTCATTAACCCATGCCCGCCACGCACATCGCCAATGATCGGGTGTTTCGCTTTGAGCGCGAGCAATCCTGCATGCATCTGCTGCCCTCGGTCATGGGCGTTCAAATGCGGCGCGATCCGCTGGGTTTCTTTGAGGCAGGCAATGGCGGCGGCGGCACCGACGGGATGGCCCGAATACGTGTACCCCGTCCCGAGCGAGCCAAGCTTGCTGCGGTCGTTCTCAAAGACCTCGGCGACCTTTGCGCCAATCATGGTGGCCCCAAAGGGAAAATAGCCATTGGTAATTGCCTTGGCGGTCGCCATCAAATCAGGCTGCACCCCCCACAGCCGCGATCCGCTAAGCGCGCCAGTACGGCCAAAGGCAGTGATAACCTCGTCTGCAATCAGCAATATCCCGTTACGGCTGCAAATCTCGGCCACCATCGGCATGAAGCTGTGATGCGGCGGGATCACCCCACCGGCGCCCAAGATCGGCTCCATGATAAATGCCGCGATACTGTCTGCGCCCTGAAAGGAAATTTCATCCTCAAGCGCGGCGGCGCACAACTGGGCAAGCTTGGCCGGGTCCGTTTCGTTGAACGGGTTGCTATAGGTATAGGGTGCAGCGATATGGTGGCATCCGCTCATCAGTGGCTCATAGGGCGCGCGAAAATGGCTATTTCCATTGACGCTGGCGCCGCCGAAATGGGTGCCGTGATATCCTTTTTTGAGGCTCAGAAATTTTACGCGGCCCGGGTCGCCGCGCAGTTTGTGGTACTGACGCGCAAGGCGCAGCGCCACTTCGACGGAATCTGACCCACCGGACGTGAAAAAGGCGCGCGTCATGCCGTCCGCCGCGAAATACTCGGCCAGCATCACACCGAGTTCGATCACCGCCTCGTTGGTGGCCCCGCGGAAGGTGGAGTAATAGGGCAATACATCCATCTGGGCGGCGATGGCCTGTTTGATCGGCGCGCAGGAATAGCCAAGGTTCACGTTCCACAGCCCGCCAACGGCATCCACGACGCGGTGACCATCGAGGTCTGTGATATGTACGCCCTCCGCGCCGGATACGATTTTTGGCGGCGTCGCGCGCATGTCGGCGGGGTGCGCCATGGGGTGCCAGTTGGCTTTGGCGTTATTTGCTGTGAGAAAATTTGAATCGGCCATTACGCACCTCTTTGCAGATGGCGCGAAGCAGCCACCCCGCCCCGCGCTCCCTCTGGTCTTCAGGGGTAGCAGCGCGCGGCGAGGTGGTCAATAATTTGATCCGTCGGTTCAATATGTGAACCGTCTGCAATCAAAGGCAGTCTTGCAGCAGTTTCGTGGTGTTCTCGCGAGTCAGTTCAACTGGGTTTCCGCCGCAGCTTGGATCTTGCAATGCCGAGGATACCAAGGCGTCGATGTCGGGATTGGTCACGCCCAGAGCTGTCAGCGACGCAGGGATATTCAGCTTGGCATTCAGTTCGCCGACAAAGTCATAAAACCCGTCGAACCCCCCCGTAATGCCAAGATAGCTGGCGGCCATTGCCAGACGATCCTCGACTGCGGGCCGATTGAGCAGCAGAACCGGCTGCATAACCACGGCGTTGGTGGTGCCATGGTGGGTATGGTGTACCGCCCCGATCGGATGGCTCAGCGCATGGATTGCACCAAGACCCTTTTGGAACGCAGTCGCGCCCATCGCTGCGGCAGACATCATATGACCGCGCGCTTCGATATTGCTGCCATCGGCATAGACGAGCGGCAGGTTATCCTTGACCAGACGCATGCCTTCCAACGCCATCCCTTGGCTCATCGGGTGATAATGCGGCGAGCAAAAGGCCTCAAGACAATGGGCAAAGGCATCCATTCCAGTGCCTGCTGTGATCATCGGCGGCATGCCGACTGTCAGTTCAGGATCACAGATGACCACGGATGGCAGGATTTTTGGGTGAAAGATGATCTTTTTCTCGTGGGTCAGCGAGTTGGTGATGACCGAAGCCCGCCCTACCTCGGAACCGGTGCCAGCCGTGGTCGGGACGGCAACGATGGGCGCGATTGCGGCAGGGTCCGCACGGGTCCACCAATCGCCGATATCCTCAAAATCCCACAATGGGCGGGTCTGGCCGGCCATGAAGGCAATGACCTTGCCCAGATCCAGGCCCGAGCCACCACCAAAGGCGATCACACCGTCATGGCCACCCGCGCGGTAGATTGCGATACCCGCTTCGGCATTCACTTCTGTCGGGTTAGGGTCAACGTCGGAAAACATTGCGCGGCCCAGACCCGCCGCTTCCATCAGATCCAAGGTTTGTACGGTGATGGGCAGATTGGCGAGGCCCTTATCAGTCACTAACAAAGGCTTTTTGATGCCTGCAGCGGCGCAGGCGTCAGAAATCTCAGCGATGCGGCCCGCGCCGAAACGGATGGCTGTAGGGTAAGACCAGTTGGCTTTCAAAGACATGTCTCAGGCTTTCTTAAGGTGGTAGGATTTGGGGCGCGTCAGAGCGTTATAGCCCAGTTCAGACAGGCCTTCGCCACGCCCGGTGTTCTTGCAACCGGTCCAGCACAGAGCCGGGTCAAGGTAATCAGCCCGATTCATCAGCACAGTGCCGGTTTCCAGACGCGCGCCGATGGCATCAGCCGCATCTGCATCACCGGTAAAGATCGCGGCGGTCAGGCCGAACTGACAATCGTTCATCAGCGCGATGGCTTCTTCGTCATCCTTGACCGACATGATGCCGACCACGGGACCAAAGCTTTCGTCGCGCATCACGCGCATGTCGTGGGTGACATTGGTCAGAATCTGCGGCGTCAGATAAGCACCGCCATCGTCTGCTGGCATTTTTTCGATATGTGTTTTGGCCCCGTCAGCCACCGCTTCGTCAATCTGCGCGCGGACTTCTGCGGCGAAACGAACGTTGGCCATCGGTCCAACCGTTGTTGCCTGTTCCAGCGGGTTGCCTAGGTTAAGGGCGTTCACCCATGCGACAGATTTTTCGACGAAAGCATCGTAGAGTGACTCGTGGACGTAGATCCGCTCGATCCCGCAGCAGCACTGGCCCGCGTTGAACATCGCGCCATCCATCAGCCCGTCCACGGCAGCATCCAAATTGGCATCGGCACGGACATAGCCAGGATCTTTGCCGCCAAGTTCGGTCGCGACGCCGGTAAAGGTGCCCGCAGCAGCGCGTTCCATTGCCTGCCCCCCGCCGACAGAGCCAGTGAAGTTAATGAAATCAAAAGCGTTTTCAGAGATCAGTGCAGCGGTTGTGTCATGGTCCAGTACAATGTTCTGGAACACATCTGCTGGCACGCCCGCCGCGTGATAGGCATCGGCCAGATGTTCGCCAACCATGATGGTCTGGGCGGCGTGTTTCAGGATCACCACATTGCCCGCGATCAACGCGGGCGCGATGGTGTTATTGGCGGTCATGTAGGGGTAGTTCCACGGCGCCACGACAAAAACCAGTCCATGCGCCTCGCGGGTAATCTTGCGCGAAAAGGCGGCGCTGTCTTCGATCACCTTAGGCGCAAGGGCATCTGCCGCGATCTTGGCCATATAATTGGCGCGCTCCTGCAAGCCGCCAAATTCGCCGCCATAGCGCACAGGACGGCCCATTTGATGCGCCAGTTCGGTTACCATCCGGTCCTTGGAGTTCTCGACCTGGGTCAGCGCGCCAAGGACCAGATCAATCCTTTCCTGCAATGGGCGCGCAGCCCATGCATTCTGCGCGGCGCGGGCGCGGGCGATGGCCTTGCGCGCGGCGTCAATGGTCAGGGTTTCGCGTTCCGCATAGGTGGAACCGTCGATGGGGGAGATACATTTTACGGTGCTCATCTTCAGGCCCTTTCAAAGCCACGGGCGATTTCCCAATCGGTCACGGCCCGGTCAAATTCTTCCTGCTCCCATTCTGCTGCGCGGGTATAATGGTCAACCACATCGTCGCCCAAAACGTCGCGCAGGAACGTAGATTTACGCAGCGTTGCAGTAGCCGCGCTCAGCGTCTGCGGAATGTCTGCTGCCTTGGCGTCCTCATAGACATCGCCGGTCGTGGGCGGTGCCAGTTTCATCTTGTCTTCGATCCCCTTGATCCCTGCCGCCAGCATGACCGCCTGTGCCAGATAAGGGTTCAGATCGGACCCCCCGATGCGGCATTCGACTCGCACGCCCTTGCTGTTTGCGCCACACAGCCGGAAGCCCGCCGTACGGTTATCCACCGACCAAACAGTTTTGGTCGGCGCAAAAGTGCCTTTGGAAAACCGTTTGTAACTGTTGACGTAGGGCGCCAGGAAATAAGTGTAGTCGGGCGCATAGGCGATCAACCCGGCCATGTAGTGGCCCATCAGTTCGGACATGCCCAGATCGCGGTCTGGATCGTGGAACATCGCCTTGCCGTCCTGCCACAGCGATTGATGCACGTGGCTGGAACTGCCCACCCGGTCGGCGGACCATTTTGGCAGGAAGGTCACGGCATGACCCTGCTGCCACGCGATTTCCTTGACCGCGTGTTTCGCGATGGTGTGGTAATCAGCGCAGTCCAGCGCAGGAGAGTAGCGGATGTTCAGCTCTTCCTGGCCCGCCTCGGCCTCACCCTTGGTGTTTTCAATCGGCAGACCAGCGGCAAAAAGGTGGTTGCGCAGCGGGCGCATCACACCTTCTTCCTTGGTGGTCTGCAAGATGTTGTAATCTTCGTTATAGGCGCTGATCGGCTCCATGTTGCGGAAGCCTTGCTTGCGCAACACGTCAAAACTTTGCTCGAACAGAAAGAACTCAAGCTCGGTTGCCATCATCGCGCTGAAACCCAATTCCTCCAGCCGGGCGATCTGTTTTTTCAGAACGGCACGGGGGGAATGCGGCACGGGTTTATGGGTGTTGTGATCCAGCACATCGCAAAGCACCATCACCGTACCTTCCAGCCATGGCACAGGGCGGATCGTGTCCAGATCGGGCTGCATGACGTAATCGCCATAACCAGCGCGCCACGAGGTGGCGGCATAGCCTTCGGGCGTGGCCATTTCCAGATCGGTCGCCAGCAGATAATTGCAGCAATGGGTTTCTTTATACGAGGTTTCGACGAAATTGACGGCGTGAAAACGCTTGCCCATCAGGCGGCCTTGCATATCCACAAGGCAGGTCAGCACCGTGTCAACGGAGCCATCTTTAACCAGTTTTTTCAGCGCGTCGAATGTCAGGGTGCCGGGCATGTTCTGTTCACTTTCGAAGGGGAAGCAGGGGGCGCGTCACCACGCCCCCGAAGGTTGGTTCAGCCGTAACGGTACGGGCGGCCAGCTTTGACCATATCCGCATTATACTGTTTGAAAATATCCACAACGCGGCGTTTGGTTTCGCTTTCTGCCGCGATCTCTTCCCAGAACTCCAGCGCGGCGGCCTCAACGGTTGCCCATTCTGCATCGGGGATTGTGGTCAGTTTCATCTTGTCTCCGTTCACGCGCAGATCGGCCTCGCCACCCCAGTACCACCACTGGCGGTAATAGTGGGACTGGTCACAGCAGACCCGGAACAGCGTTTGCAGATCTTCAGGCAGCTCATTCCAACGATCCATATTGGCAAAGAACGATCCGGCCCAAGCGCCTGAGATATTGTTGGTCAGGAAGTAGTTGGTCACATCGGCCCAACCCACGGTGTAGTCTTCGGTGATGCCCGACCACGCGATACCATCCAGCTCGCCGGTCTGCACGGCCACCTCGATGTCTTCCCATGGCAGGTTGACCGGAACCACGCCAAACTGGCTGAGGAAACGGCCCGCCGTGGGGAAGGTAAAGACGCGCTTGCCCTCAAGGTCTTTCAGGCTGTTAATTGGGTCTTTGGTGGCAAAGTGACACGGGTCCCACGATCCGGCGCTGATGTGCTTTACACCGACCTTGGAGTATTCTTCGTCCCAAATCTCGTTCAACCCGTATTTGTTGAACAGCACCGGCACATCAAGACTGTAGCGCGAGGCGAAAGGGAAGTAGCCGCCAAACACGGTCACATCTGTGGGCGACGCCATGCTGTCATCGTCCGATTGCACAGCGTCAATGGTGCCGCGCTGCATAGCCTGAAACAACTCGCCGGTCGGCACCAGTTGGTCGGCAAAAAACAGTTCGATCTGCATACGATCGCCTGCGATCTTGTTGAACATGTCGATTGCGGGTTTGACCACATGTTCCGCCAGCGCGCCGCCGGCATAGGTCTGCATCCGCCATTTGATCGTGCTTTGCGCCAGCGCCGGGGCTGCCAGCGTCACCGCAGGCACCACTGCGGCACCTTGGATAAACTTACGTCTCGTTGTCATGACTTCTCTCCTTGGTTGGGTGATCGACCGCTTTGTGGCGGTTCTTTTAGGGTTGGTTGTAAACATATTCGGGCAGCCAAGTGGCGATGGCCGGGAACACCATGACCAAAATCAGTGCCACTATCATCACCAGTACAAAGGGTGTGATCGAGGCATAGATATCACGCAGCGAAATTTCCGGTGGGGCCATGGCGCGCATCAGGAACAGGTTATAGCCAAACGGCGGCGTCATATAGGCAATCTGCGTCGTGATCGTGTAAAGGATACCATACCATATGAGGTCAAACCCCAGCTCGCCGACCAGCGGCACATAGAGCGGGGCAACGATGACCAACATCGCGGTATCGTCCAGAAACGTGCCCATCAGGATAAAGCTGAGCTGCATCAGGATCAGAATTGTCCAAGGGCTGAGGTTCAGCTTTTCGGTAAACAGACTTTCGATCGCCTTGACCGCGCCCAACCCGTCAAACACCGCGCCAAAGGCCAGCGCCGCCAGGATGATCCACATGAACATGCAGGTGATCCCCAGCGTGTTGCGCACTGAATTCTCGAACACCTCGCGCGTCATGCGCCCCTTGAACACGGCCGCCGCAAAGGCCGCCAGCGCACCAATGGCCGAACTTTCCACCAGCGAAGTCCAGCCGTTGATGAACGGCACCATCATCACGGCGAATATCACGATCGGCAGGATGCCCGCACGCAGCAACCGCAGTTTCTCGGCGCGCGGAATGTCACGTTCTTCGGCGGGCAAAACAGGCCCTAATACGGGATTTTTCCAACAGCGGATCACGATATAAGCCACAAACATCGAGGCCATCATCAGCCCTGGCAGCACGCCCGCCAGCCACAACTGGCCGACAGGTTGCCGCGCGATCATCGCGTAAAGAACCAGCACCACTGACGGCGGCACAAGGATACCCAGGCTTGACCCCGCCTGGATCACCCCCGTCACCATACGTTTGTCATAGCCGCGCTTCAGCAACTCTGGCAGCGCGATGGTTGACCCGATGGCCATACCCGCCACACTCAGCCCGTTCATCGCCGAGATCAGTACCATCAGGCCAATGGTGCCAATCGCCAAACCGCCGCGCAACCCGCCCATCCAGACATGAAACATCTTGTAAAGATCGTCGGCTATCCGGCTCTCGCTCAGGACATAGCCCATGAATATGAACATTGGCAGGGTCAGCAGCGGATACCACTTCATCAACTTCATCGCCGCGGCAAAACCGATGTCGAACCCGCCCCGATCCCCCCACAGCAGCAGCGAAGCGACAACAGCAACAAACCCGATGGCCCCAAACACCCGCTGCCCGGTCAGCAGCATCAGCATCATTGATGAGAACATCAATGTGGCAATCATTTCATAGGACATCAGATTGCCTCACCCTTGAGCCGCAACACGTCTTTCATCAGTTCGGAAACGCATTGCAGCAGCATTAAAAACAGGCCGACAATCATCACCAATTTGATCGGCCACATATAGGGCCGCCAGGCCGAGCTTGACCGCTCCATGCGCCCGATCTCTTCGCTGCCGGATATCAGCCCGCTGAAAAAGCTGAACGGTTCGGTGCCCCAATAGCCCAGCGAATAGGCCGTGGAACTGATCGCACCATAGATCAGGACGCCGAGGTAAAAGATCAGGAACAGCACGGTGATCAGGTCAAACCACGCCTTCTTGCGCAGCGACCAGTCACCATACAGCAGGTCCATCCGCACGTTCGATCCCAGCTGGATCGAATAGGGCCCACCAAGGATGTAATATCCAACCATGATGAACTGCGCCATTTCCAGCGTCCAAAGCGACGGCAGGAAAAAGGTTTTGCTGATCGACGACCACAGCAGTACCGCCATCAAGGCAAAGATGCCGTACATCATGATCCGGCCTACCCTGCGGTTTACGGCATCAACGGTCTTGATAAATCCGTAGGCTAGCTTGCGCATGACATCGCCCCTTGCATTTCAGGCCGCACCAGCGCCTCGCGCAGCCAGCCGGCGATCATTTCAGCCATCTTGCGCTGCGCTGCCTTGGTGGCAATCAGATCGTTGCGCACTTCTAGCATGACGTTTGGGTGCCCCCCGGGCAGCGCATGTTCAAGCAAGGTATGGGTAACACCATGTTGCGGGCCGTAAGGTTCATTGCGCTGCACGATCAGCTCAGTATGCACCGAGGCGGTGGCAATCATCGCATCAGCAAGACGGCTGTCGCTGTCATGTAGAATGCCAACCTCTACGGTGCGCGGCGTACCGTGATAGATCGGCGTAAAGCTGTGCACAGTCACAATCACTGGTCCCGTCATCCCTGCAACCGTTTGCGCCAGCGTGGCACGGAATGGCTCGTAAATGTTGGTCACGCGGTCGGCCCGGTCGGCATCACTAAGGTTGGTATTTCCAGGTATGGCGAATACCTCGCTCTGCGCAGGCATGGCATCGGCGGCATCTGGTGGACGGTTGCAATCGTAGACCAGGCGCGACACCCCGCCCGCCACCAGCGCCGCATCCAGCAGCATCGCCATTTCCTGTGCCACACCCAATGCCCCAGGGTCCCAAGCGACATGGCTTTCGCGGGCGTCATCGGGCAGGCCAAGCCCATCAAATCGCGGCGGGATAACATTGGATGCATGTTCGCAGACCAGCACGATCTGCGAGGCAGCAGTACCGTTGACCACCTGCACAACATCGTTTTGACCACTGCCGCCCTGATGCACCATCTATCCCCCGTTTGTCACAAACCTCTTGCGCAAAATGTATTCTGTCAACACAATAATGTTCAGAATATTTCAGAGTGATCCACTTTGTGAAATTACTCGTCAAAAATGAGGCATCCCATGGCCGACGCGGCGCTGACCATCTCTGATCGTATCCAGCAAGTGTTGGATACATTGACGCGCGCGGAACGGCAGTTGGCCCATTCGATCCTCGAAAACTATCCAGCATCCGGTCTTGGACCGCTGGCCGCGTTGGCCAAAGACGCCAATGTATCATCACCCACAGTGGCGCGGATGGTGCAAAAACTGGGCTTCAAGGGGTATCCTGAATTCCAGAACGAGCTGCGCGAAGAGTTGAAGGCCAAGGTCAAGAACCCGATCGCCAAACACGACACATGGGCCGAAGGCGCTCCGTCGGGCCATGTACTGAACCGGTTTACCGACGCGGTAATCGACAATATCCGCCACACGCTGAGCCAGATCGAGCCTGCCACCTTTGACCGCGCCTGCACGCTGATCGCCGATACCGCGCATCCGCTTTATATTGTGGGCGGGCGCATCACGCATACAATGGCTGAATACCTGTTCCTACACGCCCAAATCATCCGCCCCACAGTGACACATATCCAATCCACATCGAACGCCTGGCCGCATTATCTGCTGGATGTGAAAGAGGGCGATGTTTTTGTAATTTTCGACATGCGCCGCTATGAAAACAACACGCTGAAGCTGGCCGAGATGGCCCATGCCAAAGGGGCGCGGATCATCCTGTTCACCGATCAGTGGCGCTCGCCCGTTCACACGCTGGCCGACATCTGTTTCAGCAGCCGCATCGTTGTCCCGTCGGCATGGGATTCCGCGGCCGCCACCTTGTTGCTGATCGAAACGGTGATTTCGTCAATACAGGATATCAACTGGACCGATACGAAGAACCGGATGGAAACTCTGGAAGATATGTTTGATCAAACCAAGTTGTTCCGCAAGTTCACCTGATCGTCGCTGGTGGGTATAGCGCGATATAGACCCATCAACCCCGACGGCAAAGCAGGTTGCCCTTACGTAAAGCCTCGTCTATTGCTCCGCGGTGGTTATATCTGTTCCGCGGCTACGCCGCGCCATTTGACACTGCCCGACGAGGTACCGCCCCATGCGCGACGAGATCTTTTCACAAAGCGAGCTGGATCAGCACTATGATTTGGCACCGTCGCCCGAACTGGCCGCGGAAATGTCCGAGCTATATTCCAAGATGGACCGCGTCGTCTCGCCGCCCGATTGGGCCATTCACGCCCCCTATGTTGCAGCGATCAACAAGCTCAAGAAAGAGCGCAACGCCGTGATCCTGGCGCATAACTACATGACGCCCGATATCTATCATGGCATCGCGGATTTTGTCGGCGACAGCCTGCAACTGGCGATCAAGGCGACCGAGGTCGAAGCCGATGTGATCGTGCAATGCGGCGTGCATTTCATGGCCGAGACGTCAAAAATTCTAAACCCGTCCAAAACGGTATTGATCCCGGACATGGAAGCGGGCTGTTCACTGGCCGAAAGCATCACTGCCGCAGGGGTGGCGCAGATGCGGGCGCAGTATCCCGGCGCACCAGTGGTGACCTATGTGAACACCACCGCCGAGGTCAAAGCGGCGTCGGACATCTGCTGCACGTCCTCCAATGCGGCGCAGATCGTTGCGGCAATGGAAAGCGACACCGTGATCATGACGCCCGATAAATACCTGGCGCAGAATATCGCCAATCAGGTGCCGCAAAAGCGCATCGTGTGGTGGGACGGGGCCTGCATCGTGCACGAACGCTATACAGCGAAAGACATCGCAGATTATCGCGAGTGGAACCCAGACACCCGCATCATCGCACACCCTGAATGCCCGCCCGACGTTGTGGCAGAGGCCGATTTTTCGGGCTCGACCAGTGGTATTTTGGAATATGTCCGACGCGAAAAACCCGCCAAGGCGATGTTGGTGACCGAATGCTCGATGGCGTCGAACATTGCCGATGAATTGCCCGAAGTCGATTTTGTCGGCCCCTGCAACATGTGCCCCTACATGAAGAAAATCACGCTGGAGAAAGTGCTGTGGTCGCTGCACACGATGTCCGGCGCGGTTGAGGTGGAGGCCGAGATTGCCGCCAAAGCGCGTGTCGCCGTGCAGCGGATGATCGACCTGTCGCGCACGCTGGCGTCCTGAGGACACACATCTAAATGCATCAGATCGCAACCGACAGGATCATCATCGTCGGTGCCGGGTTGGGGGCGCTTTATGCAGCGCTGTGTCTGGCACCGCGTCCGGTCCTGTTGATCTCACCCGATGCATTGGGGGTTGGGGCCAGTTCTGCCTGGGCGCAGGGCGGGGTTGCCGCCGCGATGGCACAAGCCGACAGTCCGCAAAGCCACGCCCGCGACACCATCTCTGCCGGCGCAGGTACAGTTGACGCGCAGGTCGCGGCAACTGTTACCGAAGAAGCGCGCGCGCATATTCTGAAGCTGACGGATTTCGGCACCGCCTTTGATCGTACGGCCGATGGCGGATACGTCATGTCGCGCGAGGCGGCGCATAGCTTTGCCCGTGTGGTGCGGGTTCAGGGCGATCAGGCCGGGGCCGAAATCATGCGCTCCCTGATCGAACAGATCCGCGCCACACCCAGCATTCAGGTTCTCGAAGGGGTGTTGGCAAGCGGGCTGGACACTGACAATGGCAGCGTCACGGGCGTGCAGGTTGAACTTGCCCGCGCCGAAGGGTCGGCCCCCGTGATGCTGCGCGGTGCTGGTTATCTGCTGGCGGGGGGTGGGTCAGGCGGGCTTTATGCGCTGACGACCAATCCCGCGCGCATACGGGGGCAGGTCATTGGCATGGCAGCGCGGGCCGGTGCCGTGATTGCCGATGCCGAATTTGTCCAGTTTCATCCGACTGCCATTGACTGCGGCGAAGACCCTGCACCGCTCGCGACCGAAGCCTTGCGCGGCGAGGGGGCGCATCTGATCAACCGCGATGGGGAACGCTTTATGCTGGCCCTGCACCCCGATGCCGAACTGGCCCCGCGTGATGTGGTGGCTCGCGCGATCTTTGCTCAGACCCAAGCAGGGATGCGGCCCATGCTTGATACGCGTGCCGCGCTGGGAGCCGACGTGCTGCGCCATTTCCCGGCGGTGGCGCAGGCCTGCGCGCGCAATGGCATCGACCCGGTGACCCAACCCATTCCGGTGGCGGCCGCCGCGCATTATCACATGGGCGGCATCGCGACTGACGCCAGCGGGCGCGCCAGCCTCGGCAACCTCTGGGTCTGTGGCGAGGCGTCATCGACCGGGCTACATGGGGCCAACCGGCTTGCCTCCAACGGGCTGCTTGAGGCGCTGGTGTTCGCCCGCATCTGCGCACAGGACATGCTAGAAAACTGTGCCGATGCCGCTGGTGGCGACGTGGTGTTGCCCGATCTGCCGCCGGGCATACAACCTGACCCCGCCCTGGTGGCGACGTTGCGGCAGGCCATGACCGATGGCGTTGGCGTTCTGCGTGATGCCGAAGGGCTCGCCCGCGCACTGACCATCATCGCGCGGATCGAAGCGGCGCAGCCCGAGTGCGCCAACCTGCAAAACATGACCGCCACCGCCACGCTGATCGCCGCCGCCGCCTTTGACCGACGCGAAAGCCGAGGCGCGCATTGCCGCACCGATTACCCCGCTACCCTGCCCGACGCGCAGCGCAGTTTTCTAACGCTGGCCGATGCAATGGCCCTGCGCCGCCAATCCAAGGAACCCCAGACATGACCGCCGCCACCCTGCCCGACCTGATCCTTGAACCGCTGGTCCGCGCCGCCCTGATGGAAGACCTCGGCACCTATGGCGATATCACGACGCGCAGCGTCATTCCGGCAGATACGACCTATACCGCCCGCCTGCGCGCCCGCGAAGATGGGGTGGTGTCCGGCATGCAGATTGCGCAGATCGCCTTTCGCCTGATGGACCCGGCGCTGGACGTCCGCACCCTGATCCCCGATGGCAGCACCGTTGCCAAGGGCGACACGCTGATGGAAATCACAGGCTCTGCCGCGTCGATCCTGTCGGCAGAGCGGGTCGCGCTGAACTTTGCCGGGCGCCTGACGGGGATTGCGACACTCACCGCCGCCTTTGTCGCCCAGACCAAAGGCACCCAGACCCGTATCACCTGCACCCGCAAGACGACACCGGGCCTGCGGATGGTCGAAAAACAGGCGGTGCTGCACGGCGGTGGCTTCAACCACCGCTTTTCGCTGTCCGATGCGATCCTGATCAAGGACAACCACATCGCCGCTGCGGGCGGTATCCGCGCCGTCTTGCAAGCCGTCAAATCCAACGCCTCCCATATGGTCCGGGTGGAAATTGAAGTCGACACACTGGACCAATTGCACGAAGTGCTGGATGAGGGTGGGGCGGATGTCGTGCTGCTGGACAACATGGACAGCGCGACATTGCGTCAGGCCGTGGCTCTGACAGATGGCGCGCTGGTGTTGGAGGCGTCGGGCAACATGACACTTGATCGCATTGCCGAGGTCGCGGCCACCGGGGTCGATTACATCTCCTCCGGCGCGCTGACTCATTCGGCACGCACATTGGATCTGGGGTTGGATTTCTAAACCGGACCCGCCGAATTTGGCGCATCTCGCAAGGGTACTGGCGACAGGGCGGCGCGCAGGCTAGGCTGCGGCTAACCTACATGGAGTGACCGATGACAACCCTGACCATCCGCCCCGTCACGCAAGATGACCGTGCCCAGTGGGACATTCTGTATCAAGGGTATGCCAGTTTTTACAAAGTGGCGCAGACCGAGGACATGCGTGATCGCGTTTGGGGCTGGCTGCATGATCCGGCAGCTGAATCCGAAGGGCTGGTCTGTGCCGACGCAACCGGCACGCTGATCGGTCTGACCCATTATCGCCCCTATGCACGGCCCCTGATGGCCGCGACGGGCTGTTTTCTGGACGATCTATTCGTGTCGCCAGATGCCCGTGGGACAGGTGCAGCAGATGCGCTGATCAACGGCGTGCGCGCCATCGCCGAACAGCGCGGCTGGTCAGTTGTGCGTTGGATAACCGCCGATGACAACTACCGGGGCCGCGCGGTCTATGATCGGATCGCGGCCAAGACCCACTGGGTCACTTACGACCTCAAGCTTTAGGTCTTGGCGTCGTCAGGGTCGGGCACCAGCTCGGCCTCTTCGATATCATCCGGCGCGACGACAACCGGGGCGCGATCCGCGCCACTGTTGTCTTCGAGCGAGCCAACGATCAGCGGTAACATCTGAACGCCACCCGGCATCGCAACCTCTGACAGAGGTGGGGTTTTCCACGCCAGCGTGTCAAAGCTTTTGCAATTCTCGCAGATCGGTTTCCACTCGGCATGGATGTGCTGGCAATTGTCGCAAATCCACTGTGGCCCGCGCGAGACGTTCAGCGCCCGCGCCAGCCAGCCTTTGACGATGGTATCAGAGGCACCCTCGCCCCGCTCGATCGCCGCCATCATGGTGACGGACCGGGCCGTTGGATCAGTTTCCACCAGATCGCCCAGCGCACGGCGCGCTTCGGGAAAATCTTCGTTCGCGATGTGCAGTTCGGCCAGCAGCATGCGGGTCTCGGGGTGCGTCGGCTGCGATTTCGTCAACGCGTTAAAGCGTTTGATGCGCTGCGGCGGCGTTTCATCGGGCTGGATCGCGGCAAAGGCGGCGGCCAGATCAGGGTGCGGATGCACGCTCCACGCCTTTTGCAGAACGCGTGCAGCATAGCGAGGTTTGCCCTGCTCGATATAACCATGTGCGGCCATGACGGCAGCGGGGATCAAGTCGGGCGACAGACGGTTCGCCTCGATAGAAGCCTCGCGCGCCTCGATGCTGTTGCCCTCGGCGATCACGTCTTTCGCCTCGGACAGGGCCAGCACGGCGTCGCGGCGTTTGTGTACGTCGCGCGGCAGATGCCCATTTTTCAGCTTGGCGTTCAGGGTCTTGCGCGCGCCGGTCCAGTCTTCCTTGGCGGCCTGCAATTGCAGCAACGTGTCACCGATCTCTTCGTGCTTAGGCTTCAGCGCAAATGCCTTTTCGGCCAGCTTTAGCGCGGTTTCCGTATCACCCTCGGCCAGTTTCTGTTTCATGATGCCCCGCACCCCAACAAAGCGCGTTGCCTCGTCTGCCACCAGCTTGCGGTAAGTCAGCTCGGCCTTGCGCCGATCGCCGGCCAGTTCGGCCGCCTGTGCGGTCAGCAAGTTGGTCAGCGCTGGTTTGTTCAGATAGCGATCCGCCTTGGCTGCCTTGGCCATGGCAATGCGGCCTTCACCACTGGCCAGTGCCATCAACCCTTCAGACAGTGCCTCGTACCCTTTGCGTTCGCGGTTGCGATCGAAATAACGTGACAGGGCCGTTTCATCGCCGTTCAGAAAGTGCCAGGTTGCAAACAGCAGGTGTAGCACCTTGAGCAAGAGCCAGACCGCAATCATCAACACGATCACGGCAATGACCGATTGCAGCGGGCCAAAGCTGTATTCAGTGCCCATCACGGTCACCTGAATGCCGCCTTGGCTTTCCAATAGGTACACCGCACCCCAGGACAGCGCCGCCACAACGGTGACAAACAGAACAATCTTGATCAGGGACCACAACATATTTTGTTCCTCAGTTTGCCGTCAGGCGTTGGGACAGAGCGTCAGCAGCAGCTTCGGCTGCCTGGCGGGCGCGGGCATCAGCGAGCCAATCCGCCATGGCGGCCTGGGCGGGTTCGGGCAAGGTGTCAATCTCGGCCAGCGCATCGGTCAGGCGCGCGTCACCCACCGCAGCTTCGGCGCGAGACAGAACCGCGTCCGGGTCAGTGCCTTCGCGCGGCGCAACGGAACGTGCGCCGAGTTGGCGCCGTAAGAAACCGCCAAAACCGCCCTCGCCGTCAGGACCAGCATCGGTGCGGGCCGTGGACAGGGCCGCGCGGGCGGCATCGGGGAAACGTGTTTGCAGGTTTATCAACGTGGTCACACCGGTTTCGGCCACATCGGTCAGGGCGGCAGGCACGTCATCGGCGCCTTCGGCCTGCAACTCGGCCAGCGGCGCGGCAAAGGGCCGTCCGGCACTCAACGCTGTGGTAATGCGCGTCATGGCCGATTGCAGCGTGGCACGGCGCGCCGCATCAGCGGTGGCCTCCTCCACACTAAGGGCATTATCAAGCAACCCTTCAATTTCGGCGCGTTGCTGCGCGACCGATGCCTGCAAAGCCTCCAGCTCACGTTCATAAGCAGCCACAGCCGCCTCGGACGATCCCCCGGAAATCGGTTGTTTTTCCACCGTTGTCAGACGGCCGTCCAATGCGGTGATCTGTTCGGACAGTGCTGCCACCTGTTCGGTCAGGTCTTCCAGCGCGGGAAACTCTACAGACTGCGGCTCTGGCGTCGCTTCTCGCAGCGCTGTGATCTGCGCGTCCTGATCTTTTATCTCGGCGCGCAGGTTGTTGAATTGACCGCTCCGCGTCCCGAAAAAGTCGACCTCGGCAGCGGCAAAACCCAAGGCTGCCGCCAGCGCGCCGCCGATCAGCAACGGCCAAAAGGTGCTTCGCCGTTGTGGCGGTTCGGTTGCGGGTTCTTTTGCCTTGGCGGCAGGGGGGGGCGTCTCGGCCTTTGGCGGCGTGGCCGCTGGGTCCTTGGGCTTGTCCACGGTGGACGGCTCGACGGTTGACGGCTCTACCTTGACAGGATTTGCCTTGACAGGGTCGGTCGCAGATATGCCTGGCGCCTTGTCGGATGTACTCATCGGGCGCTCGGGCGGCTCGCGCAGGTCAACTGAGCTCTTGGCCTCGGTCGAGGTCGTTTTACTGGTTTCTGTGGCTGTCGCTGCCTTAGCGGCTGGTGACGCCTTTTTGGCGTCAGCCTTCTTTGGTGCGGCTTTACGAGACGAAGATTTCTTGGGCACGGACGATGTACCCATCGGCTCTGGCTTATCGCCCGGTTTTTTATCTGTCGCCACGTTGGCCGCCTTTCCGATTCTGACGTGATGCCCTGTTCGCACCCGCAACCTTATCCGGCATATCTGCCAACCTTCAAGCCAAGGTGGTGCGCCGCAACAGGTTTTCAACGCCTTCTATCATATTGCTTCCCGTTGGGGCAGCGGCGACATGACATTCAATTCCTGAACGTTGGCGGATGGGGTCGGCCACTGCTGCACTCAATGTAACGACAATCGCCCGCGCGCCTGTTGGCAGTTCAGCGTCAAGCTGCCGCGACGTTCTTGGGGAAAATAGCGGCACTAACACAGGGCTTTTACCCTGAAAGCAGCCTTTTGCTTGGGGCGTCAATGGCTGCAACAGTTGGTCATAGATTGCGGTCACGTCACAGGTCAGGCCCGCTGCGGTCAGGTTTTCGGCTATGTCGCCGCGCCGATGTCGCCCTGCCAGATGCAGCAGCGGCCCCATTGCCCCCATGCGCGGAAGGGTCGCAATCAATTCTTCGGCAGTTTGACCAGCAAGTTTTGCCCGCCAGCCTGCCATCTCTGCCCGCCGCCGGGTCGTATCGCCCACGCAATAGGCCAGACGTCCCTCGCCTGCAGCGGCGTGTTCTACCCCGTTGGCCGAGCTAAAGATAACCCCCGCGTAACCGTCCAGCGCTGGCGCCGAGCCCAGTGGAACGATGCGGATGAGTGGGGAATACACAACGTCGGCACACGCGACCAATGCCTGATCCAACCGCGCGACAAAACGTTCGGCGCTCTGGCGTGGCCGCGTCATCAGTAAAACTGGCTGTGTCATCTATCGCCCCGGCATTGTTTGCCCGTGACAGCGGTGTTACCTGCGGTGGAGGCACCTTGCAACGGAAAGCACCTATGCCACAGACACGTGTAATCCTTGGGCTGGAAAGCAGTTGCGACGATACCGCCGCGGCCATCGTACGCATCGCCGCCGACGGGCGGGCCTGTGTTCTGTCGTCAGTGGTGGCCGGGCAAACCGCGCTGCACGCCGATTTTGGCGGCGTGGTGCCTGAAATTGCCGCACGCGCCCATGCCGAAAAACTGGATTACTGTGTCGAGGATGCGCTGGCAGAGGCGGGGATGACATTGGCACAGATCGACGCCATCGCCGTTACCGCCGGGCCGGGATTGATCGGTGGCGTGGTGTCGGGCGTGATGTGCGCCAAGGGGCTGTCTTCCGCGACGGGAAAGCCGCTTTATGGGGTGAACCATCTTGCTGGCCACGCGCTGACACCTCGGCTGACGGATCATGTCCCCTATCCCTATTTGATGCTGCTGGTGTCGGGGGGGCATTGTCAGTTTCTAATGGTGCACGACGCAGATGAATTTGAACGTCTTGGCGGCACTATTGATGATGCCCCGGGCGAAGCCTTTGACAAAGTTGCCCGCCTGCTCGGCTTGCAACAGCCCGGCGGCCCCGCAATCGAGGCGCTAGCGGCCTTGGGTGATCCCAAGCGATTTAAATTGCCTCGGCCCCTGCTGGACCGCGAGACATGCGACATGTCCTTCTCGGGGTTGAAAACTGCCGTCTTGCGCACCCGTGATACCTGCGTTGCGGCGGCTGGTGGGCTGACGCGACAGGATCAAGCCGACCTTGCTGCCGGGTTTCAGGCTGCTGTAGTCGACGTGCTCGCGGCCAAGACGGCGCGTGCCTTTGCCCACTATCCGCCGGCCCCCCACCGCCACCTCTGCGTCGCGGGTGGGGTGGCGGCCAATTCCGCAATTCGCGCTGCATTAGAAACAGTATCGACTAAATATGACGCTCAATTCATTGCCCCGCCCTTAGCGCTGTGCACCGATAATGCCGCGATGATTGCCTATGCAGCGGGCGAACAATCCGCCCTGCGCGGCCCTGATGACATGTCTTTGTCCGCACGCCCGCGCTGGCCGCTGGACACGGCGCAACCGTCGATGCTGGGAAGTGGAAAGAAGGGCGCGAAAGCATGAGTATTTCAGTTTTGGGCGCAGGTGCATTTGGCACCGCTTTGGCAATATCTATGGCGCATGGCGGTCCAGTTACTCTTTGGGCGCGGCACTTGGGTGATATGGCCAAGTTGCGCGAAAACAGTATCAGATTGCCCGATTGCCGTTTTCCAGACGCCTTGCGCGTCACCGATGACCTGCCCGACGCCGCTGCCGCCGATATTCTGCTGCTCGCGGTGCCATTGCAAAAGCTGCGCGGCTTTCTGGCCGATCACGCAGCTATTTTCGCGGACAAACATCTTGTTGCCTGCTGTAAAGGGATGGAGCTTGGCACCGGCGCAGGCCCTGTCGCAATCATTCGCGATGTCGTGCCAAGCGCCAATGCGGCGATCCTGACCGGTCCAAGCTTTGCTGCCGACATCGCCCGCGGACTACCAACCGCGCTTACCCTTGCCTGTGCCGATGCTGCCTATGGCGCGATGCTGCAACAGGCTCTAACAACGGATAATCTGCGCATTTACCGCACGACCGATACTATCGGCGCCGAACTGGGCGGGGCGCTGAAAAATGTCATCGCCATTGCCTGCGGCACCGCGATGGGCGCCGGTTTGGGTGAAAGCGCGCGCGCAGCATTGATGACGCGCGGCTATTCCGAAATGCAGCGGTTGGCGGCCCATCTGAAGGCAGAGCCGACCACGCTTGCCGGTCTATCCGGGTTTGGTGATCTCACCCTGACCTGCACGTCAGAGCAATCGCGCAACTATCGGCTGGGGCTGTCACTGGGTGCGGGCACGCCGTTTGACCCCAAGACCACCGTCGAAGGTGCCGCAACCGCACGCGCCGTGGCCAAGTTCGCGCAAGACGCGGCGCTTGATATGCCTATCACCAATGCCGTTGCGGGATTGCTGGATCACCGGTTAGATGTCGCCAATGCCATGAAGACCCTACTGGCGAGACCCCTAAAGGAAGAATGATATGTTTGTTGCCCTCATCGCCCACGACAAATCCGGCGCCTTGCAGATTCGCAAGGACAACCGTCCCGATCATCTTGCCTACCTGAAATCCACCGACGTTGTGGCCCAAGCCGGGCCGTTGCTGGATGCCGAGGGCGGTATGATCGGTTCACTGATCATCCTCGACGTGACCGATATGGCCGCAGCGCAGGATTGGGCCGCCAATGATCCCTACGCCAAGGCGGGGCTATTTGAGACCGTCACCCTGACACATTGGAACCGGGTGATCGGATAATGGCCTATTGGTTGTTCAAGTCCGAGCCCAGCACATGGAGTTGGGACGATCAGCGCGCCAAGGGAGACGCGGGCGAAGAGTGGGATGGTGTGCGCAACTACCAGGCACGCAATTTCATGCGCGATATGGCAGTTGGGGATTTGGGGTTCTTCTACCACTCCCAAACCGAAAAGGCCGTGGTCGGCATTGTCGAAGTCATTTCCGCCGCGCACCCGGACAGCACCACTGACGACGACCGTTGGGAGTGTGTGGACATCAAAGCAGTGCGCCCGTTTGACACCCATGTGACCCTGGCGCAGATCAAGGATGATCCCCGTTTGGAAAACATGGCACTCGTCAAAAGTGCGCGCCTGTCCGTGCAGCCCGTGACTGACAACGAATGGAAGATCGTTTGCGCGATGGGAAACACGAAACCGTAGATTTAAAAATGCGATCCCCCCATACTTGCTCCATCTCACTAATTCCGGGAGGGGAAAATGGGGTTTCTAGCAGTAATCGTCGCCGCCGCCGCAGGGTTTGCGGTGGGCGCCGCGTGGTACATGGCGCTGTCCAAGCCGTGGATGCAGGCGGCGGGCGTTAAATGCGGACCAGACGGCAAACCACAGGATTCGTCCGCATTGCCATTCTTACTTTCAGCAGTCGCCATGATTTTGGTGGCCGGCATGATGCGGCATATCTTTGCGTTGTCGGCAATAGACACGGTGGATATGGGATTCATCTCTGGGCTTGGTATCGGGTTATTTTTCATCAGTCCGTGGATCATGATCAACAACGCGTATGTCGGCAGGCCATTCAAGCTGACTGTGATTGACGGCGGTTATGCTGTGGTAGGCTGCGCGGTGATCGGTCTGGTCCTGACGCTTTTTTGACAATAAGCGCTTTGAAGGTCAGCGTCCTAAAATCAATCTGTAACGTAAAAAGGGTTCCGGCACCCCGCCAGAACCCTCTCTCACCCCGCGTGCTCCCGTAACCACCACACACGTATCTGAAACTCGGCCCTGGCCATCCTGGCCGGTGAAATAAACATAGATTATTTGGACACAACAGGCAACGATTGAGTAGGTTAAAACCCGTGCAATAAAGAAACGCACGCTTAACCAAGCGCGCGCCTTCGTTGTAAATTTTATCTTAAGATCAAAGCCTTAATCAGCCGTAAACAGATTCTTTGCTGAAATGCTTCGTCAGCATGTAATAGACGACGGCGCGGTATTTGTTGCGCTCTGATTGGCCGTATGTGGCGATCACTTGCTTGATACCGTCCATCAGGTTTGGCCCATCGGAAAGGCCTAGCTTCTTGATGAGGAAGTTGTTTTTGACCAGCTCAAGCTCACTTTCCTGGCTTGCAGCAATGGTCTGAGCATCTGCATTGTAGATCGCCGGCCCGCAACCGATCGTAACCTTTGTCAGCAGGTCCATGTCCGGCGTCATGCCGCATTTCGTTTTCAAATCTTCCGCGTACTTCGCGATCCATTCGTCACGTTTACCCATTAAAAAGCTCCCATCCTAATAATTGATCAGCGCAATCTGACCCTAAGGCGGAGCCTAATGTCAATTTTCTCGTGGCAAAAGGACTAATTCGGCAGACGCTTGCCGTGGCACCTCTACACGAAAAAAGGAGGCAACCTTGCGGCTGCCCCCCTCAATGTCATCGGCCCGTGGCGCGATATTACGATGCCGCGTCAAGTGGCACGTCGTCCTCAAGGCTTTCGATGGCGCTTTCATCCAGCTCGGGCTGGGCTTCCAATTCGGCCTTGGTCCACTTGCTGAGCTTCAGCTCGTTATCCGCAGCCATGGAGATTTCTTCGAGCGGCACGGCAACGGTATGTTCGCCCAGACCAAGGAAGCCACCCACGCCGATCACTGCTGCATAGCTGTCGCCTTGCTTGATCACATAGTCGATGTCACCGATAGTTTCGCCATCAGCTTCGACTACAGTCAGACCGAGCAGATCACCTACAACCATACCGGAGAAGGCGTTGGTCATACCGGTGTCTGCACGTGTCACGTCGCTGTCAGTGTCTGTAGACAGGTCTGCGTTGGCGTCGGCAGTCACGTCAGCCTCGGCATCCACCGCGTCGGTCTCGGCAGTGACGCTGGCATCTGCTTCGGCATCGGTTTCAACAGCCGCATCGGCGCTGTCCGTCATCGAATCCTTTGCGTTCTGGATCGCATCGGCAGTTTTCTTCGCGGTGTCTTCGACGGCTTCGGTCGCTTCCGTCGCCTGCTTCTTCACGGCATCGCCGGTTTCTTCGGCTGTGTTGCTCAGGCTTTCGCTGGAAACAGTTGCCTCGGCATCTGCCGCCACACCGGCTGCGCCGGTGACGTCATCCGCAAAAGCAGCGCCGGCGGTAAGTGCCAGTGCAGCAACGGTCGATTTCAAAAATGTGCGTTTCATGGTGATCTCCTTTCGGTGACTTTGTCGTCTGCAGGGGAAACACGCTAACCGCTGACGATGTTCCAAGGGGCAGCTTCACTACGGCAGGAAAGCGCCAGATGTAATTTTCTATATAAAACCCAATGCGTTATCGTAAAAACGCAAAACACCGCCCCCTTTCAGGGACGGTGCAGCGAAGCGGAACCGGCAAGGTTTCGCCCGTTCTGGTATCAATAGCGGTAGTGTTCCGGCTTGAATGGGCCTTCGGGGCTGACGCCGATATAGGCGGCCTGCTCCGGATTCAGCTTGCTCAGCTTCACGCCGATCCTGTCGAGGTGCAGGCGGGCCACTTTTTCGTCCAGATGCTTGGGCAGGATATAGACGTCGTTTTGATAGTCGTCGCCCTTGGTCCAGAGTTCGATCTGCGCCAGAACCTGATTGGTAAAAGACGCGGACATCACAAACGACGGGTGGCCTGTGGCGTTACCGAGGTTCAGCAGGCGACCTTCGGAAAGCAGGATCAGGCGA
>TARA_R110002049_G_scaffold181272_2_pt1 | contig 199391 bp, 168 predicted proteins | sample TARA_R110002049 | Tara Oceans TARA_R110002049 (sample SAMEA4396941) | marine metagenome | biome: Polar Biome; feature: [SRF] surface water layer (ENVO:00010504); material: water (ENVO:00002006), including particulate matter (ENVO:01000060) such as... | depth 5 m | reverse complement strand
TAAATATAAGACCAAGGAAGATCGGATGTCCGTTTTGGTCACCTACAGAAAGGTCCTGCTTCGATTATTGAAACAAGGCTACAACCCGTACACCGATAATACCGAACTACATCATAGATTGAATGCCAAGAAGGATGATGCCAGCGATCAGGTCTCGACAAAGAAGGGTAACAAAAAAACGGGCAATGATGACGACGGGCCAAAAATGACCGTTCGGGAAGCCTTCGATTTCGGACTTGCGCGCAAGGAAAAAATATTGAGCCCGACGACCAAAAGAGGCTATGAAAACAAAATAAAGAATTTTCTAAAATGGCTTGGAACAAACCGTCCGGAAATAACGGACATCACGGAACTTGACAAGAAGGTCGTCACTTCATTTTTAAACGATGTCATCGATAGGACAAGTGCCCGTAACCGAAACAACTTTAGAACGGATCTGAGCAGTATAATTCAAGTATTGGTCGATAACGACATATTGGAGCAAAACTTTATTAAAAAAATACCGACCTTAAAAACCGTTCCGGAGCGGAACAAAACATACACCCAGGAAACCCAACAAAAGATATTCAGCTATTTGGAAGTTACCGACCCCATATTGCTGCTTTATATCAAATTCGTCTCCTATGGTTTTCTACGCCCGATCGAAGTATGCCGGCTCAAGGTGAAGGATATTAAACTAAAGAGTAAAACAGTAGAATTCAAGGCCAAGAACAGCCCGATGAAAACAAAGATCATACCCGAGATATTGTGGAACGATCTACCCGACCTTCAAAAACTGGATAAAGAATCCGTGTTGTTTACACCGGACAAGATCGGGGGAGAATGGAACACGGAAATTGGCAACCGAAGGGACTATTTTTCGAAACGTTTTAAAAAAGTCGTCAAAGATCATTTCGATCTGGGTACGGATTATGGCCTGTACAGTTTTAGGCACACGTACATTACCAAAGCTTATAGGTCTTTATCAAAGAGGTTTTCACCTTTTGAGGCAAAGAGTAGGTTAAAGTTGATTACGGGGCACTCTTCTATGACGGCATTGGAAAAATATTTACGTGATATAGATGCCGAACTGCCGGAAGATTATTCAAAAATGTTAGAGAGCGAACATGAATAAAACCGCATTGGAAAGTTTTTACAACGGCCTGCTCCCAATTTTGTGGGAAGAATTAGTGTTCTTTATCCCGGACCATATAATGACGGAACAGATTTTGGAAAACTATGAAAAATTTGATTTCCAGAAATTCCGTAACAAGATATTGGTCGTTGATTATATTGAAGGACCAATCGCTTATGATTCTGAAAGGGACAACAGTAGGGCCATATTGAAGGGTGCTTCGTTAAAAAAGAATATCCATCAATTATTAAGCAAGAGGGCCGATTCCGATACAGTGGAGTTCAATTATATGTTGGAGCAATACTATGAACAGGCGGAGTGTTTGTTCTACATAACAAAGTGGCTACAGGATAACCTATCCCAGATACTTCCTCTGGAGGATACCGTTAAAGGATTGTTCCGAATGCAGTTGAACTACCATAAGGCCCATTTTGAAACCGTGCTAAAACACTTTTACCCCAAAAGGGAAGATGTGCCCAAAGGTAATTTCAATTTAGCGGAAATTCTGGAAGCCTCCTTTCCTAAATTATCCGAACAATATGGTATCGAGAAAAAGCAATTAACGAAGCCCGACACATTGGTTCGCGAAGAAGTACTTACCGAAAAACCACCTGCTCTTTCCACAAAAGAAAAAGCACTCAAAAAAGGGAAGAAGGAGCCGATTATTACCGAAAAGGAGGCTGAAACTATTTTATTGAAGCGTATTTTTAATATCGGTTAAGTGGTATAAAAAATAAATTATGCGTAAATTGAACGTTCAGTTTACGCATAATTATGAAAAAAACGGAGAATTGCGCCTATTGTGGTGAAGATTACGTCCCAAAACGAAGAGGGGCCCAACTATTTTGCAGTAACTCGTGCCGTAGCCTTAATTGGAGGAACAAGAAACGGATCGGGGAACCGAAAAGAGAAATCGCGATACCTAAAAACGAGGTCTTACCGGAAACCCAAAAGGCATCTATGCCTGAGAAAATATCCTTTGCCGGAGTTGGAAATGCGGCGGCAGGAGTAGCGGCCGTCGAAATTGCAAAAACCATGTTTACCCCTGCCGAAAATAAATCTGCAACAAAAAAGGATATCCAGGAACTCAAGGCATTATTGATCAAATCCCGTTATTTATTGATAAAAAATCTTAGAAGGGATTCGAGCGGGCGAAAGCCCTATTATGATGTTCAAACGGGAAATGTGGTGTATTTGCAAGCATAAATAGCTTTCAGATTAACCACTTTAACTACTTATAAATTTATTAACCTCAGCCCCGTCGTATATAGCAACAGGTTTAGTCATTGGTGAATTTGTTTTAAGATATACCTGCTATTTAACCAGTACGATTTTTTTTTCTCCATGGTTCCCTGTGGTGTCCGCATCAAATCCTTGGCATTAACTCCTTTTGGTCTTACATGAAAAATATTATGGTCCTTCAGTTTCCAAAACTGATTATAAATACCTTTCTGAATCTTTTTCTTTGTATCACCCCAAAATTCTTCAGCTACAACTAAGTCGGAATAAGGAATCGTCCAAAATTTGACCTTAAATAATCGAGAAACCTGATGTTTATCTTTTTTAAATACTACAAAGAAAAATCTCTTTGTTAAAGTAGCGTATAAATAAGAATCCTCCCATTCCTCTTCAATTATTTCAAGAAATTTAATTTGAGCAAACGACATGCTCTCTTTAAGAGTTCCCCTTTCTTCCAATTTTATGGTTTTTAGTTCGATTTCGGCTTTTTCAAATTCTTCAATCTTTTGTTTCGAAACACCCAAAATGGCCCTCGCGAAAACATAATTCTTGTTCTTCGCTTTAAGATTCACATCGAGATTGAATGAATCGACGATTTCCCTCTCGGAATAGCCATAGTATTTTTCAAACTTCTCAAGAATAACATCCTCGAAAGTTTGACCTTCTCGATATTCCGAAACGTTCTTTATTACTGGTTCATGGCCATCTGTAAGAACTGGTAGATCTCCACAATCACCTTCCAGTAAATCATGTTGACTTTCTAAAACCTTATTATAGGCTGCGTTTATATCGGGCAGTTCAAAATCACCTTCAAAACTTCGTTCTACAATAAAGTTTAAATACTTCGATTTAAGTGAAAACGCCCTTTGTTGAGCCAGTTTCTCAGAAAATGGTTGTTTTCTTTTCGATTTCTCAGCTGTTGAACCTTTGGTACAGGCTCCAAGGTATAAAGTATCACCCTCAGATATTTCGTGAGCTTTCCCTGCTTTGATTTTTGCAACTATCGTTTTCCAATCATCAATTATTATCTTCAAATCAGTTATTGGAAAACGCCAAAGGCGAACAATTTTAAATATATAATCAATATCCAATTTCTCTCTTTCGTGCAAATAAAATATCAAAAGAAGCAGTTTGTTTTTCTTCCAGAAACTACTGTTTACAAAAGATAGTTTATATTCCTCTTCATAGTTGATGATATTGAAAACCAATCTCTCTTTTGAGACAAGACCTTTGGAAATTCTCTTTAATGGTGTAGTTTTTAGTTCAAGTCCAGCTTGGATAAAGTCAGGCTCTGCATTGGAATTTGGTTTGTAATTAAAATATAGTTCTTCAAGAAGCTGGCCTAGCTTTCCTTTACCCGAATAGTTGTTTTGAAGGTCATCACCAAAAAGTTGTCGTAGCGTTCTATTCTCTAGATGCTTTGCATAAGCTCTTATAGAAATCGGATCGTTAGGATTATATGGCAAATTATTGGACAAGCTCTTCTACTGGTAAACTAATTTGATCATATAACTCGTTTCCTACTCTTTGGACAACCTCCACTACTAGCGCGTTTCCCATAAAAAATGCCCTTTTTGTATCCGTGATTTCAGGATGCTCGGTGTGATTGTCCGGAAACGTATTTAGTCTTTCTAATTCTAATGGTGTTAGTCTTCTTAGTCTTCCGTTTTGTTTCACAACATGTTTAAACCTTGAAGGCGATTTACCTCCTTCACCAGTAATAATTGTGCGAGATGCATTATTTAAGGCGTCGGGGAAGATCATACTACCCTCCGTATAATTATAGTAGTAATTTTGTGCCTTATTAAATCGCGGTTCGTTCTTTGAACCTTTAAGGTATTTCCAACCCTTTTCCTTTTCTACATCCTCTTTTGAAATAAAAAACTCACTCGGAACATGCTCAAAATCGACAAGTACATCCCCCAAGGTCTTAAAAGGCCCGTTATAGAATGGATATACTTTGGTCGTATGATATCTACCGTCGATCATTAACCCACAATTCTGAAATGGACTCAGCTTTTCATTCAAATTAAATTCGCTTGAAACTTTGATTAAATCCTTTCCTATTTCCCCAGTGATAATTTTTTCCGTCAATTCCCTAATAGGAAAAGATTTAGCAAACACACCGTCGGAATCTAACCAATCCTCTTTAGAATCAATTTTTTTTAACCTTCTATAAATCTCTGTACTATGGTGGTATGCTGTAAAAAATATTCTTCTTCTTCTTTGCGGCATACCGTATTCGGCAGCATTGATTACCCGCCATTCTACTGCGTACCCAAGATTATTTAAAGATGCCAGCATAACTGCAAAATCCCTTCCCCTCTGTTTTGAAGGAGACTTCAGCAATCTATCTACATTTTCTAACAATAAATATTTAGGCTTGATTTCTTTCCTTCTAAGAATGGCCTCTATACTCCACCATAGAACGCCTTTCTTTCCAATTAGACCCTTCGAATTTTGCAGGGTTGTAGCAACGGAATAGTCTTGACACGGGAATCCCCCGACCAATAAATCATGATCTGGAATAATTTCAAAGCTATTCTCAATTACGTTTTCAATGTTTTCTCCGCTATGATTCGAATTTGGCCAACGCTCATTGTATATCATATTTGCATGTTGAGTTTTGGTACTCGGTTCCCATTGATTGCTCCAAATGACTTCAAACTTTGAATCTTCATTTTTTGGATAACCTTCGAGACCTATTCTAAACCCACCAACTCCTGCAAAGAGCTCTACAACTTTAATTGGCATAACTTTAATTTCTTGTTATAAATAATCTTAGGCTCCTAAAATATCTGTTTCAGTCGTCATTTCCGATACTTAGCAAAATTTTAAATACAAAATTTTTCAACAAAACTACACGAAATGCTGTTTGGCCTTATTTTACTCTTATTGCGGCAATAGCAACATCAATAATCCGTTATTCATTAGTCTAGATTAATTCACTTAAAGATTTTTAATATTACGTCAATATAAAAAGCACTGAAAAACCATAATAAATCTTAGAGATGGAAACTCAAGAAATCAAGTATTGTAGTCCTCTCGTCAAATTTTAACACGTATGCCTCACAATTGCATAGAATGCGGGAATATAATATCAAATGGAGTTTATGACTATTCTTTTGATAATTTCGGAATTGCATTATGCATGCCGCACCAAAAAGGTAAGCAAAAAAAAATTGAGACTAAAGATGAGAACGTTTCTGACCTATTAAGAGCGACAGCGGAAGCTTTGCGCTTAAAGACCGGTTTATCCGATAAGGGATGGAAAGTTGCGCACGAAGACAAAGATGAACATAAACATGTTGACCTAGCTATTCATAAAGCAAAAATTGTAATAGAGGTTGATGGAACCCACCATAATAGAAATTCCAAACAAGCAATAAGTGACATTAAAAGAACTTTTCACGATTTTGTGCAAAAGGATGTTATCACCTTGAGGGTCCCAAACTCAGTATTGAATGATAATGAAACCATTGAAGAGGCAGTTACCGTTCTCGATAATCTACTAAGGGAAAGGGTTAATAAATTGGAAAATGAGGCGGAGAGGGAGAAATATGCTTTTATCGGTCGGATTACATCTTACGTGATTTACATTCTGTTCGCATATCAACTACTCTCTCATTTTGATTTTCTATAATTTTGAAACATAAATTTTTAGAGCTTTTTAATTTAACCTCTGTACGAAAAGGGGTAAGTCTTTATTTTTAGGGAAGGCTACAAATTAGCTTTTCGCATCTAGCCCAATAATAAAAAAGCCTCTTATAGAGGCTTGAATGGATTCATTTTTTGCTGAATCAAGGGCTTGTGCAACGGTTACTATTGTTAGGCACTTTTAACCTTCGGGCCATAAATATTGAAGTCAAACGCTCTATATGCTTTTCGAATATTGGTGTGAGCATTTTTAAATTTTTCATCATTTAAAATAACGGATAAAATTGGAAAATCTTCAATTTCAGGCATAATTGTGGTCAACTTGGCTATCCAATATCTTATACTATTTTCTTCAACATCATCATCTTTAATCAATTTTTCTAATATCGGTCCTACTGAAATGCTTTCCTCGAATAGGTCATTAAGAAAAGGAATATAACTGTCGGTCAAACCATTAAGACCATTTTTTTGATATAATTTTTCAAATTTTTCAAGTTGAGAATTTAGATTGTTTATGTCTTTTAGAATTTTTTGTATGAAAATAGAATCAGTACTTATGGACTCATCTTTTTCTATTGCTTCAATTCCTCCTAACACTAACGTTGTATTCTTTTTAAGTGAACTGTTTCCAAATTTTGTTGCTTTCTTTAAACAAGATTTAAGTTGGCCCATGTCATCAGTTTTTCTAATCATGAACCAATAAGGTGCATTAGTGTTACTTTTAGGAATATTTATGGCCTCGATGATGAATGGCCACGACTGATGAGCCGTAAATTTTTTGTCCTCATCGAGAATTTTCAGATCATTTAAATCATAAGAAAAGGCATTATATATTGATTCCTTTGGAGGGAGGTCTAATTGATTATTATTCAATCGACCGTTAGCGTTCGCTATGTCTGCGTAGAACTGGTCTCTAATTTGAGTAAACTCCGTTTTTAAAAACTGTGCGGAAATTGGAATTGCTCCATCAACATCTCTACCTACGATCTTCACATTTAAACTCTCGGTCCCATCGGTCACTTTTTTTAACGCAACAGGATTTGCATTTTCCAAGGCATTTATTAGATAAACTATATCTGTTTTTTTAGGAGCGACTTTTATTTTCTCGAACTTAGATATCCATTCGGGCATATCTTTAGGAATCTCTGGTAATATTAGAAACAGAGATGATAGGATTGATTTTTGCTCTACTAGTTTTTCGCTATTGTTAAAACGTTTATATAAATCCTCTATCACGACTTGAGTATCAATTTTAATACCGACTAGTTCAGGAATTTTGGATAAGTAAGGTTTATAGTTATTAGATTCTGCAATTAAGTTTAAAAATTTGCTCACGCTTTGGAATAAAGAGGCGACTAAATCGTAGTTCATTCCGTAACCATTATGTAATCCATTAGCTCGACTAATGATAATTAGCTGAAACCTATTTGTTAAATTAAGTATGCTATTTATATGATCTGAAGAATTTGATACTCCGTTTGACAAAAACAAAATATTCGAGGAAGACTGTTTAAGCAAAAATCTAAAATCACTTAAAATTTCGGATGCAGTTTTATATTTGGCGTTCTTATAATCCCTATAAATTGACTTTTTGCCTAGTGCTTGAATCAAAACAGAACTCATGGCCAATTCTATAGCGCTACCAATCAGACCAATTTCTGGTGAATAGCGAACATGTTCCATTTTTAATTGATCTCTTCTAAAAGCACAAATCCCAATTTGGGCTAATCCAAGAAACTCAATACTGGCTTCAATTAATCTTACGGTATCATTTTTTAGTAATCTTGGCATTGATGTGCTGGTTAATTATGCCTAACGGGAGTCTGCGCAGAAACCCCATTAAGGTCAAATTTAAGTGATCCGTTTTGATTTACATGAATGTGCAAGGGGTTTTACGACCGTTTTCTTGGCGGTACAAAAAATTGTCCCAAAATAGAAAGTCCCCCAAAATGGCGGAAATTGCCCCGAATAAGCGGGATGGTTCAAGTCCAAGCGTTTTCAGCTTGTTTTTCAGCTCTTTCGGATCAAGGATGGACGTAAGTCTTGTCAGGTTGTAACAGATCATGATCAGGTTTACCTCGGAGAGCACATTTTGTTTTCCTTTCATAAGGGTATGGGCAAAGCCCCATTGCCTTTTGATCGTTCCGAACTGGTGCTCGGTGATCTGTTGCCTAAGCCTATAATATTCCGGGTTTTCCCCGACCCTTTTTTGGTTTTCCTCCAGGGCCTCTTGATATATGGAGCGTTCGATGAACCGTCCGTTTTTATTTACGGTACACAGGTTTCTTACTGGAAAGGACGGACATAGTATACCACCCCCATCGGAATAAAGTGGGCATAGCAATATTTATTGCAAACCCTTTTATAACATAACCTTAAACGATTTTTTAAGTGGTTCAAAAAAATCCGTTTTCAGTGGTTCACTTTAACGGTTCTTCGTCATATTTGGGGACGCATTAACCGGTTTGAGATAAAATCACCTTTTTACGCAATAGGTCAAAGCAGGCCCTGCCGTACATTTGTCTTTTTATACTCTTTATCCGGTTTACGTGGCCTTCTACAGCACCATTGCTCCAGGGCATATTAATCGCGTTTTTAACGGCCTTAATATCCCTTAGCAGTCCATTGGCAAAAGTGGTCAATCCCGTCATTTTGTATTTTGACCGCTTAATGAATTCGATCCATCGGTAAATATTACCACGGCCTGTTGTTAACATTGTTTTAAAGATCCGCACCAATTTTTGGATCACCTGGAGTTCCGAGATATTATCCAATAGAGTTTGTAAATACCTGCGCTCATCGGGATTCTTGATAACGGTCGGACAGGAACCAATATATTTGGCGAGCTTCCTTGAGCTTAATGGTTTTATGTAGGGAATTCTCGACTTTTGGATTTGTGCAAAATCCGGCGTGTATATTTTAAATTTTTCCTTAATGATATTTATATTGTGATAGGCCTGCGTTCTACTTCCGTTGTATCCTAGTTTATAGATTTCGTCTATTATATCTTTCATCATATACCCTTTAACGTTCAATCGCGCAACGATGTGCCGGGAAAATAACTCGACATTGGTTGATCTTGAGCTTGATCTGGGAGGCAATGATTCTAGCGAGAGATAGGAATGGACCGTATTGCGACTTATGCCCAAATCCCTTGCGGTCTTTCGCTTGGAAATTCCCTTGGCCTGTAATTCCTTGACCTTATTGAAAATATCCTGCCTCTGATCTACTCCTTTTGGACCGACCCTTTTTTGGACTTTTGATAATGGCTCCGTTGTTTTTACTTTCGCATCGCCGGTAATGTGACCATCGGACTTTTTTAAAAGTTCATTGCTTTTTTCTTTAATTAGTTTTTTGATTTTCGGATCCACACTTTTGAAATACTTGTCCAAAGCGTCGGATAGGTTCATTAATAAATGAAATCGGTCCGCAACCTGTTCCGCACTTGGGCAAATCTCATTAACGGCAGAAGAATACGAACTGGCCCTGTCTCTGGTGACAATCTTCACACCAGGATATTTTGACAGCCACTTTTTTAGCTCTTTACCCTCCCTTGAAGGTAAAATATCAATGGGCTTTGAAGTCTCTGAAGGCTTCCCTGTTTTTGTAGCCTTCCCTAAAAATGTAGCCTTCCCTAAAAATTGCTATAAACAGCTTGTTCGTAGGCAAACTAAAGGCAATATATTCATCCCCCGAATCAGCACCAATTTTCCCTCCGCCACAGGCCACTACAACAAATTGTTTATTATCTACCTCATAGATAGCGGGAGTGGCAAAACCCGGTACAGGCAAATCCGCTTCCCATAGAATCTTTCCATTATCTTTATCGAATGCCCTGATTTTGGAATCGTTGGTAGCCGCAATAAAGATCAACCCGCCCTTTGTAACCACCGGGCCTCCATAGTTTTCCGTTCCGGTGGGCGAAATGCCCCTTTCAGTTAGTTCTTTGTATTCTCCCAACGGAACTTTCCACAACAACTTACCAGATGATAAGTGTACCGCGTTAAGTGTTCCCCAAGGGGGAGTAATTCCGGGATAACCGTTTCTGTCCAAAAACCTATTGTACCCCGTCATGGTATAGGGTACAGTGCTCAAAATTCCATTTGTTTTATTAGTCTTTTTTTGAATGCTGTCTGAACCATTTTTAGCCATGCTGGCGGATTCTTTTTCCTCTAGGTCCATTATAAATGTCAAAAGCGCACTCTTTTCCGTTTCAGATAGTTGTCCGAAGGCGGGCATCATGTTCTTGCCTTTTTCGATTATTGTCAAAATATCGGATTTGTCATATCGATCCCCTACATTTAATAATGAAGGAAAGGCGGTGCCGTTACCTTTCAAATCACCACCATGACAAGCCAAGCAGTTTTGGTTGTACACCTGTTTTCCTATTCCCTTGAAGGTTCGGTTTTCATGTGTTGTTTTCGGAATATCGATCATGGTCAAGGACCACGGAACCTCACTACTGTTCACGTATAAAATCTGGGTTTCGGGATCCACAGCAGCACCTCCCCATTGACCTCCTCCGTCAAAGCCTGGGAAAATCCATGCACCCTCTTTACTGGGTGGGGTAAACTTCTCAGAGTACTTGATTTTTTTGAATTTAGCCAGCATGTCAATGTGGGTTATGGAATCCAAATTCGTGACCTCGTCAATTGTGAATTTCTGTCGTGCGAATGGTTCTGGCAATGTTGGTATTGGTTGGGTTGGCCAAGGTTCTTCCCCTGGAAGGGCGTGTTGAGGTACGGCAACTTCCTCAATGGGAAAAATAGGTTGTCCGTTCTCTCGATCAAAAATAAAAACATACCCGTGTTTTGTTATTTGCGCCACCGCATCAATAGTATCCTTATCCTTATACAAGGTAACAAGGTTAGGGTTTGCGGGGAGATCACGATCCCATAAATCATGGTGCACAATTTGATAGTGCCATAAATAATCACCTGTCAACGCCTCCAGTGCTATCAAAGAATTAGCAAACCGATTTTCACCCTTTCGGATACCTCCATAAAAGTCCCCTGACACAGATCCCGTTGGCACAAAGACAATGCCTCTTTTTTGATCAAGGGACATTCCAGCCCAATTGTTAGCTCCACCTAGTTCTTTCCAAGACTCCTTATCTGGCCAAGAATCATAGCCTATTTCACCTGGATGTGGGATGGTATGAAAAACCCACTTTAATTCACCCGATCTTGTATCATAGGCCCGGATATGGCCTGGAGCAGCATCTGCCGTTTCGGCCACCCTAGTGGACAAAATCAACAGATTCTCATATACTATCGGGGGAGAGGTACTGGCAACAAAGGGGTTGAAATTGTAGGGGTCCCGCCCTAAGTCTTTGGTCAAATCTATATATCCTCCTTCACCAAAAGATTCTATTCTATTCCCTGAAAGGGCATCAATACAGAACATTTTTGAACCCACACCATAAAAAATGTACGCTTCATTACCAGCTTTATTTGCCCAATAGGTCACACCCCTTATCACCTTATAGTATGCATTTTCATTGTTAACAGTATCGTGCACAACTGGATCAAACGTCCATAAAGGTTCACCTGTTGATGCCTTTAGGGCAATTAATTTCGACTTGGGTGACGTACCATAAAAAATTCCATTAACTATAATGGGATTGCATTGATTTTGCGAACGGTTGTTTTTATCCTTATCTCCCGTACTATATCTCCATGCAATCTTTAAATTCTTTACGTTCTTCTTATTTATTTGATTTAATGACGAATATCTGGAACCGTCTTTATTGCCTGCGTAATTCTCCCAGCCCCCATAATTGTTTTTATGGGTTTCTTGGTTATTATTGCATGCCAAAAAAAAGGAAAGAACCCCTATTAAAATTAAAAACGTTCGCATCTTTATTTGTAAATGATTGTCTACTTCCTTCATTGATTTAAAAATAACAATGTAATGCCCATTCTTGTCGATTGATACCCTAAAAAGCAGAGCTATTACAATTGTTGGGGCGTGGCGGTTTCATTCCGTACTTCTTCCACCGTATAGGATATCTCTCAATTCTGCACGCAAGGCGACCACTTTTTCAGGATATTGGTAATATAAATTGTCGGTCTCGCTCGAATCAGTGGCCAAATTGTACAACTGGCCTGGTGGATTGTCCGCATCCCAATCAAAATTCCATTGATGGGGCATCATTATGACGTTCTCCTTCCTGTTCCAATGGACACCTCCACCACCCTGTCCGGAAATAAACTTCCATGCGCCACGCCTTATCCCCATTAAGCCGGAGGTAGCATCGACCACAATGCTTTCCCGTCGGGGCCACTGGGGTTCAGCACCCAACAATTCAGCCAAAAAGCTGAAACTATCCTCTCCCGCGTTCCATGGCAAGGTGATCTCGTTAAGCTCGGCAAGGGTCGCCAAAAAGTCGTTCAGGCCCACAATGGCATCTGAGGAAGTGCCCGCCTCGACCTTTTTGGGCCACCGGACCGCTAAAGGAATATGTACACCACCTTCATAGGCCTCCGTTTTTTGGCCAAAAAAAGGACCATTTACCTTATGCCCGTTCACCAATATGAACTTTGAGTCCCTGTAGTCCGTAACACCTCCGTTGTCACTTGATATCACAACGATAGTGTTTTCTGAAAGGCCTTTTCTATCCAAAGCATTGAGCACTTCGCCCACCGACCAATCAAACTCGTTGACAAAATCCCCGTACACTCCGATTTCGCTGGTTCCCTCAAACTTGGCGTTCGGTTTAAGAGGGGCATGCGTATTCCTATGGGCGAAATAGAGAAAAAAGGGCTCGTCATCTTGACGGTCGATATAGTCGACCGCCTTGCCGGTCAGGTGGACGGCAAGGTCGTTGTGCTGGTATCTTGCGTTTTCATTTCCTGTAAAACGATGGTCGGGAACTCCTATCCTGTCAAGATAGGAGGGCCTGTCTTTCCATTTGCTGTCCAGTACAATCTGCATATTGTCCCCGGTGTGCAGGCCCTGAACCTCATGGTTCTCGATATATACGTTCGGTTTCTGGCCCGTATGTGGAATGCCATAAAAATAGTCGAACCCGACCTCCAACGGTCCAGGTCTGAGTTCCTCGTTATAGTCCGGCCCCTTAATGGTGTCCCAGCCTTCCGCTGCCGGATCCCCAAAACCAAGGTGCCATTTTCCGATGATGGCGGTCTTATATCCCACGGATTTTAGGATTTTGGGAACGGTAACCCTTGTAGTGTCTATGAGCAATGGGTCGTTTGCCCAAACAGTGATGTGACCGTTCCAGGTGCGCCAGGCGTAGCGCCCACACATTAGCGCATATCTCGTAGGTGTGCAGACCGAATGGGGGGAGTAGGCATTCCTGAATCTCATTCCCTCTTCCGAAATGCGGTCGATGTTCGGGGTACGCACCTTACGTGCCCCATTGAAACCAACATCACCATAGCCAAGGTCATCGGCAAGTATAAATATGATATTCGGTCTTTTCTCCCTTTGGGGGCCATCGTCACCCTTAACCCGTTTGGGTGAACATCCGTAACCTATCAATATAATCCCCATGACGACAATGATGACCGAATGCGGTGCTCGAGTGGTATTGGCTAACCGACTCGGTCGATTTTTCATTTTCGTTTTCATTTCAGTTTGTTTTTAAGCCTTCATGAATGAAGGTCGGCTTATAAACTCTTTTGAATTTTTCGCACAGACTTAGTAGTCCCGTAAACATTCTCATTTTCTTCAGTGTTCATCTTTAGGTTATAAAGTCAGTGGCTATTCCCATTATCCAGTGATTAATCATTTACGTCCGAGTGTAAAACAGGCTTCCATTCATATATTTGTATTATGCGCATATGGTGATGTACGCCATTATTCCCGCATACAGCTACTGCCCATTGAGCCAAATCATCAACACAAACCATGGTAATATTGAAATCGTTTTCATCATCCCTGCTGCCAAAAGGCCATAAAAGTCATCGTCGGTAAAAAATGATGGTTAAAAAACTCCATTTTCTTATATAACAAGTTTGTCGTTTCATGAGTATGTTTTTTAATTTGGGGATAACATACTATGAAGTGCCCAATAAGCATATAAAGTGTAATAACTTTTGGAGGAAAGACTTCCTTCATTGGTTTTTTCGGACATTTTTTGATACGCTTCTATAACCTCATTTGGAAATTCGGTCAATGAATCGCCAATCAATTGGTAAGCCCTGGCGGCATAAAGAACAAGATAATCCTCCCCTATCAAGTGCTGGTTTAAGACATCCAGTGCTTTAGGGTTGCCATTTTTCACCAAAATCTTTGCGGCCTCAATCTGCACAGTTGCAAATTCATCCTTTAAGAGCATTTTTACCGCGTTTATGATCTCTCCGTTTGATATTCCCCTCGCTTGAATGGTCATTAAAGCCCAATACCTGACAAAGCCATTATCATGTTTGAGGTATCGAATGATTTCTTGAATTGGGTCTTTGTTCCATAACATTAGGTCACAGATGGACATAATTTCATCAATTGGATAGATTTCCTTATCTCGAGCAAGTTCATAGGGTGTATTTTGTTTCGAAAGCCGAATCATTTCGGGTTCGGGCATAAAACCGGTATCATAGGTTTCGATAATTTTATCCCTTAATAAACCACGCATCCTATTTAAAGTATCGGCATATTTTGGGTCGTTTACGAGATTTTGGGTCTCATTGGGATCTTCTATAGAATAATACAATTCTTCAGTCAATCTATGTGGAGCGAACATCGCTTTTTGAACACTATTCAGGGAATCCCTATCAACCTCCGACAATGCTTTCATTATGGCGGACTGATCGGTGTAGAAATTTGGTTGCAACAAGGGTAAATGAGGCATAAAGTTTCGGATATACCTAAATTTTGATGTACGAATAGACCTTGCCACTTCATACGCTTCATCGACACGGTCAGACGCACCGAACGCAAATTTCTTGGATACTCGATTTTTTTCTGGAAGAAATGATATCCCATCAAACTCATAATCAAGATTCATCCCTGCCAATTCCAATAAAGTCGGAGCAAAATCAACGAAGGACACTATTCTATCTTCTACTGTTCCCGGTTTAAAACCATACTTTTTACGCCATTTTAGGGGTACGGAAACCAAAAGGGGAATTTTTAAACCTGAATCATATACCACTCTTTTGTGTCTGGGCATACCTGTACCATGATCAGAGAAGAAAAATATGATGGTATCGTCAACCAATCCGTCTTCCTCCAATTGGTCCATAATGTTGTGGAATTGATAATCCATGATACTTATGTTTGTATAGTATCGTGCCCAAAGCTTCCTTATTTCAGGAGTATCAGGATAGTATTCAGGAAGGGTGATAGAATCTTGCTGCGCTACTTTAATATTGGGAAGAAACTTCTTGATTTTCCGCATATACATACTGTCATTACCAAATATTCCGGATTGGTGTGTTATGCCAAGATTAAAAACACTGAAAAAAGGTTGGTCCTCCCGATTTCTGTTTCTCCAATGTGCCTCCTTGGAGGATTGGTCCCATATCGTATTGTCTTGAAAATTATAATCTTCCTTTGCATTGTTTGTTACGTAATATCCTGCGTCACGAAGTTTTTTGGGAAAAGGTTCGATAAATGAAGGAATTTTTGTTTCGGACCTCAAGTGCTGCGTACCCAGGGTTGTCGCATACCTACCCGTTATTAAACTAGAACGGGATGGCGAACAAACCGGTGCAGTTGCGAAGGCATTGGAGAATAACACACTAGACGCGGCAAAATCGTTCAAGTAGGGTGTGCTGGCATTCGAATCTCCATAACAACCCAACATCGTCGTAATATCTTCACATGCTACCCACAGAATATTAGGCTTATCGTTTTCATTACTCTCTTTATTTGGGTTGCAAGCAAACACCGACAGCAATAGGCCTATTGTCAAAACTTTAAACAAAAAATGAATCATAATTATATTTTGCCGATTAACTTTATTATTATTAAGATTGTCACTATTTAGTGAAATGACCAAATATTTATTCAGGTAACCTGATTTTTCCGTGGCTATTATTCTTGACCCTCAACTTACCAAAATTGCCCTTGGACCGACAACTTGAGCCTTTAAAACACCAACATCTCCTCATTGTCAATTTTTTAAACTATTTGATATAATTTATTGTTCGGTAAATGGAAAAAAGTATCTACTGACTTTTCATTGTTGTTCCAAGTTCTCCCGGGAAACCGGCCATTTAACATTTTTCAAAGCACTACCAACAATAAAATCCGCAATTATTCCAAAGAATGAGTTAATGCAATAGCATGAAATTGAATTACTACACTCTGTAAGAAACAAGGGGTTGGAATACGCCATACTCGATTTTTTTATCTAATTTTGATTGATTTTGATTTGTTAATTGTGTTACGGTTAAAATCAATCAATATCGGGAAGCACGGCCATGCTTCCCGTTTTTTTCCTTTAAAGTAGAGGGCTGTCGATTTTTTTCATTCGGAATCCTTCTACCCTTCAAAACACCTATATAAACGGGCTTCCAACAAGCATTACAAACCTCTTTGAGTAATTCAGTATACTCTCATTAACCAGCAATGCTTAATACTTGCTTAACAATTTCTCAAATCCTTTGGAAATTTTTAATATCTCATCACGATCTGCCACAGGTTTGTAAACCTGTTTATCCGGGATATTATATGCCAATTGCTGAATATTATTAATTGCTCCCTTTACAATGGGTTTAAGTTCTGGATGGGATTTTAATAATTTTAAGCCCATAAATGCGGTAATATGGCTTTTCCAAATAAGCCCGGTTTGAAGAAGCAACGTAAATCTTTCCTGTAAGTCATTATACTCCTTTTCCTTTATCTTCCCTTTGACCGATAGAAGTTGCCATAGTGATTTTTGGATAAGCCGAATAGCCTCGTCTTTTTCTTCCCTCACTTGGCTAAAGGTTTCCATGTTCGGATTGGTTAATTCTTCCGTGACATCGATATACTCTTCTTTGTACCATTTATTTATGTATGATATATGTGAATCTGCATAATCAAAAGCAGGCAACCAACTATGTCTTGTAAACCATACGCCCTGAGGAAAAAACAACTTGTTAACTATATCGAACGAAGGTTTTAATACGTCTATTATACCTTTTGAGGCCCCTTGGCCGTACCTTTCTTTAGCCCAATTTACCCATATCTCATCTGGGGACATTTCAGGGTTTTGAGTAATCTTAGCAAGAGTATAGATATTTATTTCATTTGGAGTAAATAAGGCATCGAACCCAGCATGATCAAGTCTCGCGTTATAACCAACAACTTTCGGAAAGGTCATGTCATATTTCCATCGGTACGAAAAATATTCCGGGGAGGTGTAGGGAATATGGTTCCTTCCCGTATACTCCGAAGAACAATCGAACTCGACAATCTGTTTTTTGTTCCTAAAGGCACCAATCAAAGGATTATGGGGATAAAACGGCTCCCAGTCATGAGGAATACATTTTGACTGGACCATGATATCGTCACTAACATTATCCAATCCTTGCTTAAGCCATTCCAGTTGTTCCGGTTCATAAACAAATGTTCTTACAATCAATTCCTTTTTATTTTTTTTACAGCTTTTATAAATAGAATTAATCAATTTCTGAAAGCGATCGGGCATTGAAAGTTTAGAAGCTACTTCTGAATTATCAAATATCTTGTACTGTGTTTCATGGAAGGTCATCATTAGTCCATCAAACTCGGGAAAGTCGAGGAACATTTTGGCATACCTATCCTCAAGCCACTTCCAAAATCCAGGGGCATCCATTTGCACAATACCTTCCTTAAGATATTTAGCGGGTACATCAGCCAATTCATGAGTCCATATCCACACCTTTAAGTCCTTATCATGCGCGTATTTGGCTAACTCCCTCAACTTCTCACCAACACCATTTTTTTCAGTTTTTCTTGCACCAGTTCCATAGAGCTGCATGGTTGTCCAAATCATTTCATGGGAGAACACTATAGTATTGATATCATACTTAGAGGCCTCATCCATAACTTTTTTACAATAATCCATATCCAGTTTGTGCAACTGCCATGATCTTATCTCCATTTCGGGCTTAGCCCAAATAGTTAGATTAAATGCGAAGAAAGTAACAACCAAATATTTAATTTGAACTTTCATGTCTTATTTCTGAAAAAAAGGGGTATTTCCTCAAGATAATGGCTCGTTGTCTGTTAGGAATTAATCACCTATCAAACCAATCCAATATTACTACTTTGAAAATACCCCTTTAAAAATGGTTATTAATATCCCGGGTTTTGCTCTAAAACGGCACCTGTGTTTTTTTGGATCTCACTAATTGGAATTGGGAAAAGATCTTGGTAATCTTCCATATGTTCTCCGACCACGGGGTTCAGGGTTTTAATTCTTTCCACTGCCTTTCCAAGTCGCATTAAAGTAATAAGACGAAATTCTTCATAGTACAGCTCTCTCATCCGCTCATCCAAAATATAATCAATATCTACCTCCCCTGGGGATACCTCTGGCGCATTGGCCCTTCTTCTGACGACATTTATGTCCTCCGCCGCTGCAGCCGTATTTCCATTACCCAAATGTGCTTCTGCCCTTAACAAATACGTTTCGGCCAACCGAATTTCCATATGGTCCCTATAAGTTGTCCCGGCCTGTGCGGTGAGCGCTCCAGGAACACTCTGATCTTGGTGCCAGAATTCGATGGGATCTAGGCCAGGGGTTACCGCTTTCATTATAATCGGAAAGAAACGTTGAAGTGTATCCACTTCTGTTACCTTAACCAAAGGAAGGTTGTCCGCAATGACCCATTGACCATTATATTCATTAGCCGGATTCATCACCTGTACATCCCGAACAATATTATGACTAGAATTGCGCATATCTTGATCAAAACCGCTCTTTTCCCATACTGTTCTTCTAAAATATGGACTTGGCCCCGAATAGCCAACACCCCTATTTGCCACGTAGGTATTTGGTTGATTTAAGACTGTCTCAGTAGACCCATCGCTCTGTGTAATCTCAGCGCTATGAAGAACCGGGCAGATATTTCTTGCCAAGGAATAATCCCTATTAACCCCGCCTCCTGGAGTGTTATAAGCCCATTGAACTACCCAAAGTGATTCCCTATTTCCACTAGACCTATTTTGGTTGCCGTGACGAAACAGATCCCAATAAACATCCCCTCCAAAATCAGGATCATTCACTCTAGTCCCGAACCTTTGGGTCATAAGGGCGGTATTTGGATTATCAATCACCTTTGAAGCCGCCGCTACTGCATCCTGCCATCTTCCTAAAGAGATATATACTTCAGACAAAACATGATAAGCAACAAGATTACTTATTTCAAAATCATAGACCTCATCAATATTATCCAGATTTGCAGCCGCAAACGCTAAATCTTGGGCACACTGCTCATAAACTTCTTGCCTAGAGGCTCTAACATAGTCTCTATTAGGTGATTTGGTTTCTTCCAAAACAAGAGGTACGCCCCCAAATAAATGGGCTAGTGTTTTGTAAGCGAGCCCCCTAAAGAACATAGCCTCTGCCTGAACCTTTGTTTTTTCGCCTTCCGTCAATTGCGAAGCATTATCTTCCGAGCGCCCTATGATGACATTTGCATCATATATAAGTTTATAGAAGGCTTCCCATAAACTTAAAACTTCTTCTGTAGAAGAAGGTGTGAGTCTCGTATTTACTTGTCTAGTTCCTTGGGCATAATAGTAACTAAGGGTGATATCTGAAATATCCCAATATGTCCTTGGGGTACGTTGAGCATACATGTAATCACGATAATCACTATAAAGTGTTAAAAGGGCCGCGTCAAAATCTTCAGACGTAACATAAGAATTTTCAGGCGCATAAAAATCCAATGCCTCCTCTTCCAAAAACTTATCTTCATTACAAGATTGGCCAATCAAGCCAACTAAAATTAATAACGCTGAAAATCGCAACGTTAGAATCAAACTATTATATCTAATTATGGTTATCATTTTCGTACTATTTATTATTAAAAATCAACATTTAAACCCAATGCTATACTTCTCAAAACGGGTCTGCCGTTTTTAGTAATCCCTGTCCCCGTCTCTGGATCTAATCCAGGATATTTGGTAAACGTGGCTAAGTTTTTTCCGGAGAGAATTAACTTTAATCTTTGAATCTTGAATTTACTCAGAACTTCCTGATCAAAACTATAGGATAGCGAAACATCTTGTAATCGCACAAAACTTCGCTCCACAGTTTCAATGCCTCGCTGTCCGGGTGCACTAATGGCCCCTATACGTTCATATCTTCCATCCGAATTTTCCGGAAGCCAGGCATCGTAACTTGTTGGAAAATTCCAGTTGTAATGATTACCAGACCCATAGCTATTAAAACCACCTACAATCTCTGATTGATCGTTTAATTGGGTATAATATCCCTTTCCACCTTGTATAGAATTAATGAAAGCAAAGAATGACCAATTCTTATAAGTAAAGGTATTACCAAGGCTAAATCTATAATTGGGAGATCCATACCCTAGAATTTGGTAATCATTTATTTGATCTATTTCGCCATCATTGTTCTGATCTATGATGACATAAGATCCCACATCGGCCCCAACGGGTACATCATCACCCAATTGGTATATGTCACCAGTAATATCATAGTTGTAAACAACATCCAATGGTTCCCCGATAAACAACCCTTCTGAAACTAGATCATCCTCCTGACCATCGCCATCATTGTCCAAACCCAATAGTTCTTCAAGTTCATCCCTATTTCTAGAAAATGAAAAATCGGTCTGCCATGTAAAATTTTCGGTTTTTACATTTATAGTGGATAAAAAAGCCTCAAAACCACTATTATGAATCTTTCCAAGATTATCCGGAAATTTGGAATAACGGCTAATGGAAGGCACGTCAACGTCATAAAGTAAATCCTTGGTGTCGTTACTGTAATAATCTACGGCACCTGTAATTCTTGATTCGAAAAAGCCAAAATCCAGACCCACATCAAGACCAGTAGTTGTTTCCCATTGTAAATCATCACTTGCCAAACTACTGATACTCTTGGTATATAAGGGTGTATCGCCAGCATTTACATAATTATAACCATCGGATACTTTGGCCAATGTTTGATATCTGCCAATTGTTCTATTACCCGTAGAACCATAGCCCAACCGTAATTTTAAATAATTGACTTTTTTCAGAGAGGACATAAATGATTCCTGTGAGATTACCCAGCCCAAGGCTACGGAAGGAAATACTCCAAATTTATTCTCCTCGCTAAATCCTGAAAATCCATCGCGTCTTATAGTTCCGGTGAACAGATATTTATTATTAAAGGTATATAAAAGTCTTGCCATGGAATATAGACTTGACTCTTCCCAAGCACCAGATTCGGCTTCCTGAAGGGTTGAATTTCCTGCTTGAAGGTTGTTATACCCCAATGCCGAGTTTGGGAAATCCGTACTGCTTGCCCTAGTATATTCATTAGATCTCTTTTCAAAACCGTACAATAAGGTAACATCCACTTTATGCTTCTCATCAAAGACCCGGTTATAGGAAAGAATATTATCACTTAAAATACTGTGGTTCTCCGAATTGAACTTTTCGCCGTATCCCTGTCCATTCCCAAAATACTTGTCAAAATAGTAGTCATGGTTCCATACCACATTATTGGCCATATTTATTTTATAGGATAATCCCTTTAGGAAAGGAAAATCGATTTTCAGGAAAACGTTTGCAAACAAATTATTCCTAATGTCATCATTGTCAGCTTCCAAAGCGGCGATATTAGCAAACCCTGAGTTGGGGAAATTTAACTCCCCATCCTCCCTATAAGCCGAAATATAGGGGGGCATCCACCTTGTAACGGGGGCAAGTTCCCTACCCGAATAATCACTTGATGTGAAAAAGGATTGTAGTCCAACGGTTAACCAATCCGTTATCTTGTTGTCTATGTTCACCCGGGCATTGTATCTCTTGTAGCCTTCATTCACCATATAGCCCTGAACATCCGAGATGCCAAACGATAACAAATAATTTGTCTTCTGTGTATGGCCGGAAATACTAAGATTGTGATTTAGGGTGTACATAGAACTATTGGTAACAAGTTCGTCCCAATCTGTCTCATTTCCATTTTGCCAGTTTATGATTTGTTCGGTATCCTTAAAGTTTGTTGTAGGGGAATAATCTGGATTGGGTTGCAAGTACCCTGATTCTTCCGTTCTACTATTGAAGACATCGAAAGAGAGGACTCTTTCAAACCAACCTTCTCCATCCAAGGGCATAAATTCCTTTGTAGGCGATTGGATTGCGAAATTGCTGCTATAGCTTATAGTAGGTTTTTCATCACCGGTCCTTCCAGTTTTCGAAGTCAATATGATTACCCCGTTTGATGCCTGAGATCCATACACTGCGGCGGCACTATTATCTTTTAATACATCTACGGAGGCAAGGTCATTGGGGTTTATATCGATTAAACTTCCTCTATAGATGACCCCATCAAGAACTATCAATGGATTTTGAGCGCCTGAAATTGATGTTCTACCCCTAATAGATATGTTGGGTTCCCCGCCAGCAGAGGCTACTGCCCCTACATTAAGACCGGGAACGGACCCTTGTAACGATTGGGCAATTGAAACATTGGGCTGATCTTCAAATGAATCGATATCCGCTCGAACAACGGAGCCAGTCAGGTCAGACTTTTTCGCAGAGCCGTACCCAACTACCACAACCTCATCTAAGCCAGCTGTGCTTTCAGCAAGAGTAATATAAAAACTTGATTGTCCGTCAACATTTATTTCCTGGGTAGCAAAGCCGATATAGGATACTACTAATATCGCATCTTGATTGTTTAGGGAAAGTGAAAATTTTCCGTCAAAATCCGTTTGGGTGCCGTTAGAGCTTCCCTTTTCAATTATACTTGCACCGGGCAATGGAACACCTTGGGCATCAATCACGGTACCGGATATCAAAAACTGAGGAGCTATGTTTTTCACCGTGTCCGCATCAGCGCCATCATTTTTGGGCTTAGCCGTGTTGACTACCGGTTTGAGAACAATTTGTTTCTTTACTACGGTATATGATATACCCTTATTCTTAAAAAGAAGATCCAAAATCTCCTTAATCATAGTATCGTCCACATTGAGGGAAACTCTTTCTTGCAAATCCACATCCTCTGTATTATAGAAGAAACTAAACTTGCTCTGCGCCTCGATTTTCCCCAAAACGTTGGCGATGGGTTCATTGGTTATATTAAGAGTGAGTTTTTTGCTCTGTGCATAGGAATTAGCCTGCACATTGAACAATATTAAAAGAAACAGGAGAACTGAAAGCTTCATGGTTCGGTTCTTTTTGAGAACGTTTTCCGCCAATACGGAAAACCAATGGTTTTTCTGCATAATTTAAATGATTTTGATTAGTTAATTGTGTTACGGTTAATAATTGGTCTGTATTGAAAAACGCGGCCACGCTTTTCGACATCCCGTATTGTTTTTTTCTCAATCCCTTAGGTCATTACTCCATATCGTGGGTCATTATACCCTTGTTGTCGCTGACCTCATCTACATTATTTCGCCCGTTCTGAGACGGACCCTTTATAGCTTAGTACCATAATTTCCCGTTAGGTACCATTCCTTTTCAAGCTTTTTTTAAGATTCCTTTAAAAATCAACATGAAATATTGCATTATTGCGCATATACAAACTAAAATATTAAGGTATCGCAGACTTTCGGTTGTATTCCTTTCTTCGTGTAAGGACTTGTAAGTCCTGCTTACACATGTCTGGATGAGCCAGCCATCCTCCATTACAACACCAATAAGCTTGATTGTCCGAAAATTATTTAATACTTGTACAGCTTCCAAAGTCCGCATCTAGCCCCATAGTTACTGGTTTGTAACTGCTTTTTGTCTTAGCGTTTCGCTCAGACCAGATATCATTAGGACAGTCTACGGTATCAATTTCAACACAACGTATTAGAACATTAGGACTTCGATGCATATTTTAGGACATAAGATTCCCGTGCATTTGCAACGATTGAAAAAACATTATTCCCAAAACAAGTAATTTCTCCCCATTTATTTACGACTCACAAGAGATGTTCATAATCTTTTCTCTCGAGGTTCCAATTCTGTTAATTCTGCTATTTTTATTGGGTCTCCAGATTCTATGCTCTTTCTTGCCGCAATACCTATTAAAATAGACATTACCCCGTCTCTTATGCCCGCCGAGCGACCATAAAGGTCTGTTGCTTTTGGGTTTTTAAATATTTTATCATGTAATGCAACGTCTCCACCTCCATGTCCAGCACGGGTAAAAGGAACTTTTATCTCCTCATATTCCTTCCAAAGTTTATGAACAAATATAGGTTCATACTTATCTGCTTCTTTTGAAGTTTGATCCATCTCATTAGCATGCATTTCTGATTGGTTAATGTCCTCCGCTTTTTCATATGGAATATCTAAACGGGCTTCCAGTCTTCCCTCGGTTCCATTAAAAGCAACCCTCCATCCTTCAAATGGAGAATATGTAGTTAAGGAATAGTTCACAACTACCTCATTTTTGTATTTGACTTGAGCGGACATTTTATCATAAATATTGATCTCGTTCCTAAACAAGCAATTATCCCTAATGTAACCATCATATTTTTCATTGTTCACATACAGGTCCATGGAACGTTTATCCTTTGTGATATCCCAATGAAAATCACATTTATTCTTAAAATTGCAATTCCGGCAACTATTCCCTCGGAAAGGGCCACTCTCACCATATTTTTCCAAAGAACCATAAGCGAAAACCTCACTCGGTTCGGAATCTATCCACCAATTCAAGAGATCAAAATGATGCGAAGCTTTATGTACCCACAATGTCCCCCCGGCTTCCCGAAGTCCGTGCCATCTTCTAAAATAAGATGCGCCATGGTATGTGTTTAAATACCAATGAAAGTCTACCGAAGTTATTTTGCCGATAGCATTATTGGCGAGCAATTCCTTTATTTTTGTGTTATAGGGACTCCATCTATAATTAAAGCCTACTATTAAGTTTTTGTTCGACCTCCTTTCGGCATCAATTATTTCTTGGCATTTATACTCATCTATGGTCAAAGGCTTTTCAGTTAAAACATCGCACCCAAAATCCAACCCCTTTACTATAAATTCGTGGTGAGTGGAATCTTTGGTAGTTACGATAACCAAGTCGGGCTTTGTTTCTTCGAGCATAGTGTTGAAATCCGCAAAAGTCGGGCAAGAGACCCCCATGTATTTTTTAGCATATTCCAACCTTCCAGGATTAATATCGCACAACCCTACAAATTCAAGGATGTCGGAATATTGCTTCACCAATCGCTGTCCCCAAAAACTTGTGCCCCGTATTCCGGTACCCACAAGTACAATTTTCAATTTTTCCTTTTTTGAACCAAAGCTGAATGCAGAAATCGGCATAGCGGTGCTTGCTGCCAATAAACTAATGGAGGTCAAGAATTTTCTTCTGGATTTTTTCATGATTTATTTTTTTAGTTATGTTTCTTATTTTACAGTTGCAGTCGCGAGGTTTACAGCACAATATATGTTTAAGCATGCCGTACACATTTAAAAATTCATGACTTGTCGGACCGCCGTGCTATATGTCCGTTTCAACGTTTAATGTATGATTTCGTAAGGGGTTGTGGACTTCTAATCCATCAAGTTACCACCCAGATTTGATGCGGGTGATAAAGCTCGAAAACCTCTTAAACCCTTATGAATTATAGCACATTGTTGTGCCTCGTTATTCTATCCATATAGCCCAATCAGACTGATATGGTGCTTTAAAAGTATGTTTTCCTCCCTTTAATTTGCCGATTTCAAGTTCCTGATACTTTTTCTTTGTGTCAATCGCAATAACTTTTCTCTGTTTGCCTTTAAATCTATAGTTGATATTCTTAGCATCTTCCTGATAAAAAACATAACAAGAATAATCTGTTAAGCAATATGCTTCAGATAAAGTGGTATCAACAATCATATCTTTTTTAAAACGCTGATTATCATTCCAGAATATAGAAAAACATTTTAAGGCATCCTTGTTATTGTACTCACCCGTCTCGTCCAAATTACCCCAGATGGCAGCAATGCCACCAGCCATTGTATGATACCATAAACCCTTTAAAGTTTCTTCTTCGTTAAAATCCTTTTTGGGATATTTACTGGGCGTTCGAATTCTATATCTATCTTCTGAGAAGCTGGGTTTGGAAGGGCGCTTATTAATCATCGTTCTAAGTTCATTGTACGATGGTTTATGGTATTCGTAACTGGAATAATCTAGCCCCTCATATATTTGATTAAGCTTATTTTTGGATGCCCTTGCCCCCAATAAGTGTTTCCAATCTTCTTTTTGCCATAAATAATCTTGCCATGCCTTTAGCTGATGGTCTTCTACCCATTCCCATAAATCAAAGCCATATCCGATTGTCCAGCCTTTTAATGGATTAAGTTGTTTATAGATTTCTTCAAGAAGATATTTTTCCTCCTCACCCATGATACCCCCTGCCAGGCTTTTTGATGTTTGTTTTCGTTGTGCATCACCCCATAACCATATATGAGTACATCCGCCAGCCTCATAGACCTTGGATATAATCATCTTAAGTTTATCAAATGTCTCTTGGTCAATTTCATTATCTGTTGGTTTGACTTTGTTGTCGCCGATATGAAACCACTGTCCATAAACAGGAATGTGAATTCCATTAAAACCGTGTTCAAGCATGAAGGTATTGATAAAAGCATCAATATCTTTTTCAGTTATTAATGATAAATCATTGTTACTCCCTTTTTCACGTTGATTGGCAATTACATCAATCATTACATAGTTTGGAACAAATGTTTGTCCAGTTGTGGACCACATATACTTTTGATTGTAGCTAGTAATATATCCTTTATCAGTTTTTGTTGTGAAATTGGCTAAAGACAGGATTACTATTAAAATAAATATTGTTCTGATAATCTTCATAGTTTATTGTTTTTTAATGAGGCACAACATTCAAGTATAAACTCCACGGACAAGAACAGGTAAATTGCCAGAGAAATTACCGATCGGTCGCCTCAACGTTGGGTTTCTATTACCCCCAACTTATTACGACATCATCATATGAAAAGGGCCTTATTCGAGATAAATTCCGCCTATATCGATTCCTATTTTTTTTAATTAATGCACTATAAATGCACCGTTTACCGTATTGAACGAGTCGTTGTCGTTTCCCCTACCCCCTCCGGTAAAATTCATGGTGAAGTTCTTCCCATCCTTGCTCAACCATTTGTTGTTGAAGGCAAGAAAAAAAACATTTATACCCCAACTTAACTTGCTACCGGGCCTATGTTTCCCAAAATAATCATCCTCCGTCCAATACTTTACCGTTGTCCAAGGCCCCCAGGGCTCGGGGGCGTCGAATATGCCCATAACCCCTTTATGCGTTACCGTATGTTCGGTAGCTATAATATACCGCTTTAGTCCGGGATTGTAAAATGCACTCAAGCACCACCCGACTCCTTGCGGATCTTCAAAAACAGCTTTCCTGTCGAGGATACCACCCCATTGCGGGCTTCCCTCGTTTAAACCTTTGTACCATTTGTAGGCCGTTCTGCCTTCCCATAAAGAATCTTTATGAACTCTTGCCAAATACAGTTTTTCCTTTTTTTGGAATGCAAAATCTATTTTTGTCGTATCCTCCATCTGGATAAAATAACTGTAAACAAAATCATCTTTGGCCATGGCATTATTCTTGCCAAAATTCAGGAATGTTGGAATCGCTATTTTATCTTCCCCATTAAATTCCCAGTCCGACTTTTCCCAGGATGCGCCGTGGTCAAAAGATCTTGCGAGATTGACGGATTTGCGATGGTGCTCTTTTTGACCTTCCACCACCCACATATAAAGAATTTCGTCCACACAGATGGTACCCCAGCTTTTGCCCTTGAACATGGCCGCATTTTCGGAACACTTCGGATCCCCCCATACATCATATCCCTTCCAGTTTTTTCCCGAACCCTCGATACGGGCAAAACCTAAAGACACCCGACATTCCTTATTGCTATTTCCTACAAATCCCCCGCCATCGCCCCATGAACCATACAAATTATCGTCATCGGCCCAAGTAAGGTGAAAATTATCACTTCCAAGGGCTCCGCGTTGATGGGTTGACCATTTTAACGCAACTCCCTTAATGACCTCACTGGCCGGATAAGGAAGGTGTTGTCCATGGCTGCTATACACGCCTACAAACCATGTTATAAAAGTTAGACTAAGTGTTTTTATGTTTGTTTTCATTATTAAAATTTCCAGTTCTTTTTATTGTTATTTCATTTCCCATTTGCCAAATTTAACAAAGAGGCAGTTTTCAATTTCTATCAATCAACTACAAATGAACCTTTTAACGTATTGAAAGAATCATTATCATTACCTCTACCGCCTCCAGTAAAATTGAGAGTGAATTTTTTCCCGTTCTTACTTAACCATTTGTTGTTAAAGGCGATGAAGAAGACATTTCTGGCCCAATCCAAATTGTCTCCGGGTCTAGATTTCCCAAAGTATTCCTCCTCTGTCCAATATTTTACGGTCGTCCAGGGGCCCCATGGTTCTGGAGCATCGAATATTCCTATAATTCCTTGGTGGGTTTCTGTATGTTCAGCAGATAGGATATATCGCTTTAATCCTAGATTATAAAATGCACTTAGGCACCAACCCACACCTTCGGGGTCTTCAAATACTGGTTTTTTTTCCCAAACAGTTCCCCACTGCGGTTTTCCCATATTCATATTTTTAAACCATTTGAAGGCTTTTCTGCCCTCCCATAGCGAATCTTTATTAGCTCTTGCCAGATACAATTTTCCCTTTTCATGCATTTCAAATTTCGTGTTGGTGGTATCCTCTACATGAATAAAATAACTGTACACAAAATCGTCTTTAGACCCCGAATTATCCTTACCAAAATTGATAAAGGTGGGGATGGACAATCTATCGGTAATCTCAAATTTCCATTCCGATTTCTCCCAGGATGCCCCATAATCGAAGGACCTGGCCAAGTTTACGAATTTAAGATGCCCGTACTTGTGATCTGAGACTACCCACATATACAGAACACCGTCTACGGAAATAGTACCCCAGCTTTTGCCATTAAAGGTGGCCCCGTTTTCGGAACACTTAGGGTCTCCCCATACATCATATCCTTTCCAGTTTCTTCCCATTCCTTCAATTCGCGCCACACCTAAAGGAACACGACAAGCTTTATTGCTATTTCCAACAAAGCCTCCACCGTCTCCCCAAGCCCCATATAAATTGTTATCATCTGCCCAGGTAAGCTGAAAATTATCACTTCCGAGGGCACCGCGCTGATGGGTAGACCATTTTAACGAAATTCCCTTTATTACGGGGCTGTCCGGATATGGGGATTTTTGCCCATTACCGCTATAGACCCCGATAACCCATATTATTAGGATTTGAATTAGAATCCCTTTGGGTTTGTTTGTTGCTTTTACAACAAAATCATCGACCTCATCAAACTCTTTTATTAATTTCATTTTCAAGTATTTAAATCACGGAATATATCTTTCAATTGCGGGTATCCTTTCTGATAAATGGAAAAAAGTCGGGAGTACCTCTCTTTATTTTTCTTTACTGGAACATTATTGGTCGCCATGGGTATTCTTTGTTTTATCTGCTCAGAACCGATCCATGTTTTATCGGATATTACTGCGAGGATCGCGACCGCAAATGCACTGCCCTCACTACTCGCAGCGACTGTTGTTATCCGACGATCGAAAACATCGGCCAACATTTGTTTCCATACTTCACTTTTGGCACCGCCTCCTGATAAACAAAAGGATTTGGATACGAAATCAGATTGTTCCATCATGGCAGTAATATCCTTTAAACTAAAGCATATACCTTCCATTACTGCCCGCACCATATCAGAAAGAGATGTCTTAGGATTCATTCCAATAAATGCCCCTCGGGCAAATTCATCAGGATAAGGACACCTTTCGCCGCTCAAATATGGCAGAAACAGTAACCTATTCGCCCCCACAGGGGATTTTTCTGCAAGTAAATCAAGTTCCCCATACGTCGTTAAAGGAATCTGTCCCTCCAGTAAAAGATTCCTAAACCATTTCAACGAACCTCCTGCACTCAAGGTCACCCCCATAGCCATGTATGAGTTGGGTAGGACTCCACAAAAAAATTGCAACCTTGCCTTAGAATTATATATATATTTTGATGATTGAATCGTGACATTCCCTCCTGTTCCTATTACCAATAGTCCTTCGGACGAATCAAAAATACCTGACCCCAACGGTTGAATAACCGCATCTCCCGCACCCGCGATTATTGGCACATTCTTCTTTAACCCAAGTTGCTCCGCCAATTCCGATTTCAACACACCGCTTTGATCCGTTGAATTAATAACCTTGGGCAACCAATCGATAGGAATTCCTATTTTATTTAAAAGCTCCTTCGACCAACACTTCTCTTTAACATTGAACAGGCCCGTTCCGGAAGCATCGGTAACATCGGTAAATATTTCCCCGGTCAGCTTGTATCTAACGTAATCTTTCGGCATCACTATTCTATGGATCCTATTACTATTTTCTACCTCATTTTTCTGGACCCAACATATTTTTGAACCGGTATAACCGATGAGCATGTTATTATTTGTATATTCCAAGAGAGCCTCTTCTCCTCCAGCCCGCTCAATGATTTCCTTGCATTCAGCAGCCGATCGTTGGTCGTTCCACAAAATCGCGGGCCGGATAACCTTCAAACTGGAATCTAAAGTAACCAAACCGTGCATTTGGCCACTTACTCCAATCTTGGTTATATCCTGTTTGTATTCAAATTGACCGATTACATTTATGCATAATTCCCATACTGTATCCCACCACATATCAGGATTCTGCTCTGCCCAGCCTGGTTTTGGAGACTCTATAGAATATTCACAGCTCTCTTTGGATACAATTTCCAAAAGGTCATTGATGATGACGCATTTGGCGTTCGTCGTCCCAACATCTATACCTACATAATATTTTCTTTGAATATCCATTCACCTATCTTTAAACCTAAATCTGGACCTCTATTGAATTGATTTTGCTTTCATCCAGAATGGGGCTGAAACGAACCACAACACCATTCCAATGGCCATACATAAAGCATGGCTATCCCATGACAGTCTACCGTATAACACAAAAAAAGATGGTACTACAGTAAACAAAAGACCCAGTATTGATATGATTATTGCAAATTTTCTCATAAGTATTTAAATTATAATTTTTTACTAGTTTTTAGACTGCATCATTTTACAACCACATTAGTTCTACTGTATTTTTTTTGCATGATGGCGCTTAATAGGACGTACAGCAGAAGGGCTATTAAAATCCCGGGCAAGCCAAGGAAGAATATTTCTACCCCAAAGTGCATATTAAACCATAGAGACAAGGCCATACTCACAACCCAAGTAACTATTGCGGCCCAGCTCACGTCCTTTTTTAGATAGGAAACAATATAGGATTTCAATCCTAGTTTTGGCAGTATCCAAAAATCCGTTATTATTATTACCCCAATTGGCATCATTACCAACCCTTGTATGGCTATGAACTCTAGGAACTTCATAATAAACCCTGGAAAACAGGCTGCAATAGTTGTTATTAGGCCTGCTACCAATGTTACTTTCCATCTTTTCCAATTCGGAGTTACCACTTGGAGTGCAAGACCTGCACGGTATAAGGTTGGGTTTGCGGTCGTCCACCCCGTAACAATGACAGTTATAGCACCCGTAATTCCAGCTCCCATATACGCAATTGGTCCTGGTGCAATATCGCCCAATGCAGCCGCACATAGAATCCCCGAGGCCACCCAGGCAATGTAGTGCCCTAAAAACATTCCAAAGGCACTGGTAAATCCATATTTCCAATTTTTGGCATATCGTAGAATTGACATATCGGACATCCCAATATGCATACTCATGTTGCAGAACCAAGCAAAGAAAGTAACATGCCAAAATGTAAACTTTGATTGTCCTTCAAAAGGAATTCCGGTCCATATTTTCTCATTGGCGACCCTCCAAAAGTCACCTATAGAATTACAGCCCAGTTTTGGTAATACCGCAACGGCTGAAGCTATAAAGACCAGGAACATCCAAGGTGCACATATTTTTGCGAAATGGGAAATTTTTTCAAATCCCAGTATTGCTAAGGCAGTTACAACTAAACCGACAAAGAATACGACTAGTATCCACTCCACACTATTTGGATAAAAATCATCCAATGACGGCATTGTCATATTGAACGAGAGACCTACTGCCGTAGAAGAAACGGCTATCATCGCACCAGCCAGAATACAAAATGCCAAAGCATTTACAATACTATAAACAATGGTCGTATTCGCCCCTGCCACCTTTTTTAATTGCCAGTAAAGAGTAAGTCTGGTTTTCACGGCCACTGGTGCAGTAAATATTGCCCAGCTTAAAACTGCCAATATATTGCCAACCAACAAACCTAAAAACAGATCAGGAGCAGTAACGCCGTGGGCAACGAATAGAGGACCTATCACAAATTCGGTTCCCGCTACGTGCTCCCCGGCATATAAACCGATAAAATTAGATACTTTTTGTAATTTACTTTTTGCTACGGGTTCCCTATCAAACTCATACAAGGCATCCAAGCGTTCACTTATGTTGTTCTTGTGAGCCATGTCTATAAATGAGGTTGAATATATTTTTTATAGTCGTTCACCAGTAGATATTCGGGTGCTTCATCCTCTTCGATTGTGGGAAACCTAGGAATGGTATTGACAAAAATATTGTCGGTGGCATCATCATTAACACTGCTCACTTCGACGACCAAAACTTTTCCTTTTCCATTTTCCCCCCAAAACTCATGGTAAACTCCGGGCAATAGATAAATACTTTCACCAGGTTCCAAAGTAACAGTGCCTCCCGCAGCGACTGTTACAGGAATGGAATCTATTTTGACTGTTATATCCTCATCAGTCAGGTTTCCATCAAAGTCACCATGAAACAATTGTATTACTAGATTTCCACCACCCCTATTGATAATGTCTTCTTTCTTAATGTGGTGCGTGTGATTTGGTGTTACCTGGTTTTCCTTGACAACAATAATTTTTTCGCAATAGGGTTTGTCTTTGTCGGTTAGAGATCCGTTTCTAGTATTAAAGTTTATAAGCCCTATGTTTTCAAAGTCGCCACTTCCAAAATCGGTAATGTCCCATCCCAATCCTCTTTCCATAACCTCACCAACAATGCTGCCCATATCTTTCCACTGGTCAGGTTTCCAATAGGCCCATTTTGGCAAGACGATATTCATGTCCTTAAAAAATTGAAAAGCCTCGTTGATTGCAAGATTTATTTCGCTTCGTTTCATTATAATCCTAGTTTATTGGTTTTTAATACTGCGTTAATAGCTTGTAGTATTGCTTTATTTCCAAGACCGTATCGCTCTCGAAGCAAATCGGCATCTGCAGATTCGGTGAAGGTATCATTGATGCCCATTCGTTTTACCGGTTTTTGTAAATGCTCGGCATAAATTTCTGCTATCATACTACCAATACCCCCCATAATGTTGTGATCTTCCAATGTAACGGCCGCCTTGGTTTTATTACCCAATCGGATGATCGAATCAACATCAATAGGCTTAATCGTTGGGAGATTGACCACCTGGACCGATATTTTCCGCTGTTTTAATCCTGATAGTATTTCCAAAACTTTAGGGTAAAGATCCCCAGTGAAGAATAGGCTGATATCAGTTCCTTCACTAATAACGTCGGGCTGTCCTATTTTAAACTCATAATCGCTCCCATGATGATTTGGGACAGTCGATCTAGGAAGTCTTAGGTAAACCGGCCCATAATGGTCTATTGCAGCATACATCATTTGCTTCAGTTCAACAGCATCAGATGGTTGTAAAATGCACATGCCAGGCATGGACCGTAAAAGGGCTATATCTTCAATAGTGTGATGAGAAGGTCCTGTATATCCCATACTTACACCGGCGGCATGACCTATAATCTTAACATTTGTGTTGTTATAGCAAATAGATTGTCGAATCATATCCACTCCGCGGTGTACTGCAAAAACGGCGAAGGAATTATACACCGGAATCTTTCCAATTAAAGCCAGGCCCGCAGATATTGTGGGCAAACTCTGTTCCGCGACACCGATGTCCCAAACCCTCTTAGGAAAGCTCTTGGCAAACTTTTCGGTTTTGCAAGAATCGGGTAAGTCGGCATCCAAAACAACTACCTCGGGATATTTTGTTCCTATTTCTACCAATATATCAGCGAATTCTAGTGCCAGATTCTTCATTGATCTTCTTTTCCAAATTATTTAGGTAAACAATTGCCTCCTCATAGTGCGACTCATCAAGCCCAGAACTTGACGAGACAAATTGTCTTGTATGTAAGGGGATCCCCTTACCCTTAATTGTGTCGCATATAATAATACTTGGTCTCCCCTTTGTATCATGTGCTTGCTTTAATACCCTTGACAGATCTTCAAAGTCATGGCCATTAGCACGTAGAACATTCCATCCGAAAGATTCCCATTTCTGAGATAAAGGAGAAACAGCATTCCTATCTTTCATAGACCCGTAGGATGATTTTTTGTTGTAGTCGATAATCGAAATCAAATTGTCCAGTCTGGCATTATGGGCGATAAGTGCCGCCTCCCAAACAGAACCTTCATTACATTCGCCATCGCTTAATAAAGAATAGACCTTTGCTGAACTCCCATTTTTTTTCAATGCCCATGCCATTCCACACGCCACGGGGAATCCTTGCCCAAGGGAACCCGTGGAACAATCTATCCCTGGAGTTTTGTTCCGATCAGGGTGGCCTTGAAAAATACTATCTATCGTTCGATACTTTTCAAAATCTCTATCACTAACATATCCTGATTGTAGGAGCGTTATGTACAGTGAAGGAACTGCGTGCCCCTTACTCAAAACAAAGCGGTCCCTTCCGTCCCAATCAGGTTTTTCTGGGTCAATATTTAGCCAGTAGAGGTAAAGAATTGTGATGATTTCAACCATACTCATACAGGCACCATAATGCAGTCTGATTTTGTGTTTTTGCCCCAACTGTAGCAGCATCCGTCTATGGTCAATGGCAGCCAAACCGAGGTAGTTCAAAAGATCCAAATCCTTAGGGCTTTGGATTGCTTGGAATGGCTTACCTCTTTCAAGTAATCTCTTGACATCCGCCGCATATCCTTTATTAATATTTTGAATATCAAAAAACATTACTTCTCGTCATTTGTATCGTGGATTATTTCATTCTCAATTTCTTGTATCCTGAAAAATTTAGGAAGTGATCGCCCTTTCTGGAATCCTGACCGGACAAAGGCCTCGCTGATAATTTTTGCAGATTCTTCCCCGACGACTTTTGAACCCAGAGTAAGGACCTGAGCATTATTGCTTTTTTGCAATCGTTCCGCAGCATATACGTCATTACATGCACCTGCATAAACGCCAGGTACTTTGTTGGCCATAATGGCCATGCCAAGGCCGGTACCACAAATAAGGATTCCTCTTTCAAATTCTTTGTTCCGAATTCTTTTTGCAAGATTATATGCAACATCAGGATAATCTTTGTCCTTATAAAACTGTAGGTAGGCCAAATCCTCAACCTCATGGCCGAGTTCTTTGATATGGGTCAAAATAATTTCTTTTAGATTTGAACCATTTCTGTCCGCATCAATTGCTATTTTCATTTTTCATTATTTGTTAATTCGAGAACTTATACACTAATTTTCATTGCATACTTTTTCACAGTATGTTTATTTCTATTCTATAAAAAGTGCAAACGTTAGCCACATTCCTGTATTGGTCCATTAGGAAGGCTATACACCTTTCTTAAGTTCATGGGCGCCTTGTTAAGAGTCAGATAAGAATACCATTGATTTTCAAAAAAAGTTGGGACATATTTCCTTTTGGGACATGCCCCAACAACAACTCAACTAACTCAACTAACTCAACTCACTATTTTTCTATTTTCATTAAATCAATACAAGATTTTATTTATACAATTCGAATTGTCCCTTCATAAAATTTATATTGTCATACTCAGGCCATCCTGACCAACCCAGCCAAAAGCTTTTACCACCATCACCCAAAAATTTAGTTGGTATTACGTAATTAAATTTTACTAGTTTGTCTAAAAAATTATCCTCATAATAAACAGTGGTCCATGGTCCCCATGGATTAGGGGCATCAAAAATCCCAAAGCTGGACACGTCGGCTAGTATACTTTTTCGATCGTCTCCCTTGGCAAAATGAGGTTTTGCCAAAAGATATCGTTTCAAACCGGGATTATAGCAAATGCTCAAATGCCATAAGTAAGCGTTGTTATCATGGAAAACTGTTGCCTTTTTTGTAAAATCTGAGGACCAGGAAGCACTGCTATCTTCATTTATGTATTCAAACCATTCATAATCCACAGAATTGAAGATATTTTCTTTTTCTACCCTTGCGAGATATATATCGGGATGACGGTTAAATCCGAAGTAAACATATATATAGTCATCAGGAGCACCCTCATATCCTTTTCCATATTGTAAAATACCCCTTACCCGAAATCCTGCGGGAGCATGGGGAAACATACGCTCCTTTCCCAAAGTCCATGTTGTCCCACTATCCATTGATACCGCTGAATAGGAATCGTGATCATACCTGCTGTCACCATTGACCCAAAACATCAGCAATTTTTCATCAACTGCTATTAAGCCATCAGGCTTCCCAAAGTTCTGCCCCGGGCCGGCACCCCAAAGATCCTCTCCTAATAAATTTGGCGGGGTACCTTCTATTTTGGTAACTCCAATACTCCTTTTGGGCTCCTTTCCTTTTTCCCATCCCCAGCCGTCTCCCCAAGCAGCATACAAATTGTCGTCACTAGCCCATGTCATTGGCCATTGATCACTTCCCAATCCATTTTGGATTTTCACATCCATATCCCAAGAAACCGATTTTATAACTTGGCTAGCGGGATACGGAGGAGTTTGCCCATTTATTTCTCCTTGCATTATTAAAACAGCAATAATCGTGTAAATCTTCATTGTTTAATTTTTCATTTTTTTCTATTCCCTGAAATTGTAAAAGTCCCTTCTACGGATCCCCATTGATCACCCCCAGGCCCGGTATATACCATAACAAACCCCCTTCCATTCCTATACCACCATTTCGGAGAAAAATTCCAATAAACGGTCTTTGGATCACCTGGATATTTTTCATTTTGTAGATGAGGGAAATCACCTATATTCCATGGATGTTCGAAAAGAATTGTAGACCAGGGCCCCCAAGGCTCTGTAGATTCGTAAATTCCGATATGCGCTTTTTCCCCTCTTAAATCTTTATATCTACCAACCTGTTGAACCGTAAGGATATAGCGTTTTAGACCCGGATTATAAATTACACTTGTTCGCATCACACCATTTTCCGAATCACTAAAAACGGGTAGTCGTTTTTCTATTTTAGATGACCATATTGGTTTTCCATTAGAATCAGCGCCCGCAAAATATGAATAGGCAGATTTCTTCTCAATAAATTGTTTAGGCACTCGTATCAAGTTTATTCTTCCTGGCTTATTAACATCCCATTTGCTGAGGGAATCAACTGACATTGTATGATCGGGTGCATATATATAAACATATTCATCCCTTGCACCTTTGTAGTCCTGACCAAACTGCAAAAACGTCGGCACAAAGAAGCCCGTATTTTCTTCGAATGGGAAATTCCAGTCGACGCCGGTGCGCTTCCAGGATTCCCCATGATCTCTAGATTTCCAAAGCTCTTGCATGCCATAACATTGCTGAGTCTTTCCATTTCCACTGCGCAACATAAATAAAGATCCGTCAATTGAAATAATTCCATAGGATTTCCCGCCAAAAGGCTTTTCCGAACTTATTGGATTTTTCCCTCCCCATATATTGTAACCAGAATAATTATTTCTGTTGCCTTCGATCTTCGCTACGCCCATGCTAACCCTTCCCTCATCATTTGTGCCTCCAAAACCTCCTCCATCTCCCCAAGCAGTATACTGATTTCCATCATCCGCCCAAGTAATTGTCCAATTGTCGCTTCGGGGAGCCTCCATTCCATTCCCCGGGCAAATGTTCTTCAAAGTCAACATATTAAATTCTATACCCGTGATATAGCGGCTTTTTGGATATACTGGCCTATAGTTTTTGACACTGGAAGAATCTAAACTATTACTTAAATCACCTTGCACGAAATGTTGGTTTACCAAGTCCTTTTTCAATTGAACAAATCCCAGGGATACAATAAATAATATCAGGAAAACGATTCCCAAACTTATCGAAATCAAGACTCCCAACTCTGTTCTGGACATGTTTCTTTGTTTTGATTGCACTTTCTTATAAAGCAGTTTGCCTGTAGTTTCTCTTATGAGTTTTGTGACCATCGATCTCCATTGGTAATTATTAGTAATGAACATGATTATATATGAGACGAAAGATTGATGACTACGGATACCACGTTATCGATACCAATAATTGTCTTGATCTACTTCTCTATACTGATACACAGTACAGGAATTATAGTTGACTAGAAATCTTAGATTCCGACAATCTACCCATAAAATAAAACTCGTTCAATAAATAGGGGAAATCATGATTACACCATATATCTAAGTTACTACCCCTTCAATACAGGCAGCGCGAGCTATGGTTGAGAAGCAAGAGCTTCATGATTTGATTCTTTTGAGAACGTTTTCCGTGAATACGGAAAACCAAATGTTTTTGTTTTTCTGCATAGTTTAAATGATTTTGATTAGTCTATTGTATTACGGTTAATAATCGGTCTGTATTGAAAAACGCGGCCACATTTTTCGACATCCCGTACTGTTCATTATCTTAATCCCTTAGGTCATTCCTCCAGACTTCGGTCTATTATGACCTTGTTATCCCTGATTTCGTAGTGGAATCCAGCACTCTCCTTGAAAGCATCCAGTAGGTCAGTAATAGTCTCGTCCCTAAATTTTCCCTGGAACCTCTTTGAATCCATAGCAGCATAATCGTTTTGGATTTCCACCCCGTAATGCCGTTCAATCTTATGGACAATCTCTGCAAACCGCTCATCGTTAAAAATGAGCCTGCCCTCCATCCAGCCCAGATAATCGTCGATCTGGACAGTCCTGACTGCCACATTATTTTCCCCTATGGTCGCTTTTTCTCCTGGAGCGATTATTGTGGGGTCTTCTCCGGTCTGTCCACTGTACACTGCTACGCTTCCCTCGGCCAATACGGCAAAATTCTCACTCTCCTTATATGAACTCACCACAAAGTGGGTACCCAACACTTTCACCCCGATTCCGGGGGAAGTGACCAAAAAGGGGCGACTGGTGTCCTTGGCCACTTCAAAATATGCTTCGCCCTCCAAGAAAACCTGTCTTTCCTTGTCTGGGACAAAATTGGCGGGATATCGAAGGGATGACCCAGAGTTCACATGTGCCAGTGTGCCGTCCGAAAATATTATCTTGAACTTTTTACCATTGGGAACGATGACCTCGTTATAGACCAGCTCCTTGGCCCGGTCGTTCTTGGCATAGCTTATTTGTCCCCCATCATATTGGGCGACCAATTTTCCCGTATTGTCGGCGAGAGAACGGTTACCCTCTGCATCGATTTCAACCACCCCTTTGCCGGGCATCTTTAGGATGACAGGGGAATCCTTGGCAATAACCTCTATATTCCCAACACCCGACAGTGATGTCGATTTTTGGTGCCAGATTGCCAATCCTGCGATAAGTCCTATAAAAACAGCAGCATATTTCAAGTAGCCCCGGTACAATCTTTTTACTGGAATTTCTTTGCCCCTGATATCGGACTTTATACTGGACCAGAGTCCTTCCTTGACGGCCCGGTCGTAATCCAATTCGGACCAGAGGCTCTCCTTGTCCCGAAAAGAATCCAGATAACTATCGAGCAATTCAATTTCCTTATCGGAACATTCGTTCCTGGCGTATTTGTCAAAAAGTTCTCTCAAATATTCTTTGTCCATTCCCGTATCTCTATATTTTTTCCCGTATCGGGACGGGCCCTTTATAACTTAGTACCATAATCTCCAGTTAGGTACCACTCCTTTTCAAGCTTTTTTTTAAGATTCTCATAAAAATAAACCTAGAATATTGCATTATTACCCGGTTAAAAACTAAATTATTAAGGCATATCGTACTTTCAGACATATCCTATTTCCGTCTTTTTACCAGTGGGGTCAAGCGCCACTGAATTGGCCTGATCATAATATGAAAAGGAATCATTTATTATAAAATGTCTTAATTCTATTATATTTATGGTTATACGGGAATAGATTAAAACTTAAAAAATTCTAAAATTCATTTCTGAATTTTTACGCCGTATTGACTCAAAGTATTTAATAGCACATTGCCCGAACAGCGCAACGATAAATTCCAATTAAATCGATAATAAAAACTCACAATATCATAAAATTCAAAAAACCACATGTGATTTTACAGTTCAAATACAGAAGATGAAAGAAGTAGGTAGTAGAATATGGCTTGTTCTGAACTAAGATTTTGACGCAGAAAATTCAGTGCTTTTGATATTTGGTTTTTAACAGTTTGAATTGAGATGCCAAGTTCTGTTGATATTTCTTTATTGGTTTTATTTTCATATCTGCTAAGAACAAAAATCTGTTGACATCTGGGGGGGAGCTTTGCTAATTGATCGTTTATTGTTTTCTCCAATTCTTCACATTCCATTTTTTCAGATACATTTGACGAAAAATCAACAATATCGACTGGCACTATATCGACTGCGGATATTTTTTTATCTCTCAAATACTTGTAGATTTGAAATTTTACAGCCTGATAAAAATATGGTTTAAGGTATGTGATTTTTGTTTTTTTTCTATTGGCCCAAAAATCAACAAATATATTTTGTATGATATCTTCACAAAGTTCTCTGTTTCGAAAAATATTCATTGCATAAGCAAACATGTCCTTTGAATATCTTTTAAAAATCATTTCAAAAGCGCTAATATCATCCAAATTAAGCCGTCGTAGCAATTCGGTGTCTGTTAATGAGTTTTTCATAGTTGAACCATTAATAATTCTATAAATCTATAAAATTTTATTTCAATAATAATAAATTTACAATAATCCACCCATTCCCAAAGTTTGTCATACCGCTTGGCAAGGCCCATTTTCAAACCGAAGTTTCACAGCTAGGACACAATTCTGATCGAAATATTAAAGTCCCTTAGTTCGAAGTTCTTATGCTTAAAGATGGACAGGTCAAACTCCAAACGAATATCCAAAAAACCCTGTAAAAATTTTTTTGGTGATTATAATTTTAAATTTTGTTAAGAAATAAAGCGAAGCTTTTAAAAAACAAGAGCCAACTGCTCACTTTTAAATAAAGTAGAAAAAGTATCTAGAATTTGGATTACTCCCATAAACTAATTATTAATAATATTAAGAGGTTCATTGATTTAACCGAGCGTGAAAAACGGACGTAAATCCCCTTGCTTACAGTAATAAAAGTAAATAAGAAGGCCTATATAATGGGAGTTGGTGAAATAATACGAGTATTTTATAACTAATAAGATTTATGAATTTCAAGAGGTTGTCTTCATTGTTAATATCTATGTTCCGCTTCGCCTTTTTCCGTTCTACCATTTGGTATTAGCATCTATATAAAAGCAGCTTGTCGAGTATCTTTAAGATCCACAAAAATCAAAAGATATGGAAACCCGGCAAACTGCAAGCCCTAAGCTATCATTGGGATGAACATTCATAAGCGCAGCTGGAAGGTGCCCTATGTCACGGAAATATTGTCTGGCAGAAGCTTTTCAATGTCCCCTTCCCCTGAAGGACTGAGGAATTACGTGGAAAGGTATTTTTCGGGTCACGTAGGTAGCTACGACCTACAAGGCCGGTTGTTACGGCTATCGCCCACATCACTGTTTAGAGTCATACAGTTGGGATTTCTTGGTGATCGCCCCCGCGGACATTTTTAGAAAGGGCAAGTAGCCTCTAAGAAGACGGACCGAATCGACGCGCAGATTATCGCGCGATGAGCAGCTAATAAAACCTAAAAAAGCCTGTATTTGCCTCCCCTTTTTTGTGTAAATTGCCCAAGAATTATTTACTAATCAGAAAACTAAAACTGCATACGTTTTTGCATACGATTTTAGAATTTTATAGCGTGCGGGCCCAATAAAACCGTGGGTGAAATTCCTGGCGGAGAGCTCATAACCCGAAGATTCATTTTCAGTCTTCGTTTTTCTTCTAATTACTAGGTTCTTTATTTTGGATATATCTGTTTAAATCGAACTAATAACGAACTAATTAAATTTTATAATTCATAAAGTACTGTAAATAATACATATGATAATGATAGGACGACGTGCAGAACGTATATCATACCATGCAAGAGTAAAATTTGACGGCTAGAATAATTCTAAGTTGATGTAGGGTTCATAAACGGCAATTATTAAGCTTGAAAGCCATTTCAAAACGTTGTCGCTTTTGCAGATGTCTCATATTGATTGTTCTATTTATTTCCTACTAGGGTATTTCCGTAGGCTTGGGCTAAACTCATAGTCGCTCTTGGTAAAATTGATGTATAGTAGTCAAAGGTTGCCGACATTAAAAACATACCATGTACTGAATCCGAATTATCTTAATCCCCCGTACTATAGCCTTCGTCAATAATTTTTCCAGTATCCCTTCGAATTTCAATATTGGTATTGATTTAACACCTTGACTTAAGAATAATTCACCCTTTTTTATCGTTATTTATTGTCGTCAACAACCATCGATAATCAGACTGGACCACCAAAGAAAGTCAAAATTGGGACAAACACCTGAAAATCAAACCATCGTATAACCACCAAACTACTCATACCAATGGATCTTCAATTAGAACCTTTTTTCGATTTGTCTATGGATTGCCTCTGTATCGCCGACTATAATGGTTATTTTAAAAAAATAAATCCGGCCTTCATGCAATTGTTAGGTTATTCTGAAGAAGAGCTACACTCAAAATTAATATGTGATTTTATTTATGAGGAGGACAAGGAACGCACAGCCTTCTACAGACAAAGTTTGAAGAACAATCGGCCATTGGTCAATTTTGAAAACCGATATGTATGCAAATCTGGAGAACATGTTTGGCTTCATTGGACTTCTATTCCTGTGGAAAATGAACAGCTTGTTTATGCCATAGCAAAAGATATTACCCACAAGAAAAAATTGGAAACTGAACGGGCATCCCATTTAGGCCACCTCTCCAAGCTAAATCAAGAACTTAAACAACTCAATTATACTACTTCGCATGATCTGAGATCCCCAATAAATAATATGCTTTCTTTGTTCGATTTAATCGATTTGAACAATATCGGTGATGAAAACACTACGGAAATCGTTCGCTTTATAAAGCTCTCCGCAGAGCAACTTAAAGCTTCTTTAAATTCGAATGTAGATCAGCTAAAAGAGAATGAGACTATAAAAAAGGAAGTTCAAGAAATTCATTTTGACAGTGTGTTTCAGAAAGTACAAAAGTCAATAAGTGCATTGATACATAAGGCAAATACAAAATTCATAATTAATTTTTCGGAGTTAGAGAGCATACCATTCAACGAAGCTTATATGGAAAGTATTTTTCTCAATTTAATCACCAACTCCATTAAATATGCCAGACCCGACATTTCACCTGTTATTACAATAAGTACTCGTCAAAAAAATGGGGAAAAGGTTTTTCATTATTCCGATAATGGACTTGGCTTTGATATGGAAAAAGTAGGACACCTAATTTTCAAATTAAACCAAACATTTCACGATAATGAAGATAGCAAAGGGGTCGGGCTGTATTTAGTGCACAGTCATGTTACCAGCTTTGGGGGCAGTATTTGTGTTAAAAGCGAAATCAATAAAGGAACTACTTTTACGATTAAATTCTGTGCCTAATTACAGTTGTTCAAACTTTGCCATACGGCAATGAATTTGCTTTTAAACAACATCCAAAGATGCTAACTATCAAGCGAATATTGAGCATTTAATAACACATGTATATACATTGACATAAGCACTGCGTATTCATTATTAAACTATCAAACTAAAAATCATTTCGGCGTACTTTTCCCTGTACACCCCTAAAAAAAGCGCTGTAGCTTTTAAAATCGGACGCCTTGTCATCGGTTGGAACATGGGGATCAGAAATCTTTATTTGTTTTCTACCAAAATCAAAGGCAATCATAACAATAGGCACTTTTGCCGTTTTTGCAATATAATAAAACCCTGTTTTCCAATGGGCCACTTTTTTGCGTGTTCCTTCAGGGGCTATCGTCAACCGAAACTTTTCGCGCTCGTTAAAAATCTTAACAGTAGCTTCTACAGTATTGTTTGTTTTGCCGCGATCAATAGGGGCACCTCCCAAGCGTTTAAAGAGCCAACCGAAAGGCGGTCTAAAAAGGCTTTTTTTACCAATCCAATTTATTTCCTCATTCCATACTTTACGAACCACTAAACCTAAAAAGAAATCGACCCAACTCGTATGAGGCACTACAATGATTACAAATTTATCAAGATGGCCAGGAAAGGTACCGACCATTTTCCAGCCCAACAATTTGTAGAAGATGAATTTGGCAAGTATTTGCATAGCATAAAAAGAAAGTTAAACAGTAAGATACTATTTTAAACTAGAAATCTACCATCTAGTTCTTACTCCATTTTGCTAGAAAGAAAATCAGAAATTACTTCTCCAAGCGCTTGATACCCTTTTTTGGTATAATGTACATCATCATTTCCTGAGCCATATTTTGCATGTATCAAAGCCGACTTTTCAAAAATATCATTGATCTGCACCCCATGTTTTTTCATGATTTCCCTTGCGGCTTCATTATACTTCAACGCATCATCGCTAAACCTTCCGGCCTCCTTCTCAGGAACATATGATGTTGTAACAAAAATAAGTTGTGCATCGGTTTTCTCTTTTAAAATGGAAACAATAGTATCAAGGTTTGCACTATAATCTTCAATGCTGAAAGTAATCTTCCCATTAATTTTATCTCGATTTCCCTGAACTTTGGAGTCGGGGTGTCGATAACATAAATCCCATAAGCCCCAATTAAATTGAACTATATCCCAATCACCGTCACCGATCCACTCCCTTATCTTTTCTAGACCTGTTCCTGTATGCTGGGCATTTCCAGGGTTATGTGCAATTATGGCACTATCCTCAAAATGAGCTTTAACAAATGGAGTATATCCTAAGGAGATAGAATCTCCAATAATTAAAATTTTAGATTTCTCATTCGCGCAGCTACTGATAACGGTCGCCAAAACCATTACAAATACAAATCTGGTGAGACACTTCATATAATATAGTTAGGATTATTCAAAGAGTTCATGTACACCCCTTCGAAGAAAAATTAAATTTTTTGATAAATCGACCTCAACTTTTCCGGTGTGGCAATAGTTCGCCAATTCTTTCCCAAAGCGTTTTCCCAAAGTGGTTCTAATTTCAAAGCCACCGCGATCATCGTATTAAAATCATCATCGGTAAGATGGGCACAAATATTTTCAGGTAATTTTATTTGATGTTTCACGAGCATTTTATAAAACAGTTCGACTCCTTCAGGATAGAACTCTTTAAGATGCCGAAAGACCATACAATTGCCTACACCATGCTTTACGCCCAAAAGATAAGACAATCCATAGCTCATCGCATGTGCCACACCCACTTGGGAATATGCGATACTCATACCCCCATGCCATGAAGCCATCATCAATTTTTCCCGAGATTCACTTGCCGACATTTCATTTAAATAAACCTCTTTACAAAGCTCGAACGCCTTTTCGCCATAGCTTTGGCTAAAGGCATTTAAAAAAGTGCCGTCGAGCGATTCTACACAATGTATAAAACAATCCATTCCTGTATAAAACCATTGTTCTTTACAGACACCTTGAGTTAGGTCTGGGTCTAATACCACCTGATCGAATGTCGTGTAATCTGAATTGATCCCTAATTTTTTTGTCGGTCCAAGCAAAACGGTAGTACGCGAAACTTCAGCACCCGTGCCACTAATGGTCGGAACGCCTATGTGATAAATTGCCGGTTTTTGTACCAGATCCCACCCTTGATATTCCGCTGCGCTTCCTTGATTTGTCAATAATATGGATACGGCTTTTGCCAAATCCAATAATGTACCACCGCCAATACCAATAATACCTGAAGGAAGTTCTTCAAAATCATTTTTAATTTTAGCCACCAATACATCGACCTGATTTGTTTTAGGTTCTTCTTCGGCTGAGATAAAAACAATTTGATCATTAAACATTAGTGGAATTCTACCTACTAATTCTTTTCCTTCAAAAACATCGTCGACCAAAAAAATGAATGGAGCATCGGAATGCCTTCTTTTTGGCAACAATATCTCACTCAATTGATCAAAGCTGCCATTACCAAAAATGACACGAGGAACCATGGGGAAGTTCTTATATTTCTCGTGCTTTGGCAAAATATGTTTTGCCGTATACAATTCCCTTTTCATCTCCATAAACCGCCTTAAAAGTACTTCAAAATATCTGTCAATTTATTTATCGTAAGGTATTCACCATGCTCATCTTCAACCAACACCTCTTCATGTTTCCAAGTCGTATGAAAAGGAACGTGAACAGCCTTTGCTCCTATATTGACAATAGGCAGCACATCTGACTTTAAAGAGTTCCCTATCATTAAAAACTCTTTTACGTCAATCTCTAAATGACCCAACAAATTTATATAGTTATCTTCTTTTTTGTCGCTCAGAACTTCGACATGGTGAAAATATTCGGAGAGACCCGATTTTTCGAGTTTTCTCTCTTGATCCAACAAATCTCCTTTGGTCAAAACGATAAGACGATAATCACCGTTCAACTTACTCAATACCTCTTTTACGCCTTCTAGAAGTTCCACTGGATGCAGAATCATTTTTCTACCTATATCAAGAATATCGGAAATCGTGGTCTGGGAAACCCGGTTGTTCGATAATTGCAAGGCCGATTCTATCATAGAAAGTACGAATCCTTTTATGCCATAGCCATAAAGGTCCAAGTTTTTCATCTCCATTTTGAACAGCTCCTGATCTATCTTGTTCTTTGTCTCATATTTTTCGAGTAAATCGGCGAACTGTTCTTCCGCTTCCCTAAAATAGGTCTCATTTACCCATAAGGTATCATCGGCATCAAATGCGATAACCTTGATGTTACTATAGTCTACTTCCATGCTTTTTTCGCCCTTATCAGGTCTTCAGGTGTATCGATTTCAATGCCGCTGACCGTAGTCTCGATCATTTTTATTCTTTTTCCATATTCTAAGTACCGAATGGCCTCTATTTTTTCTGTCGCCTCTAAACCCAACATAGGCAGGCGATGAAAATCCATAAGTGCACTTTTTCGAAAGGCATAAACGCCTTTATGCTTATAATAGACAGGCGTTACATCTTCAGCCCTGTGATAGGGAATTGGAGAACGCGAAAAGTATAGTGCGAAGTTTCCATTATCAACGATTACTTTTACCGTATTGGGATTACTAATTTCTTCTTCATCGGTAATTCGCACCATTAACGAGGCCAAATCAATCTCTTTTGTACTATCGTTTTCGAAAACGGCCAAAAGGCTTTCCAAACTCTTTCTTTCGGTAAAAGGTTCATCACCCTGAACATTCACGATTACGTCCACTTCCATATCAGCCACCGCTTCCGCTATTCTATCGCTACCACAGTCGTGCTCTTTTATACTCATAATTGCCTGTCCACCAGCTTTGGTAATTGTATCAAAAATCACCGGACTGTCTGTGACTACATATACAGCGTCGAACAATTGGGCACTTACCGCTGCCTCATAGGTTCGTAATATCACAGGTTTCCCCGACAAATCTTGCATCAACTTTGCAGGAAATCTAGAGGCCGCATAACGTGCGGGTATCATTGCTATCGTTTTCACTTATTTTCTTTTACTTGTTTAAGATAAAAAATGTTTCGGGTTATGATCAAATCAAATTTGTCGTTTTGATTCAAGGTACCGCCACCATGAATCTATATCTTTTAAAACTTTAGGTATTTATACGAGGGCGCAATTTTCGATATATTCTGAATATAATAACCAGAATAATGATTACTAAAACAGCGGCGAGAATAGGTGCAAAAATAGAAGCTGTCGAAATTACCAAGGCTGTTCCCGTTTCGGCAGTAGAAACTATAGGGTTTGCCAAACCACCGGTTGTAGCAGTCGATGCCAAACGCCCGGTTGCGCCCGCCCCCTTAATGGCGGTTGCCGTACCGCCTCCCGCTATTATCGCCAAAGACCAAGTCACCACTGGATCTAAATCGGCCACTGTAGACACCATAACAGCTGTGCCCGCAATTGCCGCCAAAGGAATTGCCAAACTGTCCAACATATTATCTACAAAAGGAATAAAATAGGCAAAAATTTCAAATATGGTAGCTACTCCTAGAGCGACTACCGCAGCTAAACTTCCAATCCATTGCCAACTCTGGTTTAACTCCCATACATCAAAATACGAAGCTAAACTAAGGGCAAACAATGGCAAGAATACCCTAAAGCCCACGGAAGCCGCTAGCCCAATACCAAGAAAAATACTTATAATCGTTTCAGAGGTCATCTTTCATCATTTAGGGAACGCAGCAATGGCTTTTAGGCGATACGAATTTAACCTATTCCGAATCAACAAAAAAATCATCGGCAAAACCTATCAGGTACAATTGATGTTTAGCCCTTGTAATTGCAGTATACAACCACCTTAAATAGTCCTTATTAACCCCATCGGTCAAATACGGTTGTTCGACAAAAACGGTATCCCATTGCCCCCCTTGTGATTTATGACAAGTTATGGCATACGAAAATTTAACTTGTAAGGCATTAAAGTATTTATTCGATTTTACCCCTAGAAACTTCTTGTACTTTGATTTCTCATCGGCATAGTCTTCCATAACCGATTGATAAAGTCGGTTTCCATCTTCATACGAAAGAGAAGGAGTTACGGCATCAATAGTATCTAACAATAGTACCGTTTCAAAAGGTTTTTGATTGGGGTAATCGACCATTTGAACTTTTACTTCGGCAAACCTGAAACCATAAAGGTCTTTAATTGCAAAAATCTCCAAAACCTCAATAATATCTCCATTGGCAATAAAACCGGCTTCTGAATTAGGCTTTAACCAAAAATAATTATTCTTCACGACCATCATATAATCGCCGGGTGCAATCTCATTTTCAAGAAATAAAATTCGAGAGCGGATATTCTTGTTATACAGGTTAGCGCGCTTATTAGAACGCACTATCAGTGCGGTACCTTCATTTCCGTTCTGGGCATAAGAAGCATCAATGGCTTCCTGTATCTCATAACCATCGATTAGTCGAACGATATCCTTATATGGTGAAACGTCGAATTGAAACGATTCAAAAAATTCATCCTGAAGCTGCTCTCTAAGAAAGGTAGCATTCGCCAATATACCAGAATCTTCCGATTGTCTCATTACCTCGTCCAATTCTAAACCAATCACCTCTTTATTGTAATTCAACGACAATTTGTCGGCATCCAAGGCTGGGCTAATATCTAAGTGCACAGGGGGTAATTGAGCGGTATCGCCTATCAAAATCAACTTACAATTAAAACCTGCATAAACAAACATTAGTAAATCATCTAACAACGATCCGTTACCAAATAATTTCGAATCAGTTGGAGCATCAGGAATCATCGATGCTTCATCTACGATAAATATCGTGTTTCTATGCTTGTTCGGGGCCATTACAAATTGAACTCCGCCGCCACCCTGCTTTTTCGGAAAATATATTTTGCGATGAATAGTAAATGCCTGAGTTTTTGCATAATTCGACATGACTTTGGCGGCACGCCCTGTAGGTGCCAATAAAACCGTTTTCATTCTGGTATTCCAAAGGCTATTGACCAGGGTACCCACGAGAGTAGTTTTACCTGTCCCCGCAAACCCTTTTAACAAGAAAACATCGTCTTTCTCACCAGACAACACATAACTTGCCATTTTTTGAAGCGCGATCTCTTGTTTCAAGGTCGGTTCATGGGGAAATTTATCTTTTAAAATGGCATAAAAAGATGCCGCATTCATCTTGTTCATATAATTGTAAATATAGGTATCATTTCATCAGCAGTAGGGAATAGTGCATAGTAGACATTAAAAAACAAAAATAGACAGATCAATAGCCTGAACCCATTAACCGGCGGAAAACACTGACCATCTGTATTTTAATCGTTCAGAAGAATAAAAATGAAGGGTTGGCTCTATTTTAGACCAAACAAAATCCTTTTATAAAAATTAGGAGGTTTATAAAAAAATTGTAGATTTGTGTTGACCACTAAATCTAATTAACACTTAAGAAATGAAGACCATTGCACAAATTTTACTTTGGATTGTTTGCATCGGGTTAGGTTACCTAATCTACAAGTCGGTAACCGGACCAATTGAGTTCAACAAGGTCAAGCAAGAGCGCTTTGCCAAAGTAGTTTCCAGCTTAAAAGACATTAGAAATTCGCAAGAAGCTTACAAAACAGTAAACGGAAAGTACGCCAAAGATTTTAATGACCTGATTAGTTTTGTTGACACAGGTAAATATATCATTACACAGCAACGTGATTCTTCTTTCGTACGGTACAATAAAGTCTTTCAAATCGATATGCCGAAGGATACGGTACTTATCGATACACTTGGCTTTGTTTCGGTAAAAGATTCTCTTTTTAAGAGTGACGATCGTTACAAAAGCATGATGAACGTACCTACTGCTACAAGCGGTGAAAAATTTGAAATGAAATCGGCCGTCATCGAAAGAAGTGGCTATAAGGCACCAGTTTTTGAGGCGAAAGTTGAAAAAAATGTAATACTTGGTGATCAACCAAAAGATTTATTGGCCAAAGAGAATGCCGAAATAGGCGTTGACGAGGTAAACGGAAGCGTTATAAGAGTAGGGTCGTTAGAAGATGTTAGTACTAGTGGTAACTGGCCACCTATTTATGATAAAAAAGGTGAACAACAATAACGGGGGAACTACCCAAAATTTTTATAAACTGTCCATTCAAGTTAGCTTGAATGGACTTTCTTTTTGTGTTTTAGATACTCTGGATAATTCAATATTGGCGTCAGAGAACATATTTTTCAACAAACAGTACACCCCCTATGAGGTACAGAAGGAGTTGCAAAGTGTATTTAAAAAGAACAATGTTACCAAAGACCGGTTTTCCGAAATTATCGTCATTCATCGAAATACGTTGTTCAGCTTAGTTCCAAAATCATTGTTCAGTGCTGACGAACTGCCCAATTATTTAAAGTTCAATGCAAAAATTCTTGCTAACGATCATCTGGCTTACGATGAAATAGACAGTTATGAAATGGTGAATGTCTATGTTCCATTTGTGAACATCAACAATTACATATACGACCTGTTCGGGGAGTTCGAATTCAAGCACAGTGGCACGGTGATGGTAGAATCATTACTAAATGGCCATACCCATGCCAAAGAACCTGTATGCTACGTACATGTGGCAGCGCATCAAATGGACATCACCGTTATTTCTGACAAAAAATTATTACTCTACAATAGTTTCGAATTTGTCACCAAAGAAGATTTTATCTACTATTTACTGTTTACAATGGAACAGTTGAAACTAGATACCGAACAAGTACAATTGAAGCTTTTTGGAGCCATTGATGAAGAAGACGACATTTATAAACTCTGCTATGATTATGTAAAACTGGTATCTATATTCGTCCCTTCAAGTTCGTTGCAATACCCCGTAACCGATTTGGGGAGTGCTTCTATAGATTTCACCGTTTTAAACGCCTTATAATGCGCATTATCTCAGGAAAATATAAAGGAAGAAAGATTCTCGCTCCAAAAAAGCTACCTGTTCGGCCAACGACCGATATGTCTAAAGAGGCGCTTTTTAACATTCTCAACAATCACTATAATTTTAGTGACCTGGCAGTCGTTGATCTTTTTGCGGGCACAGGAAACATTGCTTACGAATTCGCCTCAAGAGGATCTGAAGAAATTACTGCGGTAGATGCAGACCTCGGCTGCGTAAAGTTCATCGACCAAACTGCCAAATCCTTTGATTTTCGAATTGATGCCATTAAGAGCGATGTCTTCAAATTTCTTAAAAAATCGACAATAAAGGCCGATATAATTTTTGCAGACCCTTTTTACGACATGCCTTTAGAAGATTTTGAAAAAATACCAGAACTGATATTTACACGAAAATTACTTTTAGATGATGGTATGTTGATAATTGAACATTCAAAGCATACCGATCTCAGCCATTTGGCCCATTTTTCGAATGCCCGAAAATACGGGGGAAGCGTTTTTAGTTTTTTTAAGGATAACGAAACATCATAAATTTACACATTTTCCACTACTACCCTTCGACTGCGCTCAGGGTTAATTCGACTACGCATTTTTTTGTAAAAATAACCTTCGCCGGAGAGAAAACATTGAAGAGACCCTTCGGCTGCGCTCAGGGTTAATTCGACTACGCATTTTTTTGTAAAAAATGCTGTCTCATTAAAATAAGCAGGCCATAAGCCGGATTCTGTTTTCACCAAAAGGTGAATCCCTATCATTTATCTAGACCATTGGTTGCCCAAAAGCTCAAACCGCCTACCCTTCGGCTCGGGCGTGCAGCCCTCAAACACCGATTTACATGACGTTTCACCGCATAGAGTTTACCTGGTTTCACTACAGCCGAACTGTACTTGCTTTCTGTTGCACTTGTCCTTTTCGTCAAAAGACGAACGACGGGTGTTACCCGCTATGCCGCACTATGGTGTCCGGACTTTCCTATTTATCTTGAAATTCATCCAAGACAAATCGATAGGGTAGCCTGCTTGCCACAAAGGTAGACGAATTGTTGATAAGTAAATATTGAAACTATAGAAAACCAACACCCAAATACGAAGTGATTTTTATATTTGTATATTAACCCTTCGAGCATAGCTCAAACGCTCGATTAAAGTGACTCAAAGTGGAACCTTTTGTAGTATCTGCACGCAAATACCGTCCCCAGACATTTAAAGATGTTGTAGGGCAACAGGCAATTACCAATACCCTGCTTCATGCCATTGAAACAAATCATTTGGCGCAAGCGCTGTTGTTCTGTGGACCACGTGGTGTCGGAAAGACTACCTGCGCACGTATTTTAGCAAAGAACATCAATCAAGATGGCAGTCAAAAGGAAGACGAAGATTTTGCCTTTAATATTTTCGAGCTTGATGCCGCTTCTAACAATTCTGTGGACGATATCAGAAACCTTACCGACCAAGTACGTATTCCTCCGCAAGTAGGAAAATACAAGGTTTATATCATCGATGAGGTACATATGTTGTCACAGTCGGCATTTAATGCCTTTTTAAAGACCTTGGAAGAACCGCCAAAACATGCTATTTTCATTTTGGCAACTACCGAGAAACATAAAATAATCCCTACGATACTTTCTAGATGCCAAATCTTCGATTTTAAGAGGATTACGGTAAAAGACGCCAGCGAATACCTTAAATACATAGCTGAAAATCAAGGTGTAGAAGCCGAAGACGATGCACTTCATATTATAGCACAGAAAGCAGATGGTGCGATGCGTGATGCCCTTTCGATATTTGATCGGGTAGTTAGTTTTAGTGGAAAGAATTTAACCCGAAAAGCGGTCACCGAAAATTTGAACGTACTTGATTACGACACTTATTTTGAAGCCACCGACCTTATATTAAAACACGATATTCCCCACTTATTGGTATTGTTCAATAAGACTTTGGCGCTAGGGTTCGATGGTCATCATTTTATTTCGGGCATGGCATCACATTTCAGGGATCTCATGGTCAGCCAACATCAACAGACTATAGAATTGCTAGAAGTCGGCGAAACGGCGAAACAGCAATATTTAGAACAATCAAAGAAAACTTCAAGCCGTTTTTTACTGCAAGCCATCGATGTTGCCAATGATTGTGATTTAAATTATCGAACAAGCAAGAACCAGCGGTTACTGGTCGAGTTGACCCTCATGAAATTAGCTTCCATCGATTTTGATGGCCAAAAAAAAAATCCTGAATCACTAGCACTTGCCAATAGTACGGTTGATTTAGTACCGGCATCCTATTTTAAAGAGGAGGTTTCCGAAACATCACCAACGGCTACTCCGCAAGCGGAAAAAATCACACAACAGGAAACAATACCCAATATTTCTTCTGAAGAAAAAAAAGAACCCATCCTTGAGAAGCAAGAGGTGCCAAACGTTATTCCTGAGGAAAGGCCACAAGACATGCCATCGAATTCACCTTCCAATGAAGCAGTGGTCACCACAATAAAACCTGAGACCAAAAAGATAAATATCAATGTAACCGCAAAAAAAGTATCAGGACTTTCCTTATCGAGCCTAAAGGCGAAAAAGGAACACCAGCTTAATAAAAAAGAGGTGAAATTCGAACCTGACCAGCTGCCAAAAGATTCGTTCACTGAGGAAGATATGCTTAAGCATTGGACAGATTTTGTGGAAATAATCGATACCAAAGGACAAAAGATATTGGCTTCAAACTTGAGTGCCGACACCCCAAAATTACGAAACGAAAACACGCTGTGGCTAGAGATGCCAAATAGCACCATGAAAACAGAGATTGAGCGGGAACAGTATGATTTAATGGAATATTTAAAGCTCAAACTCAATAATTATCATATACGGCTGAAGATTACGGTCAATGAGACTACCGCAAAGAAATTTGCATTTACTCCTGAAGAAAAATATGAAAAACTTCGGCAAAAGAATCCGGCTATCGATCTTCTTCGAAAAGAATTCGATTTAGATCTTTAACGCCTCCATCCAGCTCGAATACGCCAAGCATACATCAACATTATCAGGGCACATAATAATAATCCCGAAGATTCACGAGCCATCTCGATATTCTTAATATCTCCGCCTCCAATATCATACCCTTCAAATTGAGCGGGCCAATCGACATAAGCGCCGATTACAAAAATACAAAACAGCATCAGTGCCATCCACAAAGGCAATTTTTTTAAAGCGAACATTAACGAAGCAAGAGCAGCTGCTCCGTAAACAACATACCATAATATGGGATCGGGGTCATTGTATTGCAGTGCTCCCGCCCAAATAAAGAGTGCCGAAAAACCAAATGCCAGTATTTTAAAGAAAGTATCCATAGCTAACTTCGTTTAGATCCTAACCTCGAACATGTTTTCCCAATATATCAAAAACATCGGTGGCCAACACGGTTTCCGTAGGGATAAGATTTTTTTGGTTACTAATAAGTATCGGAAAATCTTCTTTGTCTTCTGGTACCCTGCCATGGGATCCTTTGACCAAAGTAGCATCAATAGGAATAATATCCAAAACTGTTCGAAAACCCAGTTTCTTTTTCAATAATTTCCAGATTACCTTCAACATCACCAACTTATCATTGGGATCGGTCAACATCTCAACAGGATCGTAACCCGGCTTTTTGTGAATATCGACCATTCGCGCGTAATCAGGTGCCACTGCATCATCTAACCAAAAATAATAGGTAAACCACGACTTTTTGTTTGCGATGACTACAATATCCCCACAGCGATCATGCTTTAAGTTCGCGGCGACGATTTCATCATCGGAGAGTACCTTTTCTACACCCTTGACCTGCTTTAATAATTCTTTTACATCTGCTTTTAAAGAAGTATCGTTAAGATAAACATGTGCTATTTGGTGGTCGGCAACGGCAAATGCCCGACTCGCACCAGCATCCAAAAGTTCCAGTCCGCGTTCTTTACGGATGTTCAAATAGCCCGATTTACGCAGCTCTCGGTTAAGATGTATCGGATGGCTTACATCAGTGATACCATACTCAGAAAGCAGTACGATGTTGGTTTCTTTAGCATCATAGTATTCGACCAACCTTTGGACTTCCATATCAATTTCTTCCAAATCTTTGGAAATAATGTCGAAATTTAGTCCGTGGCGCTGTAAATTATAATCGAGATGGGGCAAATAGATCAAGGTAAGTGTCGGGTCATGGAGCTCATCTGTTTTTATAGCCGCATCGGCAATCCATTTACTAGATTTTATCGAGGTTTTTGGCCCCCAGAACTGAAATAGCGGAAAATCTCCCAATTCTTTTTTAAGGGTATCCCTAAGTCCTGCGGGATGCGAGTAAAAATCAGGAATTTTTCTACCGTCGGCCAAATAATTAGGTCGCGGGGTTAATGAATAATCGACGGTCGAATACATGTTGTACCACCAAAAATGATTGGCACATGTGAAATTCTCATCGTCCTTTTTTAAGCTGTCCCAAATTTTTTCAGAGTCCACCAGTTTGTTCGATTGTCTCCAAAATTTTATTTCACATTCGTCTTTAAAATACCATCCATTGCCCACAATACCATGTTCCGAAGGCCATTTACCAGTAAGATAGGTCGATTGGGCAGAACACGTTACTGCTGGTAAAACAGGGTGAATGGTCGTGGCTTTTCCTGCTTCCAAAAAGGATTTAATAAATGGCGTATGTTTGCCTATCAAACGCTGGGTCAACCCCACTACATTGATTACGACCGTTTTATGCATTTAACTACAATTTATTTTTTAACCAATTAATTTCACGGACAATACAATCGGATAAATCGGTTTTTAACGCTTCGGGAAGTACATCCCATGTATATGTTTCAATTTCTATATGCTCGCTGATCTTGTTGGTTTTCAAATAATCGATAACTGCCAAAATCTGATCTTGGGTAGAATCAAGTTTATCGAATTTCTCAAGAAATATAGGAACATGAAAATGGGCCCGAAGTTCGGTGAATTCTTTTTTCTCCTTTAAAACAATGGGCAAATCATTATAAGTGACCACCTCACCCCCAACTTTTTCGGTTACCTGATGTAGATAAACCGGCTCGTTGAACAGGGAAAGTGATTCCCAGATTGCCTCTGTTTCCTCTGGGTTGTTTAATATTTTAAGTGCTGCGCTAACTTGAATCTTACCAATAGCGATTCCTGAGTTAGCAAACTTTTTAAAAGTGTCGATGGGGTTTTCATACGCCAATGAAAAGTGGCAGATATCATAACAAACCGTTATGTATTTCTTAATCAAATTTTCAACACTATTGGCTTCTATTCCTAATTTGTCCGGTAAAATTTCCTTTGCCATCGGCACCAAATAGTCTGCAAAAAAATTGACTACTTCGTCACTGTTCTCAAAAAGTCCATCTGGCTCGGGTTCAATATCCAAGTGCATGAACTTGCCCGTGGTCTTTTCCAGTTTAAAAAGATGCAAGGCTATTTCCACTAGATGTTCAGCGCCTTTTTTCAACACCGTATCAACCTTATTTGTGGTCTTATGCCAATGTTTGTAGCTAATGGGTGAAGTTGAAATACCCCCTGCAACGCCATCGGGCAACAACACGGCCAATTGGTCGAACAATCGTTTTGTATATACCACACGATCATTTGTGCCCCAATCGGGAGCATGTACCATATCTTTTACACGTTCATTATGAAAATTACCATATGGAAAACCATTCATAGTGAAGACATAAAGATTATTTTCGGATAACCAATTTTTAAAATTCGTTAGCGTCTCTCCCAAGCCCAATTCTTCACTGGCCGTATTCGACAAACGTAAACCAACTCCGAACGGCCTATCACCAGCTACCTGCTCGCGAATAATCGGAAGGTATTTCTGAAGATTGGAAAAAGTTACTTCCCAATTTTCTCCTGGATGAATATTCGAGCAATAGCTTAAGTGATACGCATCTACAATTCTCATATTAGACCAATTTTAACTTAGCGCGTTCGTTCATTTCAAAGATCGCCGACCGCATTTTAGTCATATCAATTTCATGGACATCGACCTTTTTTCCTATTTCCGATATTAACGTAATCGTCAATTCCCCACCTAAATGCTCACGAAACTCCTGAATACCCCTAAGTAATTCCTCACGCTCCCTATCATTGTCTAAAGGAATAGTCAAATCAAACCCTACGCTGTCCATTACCTCTAATATAGATGTCAAGGTCTTCTCATCAATTAGTCCTATATTTTTGGAGTAAGTCAAGTCTAAGGCCATGCCTATGGCGACTGCCTCACCATGACGCAGACGATAATGGGTCATGTGTTCCAATTTATGGGCGGCCCAATGGCCAAAATCCAAGGGTCGTGAAGAGCCGCTCTCAAAAGGATCGCCGCCATTGGCGATATGGTGCATATGCATTTCGGCACACCTATAAATCAAATAGTGCATCGATTCATCATCTCTACCTGCCAACTTTTTGGCATTTTGAGCGATATAATCAAAAAACTGTGCATCTTTTATCAAAGCCACTTTGATGCCTTCAGCAATACCTGCGATCCAATCACGATGCTGCAAGGTCTTTAAAAAATTACCATCATTAATGATAGCTTGAGGTGGGGCAAAAGTGCCCAAAAAGTTTTTCTTTCCAAAAATATTAATACTGTTCTTCACCCCTACTGCAGCATCATTCTGTGATAACACGGTAGTTGGAATACGAATCAGCTTAACGCCTCGGTGAGCAATAGCCGCAGCATAACCTACCATATCTACAACTGCCCCACCACCAATGGCCACCACAAAAGAGTGCCGGCAAATTCGTTCAGAATTAATTGCCTTTAATATTCTTTCTACATGCATATGGTCGTTCTTACTCCTTTCCCCTCCCGGTACTACTAAATTTTCGGTATATTGGAGCGAATCAGGAAAAGCACCACAATAACTTTCCATTTCTTGTATCAAATCAGGATGATTATTGTGCACCCCTTCATCAATTACAAATAGTAATTTAACGGGGCCATTATTTTTGAACTGTTCTACGACCGTTTTGAACAATGCATTCTCCAACGAAAAAAGATTATCGGTAAAATAGAGTTTGTACTCGTACTTCACCGCAAAGGACTGCGAAATCGGGTTTTTATTCATGTAACTGCAAATAATTTTGAAAGCCAGATAGACAAAGGTAATAATAAGATTATGGGCAAGGCAAACCACCATTGCGAAAATGCCACGGCCAAAGATGCATCCAACAGAATCAAAGATAATACACCCCCAATAACGGCTTTCTTTATGTTTTTGGGCGAGTTGTCCCTAAAGGCCCCAATTAAAGGCCGATAAATCATAATCGCAAATAAAATAAGAAAGGGAATTGCCTGTAGCACATTTTCTTTGCCCCAGACAAATAAGCTCAAAACTGCCACAATCACGATTGCATATAATACACCGGCAAGAACGATATGTTTTTTATTGTCACCGTGTACTTCACCCCTACTTATCAAGGTAATCGCCGCAATATAAACGATGGGAACTAGGGCATAGTACCAATATTCCAAACTGCCAAAAACGGACATCCCCAATAAAAGATTCAAACCCCTACAGACACCCATATTCAGCGGACCAAGAATTCCATATTTTTTTGAAAAGGAATCGTACAACAGAATCGCCAAGGCCAAAAACAGGGCTATAACACCTGCAAGATTATTGACCATTAAAGCACAGATTACTCCTATTACCAATAATGCCCCTCCAAATAAAGCCGCATTGACCAACGATACTATTCCACTGGGAATAGGGCGTTCGGGGCGTTCGACTTTATCTAATTTATAATCAAAGACATCGTTTAAAACGACACCCCCGGCATACAAAAGGATGGATGCCGTCACGAGACACAGAACATTGGCATAATTAAAATCATGATAGCCCCATTCCGAATAAAGTCCGGCCATTGCCATTCCCGCCAAAATATCTGCTGCAGCGGTCGGCAAGTTGGCCGGTCGCATTAATCGAATATAACCAAGAAAAGAAGAACTCATTATTTAATCAAGTCATCATCGACACGAGGTTGTTGCCCTCTCAGTACACTGTTGTCATTAAATAGTTGCGTTTGATTGATACCTTCCGCCTGTAACCAATCCGATTCTTTCATCTTTCCGTTTTTCCCAAAGGCGTCTAGTGCATTTTGATAGGTCGTCTTGACCACATCGGACTTAGACACTCCAGAACGCAACATCAAAGATGCCGTTTTCGGTACGGCAAGTGGATCGCTAACCCCCCAATCGGCAGAGCTATCAACGATAATATTTTTGCTTCCGTATTGCTTGACTACAGCGACCATACGCTCATTTCCCATTTTTGTTTCGGGATAAATAGTGAAAGCGGCCCAAAATCCACGATCCAATACATCTTTGACCGTTTCTTCATTGTTATGGTCCACAATAACCATAGAAGGATCCAAGCCGTGCTCTAAACAAACCTCCATACTCCTTATGGTCCCTGACTTCTTATCCCTATGTGGGGTATGAATCTGTACGACCATATTCAACTCCTTAGCCATTTCCAATTGCATTCGAAAATATTTGTCTTCGGCCGGAGTTTGGTCGTCATAACCTATTTCACCAACGGCGACCACATTTTCTTTATGGAAGTACAACGGTAGAAGTTCCATCACTTGTTCAGCTAGCACTTCATTGTTGGCCTCTTTCGAATTTAGACCAATAGTACAGTAATGCTGTATACCGAACTGTTTAGCCCTAAAAGGCTCCCACCCTACCAAACTACTATAATAATCTTGAAACGACCCGACTTGGGTACGGGGTTGGCCCAACCAAAAAGAAGGCTCAATAATAGCAACGACACCTGCTTGTGCCATAGCTTGATAATCATCGGTAGTTCGTGATGTCATATGCACATGTGGGTCAATAAACATCATTTTGTCATCCATCTTCAATCTTTTAAGGTTTCCCAGCTAAGGGAGTTATTTTCAATTTGCTCTTTTAATTCTAAGTGGGAGTTTAACAAGGATTTTGCTTTGGGATTTTTAGAACGATGACAGCATAATGCTGCCGCCTTATTCTCTATTAGATCTGAACTTAAAAACAACCGTTCCATATCCTTTAAAAGTATGTCATTCAAAAAACTGCCCACGGGTCTCCAAAAATAAGGGTTTACTTCTCGAGACGCTGCCCAACGTTCATGGGCGTAATCTGATATTATTCGAGCCAATTCACTGTTGGCTCTTTTATCAACATCCCATATCTTACTTAAATCACGCGGCATAAAAGCAGCCTTTAAGTACATCTGGTTCCATTGATTATCGTCAAAATACTTTCCGGGATATGGATTGTTAAGCGCAATAGCATCAAAGACCGTAGCGATATTGGTACGCAAAGTATCGACAGCGACCGATTTATATTTTTCGCATTGAGGCAATACTATCAAAAATTTGAGAAATGTCGCTAGTTCACCAGTATCGGCCACCTGAATGATATTGGCTACTTTTGGTGTAAAAAATTCAATATCCGCATTGGTAACCTTTGTTAATAAGTAAAGTCTACTCAATTCTCGCAAGTTGGCTTTCTGAACTTCTAAATAACGACCAAGGTCATTAGAGACCATAGCCGTATTCAAATCATTTTTCAATTTTATTTTAGAAGCGATAAGACTGTATGTCATAAATAAGTCTTTGGTCGACTTATTTGCTATAATGGTATTTATTTTACCTTCTAACCAATTGTAATTTTCTGCTTCAATATTTGATTCAACAATCATTTTCAATTGCTGTTCAATACTATCTATCTGCATATGATATTGTCTATTTCAATATAAAGAAATCAAAATCTCCCGAATCACTTAAAAGTAACACTCAAAGATAACCAATCTAATAAAAATAGCTACCCTAAAACACAGTGTTGCTAACTTAAGGACATTATTTCTATTTTTGCGGTTAAAGGTAACAAATGATGTTAGGGTTAAAATTACCGACAGACCCCAGATGGGTAAACATTGTCGAAAAGAATATCGATGAGATTTTGACGGATCATGCATACTGCGAACAAAAGGCGGCGAGCACAGCTATATCATTGATTATCAGTTTTCCAGAATACACCGATTTAGTTGAAGAAATGATTGCCCTTTCACGGGAGGAAATGGCTCATTTTAAAATGGTGCACGATTTGATCATAGCCAGAGGTCAAACATTAGGACGCGACCGGAAAGATGAATATGTACTACAATTATTAAAATTTTTTCCTAAAGGTGGAAGTAGAACTACACAATTGACACATCGTTTACTATATGCCGCCCTAATAGAAGCTAGGAGTTGTGAGCGTTTCCGGTTATTATCGGAACAACTAAAAGACAAGTCATTGGCCGATTTTTATCATAAACTCATGGTGAGCGAAGCCACACATTATGTCATGTTTTTAAGATTCGCCCGAAAATATGGTAATCGGGAGGAAGTAGATATAAAATGGCAAAATCTTCTGGACTATGAAGCTGAAATAATGAAAAATTTGGGAAAGACCGAGAGCATTCACGGGTAACAAGTAGCAGCTTCCATTTTTGACAAATGCTATTTCTTCATTTGTTAGAGCGCCTTTATAAGGCTATCTGAAAGTCAGATTTCAGGAATAAGCATCTTTTTGATTTTTTCAACGACTCGATACTATGGTTAGTCTCCCGCATCGGGAAGATGCCATAAACCATAACCCTCTGAATCTAGCGAACACCGACCAACACCTTAAAATTTTGAAAGTTACATCGTTCACTCCGCACTATTCTAGGAAACCTCAACGACGATAAAAGAATCTTTAGCCGATCTAACGGGCACTTAAAAAAGAGCCTTTTTTGAAAACGGACTATTTTACACTTCCCGTCAATAACTATATGTTTCAATGCCCCTGTAACATTTGAACCTATATTGATTACCACAAGTTTTCAAACCTTCAAGAGAAATATTATGTGTTTTGTTTCTTTAAATAATAATCATAGGTAGCAAATTGTGACCGAACCTTTTCTTTGTTATTCTTTCGATAGGCATTATCTTGTTTTTCAGAAAAAACCCTAGCTTTCATGTTATCTGTCCATGAAATCTCAAAAGTATCTATGAGTTCTTGCTTGATATCTTCGTCATAAATAGGGCAGCCTACCTCTACACGATAATCTAAGTTTCTGGTCATCCAATCGGCTGAAGAAATATATATTTTCGGATTACCTCCATTTGCAAAGATAAATACACGGGGATGCTCCAAAAACTTATCTACGACACTAATAGCCTCGATATTTTCACTCATACCCTCGACCCCAGGCACCAAACAACAAATTCCTCTTATAATCAATTGAATCTTCACCCCAGCATTACTGGCTTCATACAATTTATCCACCATTTTATAGGAAGTAAAGCTGTTCATCTTTATTTTAATATAGGCTTCCTTGCCTTCCCTGGCGTTTTGAATTTCCTTGTCAATAAGGTTTTTAAAAACACTTTTAGTGTAGTGGGGCGAAACAACCAAATGCTTATACTTGTTTATCTTATAGGTGGTCTCAAAGAAGTCAAAGACCTTGTTCAATTCTTTTAGAATCTCATCGTGGGCGGTGAATAATGTATAATCTGTATAAATGCGTGCCGTCGATTCGTTAAAGTTACCCGTACTGACAAATCCGTATCGTTTTATTTGATCATGTTCTTCGCGTTCGATTACACATATTTTACTATGTACCTTCAATCCCGGAACTCCAAAAATCAACTTGACCCCCTCTGCCTGTAGTTGTTCGGCGTACTCGATATTCGCCTGTTCGTCAAAACGTGCCTGTAGCTCGATCTGTACGGTGACCTGCTTTCCGTTTTTAACCGCATTGACAAGACACGCTGCCACCTGAGAATCGTTGGCCAAACGATATACCGTAATCTTAATACTTCTAACCTTTGGATCTAAGGCCGCTTCCCTTAAAAATCTGATAACGTAAGAAAATGTTTGATACGGAGTATACTGCAAGTAATCTTTTTTGGCTATTCGCTCAAAAAGACTTCCCTCCATACTTAACCCCACTACGGGCAGTGGCTTAATCTTATCGTACAGTAAATCTTGTCTTCCCAAACTAGGAAAGCCCATATAATCCCTACGGTTGTGATACCTGCCTCCCGGAATTACGCTATCGGTATCTTCTATGTTCATTTTATCCTTTAGAAAACGGAGCGTATCTTTCGCAATATTCTTATCATACACAAATCGAACCGGGTCGCTTATCTTGCGATGTTCTACACTTGACGATATTTTTTCGATAAAGCTCTTACTCAAATCATTATCCATATCGAGCTCGGCATCCCGCGTAATCTTTATCATATGTGCTGATATCGATTCGTAAGAAAACATATTAAAAATGTTTCTTAAACAATAGCGGATAAGATCATCTAGAATAATAATATAATTCTTGTCTCCTTCCTTCGGAAGCTCTATAAAACGGCCAATGCCCTTGGGGATTTCAATTAGCGCATAGCGAATATGATTCGCTTCTTTAGCTTTTTTAATATCACCATTTGTCATCACCATTTTCACCGCCAGATAAGCCGCGGTATCCTTTAATACTGGAAACTCGGTCAAATCGTTCAGTATAATCGTCATCAAAACCGGACTCACATTTTCCAAGAAGTATTTTTTCAAAAACTCCTCCTGAGATTGCGCTATTTCGGTTTCATCAATAATAAAAATGTTCTGGGCCTCCAGTTCTTTTTCTATCGTTCTTAGCACCCGTACACTTTCGCTTTGCTGCTTAATTACAATTTGGGTGATTTCGGCAAGAATGTCTTTGGCCTTCTCACCGCCTAAAACACTTTTTCCCGTTTTACCGGCTTCGACAATACGTTTTACCGTGGCATATCTCACTTTAAAGAATTCATCTAAATTATTGGAAAATATACCCAAAAATCGAAGACGCTCTATCAAAGGAACATTTTTATCGGCGCTTTCCTGCAATACTCTTTCATTAAACCACAACCAACTAATTTCTCGATTTACATATTGATTTTTGGTTTTCATCATCCTCTTAAATGTTTTGGAAAAATAGTTTGTTTTGTTACCCCTTTGTTGACCATGGCCCAATCGTCCGTGGCAAATTCCAAGGCCACCAATCCGGTAGTCGGAACGTTGTCAATATAGGTATTTCCTAAAGAATTGGCAATATGTGTAAAGGCATGATTATGTCCGAAAATCATTACGGCATCAAAGTTGTTATCCAGTTCTTTGATGAACTGCAATACGTAATCACCTGAGAAATCGTATAACCATTTCGTTGGCTGAAATCTACTAAAATCAAAGTTCAATTCCCTTAAAAATATCATACAGGTGTGCAACGCCCTATTCGCATGACTCGAATAAATTGCATCAATTTTTACATCTTGGGATTTAAAGGAAGAACTGACCAAAAAGGCATCATTGATACCTCTTTCTTGCAATGGTCGATCTTTATCATTGACAGAATACTCCCATGAAGATTTACCATGTCGAACCAAAATCAGTGTTTTCATTTAACCAAAATTTAATGTTGAACAATCAGTTACCAATAGTTATGAATCTCGGGTTTTAAGATTACAGAATCAGATAAGATCTTACAATCATCAAAAAATATATCTGTAATAATGTACTCAATAATAATCTCTTGCTTTCATGGTGCCAGCCGCTCCATCTTCCAGTCGAAGTCATTTTGCAATGTAAAACGTATGCGGTCGTGCAGCCGATTTGGTCTGCCTTGCCAAAACTCGATAGATACAGGTTTTACAATATAACCACCCCAATAGTCGGGTCTTTCTATTTCCTTGCCTTCATACTTTTTTTCAAGCTCTTTCAAGTTCCATTCCAATGATTCCCGTGATTGGATCACGCTACTCTGCTCAGAAACGATCGCCCCTAATTTGCTTCCATCGGGCCGAGATTCAAAATAGCCATCGGACAAGTTTTCGGCTATCTTTTCGGCTTTTCCCTTAACGATAACCTGCCGTTCCATATTTGGCCAAAAAAAAGAAATACAAACGTTAGGGTTTTTGGCAATCGCCTTTCCCTTTTCGCTGTTGTAATTGGTATAAAAAATGAATCCCTCGTAGGTAAACTTTTTTAAAAGTACCACCCTGTTTTTCGGAAAGCCATCAAGCCCGATAGTCGAAACCGTCATGGCGTTTGGCTCTTCTACAGCCTCCGAAGCCTCTGTTTCGTAAAACCATTTTTGAAAGACTTCCATGGGGTTGTCGGAAATAGCTTCTTCCATCAAGGCACTCTTCTCGTACGATTTTCTATAATCACCTAGGTCTTTTTGCATGTCTTTAATTTACCGGTACTAGACATGTAAAGTTCTGTAAAAAGATCGTAGAATGAAAAAGAGTTGTCACATATTATTACAATAATTACCTAAGCCGGGTTAATTGTAAAAAAGGGAGTTTACCACCAGAAGGAAATAGTATGGAGCACCAAAAGGCCTAAAATGACTCATTTAAATTCGAATACTTTACCATCATCTGCCAACTCGACATTTTCAAAGACCTCAAGCGCCTCCTCTTTAAAGAGTTCTATGGATTTATACCGTGTGGAGTAATGGCCCAAAATCAAGGTACCTACATCTGCGGCCTTTGCGATTAAACCAGCTTGAGTGGCCGTCGTATGCTTTGTCTTTGCCACCAAATGTATTTCAGACTTTAGAAAGGTAGATTCATGGTATAGTACATCTACATTCTTTATTTGAGGAACGATGGCAGGTTTATAGCTTGTATCACTGCAAAAAGCATAACTTTTTGGCTTTGCGGGATTAAAAGTCAAGACTGCATTCGGTATTGTCGAACCATTATCGAGTTCGATATCCTTTCCGTTTTTGATATTCTGAAAATATGCTTTATCTATTTTATACTTGGCGACAGCCTCAATATTCAACTTACGTTCGGCCAACTTTTCCTTAAAAAGAAAACCGTTTGTATAGACCCGATGATTTAAAGGAATGGTCTCTACGGTTACTTTATCATCGTCATAAATAAGCTCAGGCTCTTTTGAAGTAAGTTCGTGAAAAACAAGCTGATAGTTGGTCCATGAATCACCAAGCTTCAGCAAAAGTGTCATCGCCTCCTTAATTCCTTTGGGCCCGTAGATGTGCATCTCTCTATCCCTTCCCAACAAGCGAAAGGTAGAAATCAATCCGGGTAAACCAAAAAAATGGTCTCCATGGAGGTGTGAGATAAAAATATGGTTGATTCGGGAAAACTTAATTTTATTTTTGCGAAGATGCACTTGTGTGCCTTCACCACAATCGATTAAAAAAAGATGATCTTTAATTTCAAGTACCTGAGAAGTCGGATTGGTCAATGTACGTGGGGTCGCCGCATAACACCCTAAGATATTGATTTTCATTATTTAATGTTCTTAGTTTTGCTCCTCAAAGCCTTTTGCGTCAGCAACCGAATATTTGCTTCTAAAGGTAAAGGCATATGGGCTTTCACCCATTTCGTTAAGGTATTTTAATCGTTTTTTAGCTTCGTCAGGAGAAGGTTCATGCCCCTCTTTGACATACCACAGTGCCATGTGCATATCCGACATTTTATAAAACCATTCTTTCTTCCGCCTTAAGACCTTAACATGCTCGGAGCTATATGTAAAACGGAACAGTGCATCCTTAGATTCCCAAACCGACATATTGACAATAAGGAAATCATCTTCAAAAATTCTTAGGGCAGTAGCATTATTGTCATCACCCTTTAATCGCCAAACAAATCCAGGACTTTGCTCCGCTAGTTTATTGATCCTATCTAGGTTATTCACAAAATCAAGCAGAACAGGACTATCGATCGGGGCTAACAATCGCGCTATATTCACTTGGGCCAAGTGGTAGTTTTTCATAGGTCGAGATCTCGTTCTATCTCTTCCATCTCTATAATATCCCTAGCTTCTTGAATTGTTGGCACTACACAGATTTCATCGGGCACCTCGTCGAACGAAACCCTATCCGTAACTAAAACAAATGATTTTTTTGCCTTTCTGTGGGTATTTGAAAAATCTAAAAATTCTAAGACATCCCCTGCCGTAAGTTTGGTAAACGAGAAAAGATTTACAATGATATTATCATTTTTAATATTTACATATGCGCCTTGTAAATTTTCTAAAAATTTTGGCAATGAAATGTTTTCCTGAAAAACCAAAGTGGTGGTTCCGTCTTTATCGAAAATCATATCTTCTTATTTTATCTTTGAAGCTAATAAATAAATCACAGCCATTCGAATGGCAACGCCGTTTTCTACCTGATTAAGTATTATCGACTGGTTAGAGTCGGCCACATCACTGGTTATTTCGACTCCTCTATTGATCGGCCCGGGGTGCATAATTACGATTTCCTTGTCCAAACTATCGAGCATTGCCCTATTTACGCCAAATTGCTGGGTATATTCACGCGTGGTAGGAAAATAGCTGATATCTAAACGTTCATTCTGTATACGCAACATATTGGCTACATCACACCAGTTCAATGCCCTTCTCAAATCTGTCTCGACCCCTACCCCCAAAGATTCGATATATTTGGGTAATAGTGTCTTAGGGCCACATACTTTGACATTGGCTCCTTGGAGTTTGAGCGCAAAAATATTGGATAAAGCAACCCTTGAATGTAATATATCTCCAACGATCACCACATTTTTACCACCAACATCACCCAACTTTTCGCGAATAGAGTACGAATCTAATAATGCCTGTGTAGGATGCTCATGGGCCCCATCACCAGCATTGACGATAGAGGCCTTTACATGTTTTGACAAAAATATACCCGCTCCTGGATTAGGATGACGCATGACCACCATATCAACCTTCATAGAAAGAATGTTGTTTACGGTATCGATAAGGGTCTCTCCCTTTTTCACGGAGGATTGACCTGCGGAAAAATTTATAACATCGGCAGATAATCTTTTTTCTGCCAACTCAAAAGATAATTTTGTTCTGGTGCTGTTCTCAAAAAAAATATTGGCAATGGTGATATCACGTAAAGAGGGAACCTTCTTTATAGACCGATTGATAACTTCTTTAAAATGGTCTGCAGTTTCAAAAATGAGTTGAATATCCTTTTTGTTCAGATATTTAATTCCCAACAAGTGTTTTACACTCAATTCACTCATTTCTTAAGTATTTATCAAATATATAACGTCTTCACCATCATTTTCCTTCCACATAACTTTAACCTTCTCATCATTTATAGCATCGACCTGTCTTCCCCTGTAATTAGGCTGTATCGGTAAATGCCGGCTAAAGCGACGGTCAATAAGTGTTAGCAATTCTATCTCTGCCGGTCTGCCAAAAGATTGTATGGCCGTCAATGCGGCGCGAATACTTCGGCCAGTATACAGTACATCATCTATAAAAACTACATTCTTATCCTCGACCAAGAAATCAATTTTAGTCTTGTTCGCTTCCAAGGTTTTATCGCCCCGCCGAAAATCATCACGATAAAAGGTTATATCTAAAAAACCAAGATCAATATGCTTAACACCATATTCTTCTTTCAAAATTTTCGTCAATCGTTCCGCTAAAAAAATACCCCTTGGCTGTATTCCGATCAGAACCGTATTACTGAAATCCAAATGATTTTCAAGGAGTTGACAGGCCAAACGGTGAAGTATGATGCTTATTTCTTTTGAAGACAGTAAGACTTTTTGACTCATGTAGTAGATCATCAACGCAATGGAGCTACAAAAATAGGGAATTCTCTCGAAATAATGTGCCGCTATGGTGAAACAAAAAGAGCCTTGGCGAAAAACGCCAAGGCTCTTAAACTTATTAAGCAAAAAGGAAATTTACTTCTTTTTCGCGGCTTCCATTTTATCTTTCAATGCTTGTAATTGCTCGTTAGCATCGCCAAGGGTTGTTTTAGCTTCTTCATTTGTAGAAGCGGCCCTCTTCTTGGCAGCTTTTACATTTCGTTGCTCTTCTTCCCTAAAGATAGCGGTATGACTTGCCACAACACGCTTAAAGTCTTTATTGAATTCAATGATTTTGAATTCGACCTCTTCGCCTTTGCCCAGTTTTTTACCGTCTTCTTTTTCCATATGACGTTGCGGTACAAATGCAGTAATATCGTCGTTAAACTCAATTACGGCCCCTTTGTCAACTATCTCGGTCAACGAAGCTTTATGTACGGTATCAACGGCAAACTCTTGCTCGTATTTATCCCATGGGTTTTCGGTGGTCTGCTTGTGGCCCAAACTTAATTTACGACCTTCAACATCCAACTCCAATACTTCGACTTCAATATTATCTCCTACATTAACAAATTCTGAAGGATGTTTTATTTTCTTGGTCCACGATAGATCAGAAATATAAATCAAACCATCGATACCCTCTTCCAATTCAACAAAAACGCCGAAATTAGTAAAGTTTCGAATAATTCCTTTATGTTTAGAACCAACAGGATATTTTGTGGTAATATCAGTCCATGGATCAGGAGTCAATTGCTTGATACCAAGAGACATTTTACGATCTTCCCTATCCAAAGTGAGTACAACCGCTTCAACTTCATCACCGACTTTCACAAAGTCTTGTGCCGAACGCAAATGTGTTGACCATGACATTTCTGATACGTGGATCAAGCCTTCAACGCCCTCGACCACCTCAATAAATGCACCATAATCAGCGATTACAACCACTTTTCCTTTCACTTTGTCGCCGATTTTGATATCGTCACTCAAAGCATCCCATGGATGTTTCTCCAATTGCTTAAGACCCAACTGAATTCTAGATTTGTTTTCGTCGAAGTCTAATATTACAACATTCAATTTCTGATCCAACTCAACAACCTCGTTCGGGTGGTTGATTCGGCTCCATGAAAGATCAGTAATATGAACAAGACCATCAACACCACCAAGATCGATAAAGACACCGTAAGAAGTAATGTTTTTGACAACACCTTCCAATACCTGTCCTTTTTCTAACTGGCTGATAATTTCTTTTTTCTGTTCTTCAATATCGGCTTCGATCAATGCTTTGTGCGATACTACTACGTTTTTGAATTCATGGTTGATTTTAACCACTTTGAACTCCATAGTTTTCCCAACATACTGATCATAGTCACGTATAGGCTTCACATCGATTTGAGAACCGGGCAAGAAAGCCTCAATTCCAAAAACATCGACAATCATACCACCTTTAGTTCTACACTTAACAAAGCCACTAACGATTTCCTCCTTGTCATGGGCACCATTGATTCTGTCCCAAGCCATAATAGTTCTGGCCTTTCTATGGGAAAGCACCAACTGACCACTTTTATCTTCGCGTATATCGATTAAAACTTCGACCTTGTCTCCAACTTTTAAATTGGGGTTATATCGAAATTCGTTAAGGGAAATCACCCCTTCCGATTTAGCATTGATATCTATAATAGCCTCTCTATCGGTAAGGTATACTACCGTTCCTTCGACAACCTCTTCATCTGCGGTATCCACAAAATTTTCGGTTACCAACTTTTCGAATTCTTCCAATTTGGAATCTTCAACACGCTCAATACCTTGCTCGTATTTCTCCCAATCAAAATTTTCTAAAAATTCTTGAGGATCTTGAGCGGGAGCGCTCTCTTTCGTTTCTTTAACTTCCTGTACTGCTTCGGTAGTTTCTTCTACCTGGGCGGCTTCTTTTTCTTCTGCCATTTTACTGGTCTAAAATTTGTATTCCATGATGCTACAAGAGCTAAACAATTATCATGAAAGGTGTTATATGATTTTTGACTTGCTTCCTTTTCCTCTTGATTCTTTGTTAAAAAGGAGTGCAAAAATACAATATATAAATGGTTTGGCAAATCTATTTTAACAAAGCTTTTTTTGTGCGCCACTATTTTACATATTTCGCCGCTAAAAACCTTAAGAATCATTATCTTGAACCCAATAATATTAACCATTAAACAAAAACAACTATGAGTGTTAAAGCAAAGTACCAACCCGTTTTAAATCTTGGGGAGGAATTAGGTATAAAAGATGGAAATGTAACCGAGGAAAACGGAGTTTTAAAGGTAAAGGGAGAGGCTCAAAACCAGTATGAGAAAAATCTAATTTGGGATAAAATAAAAGAAATTGGCGGAGAAAACCCTTCCGACATAAAGGCCAACATTACTGTTGCGGATACTTCCGTTTATGCAACGCATACTGTGAAAAGCGGAGAATCTTTAAGTAAGATAGCCAAACACTATTATGGCGACCCGATGAAATATAAACAAATATTTGAAGCCAACACCAATCTCTTAAAAAACCCTGATGTCATACACCCGGATCAGGTCTTGGTAATTCCTAATCTTTAAAAAAAGAGATTTTGCAAGAAAAGACCTGTTGTTTCTTAAGAAATCGACAGGTCTTTTTGTTTCTCGATTATGCGAAGTGCATGATTATACATGCGCTCAAATTGTTCTTCCAACCCCATATCACTGTTATCGAATAGTATGGCATCATCAGCCCTTTTCAACGGGGAAAATGTTCTATTCGAGTCTATTCGATCTCTATTTTCAACATTGGCCAACACCTCTTCATAGGTGACATTTTCCTTCTTGTCCAAAAGTTCCTTGTAACGCCTATAAGCTCTTTTTTCAGGTGATGCGGTCATAAAAATCTTTAATTCGGCATTCGGAAAGACCACCGTTCCAATATCCCTACCATCCATAACAATACCTTTCTCCGTGCCCATATCTTTTTGGATATCTACCAACATATGGCGTATTTCCTCAATTTCGGCTATGCGACTAACATGTTTGGAAACTTCCAACGTACGAATTTCACGCTCTACATTCTCTCCATTAAGGTATATTTCAGAATATCCCAATGCTTCATTATACACGAACTTCAACTTTACTTTAGGAAGCAGTTTTACTAGAGCGCCAATATTTTCATCTTGTCCGCCAACAAAACCATTTCGCATGGCAAAGAGCGTTACTGCCCGATACATCGCACCAGTATCAACATATACGTACCCGAGCGTCTTTGCCAATTGTTTAGCAATGGTGCTTTTTCCTGTAGATGAATAACCATCTATTGCAATTGTGATTTTTGCCATTAGTCAAAAATAAGCAGAAATAAATTGTTCCTGAATTATTTATTAAGGAATAGTTTTTGTCTTATGTCAGAGTTTTTTGGCATTTTTAACCTTACGGTTCGTCAAAGCTATATCAATTACTTCATGCATATCTTCAACATAGTGGAAGGTCAATCCTTTCAGATAATCTTGCTTAATTTCAAGAATATCCCGTTCATTGTCTTTACATAAAATAATTTCCTTTATTCGTGCTCGCTTTGCGGCCAATATTTTTTCCTTAATTCCGCCAACTGGAAGAACCTTTCCCCTTAGCGTAATTTCACCCGTCATAGCTATACTCTTTTTGACTTTTTTCTGAGTGAACAGAGATACCAAAGAAGTCAACATAGTAACTCCCGCACTCGGACCATCTTTTGGAGTCGCCCCTTCCGGCACATGAATATGAACATTATAATTCGCAAAAACGTCAGAATTGATTCCGAACCTATCGGCGTTCGATTTGATATACTCCATGGCTATTGTGGCAGATTCTTTCATCACCTTTCCCAGATTTCCGGTGATATTCATCGCTCCTTTACCTTTGGACAATATGGATTCAATAAAAAGTATATCACCACCAACACTGGTCCATGCCAACCCGGTCACTACCCCGGCCACTTCATTATTTTCGTACTTATCACGTTCCAATCTTGCGGGACCCAAAACTTTCTCTACATCTGCATTGGTCACTTTTACATCATACTCTTCTTCAATGGCTATCGATTTTGCCGCATAGCGAACCATTTTGGCGATTTGCTTTTCCAAACCTCGAACACCTGACTCACGCGTGTATCCTTCTACAATTTTTTCTAATTGCGGTTTGCCAATTCTCAAGTGTTTCGCATTCAGGCCATGCTCCTTTAACTGCTTGGGCAACAAGTGTCTTTTTGCAATTTCTACTTTTTCCTCAATCGTATACCCTGTAACGTTTATTATCTCCATTCTATCTCTCAGCGCTGGCTGAATCGTGGAGAGGTTGTTCGCAGTTGCTATAAACATAACTTTTGAAAGGTCATATCCCAATTCCAAAAAGTTGTCATGGAATTCGGCATTCTGTTCGGGGTCCAATACTTCCAACATGGCCGATGATGGGTCACCTTGGTGGCTACTTGCAAGTTTATCTATTTCATCTAAAATAAAAACGGGGTTGGACGTACCTGCTTTCTTAACACTTTGAATGATCCGTCCTGGCATTGCACCAATATAGGTCTTTCGATGACCACGAATTTCCGCTTCATCACGAAGCCCGCCCAATGACATACGCACGTACTCCCTACCGAGTGCCTCGGCCACTGATCTACCCAAAGAGGTTTTACCTACCCCTGGAGGGCCATATAGACAAAGAATAGGCGATTTCATATCATTCCGAAGTTTTAAGACCGCCAAATACTCAATAATTCTTTTCTTGACATCTTCCAAACCATAATGGTCTCTATCCAAGATCTTTTCCGCTTTTTTCAAATCGAACTTATCTTTCGAATATTCATTCCAAGGAAGATCCAAGAAAAGATCTAAATAATTTCGTTGAATTGAGTATTCGGCAACTTGGGGATTCATACGCTGCATCTTGGCTACTTCTTTCTCGAAATGCTCTTTTTCTTTCTTTCCCCATTTTTTTTCTTTGGCCTTGATCCGCATTTCATCAATCTCCTCATCATACGAAACACCCCCCAATTCTTCTTGAATGGTCTTCATTTGCTGGTGCAGAAAGTATTCGCGTTGCTGCTGATCCATATCACTACGAACCTTGGACTGAATATCATTTTTAAGTTCCAATTTTTGGAGCTCGGTATTCATATACTTCAGGGTGGTCAAGGCACGTTCTTTCAAACTTGATATCTCTAATAGCTCTTGCTTTTCCTTTACGTTTAAATTCAGGTTAGATGAGACAAAATTTATCAAAAACGAATTACTCTGAATATTCTTAATAGCAAAAGATGCTTCACTAGGTATATTCGGATTATCTTTAATTATCTGCAGTGCCAATTCTTTAATTGATTCAATTATAGCCTTGAACTCTTTACTATTACGATTGGGCCTCTGCTCTTGTGCTTCCCTTATCGTAGCCGTCATGTACGGCTTCTTTGTCAAAACCTCGGCTATTTCAAAACGCTTTTTTCCTTGAATAATCACTGTAGTATTCCCGTCGGGCATTTGCAGTACACGAAGAATACGAGCAACAGTACCCAAGGTATTTATATCTTTAATATCAGGGTTTTCGGTACCCTCATCTTTTTGGGAAACTACGCCGATTACCTTTGAACCGTTATTTGCGTCTTTAATCAAGCTAATAGATTTATCCCTGCCGGCAGTAATCGGAATTACCACACCGGGGAATAGAACGGTATTGCGCAAAGGCAGTATCGGCAATGTTTCCGGTAAGCTTTCACCGTTCATTTGCTCTTCGTCTTCGGCAGTAAGCAAAGGAATCAATTCAGAATCCTCGTCTATTCCTTGCAAAGACATATTGTCAAAATTTGAAAATTTGGAATCTCCCATATCAATATATTCGGTCATTCTGTCATTTTTTAAACAGAATATCGATTTATAAAATTAAACATCATTTGTCGAAAAGCCCTGTTATGGTTACAACCGGGCATATGCAACTTTTTTTCGTGGTACATAAAACAATTGTTATGCCACCTTTGTCGCAAAAAGAGAAAAACCCTTGCATTGGTTAATCACAAGGGCTTCTTTAGAGTATATCTTTAAATTGAAAATTATCTGGTTTTCACTATTTTCTGAATCGAGACTTCTCCTCTTTTATCGCGAATAGAAACGAAATAAATACCTTCACTATAAGCACTAAGGTCTACTTCAAGACGGTTTGACAGGTTATTTTCTATCTGTTCTGAGTACACCTGTTGTTGCTTCATGTCATAAATGACCAATTCAAAGGATGTGTTATTCGTCGCTCCTAGTTCAATAAAGACCGTGTTCGCCGTAGGGTTAGGATATGCCGTTATAAGGTCTCTGGAAACTTCAGAGAAGTCATCAGCAATAACTTTACCCGCTAAACTTACAGCCTTAACGCCGACGTCTGGAGTCACAAAAAGCTGTAAGGTCGTTTTGCAACCATTGGCCGGCTCTAATATATAGACACCGGCATCAGAAGATGAGATATTTCTAATTACGTGATTATCCCCTACTTTATTTCCATTAGGCAAAGTAATCGTCAAATCAATACCATTAGGCTGCATACTCAAAATCAAATCTTCCCCCTCCTCTACCTGTAGAAAGTTGTCGCCACTTGACCAAGCGTTTCCAACATTGTATTCGGGAACCGTTTCCCCTGTAGAACAATTTGGTAAATCTTTCACTTCTATAGTAAGTGCCCTACATTCTCCTTCGGAACTTAGAATATATGTACCACTATCGGCCACCGATACCCTCCCTAAATAGTAATTATCCCCTACCACTGTACCATCGGGAAGTGTTATCGCCAATGGCTTTCCATTTGGCAACATGCTCAGCAATAATCCTGTTCCGACATCTAGGGTAATTTCACTGCTTCCGTTATACCAAGTGTTATTGATACGATATTCCGGGATTATATTCGATGATGTACACTCACCATCTACCCCAGATAATACCGAAAGATTAAAAGTTTCTGAACATCCTTCAGCGGAAGTAAATACATAGCTTCCACTAGCGTCTTCGGTAATCGACCTGATCAAATAATTATCGCCTACAGTCGAACCATCAGGCAAAGTAATGGTCAATCCAATTCCATTTGGCAACATACTTAATATCATTGAATCTCCAGCTTCTACCTGTAGATCAGTTTCCCCACTTTGCCAAATACCGTTCAAGTTATACTCTGGAATCAATTCTCCATCACATTCTGTTGGAATAGTACCACTGCCAACGGTAAGATTCAATTGTGTCGTACACCCTTCTACAGTTGTAATTAAATAAGTTCCGCTGTCGGTTTCCGAAACTTGCCCCAAGTTAAAATTATCTCCCACAATGGAACCGTCTGGCAAAGTAATGCTTATGCTCTCACTGTTAGGAATAGCACTCATTATCATTTTGGACCCCGATTCTACTTGTAAGTCCGCTGTCCCACTTTGCCAAATACCATTTAGGTTATACTCGGGAGCTAAAGCCACATCGCATTCTAAAGATGTACCCACTACCAAATTCAACGTGGCAGTACAACCCTGTTCTGAAGTAAACACATAGGCACCGCTATCGGCCTCAGTAACCGAGCCAAGTTGATAATTATCGTCAACGGTAGAACCATCAGGAAGCGTTATGGTCAATCCAATACCATTAGGCAGCATACTAAGAACAATTCTATCGCCTAGATCGACCTGTAAACTACCGTTGCCACTCTGCCATATTCCATTTAACTGATACTCTGCAATTATACTATCATCATCACATAAAATATCACTTTTGGTTACATTTATGCGAAACGTAGTCACACAACCCGAGATCGTACTAAATTCATATATTCCTTCATCCTCAATAGCAACTGCCCCAAGGTTATGCCCGCCATTTACTTCTCCATTTCCATTTGGCAATACAACTATATAGCTTTCTGCACTTGTTGACAATCTAAGTTCTACTGTTGTACCTTCGTCAACCGTGATTTCAGCGTCACCACTAACCCAATCACCATTGTCAAGCTTAAACTCAACATTCGATCGTTCATCGGAACAGTCAAATGCCTGCCCCCAAACTGCCATATTTTGAACGGTTGCCTCACCAGCCGTATTAAAATTACCGCCAGCGAAGATATGTTCTTCATCCCCTGAGAATGCTATGGTACTGAGCAAATTATTCACACCTACTTCTTTTGATGGCCCCATGGCTTCCCACCCTTTGGATGCGCTCCAACAAGAAACATTTTTAACAATATAATTGGTATTGGAATCATTAGCCGCTGTCTCAAAGTTTCCACCAACATAAAGATGTGAATCTTTATAGACCATCGCATTTACATTCCCACTAACACCATTTCCAAGAGACTCCCAAGTTTTAGAGGTTCTTGCCCATCTTGCTACTCGATTTACGGTTTTTCCTCCTGCAATAGAAAAATTACCTCCGGCATAAATAAAATCCGGGGTGGTCACAATGGCCTGAACAAATCCGTTTGTGCCATCTCCCAATGTATCCCAACTAGTACCGTTCCAAGTTGCAATTCTTAACGCACTTTTTCCTCCTGCCACATCAAAATTGCCTCCAACATAGAGTAAATTGTTCTCATCGATAGCCAAAGCACGTATTTCGTTGTTGGTTCCGTTATCCCCCGTACTCGAATCTGTAAGAGAAGACCATGATCCATTAAACCAAAATGCAATGTTCTTAACAGGTTTTCCACCAGCAGATTCGAACCCACCGGCAACATAAACCTTGTTCTGATTATCCACTGCTATTTCCGCAACAGTTCCATTCGTCCCTGAACCCATCGCAGCCCAAGAAGAACCATTCCAAACCGCAACATTGTTTGCCGAAACACCGCCAATTGATGTAAACTCGCCTCCAGCGTATAAATTTCCATTGGGCGCTATGGCCAAAGCTGCCACCTTTCCGTTAGCACCAACAGATAAAGTTTTCCATCCTTCGTTAACATTATAGTGTGCAATATTATTGGCCGTCAAAGAACCTATTTGAGAAAAGCTACCGGCTACATATACATTATCTCCATCTACGACGATTGATTCAACAATGCCATTGGTGCCATTCTCAAATGCCCTCCAATCACCTACACCATCTATGGCAACCGTGGTGGGATCTGGAGATGGGTCAACATTTCCTCCAACAATCTTAAAAATCTTGGCAACGGACCCATAGCCGCTGAAATATATTTCCCCTGATTCATCCAATCCGAAACTGGAAATATATTGTCCGTTAGTTCTGAACAACAATTCTGATGTCGCCGAGTTATCGCCTGAATTATAATTCAGAGACCATACTCTTCCAGAAAGGTAATCACCAAAAACATATTTTCCTTGAAGCGCTGTATTATTGCTTGCCCCTCTGTAAACATATCCACCAGTAATAGATACATCTCCATTATCATGATTGTACTGAAAAACTGGTTTAACATCAGGACTAGTAGCTAAACTTGTGGAACTACTCTCTGTTGAACTACCTTCATATCTGTTCCAACCGTAATTACCTCCCTTTGTAATCAAGTTAATTTCTTCGTAGGCATCTTGACCAACATCGGCACCCCAAAGTCGGTTAGTTTCCGAATCAAAAGAAAATTTCCAAGTATTTCGGAGGCCCCAAGCATATATTTCATCCATCCCACTTTTTCCAACTCTTGGGTTATCGCTGGGAATTTCATAATTTCCATTGGCGGCCTTGGGGTTATTGCCATTTAGATCTACATCTATTCTCAGCATACTTCCGTAAGCAACATTTAAATTCTGGGCATTCTTGTTCGGATCTGAATAACCGCCGCCATCACCTACTGCTATATACAAATATCCATCAGGGCCGAAGGCTATTTTCCCTCCATTGTGGTTATTACTATTGTAAGTCTTTTGAAATTCAAACAACTCTACCCTACTTGAGGTGTCCGCTTGATTAGGATTGCTACTACTCACTTGATATCTAGCTACAACTATCGCTTGGGTATAATCCACAGTATTTCCATACTTCGTATGATAAACATAAAAATAGCCGTTTTGATTATAGTTTGGATGAAAAGCTAACCCCAATAATCCTATTTCCTGACCTGAAGAAAAAGTAATTTTGTTTTTTATGTCAATAAATGTATGCTGTACCGAAGTATTTTCCTCATTTTCAAAAACTTTTATTTTTCCTGATTGTTCTACAACAAATAATCGGTTACTGCCATCTCCGGCATTTTGAATTTCTAGTGGGAATTCGAAGGTTAAATTGGGAAATGCCTGTTCATAAGTTACAGGATCTTGAGCCTTTAAAAAAGGAACTAGTACAAAATATAGTAGTCCTAGAATAGTGGTTTTTTTCATCTGCATTCGGAGGTTATGCTTTACTTAAAAAAATTGTAAAATCGTTTAAATGTATTATTAGTACGATGAATAACACAAAAAAGACCCCTATAACCTAAATAAATCAGAAAAAATCGATGAAACCAGCAAAACGTTAACATTTGTTAACAATTAGGTAAGAATTGAACTACCTCAATAAAACATATGGGTTATTCTCTTATAATTAAAGTGAAGAGGGGGCCATTAACAATAATCCGTTTCAAGGTTATGGTTCTTCCTTGAAACGGATTTTTATATCGTATTGCGAATAAGCATCAAAGATGCCTTCTTACCGTGTCAGTATCACTGATTGAATAATGTTACCTCTTGGACCTTCAATTACTACGCGATAGAGTCCTTCTGACATATGATCTCCGAAAATCAATATTTCATTGGCACTATGGTTTTCATCAAATTCATGTTCCATTACATTCTGCTGAGAATTGTTAAACACATTAACACGTAGCGAATAGCCCATATAATTAATCAAATTCAATTGCAATATTCCCGTAGTCGGATTGGGAAAGACCAAAATATCATTACTATTTTTCTTGTAATCACTAGTAACGCTTTCTTTACTGCTTTCGAACGCACTAGCAGCTTGTACACCCACGGTCAGGTCAAGCGTCGTCTGGCAGCCCCCGGCAGTGGTAAAGAGGTAGCTGCCGCTATCGGCGACATCGACCCTGCCAAGGGAATAGTTGTCCCCGACCGTGCTCCCGTCGGGGAGCGTGATCGTAAGGCCGACGCCGTTGGGCACCATGCTCAGCACCACCCGGGTGCCCTCGGCAACGGTAAGCTCCGTTGCCCCGCTGTCCCAGACCCCGTCAAGGTTGTACTCGGGAAGCACACTGCCGGGAGGGCAGTCGACCGGGTTCACCTCCACGGACAGCGTCGCTATACAGCCCGCAGCGCTCGTAAAGGTGTACGTGCCCGCATCGGTAAGGGACACAGGCCCCAGGTCGTGCGAGCCCGTGGCCGTGCCGCCGCCCGGGAGCGAGATCGTTACGTCGGACGCCCCGGAGACCGTGCCAAGGACAAGGGAATCCCCCTCGTCGACCACAAGGGTGCCCGCACCGCTGCCCGTAGTACCCTCGACCGTGTACTCGGGGACAACCGAGCCCGGAGCGCAGCCGGAAGGGCTGACCTCCAAATCGAGCGTGGCCGAACAGCCCGCCGCAGTGGTAAAGGTATATGTGCCAGCATCAGAAGGGGAAACAGAACCCAGGTCGTGCGAGCCCGTGGCCGTACCGCCGCCGGGAAGACCGATCGTCACGTCGGACGCCCCGGAGACCGTGCCAAGGACAAGGGAGTCCCCCTCGTCGACCACAAGGGTGCCCGTACCGCTGCCCGTAGTACCGTCGACCGTATACTCGGGGACCACGGCGCCCGGAACGCAATCTCCTACCGTAAGATTAAGGGTTATTTGACAACCCTCGGCCGAAGTCAACAGATATGCTCCGCTATGTGAAACACCTGCGCTCGGAATATAGTAATTATCACCAACCGTACTCCCGTTGGGAAGCGTGATCGTGAGATCAATATCATTAGGTATCATACTTAAAGTAATCCGGGCACCTTCTTCCACTTGCAGTTCAGTTTCCCCTGAGGCCCATTGGCCATCTATATTATACTCAGGAAGAATATCACCAGGAGGACAATTCAGAATCTGTTGTACCTGAAAATCTAGCTTTTCAACACACCCATCGGCCGTGGTAAAGGTATACATACCACTTTGGGCGGGAGTGACATTTCCTAAATTATGGTTATCACCCACAGTACTCCCATCGGGTAATGTAATTGTCAGACCGACCCCATCGGGCAACATACTTAAAATTACTTCTTGTCCTTGGTTAACATTAAGGGTACCTCCACTACCCGTCAATCCATCGACAATATATTCTGGAATAACACTTCCAGAAGGACAATTTTCAGAGGCGTTCACTTGTAGAAAAAAGGTTGCCATACACTCATCGGCCGAAATAAAATTATAACTGCCCGACTGCGAAGGAGAAGCACTTCCTAAATCATAACCTCCATTGACAATAGTTCCATTCGGTAGCCTAATGGTAAGACCAGTCGTATCCTCTGCCGAACCAAGCATAACGTTTTGTCCCTCATCAACAGTCAGTGTATTTCCACTACCCGAAACTCCTTCTACCACATATTGGGGCACAAAACTACCAGGAGGACACCCTCCAACTGTGAGGTTTAGCGTAGTTTTACAGCCATTTGCAGAGGTCAATAAATATTTACCACTATCTGATTCACTGACTTTTCCAAGCAAATGATTGTCCCCTACCGTGTTCCCATCAGGTAGCGTTATGGTTAAACCTATTCCGTTCGGAATCATACTTAAAGTAACATCTGTTCCCACATCAACGTGTAGGTCTTCTTCTCCCGAAAGCCATGTTCCCCCTATTCTATATTCCGGAATAATACTTCCGGGTGGGCAACTGGCTGCATCGTTTACTTGCAAATTTATAGTCTCCACACAATTCTGTCCGGAGGTAAATGTATATATACCACTTTGGGCGGGAGTAACATTTCCTAAATTATGATTGTCACCTACCGTGCTTCCATCAGGCAACGTTATCGTTAAATCAACACCTTCGGGCAACATACTCAAAATAACTTCCTCCCCTTCATCAACTACCACATCTCCACTACCACTACCAACAACCCCATTTATCGTGTATTCGGGTATCAAGCCTCCGTTATCACAAATCGGGTTATTAAAAGATATGGTAATAAAAACCGAACACCCTTGCTCAGATTCAAGGCGATATGTACCTGAATCGGATTGTGATATACTATTGATAGTGTAATCACCGGCTACATTATATTGGACAGTGCCATTGGGTCTTGTCACATTAAATTTCAAACCATTGGGCTGAATACTTAAGCGAACATTATCCCCTTCTACCGGATAAATAGTTACGTCTTGCCCCGGGTTTCCTGTTTCATATGCCGGAGCCGAATCAGTCAACCTCCATTCAGGAGATACAACTGTATCACCTGGATCACAGCCTCCTGAAACTTCTAAATTAAATACCGTAGCACATCCGTTTGCCGTCGTAAGCACAAATTGGCCCCTATTGGATCCATCAACTATACCATTGTTTCTGTCGAGATTTCCGTTTCTATCAACATAGGTGTCGATCTTATAAGCTGTTGTATCCTCAAAATTTGGAAAATCACTTACTGAACTAAAAGTCGAACCATTAACCTGTGGTGTAGTCACAAAATATTCTCCGCTTGTTTGGGCCCGTATGAACACTTCACGGCCTGCAGTTACGTTGATGTAATTTCCGGTCTGCCACTCACCATCATCGACCTTATATTCGGCTATAATCGTATTTGGGGGGCAGTTTACTATTTGAGGGTTTCCAGTCTGTTTACCCAAATTGTAATAGTTGACAATTTCCTCGGAACCCAAAGCCTTATTAAAGACTTTCAACTCATCTAAACGACCATCCAACTCATCTGAAATACCACTGGCGTTACCGTAGGGCTTGACCGGACCTGGCCGTATGTCATAAAACCCCGAACTGGTAAAAGTTTCATATTCGGTTCCATTGTTCAAGAGTGTTATACTCCCTGCCATATCTTTGGTACAGATTTCAACACCGTTGACATAAAGTCTTGCGACCTCACCATCGTAAGTGGCCGCAATATGATTCCATGTGTTCATCGGGTCATAGCCTGCATAACACTCAAGCAGGCCATTTTCAGTTCTGAACGACCATTTGTATAACGAGTTATGATAACCAAAGAAAATACTGGGGTAATCATGCCCGAAAATATTTACGTTGGAAACGGCTCCCGTTTGTGGTATAACACTCCCGGAGTCTCTATTTACCCAAGCCATCACTGTTATATTATCGACAATCGAAGTCAATGATGCCGAACGGGGAATTTCTACAATGGTATTACTTTGAAATTCGAGCCCATCCATTTCCAAGGCACCCCCAAAAACACCGTTAGTATTCCAGTAGTTCCCGTTTGGAGTCACCTCGTTGCCATTATCATCATGTTCTTTTATGATAGCATTATTATTATACTGAGAGTTGTCGGTGATGTTTACCCCAGTGCCCTCATCAAAATTTAGATCGAGTACCAAATTAGGATTGTAGTCTTGGGTAGTAGCATTTCCGATCTTAACTGTGGCTGCAATTGAAGGGACACCATTTGAGTCCATTGCAAAAAGCATATAATACCCAGGCGGCAACAAATTTCGGTTAGGAATAGTCAAAGCATGTGAAGTTCCTGGAGTAGTAGTCAAAGGAATTCTACGCTGCTCATTGTTCGTACTATGGGTTGCAGCCGAAAACCTGATTAGACTGAAGTCACTAACGTTAGTGTCTGTCGTAATATTTAAGGTTTCTCCATAATCTACGATAGTTTCCCCATAACTACCTGTTCCAGGAGAAGCAGAATTCGTAATACCAACGATCTGGGGCCTAGTAGCCAAGTTACCCCCTGCATCAAACAAATAAGGAGGACTATAAATTTCTGCATCAAAATGATTTACACAATCGGGATTAGGACCGGAACATAGCCCCCCGCCACCAACAAAAACGCGGCCGTCGAGCATAAGTATACCTACGCTATGGTAAGTTCTTGCTATAGTCATTCCGGCGACATTGCGCCAAGTATTTGTGGTCGGGTTATACATTTCCGCTGTAAGCCGCGCCCCAACATCGGTAAACACCTGGGCGATATCTAAACCACCAGTAACCAAAACTTCTCCATTTGGCAGTACCGTACTATTATGCATAGTACGTGAATAGGAGAGGTTATTGTTGGTTGCAGTTACTATAGGGGAAGCTCCATTTATATCAATAACATAAGAATTGTCTTTTGCGGGTGTATCGCTATCGTAAGACCTTGATCCACCAACTTTTAAGATTTTTCCAACATCGAACATAACGGTAGTACCTTTCATGGAATACGTGTCATTACCTCGTTGACCCGCATTCGTAAATGACCCACCATTCTCAACATCGATCCAATGCATACGCTCACCTGGCCCCGCATGAAATACTTTTCCATTGGGTGCAGGCCATAACCATGCATGATTATCTACTCTATAAATACCCCTTCCCTCTTGTGATAGGTCATTACTGTTCCAAAGCAATTCGTTTTGCAACCCGGGCAAGAGTGTCCAACCTGTTAAAGGAGACCAAAGTTCGGCATCTTTATTGCCTTCCCCGCCACTCCATGATCCTCCAAGGGTAAAAACCGAACCATCTGAAAGTGTCACATTACCTTGATATCCACGAGGGATATTCATTTCGTCGGCCACGCTCCATACACCGGTCAGTGGGTCATAGATACTGGTACGTTCACTTGTGGTTCCCCCAGCGGATAAAATACGACCATCAGGAAGGTTGTTAATACCCGGACAAAACATATCGTGATCGGTATTGGACGTAAACTCACCCAAGGCTTGACCGTGGGCACCTAGAAAAGGGTCAAATATTTCTGTGAAAGTAGCTCCATCACCTTCGGCAATAAAGGTACCTCTGAACTGGGAAGACCACGTCAAAAGTTTTCCGTCGGGAAGGTTGGCTACAGCCACTGGAACTATTCCAAAAGAAACAGGTGGACTCCATTGGCCATCGTCCGAAGGGTTTTGGGCCGTCAATGCTAAGAAATAAAAATTGCAAAGGAGAAGTACTAAAGTTCGATAAGTGTAAAGATTTCCCATTCAGAAAAGATTAATGCAGTTAAAATTTGGTTTAAGTATTGTATTTACAAGGGGAATCACTCGAATTTCAAAGTTAATGGGAAAGATTGTTTTTTCGACCAACCTACCGATTTAATCGATTTATTGGTTTAAATTATCGATAAAGTGCAATACAAATTTCTTTTTACATTAAACTGTAACAATTAGAGAATCAGATCATCTATAAAACAAACCATTCGTCTTTTGAGCCTAAAAAATGAAAATATAGATGCATTAATACAACTGTGTCTTAAAAACGACCAAAGTGCGCAAATGGAGATTTACAATCGCTATTTCAGAGCTATGTACAACACGGCCTTTCGAATTATAAAAAAGAACGATGAAGCCGAAGATGTCATGCAAGAATCATTCTTGAGTGCATTCACCAAACTACATACTTTTAAAGGAGAGGTCGCCTTTGGAGCGTGGTTAAAAAGAATTGTCATCAACAACAGCATAAAAAGTTATAGGGAGCAGCAAAAAATGAATCAAGTTGCCCTAGAATCAATTATTCACAAGGTCAAAGACAATGATGTGGTTATCTCCCAATCATTTACCGAACTGAAGGCTCAAAAGGTAATGGAAACGATGGGAAAGTTAAAAGAAAACTACAGAATTTCTTTGACCTTATATTTAATCGAGGGTTATGACTATGAAGAAATCAGTTCAATTATGAATATTAGCTACGCCAATTGCAGAACTACTATTTCGAGGGCCAAGGAAAGTCTACGGAAAAAACTACTAATCGCTCAATGATGAAAAAAGAAAACCTTGAAAACCTATTTGCCGAACTGCGGGAATCCCTGGATCATAACGAACCGGCATCAGGCCATAAAGAACGCTTTTTCGAAAAACTGAACTCTGAGAGAAAATCTATTTCAACCATGGGAAAGGGAAGAACACCATGGTTAAAAGCACTTTCAATTGCAGCCTCTTTGACATTAATTATTTCCATAGGTACTTATATTACAAATGCCGAACCTACTATTGAAGAACAAGTTGCCCGTATATCGCCCGAAGCATCCAATAGCCAATTTTATTTTGCAAACCTAATCGAGGAACAGGTGAAAAAATTGAAAAAGGAAGGTTCTCCCGAAACAAAAAAAATAATAGATGACACCTTGTTACAGCTAAAAAAATTAGAGAAAGACTATAACCAATTAGAACAAAACCTAATTCAAGGTGGTAACAGCAAATTGATTCTCAGTGCAATGATTACCAATTTTCAAACTCGCATGGATCTATTGAACGACGTTCTGAACCAAATCGAAACAATTAAAATCATAAAAAACAACAATAATGAAAATACTATTTAAATCTATAACTGTTCTTCTGCTGGTAATCCCGATAGGCCTTTCGGCAGCCGACGGCAGACTAAAAGGGAAGTACACCAAAGAAAAAATCATAAAAAAAGAGTTCAATGTGAACGCCGATGCTTTACTTAAAGTGAATAATAGCTACGGAAACCTTCATATCTCCTCGTGGAACGAAAACAAGGTTCTCATAGAAGTTCACATCAAGACCAATGGCAACAACGAGGAAAAAGTACAAAAGAAGTTAGATGAGATTACTATCGATTTTGAAGCGAATACGAACGAAGTATCGGCCAAAACCCTTTTTCACAATAACAAGAGTGATTGGAGCTGGAACTGGGGCAAAAGCAATAATGTCAATATGCAAGTAAATTACACCATCAAATTACCGATTAAAAACAGTGTGGACCTCAACAACGATTATGGCGGCATTAATCTAGATCGTATTGATGGGCATGCCAAAATCAGTTGTGACTATGGCAGACTTGAGATCGGGGAACTACATGGAAGAAACAATAACCTGAACTTCGATTACACGACAGAATCGCATATCGGCTATATCAAAAGTGGTGAAATCAGGGCTGACTATTCAGGTTTTACGATTGATAAAGCAGGAAATCTTAGAATCAATGCCGACTATACCAGTACTACCGTCACCGAAATGGAAAATCTTCAATACATCTGTGATTATGGAAATATTGAAATCAAAAAGGCGAACAACATACAAGGTACGGGCGATTACATTAGCGTAAAACTTGGAAAAGTTTATGGTAATATCGAAATCAAAGCAGATTACGGAAATTTGAAAATTGAAGAAATGACCGAAAGTGCCGGAAATTTAGCCATATCATCAGATTATACCGGTGTTAAAATTGGGTATCATCCGAAGTATTTTTTTGATTTTGAAATCAGGACTTCCTATGCCGGAGTTAGCGGCACAGAAAATTTTGAAATCCATACCAGTACCGAGAAGTCGAATGAAAAGTATTATAAGGGCTTTTACGGAAAAGCTAATAGTGGCAACGTTCTAACCATCGATAGTGATTACGGTGGAATATCATTACATAAAAACTAAATACCAATCAAGACCCGAGATAAGATCGGGGCTACAAAAACGTAAAATCATGAAAAAATTAACTGCACTAGTTTTAGTAACGCTAAGTATTTCGTCTTGCACGGCACAATGGGGCAAAAAGGTAGCTGGGAATGGAAACATAGTTACCATAGAAAGAACCACTGGCGATTATGAAGAAATCGGAGTCTCCGGTTGGTTTGACGTCGAACTGGTAGATGGCCGTGAAGGACAACTTACCCTTACCGGGGAAGATAATCTTTTGGAACATATTGTAACCGACGTAAAAAATGGGCATTTATCGGTTAGGGTAGAAAAAGGATACAATCTAAAACCTTCTTCTTGGAAAGAGGGTATACATATTACCATTCCGGTAGAAAGTATAAAATCTATCGCGCTATCGGGTTCAGGGGATATTATCGGAAGAAAAAAACTTAAGAGCAATAACCTTCAAGTAGCCATATCAGGTTCAGGAGATGTAACCCTTGATGTTGAAACAGACCAAATATCCGCAGCGATGTCGGGATCTGGCGACATGAACTTAAGCGGAGAGGCTTCTAATTTCGAAGTAAGCATATCTGGTTCGGGAGACATCGAGGCTTATGAACTCAATGCAGAGAATGTTGATGCCTCCGTATCAGGGTCGGCGAATATAAATGTCACTGCCCACAATAGGTTGAAGGCACGTGTTTCAGGGTCGGGAGATATAAAATATCGAGGAAACCCAACAAAGGTGGATACTAAAACTTCGGGATCCGGTGATATTTCAAAGGGATAGTAGAAAAGCGCAAGCATCATGTTTAAAGGCCTCTTTTTACTAGAGGCTTTTCTTTTGCATTTTCTTTCTTTTCTACCCGTGTCAACATAAACATTCCTATTAAAAAGAATAGTCCCAGAAAAATAATTGCGTTTCGCATATTTCCGGTTACTTGGGCTACATAACCGTACATAAAGGTTCCTATTACGATTCCAATTTTTTCGGCCACATCGTAAAATCCGAAGAAAGAAGTAGTATCGGTGGTTTCGGGTAAAAATTTCGAGTAGGTGGATCTTGACAACGCTTGTATGCCACCCATTATAACGCCGACGCATCCGGCAGCAATATAAAAATCAGTTGGTGTAACCACAAAATAAGCGTACACACAAATCAAGACCCATAAAATATTGACCACAATTAGTGTTTTTATATTTCCAAAAGTCTTGGATGCCATGGCCGTAAACGTCGCGCCGAAAACGGCCACGATCTGAATAACCAAAATACTTACGATTAAGCCAACGGTACGTTCTGAATCGGAACCCCAATTAATTTCCTCTTCCCCAAAAAAGGTAGCAATAAGCATAACCGTTTGCACAGCCATGCTATAGACAAAAAAAGCACCTAAATAACGCCTCAATTTGATTTCGCCGCCCAATTGTCTCCATACTGCTTTTAGTTCTCTAAATCCATTGAGCACAATGTTTTTACGAATACCCTCCCTTTTATATCCTTTTGGTAAATGAAAAAAAGTATATTGACTAAAGATAATCCACCATACCCCCACCGATATAAAAGAATACTTCATAGCCTTTATTTCTGCTGCTTCCCCTAAATCATCCGTAATCCCGAATAATTCGGGACGCATGACCATGGCCAAATTGAATACTAACAAGACCACACTACCGATGTACCCCAAAGAGAAACCTTTCGCACTTATTCGGTCTTGTTGCTCAGGAAAAGCAATATCGGGCAAATATGAATTATTGAAAGCCATACTGACCCAGAAACCGACTAATCCGAAAAAATAACAAGTCAGACCGAGATAAATGTTATCGAGTGAAAACCAGTAAAGACCTATGCATGACAAGGCACCCAGGTAACAGAAAAATTTAAGAAACGTCTTTTTATTGCCGAGGTAATCAGCAATACCTGACAACAACGGGATACATAATGCGATGAACAAAAAAGCCGCGGAGGTCACATAACTAATTAATGGGGCACGCGCAATTTCGTTTCCAAAAATTGCTACTTTTTCAATATTGCGTACCCGAAACAGGGCTCCATAGAATATGGGGAAAATCGCCGAACTGATAACCAAACTATATGTTGAATTGGCCCAATCGTAAAAGGCCCATGCATTCAAAAGCTTTTTACTTCCTTTTATCGGTGTCGATTTCGCCATACCAAAAAGAAAGACCGTCCTTCAAAAGGAACGGTCTTTTCCCTATTTCTACTTTTTATATATTATCATTATTGGAACGAGGTAACCCCAAATTTTTTGGCCTCTTCACGCGCAAGGGGTGCCCATTCGGTCAAATTATTGATACGCGTGTCATTGGAAGGATGCGTACTCATAAATTCTGGTGGCGCTTCTCCTCCACTATTGGCCTTCATACGTTTCCAAAGTTCGGCGGCTTCATTAGGGTTATAACCAGCAATTGCCATAATTTGTAAACCGATTCGATCGGCCTCGGTCTCATGGCTTCTACTAAAAGGAAGCATAATACCAACTTGGGAACCAATGCCATAGGCTTGATTGAAAATACTCAATTTTTGAGGGTCTTGAATGGCGATATTACCAGCAACCGCACCCACTTGCTGTAGTGTACCTGCGCTCATTCGTTGCGCCCCATGATCGGCCAATGCATGCGCCACCTCATGTCCCATCACGACCGCCACACCTGTTTCAGATTGTGTAATAGGAAGTATACCGGTATAAAAAACAATTTTACCACCCGGCATACACCAAGCATTAACCGTTTCATCGTTGACAAGGTTGTATTCCCATTTGTAATCTTTGAGATAACCGGTATAGCCATTGGCCGTTAACCAACGCTCGGCAGCAGACGAAATACGTTGCCCCACTTTAGTTATCATTTTAGCATCAGCTGTGCCCGTAACCACCTTATTTTCGGTCAAAAATTGGTCATATTGGGCAAAAGCCGTGGGGAATAATTGACTATTCGGATAAAAATTCAACACCTTCTTTCCCGTAAAGGGGTTGACCTTACAAGCGGATACGCCTATAAAAAATGCAATTATTAACAGTACTTTTTTCATCATTTTAAGTATTTACTTTTTTAAAATACAAAAAAAACTATTCTCCCGTAATGTGTAATTCGGTAAAATCTTTACAAATCTCTATGGTATTATTACCATTCAATTTTAAATCTTTTAAAGCTACTTTTTCGTTATCAACCTCAACATTCACTATTTTAAACGGTAGGCCATGTAATTTAAAAGTAAAGTTTTTGTACGGAGTAATGAAAGAACCGTCTTTAAATTGTTGAATAATCAGTTCGTTCTCTTTACCACGCAACCTAAACTTTCGCAAACTGTAACGCCCTTTTTTATAATCAAAACCGTCTTGCCCATCTTCATAAACCGTTGAGCTTTCAGATCCAATCTTGAAGTAAACGTCCAAAACGAGCTCGGTTATTTCAATTTCTCCAACATACTGTTGTACCGGGTATTTCGGAATAATAGCTCCTTCTTTAATAAAGAGAGGAATCTTATCTATATCAGCGATAACCCATCTTTCTTTCCCCCCTACTATTGTTTCTTCTGTCCAATAATTATACCATTTTCCGCGAGGCACGTACATTCTTCTACCTTGGGCATTTGGTTCTTGAACGGGACATACTAAGATTTGCTTACCGAAGATGAACTCGTCTGTTCGAAAATGCGTTTGCGTATCTTCTTGATCGTAATGAACCAGCGGTTGTATCATCGGTGTACCATCTTTATGGTAGTTCCAAAACATCGTATACAAATAAGGGAGCAATTGATACCTTAACTCAATGAACTTTCTTACGATATTCGTCACTTCAGTACCAAACGACCAAGGTTCTTGGTCACCATGATCACCACTTGAATGCACCCTGCAGAATGGATGAAAAATACCCAATTGAATCCATCGGGCAAACAACTCACCATTGGGTTGTTCGGCAAATCCACCAATATCAGACCCCACAAACGAAAAACCACTCATACACATACGCTGCACCTGCACGTTGGCAATCCATAAATGCTCCCAGGTCGCCACGTTATCACCTGTCCACGTTGAAGTGAATCGCTGAGCACCGGAATACGCTGACCGTGTAATTACAAAAGGTCGCTTTGGATACACATATTTCTTTACCCCTTCATAAGTCGCCCGTGCCATTTGGGTACCATAGATATTGTGCGCTTTTCTATGGCTACATGGGTGCCCATCGTAATCGTGCCGTACATCTAGCGGAAAGGTTTTAGTAGGCACCTCCATCACGGCCGGTTCATTCATATCGTTCCAAACGGCCTTGACCCCAATATCACCGATCAACTCTTTATAAAGTGTGGCCCACCATTCCCGAACATCAGGATTTGTAAAATCGGGAAAATTACATTCTCCCGGCCATACTTTTCCACGCATATATGGGCCATCTCCTCTTTTGCAAAAGAAATCATTGTCTTTGGCCTGTTGATAAACCCAATAATCTTTATCTACTTTAATTCCCGGATCTATTATTGCAACAGTCTTAAACCCATCATCGCTAAGCTCTTGCACCATTTTTTTAGGGTTTGGAAAATAGTTATTGTTCCAAGTGAAACACCTGAAACCCTCCATATAATCGATGTCTAGATAAATCGCATCGCAAGGTATCTTTAAATCCCTAAATTTCTTTGTGACCTCTTTGACCCTTTTCTCCGGATAATAACTCCACTTCGATTGATGGAACCCTAAAACCCATAGTGGTGGCATCTCGGGTGTTCCCGTTAGGTCGGTGTAAGATTTAACCACATCAGGCATTTTAGGGCCATAAAAAAAGTAGTAGTTCATCTCACCTCCATCGGCCCAAAAACTAGTAACATTTCGACGTTCATGGGCAAAATCGAAATAAGACCTGAACGTGTTATCAAAAAATAACCCATAGGCTATATTATTATGAAGCCCCATATAAAAAGGAATCGCCTTGTACAATGGCTCTTGGTCTTTACCAAAAGCATATTGATCCATTGCCCAATTGTTAACTCTTTTCCCTTTTAAATTCGAATGAGTGGCTTTGTCACCCATGCCATAAAAACTCTCGGCGCTTTGTGTGATCTTACTCATTTTAACCACATTGCCCCCGTATTCATAATTTTCTTCCCAATGAAAGCCAAGTTCATCTTCATTAATAATATTTCCGTCTAAATCGGAAATCTGCACACGAACTGTATTGATATCGATAAGAACCCTTACTTTCGATGTTTCTACAATATACTCCGTATCTGTTTTAACTACATTTAGGTGATTGTACCCAATACCCGCATCATCATTAATCGCATATGAAAAATCGGGTTCAAAAACATTTTCGGTGGCATACCGAAACCGGAGTACACTATCCCGTAAAATAGTTATTTGCAGTATAACACCGTTAGCCGTTGTGAAAAAAAGCTTATCCGCCTCTTGTAAAAAATCCACTATTTTATTAGGGTATAAATTCCCCTTATATTCCAACTCGGTATTTGTTATCATAGTTTGGTTACATTTTAAAAGCCCCCTAAATTACGGACTTTAACCGAGATTGCTAATAAATGATATTAGCAATTATCAACTATTACGATTTCGTAAGACTTAAATGTGTGTAATTATTCTACGAGCGAAGAAATCTATTTTTAAGATAATGGCAAGATTTGTAATCTTACATCTGTTTGGATTTAAAACCCACAACACAGCCATAGAATTGTCGATACCAACGCTACCACACCAATACCATCGTTTTCACACGTGTAAACCATGACAGTCGATACGCCCCATCAATATTTCAGAAACTATGAACGCAATGGAGAGCCGCATTAACGAAGACTAAAACTACTGAAAAATAAGGATACTCAAAGGCGGTATAGTCACTACCATAGATCTTTTTCGCCCATGCCAAGCCTTGGTAGATAATTTTATCGCATTATTGGAAACACCACTACCTCCATATTTTTTGGCGTCACTATTGAAAATTTCCTTTATTTGTCCTGATTTCGGAACGCCTATACGATAATTTTCCCGAGGTACCGGGGTGAAATTACAAGCTATCAAAACATCGTTCTTCTTATCATGGCCTTTACGAATATAGGTCAACACTGAATTCTCATGATCACCATAATCAATCCATTCAAAGCCCTCTGGGCTAAACTGCTTTTCATACAACGCGGGATATGTCTTATAAGTTTGATTCAGGTCTTTTATCAATTCTTGTATGCCTGAATGAAAAGCGTATTGGGTAAGGTGCCATTCAAGACTCTGTTGGAAATTCCACTCAGAAGTTTGACCGAACTCCCCACCCATAAATATCAAATTGGTGCCTGGATGGGTAAACATGTAACCAAAAAGCAACCGTAAATTGGCGAAACGCTGCCATTCATCACCTGGCATTCTGTATACCAAAGATTGTTTTCCGTACACCACCTCATCGTGCGAAAATGGCAGCATAAAATTCTCGGTAAAAGCATAGGTCATACTGAATGTCAAATCATTCTGGTGGTGTTTTCTGTAAATCGGTTCCTTTTTAAAATATTCTAAGGTGTCGTGCATCCAACCCATCATCCACTTCATACCAAAACCAAGGCCACCATACTTTACGGGCCGTGACACCCCCGTAAATGCTGTGGACTCTTCCGCTATTGTCTGCACTCCAGGGAAACCACCATAAACCGCTTCATTGAATTCCCTCAAAAAAGACATCGCCTCCAAATTCTCATTGTTACCGTACATATTGGGTTCCCACTCTCCATCTTCCCTTGAATAATCTAAATACAACATTGAGGCAACCGCATCTACCCGCAAACCATCTACATGATATTTGTCGAGCCAAAACAGAGCATTGCTGATCAAGAAAGCACGTACTTCATTTCTTCCATAATTAAATATAAGACTCTTCCAGTCAGGATGATAACCCCTTCTTCTATCGGGATGCTCATATAAATGAGAACCGTCAAAAAAACCAAGTCCGTGAGCATCTTCGGGAAAATGTGAAGGCACCCAATCAAGAATTACACCGATATCATTTTGGTGTAGCTTATCGACAAGAAACTTAAAATCTTCTGGCTTACCAAACCGTGAAGTCGGTGCGAAATAACCGGTAAGTTGGTACCCCCATGAAGGATCATACGGATACTCCATTATAGGCATAAACTCCACATGGGTAAAACCCATTTCTTTAACGTATTTAACCAAATCTTGGGCTAATTCGACGTAAGATAGGAAGGTATTATCGGCCTTTCGTTTCCATGAGCCCAAATGCACCTCGTATACAGAGTAAGGCTTGTCCAACCCATTTTTGTCAGCCCGATACCCCATCCATTCTTTATCTTTCCAATCATACTCGGCATCCCAAACTATGGATGCTGTTTTAGGTGGATGTTCGCAATATTTAGCAAAGGGATCGTTCTTTTCCGTCTGTATATCCGCATTGTTCGAGTGTATTTTATATTTGTAAAGTGTGCCTTTATCGATTCCCGGAATAAACCCTTCCCATATACCACTAGCATCCCAACGCACATTAAGCTTATGGTCACCTTCTAGCCAATAGTTGAAATCTCCGATTACCGAAACCGATTTTGCAGTTGGCGCCCAAACCGCAAAGTAAGTACCTTTTACTCCATCTAATTCAATGATGTGAGAACCTAATTTTTCGTAAAGCTGAAAATGTTTTCCTGCTTTGAAAAGGTCAATATCAAACTCGGAAAATAAACTGTGCGGTACTACTTTGCCCATGTTTTTTTGTTATTAGTTGTTATTTATAGTTCGAAATTGTCAACATTAAATTAATGCTATCTTCTTTTTTAAAATCAAGAAAACTTTTACCACATTGACATTAAATATTCGTCATTTTAAATTTAAAATCCCCATTTAGTTTCATTTATCCAAAAGTAGAAACCATTAAGCCTTCTCATTAATAATACTCATAATACCCTCTAGAGGAATTACGGCCCACAAAGGTCTTGAATTCATTTCATAACCCAATTCATAAACTGCTTTTTCGAGCATGCAATATTCTAAAATGAATATGCGCTCTTGAATATAGCCTATATTCAAGTTGTTTTTTTGAATAAGCCCTACGTAGCTTCCCATAAAAACGCCTATGAAATAACGGTACAGCAACTCCCCTGCCTTAAACAGTTGTTTTTGAGGTTGCGGATAAGTGCCAGTATCGTCAAAAATAGTGGCGTATATCGCATAGTGGAACGACCTGAAGATACCCGCAACATCTTTCAAAGGCGGCTGTTTGACCTTCCGATCACGAATGGTACTTTCAGGTTCCCCCTCGAAATCAAGGAGATAAAAATCATCATCCTGTATCAGAATTTGCCCTAAATGATAATCACCATGAATACGAATGCGCTCCCCCTTAAGCTTGGTCCAGTCAAAGTTTACAAAGCGCTTTCGAATTTCGTTCTTGCGCTCTAAAAATTCTTTGGCCAATTCTAAAGAAAGTCCATCCAATCGGTGAATATTGTTTTCTACAATATTCAGCCTGTTTTGAAACTGGTACAACAATCTATTCTTCAGCCAAACCTCATAATCACCATTAAAATGGGTAGGCGTAAAAGCCGTGTCACTGAACTCAGAACCTAAAGCTATATGCATTTCGGCCGTTCTTTTTGCCAGCATCTGTAACTTCAAAAAAATATTGAGGCCCGCCCAATCGATAATTTCAGGAGGCACATCGTTGATTCCCAACTTTGAAAAAATCTTAGTTTCGGGAAGCGCATCAATATTGATGCGTTTATACTCAAGATTTGCAAATACTTTTTTAAGTTCCTTCAACATATAATCCCATGCATCCCCTTGATTCGCTACCAGTTCTTGCATCAAGGCAATGGTTATGTTTACCTCATCTGAATCGATCACATTAATACTCCCTTGGTAAGAGGGTGTGTTTTGATATCCTTTCTTTTCAGATAAAAACCTGCTCATTTCATAATCGGGATTCTTATCGGAATAAATCCGTCTAAAGAACTTGATCACATATTTATCATTAATGATAATCGAAGTATTGCTCTGCTCGAGCCCCATAAAACGGGACGAAACATACTCCGTATCATTAAAATTGACACTTTTATGATACCTAACTTTTGTAGTATCGTTCGGAACTGCCGTCATAATTCTTTCAAAAACCAGTTTTCGAAACGCCTCCAAATTCAGGGCATCGATAATAAAACCCTCTTGACCCCTAATGGTAAGGGGCAAAATCCTATCTTTTTCTGCAAAAGTTTCATCAGAAACAAAAGCAATCGGCAAAAAGTAATGCTGATAAAAGGCTTCTTCAAAATTCACTTCAAGCAGTAGCCCGTAATAAACCTCTTCGCGCTGCTGAATTCTAAAATACTCCTGTAACTCTATATACTTTAGTTTACTGGCCTTACCCCCATACCATCGCTGCTGAATGATATAATTTTCGAGTACATCAGATAGAAAGACCCGAACAAAGTTCTCATCATCAATGAGTTCTTCCCATACGGTATCAAACGTATAGGGAGGTTGCAAAACGGAATCTTTCTTTTTCTTGGGCATAAACTACTTATTTATGTGGAATACATGAAAGGGTAATGCGGGACTCAGTTCAACATAGTTCCATTCAGAGCTCCATGTATAACTGTTATCGGTTATCATGTCTTTCATTACCATAGGATGCCCCGCCGATACTCCTAGCGCTTCTAATGGCATTTGCACCATACCATGTTGCGAATTATGAGAATCTAGATTGATAACGGTTAAAGTTTCATTGGTTCGATCATCGTTCCATTTATAGAAAGCGATAAGGTAATCATTTTCTAAAGCGCAAAACATAATGTTATTGGTTTGTTGAAACGAGCTGTTATTCTTTCTCGTCACGTTTAATCGTGTAATAAGATAGGTCAATTTATTTTCATGTGTCCACTCCCAGTGTCTGATTTCATATTTTTCGCAATTCAAATACTCTTCTTTTCCCGGCAGGGCATCTGACACCATATATTCGAAAACCGGGCCATAAATACCTAAATTACCGCACAAGGTCGCTGCCAGCGCATAGCGGGCAAGGTGCATCGCTTCATTGGCACCTTGAAGGTGATACGGATTGATATCGGGTGTATTGGGCCAAAAATTTGGGCGATAGTACTCCTTCATTTCAGATTGGGTCAACTCAACCATATATTCAATCAGCTCATGCTTCTCGACCCGCCAAGTAAAATAGGTGTACGATTGCGAAAAGCCTTGTTTGGCCAACTGCTGCATAACCTTAGGGCGTGAAAAAGCTTCGGCCAAAAAAAGTACATCAGGATGTTTCTTCTTTACCTCGGCAATCAACCAGTTCCAGAAATAATACGGTTTTGTATGCGGATTGTCAACGCGAAAGATAGAAATACCGCACTTTACCCAATGCAGGGTCACCTCTAAAAGCTCATTCCACAATTCTTTATAGGCCGGTGTTTCAAAATAAAAATTGACAATATCTTGATACTTCTTAGGCGGATTTTCAGCATATTGAATAGTCCCGTCTGGTCGTTTTCTAAACCATTCAGGGTGCTTTGAAATGTAAGGGTGGTCGGGTGCGGCCTGAAAGGCGAGGTCCATAGCTATTTCAATTCCACTTTCCAGCGCTTTTTTGACTAGACGCTTAAAATCTCCTTCCGTTCCCAATTCATGATGTATTGCCTTATGGCCACCAAGCTTTGACCCTATGGCCCATGGCACACCTGAATCTCCTTCTTGGGCGTTGGTAGTATTATTTTTTCCCTTGCGATTAACTTCTCCTATAGGGTGTATCGGAGGAAAATAAAGCACATCAAAGCCCATATTCGCTATCCGAGGCAAAAGATTCTCACAATCTTTGAACGTACCATGCTTACCATATTGTGGCGATGTTGAACGCGGAAAAAATTCATACCATGTACTGAAATTGGCCTTTTTACGGTCTACATACACTTGAAGTGTTTTACTGATCTTCGCAAAACTCCGCTGCGGAAATTCTAAAAACAAATGGTGTAATTTTTTGGATGTTGCATTAGAAGTAGCCAACTCATACTGCGACGCGTCTTGAAACTGACCGACCCATTCGCGTAATTCGGTCTTCGCTTTTGCCGGAAGCTTTTTTATAATGTATTCCAGATATTGAATTCCATCTAAAAGTTCGCTCCTTACATATTGCCCATCTTTTAACTTTGCTTCGATACCGTGTTGCCAATTCAAGGCATGATCAACCCAAGCGCGCACCTTATAATCGTAAAAACCCTGTTGCTCCACCGTAAAGGAAGCCTTGTGTACATCATCGCCCAGATGTTTCATTCTAGCTTCATTGAAGTTTTTTTCAAGCTCATGTTTAAATAACACTTCGGCCTGTAGGATATCGTGTCCATCGGGAAACACATCGGCATACACGTCCACTTGTTCCCCGATTATTCGCTTAATAAAAAAAGCTCCGCACTGCAATTGCGGGTTTATATTTTCAATAACTACACGTTGTTGTAGCATAATTTTGGTTGGATTGATTTTGTTAAAAATAGGAATTAATAGTTAAAACATTAGAGACAACCCAAGAAATTTGAAAAGGGCGGCGCTATGGAAAAAAACATTTTTGGAACGCTTTTTGAAACGTTTCTTAAAAGAGTGGTTAAGAAATAATCGCTTGCTATATTTACAAACTTTAATAAAAAATCATATTATGAAAAAAATAACTTTAGTACTTGGCGCATTTTTAACCTTATTCTTTGTTGCCTGCGAAGGCCCGGCCGGACCTCCCGGTTTTGATGGGGCCGATGGTCTTGATGGTGCCGATGGTTCAGAATTTGAAGCTATTGCTTTTGAAGTACAGGTCGACCTGCTCGATAATTCGGGAACTTTTGAATTCGGAGAACCCTTTTCAGTACATAGTATCGAACTTTTTCCTGACGATGCCATTTTAGTATATCGATTGGAAGAGGTCGACAATGGTGTCGATGTTTGGCGTCAACTTCCTCAACCCTTTATGACTGACGATGGTCTGTTATTCTATAACTTTGATTTCACGCAAGACGACTACAAATTATATGTTGAACCCGAGTTCGAATCTGACCTTGTAGCCTCTGATTTAGTATTGGACCAAGTATTTAGGGTATTTGTAGTGCCCGCAAACTTGGGCCTATCTTCTAAAATGGATAAGTCGAACATTAACGCGGTTATGAACAGCTTAGGATTGGAAGAAAGCGATGTTCAAAAAATAAGATAAAATTAGAATACCGATAAGAGTTCATAAAAAAGGCCCCGCTTTTAATAGAGTCTGGGCTTTTTTGTGATTTTATTGAGACCTCTAAAACTATTTCGGCCTTAATTTCGTAACTATTTGAAAGAAGTTGCCTTTGCCTACGTCCAAATAACTAAAATTTAAAAAATGTACGCTAAAACATTCGTTATACTTTGCATGCTCTTTTCGAGTTGTATTGGCATTTCCCAAAAAAAGAAAACCGCCTCAAAAAAAGACAAAACTTTCCCTATTACAAAAACTGAAGCTGAGTGGCGTAAAGAACTCTCCAATCTGGAGTTTCATATATTACGGAAGGCGGCCACGGAAAACCCTTTCACTAGTGAGTTGCTCGAAAACAAGGAATCTGGAACTTATGTATGCGCAGGGTGTGGCACCGAACTATTTAAGAGTGAAACCAAGTTCAGATCAGGTACCGGATGGCCAAGTTTTTATGAAGAAATTAAAGGCAATGTGGCTTATGATGTCGATTATAAAATTGGCTACAAAAGAACGGAGGAACACTGCGCCAACTGTGGCGGCCATCTCGGCCATGTATTTGATGACGGCCCAAAACCAACGGGTTTGAGACATTGCATCAATGGAGCTGCGTTAAATTTTGTTCCAAACGCAAAGTAAAAAGGAAAAACGTTTGGGCGACACATCAAATATACAGGCGCAGAAAAATACGATGCCTAAAAAATAATGGACACCCACCTAGTTGTGACCATATTGATAAAGTCAGCATTAGACATACCGTAAGAAAAGTGCTATTTTTAAACGCTGTCGGCGCTTGGCGATATTAAGGCAAGACCGATGACAGAACTTTTAAGGCGCGATCGGTTTCATCATCATTTACGTATAACTCTTGGTCACCTTGCATAGTAGAGGCAAATCCTGCAAGTAGCGCCGATTTAGATTCATCTTTAACAACGGGGGTTATTCCAATTTCCTGTAGTTTTTCAACAATGCGTTGGGCCATTAGAAAATTTCCAGTAAAGATTTTTTTATACTCCTGATTCATATTCTTTTTTCTTCCCAAAAGATACAAAAAAAATTGTTCTGTGTATTAGAACGCAATCCTATTGTTGATGATACGCTGCCAGTGGCTTTATTCTATTGCGAATTTATTTTTTGACGTGGTCTTTCCATTTGATTTTGTACTTTTGCGCTTTCTTATAGATAATAAAAAATCAAAAATATGAGCAATTTCGATGTTATTGTTTTGGGTAGTGGTCCCGGCGGATATGTAACCGCCATAAGAGCCTCACAGCTGGGTTTTAAAACTGCTATAATCGAGAAAGAGAGCCTCGGAGGGGTGTGTCTAAACTGGGGATGCATTCCCACCAAAGCCTTATTGAAATCGGCTCAAGTATTTGAATATCTGAAACATGCAGAAGATTATGGCTTAAAAGCAGATGGCGTCGACAAAGACTTTGATGCGGTTGTCAAAAGAAGTCGAAATGTTGCCGATGGAATGAGCAAAGGCGTACAGTTTTTGATGAAAAAAAATAAAATTGAAGTCATTAAAGGGTACGGTACCTTAAAGTCAGGTAAGAAAATATCGGTCAAAGATGCCGAGGGCAAAGAATCTGAATACAGTGCCGATCATGTTATTATTGCTACCGGAGCCCGCAGCCGAGAGCTTCCCAGTTTAAAACAAGACGGTAAAAAAATCATCGGTTATCGCGAAGCCATGTCATTGGACACGCAACCGAAAAAAATGATTGTTGTAGGTAGTGGTGCCATAGGTATCGAGTTTGCCTATTTCTATAATGCCATGGGTACCGAAGTTACGGTGGTAGAATTTTTGCCAAATATAGTTCCAGTCGAAGATGAAGATGTTTCGAAACAATTGGAAAGAAGCTTTAAAAAAGCAGGTGTGAAAATAATGACCTCTTCAGAAGTGACCAAAGTCGATACTTCTGGGGACGGTGTTAAAGCCTATGTAAAAACGGCTAAAGGAGAAGAGGTTCTAGATGCTGACATCGTACTTTCAGCCGTTGGCATTAAATCGAATATTGAAAATATCGGACTCGAAGCTGTAGGTATTGCCACCGACCGCGACAAAGTCTTGGTTAATGACTACTACCAGACGAACATTCCCGGGTACTATGCCATTGGTGATATTACACCAGGGCAGGCTTTGGCCCACGTTGCTTCTGCCGAAGGTATTCTTTGTGTTGAAAAAATTGCAGGAATGCATGTCGAGGCACTCGATTATGGTAATATTCCTGGTTGCACCTATTGTATGCCTGAAGTAGCCTCGGTAGGACTTACCGAAAAACAGGCCCGAGAAGCCGGCCACGATATTAAAGTTGGTAAATTTCCATTCTCGGCCAGTGGTAAGGCCAAGGCATCAGGAGCTTCAGATGGTTTTGTCAAGGTTATCTTCGATGCCAAGTATGGTGAGTGGTTGGGCTGCCATATGATTGGTGTAGGTGTTACCGATATGATTGCAGAAGCTGTGGTCGCCAGAAAATTGGAAACAACAGGTCATGAAGTTTTGAAAGCGGTTCACCCCCACCCCACTATGAGTGAAGCCGTAATGGAGGCTGTTGCCGATGCTTATGATGAAGTAATACACTTATAGAAATACAGTTGGCTTTGCGCAGTAGAAAACCACATGGTCTTCTACTGCGCCTAAACCCAACAATTTATCCTTTCATAAATATGCTTACAACGTTCAGAATAGCGGCCATTCTTGAAGGCATTTCATATCTTGCGCTTTTTGCCATAACCATGCCCCTAAAGTACTGGGCAGAAATACCACAGCCTAACAAGTGGGTGGGGTATGCCCATGGTTTCCTTTTCATTGTCTATGTAATTCTGGCCATTGTTTTTTGGATGGAAAAGAAATGGAGTATTAAAAGGCTTATCGTACTAATTACGGCATCATTACTTCCCTTTGCCACTTTTTATGTGGATAAAAAATATCTACATCCTTTGCGTTAACAATAAACCATTTTACTTTATAAGCTTCTCTCAAAGCACCGTATTTCGAAATTTTCGCAGGTACGCCCAGTGTTAGTATATTTGTTATAATCCGGACATCTCCAGAAGTATTTCCCGCAAATATAGGTAGTCCCTTAAATCAAAATATACCTTGAAAATTTTGAAGAATATTTCATTCAAGTTCCTTATTCCAAGTCTCCTTTTGGTGGTGTCGTGCAAAACGACGCGACAAGTTACGACTACTCAAGAACGCCCCTTAATTATTAAATCAGGAACCATAGATGTAGATTTGGTCGAAACCACCCCAATCGTTTTTAACGATGAAGTTTATCGGTTTGAATATGTTAGGGGAAAGTATTATGACAACCCAACGGAAAATTCATATTTCAGATTCATAAACCGAAAAACAGGAAAACCCACTCCATCGTTCGCCAAAGGATTTCACCTGGGGAGTGCATTCGAACATCAAGGAACCGTCTACGTCACCGCCGTTAACAAGTGGGATGGAGAGCAAATACACATTTTCGCCTCTGATGATTTAGAAATATGGAAACACTGGCAGGCTTTCGAACTACCCGGATACGGAATATTCAACACTTCACTTACCTGGGCTGAGGACCAATATGTGTTGATGTTCGAAATTGGAAAACCAGAAGAAAAAGCAGGAGAGCGGTTCACGGCCAACTTTGCCATCTCAAAAGACCTTAAAACATGGGAAGTATTATCTGCCGACCACAATTATGCAAAAGACAGATATACCGCCCCCCATTGTTTACGATATCTCGACGGTTACTATTATAATTTTTACCTAGAGGCACATAATGGCTACGAAATGCGGGTAGTTCGTTCAAAAGATTTAATCCATTGGGATGCGAGCCCTTTTAACCCTGTGCTTAAAGCTTCTGCCGAGGACAAAAAAATTGCTAATACGAAACTAACAAAAGCATTTCAAGAAAAAATCGCTAGTGCAGAAAACAGAAATAATTCCGATATCGATTTTTGCGAGTTCAAAGGAAAATTGATTATCAACTATTCTTGGGGCAATCAAAGAGGGACTGAATTTTTGGCGGAAGCAAGTTTTGATGGTACATTAAATGAATTTCTTAAGGGATGGTTTCCGAATCGGAACGTAAAAACGCCATAATTATGAAAAGAAACTTCATAGGCGAACACCTGAAGGACCGATGTCAAATAAAGAAGTACGGCATTACGCTTTTACTCTTTTTTATTACGGCCCTGACCATGGCTCAAAGACCAGCCCAAGGTCCGGTTTCCTTGGAACAGTATACCCCCGAAAAGCTAGGTTACAATTTGGTCTGGGAAGACCACTTTAACGGTACTCGACTTGACACTACCAAATGGAGGGTGCGGGGTGTGGGACCAAGGGCCATTGCCCATATTTCTGAGGATGCCGTTAAAGTAGAAGACGGATACTTAAAACTTTTTGCACTCAAACAAGACGATAAACTATTAGGGAGTGCCGTCGGGACCCAAGGACTTTATATGCCCAAATATGGGTATTACGAATGCAGGGCAAAACTTCAAAAATCGCAAGGGATATGGGCGGCATTTTGGTTACAATCCACAAAAATATCGAAAGGGGAAGATCCTGCTATCTTTGGTGCCGAAATCGACGTTATGGAGTTTTTTAAAAAACTGGGCAAAGATATCGTATCACATAACGTACATTGGGCCTATGGGCCTAATCAAAAAACTACCCGTGGAATGCAAAGTTATCTTGAAGGGGTTAGCGAAGGATTTCACACTTTTAGTCTAGAATGGACGTCTGATAAATACGTTTTCTATATCAATGGCTATAAGTTCTACGAAGTAACCCAAGGTATATCGAATATCGAACAATACATGATTCTAAGCATGGAATATCCGGGCAACCTAGAGGAAATTGAAAAAACACAGTTTCCTGATGTGTTTGAAGTAGATTACGTGAGAGTATACCAGAAATAATATACGAAATGGTAAGCCCAGCCCTGTTTAAAAAAGCGGGAAGCCGGATGCTAACAAAAATTAAATAGCCGATAAATAATTCAATACTAACGGCCGCTTTGTCGTAATGGAGTGTTTGTCTACTTTTACCTAAAGACCAAAACAAGACAGGTATCCTTAAAATATAGATTCATGCGTAACTATACCAACAAACGATTTTTATTCCTCTTATTTATTTCCATAGTTTTTATGGGTTGCAAAACCAGCCCAACGAAAGAAAAGGGCAAGGAAATCGCCCTACAATTGCTTCCATCGGCAGAAAACCCAAGAAATAGCGAGGGCGACTTCATACAGCTTAAAGATGGCCGTATATTATTCGTCTATACTCATTTTACCAGTGGTGACGGTGATCACGCCAAGGCCTATTTGGCTGGAAGATATTCCGATGACGGCGGTAAAACCTGGACGCAAAACGATGTAACTATTCTTCCCAACGAAGGGGGCATGAATGTGATGTCAGTTTCCCTATTGCGATTGACCAATGGAAATATCGCGCTGTTTTACTTGAAGAAGAATACCGAAACCGATTGTATACCCTATATGCGCATTTCAACCGACGAGGCTTTGTCATGGAGCGACCCTATTCGATGTATGCAAGACGAGGGGTATCATGTGGTCAACAATGACAGGTTTGTACAATTGCCTAGCGGCCGCATCCTCTACCCCGCAGCACTTCATAGTTTTGAGAATTCACGTTTGAAGGCGAAAGCGGCAATTTTTAGCTATTATTCCGATGACCTCGGAAAAACATGGAGCAAATCGACACAGGTATCTAATGCTGAAGGGGTTGTTTTACAAGAACCGGGGGTGGTCGTATTGGAAGGTAACAAATTAATGCTCTTTTGCAGAACGGATGCAGGCGTTCAATATTTCTCGTATTCCGAAGATTCGGGAGAAACCTGGTCCCCGATAGTTGCTGGGAATATAAAATCGCCGCTTTCTCCAGCCTCCATTAAACGAATTCCGCAAACAGGGGATTTATTGTTGGTTTGGAACAACAACTATGAGGGAGGCCGCAATGGAGGAAAACGTACCCCATTTAATCTCGCCATTTCTAAAAACGAAGGAAAAAGTTGGGAAAATAGTAAAACCCTTGAGAACGACCCCAATGGTTGGTACTGCTACACCGCTATCAACTTTATTGATGACCATGTGCTTTTAGGCCACTGCGCTGGAGACAGAGAAACGGGCAACGGCCTGTCGACCACTCAAATCACTCGATTAAGTTTAGATTGGATTTATAACGAATCAACAACCCCTTAAATGGTGCCCTACTAAAAACTATTCGTAGAGATTATTTAAATAATTATTCCGGCCATCTACTTTTTCATATATCATTTGAAAAGTCTGATTCTTACCCGTTGTTCCAATAATGGAACTACTATTTTTCATCAAACCCTTTATTGATTTTAAATCGAACTGATTGGGATATTCCATATAAATTGTAATACTATCCTCTTTCTGAATGTACCTGCCCATAACTAAAGTATCTGTGATGGACAATACAAATTGATTGTTATACTCGATGAAAAGCATGGGATCTTTAGTCTGCCATCCTTGACCAAGGTCCCGTATTGAATCATTAATTTTTATATCCTGTATGTGATATGCACCCACAATATTCTCATTTACAGCATACTTTTTTTTGATACCAAACGCAAATATGAAGTACGAGACCGAAAGAAAAAAAATAAATAAGTAAGGAAGTCGTGTCATAAACTTACTTTCCAATGCGACCATCGAATTATCGAATTTCCCTCCTATTTGTATAAAATATCTATATAACCCTTTACCGTAATCGTATAACAGCACTGTAATTATTGTCAAATCGAACAATACATGATTGATAGCAAAATCAGCGTCAAATTCAATATTTAGAACTAAGATATTAAGGCAAACACCAAGTGCCAGCAACAAAGCAATCAACCTTGTTCTTCTAAAAACAATCAGTACGCCAATAAGGAATTCCGTAAGGCCAATGAATAAATTATAATGATACGACCTACCAAAAAACGACCACATGTGCTGGTGCTTTGAAATCTCTACCAAAGGGGCATACGATTGCCAATGTAAAATTCTGAATTGCATAAAAAGAAACTTCGGTATTGCAAAACAGATCATCTTTGCAGATAGATAATAAATACAGAGGTATTTTAATACTTTTAGACTCTTTACTAGCATTCTATTTTTCATAGCATGTAAAAACACTTCAATGACTTTAAGCAAAATCAGCTGCAATCAGTGAATATTTATGCTCTCACATAGAACAGTCCTTGCTGAAAACCATATGGCTATGACTACTCGGCTCCTTCCAAAAAACTTTGAATCGCCAAATCATAACTTTGGAGTCCGAAACCTAAAATAACACCCTTTGCACCTGGTGAAATATAGGAAGTGTGCCGAAACTCTTCACGTTTAAAAGTATTGGAGATATGTACTTCGACCACTGGTGTTTCCACTGCTTTTATAGCATCACCGATCCCAACGGAAGTATGGGTATATGCTGCCGCATTTAGAACAATGCCATCGTATGAAAAACCCGTTTCCTGAATCTTTCCAATAAGCTCTCCTTCTATATTTGATTGAAAATATTCGAGCTGTAAATCTTTGAATTTAAACTGAAGTTGTGAAAAGTAGTCTTCAAATGTCTGCTTGCCATAAACTTCGGGTTCACGCTTTCCTAGTAGGTTTAGGTTGGGGCCATTAATTATTATAATCTTCATGCCATAAAAATAGCAAATACTTACCCATAAAAAAAGATTAAAAAATGAACTCCTTAATCTCCTCTAAAAACCAATCCCTAACTTTAAAAAAGAGGGGAGCTGAATTCCGACTTAAAATCTATAGCTGTTCAAAAGTTCAACTCAAGTGGCTCCTCCCTTTAAATAAAGGGAGGTGTCCCGACCCCTTTGTCGAGTCGTAGGGTTTGAGAAAACAGATTAAAAAAACGAACTCCCTAATCTCGTCTGAAAACCAATCCCTAACTTTAAAAAGAGGGGAGCTGAATTCCGACTTAAAATCTATAGCTGTTCAAAAGTTCAACTCAAGTGGCTCCTCCCTTAAAATAAAGGGAGGTGTCCCGACCCCTTTGTCGGGGCGGAGGGTTTGAAAATATTTAAAAAACTACCTAAAATGCCGTGCAGATAAAAAGGTGTAAACAAATCCTATGGTCACGGTCGACCAGGTATCATCACCATTCTGAATGGCCGTATACGAGAAGTTGAATTCAGACTGAGCGCCTGTTTGAAAGCCTATTTGTGGACGATAATACAATCCCCCGTCGTTACCTTCATTGAGACCGAAGGCTTGACCGATATCCCCTCCTAAAGAAAAAGAACGTGAGGGCCAAATACGTACCGAAGCGGCCAATGGTGCAAACTGAATACTAGGTAACTTTACGGTCACGACCTCTTCTTTGAACCTTTCGGCAAATCCATGGATTATTCCGGCTTTTATTCCTAAGTCGAATATTTTGTTAGGGGCCCACATGTAACCCATATCGGCTCCGATGACGACGCCGACCAAATCGTTATAATCACCAAGAGGGAGTCCGGCTTGGACACCAATCTTAAATCCTTCTTGTGCACTTAAGGAAGTGCCCAAAAATGTAAAAATCAATGCAAAAATCAATTGCTTCATGGGTATAGTCTTAAAGTTTGGTTACGATAAAACTAGCCCGTTGATTAAATTTCCCACAATTTTTGTTGCAAAAGAACAAAAAACAGTTGTAGGAAGCCCTATTTGCAAAAACGTCGCCCCAAATGTTTCAGGCATTTGCCCAAACAACGTCATAAAAAAAGCCGCTTAAAGCGGCTTCTCTCTATATTTTGAAAATTAGTTCACTAGAAAAAGTAGCACGCCGAAAGTTGCATCACTCGGTTCTTTGACTTGAAGTCTTCAATCACATTAACGAAGCCTGGATTAAAACGAATCTGAAAGTAAAAATTCTCATCTAAACGATAACCTGCCCCAATGGCTAGACCTACATCTAAAGAATTTACATCGGGATCATTAACATAGGAATTACCATAAGTCTCTCGATCAATATTATTTGACAATAGAAGCCCTAATTGTGGGCCCGCCTCAACATAAAGCTCATCCCAAACATTATATTTGGCAATCAATGGTATTGACAAATAAAGTAGATTAATGTCTTCATCGAAATAAGCACCGTTACCCTGAAATGACAGCAATGCCTCCGGCTGCAATAAGATTTCATCTGAAAATGGAATTTCTACCAATCCACCAATATGAAAACCGGGTTTAGCCGCGTAGTCGTACCTACTATCCCCTCCTAAGGAAGAAAGGTTAAAACCCGCTTTTGCAGCGAATGCCAAATCACTTCTGCTCATCGAAGAAGTTCCTTGAACAATGGTTTGGGACATCATCTGTTGTACTCCGAAGAAAATAATGGCAATAACGAAACAAAAATTTTGCTTATTCATGCGCTTAAATTTTAGATTGTTAGTAATAATATTTTTTTTCATATATAAAAGGTACTTTTTTACTCATTAATCAAAGGTCTCAATTTACCCCTGAAATTTGGGTGAAAATTAATAAAAAAATCGTTAGATACAATCTATTTCTTCTGTATGAAATGGGTGATGTTGCAATTTAAAATTGTATATGACCTTTTCAAAAAGCAGTCGTAAACCGACAGCCCCGTTCGACCGATAACAACCAACAAAGTCATTCTGTGATGTAGGCCTCATAGGTGGTCTAAAACCTGGACAACATTTATAAGTTGCGTGTTTAAGTACGATAATGGAAAGGCAATACTAAGTATCTTTGCCTTCATGAAATGGGAACATGCACTACAGGATTTTGGTCACTATCTAAAAATAGAAAGAGGACTCGCCGAAAACTCTATAATTAACTATCGACAAGATGTCGAAAAACTAGTGTTTTTTCTGTATCACCACAATATTACCGAGACCCCCAGTCAAATACAAAAGGAAACGGTACAACAATTCATTTATGAAATTGCCCGAATCGTCAACCCAAGGTCACAAGCCCGTATAATTTCGGGACTTAAGAGTTTTTTCAATTATTTGATCTTTGAGGATTACAGAAAAGATAATCCTATGGATTTAATAGAATCGCCCAAAATCGGACGTAAATTACCCGACACCCTGTCAGAAACCGAAATCAATGACCTCATTGGAGGTATTGATTTATCAAAACCCGAAGGAGAGCGTAATCGCGCCATGCTGGAAACCCTGTATGGTTGTGGCCTAAGGGTCTCTGAACTTATCGGTCTGCGTATATCAGATCTGTATTTCGATGAAGATTTTATTAAAGTAACCGGCAAAGGTGATAAGCAGCGCTTTGTTCCCATCAGCCCTATTAACAAAAAATACATAGCTATCTACCGTAATGAGGTTCGGGTACATCAAAAAATTCAAAAAGGTTTTGAAGATATTCTTTTTTTAAATCGACGGGGCAGACAATTGACACGTGCCATGATATTTACGATCATCAAACAACTTGCTGAAAAAATAGAATTGGGCAAAAGTATAAGTCCGCATACATTTCGACATTCCTTTGCCACACATTTATTGCAAAACGGGGCCGATTTACGTGCGATTCAACAAATGTTGGGCCATGAGAGCATTACAACCACCGAGGTATACGTACATGTTGATAGAACCCATTTGGCAGAGGTGATGAACAAATACCATCCGAGGAAATAATAAGTTGAGCCTAAAAATCAGAACTTGTACTTTCCACCGACCGAGAACATAACGGGGGTGGTAAACTGGCCATAACCCGTTTTATTGAACTGTAAATCGTGTCTAGCTTCAATTGTAAAATTATCATCGACATCATAACCAACGCCGTTCAGCAAATCTAAACGAGGCTGCGCCGGTTCATTTCCATATTTATCCAAGTCTTTTTCCAATTCCATGCCAGAAAAGAAATACATTCTTTTAAAAACATACCATTTAGGTGCTATTGATACTTTAAAAACATCACCTAATAAATACGTATCATAAAAACCTTCAAGTTCTACCCGAAGTGCCTCAGAGAGCTCGTAATCAACTAAAAAAGAAGCATGCCGTTCCCCGTTCAAAAAAGTTGGGTAAGAAAAACTATCAATATCAAGGTTGTTTTGAGGCTTGCCCTTACTATCAAGAACAACATGTGACCGCTGACCGTAGACGTTAGCACCAAAAATCAAAAAAGCAAGAATAGTCCACGTTTTTAGCATAGCAATTCGAATCTACAATGATTGAAAGTTATCAATTGAAAATATAGTAGCCGCAAGTACCTGAAAGATTATCAGAATTTTAACATCGTATTGGTCGACTATTTTATTTGTCGTCTTCCTTAAATTGTGAGTAATCGCGTTGGTAAGGACGAATGATCAATCGCGCCTCGCGATCAAAACGGATGTAATTGTAAACCCAGTTCACAAAAACTACCATACGGTTTCGAAACCCGATGAGAAAGAATAGATGAACGAACATCCACACAAACCAAGCAAAAACCCCTTGAAATCGCATATTCTTCAAATCGACAACCGCTTTATTCCTTCCTACGGTAGCCATGCTCCCCTTATCTTTGTAAACAAAGGGGTGCATTGGCTTGTTTTCTAAAAATTTGAGGATATTATCACCCAAATGCCTCCCCTGTTGCATGGCCGGTTGAGCCATCATGGCATGACCTCTTGGGGTGTCTTCTGTTTGCATACACGCCACATCACCTATCGCAAAAACACCTTCGAAACCCTCAACTTGATTAAACTCGTTGACCTTCATTCGATTGCCTCCTGTCAATAAATCTTCTGCATCCAAACCTTTAATCGATGCAGCTTTAACTCCCGCCGCCCATACCAAGGTCGCCGATTCAAATGAGACATCAGATTTGGTGCTTACCGTTTTTCCATCGTAATGGGTCACTCGAACATTTTTCCAAATCTGTACACCAAGACTTTCCAAAAAATCTTCTGCCTTTTGAGAAGCTTTCTCGCTCATTTCTTTCAGAATTCGGTCTCCCGACTGTATGAGGTTGATCTGCACCCTGCGCGTGTCTAAATCAGGATAATCTTTAGGAAGAATACCTTTTTTAATCTCTGCCAAGGCACCCGCTAATTCCACTCCTGTAGGCCCTCCCCCCACGATTACAAAATTCATGAGTGCGTCGCGTTCATGATACTCATCGGTCAACAACGCCTGTTCAAAGTTCTCCAATATTAAACTTCTAAGGTTCAATGATTGGGGTATGGTCTTCATGGCCATACTGTTTCTTTGTAGTTCTACATTTCCAAAGAAATTGGTTTCCGATCCTGTCGCAAGTACCAAATAGTCAAAATGTAGGGTTCCAATATTCGTTATAAGAGTCTTATCGGCATAAATGACCTGCTGTACTTCTGCCAAACGAAAGAAAAAATTAGGGTAATCTTTTAAAATTTTCCGAATGGGGTACGCAATAGAATCAGGTTCAAGGCCACCAGTAGAAACCTGATATAAAAGTGGTTGAAAAGTATGATAGTTGTGCTTATCCAAAAGTACAACCTGTACTTCTTTGTTGCTGAGTTTTTTTGCAAGTGCAATACCTGCAAACCCACCACCTATAATCACTATTCTTGGGTAACTAGACCTTGGTATATTCATACTTCAAATTAAGCGATAAAAGTAAACAATAAGAAATGCCGGCCTAAACAAGACCATTTCAATTGTAAAACACTTCTTTATATTTACGCCAAAAATACAACCGACGTTATCAAAAAAAAGATATCGTGATCAAAAACATCTATATTTCTTGTAACAAAAAAGAACTATACCTACTAATAGAGAACAACTACTAACGTGAACAAAAAACTGGAACATCAATTTGTGACAGAACTGGAGAACAATCAGAACATTGTTCACAAGGTGTGTACGTTGTATACTAATGACAGGGATTCACATCAAGACCTGTTTCAAGAAATAACGATTCAATTATGGAAAGCGTATCCAAAATTTCGGGGTGAATCGAAGTTTAGTACATGGATGTATCGAGTGGCATTAAATACGGCAATTACATTATACCGTAAATCAAAACGTACCATTCAAACGCAAGACTATGAATCAGTAGTTTTTAAAATTAAGGCCGACACATATGACGAAACGGAAGAGCAACAGTTAAAACTATTATACGGAGCGGTCAAACAATTGGGAGATATCGAAAAAGCATTGATTTTTCTTTATCTCGAAGATAAAAACTATACCGAGATAGCAGAAACCTTGGGAATTACCGAAGTAAACGCCCGTGTAAAAATGAACCGCATAAAAAATAAGTTACGAACAATCTTGAATCCTTGATGACATGATGGATGAGTTAGAATTGTTAAAAAAGGATTGGCAGAAAAAGGAAGAACACCTTCCTAAATTGTCATACGAAGACATCTACAAAATGATTTGGAAGAAATCTTCTTCCATTGTAAAGTGGATGTTCTATATCAGTATTATTGAATTCGTGTTTTGGGCAACCATAAATTTGGTATTCACCGATGCCGAATCATGGGAACTGTTTAGAACGCTACATGTTTATGAGATTACCTTGACCGTTACCTTGATCAACTATGCGGTGCTACTCTACTTTATTTTCAAGTTCTATTCGAACTACCGGAAAATTTCGTTCACCGATTCATCAAAAAAGTTAATGAAAACCATTTTAAGTGTGAAGCGAACGGTCACCCAGTATGTTTGGTTCAATATTGCCATATTTACCGTATCGCTTGTAACAGGTCTTTACGGCAGTGTACGCTATGGGCCCGACAGTAAAAAAATTCTTGATGCCGCAGAACATGCAGGCAACCAAACTATTTTTTGGATTTTGACTATTGGAGCCACTTTGGTAATGGTTATGATACTGCTGCTTTTGGTCTGGCTATTTTACAAACTTCTTTATGGTATTTTGTTGAAAAGACTTAAAAAGAATTATGAAGAATTAAGACAACTTGAAATTTAAGCTTTCAAATATAGTAGATTACTTAGCGACCTACCCGTTGAAGGCAGGTTATATCAAAAGAGATTAAATTAAATTTTCTTACTGTTACGATATCTTCGCAGTTCGTTCTCTTGCTCATAAGCCAATAAATCGGCTTTCGAAATTACTTTTAAGAAAGAAGGATGTTGCTCTATGGCATATTCTAATTTTTCGATAATCGAATCAAAAGATTCGTTCTCATAATCAATTTCTAGAGGTTCTTTAATGACCATCGACTGCAAAATACCCTTTTTCTTTACTCGGAGCCCTTTTTTGTCAAACGAGCGCCTAAAACCATCGATAACCACGGGCACTACAATTGGCCTATACTTCTTGATAATATGTGAAGTTCCTTTTCTTAAAGGCTTCCATGGGGTAGTTGTTCCTTGGGGAAATGTAATGACCCACCCATCATTCAACGCCTTACCGATATTAGATATATCGCTCATTTTCACCTGTCGGTTCACATCTTGCCCCTGCGAACGCCAAGTACGTTCGACACTAATAGAGCCCGCATAGGCAAAAATCTTGGTTAACAGACTTTTTTTCATCGTCTCAGCTGCCGCGACGTAATACATATTCAATTTCGGATGCCAGATATAGCCAATATTCTTAATGCTATTATCCCTTCCGCTTAGGCTTGCATTAAACACATGGAACATAGCCACTACATCGGCAAAATACGTCTGGTGATTGCTTACAAAGAGTACGTTTCTATCAGGCAGGTTTCTGATAATCTCAGAGCCTTCAATTTCCAAGGTATTAAAACCCTTATAACGTTGGTGTGTGAAAATACCCAATATGCGGATAAGCCACTTTTTTAAAAATAGAATATGTCCGAACGGATTTTCCTTAAACAAGCCCATAACCGCAAATCTACAAAATTACGACGCTAAAATACCTGTTTCAAGAGCTCTTTGATTTCGCTTAACATCATAGCGGTAGCGCCCCAAACGGTATAACCGTTTAGTTTAAAGGCAGGTACATCGATATTTTTGGCATAAGATGTTGTCAAATTTTGCATATAGTTGTTGCTATCGTCCATAAAATCGGTAAAACGTACCTCGACCAAAGATTCTACTTCACTTTCTTGAATTTGAAAGGGTTTCGTTTTTGTGTAAAGCCCGATGTACGGTTGCACCTCAAAATTGCTAGGAGGGATATAAACTTCGCTCAACGATTTTATAATTTTAACCCTATTGGGCAAAACTCCGACCTCTTCATGGGTTTCGCGAAGGGCGGTCTCCAAAATATTGGCATCGCTTTTTTCAGCTTTTCCTCCTGGAAATCCTATTTGATTCGAGTGTACACCTTGATATGTTTTTCTTAGGATGAGCAACAACCGGGTACGATTAGTCGCATCACCGTAAAACAATGCCATTACCCCAGCTTTTTTGGGTTGTTTTTTTTTCAGTTTACTCTCTTCCATCAATCGAATGCGAACAGGCGGAGCCATTTTATAATGTGATGCCTCGCCCGGAAGAGGTAGTTTTTTTATTTTTGGTATCTGTTGTGAAAAAAAAGAATAATCCATGATATTTAAAAAACTGGCCCAAGCCACAATATTACCACTATTTTTTTTACTTGCCTGTAAAGGGGAACCCGATAAAAAAGTAATCCCTGACGTTAAAGAGGCGACTAAAAAAGATTCTGTTCAAATTGATAGTACAACGCTACAGCAAACCGAAAAGGAAGAGTTTAAACTGACCGAAGAAAATGCCATTGAATTCTTCTTCGATTATCAAAAAGATCTTAAAGAAAAAAAGGTGCGTTTAACCACGAGCATGGGAAGTTTTGTAGTTGAACTGTTTGAGAATGTGCCTTATCACAGGGCCAATTTTATATACTTGACCAGAGCGGGTTATTTCGATAGCACCCAATTTCACAGGGTCGTAAAAAAATTTATTATACAAGGGGGAAATTCCGATGACAAAAGAACAGCCGAAAAAAGAGGAAAGATAGGCCGATATCTTTTGCCTCCCGATACACGAAAAGGTTATAAACACCATCGCGGTACAATATCAATGCCCAGTAGTGAAATTAATAATCCGCATATGTTGGCTTCGCCTTATGAATTCTTTATTGTAGTGACTAAGCCCGGTTCTTATCATTTAGATGGCAACTATACCCCTTTTGGTAAAGTCGTCGAAGGTATGGATGTGGTAGACAAAATTAACAATGTGCGTGTAGGCAAAGGCGATTGGCCCTTTCAGAATGTGTATATTACCAAAGCGGAGATTATTGATTAGTTGTTATGAAATCAAGCTTTCCGCTATTTTCCCGAGCGATAAATATTTGGCAATGAAATGTTGAATTTCAAGGCTAACAAACGTGTGGTAATAATGATCAATATGGCACCCATATAAGCATAGGCCCCGTCAAAGGGCAATAGTATTAATAAGAAATAACTAAGACCTCCTAAGATGCAAGCCGTCGCATAAATCTCCTTTCTTTTAAAAATAACGGGAATTTCATTACATAGCATATCACGAATAACACCCCCAAAGCATGCAGTAATGGTGCCCAGGGCTATACAGATTATAGGCAACAGATCGACCGATAGCCCTTTCTCGATTCCCACCATCGTAAATAGGCCGATACCAATCGTATCAAAAAGAAGCAGTGTTCTGCGCAAATATTTCAATTGCTTTACAAAAATAATACTAAAGACCACCGTCACCGATATCGTGAATACGTATATGGGTTCTTGCATCCATAAAACAGGGGTACTCCCAATCAGCATATCACGTAGTGTTCCGCCACCAGTGGCGGTAACAAAGGCGATGATAAATACACCAAACAGGTCTAATTTTTTATCCATAGCTACCAAAACACCTGAAATAGCAAAAGCGATAGTACCTAAAATATCTATTACAAAGTAGAACATACCTTTTTAGTTGATTAATCGCGGCAAAACTACGAAATGAAAGCTCGAAACAAGAAATAACAGCGGGTGCATCGGTTAAAATTTCGGCGATGAAAAAAGTCTAAATTCTTCAAAAAAAAAGCCGACTATTAGCTTAAAGTTCTTGGGTATAAAAATTGTAATCTTTGATGACAATGTCTACAAAGTCAACAGGTTTAAGTTCTGTACTTATCTGTGTAACGTCTTTGATACGGTCACTTAGTGTAAGGATGATCTGGTGGTCTCCGTTACGCTTGGCCGCGTCGAAAAGTTCTTTGATGGTTTGCATTTCATTATCCTTAAAAACGGTCACTTGAGGATACCTTGGCACATAACCATCGGGAAGTTCGCGCAATAGCGTATCTTTTAGGCTCACTCGCTGCTTTTCACTAATAACAGTCGTTCCCGCCGCTATATCACCCACACGTTGTCCCTTACCTCTAATCAGAATAGTTAAGACCGCAACACCTCCTGAAGTTAAGGTCACGTCGATAATACGTAGGATCCAACGCACAAAATAACTGGCAAAACTGGGTTTTGATCCATCTAGTTTAACGACCCTGATATGCATTAGGCTTTTACCTATGGTCTTTCCGTCCATAAAAGTTTCCAACAACACATAATATAAAAATGCGGGCAAGCTCAATAATAGATAGAGCGCCCACATATCAGAAAAGTCAATATCCATAGCTAGCAATAGCCATATAACGAGTATCATATATATTGTAACCACAAAACTATCGATAATATAGGCCAGCATGCGATCGCCCAAGTGGGCCGTATTTTGACTGATGCTTATATTTTGGGCAGTTTCTATTTGAAATTGTTCCATAGTTTCCGTTTCTTTGACTACAAACCCTGTAAGTTAATGCGTGAGGCTGCCTTTGTAAAGCAAAATAAAGACAAATGGTCTACTTTTGAAAACGCACTGTCAAAGAAAACGAATATTGCGCCTGATGTATTGTCTGATCTTTATATTGAAATAACCGACCACCTCAGTTATGCCAAGACTTTTTACCCCAGTAGCAATACGGAATTTTATTTAAATTCTTTGGCCTCAAAGGCGCATCAAAAAATATACAAGACCAAAAGAGAACCTAAAAACCGGATTATCTCTTTTTGGAAATCTGAATTTCCGACACTTTTTTACCACTTCCATCGTGAATTGCTCATTGCATTTTTGGTGTTTGCTTTTTTTGCCGTGGTCGGAGCTTTTTCTGCAGCCAACGAAGGTGATTTTGTGCGATCTATTCTAGGAGACGGTTATGTAAACATGACGCTTGAGAATATAGAAAAAGGCGACCCAATGGCCGTATACAAGCAAATGGGAGAATTCAATATGTTTTTGGGTATTACTATAAACAATATCAGGGTGGCATTATTAGCTTTTGCCTACGGTATTTTTTTAGGCGTGGGCACCTTGATGATTATGTTGCAAAACGGAATCATGTTGGGTAGCTTTCAATATTTCTTTTATGAAAAGGGATTACTTTGGGAATCGGTACGTACCATATGGATCCATGGCACCATCGAGATATCAGTGATTGTCATTGCAGGCTGTGCCGGTCTAGTGTTAGCCAACGGTATATTGTTCCCCGGCACGTATACCAGGTTGGAATCGTTTAAGAGAGGGGTCAAAAACGGACTCAAAATTATGGTCAGCACCTTACCCTTCTTTATTATAGCCGGTTTCTTGGAAGGTTTTGTAACACGACATACCGAAATGCCAGATTGGCTTGCCATCATTATAATTCTAAGCTCGTTGGCACTAATTCTCTTTTACTACGTTATATACCCTAAACAACTTTACAAGAAAGCGTCCTATGAAAAATAACTACATAGAATTTAAAAAACAACGTGAGTTGGGTGAGATATTATCTGATACCTTTGCCTTTTTACGCGACCAGTTCAAGCCCTTTATGACCGTTTTTTTTAAAATTGTCGGTCCTTATTTGCTGGTTATGATGATTTCTTTAGGGCTCTATCTATACTTCATCGGAAACAGCTTTAATATGATGGTCGGTAGTTCTAGTGAAATACCGAACATTATTCTCATGATACCCATTGGCCTACTCTATATTGCTTCACTTGTAACGGTCTATGTAATGTCACAATCTACCGTATTACATTACATAAAGTCGTATTCCAATGGTAAAGGCGAAATAAATATTGAAACCATCAAAACCGGAGTATACGATACCTTCTGGCGTTTCATTGGGCTAGGTATTTTAGTTGCTCTCTCGGTAGGTTTTGGGCTAATGATCTGTCTCATTCCCGGTGTATATCTTTGGGTACCCTTGTCGTTGTCTTTTAGCATTATGGTCTATAATGGTTTGGGCGCCTCCGATTCTTTTAGTTATAGTTTTACTTTAGTTCGTGATTATTGGTGGATTACCTTCGCCACCTTATTGGTCATCGTTATTATAGTAGCTATTGCCAGCTATGCCTTTGCGGTACCTAGCATGATTTATCAATGGATGAAAATGGGAATTTTTTCAGGAGAAATGGATGCCGAAAATATGATGGATGTCTTTCAAGATCCCATTTACATACTCTTTAATATGATTAGTACCCTGGCGCAATTTTTACTTAACATCATATCTATCGTTGCAGGAGTTTTCATCTATTTTAATTTAAATGAAAAAAAGAACTTCACAGGTACCTATGAACGCATTAAAAATCTTGGGGAAACTCCGTAATATCAAATATGCACAAATGCATTTTCATATTTTTATTTTACATGTTATTTGTATTTCAGATTCATGGACAGGACGATAGTTCTGCAGAAATTCAATATGATAATTCTTCGCTGACAATTCAAAAAATAGAGGCAGCTGATTTAGAGGCATATCAAAATGACCCTGATTTCAATTATGAAATTTTAAAAACGGACGCCACCTGGTGGAACGACTTCAAAACCTGGGCGGGCAATCTTTTATTACAATTTTTCGAATGGCTTTTTGGAGTGGAGAAAGCAGCAGGTTTTTTGCTCTCTTTCTTTAAGTGGATTCCTTATATCCTTTTAGGCGTTCTCATTTTTATTCTCATTAAATTCTTCTTGAATATCAATGCAACAGGTATGCAACGGGCCAAAAATAATCAAGGGCTGGTTTCGCTTTCAGAAGAAGAGCACATCATCAAAAATGAAGATATTCAACAATTGATTAAAAAAGCCTTGGAAGGTCAGAATTACCGTTTGGCCGTTCGGTATTACTACCTCTACATTTTGCAGCTTATGAGCGAACAAGAGCTCATCGCTTGGGAACCTCAAAAAACAAATGACGACTACCTAAAAGAAATAAAAAGGCAAGAATTAAAATTGCCTTTTGGCAAAATCACCCGACTTTACACCTATATCTGGTATGGCAATTTCGACATTGACGAAATAGGTTACAAAAGAGCCGAAACTTTTTTTTCATCCCTTCAAAAACTGGTGCGGCATGGGTAAAAAGGCGAATGTTTATATTGTAATCTCAGTATTCACCTTAATTGTGCTCATGCTTTTGCAGTATAGCAGGCCTAAAGAAATCAATTGGTTTCCTTCGTTCGTATCCCAGCACAAAATTCCCTTCGGCACCTTTGTACTGAATGATGTCATGGAAAAAATGTTTCAGGGCCAAACACAACAAGTAAACAAACCACCTTTTGAATTTTTAAATGCGGAAGAAAATAACGCTGGCACCTATTTTTTCGTCAATGACAAGGTAGAATTCGGAGAAGCTGAATTGCACACTTTACTCGATTGGACGTCAAAAGGAAATACACTTTTTATAGCTTCGGCGGGTTTTGAAGAGCAACTTACCGATACCTTGCATTTAAAAACTTCAGGCCTCTATGCCGACTTCGGGGAAGAACAGAAACAACGACACCGTTTGACCAACCCACAATTGCAATCGGAAGACGGCTACATTTTTGACAAAGATAGTCACAGCCTTTATTTTAAAAGTATCGATACACTCAACACCAAGATTGTTGGCGAGGTTTCCTCAGTTTCAAAAAATGATAGTCTTGCTAAAAAACAGTGCAATGTGCTAAGACAGTCTTTTGGCCAAGGTCAAATTATACTCTCAACCTTTCCCAAGGCTTTTACCAACTACTTTATCTTAAAGGATAACAATAAAAATTATACGGCAGGACTACTATCCTATTTAGATGCCTCACAACCTATATATGTGGATAATCATTACAAATCGGGAAAATCGTTCTATACCTCGCCCATGTATATCTTTTTAAATACCAAAGAATTTAAATGGGCCTATTATCTTGTATTATTCGGAGCACTCCTTTATGTAGTTTTCGAAGGCAAGCGTAAACAACGTGCAATACCCGTGGTAATGCCGTTGCAGAACCAAACTTTGGCGTTTACAAGAACCATTGCCGATATGTACTTTGAGAAAGGCGAGCAAAAGTCGATCATAGAACATAAAATTGCCTATTTTCTTGAATATATACGCACCCATTTTTATCTGAACACCCTAAAACAAGATGATGTCTTTTATCAACATTTGGCAATGCGTAGCAATCACTCCAAAGAAGAAATAATAGCATTGTTCTCGTATATAGACCAGTTGAACGCCTCCACGGAGCCGACGGATGACGCACTTAAAAAATTAAACTCTTTAATAGAAAAATTCAAAGCTAAAGCCCATGGAAAATAATGAAACACAATCCGACGAGCTTAATTTCGACAATCGCGTACCGTTGGAAAATCTACAGAGGGCGGTTGAAGAAATTAAGACCGAACTAAGCCAGGTCATCATTGGCCAAGAGAATTTTATCGAATTGCTGATCGTAGCTCTTTTAGTTGACGGCCATGTACTTATTGAAGGAGTTCCGGGTATAGCGAAGACAATCACGGCCAAGTTGTTCGCAAAGACCCTTAAGACCGATTTTAGTCGAATTCAATTCACGCCAGACCTCATGCCCAGTGATATTCTCGGCACCTCTATTTTTAATGTAAAAACGGCCGAATTCGAATATAAAAAAGGACCGATTTTCTCCAACATCATCCTGATTGATGAAATCAATCGGGCACCCGCCAAAACACAGGCGGCCATGTTCGAGACCATGGAAGAACGCCAAGTAACCATGGATGGGACAACCTATAAAATGGAAGACCCGTTTATGGTATTGGCTACTCAAAACCCTATCGAACAAGAAGGCACCTATGCTTTGCCCGAGGCACAGTTAGATCGTTTCATCTTTAAAATAAAAGTAGATTATCCGACAGTGGAAGAAGAAGTAAAAATTATACAGACCCACCATGACCGCAAAGGCTCAAAACCACAGACTCTTGTAAGTTCGGTACTTACCCCAAATCAATTACAAGACTATAAGGCCAAAATACAGGCTATTATGGTAGAGGAAAAAATCATCAAGTATATTGCCGATATTATAACCAAGACCCGAAACCATCCGCATTTGTATTTGGGTGGATCGCCTCGCGCCTCGATAGCTACTTTAAATGCTGCCAAGGCTTTTGCGGCCATCCTTGGGCGCGATTTTGTTATTCCCGAAGATGTAAAAAGAGCGTTAGTCCCCGTGTTGAACCATCGTATCATTCTAACACCAGAACGGGAAATGGAGGGCATGACCGCCGAAAGTGTGGTAAACATGATTACCGAATCCGTCGAAATACCCAGATAACTCGTGCGATTTCTTAAATCACTTTACATTCATAATACATTCTTCAGGTATATCGCACTATTGGCGGCCTGTTTTATAATTAGCTACTGGTTGCCAGCATTATATCCAATAGCATGGCTTCTTACCCTCTTATTGTTCGCCTTGGCCTTATTCGATATCGCACTCCTTTATCGTACACCTTTGCCGGTAACAGCACAACGGCAATTGCCACAGAAACTTTCGAACAGCGATTTCAACCCTATTACGATTGAATTTGCATCGATGTATCCATTTAAGGTGCACCTCGTATTGATAGATGAGCTTCCGGTGCAATTCCAAAAACGAGATTTTGAATACCGAAGCGAATTAATCAAAGGCGAAAAAAAACACTTTGAATATACCGTACGACCTGTTGACCGTGGTGCGTATTTTTTTGGCAATCTGAATGTTTATGTTTCCTCCTCCTTACGTATAATCAAACGCCGTTTTGTCTTTCAAAAAGACCAAATGGTGCCCGTGTATCCATCAATTATTCAAATGCAACAATATGATTTTCTAGCCATCAGTAACCGGCTTACGGAATTCGGACTAAAAAAAATAAGGCGTATCGGGCATACACAGGAATTCGAACAAATCAAAGAATATGTGCAAGGAGATGATTTTCGAACGATCAACTGGAAGGCTACTGCCAAACAAAATCAATTGATGGTCAACCAGTACCAAGATGAAAAATCACAGCCTATCTATTCCATAATAGACACCGGAAGGGTTATGAAAATGCCATTTGAAGGCCTGAAGTTACTTGATTACGCCATCAATTCAACACTTGCATTTTCGAACGTGTCGTTAAAACGAAATGATAAAACGGGAATGATTTCGTTTTCAAAACAAATTGAGAGTTTTGTACCCGCCGTTCAAAAGCTGACCCATCTCAATACTATTATGGAAAAGCTCTACAACATCACTACCGAGTTCACAGATTCCGATTTCGGACTGCTCTACGCCCATATCAAGCGTAAAGTGAACCAACGCAGCCTCTTATTGCTCTATACCAATTTTGAACATATTTCAGCACTAAAGCGGCAGCTGCCATTTCTTTTGGCCATCGCAAAAAAACACGTACTTGTGGTTGTTTTCTTTGAGAATACCGAATTGGAAAAACTTATTTCTACCGATGCCGAAGATCTTCAAACCATATACCATAAGACCATTGCCGAGAAGTTTTCGCTGGAGAAACGACTGATGCAAAAAGAACTGCAACGCTATGGTATACAGACTATTTTGACCTCCCCCGAAAACCTGACAATCAATACGATAAACAAGTATCTCGAAATCAAGGCACGGGGATTGTTGTAGAAAAAGTGTCGAGTGGCAAGTAAACTACTTTGTCATAAACCCGCCTGAATAGCAAGCTCTTTCGGACTAGGCCAACAAAAAAGTCATACCTGTAGTCGAAGGGTCAAAACACCAATTTTCATAACCGCTTAATAGTTTTTATTAGTGGTCGGCTATTGGTCAAACTTCATTAACTTTAATCCGCAATAAAACAAAAAAACATGCAGACCATATTAGGTTCGGGTGGGGCCATTGGCATTGAACTGGCAAAAGCCCTTACGACATATACGACCGACATCCGTTTAGTTAGCCGAAATCCTAAAAAAGTGAATGAGACGGACACCCTTTACCCCGCAGACCTACTGAATACCGAAGAAGTACAAAAAGCGGTACAGGGCTCGTCGGTAGTCTATATTACGGTCGGGTTTCCCTACGACCTCAAAACATGGCAGAACAATTGGCCTAAATTTATGGAAAGTGTCATCACGGCATGTAAAAATGAAAGCTGCAAACTGGTGTTTTTTGACAATATCTACATGTACGATAAAGATCATTTGGATGGGATGACTGAAGAAACTCCGATCAACCCGCCTAGTAAAAAAGGAAAAGTCAGGGCCGAGATCTCAAAAATGATATTGGAAGAGGTAACCGCCGGAAATCTGACTGCCCTTATTGCACGTTCGGCAGATTATTATGGGCCATCAATCCAGAATACCAGTATGCTTACCGAAATGGTATTCAAAAATCTTTCGAAACGAAAAACAGCGAATTGGATGGGTTCGGACACCCTAAAACATTCCTTTACCTACACCCCAGATGCCGGAAAAGCTACGGCACTTTTGGGAAACACCCACGATGCTTACGATCAGGTCTGGCATTTGCCTACAGCTGCCAACCCCTACACCGGTAGGGAGTGGATACAACAGACGGCCATCGCCATGGGTGTTATGCCCGAACACCGAGTACTTCCTAAATTTTTAATCAAAATTATGGGGTGGTTTGTGCCCGTCATGAAAGAAATGGTCGAAATGCTCTACCAATACGATCGCCACTATGTCTTTGACAGCAGTAAATTTGAAAAACGATTTAACTGGACTCCTACTCCCTATGAAAAGGGCATTCAAGAAATTGTTCAAATAGATTATTCTAAGCTTAAAGGAAAGCACTAGCAACAGATTTTCATTTTTTATCATTAAATTTAATTTCGGTAAAAAATATAGTCAATAAAATTATTGTCTATATTGAAATCAGGCGTAACTTGAACCGTTTTGGTCGTTCCGGTGTCTTTGGTTCAATATCAAATCCCCTTAAAACATAATATCATGAAAAAATTAATTACACTCATCACCATATTCTTGTTTACAACGCCCCATCTGCTTGCAGATAATCTCAAATTTTCGAACAGTGAGAATGGGTTTTTAGGCATGTGGACATTTGATATCGACGGAGGTGGAATCGGTTGGTTGAACGTGCATCAAGAAGGGGATTACCTAGATGCCGAACTCTTATGGATCGGCGGTAGTGTAACGCCCGTAAGCCATGTGTATTTGGCCGATGAGAACACCTTGGTCGTTACCCGCACCAATGAAGTCAAAAGAAACGACACCCGTAAACATACCATCACCAGCACGCTAAGAATCACTAGAAACGGTGATGAAATAACAGGCACCATGACCGGCCCTCATTGGGATGGTCCCGGAGAAAACGTTAGTACAATCAAAGGCAAACGACTGGCACCCGTTGGGCCAGCTCCTGATTTATCACAGGTAAAATATGGCAAGAAAATAAAATTGTTCAACGGTAAAAATCTCAACGGATGGCGGCCTATTGACCCTAAAAAAGCAAATGGTTTTAAGGTGGAAGACGGCCAATTGGTCAATAATCCGGTTCAGCCTAAAGACGGACACCATATTTCTTATGGAAATCTAAGGACAGAACAAGAATTTGAAGATTTCAACCTTAAATTGGAAGTGAACGTACCCAAAGGAAACAATAGCGGAATTTACCTTCGCGGGCTCTATGAGATACAAGTGGTAGATTCATATGGGAAACCGTTAGACCCACATAACATGGGCGCACTTTATAGTAGAATTACCCCGAGTGAAGGTGCCGAGAAACCGGCCGGCGAATGGCAGACATTAGATATTACTTTGGTCGATCGCCATGTTACCGTCATTTTTAATGGTAAAAAAATTATTGACAACCAACCTGTAGATGGCCCAACAGGAGGTGCTATCAGTTCTGATGTCTTTGCTCCAGGTCCTATTTATTTACAGGGTGACCATGGGAATGTTGCCTATAGAAATATTGTTTTGACTCCAGTGCTATAAGCACCTGGCATACGGTAAATAGATAGCCTACAGTGATCTATCTAATTGCACGCCTATCGATGTAGGACAGTTACGAATTTCAGAAGTTTAAGTTGTAAAACAATTCAAGAAAAATTTGCTTGGTCACACCACAGGATTGTTATATTTGTGAAAGTGACAACCCAAAAATATCAAGTACACATGAGCAGCCAGCAATTGACCATTACCGCTAGTATTCTTGCCAAAACCGAAAAACGAGAGTTCGTAAAACAAGCATTACTTAAGTTGATACCCCCTACACTTCAAGAGGAAGGCTGTCTCAATTATGATTTACACCAAGACAACGAAAATCCTGATCGCTTTTTCTTTTATGAAAATTGGAAAAGCCGCGAATTATGGCTAAATCACAATGCCAGTGCCCATATCGCGGCCCACAGAAAAAATACCGAAGGAGCTATTATCGAAGTTATTATCAGTGAATTGTCGCCAGTCAGTTAAACTATTATGGGTTAGGTCTATTACGGCGGCATTATTTTAATCGTTTGAGAAAATCTGCCAAAGCGAATTATATATTATAGCGTTTTCTTGGTGCTCCACGGATAAGCTTCTGGCCAATACACCGATTTCTTTTTTGTTAAAAAGCACATGCCCATCAACTACCTACTGATTCAAAACACACATTTGATGTGAGAGAGAAGCCGGGCACGATTGCTAATGGACTACTCATTTTCAACGCCTTCTAATTCATGTTTTTGGAAAATTCATTATCTTAGTAGAAGTCTCCCCCCTAGAATTTTCTTTCCCCCTTTATTTATTTTCACCCCCTGGTTAAGGATCAATTTCAATCGTATTTATTTTTTAAAAGGAATATGCTCTATAATTCATGGTTATGAAAAAAACTCTCAAACTTCTAAATGGTATACTTCGAAAAGCGGATATGGGAGGAAATCCCGAAGTCATACTGGCTAAACTACAAGCGGCAGGTCTGGAGAATAGCAATAATTTGGAAAAGCTCTTCCTAGAAAGACTCTCTAAAGAAAACTCATCGAAAAACGTCTACAAAAAACTTGAAAAAAAGAAGAGAAGTGCCTGGGTTTTACACGGTACCAAAAACAAAAAAATATATGCCTGGTATCTTGAATACTGTGACAAAAACGAGAACTGGTTAAAAATAGAAGATTATAGAGAGAATAATAATTATAGGACTACCCCTCTAAAAACGGCTTTGGAAGAAAATAACGAACACCTCGAAACTATGTATAAAGAAGTGTGCAGTACTTGGCGTCAATTGGTTTCCGTTCGTTTTAAACTGTTGGGCTTTCTCCCCATCGTTTCGATTGCAGTTATTTTGAATATAATAACTTCTGACATGCAGTTATATGGTAAACTGTTGGTCTGTTGCCTAGGTCTTATTTTCACCTATGGCATCCGTATTTACGATAAACGAAATACCGAACTACATGACCAATTGATTAGTAGGGGCAGAAAAATCGAAGAAGAATGGGGCATAGACAATGGCATATTCATTGGCAGAAAAATTTCAAATAACTACTACCCTCCAAAGCCAAAGTGGATAAAAGTCCAACACGATGTAGGGCTTAAAATTATCTATGGATCATGCTATTTGGCATGGGTTTTTATTATCGTTTATTTGGTTCTTAAATAAACGGAATTTTAAGTATGAGTGCCCGTAATACATGGGGTTTCGATTTGTTTTAGACCGTCATTTTAGTGAAATTTGCAAAAAGAAAGGTAATGACTACAAAACCAAACGGAATAGAGGCATGGCTACGTGGGCCAATACATAATATTCCTCTACTGTTACAACCTGCGGCGCACGCCTTGATACAATCACAAGAAGAGGTAAAACGATACACTCAAGAATTTCCTGAAGAGTTGCTTTGGAAGCAGCCCGTTGGGCGAGCCTCGGTAGGCTTTCACTTGCAACACTTGACCGGTGTTGTCGACAGATTGTTGACCTATGCCAAAGGTTCAAATCTTTCTGAACTTCAACTACAAGCATTACGCAATGAAGGAAATGCAGAAACAAAAACGACCATCGCAGAACTTGTAGAACTTTTTGAACATAAGGTAAATGAGGCCCTCTCTTACTTTAAGTCCCTTGCCGATGTTGATCTTACCCAAGCGCGCACGGTTGGAAGAAAACAATTACCGACTACCCTGATAGGCCTACTTTTTCATGCTGCCGAACATAGCCAACGCCATGTTGGTCAACTCTTGGTAACAGTCAGTACAGTTCAGGCCATGAATAATAGAAAATAGCACGCTTAATCCGTTTTTAGATTGATGATTAATTCCCTTGCCACAAACGTGTATTATCAGCGTATCGGCAACCATCACAATTATACCGTAACACGCTTAAAAAGCAATGATTTAAATTTAATTTTGTCCTATTTATTTTTATGTCCTTGGTATTAAAAACTCAAAAAATAAAGTATCTTAAATACGGAATGACTGTAGCTAATAAGCAGATAGTTAAATTTGCTGATTCTAATAATCAATGTCTACTTGAAACTACACCACGTTTAAAAAAACTATATGCATGAACGTATTCACCAGAGTCAGTAATTTCGGGGTTTCGACTCATATGAATGAAGATGCCATAAAAAAAATCAGATTGGTCAATCAGATTTCTTTGTTCACGCTAACCCTTTCTACTTTCATGTTGGTGACTGCTATAATCTCTGACTTTCCCAGAATAGCCATTCTGCTGTTTATTCCAGTTACCCTCATTCTTCTACTCCCACTAGTGCTGAACTTAATGGGTAAGACGATTGCCTCACGTATCGTATTATTATTTTCCACCTATGCCATTTTGTTCATCCAGACCCTTGTCTACGGCCCCGAACTTCATATTCATTTTTTTTTAATAGCCTGTATAGGGGCTCCTCTTTTTCTATTTAATGGTGAAATAGGTCCGTTTAAGTGGGTATTTGTTTTTATGGTGTTTCCCATATGGCTTTATCTTGAATGGCACTTCAGCAATAAATCCCCCCTTATACGTATTGATCCAGATTCACTCTACTGGCCTAGACTAACCAATGATTTATTATTGTTTGCCGTTATAATCTTTATGTTTTACATCTTCAGCCAACAAAGTAATAGGCAAATAAAGAATATCGAGAAACAGCGCATGGCTATTGAAATCCTGTTAAAAGAGATTCATCATAGGGTAAAGAATAATTTACAGGTCATTACCAGTCTTTTAGCCTTACAATCTATGGGAATCAAAGAACAAAAAATTAAAAATTTATTCTCAGATCTTCAAAACAGAGTTACCTCAATGGCTTTATCCCATGAAATGCTATATCAAACCAATGACTTACAGCGTATCGATTATGAGGCCTATATTCGAAAACTTGTAAACGGATTAATCAATTCTATGAAAGAAAGGGAGCATGAAATAGATGTTCAAGTCGACATTAACAATATATACCTAAACATAGACACTTCGATACCTTTAGGACTCATCATCAACGAATTGGTAACCAATTCACTCAAATATGCCTTTAAAGAAGATAACGGTATGATAAAAATAGCAATTGAAAATTTAGACGATAAGAATTTTCGTTTGGAAATAGGGGATAACGGTGTTGGGTTCACCAATATTCCAAAGAAAGGAAAAAAGAGTTCATTAGGATTGACTTTAGTTCAAAAATTGACCATACAGCTTCGTGGAAAAATCGAAAAAGACAATTCAAAAAAAGGAACCAACTATATCATCAACTTTCAAGAGATCATGCCTAAATCGTAAGTAATCCTGAAGATTTTATTATTGACATGGTACCCTTAGCCGTTTTAATCTTTCTTTCCCTATTTTAGTAGCTCAAAAAGATTAGACCGCTAGAACATCACCACGCATGAGCCGAGCAAAAACCATACAGGAAGTTCTTGACCAATTAGATGAAATTATTGATAACTGTATTACTACCAACAACCGTCTGGGGCTCTTTGCCTATATCTATAGACGCACGACCGCTGAAATACAGACCGAAATACTACGTCAAAGTTTTGAGGACAATGAGCGCTTGGAACGAATGGATGTTGAGTTCGCCAACCTTTATCTAGATGCCTACAGAAATTATCATGCAGGCAAGGCTGCTAGCAAATCTTGGGAATTCGCCTTTATGGCCAAAGATGAGCCCCTATCAATTTTACAGCATATTATGATGGGCATCAACACCCATATCAATCTCGATTTGGCCATTGCTACCAGCATTTCAATGACAGATCAAAAATTGACCGATATCGAAAATGATTTTACTAAAGTAAACGATATTCTTTTCAACATTACAAACGAAATGCAAGACCGACTGAGCAGAGTCTCGCCATTAATGTTTTTATTAGATATTGCTGGGAAAAACACTGATGAAAAAATCATTGACTTTAGCATGCGTAAAGCCCGTGAACAATCGTGGAACAGCGCAAATCTATTATGGGGCCTTGGAAGTCAAAATAAGGATGCCATTATGGGTATAGATCAACTCGTATTAAAGCTGGCCAATCATATCAAATCGCCGCGATCACGAGTCATAGGATTTACGCTTAAAACGATTGCCCGACTGGAAGAAAAAAACGTTGGAAAAATTATTTCAAGACTGCAAGAGAGTTAAACAAAAATTCTGTTTTCACATTCATACTTCATTCCATTATAACATTCAGAAAGCAAGTAATTGCAAAAATCATAATGCACTACGAGACAATATGTTATACAAATCAAAATAATAGCCCTCTACAGAGTTGCTAGGCATCTTAAGAGCACTGAAGCCTATAAATAGGATTTTAGTTTGAAATAAGAAAGAAAAATACTACATTATACAGGTTCTCGGAATTAGCAAATTAATTTTTGATTCTGAAGAATCGCTTAGCAAAAAAGTTTAGAACACTTTATAGAAACTAATTTTAGAACCTTCTCAACACCATTGAAAGCGACCAGGCTTTAAATGGCAATATCTATTTGAAAAGGTTGAAATTTTAGAACAATGAAAATACTCACCAAGATTACCAATTTAGGGGTTTCAAACCAACTTGATGAGAATACCACCAGAAGAGTACGGATAGTAAACCAAATATCAATTTTTCTATTTGTGCTTTTCGTACTGCAATCTACTGTGGCCCTCTCATTAGGTTTTCCTAAAATAACCGTTATACTGTTTGCCGCAGTTTCCCTTGTGAGCATTGTACCTCCTCTTTTGAATAAGTTGGAGATGACTATTGCATCCCGGGTATTTTCAATTTCTTCAGCATATTTGGTCTTACTTTGCCAAGTTCTTGTCTTCGGCCCTGAATTGCATATCCAGTTTTTTTTTATGAGCACAGTAGCTGGTCCGTTACTATTATTTGATAAAGAAATAGGTATCTGGAAATGGGCCTTGGTGGCAGTCCCGGCCCTAATATGGATTTACCTCGAATGGCATTTCGCCAACATACCCCCTATGGTCCATATTGCGCCTAATGCCATATTTTGGGCTCGAATTACCAACAATTTATTGTTGTTCTCCATAATATTTATTCTATTCTTCACATTTACCCGACAGAGTAACAATCATATAGAAGACATTGAGCAACATCGTATGTCCATTGAGACCCTTCTAAAAGAAATTCATCATAGGGTGAAAAATAATTTGCAGGTAATTACCAGTCTGCTTGCGTTGCAATCTGTGGGGATTGAAGAACAAAAGATCAAAAATTTATTTAAGGAGCTGCAGAATAGAATCAACTCCATGGCCCTATCACATGAAATGCTATATAAAACAGATGATTTAGAACGTATAGATTATGAGGCATACATACGAAAGCTTATTACAGGTCTAATCAGCACAATGAAAGAGCCTGAGAATGAAATCGAAATTCATCTTAGCATAAAACAAGTGTACTTAAACATTGATACGGCAATACCCTTGGGACTTATAATCAATGAAATTGTAACCAATTCACTCAAATACGCGTTCAAAAACAACAGTGGTACCATTTCCATTTGTCTAAGAAAATTGAACCACCCGAATTTTTTATTGGAAATAGGAGATAATGGCATAGGGTTCCCTACCTCTGTTTTGAAAGCCAAAAGAAGGTCATTGGGATTAACATTAATTCAAAAACTAACGCGCCAACTTCGGGGAAATATTGTAAGGGATACTTTAAAGGAAGGGTCAAATTACATCATCCACTTTCAGGAAATCACTCCAAAATCATAAAAAATTGGGTTGCTTGACTATTTCTCCAAATCTAGGGAACCATCAAACAACCCAATATCAACCAGCAAAAAAATGTTGCTCGTTTTATAAACTCATTCTCTAATTACTGATAGGTGTAACCACGATATTGCGATATTCAACGGGGCCGTGGTCACCTTGAATATAAAATGGGCCTGGCTCACCTTCTTTACTGTCTAAGGCTCCACCTGTAATACCAGGAATAATTTGGTCATTTATAATCGTTTTGCCGTTGGCAATAATTGTCACCCTTCGACCTATTAGCGTAATATCATATGACTGCCATTCACCTGCAGCTTTGGCGGCCATTTGATTAGGCGTCAGAAAGCCGTAAACCCCACCGAACAAAATATCGGAAGGCTCGGCACCTTTACTATCGATTACCTGTACCTCGTAACGGCCACGAAGGTAAATGCCGCTGTTACTCCCCTTAGGGATACGAAACTCGATATGCAATTTGAAATCGGTAAATTGTTCCTCAGAAACAAGATTGGCACCTGATTTAGCACTTTTTAAAACTCCCGATTCAGCTACCCATTGGTTCTCTGCGCCAATAGCTTTCCATCCGTCAAGATTTTTACCGTTGAAAAGTTTTATCGGTTTGCCCCATACCGGGTTTTCGATGTAGTCAAGTTTTGGAGCTCTGGTTGCCTTCCATTGGTAGGTCTTTCCATCGGTATATACCATAGTACCTTCTAATGCATCGCCCACTAATCTACCCTCGAATATCATATTTCCATCTCCAGATTCCCACTGTGGAGGTATTGCAAAACTGAACTTTCCGTCTGTCGCCTTTATTTCGGAAATGGGCCGCGCACTGCCCATAGCATAAACAAATCGACCCACAAGAGTACTCGTACCTGAATGACGAATTTCCAACCAAGAAGGAAGTTCTTTCCCATCTTTGGTTACTACCATATCCCAGTGCCCTTCCAACGGATTATCTTCCAATGCGTAAAGTGATGTATTGATCGTTGCGAGCAAAAGGCTCAGCATTCCTAAAAATTTAATCCTTCCTATCTTCATTTCTATTGCTTTATTTTTCTATTTTATTAAATGCAGGGTAAATATAAGTAACCTCTAAGGTATTTTCTAGGTTTTCAAATGGATTTGAAGGGAGTTTTGTCATCTCACAAGAATTTTCGCAATACTGAAAGTTTTACTGATAAAAACTTACGTTATCGTAATCAACTTACGATATAGCTATTTCGCTTTTGGCCAGTTCGAACTCCGTTATCAATTCAGCGATAATTTGTGATGCCGGTTTGATATCATGAATCAGGGCGGCCACTTGGCCAATTTCTAATTCACCCATTTCAAGATTACCTTCGAACATGCCCTTTTTGGCCCTTCCTTTTCCCAATAATATTTTTAGTTCGTCTACGGTTGCACCCTTTTTGTAAGCCAGCTGCACTTCTTCATAGAAGGCATTCTTTAGCAAGCGAACAGGTGCCAATTCTTTCAAAGTCAACTGGGTGTCACCCTCACCTGCTTCCACCACCCGTTGTTTGAAAGATTGATGAGACGAAGCTTCTTCACTAGCTACAAAACGACTGCCTACCTGCACGCCCTCGGCACCCAAAACTATAGCTGCTAGCATAGCACGGCCGGTACCAATACCACCTGCGGCAATTAACGGAACATTTATACGCTCCTTTACGGCCGGAACCAAAACTAACGTAGTGGTTTCATCCCTACCATTATGTCCTCCGGCCTCAAAACCTTCGGCTACTACGGCATCTACCCCGGCCTCCTGCGCTTTTAGAGCAAACTTCACACTACTGACCACATGTACAACGGTAATTCCCTTTGCCTTCAAATAAGAGGTCCAGGTTCTAGGGTTTCCGGCAGAAGTAAATACAATTTTGACTCCCGATTCCACAATAATCGACATAATCTTGTCAATTTCAGGATATAGCATAGGTACATTCACCCCGAAAGGTTTGCCGGTCGCCTTTTGACATTTTTCAATATGCTCGTAAAGTATTTCGGGGCGCATACTTCCAGCGCCGATTAGGCCAAGACCACCTGCATTGGAAACAGCCGAAGCCAACCGCCAACCACTCGCCCAAACCATACCAGCTTGAATTATGGGGTATTCGATACCAAAAAGATTTGTAATTCTATTTTGCACAAAAAGATATTAGAAAATATAATGGTAAACACCAATCAACAAAATTATAAAGGTGCATCTAAGAAATAACTCCTGAACCAATCAATTCATCGGTTATATACCAAGCGACAAACTGCCCTTCCGTGATAGCCGATTGTTTTTCTTCAAAATCAACATACAGTCCGCCATCGACTTTATACAAGGTAGCCTTCTGTAGCGGTTGGCGATATCGAATTCGGGCCATCACCTCCATTTTTTCATCCAACTGCAATGCTAAGTCGGGTCGCAACCAATGCAATTCGTCATTACTTACGAACAAGGTATTTCTATAAAGTCCTGGATGGCTCTTACCCTGACCGGTATAAATTACATTCTCTACCACATCGGTTTCAATAACGAATAACGGTTCTTTAGTGCCTCCTACATCTAAACCCTTACGTTGCCCCTTGGTAAAATAATGAGCACCTTGATGCTCTCCCACGACCTTGCCGTCTTCGATATGATATTTTGGTTTTTTAGAGCGGTATGCCAATTCTTCCCGTAACGTAGCAAACTTTGGCTGCAATCTATTGTATTGCGAATCATCGGACGGTACTTCAACAATGACCCCCTTTTTGGGTTTTAGTTTTTGCTGTAAAAAATCGGGCAATCTTACCTTACCGATAAAACAAAGCCCTTGTGAATCTTTCTTTCCAGCAGTAATCAAGCCGTTGTCAGCAGCTATCTGACGTACCTCAGGTTTGGTCAATTCGCCAATCGGAAACAACGTTCGCGACAACTGCTCTTGAGAAAGTTGGCATAAAAAATAAGATTGATCTTTGTTTCCATCTTCTCCCGCCAATAAACGATACGTTTTAGAACCGCCCGTATTTTGAAGCGTTCCTTTACGACAATAATGCCCCGTAGCCACATAGTCTGCCCCCAGTTGCAAGGCAATTTTAAGAAAAACGTCGAATTTTATTTCACGGTTGCAAAGCACATCAGGATTTGGTGTACGACCTTTTTCATATTCATCAAACATATAATCAACAATGCGCTCTTTGTATTCAGCGCTCAAATCTATCGTTTGAAAAGGAATTCCCAACTTTTCGGCAACAATTAATGCGTCATTGCTGTCTTCCAACCAAGGACATTCTTCTGAAATGGTCACCGAATCGTCGTGCCAATTTTTCATAAAAAGCCCGATAACCTCATACCCTTGCTCTTTCAACAAATATGCTGCAACGCTAGAATCTACACCTCCCGAAAGTCCAACAACTACTTTTTTCATTACCTAATATTAAAGTGCAAAAATACGAAAATGTAATTCAATTAAGATCAACACCATGCTTTTGGGATTCATTTATGATTCAATTAGGGGCAGTCATTCGTTCAAAAAACACACCTATATCATCAACATCAGCGGTGAAGTTTTGCATTCCTCACTCACAAATTTAAACAAAACTAAATTTTGTTTAATATTTTTTAATTATTATTAAACAAAAGTTAAATATGTTTTGACTTTCGTTTTGTTTTGATATTATTGTTTAATCATTTAATAAAAAAGTTAAACATTTATAATCTAACACTCCATATCATTATGAAAAAGGTTTTATTACAATCTAAAATTTTATTTGCAGCATTGCTCCTTTCGTTGACCATATCATGTAGTAGCGATGACGACACAAATATGGAACAAGAGACCAGTTTAAATATTGTTGAACTTGCTCAAAACGAAAGCACACTAAGTAATTTGGTAGCTGCATTACAACAGGCAGATGCAGGCTTGGTCGAAACTTTAAGCGGAAATGGTCCCTTTACCGTATTTGCGCCTTCAAACGATGCCTTTAGTGACTTACTCGATGCCCTTGGCGAAAACTACAATAGCCTTGCTGATTTTGATGAAGAAGCTGAGAAAAACCTGCTACGGGATATTCTTCTGTACCACGTACTTAGCTCCCAAGTAATGGCGGCCGATTTGACCCAAGGAAATGTTTCAACAGCATTAAGCGGTAGCAGCATCGAAGTGATCGCCTCAGGAAGCACATTTGTCTTGGGAGACGCCTCCAGCGTTAATGCCAACATTACTGGTACCGATATCATGGCTTCCAATGGAGTCGTACACCTTATCGACAAGGTATTGCTTCCGCAATCGGCTATTGACTTTGTTACCGAATTAAATAGCCAGAACATTCCTAAATTGGCCATGGCCACTGACGACCTGAGTCTATTGGTCGATGCTTTGGTGCAAGCCGATGCTGATTTGGTAGCAACCCTTAGTGGAGATGGTCCGTTCACAGTGTTTGCTCCGACCAATGCTGCATTCGCTGCCCTGTTAGATGACTTGGGTGATGAGTATAACAGTTTGGCCGATTTTGATACCGAAGATGAAAAGACACTTTTAGCAAAAATTCTCACGTATCACGTGGTAGGGTCGGCAGCACTTTCTACCGACTTAAGTGAAGGCCAGGAAATCGAAACGGTTCAAGGAGAAAATATTGTGGTTAGTCTTGTCGGCGGTGTATTTACCGATGATGCCACTGATGAAAATGCCCAAGTTATACTTGCCGACCAAATGGCCAGTAACGGAGTTGTACATGTTGTCGACAAAGTTTTACTACCACAAGAAGTATTGGACGCTCTAAAACCAAACATGGTCGAATTGGCACAAGCTGTCGACGACCTCAGTCTTTTGGTAGAAGCACTGGTGCAGGCCGACGCCGACTTAGTGGCAACGCTTAGCGGAGATGGACCGTTCACAGTGTTTGCTCCGACCAATGCTGCGTTCGCTGCCCTGTTGGATGACTTGGGTGATGAGTATAACAGTTTGGGCGATTTTGATACCGAAGCAGAAAAAGAACTCTTGACCAAAATTCTAACGTATCACGTTGTTGCGACCTCTGCCCTATCTGCTGATCTAAGCGACGGACAAGAAATCGAAACAGTTCAGGGAGAAAATGTTATCATCAGTTTACATGGAGGTGTATTTATAGATGATGCTACCAATGCAAACGCTGAAGTAATACTTGCCGATCAAATGGCGAAAAATGGTGTAGCCCACATTGTAGACAAGGTTTTGCTTCCTCAAGAGGTTTTAGACTTACTAGGTCACTAATTTATAAAACCTATCAAGACTTTATAGATTGGCTGTTGATACTCCATCTTGCTAAACTTTCATTTATAAGAAGGGCAAGATGGAGTTTTTTATAGGATTTATAGATTTAAGAAGGCACGGGCAGGTCATAAAATCAATAAAAGCATCTTGGGATAACGTCAAAAATAAAATAAGCCACCCACATTAAAACAAAATAACAGTTTAGAATTTTGCAGGGGATACCCTTACATCAGAATCGTACCGCTTAGCATACAAAAAAAGGCACTTGACAACTAAGATTTTTTACAGGATGGATTCAGCCCCATATTTGCAGTCCCAAATCTTACCAAACCAAAACAAACAATGCTAAAAGTCTCGACCAGAAGGTTGGGACTTTTTTTAATTTCCACCTTTTCTTTCGCCAATTGCATCGCTATTTAAGGTTTTATCAAAATTGTAGGGTTTGCCATACAAAAATGAACACTTGACAACTAAGTTTTTTTTTAGGATGGGTTATCCCCCATATTTGCAGTCCCAAATCTTACCAAATTAAACCTAACATTGCTCAAAGCCTCCACTAAAAATGGAGGTTTTTTTTGTAGCCCATTACAAGAAAATAAGAGCAGCAGTTTCAAAAAAAGCTTCCAAATGAGCGTTTCATCAAAATAGCAAGAATTAGCATACAAAAAATGGCACTTGACAACTAAGTTTTTTCAAAACGGTAAATATAGGCCATATTCGCAGTCCCAAATCTTACCAAATTAAACCTAACAATGCTAAAAGCCCCGACCAAAATGTCGGGGCTTTTATCTTTAAAAACTTTATTTAAAAAAATAGAAAAAAGGCATGGGCTTCTATTTTCGACCAAAACCAAATTTCGGGCATTCTTTACTTTTCCGAATTACTTGCCCGCTTTTTTCTGTTGCTCCGCTTGTTCCATCATTTCACGCATTTTCTTCTGAAACTTGTTTTCCTTTTTAGGTTTCTTTTTGTTTTCCTGAATCTGTGCATGAATTTTATCGTTGTCAAGTATAAAATTCTTTATGACGAGCATGATACCAATAGTAATCAGGTTAGAAACAAAATAATATAAACTCAGACCACTAGCATAGTTGTTGAAGAAGAACAACATCATGAAAGGCATCAAGTACATAATGAACTTCATGTTAGGCATACCAGGCTGCGTTGGCATGTTCTGGCCTGTCGTCATGTTCATATAGAAGAAAATAGCAATGGATGCCAAAATTGGGAACAAGCTTACATGATCTCCGTAAAAAGGAATACTAAAGGGCAAATGGGCTATCGCATCATAGGATGAAAGGTCATCGGCCCACAAAAATGCTTTTTGCCGAAGTGCGAAAGAAGTCGGAAAAAACATAAACAAAGCATAAAAAATAGGCATTTGTAGTAATGCGGGAACGCATCCACTCATCGGACTAACACCTGCCTTGCTATAGAGCTTCATGGTCTCTTGCTGCTTTTTCATGGCGTTGTCTTTATACTTCTCGCCCAATTCCGTGATTTCAGGCTTAAGCACTTTCATCTTAGCTTGCGAGAGGTACGACTTATAAGTAACCGGCGACATGGCCAATCGCACTAAAATAGTCATTACGACAATAGCGATACCAAAAGGCAAAAACGAACTCAAAAATGAATAGAATGGTGTAAACACATAACGGTTAATCCAACCGAAAATACCCCATCCGAAATAAATAGTATCATCTAGACCATATTCTTCATATTTGCTTAAAACCGCAACATCGGTTGGGCCGTAGTACCAGTTTAAATTCTCGGCAAGTTCACCACCTTCTAACGCTAAAGGAATCGAAACACCAAAATCTTTGGTAAAACGTACATCTAGGCTCTCTTCTTCAACTAAATTTTTAGATTCTAAATCTGCTGTTTTAAAGTTTTTCTTTGTTGCCAAAATTGAAGTGAAAAAGTGTTGCTTAAACGAAAGCCACTTCACATCTTCTTCTGTATCACTATCATCACTAGCTGCGGATAGGTAATCAATTTTACCTCCCTCAAAGTTATACATCATCTCTGTATAACGGTTTTCATACTCCACACTTTTGCTGTGTCTAATTCCTTTTAAGTTCCATTCTAAATTAATGGGTTGGTTACCGTTGATGACCCTATTAAGGCCTTGGGAGCGAATGGTAAAGTCTATTAAGTAATCGGAAGGTTTGATTTCATATCGAAATTCAAGAAATTCACTCGCCGATACCTTGGCCTTTAAGGAAAGAACTTGATTTTCACCACTTATTGATAGTGAGGGTTCAAAGAACAAATCTTTGGTATTCAAAACCCTATTATCGGAAGTGGAAAAACTCAGGCCAAAAGCAGCATTGCCATCTTTTACCAAATAAACCGGTATCGAATCATACGTATGAAACTGCTTCATTCGGGCTTCGGTAATATACCCTCCCTTATTGCTAATGGTCAAATGAACAAGATCGTTTTCTAAAGAAGTGCTGGCATTTGAAGGCGCTGTGAAACCAAAGGCACCAATAGCGCTTTTATATTGTGCTATAGCGGTAGAATCTTGTAGGTTTATCTGTGAAGGCATACCAATACCCGTATCTGGCCCATCACTATTGCCGGTCTGGGCATCTACCTGTTCTTGTTTTGCCTTTTGTGCCTCCAACTCCTCGGGAGTGGGCCTATTTTGGTAAAACATAAAAATGAGTATCCCAAAAATCAGAACAAATCCAATTATCGAATTTATATCAACCTTCTTTTCTTCCATCTATCTAAATCAATTTACATTTGTTCGAACAATAGGTACTCAATCATTCGGTTTTCCCATCCACGTTCAAACGTCAGGAAATAATTTAAACCGTCATGTACCTTCAGCCAAGCAAATATATGTCCAATTCTAAATTTTATGCCAAACTGGCATTAGTTTGTCGTTTTTTATGTTGTAAAGCCGCTTTTACAAATCCTACAAAAAGTGGATGTGGGTTGGCTACCGTACTTCGGTACTCAGGGTGATATTGTACCCCAATAAACCACGGATGTTCAGGAACTTCCACCACTTCTACAAGTCCGGTTTTTGAATTTATTCCAGAAGAAATAAGGCCCGAGCTTTCCAATTGTTCTTTATAAGCATTGTTATATTCATATCGGTGGCGGTGTCGTTCCGAGATTTGAGAAGCTCCGTTATAAGACTCCTGTACCAAACTACCATCCAACAGTTCACAATCCCATGCGCCCAAACGCATAGTGCCTCCCTTGTTGACAATGCTCTTTTGTTCTTCCATCAGATTGATGACCGGATCGGTGGTACCTCCATCCATCTCAGTAGAATTAGCATCCGTTAGTTTCAACACATTTCGTGCATATTCGATCACTGCCATTTGCATTCCTAGACAGATGCCCAAAAACGGAATTCGGTTTTCGCGCGCATATTGCACTGCTTTTACCTTACCCTCGATACCGCGCTCACCAAACCCCGGCGCTACAAGAATACCATCCAAGCCTTTCATTTTAGTTTTAAGATTAGAATCGGATAAGTGTTCTGAATGTATTGATCTTACGTTGACCCGAACTTCATTAGTGGCACCTGCATGAATAAATGATTCCAATATCGATTTGTACGAATCTTGGAGTTCTACATATTTTCCTACCAAGCCTATGGTTACTTCATGCTTCGGATTCTTATGTCGTTCTAGAAACTCTTTCCATTGCCCCAAGTCTGGTGCGGTTTCATCCGACAAGGCCAATTTTTTCAAGGTTACGGTATCTAATCCTTCATGCTGCATCAAAACGGGAACGTCATAAATTGTGGAAGCATCGATAGACTGTATCACTGCTTCGCGTTTAACGTTACAGAACAATGCCAATTTATCTTTTATTTCATCTGAAATCTCATGCTCTGTCCGGCACACTAAGATATCAGCCTTAATTCCACTTTCCATTAAAGTCTTCACCGAATGTTGTGTAGGCTTTGTTTTTAATTCACCGGCCGCAGAAAGAAAGGGAACCAACGTCAGATGAATCACAATACCATTATTATCACCCAATTCCCAAAGCAATTGCCGTACCGCTTCAATATAGGGCAACGACTCGATATCACCGACCGTGCCACCAATTTCAGTAATAACGATATCATATTCGCCGCTTTTGCCCAATACCTGAACACGTTCTTTTATCTCATTCGTGATATGGGGTACGACCTGTACCGTCTTACCCAAAAATTCACCTCGCCGTTCTTTTTCGATGACACTTTGATAAATTCTACCGGTAGTAACGTTATTGGCCTGCGATGTTCTTACGTTTAAAAAACGCTCATAATGCCCCAAATCAAGATCAGTTTCAGCTCCGTCATTGGTAACATAACATTCCCCGTGCTCATATGGGTTCAGGGTACCTGGATCAACGTTGATATAGGGGTCTAATTTTTGAATTGTGGTCTTATATCCCCTGGCCTGCAGTAATTTGGCCAATGAGGCGGCAATGATTCCTTTTCCAAGAGACGATGTAACTCCTCCCGTAACGAAAATGTATTTTGTATCTGGCATGCTAGTTTCCTTGTTACGGGGCTCAAAGATACAAATTGCAATAGGAATTTATGGGGAATCTTTAGGAAAATCTTTTTGAATTCTATAGATCAATGGCTCAAGACCATTAACCTTTATCTCGAGCATCGCCTCTAATAAATTGCCCAACTTACCCTGTGGAAAGCCATTCTGACGAAACCAAACCAAATAGGGTTCAGGAAGATCAATCAAATAGCGACCTTTAAATTTGCCAAAAGGCATTCTATAATAGGCCAACTCGATAAGTTTTCGTTTGTCTGGTGATATTTCCATTTGTGGGTTTAAAAATATATCTTTAATCCCGATTATTCATGGTATTATGAAAAGAAGAACATTTATTGGAACATCGGCAGCAGCTTCAGTCGGCGTGCTTGCCTATAAAAACGGAAATGCAATGCCGAACGCCCAAAGCGACACCTATAAACTAAAGAACAATATCAATCATAGCGTTTGTAGATGGTGCTACAAAGACATTCCGATGGAAGATTTTCTGAAGAACTTGAATGAATTGGGTATTAAAGCCATGGATCTTACCGGACCTGAAGATTGGCCGTTAATGAAAAAATATGGAATTCATTCCTCTATGTGTTGGGGCGCAGGTTTTGGTATTGAAAAAGGATGGAACGACCTTAGCTTGCACAAAGAACTTATTGCCGATTACACCCAAATGATACCGAAAGTAGCGGAAGCCGGTTTCACCAACCTGATATGTTTTAGCGGAAACCGCAATGGTATGGATGATGCTGTAGGATTAAAAAATTGTGCGGAGGGACTAAAAAAAATCATGCCCATTGCCGAGAAGCATGGTGTGATGGTTCAAATGGAACTATTGAACTCTAAAGTAAACCACCCAGACTATATGTGTGATAAGAGTGCGTGGGGTGTTGAACTTTGCAAACAAATTGGTTCCGAAAACTTTAAACTGCTCTACGATATTTACCATATGCAGATTATGGAAGGGGATATTATTCGCAACATTCAAGATTTCAATCAATACTTCGGGCACTACCATACCGGAGGCAACCCGGGCCGCCATGAAATCGATGAAACGCAAGAGCTATTTTACCCTGCGATTATGAAGGCCATCTTAAAAACGGGTTATAAAGGCTATGTTGCCCAAGAGTTCGTGCCTTCTTGGGACGACCAGATTGCTGCTTTAAAACAAGGTGTCACGATTTGTGATATCTAAACTGACGGGGCATTCCGGTTATTTCGAAGGAATACTATAAAATAATTAGTAGCTTAAGGCATTCCTTCAATTCAAACAAGCAACTCACGGCGCAACTGTCGCCTTGAATCTTTTCCTTTATGGATTATTTTCATGTAGTCGGTTTTCTTTTCCTACCGCTCCTAGGCCCTATATTTAACCTTCTTTTAATTCTGAGGTAATGAAAATGACGGTTTACGACGATGTTTTCCAAATAAAAGAAAACCCCCATGTAAACCAAATTGAAGTTGCTTCCGAAAATAGCATTGATTAAAATCGAAAAAAACGACATCGCCAACACATAGCTTGCCCCCCCCACGAGACCACCAAGTAAAGGAAATTTAAAAATCCTACTTTCCACTTTACTCTGCTTGGTGATAATTAAAAATGAAAAAAACAGAAAAATAAGTAAGAGACTGGCTACCAACCCAAATGAAATTTTAGGGTACCCCTTCTCCAAGGCTAAAAAAGCATTCAATAAAATCAGATGCGAAGGTGTCTTTGGATCGTAGACCGTTTTTTTGAGGTTATTGTAATAATCGCCGATAATTATAATCTTACCCTTTGTGAGCTCGGCAAGATGGGCATCATCAAATAATAAAATATCACCTAGGTCAATGGGTCGGATTACCGCGTCATTTTTCACTTCATATTCTGGTGTAAAATCGTTAAATATCAAAGAACCGTTCAATCGACTAAAGAAAAAGCCATCGTCTATTTTCTTGTCATACAATGCTTCATACATTTTAAGCGGCATAGATTTTAAGAGCCTATCGCCAGATTTTTCAAAAAGGCGATACTTGCTAAACGATCCCCCTGGCGTATATATGGCATCTAAACCTAAATTAAGCGCTCTAAATTCCGGTAGCAACCTATTAATATCCTCACCCTGTGCTACCACTATATTTTGAGTATTGGATATTGAAGAAAGTAAATCGTTATCGTATTCAGAAGGCTGATCGAACAGCACGTTACAAATAATATACCGATAATTCTGAAAAATTTTGATACGTTTAAAGAATCGGGCCAGTTTTTCTCGATCTAAGATATCAATATTGCCCCTTTGCAAGCCCTTGAAATCAGCCTCTCCCAAAACATTCTCATAATGGGGCACCAACATTCTATCATAACTGGTATTGATAATCAAAAATTCCTTTTTATAACTTTCAGGGGTCTCTGAGATCGACATATTCTTGACCAGAGGACCAAGAAAGAAAAGTTTACTGTTTTCCCCAGGTAGAATATGACTCTTCTGAAGCACAAAAAACAACAGCAAAGCGCCCAAGGTGTTGATTATGCAAAATTTAATTTGTTTCCTGTTCATATTAACTAATTCCTCCGGAAATCTGTAAGCTCAATATCAGAGCCATAGCTATCTTTTAAATAGGCCTTCAATTCTGCATCGACTTCAGCAGCAGCTTTTCCCTTCTTTTCTAAAAGACCTTCAAGAAGCGCTAATTCATCCCTGACACTTTCGAAATCCTTAAAAACATAATGCACCCCCTTCATTACCTTATCAGTATCTGAAACTGCATCGTAAAAACCGATAGTGCCGTAAGAGAGCGTATCTTCAGTGCCATCATGCCCCGGTTCTAATATGTCATGGCTGATGAACAGCGTTTTCTCTTCATGCAGCATGAGTTTTTTTCGTACCACATCAGCATTCTTTTTATATTCAAAAAAATAATGCGAGTCCTCATCTTTTGGAACAAAAAAGACTTTCACTTTCTTAGGTCGCATCAATCTGTTTTTTTCAATAAATAGATAGGAAAAGACATCATCTCCCCCTCGGGTAGACGTATATTCTTTTTGTGTGAGCATACTTTTTTTTCCCGTAAATCGCGAAGGATGGCACAAAAATACATATTCTTCCTGGTCCATATTCCATAATCTAGCCATGTCGTTGATCGTGGAAAATTGAAAGCTGTCTTTTGCAACAACCTTTATAATATTACCCCTAGAAACAGGTATGGAATCAGTACCATAGGTGATTTTCCCTCTAACCTGAAAGACTTGGAACTCCTCGGCTTGTGAAAAAAGCGGCTGCACAACAAGTAAAAGCAAACAAATAACAATCTTCATCCAATATAAAATTCAAATTATTTCAATACTTTTTCAGGAATATGGATTCCTTGATTCTAAAATTAGGCCTCTTCTAAAGAGCGTCTATTTATAATTCGAACAAGAATTGAAAACTAAAATAAGATAATTATTGTAAGTTTAGTCAGTATTCTTTAACATCAGGCCAGAACAATGAAAGTATTGCTTTTTCTATTGACAGCTTCTGTACATTTTGGATTATTTTCAATTGATAGTACTACCAAAGACTTCCAAGAAAATCTTCTCATAAGCGTTTCGACCGAGATTAGAGCGGCACAAACGCTTATTCAAGCCAAAAAATACGACGAAGCTCGAACATTGTTAAGTCAAATCAGAAATAAGGTTCAAGGGGCCACGCCACAAGAAACCTTTACGATGTTGACATTACAGGCCATTAATTTGGAAAATTCCATCTATTTAGAGCAAAAGGAGTATGACAAGGGCATATCTTTTTTAAAAAATTCGTTCAACACGCTTTTAAATTCATCGTATGAGAACAAAAATTTCCCGCTTCTCATTTTTAGTCAGGCCACAGGGATGCTAAAGGGTTACGAAAGGGCAAAGCGATATGAAGATGTACTCTCGATATACCAGTTTTTCGAAGAAAAAGGCACTTTAGAAGGCCCGGTAAAAGATCTCTATCAATACCAAATAGCATCGCTTAATTCGAATATCAGGAAAAAACAGGAAAGAGAAAGCAGAAATTCTAATACAACCACTTCAGAAAAGGCATCTCCAATAAAAACCGAAACCAGCATCGAAAACAAGACGCTTGCAGCTGCACTGGCATTGCAAGAAGCTGTAGATTCAAATACATTTTCAAAAGAAGACGTACTTCGAATGGCCGAATTTTCACAAGATGAAGAAACAGATGCCGATATGGCCAAACTATTGGCATTGGCAGACTTAAAGGAAGAAATGGACACCAAATCTGATTTCACCAACAACGCAGCCCTTCTAGAAAAGCTACAAAAAATCGACCCTGACGGTGCAGAAGCCTTTAATGGGGAAATGGACCAGATCACAAAAAAAATAACGACCCTCTTGGGCATAGAAGATCTGGGCGACCTTGAAAATCTTTCAATCGGTGATATGAATTTGAATTTTGAGGCACTTGAACAAATGGCGGCCGATTCTGACCTTGATGTTTCCATGGATAGTATAAAATATGCATGGAACAACCTTAAATCGAACGACTCATTACTTTATGATAAACTAAAGCGCACTTCTCAGAAGAACCTTTTAGAAATGGAAAATGCAGAAACCAAAGGTTCGTCTAAATTAATGGAGACCCATAATCTGTTCGGCGCAAACTTACGTTTAAAAAATTACAGTCTTGCCAAAAAAAATCTTGACGATTTCGTGTCTATTTATGAAAACCTCTCTGAAAGCGAACGGGGCGGTTATGACAAAAGCATCATCGACATGTCGTACTGGAGCCTTTATTTTGTTCAGAAGAAGTACAAACAAGCACTGCCCTTTGCCCTTAATTTATCACAAAACGATAAAGGCATCATTAACACCAATAGTCAGTACACCATAGCTATTACCCATTTTCAAATGAAAGATTTTGAGAACGCCTTGAATCGAAGCAAAAAAGCCATTGCAACCCTAAAGGAACGAGGTAGTAAAAGCAACAGCACCGCTTTACAACAAGCTCAAACCTTACAAGCCCAATCACTACTGGCGTTGGGCAAGTACCAAGAAGCACTCAACAGTTTCGAAGCCCTTGATCTAAAAACACCAACTAACCCCAAGAAAGAATCTTCATTGCTTGACTTATATTTCTCCCCACTTTCGGGAATGGCCCTTGCCTATGAAAAAATGGGACAAAGTGAAAAAGCCGATAAATACATGTCGCAATACATTAACACCGTTACCGATCAGGTGTTTGAAAGAAACATGAATACGCTCGTAAGTCTTGAGGAAAACGAAGAAAAATATATTTCTGACAATATCTTCTATTTTCTAAGTGAACGGAAAAGAGAGCCAAACGAGTTGTCTGGCCTCGGATACAATACCGCATTACTATTTAAAGAATTTCAATTGAACAGTGCCAAGACAATGGCCGATAATTACCTGAATACCGATGATAGTGAATTAAGAAAACTATTTTACGACTATCTTGAAGTAAAAGAAAAATCTAAAGATATAGCTACTACAATTAAGCAAAAAGATTCTTTGACAGATTATGATCGTGCCTATGAAAAGATTCTAAAGCAAAAAAATAAAGAGCAAATAGTCAAGCTATTCGATGTTTCCGACTTGAATTTCTCACATGTTAAAAGCCAACTTAATACACAGGAAGCAGCCTTGGAATTCGTTTCCTACTCCCCTTATGCCTTTTCTAAAGATTCAGGTACTATCTTCTATGGAGTCTTTATACTCAAACAAAACACTACCCATCCTGAATTCATACCCTTATTTCAAGATACCGAATTAAAATCCCTTTTAGAACCAGCCCAAAATGAAGGAAGCACTTTTGCTCAAACGGAATACATCTATAAATCCAATGCAAACCAATTATATCAACTTATTTGGAAACCCATTGAGCAATATCTAAAAAATATCGATACCCTTTTCTATGCCCCAACTGGCTTATTACATTCACTATGTTTTGATGCGCTTTCGAGCACTGACGGTGGTTTTTTATCAAATCGCCATAGACTTATCAGAGTCGGAAGTACAAAAAATATTGCAAAAACAAGGGCATCAAATCAACCCTATAACAAAGTGGCACTATTTGGAGGAATAGACTACGATACCAACCTTTCTTCAAAAATATTGCCTCCCGGGGGGAGCAGCGAACGTTCGGGCGAATTCACGGCGCTGGCGGGAACAGCTGAAGAAATAAACATTTTAGACAGCTTACTAAAGTCACAAGGCCTCACCACCACCATCGATTCTGACCAGAGGGCCACCGAAGAGCGACTTTACAACATCATTGAGCAAGAACGACCAGATATATTACACGTAGCTACCCATGCGTTTTACGTTAAATCAGTGGAAGAAGACATGTTTACGGTTTCAGAAAATGTCGGATACGGCATAATCAAAGAAAACCAAGACCCTATGAACCGTTCAGGTTTGGCACTTGCAGGTGCAAACCAGTTTTGGAAATCTGGAAACAAGGCTTCCGACCAATTCGAAGATGGTATCGTGACCGCCAACGAAATGGCCAACTTGAATTTGAGAAATGTAAAATTGGTAACCCTATCAGCTTGCGAAACCGCTTTGGGACGCTCATCATCAAACGAAGGGGTTTTTGGCCTACAACGCGGACTCAAAATGGCGGGTGCAGAAAACTTATTGCTCTCCCTTTGGAAAGTTGACGACATGGTCACCAAAGAATATATGAATGCCTTTTACTCGTATTTGATACAAAATAAACTACCTATGCAAGAAGCTTACGCCAAAACCAGGGAAACCATTAAGAAGGCACATCCTGAACCATATTATTGGGCTTCATTCGTATTGATTCAATAATAATCGAAAGGGAATAGAAGATATAAGCCTGCTTATCATATGCCATACCGCAAATTCAAATACTTCTTGTATTAAAACAGCGGATCCAAATCGTCATCGTCATCCATATCATCGATATCATCTTCCTCTGCCAAATCGTCTAAATTGTCGTCATGGTCATCTATAAAATCATCGATCAGCACACCTTTGAAGTCTTCAAAATTTGGTGCGGCCGCAAACAACAGTCCGAACCCTCCCAAAAAACGATATAACAGAGAGGCGCGCCTCATTTTTTGTTCTGACGCCTTGATATTCTCTTTGATAAATTCTTCAAGTTCGCCGCGAATCGTATCTGAGCCCTTTTCCGCTACAATACCAGCAAGCCGTTTTTCCGTGACCGTATTTACAAAAGACTCCAAAGAACCATCCTTTAACTCTTCCATCAAACCCTCAAGTGCCGAAATATGTTCTTGTATCATTTCTATTTTTGAAGGAGTTTGCCCAAAAACAATTTCAAGTATGGTATCCGATGGCTTAACTAGCGCATAGTGGGTATCTATTTCAACCTTATTTTCCTTTTCAAATTTCAAAAATCTACTAAGCTTCCCTTCAAAATAATAATTGGTAATAACATTGAGTGTTTTAAGCGTCGGCCTGTGAACTTCTTTAATGGTCAGTTGGTTTTCTTGTTTCAATTGCTCCCTTAATTCAAAAGCTCTTTGAATAGTGCGTTCATGAATAGTTTCTCTATCGAGGGTGCCTTCTGTTGCAATCTTCAAATAGATATTCCCTCCCTCCGCATAGAAATCATCTTTTAGAACCTGATCCATGAGGTAGATAAATGCAGGAATATGCGCTCTAGAAAACTTCCATTTTGACATATCCAAAAATATATAAAAATAAACTGCTTTCAACCTATTTTTTCAAAAGCCATGACTTGACATGACTTGACATGTCAGATCTAGCAGGGTATTTCCATGCAACTTGCGGTATGATTCAGAAACAAAAAATACATTGAATCATACGTGAGAGGCCTCTCATTTTTTAACGGAATTAATAACACTTAAATCCTAAAAAGATGAGACTCAAGTTAATCAAATTGGTAATCGCCGTTGTATTGTTAAATGGAATTTTCGTTTCATGCGAAAAGGTCGAAGAAGCCGTCATCTATGATGAGTTGGAAATTTTATCACCCTACACTCATGATGAGGATGCAGACACAGAAATGGAACCTAACATCTAGTTTCATAAAACCCTGAACGTTTTATTGACGTTCAGGGTTATTCTTCATTTTTCTTCTGAACAGCGTAGTCTCAATCTTTTTAAGGCCATTAAACCCAAATTGCAAGTGTCAATCTACAAGGCCCCCTCTCTATTGGCATTTTTATAACTCACATAAATCGAGATTAAATTTACCGTATTTCTGGCGTCGAGTTTTTGGGTGCAATTTTTTATATGGGTTTCTACGGTACGAATACTGATAAAGAGTCTATTGGCAATTTCTTTTTGGGTAAGCCCCTGTGCCAAAAGCTCTACAATTTCTTTTTCTCTTTTTGAGATTTCCATCCATCTTCCGATTTCAAGCATCGCCTTAATATTTTTATCGGCATAGGTATTTCCTTCGGCTACAGTTTCGATTGCCTCCAAGGTTTCGCCTACCCCCAACTTTTTATCGAGGTACCCTTGCACGCCAATATCTGAAAACAAGATTTCGTAACTGTCGACCTTTGCTTGTTGGGTAAGCACAATTATCTTTACCAATGGATAATTTTCCCTTACTTTTCGAGCAATGGTAAATCCGTCAAAATGGCTGGACTCAAAATTTAGGTCTAAAATCAAGATATCAATGACGGTTTCCGACAAGCGAACCAAAGTCTCTTGGTAGTCATGGGCAACGAATACTTCCGATATCTTTTCCGGGTATTGAAGTAGAAGTTGCTGCAGCCCCTGGGAGAAAATGACCGAATCTTCGGCGATAAGAATTTTCAATGGTTTGTTCATAGTTTTTATGCTAAATGGGAAAACTAAATTTCACCTCGGTTCCTCCGCTTACTTTTTGAATACTACTACATCCTCCTAACAACTCTGCCCGTTGCTTTATATTCAATAATCCAATACCACTCTTTGCGCTATTGTTAAGGCCCATTCCGTTGTCCTTAATTTTAAACTGTAATATTTTCTCATCAGTGAGTTCACAATCAATTTCTAACTGTGTGGCCTGGGCGTGTTTGGCCACATTATGCAATACTTCAAGTAATATGCTGTAGATATGGTTCTGCACTTCAAAATCTAAATCGTTTAAAACAGGGGGCAGTTCTTGCTCAAGTTGCACCTCGATTTTTCGGTACAATTGAAACTCTGCCAACTGCGATTTCATAATGGCCGTAAACGGACGCCCTTTAGCCATCATTTCCAAAGGAAACAATCTATGGGAAACCTTTCTAACCTGATCATTGACTACCTCAATATCAGAAGCTATGTTCTCGGCCAATTCAGCTTGATTAGAAGCCCTAGGCATAGCCAAAACCTTCAATCTAAGTCCGTTAAAGTTTGCCGCGACTATATCGTGGAGATCTCTGGCAATCCTTTTTTTTATGGTCTCTTGACCTTGATAAATAGCTTCCAATTTTTCAATTTTAAGAGCCTGTTCCTTGGTCTTTTGTTTTTGAGCATATACATAGTAACTAATAGCCAACAACAGCACTACCAGCCCTAAAAGAGCCAGCATCCAATTCTTATTGAGAAGGTTTCCCCTTTGCTGCTCCAACAACAACAAATTATTCTGATTGGCCAAGGAAAGTTGAAGGTTCTCATTGACCTTTTTTTCGTAGGCAAAACGAGATTGCATGGTCTGTATGATCTCTGTACGTTCTAAATCATAGACCTTTTCAAAAAGTTCGGAATACCTTTTCTGATAATCTGAAGCCGACTTATATGCGCCGACTTCCCTTTGATAGGCGACTTGATTTTTATAATAATCCAACAAAACCAATTGATCGGAAATATGGGGAAAAAAGCTTGCTACCGAATCTAAATATATCTTTGTCGCTTTGAGGTCGCCTTTTAGCAGCATGAGGTCGGCCATTCCGTTGTAACTATACATTACCGCGGCCGTATCTTTCTTTTTTTTCTTGTAAAAAATCGATGCCTCAAAATATTCTTTGGCCAAATCGCCCTGCTTCTTTGCCTTGTACAAATTGGCCAAGTTGTACAGGATTTTTCCATAGTTGACATCATCTGACTCCAATAATTTGAGCGCCTGATTATAATAAACGATAGCAGAGTCTTGCTGTCCCAAATTTTTGTAGACAATGGCCAGATTGTTATAGTGGTTCGAATTTTCGTTTTTTACATCATTTAATTTTCCCAATTCTAAGGCTTGTTTGTGAAAACCCAAAGCTTGGTCATAGTTTTTTAAATGGTTGTGAATGTTTCCTATAACACTACAGACCTTGGCCAATTGTCGCGTATCATTTAATTCTGAAAAACCTGTATGCGCCAACAACAATAATTCCAAGGCCTTATCATAAAGCTGATTGTTTTTATAAACCGTGCCGGCACTTAGGTAAGCGTTATAGGTAGAGGCATCATATTCCAAAACTTTGTACAAGGCAATGCTTTTTTCCAAATAAGGCAAAATACTGCCCTGTTTAGGCAATTTTCTTTTTAATAGATAGTGGTTATAGTAGGTATCGGCAGCTGTTTTCGTGGTACTATCAAGCTGCAGACTTTTCATGTAATTTTCTTCAGCCCTTTCAAACTCCTTTTTAAGGTAATGATAGACTCCAATTTTCTTATACAAGGCCGCGAGTGCCGATATGCTGTTTTCAGCTCTTGCCAAAGTCAATGCTTCTTGATAATTATCAAACGCCTGTTCTTTATGGTTGGCCCTTAACAAGCTGTCTCCCCGACCAATTAACATATCAATCTCGGTTCTACCATCGTTTTTTTGAGCATAAACGATTAGGTTGAAAAAGGAAAAGACCAAAAAAACAAGTATTTCTAATTTTCGCATTAAAAGGCTTTTGAGGTTTCTAAGGTAGAAAAATATTAGTGTCAAAAAATGAAGTCCCCCTAAATTACGGGAATACCCGTATTGACCAAAAAAAGGATAAGCCCTTATTTTACCGATAGAATGTTGAACCTAAATAAGCCAAAATGAAAACAGTAAAAAACACCCTATCCATTATCGCATTTTTATGCTGCAGTCTACTTATAGCGCAAACAACCGCTCAAAGCGAAACTGAAAATAAAGAACAGGATAAAAAAACCATAAAGGAAGTCGACCAGATCAACAAAGCATCGGCAGAAATCAACGAGGTCTCGGAAAACACTTCGGAAGCAGTTAAAAGTACCGTAGCAAATACCAAAGAGACAGCCAAGGCCATTGGTTCGCTTTTCGGTGGTGGCAACAAAGAAAAGAAAGACAAAGACTCCCCCGATGTAGTAGTCATTATTCATAAAGTCGCTTACGACGATGACAACCTGAATGCACTTTATGAAAAAATATCAAAAGCAAAAACCGTAAAGAAAGCATCAAAGAATTTCAGCGGGGAGACCGCGACAATCAATCTATCAAGTAAAGAAAATGCAGATGCCTTATGGCAAGGTGTTCCCAAACCCGTACGAAGTGCTTTTAAAATGATAACCATGGGCGAGAGCAGCATAACGGTACAACTTGCAGGAACCTCCTTTGATGAACAATAATCATTTAAAAAAAGATCGCTATGACAAATAAAAAATTGAATTACTACTTATTTACGGCTGTACTATTACTTTTTGTTAACATTGGCTGTACTACTGAAGGAATCGAAACACCCCTCGAAAACCTTATCAAAGATGAAATCGAAGAAGAGCAAGTAGATCGCGAAAGTGATGAAGAAGATGATGAAGACCAAGAAGAACAAGAGGTCAATTCTTCTATGACGGCCAAAATCAACGGCAACGATTTTAAGACATCAACGGTATTTCAACAATACCTTGCAGGGGCTTCTGTAAGTATGAATGAAGATATCTATGCTATTGGGGTCATCGCCTTTGACATACAACTCGATTTACGTAAACCAAAGTCTATATATTTATTCATGTATGGTGACGATTTCGACGAATTAAAAATTGGCTCTGCTTTCACCACGGTAACCAATATTGCAATTCCCGAAACGGGCGGTGCCTTTGCCATCTATAGCGAAGACCCCGATACCGAAGTAGAGGATAACGAATTTTCAACAGAGAAGGTGGAATCGATCAACATAAAAATAACTGCTTTAGATAAAGAAAACCATTTGATTTCAGGAGAATTCAGTTTTACGGCCATAGATGAAGACACCAATAAGAAGTACATCATCACCGATGGTAAGTTCCAAGATATGAAATATGATAATTGAAAATAACCACAAAAACTAATAACCAATAAATTATGAAAAAATCAATCTTAATTACGGCTGTTCTATCCTTATTCATTTTTACGAATTGCTCAAAAGCCAAGGAGGCCGTGGATACATTGAACAGCCTCGAATGTTTAAGAAAAGTGCAGGAAATCAATGATAATGACAACCTCACCTGTTCCGAGACGATTGCAGAATTAGAAAAACTGGAACGAAACTGCGGAGCTTTCGACCAAGAAATACTAGAAAGTATAGCCTTGGTTAAATCAGTCTGTGAAGATTAAAGAAACAATTTCGAAATACCAGAACATGAAAAGAAACATTATTTAGAAACGAATATTATGAAAAAACTATTTTTTTATCCGACGCTTATCCTTCTTATGGTCACTTCATTTCTGACGGCCCAAGAATTCAATAAAGGCACTAACGTTATCAATGCGGGCATAGGCATTGGCGGTAATTTCAATTACGGGAGCTTTGGAACCTCATCGCAAGGCCTGGGCCTGAATGCAAGTTATGAACGTGGCATATGGGAAATAGGAGGACCCGGGGTTATTAGTCTGGGTGGCTATTTTGGCACAAAAACTTATAAATATGATTATTTCGGAGGCAATGAAAAGTGGACCTACACCATTGTCGGTGTACGGGGTGCGTATCATTACAACGGACTAGAAGTGGAAAACCTTGATGTTTATGGGGGAGCCATGCTATCTTATAACCTCGTTTCGTACGATGGAAATAGTGGCAGTTTGAACAGCAGGCCCAGTGGAACCGTTTTTGTTGGGGGGCGCTGGTTTTTCAGTGAAAACTTTGCCGTATTTGCGGAAGGTGGATACGGAGTGGCATTTCTTTCACTGGGTATCTCACTTCGATTTTAACGCAGTAAAACATAGAAACCTATGAAACATTACCAGAATCAACTGTGGGCACTATTGCTTTGCCTTGTTTCAATTAGCTGTAGCAACGACGATAATCATGATACTGAAACACCATCAAAAACCGGTGGGGAAGGTACGATACAATTATCAGGACCCGATACAACGGATGTCGGCACTACCTTGACAGTCGGAGACGTCGCTTACGGAAGGGACGACCTAACGGGAATAGAGGAGTCGATCGTTGTAGTGAATAAAGGGGCCACAATCTCAGAGGAACGCGCCACCGGAGGACCCGCCAACCCAGAGAACCTCAGTTCCATAATCACCGATGACAAAGACAATGGTTTTGTAATTGTTGTAGGAGCCGGTGCCGTTTCCATGGCAATTTTGATCGATGGAACGCCGTATCGATATGGATGCATTTCAGAAGGTAGCACAACGGCATTTTCCAATTGCGAGTCTTTTGATTTTGATATCCCTGGAAAAAAAATGGTATTTAGCAATACCACGGTTAAGAATACAGACACAGGAAGCTTGCTGACGTTAGACGGAACGGTTACCTGGGATTAAGACACATCAGAAAACAGTTCAAACACTTAAAAATCAATAACCATTGACGAGGGCCTCGGCAATCATCTTGTTCCAAAAGCGTTGTTTTTCTAAATCTCTAGAGAAGTTTGTTTCACGATCATAGCGATTTTGAAACTGCCCCAATTCCCTATTTATTTGTCTAAAAATTGCTTTTATTTCTGATTTTATATTTTTGGTAAACCTCGTTTCAGAAAGCCTTTTTTGCATCTTTCGAGCGTATAATTCTGAAATATCAAAATGAAGTTGTTCGTGGCCCAATATAATGGAATCACACAATTCTGGGCGGTACCATGACTTTTTGGGATAAAAATAGGTCACCACATTAATCGTAAGTTCAGGAGCAGCTGCGGTTCCAGCGGTAGAAAATTCATAAGAAATTCCCGAAGCCGTTGTAGCTGCTGCCCAGGCAGTCTTAAAAGGTTTTCCCTTAAAATCGGACCATGCCAATTTTCTTTCCGAACTCCAAGGAATAATCTCCTCCTTTTGCGAAAAGACAAGGCCAGAAGAAAAAATACAAATTAAATAAAGAATGTATCTTAAAGTTCCCATTTGAAGGAAATCACTTTTTCAATATCGGGATGCAAGCTTTGGTGCACTGGACAGGTATTTGCCGTACGCTCCAATATCTTCCGATTCTTTTCAGAGATGCTCTCTGGCAAACGTAATATGACCTCTATCTTGGAAATTCGACGAGGTGCTTCCGCCATGTATTTTGTCACTTCCGCAAAAGAATCGGTCAAATCAAGATCAAGTCCCTTGGCTTTAATGCCCATAACCGTAAGCATGCAACTTGCCAATCCTGTAGCTACTGTATCGGTCGGAGAAAAGGCCTCGCCCAGACCATTGTTATCAATTGGGGCATCGGTAATAAAAGTATTGCCTGAACGCAAGTGTTCACAAGTAGTTCTTAAATTTCCAGTATAGGTTACCCTTGAAGTCATAATTACATTTTTATCTCTTTGATGCGCATATCTTCAAGTGACATGATATATGAAGATTGATTGAAATAGCCCGAAGTGCTATCTTTCCTGTAAGAGAATTTATTGCCCGCGTATTCGGTTTCCCCAATCTCTTGAGAAACCTGCATTAAATCAGTTTTATAGGCTAATTTCATCAAAAGGTCATAAGTGATGTCAAATCCACGTACGGCGTACCGATCGGGATAATCTCCAAACCGCTGACGATATCGTTTGACAAAACCATTATCAGCCGTTTCTTTATGCACAGAGGGGTAGGTAAAATGAAGATTTGACAAATGTGAATTCGATATCACCTCATTGTCAAAGGCCTTGTTCTTATTCGTCGAGAACATACGTAATTTTACTTTCACTCCCTCGGTATCGGCAGGGTCTAACAACGCATTTTGAAACGAATTCAGAATAGAGGTAACACTTGAAACCAATTTAAAATCATCGGTTTCGACAAATACCCAGTTTTCTGTTTCCTCGGATAACAGTGTTTTGAACTTGTCAATATCGAGACCAATATTTTTCTCTTCTTCTTTAACTTCTGCAATTTTAGCATTGGGAAATTTAGCCAAAATAGCCGCTTTTTCAGTAGAGTGGTCAGAATCTGCAATGATTATAATGTTCTGATCTTCCCGCACCTCTGCCACGTAATTGAGTATATCTTCACGGAGGATATCATCGGATGTATACGAAAAGAAAACGTTGTTAAGGCTCAAATCGCTCATCGCCGGTATTGGTGCAATTACGGGAACCTGATATCTTGAAGCTTGAATCGCCACTTCCTTCAAGGAAGGAAGATCCAAAGGCCCCACAATAGCATTCACTTGTGCAAGATTTTGCTGACGTAATACTTCCTTGGTCTTGGCCAAGTTCAATTGATTGTCAAAAGTTTTCACATCTACGGAAATACCCAAAGACGCCAAAGAATCAAGGGCGATTAGAGCACCGGAATAAAGACCCAAACTAAGCTTAGAATCCACTCTTCCATCTAAAGATTTTTGGGCACTTTCCTTATTAGCAATATCAATCCTATCTAAGCGAAAGGGCAATAAAAACAAAAGTTTAGGCGTATTGGCCGGATCAATACTATCCAAAAGATTTATCTTATCGAGTACCAAAGCATTTTTCACCTCGAAATCACCCGTTTGGTCTTTTGGCAATTTTAATACCATACCCGCTTTCAAACCTCCTTTAAGATCCGGATTCAATAAGAGTAAATCTTTATAGGTGATTCCCAACTTACGAGTTAACGAGAATTCAGTTTGTTTTGGTTTTACTTCATAAAAAATAAAATTGTCGGTATTTATATCCTGAGCATCTAATTTTTGCTGAGGAATACGAATAACCATTCCTTCTTTTAAACCTTGCTGTTGTTGTATCTCAGGATTTAATCGAACGATCTCATCTGACTTTACACCAAATTTCTTCTCCAACTGATAAAAATTCATCTTCGGTGGCACCGTATACGACATATACAGTTGCGTTTCTTGCTTTTCAACAGTACTCCCTGCCATAATAGGCATTCTCAACTCTTGCCCCTCTCTTAAATAATCTGAGGTTTTTGAAAGATCAGGATTCAATAACAAGAGACTGTCAATTGTGATTCCGTGTTTATTGGCAATACTCCAACGCGTCTCTTTGGGCAATACTTTATACATAGTAAAATCACCCTCATCCACCGCCCCCCCGGCAGTATGTGCATTTTTAAACTTCGGTATTTTAAGAAGCATCTTCCTTTTCAACTGACTGGAATACAATTGACGATTATACTTCTTAATATCATTTTCCGAAATATTAAAGCGCTTTGCTATTCCATACAGCGTTTCTTTCTTCTTTACGCGATAGGAGGTAAAACCGTACGGTTTTTCATCATTGGCCGTTTGTCCTGTAATCGTTTCATTCGCTCTGACAATCGTTTTATTCTCAGTTTTTTGTTCCGTAACACCAGAACTTTTGGGAATAACCAAAATGGTATTGGGTTTTAGGCTTTGCCCCTGTCTAATTTCCTTATTATACGTAAGAATATCCGCCTGCGTCACCTTATATTGTTTCGCAATAGCTTCCAACGTTTCTCCACTTTTTACCGCATGGGTAGAAAATTTCTGTGCAGTAGCCTTGCAGCCGGCGAAAACCAACAACCACAGCACAACCGTAATTTTTAAAAATTGTTTCATATCATTCCCATTCTATGGTTGCCGGAGGCTTAGAACTAATGTCGTACACCACCCTATTGACCCCTGGTACTTTATTTATAATATCGTTCGATGTTTTTTGTAAAAACTCATAGGGCAAATTCACCCAATCGGCAGTCATTCCGTCAGTACTTTCCACGGCGCGCAATGCCACACACTTCTCATAGGTACGTTCATCTCCCATAACACCTACACTATTTACCGGCAGAAGCATAGCTCCGGCCTGCCAAACACTATCATACAATCCCCAATCCCGAAGTCCGTCAATAAAAATAGCATCGACTTCTTGTAAAATGGCTACTTTTTCCCTTGTAATATCACCTAAGATACGAATAGCCAATCCAGGACCCGGAAAAGGATGACGGCCCAACCGTTCATCGGAGATGGCCATACTGGCACCCACCCTACGCACCTCATCTTTAAATAACATTTTCAACGGTTCTACCACTTTTAACTTCATAAAATCTGGAAGTCCGCCTACATTGTGATGACTTTTTATAGTGGCAGATGGCCCTCCTGTAGCTGATACCGATTCGATAACATCGGGATAAATCGTTCCCTGAGCCAACCATTTGGCATCTTCGACCAAATGTGATTCGTCATCGAAGACCTCAACAAATACCCTGCCGATAATCTTACGTTTCTTTTCGGGATCACTTTCTCCAGCCAATGCATCCAAAAAACGTGCCGAAGCATCAACACCTTTTACATTGAGTCCCATGCCCTCATATTGCTTCAATACATCTTCAAACTCATTCTTTCGCAACAGCCCATTGTTTACAAAAATACAATGCAAATTTTTACCGATCGCTTTGTGCAACAATACTGCCGCCACGGTTGAATCAACCCCACCGGACAAACCTAATATGACTTTTTCGGTCCCAATTTTTTTCTTCAGTTCGGCTACGGTCGTTTCGACAAAGGCATCGGGTGTCCACGTTTGCTTTAGCCCTGCAATAGTGACAAGAAAGTTTTCCAATAGCGTCTTTCCATCTGTAGTGTGATAAACCTCTGGATGAAATTGAATACCGTAAGTAGTCTCACCTTGAATTTTATAAGCAGCATGCTCTACATCATTCGTACTAGCTAAGACTACAGCATTCTCGGGAAGCTTTTGAATGGTATCGCTATGACTCATCCATACTTGGCTGCCCTTGGAAATCGAACGGAAAAAAGCATCATCATTCTTAATATACGACAGGTTGGCCCTTCCATATTCACGAGTATTGGAGGGTGCCACATTGCCACCATGAAAATGGGCAAGGTATTGCGCCCCATAACAAACCGCCAATAAGGGCATCTTCCCCCTTATTCCCGACAAATCAGGATGCGGTGCATCGTCGGCCCGCACCGAGAAAGGGGAACCCGAAAGAATTACCGCTCCAAATGAAGAGAGATCTTCAGGTACTTTGCTATAAGGTTTTATTTCACAGAAAATATTGAGTTCCCGAACGCGTCTTGCGATAAGTTGTGTATACTGGGAACCAAAATCTAAAATCAGGACATTGTTTTGCATGGGCAAAAATAGCAATTTGAAAATTTTGGAAAAGGTTCTTTTGAGGATAATTAAAATATAAAATGAACATCTTGTTAAAAAAGCCCTTCCAGGACAGAACCGACACTTCAATAAAGTGGGAAAATTTACGCTTTCTTTTTCAAGTTTTCGGGATATTTCATGTTTTTACAGAAAAACACATTTGTATAAATCAAAAGTTTAAATAAAAAATATTAAAATACTGGATAACAGTTTTTTAAATCAATTCCTACAAATTATAAAAATATCAATAAAACAACCTAAAATGCTATTTCTTCATCATTATTTGTATGGCGCAGGCATCGAAACATCCTAACCCACATTAAAATAATTTCGATGTTCATTCCGCTTAAAAAACTATTTGAAATGGTTTGAAGTTATGACTTTTTTAGAGTAAAAATGGTAAAAACATCCCACAAAAACTTTAACCCGAGATATCAATAAAATGCGAAATAGACTTTTGGCTCCTCCTCAAAAAAGAAATATCTACTTTAACATGAGGCTGTTTCAAAAAAAAGCCCCGGCATGAACACCAGGGCTTTTAGTCAAAATCAAAAAACCAACCTAAACACATGAATCTTTATAACTATTTCAAATTAAAATCTTGTTTAAAAACTTCATCCCGACGAATTGGGGTGAATCAGGATGAAGTGTACTAAATCTTCTCTCACAGCAATTTGTATATGTAACAACCTTAAAAGAAAATACCCTACCCCCTAAAAGAACTTTTTTTCGACTTATTTACCAAAAATTCATAAACTGCTTATTTTATGACCCTTACATTTACAAAATCATTTTCTTTATTAAAAATAGGGGCAATTAAATCTTGTCTCTCCCGATGTTTTATCACAAGTTTCAGTTAACTTTAATTAGATAATACATTCAAAAATGACACAAAAAATTCTTAATGAAATTAAAGAAGAGTTTAATGAGGCAATTAGTACCCAAAAACATCCATTTCGGTTGTGCACTTTAGGAACCGTTGGTCTTGAGAATATTGCACGGCTACGTACCGTAGTACTTCGGAATGTTGATGCTAACCTACAATTGACTTTTTATACCGATACCCGTTCAAAAAAAATAGTACATATCAAAGAAAACAAAAAAGTAAGTTTACTGTTTTATCACTCGGAAAAACTAATACAAATACGAATAGAGGGCTTGGCTACTATTGTAAAAGACCCCATTATTTTAGAAAAGCACTGGAGGAATATAGACAACGCCAACCGAAAGGACTATAAGACAAAAACGGCGCCGGGATCAGGTATTTCAGACCCCGCCCTTATCGAATATCTTGAAGACGCTCATTATTTCTGCATGGTAACCATAGAACCTTTTAAAATCGAATATTTGAAACTTAACCACCTTAATCACTTGAGGGTTCGATTTTCAAAAGAGGATACCAATTGGGAAAGTGAGTTTTTGGTCCCCTAGCATTAGTTTACAACGCTGCTATTTCCTATTCCATAGATTTTAGAATAGCCCGAATATCTTGCTCCGTAGTATCAGGGTTGATAAAACAAAAGCGGGCGACGGTTTCATGGCCTGCACCCTGCTTCCATTTGGTTGGGGTTACCAAAGCAAAACCTTCACGGTGATTTTTGTAGGTCCAATTGCGGTAATCTTCCGGAGACCAACCTATTCTTCGGAATAGCACACATGACAGACTAGGCTCCCGAACGAGTTCTACAAGTGGGGTTTCCGTAATAATTATGCCGGCCAAATTTGCCAATCGAATGCCCTGTTCGACCGCCCATTTGTATTTATCGGTGCCATGCATGGCCAAAGAAAACCATAAGGGCATGCCGCGTAGGCGCCTCGTCAACTGTATTTGATAATCTGATGGATTGAAGCCTTGCGCACCTTCATCCTTAAAAATATCGAGATAAGAACCTTCTTGGGCATGGGCATCCTTCGCCTGTTCAGGATTCTTATAGATTACCGCGCCACAATCATAGGGTGAGAACAACCATTTATGTGGGTCTATGGTAATACTATCGGCCCTTTCAATGCCATTGAACAAATGCCGAACAGAATCAGCCGCCAAAGCACCTCCCCCATAGGCAGCATCAACATGAAACCACAATTTCTCCATTTCACAGATTCGGGCAATACCTGAAAGGTCGTCTATAATACCTGCGTTCGTAGTACCTCCCGTAGCCACGACGGCAAAAAGTCGTTTTCGTTGGCGCGCATCAAGTGTATCTATTTTCGCTTGAAGTGCCGATTTCGACATCAAATCTTCTGTTTCAACTAAAAGTAGGTCCACATCAATCACCTTAGCCATGGTCTTGATGGAGGAATGGGCACCTGTAGAAGTAATAATAAGTCCTTTTTCATTTAAATTTTCAGAATGCTTCCGCCATTGTTCCCTGGCCGTTACCAAGGCCGACAAATTTGCCGCGGTACCACCACTAGTGAAGACTCCAAAAGCCCCCGCTGGAAGTTGGGTAAGCGAGACCAGCCATTTCATAGCCTCATTTTCACAGAAAATACCTCCGGCACCTTCCATCCAATACGCACCATGAATACTAGAGGCCGAAGTGACCAAATCGAACATAATCGCCGCACGGGTCGGAGCCGCGGGCACAAATGCCAAATGCCTTGGGTGATCTATGGGTACCGTTGCCTTTACGAGCACATCTCTGAACAATTCAAATGCTCTTTCACCACCAATACCTTTGTCGGTAACCGTTTCACCTACCAGTTTTCGCAACTCTTCTTCTTTTTTTGGTCGACCAAATTCTGGGGAAGTAGCTGTAATTCTTCCAATAGCATATTTCATGACATCCAAAGTCATTTCAACCAACTCAATATCTATATTATGCATCTAATACGGTTTATAACGGAGTTACCCTTAGCCTATAGCCAAAGCTCCATACAGTGAAATAATTCAAAAGTATACTTTAGGCCTTTAAAACAACAAACTCTAGCTGCAGTGGTTTTAAGGCCTGAATCAACATAGGAATAAGATCTTCCCCATATTCCAGATATAATTCGGAAAAGTTAAGAATCCGTTCTTGTAAGTTCTTATTCGGAAAAAGTTCATTCTGAATTTCCGTCATTCGACTCACCTGATCTTCCAATTTGCGTTTTTGGGCTTTCAACAGTCGTTTTTCTAGATGGTCCAGTCCTTTTTTTTGCTTGACTTCTTGTGCCTTTACTGCTCCCAAAAACGATTTATCGGTTTGTTCCGCCAATTCGTACATCGTCTTGAATTGCTGCTCTAAAAGTAATTTCTGCGGAGAAAAATCAACATCAATGTTAGAAATTTCCCTTATTTTTTTGTTTATGAAGCTATGTTGATCTAAAAAGAGATCTTTGGACGAAAGATTCATCTTTTTTAATTTTTTATCTTGCTTTGAAGTGATCACTAAAGCTGAATTTCGAAGTAGAAGAATAGGAAAAGGAACCTCCATTGCCTCAAAAGTCGATTTTAATTCGAGCCAATAAGCGATTTCACCACCACCACCGATATAGCAAAGATTGGGAAGTATGACTTCTTGGTACAAAGGCCTAGCAATTACATTGGGAGAAAACCGCTCAGGGTGTGTATCAAGCACTTTCAACAATGCTTCTTTCGAAAAAACAATGCCGTCCCCATTTTCTGGAGTTACATGAAACTTTCCGTTACTTTCAACAATTCGTTCACGTACACCTTCGGTTAAATAGAAATAATTGATTTCCCTTGGGTTAACTTGAATGCCGTATTTCGCCTCAAGGTTCTCTAAACCGGAAATTGTTTCGGTAACCTTTTTAAAAGACACCTGCTCAAATATATCTCTTTTTGCATAGGGGATTAATAACTTTTTAAGTGCCCTGTCATCGCCATCTACTATTACCAATCCGTAAGAGCCAAAAAGTTCATTGACCAAATATCGTGTTGCATCGGTCAAAGTATCATGTTGTAAATAGGCATCGGAAAACCATTTTTTTAAGGTTTCGGCATTCACATTACTACCAATTTCATTAGCGAATGCGGTAAAAACTTCCTGGAGTCCCTGAGTGTCTAGTTGGCCTACTGCTCCCGACGCTTCCCTATTCCATTGTAATTTTTTTGTTTTGAAATTAAAATAGTTGATTTCTTCGAAATCATGATCTTCGGTAGCCATCCAATACACAGGCACAAAGTCGTATTTCGGATATTTCTTTTTTAACTGTTTGGTAAGATTGATCGTGGATACAATTTTATAGAGAAAATACAACGGTCCTGTAAACAAGTTCAACTGGTGCCCCGTGGTTACCGTAAAAGTAATCGGTTCTTTTAGTCGTTTTATATTATCCTCAGTCAGTTCACTTACCTGAATATCATCATATTGCTTTTGCAAGGCCTCGTAAAGCACTTCACGATGCGCTTGGGGGAAATTCAATGCTTTTTCCTCAATCTGTCCTTTAAAATTTTCCAAGGAAGAAAACCTATGGTAAAAAGGACGAATCGATGCTTTTTCATCGATATAATCACCGATCAGTTTCGAGAAATAGCCGGTTTTCGCAATGGGTAGACAGTCAATATCCATATAAATGATAAAAATCGAGGTAAATATAAAACTCTTGATTTTTTCATTTCCTAAAAATACGTTAATTACCTTGGCCTTAGCTTTTGAAAAGCTAACCAAAAGCTTCCTTTTTGACTCAAAGTTTGTTCAATATTCCATAGATTTGAACGTTAACAATCGAAACGTTATTCCATGAAATGGATACTACTTCCAATGATATTGCTAATTTCACTGATTAGCACTGCTCAGCAGGCACCCCAGTCACCTTCTGAATTTTTGGGCTATGAATTAGGAACTCAATTTACGCGGCATCATGAAGTCGTAGATTATTTCAAACATCTATCTGAAACAAGGCCCGACCAAGTGGTATTGATCGAATATGGCAAGACCTACGAACGAAGACCACTGTTCATCGTTTATTTCTCAAATAAAGAGAACATTAAAAATATAGAAGAAATTAGACAAACACACCTTAAGGGTATCCATGGTGAGAACAATTCAGAAAAGGCTATTGTCTGGTTGAGCTATAATGTACACGGGAACGAAGCTTCAAGCACAGAAGCTTCAATGCAAACCATTTACGACCTTTTAACCAGCAAATCGGAATATCTAAAAAATACGGTTGTTGTAATGGATCCCTGCAGCAACCCTGATGGTCGCGATAGGTACGTAAACTGGTATAATCAATACAAGAATACACCGAATAATATCGATTCCGATAGCAAAGAACATCACGAAGGGTGGTGGAGTGGGCGTAGCAACCACTATATGTTCGACCTTAATCGTGATTGGGCATGGTTAACACAATCGGAAAGCCAACAACGCCTAAAAATTTATAACCAATGGTTGCCCCATGTACATGTCGATTTTCATGAACAAGGGGTGGACAGCCCGTATTACTTTGCCCCTGCCGCAGAACCTTTTCACGAAGTAATTACAGATTTTCAACGTGACTTTCAAGTTACTATTGGCAAAAACCATGCAAAGTATTTTGATGCTAATGGCTGGTTCTATTTTACCAAAGAAGTCTATGACCTGCTCTACCCAAGTTATGGTGACACCTACCCCACCTATAATGGCAGTATCGGCATGACCTACGAACAGGGAGGTGGCGGTCGCGCCGGATTGGGGATTATCAACGACTTAGGCGATACTTTGACCTTGAACGATAGAATAGCCCACCACCGCACTACAGGTCTCTCAACAATAGAAGTGGCAGCCCAGAATGCTAATATATTAAATGAAGAGTTCGTTAAATTTCATGAAAACAAAAACTATAAGTACAAAAGTTATGTACTAAAAGGAAATAATGACAATGCCGAAGCCTTACGCCGACTATTGGACCAGCATCAAATAGAATATGGCCATGCAACCCAAACAAGCATTAAGGGATTTGATTATGGATCACGAAAATCGGGAAGTTTCAAGATTGACACTACACAAATAGTCATATCGACCAACCAACCCAAAGGTACTTTGGTAAAGGTATTATTTGAACCTAACGCCAAATTAAGCGATTCGCTTACCTACGATATCACGGCATGGTCTTTACCTTATGCTTACGGATTAAATGCCATAGCTTCAGAAACCAATGTAGCCTCCAAACCTTTTGAGAACCATACGATGCTCGAGGAGAAAAAATCGAAACTCTCTGATGACACTTATGCCTTTTTATCGTATTGGACCAGTATTAAAGACGCGCAGTTTCTAGCTGAATTGTTAAAAGAAGATATTCATGTACGTTATACCAAAGAACCTTTCGTGTTGGATAACCAAACTTATGACCGTGGAAGCTTGATCATAACGCGGGCCGACAATACAAACACATCAGACTTTCTTAAGCGTTTGAGCCACATTAGTCAAAAACATCGAATTGTTCTGACGCCCACCGCAACAGGTTTTGTTGACAAGGGAAAGGATTTTGGATCTAAAAAGGTAAAACCCATCAAACCTATAAAAATAGCCGTGCTCTCAGAGAAACCAACAAGTTCGCTTCGTTTTGGGGAAATTTGGCACTTTTTTGAGCAGCAGCTCCGATATCCGATAACAGTAGTCGATAGCGACAACTTACAACGTACCGACCTTACCAAATATGATGTTGTAATTTTCCCTGGAGGGACGGGTTATAAAAAGTTTTTAGACCAAGATAAATTAGAAAACCTCACCAACTGGATCAAAGATGGTGGTAAGCTCATAGCTATGGGGGGTGCTTTACAGGGGTTAGCAGACAAAAAAACGTTTTCCCTAAAAAAGAAAATAATCAAAAGTGATAGTGTTGTTGACCTGAAATCATTTGACATTAGTCAAAGGGAAGGCATTAAAAATCTGATAACCGGCGCAATTTTCAAAACGGCCGTGGATAAAACCCATCCTTTAGCATTTGGATACAACAAAACGTATTTCACCCTAAAAATGGGTAATGATGCCTATCAATATCTTGATAAAGGAAGTGTTGTCTATCTTGAAGGGAAAGACAGAAATCCCGTAGCCGGATTTGCAGGAAGTACCGCCATAGAAAAAATTGGGCAAACCCTTGTCTTTGGTGTTGAGAACCATGGTGATGGGCAGATAGTCTATATGGTGGACAACCCCTTATTTCGGGGATTTTGGGAAAATGGCAAACTCCTCTTTGCCAATGCATTATTCATGGTCGACTAAAAATAGGCAGCATCGGCTTTCATCACTTAATGCTTTCAGGGATGGTGTGACGGGAGCTATAAGAATGGTCAATTTAGCTTTATACAATTAAGATGATGCCACCTATTTCAAGGCAACTTTGAAAACATAGTCGTCTGCTGTCATATACAACGTTTTCTCATCAGAAGTAAAAGCGCAATTTGCCGTGGCCTGCCCAGTATGTATTCTTGCAATCGGTTTACCTGTTTTATTGAAAATCCAGAGTCCACCAGGGCCAGTGGCAAACAAATAGTTCTTACTGTGCATTTTCATTCCATCGGGCAAGCCCTGTTGACCTTCTTGACCGACTAGATCTGTTACATCGTATAAGAGTCTTTTATTACTTATTTTCCCCGGAGCCACAATATCATATTGATACCACACCGCATGTTTGGGGTCTGAAACAGCAACGTACAATTTGGTATTATCCGGTGAAAAGCATATACCATTGGGTCGGGTCAAAGTGTCGACCAGCACAAGTTCCCCAGTAGCCATCAAACAATAAACTCCCTGAAAATCGATTTCCTTTTCAGGATCATCCATTCGTTTTGGAAGTCCGTAAGGGGGATCTGTAAAGTACAAATTACCCTTTGCATCGAAAACTCCGTCATTCGGGCTATTAAATCTTTTATTTTCAAAATGGGAAACCATAACCTCATAATTGGGTTGCGGCGCATGTAATGGCGCATCCATCCTCGCAATTCTTCGCTCACCATGCTGTAACAAGATCAACTCACCTTTCTGATTCAAAAGCAAACCGTTTGACCCGGGCTCTTCGCCTTTAAAATGCCGCCCCATATACCCCGAGGGACTCAGATATTCTGTAATCTCCCCCTTATTATCAAGCTTAAAAACTTTATTGTTGGGAATATCGGAAAACAACAAATAGCTTCCATCGGCTATCCATAAAGGACCCTCCGTCCACGAAAATCCACTTCCTACAATTTCAATTTCCGAATCTTCATCTAAAATTTGTAATGCTTCATCATCTAAAATTTCAATCGAAAATTGGTGCTCTTCTTGGCACGACGCCGTCAAAGGTAAAGCGGCGATTAAAAAACTTAGAAAAATTCTATTCATGATTTAGCATTTAGTCAAGTATTGATTAATGATGAAGTCTTCAAAACACTGTTCCTAACCTAAAATTTGGGAAATAGAAAATATAACGGTTATGGCGGTAACACCAAAAATCAAGGTACCAACGGTATGCACCTGATTTCCTTGTTTTACATCCATACCTGTTAACTGTGTCAACACCCAAAAAAAACTATCATTGGCATGGGACACGACCGTTGAACCAGCCCCTATGGCCAAAACCGTTAGTGTTTTAGAGAAAGCCGCATCAAGCCCTAAAGCTGGCATCATGGGAGCAACAATAGAAGCTGTAGTTATAAGGGCAACCGTAGATGACCCCTGGGTTGTTTTAAGACAGGCCGCCAATAAAAAAGGAAAAAAGAGCCCTATCGACATTTCGGAAAAACTAGCCGTAATCAAATCGGCAATTCCAGAATTTTGAAGCATGGCCCCAAAAATACCACCAGCTCCAGTAATCAAAATAATCGGTGCGGCGATACGAACGGAATCACCCAACCAACCTGTAGCCGAATAAACTTTTTCATCTAACTTTTTAGGCAATAATAACGATAACATAATTCCGACGAGGAGTGCAATAACAGGAGTTCCGAAAAAAGAAATAATCGGGTACAAAGCCGATGATTGCATATTCAATTCAGGGTAGTCAAAAATCGATTTTGCCACAATGAGAATTATCGGAACTACTATAGACAAAAGTGACAACCATAATTTAGGCTTATGGATCTCATCGCGTTCAGCCTCCAATTGAATGGGAAGCTTGATGCGAGCGGCAATCTTTGTGGCAAAAAAATAACAGGTAACCAATGATAGCATACTTACGATCAGTCCCCACATGATAACACTCCCAAGCTCAGCTCCCAGTATACCGGCAGCGGCTATCGGTCCTGGTGTAGGAGGAACCATTACATGTGTTGCGGTAAGGCCTAATGCGAGTGCTGCCGTGGTACCGGCATAGGAGACCTTCGCCTTGTGAGACAAAGCTTTGTTCAATGAATTCATAATGATGAAGGCGCTATCGGCAAATACCGGAATGGACAACAAGTAACCGGTAACCATCATTGCCAAATGAATTGATTTTTCACCGATTAGCTGCAGCATTCGCGTTGCAATAACCATTGCGCCACCAGATTTTTCCAATACGGTGCCTATAGCCACCCCAAAGAAAATAATTAAGCCTATTTTGCCCATGATACTTCCGAAACCGTCATTGATAGAAGCAACAATCTGAGACACGTTCATACCTGTAATGAAACCGTAGGCAATGGCGGCCAATAACAGCACAAAAAAAGGATGAATTTTCCATTTAACAATGCCGATAACAATGAATGCCAGGGCTAATACTAGTGCAATTACGTAAATCATAGTTTGGTGGTAATTTTAAATTGGTTGATTCAAGAATAGTTCATCTTTACGCTACATTTCAAAAATATTAAAGATGGGTGCACATTACACTCCCGCCTCCGTAATAACTTCCAGCGTCTTCCGCAATCCGGTTTTAGCGACCTGTAACAAATCTTGTTTATGATACTCGGGATTATACAGTTCTAAAGAAATACATCCATCAAATCCTGAAGCTTTTAAATCTTTTAAGATTTCCGCAAGGGGCAACATCCCATCTCCTGGATATACACGGTGCTTATCTTTCATATCTTGAAGTTGAATTCCTTTGGGAGCGTCGTTAAATTGAAATATGGCAAAAAGATTACCGTTCAATAATTTTAATCCTTCAAACCCCCCTTCCGATATGTACATATGATATACATCGGGAATAATCTTTGCCATGGGGTGGTCTGCATCCAAAGCAACGGCAACGGCCTGCCCCATGGTTTTTAGCGGAAACATTTTCACAAATACCAATGCGGGAATAATATTATATTCTTTCAAACCGATTTCCAACAATCGTCTGTAACAGGATGCAACAAATTTAACGTCATAATCTTCTCCCACCTTATTTGGAATTGCCTGAATATGCGTACAACCGATATCGGCTGCCATTCGCATACGGTTCTTGGTTGCGGGTAGTGAGGCTTGAAAAGCTTCCTCATTCTCAGGTAGACAACCCCAAAGACCAATCATGCTGGGTACAAAAAGACCTGCCCGTCTTATCTTTTTCCCTAATTCCTTAAGGTCGCCGCCATTTTTCTCATACTCTTCGAGTTCATTATCCCAAGGCTCAATGGCATCATAACCAGCTGCTATGGCAATATCTACCTTTTCTTCCAACGATTTTGCCGTTCGTATGGTTGCGGTATCTAAACAAATGGGCCACGGACTTTGTCCGTTTTGATATCGCTTTTCTTTTTTTAGATCCTTTTTGATTGTAGAATTTGCAAAAGTAACAGTAGCAAAACTAGCCGCCGTCGTTCCCGCAATAAATTTTCTCCGATTCATGCTCTCGTGGGTTTGCCCCTAAAGTAGTGAATAATTTGATAAATCATTCGCCCCCCATATAGTCCATATCATAGCATTTTTTCAAGTAGGTTCAACGTAATCATAATTATCTAATTAATCAAAAAAACCACCCTATGGGTGGTTTTTATATTTTTTTTAGCCAAAATATGTACTAGCTTAAAAATAAGCTTGCAATTTCTCCGGCATTATCACTTGTTAACGGTTCATCATAAGCTTGAGTAGACGATTCGAAAGAAAACGGATCTCCATCACCTAATGTAGTCACATCGACACCTCCATGAATAACATTGTCTTCATTGACATAAACGGCTTGAGCAATTTCGGGCATACCTGCACCTCTTTCATTCCCGGTTATCCAACCTTCCAAACCTCTCAACCTCCTTATTTCCGAAGCATGCCTTGCCTCTACCGAATGTATCTGCAGGGCCACGGTAAGAATAGCAGGGTCGCCCATTACATTTTCAGCCTGACCTTTATAAGCACGAACACCGGTATCTTCGAAAGCTTGAGCGAATGCCAAAAGTTGCGCATATGAGGTATTCATATCTCCATTTTCGCCAAAAGGATCAAACCTTCCACCTACCGTAAAATCGAATTTAGGGGCATCGAAGGCTTCATCTCCCAACGCTCCTTGCAACAACGATACGTGCGCGGACTCATGTTTGGAAATTTGATTGTAAATACCCTCTGCCTTGGCGTGACCATATAACACGCCCGACTCCAATGCCTTTAGGTAAAAATCAGCTTCAATATACTCCAACAACAACGCTAATTGTAAAGCAGATATTGGATCGCCCTGCATCATACTCGGAGCTGCCCAAGCCTTGTTGCCCATTGAAGCCAAGCCTAGTGGAACGGCGGCCATGGCCGCTTTCTTGCCCATAGTACCCAATGATCCGAACATTTCCCTACGAGATGTTTTGTTATCGGAAAGTTTTTCCGTTGTGAATTCCTCTAAAAATTTTATAATATCCATGATTTTTTATTTAATGATTAGTGTTCAATCTTAAGGTAATTTGTTGGCCGTAAACGGGGTCACAATAAAGCCGCCGGCCGCCGCCAATATGACCGAGGGATTTTCCGCCTTGTCAAGACCAGTAGTTGGATCAACGATATCATCTCCCGCAAAAAGCGCGAAGTCGTCCATATCGCCTCCCCTGATGCTTCTTATTGCCGCGGCATGGCGGGCCTCTACAGAAACAATTTTTCCGGCAATAACGAGGTAGGCCCCGGTTTGAATCAATTTACCTGCACCATTATAAGCCTGAACACCAGTATCTTCAAGCAGTTGCGCCGTAGTCAACACAGAATCCCTATTATTGAAATCGACACTATTAAAATCAAACTCTAAATTTTCAGGAAGAACCACATCGCCATCAAAATTTGCGGTCAAAGCAGCTTTGAAGAATTCCCTGTGGTTTACCTCATGGTTGTACAACGCTTGAAGCACGTTCTTTTCTTCAGCTGCGGCGCCAGACCAATAGCTACCATTAACGACTCTTGTATAGAATTCGGCTTCTAACTGTTCAAGGGCATAGGCATAATTTAAAACCCCCAAATCTCCTTCGCCCAAATCAAAAGGCCCGTCCATATCTAAATCGGGCATCTCATCGGTTTGACTCTTTTCGCAGGCATAAAAGAGAGTGGCTCCAGCCAAACCTAGCCCACTCATCTTGAGAAATTTCCTTCTTTCGGAGCCGTTGATTGTGGCAACCGCAATTTTTTTCCTTTCCATAGTGATAAAAGTTTTTAAGTGAATAATTCCTTATACCAATACCTACGGAAAAACCGACCAAGGGTTCGGTTTTGTCAAAAAATTAACAAAAAATTAAGCAATTTCAATAAATAAGCGGCAAACACAATGTAGTTTTACTACGCGAAAAGTTGGAATATGGCCGTCTGCAAGAAAGAAAACAGGCCAAAAAAATACAAGAACGAGCCGTTTATCTTAGAGGAAAGCTATAAAATCAAATTATAACATGGAATTGCCGCAAATATCGACTACGATATTTTCTATTGAAGACAGCCTTCGCCGAAGAAGTAAATTCTTGTCTTGATTTAGTAGTGCATTCTTTTATTACGCTAAAGGTGAGCCATAAAGGTCAAAGTCGGCCGCATCATTTATCTTGATGTCGACAAACTCCCCTTGCTTCAGATAATGCTGAGTAGCATCGATCAATACTTCGTTATCGACATCGGGAGAATCAAACTCGGTACGGGCGACGAAGTAGTTACCTTCTTTTCGATCAACAATGCACCGAAAGATCTTTCCAATTTTTTGCTGATTCAGTTCCCAAGAAATTTGGGATTGAATTTCCATAATTTCGTTGGCACGCTCTTGTTTCACTTCTTCGGGCACATCATCTTTTAAAGAATAGGCGTGTGTATTCTCTTCGTGACTGTACGTAAAACAACCCAAACGTTCGAACCGCATTTTCTCTACCCAATTTTTTAGGGTTTGGAAATCGGCCTCCGTTTCTCCAGGGTAGCCAACAATCAGCGTAGTTCTTATAGCCATTTCAGGAACCGCTTTCCTAAATTCGTGCAATAATTTGGTCGTTTTTGCTTCGGTAGTACCGCGACGCATACTTTTAAGAATAGGGTCTGCAATGTGCTGTAGCGGAATATCTAAATAGTTACAAATTTTGGTCTCTTGTTTCATAACCTCCAATACATCCATTGGAAAACCTGTCGGAAACGCATAGTGCAACCGAATCCATTCAATGCCTTCGACCTTGACCAAGGCCCTAAGTAGTTCGGCTAAATTCCGTTTTTTATATAAGTCTAACCCATAGTAGGTGAGGTCTTGTGCAATCAAAATAAGTTCCTTCACCCCTTTGGCCGCCAATTTTTCAGATTCTGCGACCAATTCATCTATAGGTGTACTTCGATGCTTGCCCCGCATAATGGGTATGGCACAGAATGAGCAAGGTCGATCGCAACCCTCGGCAATTTTTAGATAAGCATAATTTTTGGGAGTCGTCGTCAAACGCTCCCCGATCAGTTCATGTTTATAGTCGGCCCCTAAAGCTTTTAACAAATTGGGAAGCTCGCTAGTACCAAAATATTCGTCTACATTTGGAATTTCTTTTTGCAAATCAGGTTTGTAGCGTTCACTCAAGCACCCGGTCACGAATACCTTGTCGACCTGTCCCACTTCTTTCTGCTGCACATAGTCTAAAATCGTGTTTACACTTTCCTCCTTGGCATTGGCTATAAAACCACAGGTGTTGATAACTACAATATTTCCTTCCTCTTGATGCACCACCTCTTTATCATTGGCACGCAATTGCCCCATCAATACTTCAGAATCATAAACATTCTTCGAGCATCCGAGGGTAACAACATTAATCTTGTTCTTTTTGGTGGATTTTGTACGCATAGCTTTTTAATGGGATGCAAAAATACAACTTGATGAAAGAACTATGCTCTTTTAAGACGAATTCTTCCATTTTACCGTTAAACCTTTGCATCACATAGCTATCCAATACAAAAAGATGATGACAAGATTCTGCATTATAGGTTTAACCTCATTGTTGTTTTTTATATTAATAGGATGTTCCACCGATTCGATGGACAATGATTCGGCCGAAGGTGGCCTTGTTACAGAACAGGAGGAAATCTATTTTCCCCCTATAAATTCTGATGTTTGGGAAACCGTCTCCCTTGAAAGCCTAGGATGGAACGAGACAGCCATCCAATCACTATACACTTTTTTGGAAGAAAACAGCACCGATGCGTTTCTAATACTTAAAAATGGACGAATAGTGGAGGAGAAATATTTTGGTGATTTTGACAGCACTAAAAATCACACTTGGAATTCTGCCGCAAAAACCTTGACCTCACTTACAGTAGGTATCGCCCAAGAAGAGGGCTTTTTATCTGTAGATAATCCATCATCCGATTACATGGGCTCAGGTTGGTCGTCATTAACTTCCGAAAATGAGCTTAAAATCACGGTTAGACATCACTTGACCATGACAACAGGCTTAGACTATACCGTAGACAACAACTTTTGCACAGCCCCTGAGTGTCTTGTTTATAAGAATGACCCTGGCAGCTTCTGGTACTATCACAATGCCCTGTACACCTTATTGGACAATATTGTATCGGGTGCCGTTAGGCAAGACTTTGAAACTTATTTTAATAGTAAAATACGCGATAAAATTGGCATGCAGGGATCTTGGCTAAAGGTCGGGTACAACAATCTATACTTTAGTACAGCAAGAAGTATGGCGCGATTTGGCCTGCTTAATCTCAATAAAGGAAAATGGGAAGAGGAAACCATCTTAGCCGATATGGACTATTTTACCACAATGACATCGAGCTCCCAAGAACTGAACAAATCGTATGGTTACCTGTGGTGGCTAAACGGAAAAGATAGTTTTCGATTGCCTGAATCAGAAGAAAACTATCAAGGAAAATTAATACCTGCCGCACCCGATGACCTTATCGCCGGCCTTGGGGCAGCAGATCAAAAACTGTATATAGTTCCCAGTATCGATTTGGTTATTGTTCGCATGGGAGGCGCCGCAAATTCGGCAGAACTGGGGCCAACATCGTTCGACAATGCTCTTTGGGAGAAAATTAATGCTGTAATTAATTAGTAGACGTTACTAAGAAAATCTAGTCCTTAAATCCAAAGAATGTTATTCAAAATGGACAAAATAGCGTAGAGCAGGAACGTGAGTTTGAATAAACGTTTAATTGCCCCAAAATCATCGGAACACATGATAAGACCCATGAACAACAACGTAGCAGCAAACTCGAATTCTGATACGACCAGACCGATCGAGCCTACAAAGACCAGTAGAAAAACCAATGTAAATTTATGCCTCGAGAAAAAAGCGAACAAAAGCGTCAGTAAAAATTCCATTCCAATAATGGAATAGACGAACGGTTGCTTCAGCACTAAAAAAGGCAGTGTACCAGAATCTAAAGTGACCCCATCAACAGATGATGGCTCTTTGAGCAAAAAATCAGAAATTTTTGCCGCATTGTGAGTTAATGATTCACTTATCCCAGAAAAGGCGCCACTCATCAGCAGCGGGCGAAAAAAATCACCTGAAAGTACACGAAGTGCAATAAAATCGCCACTTAAAAAATTAGGGTTCAGCAACTTGTGAACTGTTGCAAAGCCCATAACAATTACAAAAATCCATCGAAGGTTCTCTTTAAAAAGATGTTCATCGTCGGTATTCAATATCAAAAGGGAAAGAAAAAAGAAAAGATACAAATGATTCGGTGCATTGTACCATTTGAAGTACATTCCTCCTAAAATACTCGACAAATAACCTAACTTAAAGATTGTTCGATAAACCGAAGTTTTATCCAAAAAAGCAATGGTCACAACCTCAGGTAAAAATACGATAAGGCCCAAAACCAATTGGGTGAGTGCTAAAACCGCCCCAGAACGAAATTCGACAACGTTAATGATTAAGAGCAACAAATACCCTAGAACTACGGTTTTTCTGAACTCACTCTTCATAACTATTCACTAAAATTTGGTTCAATTTTAATGAATCTGACGTAAAATTAAGCCGCCAAACCTCAACTTTAAAGGGCTCTTTACTCGTATGCTTAAAATAGCCGTGTAACTTTTGAAGATTATCATTACTAGGGTAGGTTCGACATTTTAGAACCAATTTTTTAAACGCAGCATTCGTATCAAAAAGTTTGGTTTTACGGGCTGAAATTTTGTTGCCATCAATTTGAAACCAAACGAAGTGGCTGTCGGGGTGGTAGTCTGAATACATTCCGTACCCACCTAATTTCCATGGGTTTAAATCACTGTAATTCGTGAAACCCATTTGAAAAAGAGCCCAAATCAATACAATACAGGGCACCCAATATTTTTTTGTGAATATTCCGAATTTCAAATTAAAGAATATTTAGGCCCTATTATATTCATGCATTGATCTACACTATTTAAAAACACAACGTTTTCGGCAAAACTCAATTCTTTGCACTGAAGAAAGAATCAACGAACTCATGCTTATTAAAAACCTGAAGATCTTCTATACCTTCGCCTACCCCTATATATTTCACAGGAATCTGGAACTGATCTGAAATTCCGATGACGACACCTCCTTTTGCCGTACCGTCGAGCTTTGTAACAGCAAGCGATGTAACTTCAGTGGCTTTCGTAAATTGTTTGGCCTGCTCAAAAGCATTTTGGCCAGTAGAACCATCAAGCACCAATAATACATCGTGAGGTGTATCAACAACCACCTTTTGCATCACCCGTTTCACTTTGCTTAGCTCATTCATCAGATTAACCTTGTTGTGTAACCGGCCGGCCGTATCGATTATCACGACATCGGCATCTTGTGTTACTGCCGAGCTCAGTGTATCAAAAGCCACGGAAGCAGGATCACTGCCCATTTTTTGTTTTATAATAGGAACATCAACTCGATCGGCCCAAACCTGCAGTTGGTCGATTGCCGCAGCACGAAAGGTATCGGCGGCCCCCAACACTACCTTTAACCCTTGAGCTTTGAATTGGTATGCCAATTTACCGATAGTAGTTGTTTTACCAACGCCATTTACACCGACTACCATAATCACGTAGGGTTTTTTATCCCTCGGGATACTGAATTCGGTCGCATCACCTATATTGGTTTCAGAAAGAAGTCCTGAAATCTCTTCACGCAGAATATGGTCCAGTTCATCGGTACCCATATATTTATCCCGTGACACTCGTGCTTCGATACGCTCGATAATCTTCAGCGTGGTGTTTACCCCTACATCGGAAGAAACCAATACTTCTTCCAAATTATCGAGTACATCATCATCAACCTTTGATTTACCGGCAACGGCTTTTCCTAATTTTGAAAAAAAACTGGTCTTGGACTTTTCTAACCCCTTGTCCAATGTTTCTTTTTTCTTTGAAGAAAAAATATTCTTGAATAAGCTCATAAGTTCTACTGAAATATTTGCTCAAAGATATAAAAATAAAAAAGCCGCTTTCCAATGGAAAGCGGCTCAATAATATTTTCTAACAAGTTTGTTATTTCTTAGACAACCATTCGTTAACGACTTCAGGCGTCATAACAGACTCTACAAAAGTGTAAGCCCCTGTTTTAGGTGATTTTACCATTTTAATGGCCTTTGTCAATCTTTTTGAGCTTGTTTGTAAACTCGCTACGGTCTTCTTTGCCATGACTAATTATATTTATATGTCATTTTCGCGAAAGCGAAAATCTATTTGATTTCTTTATGAACGGTCATTCTCCTTAGGATGGGATTGTATTTTTTAATCTCAATCCGTTCTGGAGTATTCTTTTTATTCTTTGTGGTAATATACCTTGAAGTTCCCGGTTGACCCGATTCTTTATGTTCGGTACATTCTAAAATAACCTGAACTCTATTGCCTTTCTTTGCCATTGCTAACTAAATTTTAGGGATTATTTTAAAAACCCTTGCGCCTTTGCTTCTTTCAGCACAGCTGAAATTCCCTTTTTGTTGATTGTTTTCAACGCTCTAGTAGAGACCTTAAGAGTTACCCATCGGTCTTCTTCCGGAATGTAAAAACGTTTTTTAGAAAGATTTACATTAAATCTTCTTCTAGTCTTATTGATCGAGAAAGAAACATTGTTTCCGAACATAGCTCTCTTCCCAGTAATTTCACACACTTTTGACATTGCGTTGTCTTTTTCTTTTAAACAGGCTGCAAATTTATATCATTTTTACGGGACGGGCAAAAATTACTTCAGATTTTTGAAATTTCTTTTTGAAGTAATTCCAAGGCCTTGTTCACAGCCTTCTGAATGATCTTTTCCCGATGGTTGCCCATATTGAATTCTTCAACAAATACACCATTAGAAGATGCAATTGCGATAAATACCGTACCAATTTCAGCATCGGAATCTCCTTTTGTTGGTCCTGCATTTCCTGTTGTGGCAATCGCGAAATCCGATTTCAAAAGTTGTTTTACATTTTCGGCCATGGCTTTTGCCACTGCTGCACTCACCACTGAGTGCTTTGCTATCAAACTTTCCGGAACATGAAGCACATCGATCTTGGTTTGTGTGGCATAACTTACAACACTCCCCATAAAATAAGAAGAAGCCCCAGCGATGGCCGTTAGTTGTTCGGCGATTTTACCGCCTGTACAGCTTTCCGCCGTGGCCAATGTCATTTTTTTGGAAGTAAGCGACTTGGCGACAATTGCTTCGAGGGTCTCCTCATTCTCCATTCCGAAGATAAATTCTCCGATCAACGGATATAATTTTTCAATTTCCTCTTCGACCCTAGCTGCTATTTCATCGCGATCCGTTCCTTTGGCAGTTAACCGAAGACGTACCTTTCCCAAATTTGGGAGATAGGCCAATTTTATATATGGCGGCAATTCGTCTTCCCAAAGCACTATGCGCTCAGCGAGCGAGCTCTCCCCTATTCCATAAGTAAGTAATGTTCTATGGATGATAAATGGCCTTTCGAACCGCTCGACTATTCTCGGAACAACTTCATTAGTTATTAAATTTTTCATTTCAAAAGGCACCCCTGGAAGCGATACGTAGACCACACCATCGTTCTCGATCCACATACCGGGCGCAGTACCAAAGGGATTGTGAATTACCGATGCTTTGGAAAGCACCAAAGCCTGATGCCGGTTCATATCGGAAATAGGTGTCGAGATATATTTAGCGAACAAGGTTTCCACATGGGCCAAAACACTTGGGTCTTCCACGAGAACATCATCAAAGAACGAACACAAAGTATGCTTGGTAATGTCGTCTTTAGTCGGACCCAACCCACCGGTAACAATGACTATCTTCACCCGTTTTTGGGCATTATGAAGCGCTTCAAGAATATGTTCTTGATTGTCTTGAACAGAGGTCATTTGATACACCGAAACCCCTATCTTATTTAACTCCTTGGCAATGTAGGACGAATTTGTATCAACAATTTGGCCAATGAGAATCTCATCACCAATGGTAATAATTTCGGCGAGCATTATAAATCGAAGTCTTTCTTTAACTCAGATACCACTTGTTCGATATCTTTTTTAAGAATTGGGAATACGGCCTCAATCTCTGCGACATTGGCTGATTTTTTTCCTAAAGTTTCGATTTCAAGGGCAATCGCACGTGTCTGTTCCATGCCCAATAAATCAACATTGGGTTTTATTTTATGGGCCAGTTGGTAAACCTGTTCGAGGTTTTTGTTTTCTAGGGCAATTTCTAAAGCCTCAAGGTCTGTAGGCACCTCTTCTAAAAAAACTGAAATGACCGAAGTAATGAAATCATCATCCCCTTCTGCCATCTCATTTATCTTATCAAGATTATATATCATTACTTTATTTTTAAGGAAAAAAGTTCTTTTCCTTCTAATACCCCCGAAAGATAGTCATTTACACTAATTTTACCAACACCGGCAGGAGTTCCTGTAAAAATAACATCACCCTTCTTGAGCATAAAAAACCGGGATACGTAGGAAATTAGCTCGTCTATCTTCCAGAGCATCAGGCTCGTATTTCCCTTTTGAACCTCACTTCCGTTTTTGAACAACGAAAAGTTAAGGTTGTTAAGGTCTTTAAAATCAGATTTAGGCAACCACCTTCCAATTACCGCAGCACCATCAAAACCTTTTGCTTTTTCCCAGGGCAATCCCTTTTCTTTCAGTTTAGATTGCAGATCACGCGCGGTAAAATCAATGCCCAAACCAACTTCATCATAGTATTTATGGGCAAAACGCTCTTCTATATGCTTACCCACTTTTTTTATTTTCAATAAGACCTCCACCTCATAATGTACATCATTGGAAAATTCTGGGATGTAGAAATCCTGTTCCTTAGGAAGCACTGCCGAATCGGGTTTTATAAAAACCACCGGATCGCTAGGCCGCTCATTGGCCAATTCTTTAATATGGTCGGCATAGTTGCGACCAATACAAATTATTTTCATAAAAGAAATTATTGGTTTTCGAATTTTGGAGAAATAAAAAAACAATCCCGGCAAAATTAGTCTTTAGTTTAGAACCCCAGGACCAATTAAATGCGATTTTTTTTAATCTGTCTTCTTCAAGGCATATAGATACAACTGGCTTGGTTCGGGCCAGGGTTTAGGTCTGGGACGATCAAAATTACGATTCAAGGTTTCCCATTTTAAAATATACCTCACTTCCTTTTCATCAGAACTCCCAATGTCTCCTTTGGTTCGTACTTCCAAACCGGAAAAACTTCCTTCGATTTTTAAATCTGAACCAAAAGGTCGGGGTTTTAACACCTTGCCGATGCGTTCAAAATTATCGTTCAGTAAAATTGTGCCGTTTCCGTATTTAATATGCCAATAATCGATTTCGTAATTGCCATCAGCACGTAGCGCAAAATCTTTTATTCGAACCTCGCTATTAATACTTCCATTTCCTGAAAAATACCAGCGATAATCCCAATCGGTTACTTGGTTATAAACCCATTTCTTATTGTTCAAACGTGCCGTATAAAACTGGAGATTTCCCTCCTCATCATATTTGTGATAAGCAAATACCGGACGGTTCTTAGCATCTAAACAAAGTTTTGCCGCCAAATTGATAATACCTCCCTTTACCGGAATGGGATCAACAATCAAACGTTCTTGGCCTAAGGTAGCGGGTAATGTAATTTTTTCACCATAGGCATTAAACCAGTTTTTCAAATCAGGGCTCTTCATATACGAAAGGTCATGATTGGTAGAACAATCGGGAGTATCGCGCCAAACCCAATAAACATGATACCAACCATCTTTCATCATCGTAGGTTGTGTTTGATAGGCATTCATCAATCCTTCCCCATCTGTCAAAGGAACATCAAGCATTCTAGACCATTCTTTACTTTCACAGGAATAAATATTGTAAATCTCATTACCATTGCCACTACCACCATCACGATAATGAAATAGTAATTCCCCTTCCTTCGTATTCATAAAATGAGGGTAAGTGCATCGTTTTTCATTAGTACCCACCAAGGTCATTTGTTGAACCAGGGTAGAAATATCATTGGGTTTTGTGCTTTTGAAGTAAGTAATCGGATGAACGTGCATATTTCCAGAGAGGTGAATAAAACCCTCTTTATCTATTCCCAACGTCACTGAATTATGACTATCCCAACCCAACACGGTACTCGTACCGCCCTTAGTTTCGCGGGAAGTGGCCGGTAAAACGTGCAGCTGGAATTTATCATCGTCAAGATTTCGCTGCCCAACTACCATATTGCGATTGGCATTGTAATAGGCAATATATTGTCTATTTTTATGTGTATACAAACAGAACCCGACAGGGTGACCGGCCCACACACTGTCTACTGTTATAATTTGATGCACCGATTCGGTATTCTTGGTTTCATCGATGACGATCTCTTGCGCCGACAGTTTTATGGGAGAAACAAAGAGTGAGACAAATACTATAAGAAAAAGATATGTTTGCGGTTTCAATGGGATATATTTAGAACTTAATATGGGTCTGCGGTCATAGCCCTAAAAGTCACATAAAAATATCAAGAACACAAACATCTCAATGCAAAATTTTAACGATACTTGTCAAAATACTCTTTTTTAAATAAAACGTGCGGAAATTTTAAATGAAGGAACCTCCCACCGCAGGCCTCATCAAATAGATGGCATCGGTACCATACGCGCCACTAATTCAATTTATTGTTTAACCTACTAAGCTTTATCTGAGTTAGCACCTTTTTGGTATACAAAGGAAAGTCAGCATTGAGAATCCACCCGAAATAGCCTGGTTCGTTATCCAGTACATCGAGCACCTTTTTGCCTTTGTGCTTTCCGAAAGCAAATATTTCCTCATCATCTTCGTCATACCCCAAAAACCCGGCGAAATCTGCAAAACGGCGGTGGGTGGAAAATTCGGCCAATTTTTTCACATTGTTTTCAAGCTCGGGATAACGATCAAGCTGTGAAAGCAAAACTTCGTATGTAGCCTTGGTATCAGCCGCCGCGCTATGGGCATCTGTAAGGTCTTTGTCACAATAAAATTTATAGGCCGCCCCTAAAGTACGCTTCTCCATTTTATGAAAAATGGTCTGAACATCGACCGCAGCCGTATTCTTCATATCAAAATCAATATTAGCCCGTAACATTTCTTCCGCCAAAAGAGGGATGTCGAAGCGGTCCGAATTAAAACCTCCCAAATCGCTATCTTTTATCATGGCATGAACTTCCTTGGCCAACACCGAAAAAGTTGGCTCATTGGCTACTTTCTCATTGGATATTCCGTGTACGGCCACCACTTCATCCGGAATCGGCATTTCGGGGTTTACCAACCACGTTTTACTTTCCTTATTACCATTTGGAAATACTTTTAGAATCGAAATCTCAACGATTCTATCTTTTGCGACATTGGTTCCTGTCGTTTCCAAATCAAAAAAACAAATGGGCTTTGTGAGTTTTAATTGCATGATTTTGGGCTCTTTTTACAAAGATAGGCCTAAATAAAGAATCCCTTGGCACTCTTCCCCTACAATCTGGTATTGATTATATTATTGAACGCAGAACCAAAGGTATAGCTCAAACCGACACTAAAGCCAGTTACAAAATTTGTAGCAATTTGCTTCTGCTGAAGCAACACGTCTTCTAAAGAAGCATCGCCTGCAGGCAGATTTATCTGGTCTTGAATCAATTTCATATTACCGGAAAACCGAACAGCCAAGCCCTTAAGCACCCGCATCGAAACGGAGCAATCGAACTGCACTCTATTCTTGGAAAAATCACTTAAAAATGTTGACCCTATCAACCGTGAATACATATTGCCCCAAGGTTGACGAAAACGGGCCTGAACGTCCAGTGAATGACTGAACAAGGTTTCGGTGTCTTCCCCAAAGATGGTGGTCTCAATATAATCATTATGAACAAGGCCAATCTTATAGGCAAACGTAATCTCACGCCTCAAAACCTCACGATAGGGAAAAATATTGTATTCGAGTGCCGGGGTCATTCGGAGCGCAAGATCCAGATTAGTGTACGTATCGTATCGGGCACTTCCAAAAACTCCCGCCGACCAATGATCGGTAAGGCTACGAACAATACTTCCATTGCCAAAATATCGCTTTCGTTTGCTTATAAATTCTTCTTCATCCTGTACATACTTGCTGTTCGCCTGACTAATTTCAATATTTGCCCGAATACGCCATTTTTCTGTTACCCGGTCACTTACAAAACCAGCTTCGTAACGAAATGAATTTCTACTTGATTCTTTGTTCATTCGCGCTTCGCCCCGTACTTCGAACAACCAGTTGTTCCAGGGATCTTCAAAATCGATATCTTGACGTTTCGCAAGACCTTCGTCTGAAATTTTATAGATAATCTTGTCCGCCAAATCTGATGCGGCCACATATTGCAACAATCCTGATTTTATGGTTTTGACCAGCCCCTTACGAATATCATCAGCGGTCATGTTTGAATTGGTGTCATACGATTGTTTATTGACAATATCGGCAAAACCATCGGTGCCGAGGTAATCCAATTTATAGGTACGCCCTCCACTACCATTCGCAATGTCATATATGAACAACTTTACGTTGGCCAGGGCCTGATCCCGAACATGGGAGACAAAATTTATTTCTTGGCGGATATAGCTTCGTTCGCAATTACAATCTACAAAGAGCTTAATAGCTTCTTTTTGCCGAACCTCTTCTTGAGCGAATCCGATACTGATAAATATAAAATAGATATAAAGCAGAAAAGACCTTGGGGTTTCAAGGGGGTTTTTCATTAAGAACGTTGTTTGGTGGTTGGTATTTGAATTCTGAAGATCCAAATATAGGCTTTGCACCAAGCAAAAACTATTCTTTTTCTAAAATACAAGTCGTAAAACACGGATTATTAGCAACCTATCAGAAAAGTCACCAAGCCTCCAAAGAAAAATCAACCAATATTTACAAAACACGGGATTGCCAGAATGGTGTGCAAATGCCTAACCGATCAAACTTCTCGATTGAGATCCCACGATTCTAAATAATCGGCAACCGCTTTCACAAACATACTTCCCAAAGCACCATTCACCACACGATGATCGTAACTGTGCGAGAGATACATTTTACTGCGAATTCCAATAAAATCACCATCTTCGGTCTCGATTACCGATGGCATTTTGCGTATGGCTCCCAAAGCCAGGATACCTACTTGGGGCTGATTGATTATAGGCGTTCCGAAAACACTACCAAACGTACCGACATTGGTCACTGTATATGTACCATCTTGTACCTCGTCAGGTTTCAATTGATTATTACGTGCTCGATTGGCCAGATCATTGACGACCTTGGCCATACCCACAAGATTCAATTGATCGGCGTTTTTGATGACAGGTACAATAAGGTTCCCATCGGGCAAGGCCGCGGCCATTCCTAAATTAATGTTCTTTTTCTTAATGACACGGTCTCCGTCGACTGAAATATTCATCATTGGATATTTCTTCAGGGCCTTCGCCACAGCTTCCATAAAAATAGGGGTAAAGGTCAATTTCTCCCCTTCTTGTTGCTCGAAGGAGTTTTTCATTTTGTTGCGCCAGTTTACAATATTCGTGACATCGACCTCAATGAAACTTTGTACGTGTGCGGAGGTAGCAACACTATCAACCATGTGTTTGGCAATCAATTTGCCCATACGCGTCATTTCGACAACCTCATCATTACCAGAAACCTTAACCCTTGCTACTTGTTCCTTTTCTTGACCGGAAGTCGAGACTAATTTTTCCGTCGATTTATGATTCTTGGCGTCTTGGGCAGCCACTTCAACCGTTTTGGCCGACTTTCTATCTGCCAGATACGTCAAAATATCGTTTTTGGTAACACGACCTTCGTTGCCCGTTCCCGAAATAGCATCCAGTTCTTTTACGGAAATACCTTCTTCTTTGGCAATATTCTTAACCAATGGCGAATAGAACCTTTCAGAAACTTCAGCGTCAGGATGCTTTAAAGACTTACTTGCGGTTTCTTTGGCGCTGGCAACATTATCCTCCAGTTCTGAAATGATCTCCTGATGGTCTTCAATTTCGTCTTGGCCACTATTTGCAGTGGCTACTCCATTATCGCTAGATGGGCTCGCCCCGTTAAGTTCGATGACGGCCACAACATCGCCTACTTTTACAATGTCATCAATATCAAAAAGTTTTTCCACTAAAACACCTTCTACCTCGGATGGCACCTCTGAATCGACCTTATCCGTAGCAATCTCAAAAACCGCTTCATCCATATCTATGGTGTCACCTACATCTTTCAACCATGTGGTCAATGTTGCTTCCGCTACACTTTCCCCCATTCTCGGTAATTTCAGTTCAAACTTTGCCATAATTTTAGTCTATCTATTTTTAGGACGGCTCTCTTACAAAAATAAAGAAAAAACGACCTTGTATCAACATTATAATTATCCTCCGACCTAATTCGCTTTTAACGATCCTTCGAACGGAATACGGTTTAAAATACTTCGGCCCAGGGTAACCTCATCGGCATACTCAAGTTCGTCACCTACAGCGATGCCTCGTGCAATGGTCGAGGTACTTACTTCAAGGCCCTCCAATTGTTTATAAATATAGAAATTGGTCGTATCGCCCTCCATCGTAGAACTCAAAGCAAAAATAAGCTCTTTAACCGCTCCATTTTTTGCCTTCTGCACCAATGATGCTATAGTCAAATCTTGCGGACCGACACCTTCCATTGGTGATATCTTTCCCCCGAGCACATGATATAGCCCTTTATATTGACCGGTATTCTCAATCGCCATTACGTCTCTGATATCTTCAACTACACAGACAAGCCCTGCATCCCTTTTCGGGTTAATACAGATTTCACAAAGTTCGGTGTCTGAAATATTATGGCAGTTGTTGCAGAACTTCACCGTGTTTCGAAGGTCTTGCAATGCCATGGCCAATTTATCAGTTCGGCCTTTCGGTTGTTTCAATAAATGCAATACGAGACGTAAAGCCGTTCGCTTTCCTATCCCAGGCAACTGAGACATTTCATATACCGCATTTTCTAATAGTTTCGAAGAAAAATCCATGAGTACAAAATTACAATATTATAGGTGCAATGCGGAAAATTCGAAATATCATTTCTAAAATAGCACTTTAAAATTCTCATAAAAAGCAAAATAAAACGGATCGCCATAAAAATTAAGAAGCTGCCATTGTTCTAATGGCAGCTTCTCAAAATCAGATAAACACAAATAGGCTTTTCTTCCTATTTCTTTTAATTCAAACACTGTCGAACTTCTTTTTCAAATCAGTTTCGACAACTCGGTTTTAACACTAGTAACCCGGATTCTGTGGTGTCAGATTCGGATTGTTGATCATTTCTTGTTCTGGCAAAGGAAATAACAAATGCTTCTCTTGAAGCGCCTGATCAGAACTTAGGTTTACATGGCCAACAAAATCATCGAAACCTCCGGTTACACTGTTATAGACTTTTCTAAGCCTGACCATATCGAACCAAGTAATCTGCTCGTACGACAGTTCATGCCATCGCTCTTCCCAAACTGCTTCACGGAAAGAAGCTTGGTCAAAGGCCCCTAGGGCAGGGGTAGTCAATTGGGCCCTATCACGTACTCTAGTCAGGGCATCAACAGCAGCTTGGTTAGGGCCACCGACCTCATTTTGCGCCTCTGCATAAATCAATAAAACTTCTGCAAAACGTATGATAGGCATGTTCAGATTATCTTTTGCCGTACCAGGAACCCCAAAAGTACCGTTCGCGGTCACATTAAAATGTTTGAAAATGTAAGGGGCCCCCAAATCGAAGAGCTCTCCAGAACCATTAAGGTAATAACTACTATAGAACCAACCTTCACGATCGACCGCCCTAAGGTCGCCGTCTTCGTAAGAATTGTAGAATTCGATTTCAGGCACCGTGCTCCCTGTTCCTGAGGGACCCCTATAGGTCACAGGCTGAAAATTGGGAAACATATTTCCCATAGGGTTCCCGGCCACTTCATCGTTATACTGCAAACTGAAAATATGCTCAACGGTATTCCCCAGGCTTTCATCATGAACTTCACCATACGTATCGAACAAATCGATGGGGCCCGCATTGTCGATTACTTCTTTCGCTTTGCTAGCCGCATCGGCATACCGTGCAGTTTCATTAAGAGGGTTACCGGCCATAGTCAAATAAACCTTGGCCAACAATGACTTGACAGCTGATTGAGAAACTCTCCCCGTATCATCCGTCCATGCCAATCCTGCACTTTCCGCTTCCAAAAGATCGGCAACGATTAAATCGTAGACCTCTGCCTGGGGCGTACGTACTGGCGAAAAATCCTCTGAAGTTGCACTTTGAGACATTGTTATCAATGGTACATCACCCCATAGGCGTACGGCATAAAAATAGGCCCAAGCTCTAAAAAATCGTGCCTCACCCAGAACTTTGGCCTTTTCTGTTTCGTCCATTTCAATGTCCGGAACGTTATCAAGTACTAAGTTCGCATTCGCTATAACCCTATAAACACCTCTCCACCAATTTCTTACATGAAGTGTATTCGCATCGTAAGACAAGGAGTATAAGTTGTTCAAATCTGAGTTTTGCGCCGTCTGGGTAGTCGATGTTCCCGTAACCGCCTCTAAAAGTTGCCAGTTCGACGAGAAAATGCCAGCACCATTACCCACAAACCGAGCATCGGCATACACAGCCGCAACAGCTGATTCAGCGTGTTTCGCCGTAGTATAGAAACTATCGGGCGTTAAGTTAGAGGGGTCAGATTCGTCTAAGAAATCAGAGCAGCCTACTGCCACCAGCAATACCAGCGAGCAGAGATAAAATTTGCCTATATGTTTTATTATATGAATTTTCATAATGTTTTATTTAAAATTTGACTTATTAAAGGCCGACTTGTAGACCAATTACAAACGTTGTTGACTTTGGATATTCGTGCCATTTCATTCCCTGGGAGAAAACATTATTACCCTCACCTCCGCGAATAGGCGTAACCTCAGGGTCTCCAATCAATTCATCGTCGACCAATAAAAAGAAGTTTTGGGCCGAAGCGTACAATCGCAATTTGTTCAAATGTAAATTGTCTAACAAATTCTGTTCGAAAGTATACCCAAGCATGATGTTTCTACCACGTACGAATGAACCATCTTTGACCCAATGGGAATCAACGTTGGTCACATAACCCGCCCTCGTATCACGCACCTGGGCGATCATTGTATTCTGATTGTCGGGTGTCCATGCATTCAAAACAGTGGCATAACTATTGGCAAGTGCTTGACGATCTTCACTCGAATGAAGGTTCATATCCATCACATCGTTACCCCAAGAGTATTGTAGTTCTAATGTAAAATCAATGTTTTTATAGGACACATAGTTCGTAAAAGTTCCCCAAGCCGTGGGATAGCCATTACCGATGATAGATCGATCCTCATCATTGATGATGTAATCCCCATTGAAATCCTTATATTTTATATCACCCGGCAATATGGTAAGTCCGTTTCGATAACTAACAAACTTTGCCGCCTCCTCGGCTTCGTCGGTATTCCAAGTTCCTAAACGCGTTAGACCCCAAAAGGCACCTACCGGCTCACCGACTCTAATAATACTGGTTTCATTGGTGATACCTGGTCCACCTACGCCGAATATATCAGAGGGCGTGGCCAAGGAAAGCACCTTGTTTCGGTTCATTGAAATGTTGAATGTTGAATTCCAAGTAACATTGGCCGTGGCGATATTCTTCGTCGAAAGTCCAAATTCAAAACCCTTATTCTCCATTGACCCTACATTTCTTCGTATGGTCGCATAACCACTTGATTGCGGTACAGGGGCATCCAATAGCATATCTGTCGTCTTTCTGTAATAGTAGTCAGCTTCCAAGCTTATTCTATTGTCAAAAAGTCCCAATTCCAATCCAACGTCATACTGCGCTGTCTTTTCCCATTTCAAATTCGGATTTGCCAAACGATTCAAACCTGTACCCCCGATACGATTATCACCCCAAATAGTGGCATAATTTGAACTTAGCAGCGATAAGGAAGAATAGGGAGGAATTTCAGAGTTACCGGTAACACCATAACTGGTTCGCAGTTTTAGGTTAGAAATTAGACTGTTATCTACAAGAAAGTCTTCATCGGAAACCCTCCACGCAATCGCTGCTGAAGGAAAAAAGGAAAACTTGTTGTTGTCACCAAATTTCGAAGAACCATCAGCCCTGCCCGTCACCGTAAATAAATACTTGCCATATAGGTTATAATTCAATCTTCCAAAATAGGAATTCAGTGCTTCCCTATCAGCAAAAGATTGTACCGCTATATTATCAGACCCAGCACCTAGATTGTTGAATCTAAAGAAATCAGTAGGAAAGTTTCTCGAGTCTGCGTTGACAAAGAATTGATTCGACTGTTGCCAAGATAAACCCAATAAGGCAGTAAACGAATTATTTTCATTGATTTCCTTATTATAGGTCAAGTAATTCTCAATCGACCAAAATGTCTGTTTTTCATTACTTGATTGTGCCCGGGCCACTGCATTATTATCAAGTACGCTATTACGAAATTCATTATTCTCTTGGGTCAGCACGTTGGCACCTATCATGGTTCTCATTTCCAATCCTTCCATAATATTGATATTCGAATAAAAACTACCAGCCGTAGTCTGTGTATTCAGAATGTACTCGTTATTTTCTAACCAGTTAACCGAGTTTCGGGTACCTTCCGCAAAGGGGTAGTCCCTGTTATTGGCATACAGGCCTTCCAGTGGTCCTCCCGTATGTTTTACAGGATAGAAGGGATAATCCTCTACCATTCTGCGTGGCACTTGGTCGTTGGTATCGGCCAAATTTTCGGTTTGGTTATTATAACTCAAAGATCCGCCAATTTTCAACCAAGGTTTGATTTGATCATCGATTGAAAACCGTCCGGAATAACGTTTTAAATACGTGTTTTTTAAAAGACCTTGATCGTCTCTAATTCCAAGGGAAATGGCATACGTGGTTCTTTCATTACCTCCAGAAAAACCCAGTTGATGGTTTTGAGACAGTCTGTGCTGTGTTACTTCCTTTGACCAATCGGTATCATAGATGGCCCTACCATCGCTATCAAAAAGATAAGCTACGTTCGGATTAGCTCTTTTTAGGCTGGGCTCATACTGCGCGTATTCTCCGGCCGCCCATCCTTCAGGGTCGAATTTCTCTGTGTTCTCCCAAGAAAGTTGCTCTATCATGGCATACTGTTCTGAATTCAGAACCTTGGCCCTATTGGGTCCGAACTGATTGACACTATATTGTACATCATAGGTAACTCGACCTTGTCCGGCCCGGCCCCGCTTAGTTGTGACCAAAATAACCCCGTTCGCTCCCCGCGCACCATAGATAGCAGTAGAAGACGCGTCTTTAAGCACCTCTATCGAAACGACGTCGTTCGGGTTTAAATAATCTATCGCTGAACTAAAATTAGCTTGATTACCCTGTGGTAATTGCACCCCGTCTACCACGTAAAGCGGGTTGTTCGAAGAGTTTATCGAACTAAAACCCCTAACCCTGATATTTGACTTTCCGCCCGGGCGCCCCGAGTTGGTGTTCACTTGAACTCCGGCAATTTTACCAGATAAGGCCTGGTTCAACGAAGTAGCCGGACGCTCTTGAAGTTGATCGGCATCGACTTGGCCGACAGCACCGGTAAGGTCTGATTTTTTCTGGCTACCATAACCGATCAAAACCACTTCTTCAAGTTGGCTAGCATCTTCTTCCATGGTCACGTTCACGGTCAAATTCCCGCTCACGGCCACTTCCGCAGTTTTATACCCCAAATAACTAAAAATCAGGGTAGCGTCGTTGTTCACATTGGTCAATGTGTAATTACCATCAAAATCAGTTTGCGTACCGTTCGTAGTTCCCTTAACTAATACGTTCGCACCTGATAATGGACCCATTCCATCAGAAACGTTTCCAGTTACTGTTTGTGCCTTTGCCAGTGAGAAACATAGAAATGCGCCCATAAGCAAACAGCTTTTCATTAGAGTGTTCTTCATAATATAAATGTTGTTAGTTGACCGATAAATGTAGTATTTTACCTTTAGTGTCTCATGAATTTTCTGTTAAAGAATTGTTAATACCATAAGTATTATCAGTGTTTTCAACTACTACAAACTGTGTGAAAAGTTTTTGTACTTTGCAGTTTCAAACCAATATTTTATGACGTCGACCAACATACTTTTGCTCATCGGAGGCTACTTTTTACTACTGCTTCTGATTTCTTATTTTACGGGTAAAAATGATTCCAATGAAGATTTCTTCAAAGCTGGAAATCAATCTCCATGGTATTTGGTTGCCTTCGGAATGATCGGTGCCTCACTTTCGGGGGTAACGTTTATTTCGGTTCCTGGTTGGGTCGCCGATTCGCAGTTTAGTTATATGCAAGTCGTTTTCGGGTATTTGGCCGGGTATTTTGTTATCGCCTATATTTTGATGCCGATCTATTACCGTTTCAACGTCACGTCTATTTATGAATACCTGGCGCAACGTTTTGGTGTTATCAGTTATAAGGTGGGGGCTGTTTCCTTTTTTATATCACGCGTATTGGGTGCATCTTTTAGATTATTTTTAGTCGCTATTGTACTTCAGCAATTCGTATTCGATGATTTGGGCATTCGTTTCGAATTTACGGTTACACTTTCAATATTACTTATTTGGATTTACACCTTTAAAGGCGGCATAAAAACAATCGTCTGGACAGACACTCTCCAGACTCTTTTTATGCTTTTATCAGTTGGCTTTTCTATTTATTTCATCAATGAAAAACTCGACTGGAGTCTTTCTGAGTTCTTGGTTTCAGATGAATTGGCAGAATACAATAAAATATTGTTCACCGATGATTTCTTCAACAAGAACTATTTTGTCAAATCTTTTTTGGGCGGCATGTTCATCACAATTTGTATGACTGGACTTGACCAAGATATGATGCAGAAGAACTTGACCTGCAAATCATTAAAGGATGCACAAAAGAATATGGTATCATTCAGTCTTGTTCTTGTAGTCGTAAATTTTGCCTTTCTACTTCTGGGCGCATTACTTTTTATCTATACAAACAAATTCGATGTGGCCATACCATTAATGGATGGCACACCTAAATCTGATCTACTTTTCCCTGAAATAGCATTGAACAGCGGCCTTGATATGATTGTGGCCATAACATTCATGTTAGGTCTTATTGCAGCAGCGTACAGTAGCGCCGACAGTGCACTTACTTCGTTGACCACTTCATTCTGTGTCGATTTTCTGGGTATAGCTAAGAAGCCCCAAAACATACAGAAAAAAATGCGCAAACGCACACATATAGGTATGAGTTTGCTTTTAATCATAGTGGTTATCATTTTTAAGCATATTCTAGACAGAAACGTTATCGATGGGCTACTCACGGTAGCCACCTACACCTATGGTCCGTTACTGGGGCTTTTCGCCTTTGGAATTTTGACAAAATACGAAGTTCGCGATAAATATGTTTGGATTGTCGCCCTAATATCGGTAGGAAGCATTGTGTTAATGGCCAACATTCCTGCTGAAACGCTAGGAGGTTATCAAGTTGGTTATGAGCTTTTACCCGTAAACGGATTGCTAACTTTTTTGGGATTATGGTTAATCAAACGGAAAAAGCCGATTTCATGAAGAACATATCCCATAAAATAAAAATCAACAGCTTCTTATTGAACTTTAAACAGCTATAAGAATTTTCCTCAGAATTTACACTACAAATCAATATTGATTTGTAGCCAATAGAACCAGCGTACACGCTACCTCAACACCTATACCATTGTTTCTAAGTATCTTATAAAATTCCTCGTTTTCGGTTCCAGGATTGAAAATAACGCGCTTTGGACGTAATTTTACAATATCCTCGTAATAATCGGGTTGCCGAGCCGAATTAATATATAAAGTAATGGTATGTATATTTTGAAAACCGCCTAAATTTGTCTTTATTTGAACTCCATCAATTTCACCAGTTTTTAAACCAAATGCTTTTGTCTCAATGTTATGGTTCAATAGGCGTTTTACAGCCAAGTTACTATAGCGGTTCGATTTTAGAGAAGCTCCGAAGACGAGAGTTTTTCGCATTACTGGATGGATTGTGTTAAAGTTTAGTGAAGACTGTTATTTTTTCGAACAAATTACGTCTATTATGTAGGCGCTCAATTATAATAATATGGTCATTGATAATGTTGTATGTTTATAGTTAATGGTTAGTGTTTAGTATAGCGGCATCAATGACAGAAACCCTGACGGAAACGTCAGGGTTTTGTGTTTTTAGAACTTTTCGCTAATATTCAAAACTACCATTTAATAATAGCACTTCCCCATGTAAATCCACTTCCAAAAGCTGCCAAAACAACCAGGTCGCCATCATTAACTTTGCCAGACTCCCAAGCTTCAGTGAGTGCAATGGGTATAGATGCTGCTGTAGTATTCCCATATTTCATGATATTATTAAAGACTTGGTCATCGCCCAACCCGAACTTCTTTTGAATGAACTGTGAAATTCTTAGATTGGCCTGATGTGGCACTAACATATCAATATCTGTCGGAGCCAAATTATTCTTCTGCAAACCTTCCACAATTACTTCGCTAAAGCGTACGACCGCATTTTTAAAGACAAACTGGCCATTCATATAAGGAAAATACGATTCATCATCGGGGTTATTATCGTCAATGATATCATTTACCCACCGCTTACCCATGCCCGGAGCAATTAGGGCAAGTTCTTCGGCATGCTGTCCTTCAGAATGCATATGGGTAGATAAAATTCCTTTGCCGGTATCTTCTTCCCTACTTACAACGGCTGCTCCGGCACCATCTCCAAAAATCACGGAAACCCCTCTACCCCTTGTGGTCATATCCAACCCATGGGAATGCACTTCAGATCCAATAACCAGAATATTTTTATACATCCCTGTTTTAATATATTGATCGGCAACGGAAAGCGCATATATAAATCCCGAACATTGATTTCTAACATCTAACGCCCCTATGGTCTTTATCTCGAGATCACGCTGCACCAAAACTCCCGGACCGGGGAAATAGTAATCGGGGCTTAAAGTGGCAAAAACAATGAAATCGATATCATCTTTATCTATACCCGAACGCTCAATTGCTATTTTTGCGGCCTTGACTCCCATAGTCGTCGTCGTATCCTTGCCTTTTGTAACGTGACGACGTTCTTTGATTCCGGTACGCTCTTGGATCCAAGCATCATTGGTATCCATTATTTTCGACAGATCATCATTGGTGACCACTTTGTCAGGCACATAGTACCCCAATCCCGTTATTTTTGAGTTGTACATTTTACGGTTTATTTTAGTTTAGAGAACCTTATTTTAATACTTATTTAAGCATGCCACCCCTTTCAATCAGCGCTGTTTTTCGCTAAACGAAACGCATGAGTCAATCAAAATCTGTAAATACTGATTTTATTCTGATAAAACTTCAAGTGATACACTTTTCCCTATTAGCAAATGCAATATAGTAAGAATGCCAATTTTTTATTCGATTATCTAAAATAAGTAAAAAAGGCGTGACAATATCAAAATACCAACGAACCCAAGAAAGGTGTCAGTTTGTCATTTAAACCGAGTCTGGTATTTTTTTTGACTCATATGATGCGAAAAGAGGGCTAAATGCTTTTTTCATTAATAAGTAGAATTCAAAATAATAAATTATAGAACTATGGCTACAGGTAAAATCAATGTTTCAGTTGAAAACATATTTCCACTTATCAAGAAGTTTTTATACAGCGACCATGAAATATTCTTGCGAGAACTTATATCTAATGCAACAGATGCCACACTAAAATTAAAACATCTTACTTCCATTGGCGAGGCTAAAGTCGAGTATGGAAATCCTAGAATACAGGTAAAAGTCGATAAGGAAGGTAAAAAGATCCATGTAATCGACCAAGGTATCGGTATGACCGAGGAAGAAGTAAAAAAATACATCAACGAAGTTGCCTTTTCCGGGGCAGAAGAATTTTTGGACAAATACAAGGATTCTGGCAAAGACTCTGGAATTATTGGCCATTTCGGACTTGGTTTTTATTCTGCCTTTATGGTGGCAGACAAGGTCGAAATTATTTCAAAAAGCTTTAAAGATGAACCTGCTATCCATTGGACCTGTGATGGATCTCCTGAATTTGATTTAAAAAAGGGTGAGAAAGAGGATAGAGGTACCGAGATTATACTTCACATTGCAGAAGATTCTACTGAATTTCTTGAAGACAGTCGAATCGATGCGTTATTGAGCAAGTACAACAAATTTATGCCAGTACCTATTCAATTCGGTACTAAAACGGAAACGCTTCCTAAACCTGAGGGTGCCAAGGAAGAAGATCCGGCCCCTACCCAAGAGGTCGATAATATTATTAACAACCCGAACCCGGCGTGGACAAAACAACCATCCGATTTAGAAAATGACGATTACAAGAACTTCTACAGGGAACTATATCCTATGCAGTTCGAAGAGCCCTTGTTTCATATTCATTTAAATGTTGATTATCCGTTCAACCTTACCGGTATTCTTTATTTTCCACGACTGACCAATGATCTTAATGTTCAAAAAGACAAAATTCAGCTCTATCAGAATCAAGTTTTTGTTACCGACAATGTTGAGGGTATCGTACCAGAGTTCTTGACAATGCTACGTGGAGTTATCGATTCTCCAGATATTCCATTGAACGTTTCACGTTCGTATCTTCAAGCCGATGGAGCCGTAAAGAAAATATCGAGTTATATCACTAGAAAGGTAGCCGACAAATTGAGTTCATTGTTCAAAAACAATCGAGAAGATTTTGAGAAGAAATGGAATGATATTAAAATCGTTATAGAATATGGAATGCTTTCCGAAGAAAAATTCTTCGAAAAAGCCGACAAATTTGCGTTGTACCCAACGGTAGATGGCCACTACTTTACTTTTGAGGAGTTACAGAAAAAAATAAAGGGCAACCAGACCGACAAAGATGATAAATTGGTCATATTGTATGCATCTGACAAAGAATCACAACACAGCTACATCGAGGCGGCCAAGGCCAAAGGTTTCGAAGTTTTGTTGATGGACTCTCCTATTATTGGTCACTTGATGCAAAAGTTGGAAACATCAAAAGAGAAAATTTCTTTTGCACGTGTAGATGCCGATCATTTGGATAATCTTATCAAAAAAGAAGACGCACAAATCTCAAAGCTTTCCGATGAAGAAAAAGAGGCCTTAAAAAAGAATCTCGAAGAGGTTATCGAAAACAAAAGCTACACCGTTCAGTTGGAGGCAATGGATAGCAGCGCATCACCATTCATTATTACCGAGCCAGAATTCTTGAGACGAATGAAAGAAATGCAACAGACCGGTGGAGGCGGTGGTATGTTCGGTATGGGTAATATGCCTGAAATGTACAACCTCATCGTCAACACCAATCACGAACTCGTTGGCGAAATTCTAAATACCAAGACGGCTAAAAAACGGGAGCGCCTAATCAATCAGTCGTTAGATCTTGCTCGCTTGTCAAAAGGGCTTCTAAAAGGTGAAGAGCTTACAAACTTCATTAAGCGAAGCTACGAAATGGTAAAATAAACCGTATATATAGCGTTAATAATAGAAAACCGCGTCATTCCCATGACGCGGTTTTCTCTCTTAAGCGATATTCTTTTTATAGTTTAAGCTTGAGCATGACTTCATGCGTGCCATTATCAATGTTGCTCACCTCGCTCTCTAGCGGCACTTCATAGGCATATCCTATTTGCAACCATTTCTGGGCCTTGAATATGAGAATACCACTGATACTTTCATTGAGCCTATAAGAAGCCCCCAAATCGAAGCGTTTATTAAAGTCAATTAGTGCCGTCAGGTCTAGCGAAATCGGGGCGGCATCTACATAACGTAGCAATGCCGAAGTCAGCAAAGATATATTTGCATTTAGCGACACATCGTAGCCACCTGCTAGATATAGATGCATCTTATCAGAGCCCCAACGGGCTGTACCATCTTTCCTTTCTAACCGATCAGGCGTCAAAATTTTAGGTATCGAAAGTGCTATAAAGTACTTTTCATGTCTCAGGTAAGCTCCTGCCCCAATATTCGGAGTAAACCTACCATCAGCATTCATAAGGGATTGATCGGGGCTTATATCATACGTTAGGAGACCATCGGTGTTTACATCGTAAGAGTTAAAACCTCCTTTGACGCCTAAATACAGGTCATGGGTTTGGTTCAATTTCAGTGCATAGGAAAAATCAAGATAAAAAGAGGTCTGATTTTCGACAAAAGTCTTATCATTCGTAATCGACAATCCCAGACCGACACTTTTGCCTGCGGGCATTCCGAAAATAAAGCTTTGCGTTTCTGGCGCACCTTGTACATTGGCCCACTGGCTTCTTATATTCAAACCAATATCGGTAGATCCATCGGCCCCGGCAAATGCGGGATTGATAAGGTTCATATTGTAACGGTAGAACGTGAAACTCGGATCTTGCTGCGCTGACAGGCTGGTTAGTACAAAGAGCAGCAATAGTAGTATTGGGTATGTTTTCTTTAATATCATTTTTTGGTTTATTTGGTCTTAGTAATTGATGAACAACCATCCTTTGAGCGGTGCTTTTCCGTTACCCAAGTCTATTATGAACAGATAGGAACCAGGAGGTAATACATCAGAAGCCCCTTTTCGGTTGCCGTTCCAATCGTTACGGTAGCTCACTGCGTTGAAAACTTCATGCCCCCAGCGGTTATAGACCGCAACTCTTGAATTCGGATAATTATCTATGCCAGGTATCATCCAGGTATCATTTACACCATCTCCATTCGGGGTAAAGGCTTCCGCTGGTTTAAGCAAGGGCTCATCATTTTCAGGAAAATAATCTTCCGTATCGACCACTCCGTCATTATCATCATCATCGTCGGTAGCATCCGGGAGTCCGTCTGCATCTGTATCTTTTGGCTTGCTGTTCGGATTAGTAGAATCCGTTCCTTCCGCTTCTTCTACAAGATCGGAATAGCCATCATTGTCGTCGTCGTCATCTGAATTATCTCCCGTTCCGTCGCCATCAGTATCGGCCGATTCATTTGGATCCAACGGAAATGCGTCATCGGCATCAAGTATACCATCGTTGTCTGAATCTCCTTCTGAAGCATAGGGAAATGCATCTTCGTTATTGGGAATTCCATCACCATCAATATCTTCATCTTCATTATCGCCGGTACCGTCACCGTCGGCATCGGAATCTTCATCCGGGTCGGTGGGG